>Ga0209793_1000027_pt1 | contig 375597 bp, 342 predicted proteins | sample EBPBio122009_DNA_FD_185863 | JGI IMG/M metagenome (GOLD analysis project Ga0209793, IMG submission 185863) | Wastewater treatment Type I Accumulibacter community from EBPR Bioreactor in Madison, WI, USA - Reactor 1_2/2/2009_ DNA (SPAdes) (version 2) | ecosystem: Engineered > Bioreactor > EBPR...
TCCGAACCCGGAAGCTAAGCCTGACAGCGCCGATGGTACTGCACTGGTGACGGTGTGGGAGAGTAGGACGCCGCCGGACAATCATTGAAAGGTGAAGGGGCTCTACCCGTGAGGGTAGAGCCCCTTCGCGCGTGGAGAGCCCCTTCGCGCGGCGCGTGGAGAGCCCTCCGCGCGTTCGCTAACCCGCGTGTTCGCTCGCGTCGTCGAGGTCCGCCTCCGGCAGGGAGAACGTGATCGTGGTGCCCCCCGCCTCGTTGGTGTGCGCCGAGATCGTCCCGCCGTGGCGCTCCACCACCGCGCGACACAGCGCGAGTCCGAGACCGGCCCCCGCTCCGAGGTCGCGATGAGAGCGGGCGAAGGCGTCGAAGATTCTGGTTTCCGTCCCGGGTCGCAGCCCGATGCCCTCGTCGGCGACGCGGACGACCACCCACCCCGGACGCTCGTGATCGCGCTCGGACGTCACGAGGATGCGCGCGGGGCCGCCGGGCCGCGCATACTTCATGGCGTTGTCGATGAGATTGCCCAGCAACTGCCGCAGCAGGGTGTCGTCGGCGGTGACCGCGTGCGGCGCCGCATGGGTCAGGACCACCCGGCCGGGGTCGTCTCCGGCGGACATCTCGTCCAGAATCGGGGCCAAGAGCAGCGGCGCCGGTCGGCTGACGCCCTCCCGGGAGACCGTATAGGCGAGGTAGTCGTCAATGAGCCGGTTCATCCGGACCGCCGCATCGCAGGCCTGCCGCACCGCATCGACGGCCTCGCCGATGTGCTCGTCGCCGAGGGATGCCTCCGCCGTGTCCATCCAGAGCAGGACGCTGGTGAGCGGGTTCTTCAGGTCGTGGGCGACCGTCGCGGCGAAGGCCTTCAGGTGCTGCTGCCGCTCCTGGTTTGCTGTGACGTCGCGCATCAGGATCACCCGTTGCGCGGCCGCCCCCTTGGCCGGGAGCGGCTCGTTGACCATGGCCAATGTCGCCTTGCGGCCGGGCGCCTCAACGGTGACCGTGAGCGTGGCCGATGCCCCGCTGCGGGGTTGCAGGAAGTTCCGTAGGGTGCCGGTGTCCAGGGGGGCGGTGCTGCCGACCGTGGTGAACCTGAAGGCGCGCAGCCACGCCGCAGGATCCAGCGTCGTGGGCATGCGGTGCCCGAGGAGGGTGCGGGCGGAGGGGTTGGCCAGCGTGATCCTGCCGTCGCCCGTGGCCAGGAGCAGGCCCTCGCGCATGCCGCGGAAGATGCCGGTGAGCACGGCGTTCTGCGCCTGGGCGGCCGCGTGCTGCGCCCCGAGAAGCTGGGTCAACCGGGTGTTGTCCACGCGTTGGTAGGCGATCAGCAGGGCCACGGAGGCGACGGTGGCCGCGAGGGCCTGCATCATCGTGCTCGGCGGAATGAAGGCGTCGGACCGTTGGCGCCCGTAGGGCAGTAGCGCACCCACCAGGGTCGCGGCAGGGGCGATCAGGATCAGGCCCGCGACGGTGCGGGGCGCTAACGTCAACCCGGCCCAAATGACCGGGATGAAGATGGCCCAGCCCAGCGGCGCCTTGGGCACTAGATATGGGACGACCAGGCAAGCCAGGGACAGCAGGCCCATCGCGACATTGCCGCGGGTGGGGCGGGCCCGGGGCAGGATGGGGGCGTCGCGGCCCAGCCACACGACGAGGATGAACGGCGCGGCGACGATGAGATTCGATGTGATTCGGATGAACCAGAGCAGCTCGCTACGGCCCGCGCCGACGCCGGGCCCGGTCGGGGCCCCGCCGGCCAGGATCGTCAGCGCTGCTGCGCCGGCCAGGAGCAGGTTGAGCGTGACCACGTCCCGCGCGCCGCCCGGAGCCAACCCAGGCCCGCTCTTCAGCCGCTGCCAGGTCGCGACGAACAGCCCACTGATCGCTAAGCTCACCAGGCTGAGGTGCACGGACGGCAGGATCGGCTGCCCGCTCAGCACGCCGCCCAGCGCCCCCGTCGTGACGAACACCAGGGCGATCGCCGTCACCGCGCGCCACTTCCGGTTCGCGACCAGCGGCCACCCCGCGGCGGCGAGCGCGAGACCGGCTACGGGCGGGAACCACGATTGGGTGTCCTCACCGTGCCGCCCGAGCAGCATGTAGCTCAGCCAGGTCAGAGTCACGTTGGCCAGGGCCAGGACCGTCCACAGCCCGCGCCGGGGCCGGGAGAGTAGCGAGGGCAGGCTGGCGGGTGGCCCGCCCGGCGCCGTCATGACACCCCCTCGGGGAGGGTGAACCGGAACGTCGCCCCGCCCCACTCGTTGGCCTCGGCCCAGATCCGACCGCCGTGCCGCGCCACGATCGCGCTGCACAGCGCCAACCCCAGACCGATCCCCGCGTGGTTGCCGGCGTCCTTGGCCGACCGGTTGAACGCCTCGAAGATCCGCTGCTCGTCCCCAGGCGTCAGGCCGACGCCCCGATCCGCGACCTGCACCTGCACCCAGCCCGGCTCGTGGTCGATGCTGCGCACCTGCACGCGCGTGCCTAGCTCCGGCCGGGAGTACTTGATGCTGTTGCCGATCAGGTTCCCCAGGAGCTGCCGCGTCAGGGAAGGGTCCGCGTGCACCGTGTGCGGTGCCGCCACCGTGATCGAGACGGCCTGCGGGCCATCGGTTTCGTAGAAGCCGCGCAGCTCGTCCATGAGCCGGTCCAGCGGTACGTCGCACAGGTGCAGCGCCCCCTCGCGGGCCACGGCGTACGCGAGGTAGTCATCGATGAGGCCGTGCATCCGCTGCGCCGCGCTTTGGGCGTGCCGCAGCCCAGCCATCCCGGTACGGTCGGGCTTGGCGGGCCCGTCGGGCCCGTCGGTTCCGATGAGGTCCAGCGTGGTCTCCAGCCAGCCCATGAGGGCGGTGAGCGGGCTCTTGAGGTCGTGGGCGACGGTGCCGGCGAAGGACTCCAGCTCCCGATAGGCGCGCCGTTCGGCGGTGATGTCGGTGATGAGGTGCAGCAGCAATTCTCGATCGGTGGTGCGCAGCCGGCGCCGCGACAAGGACAGCACGCGGGCATCGCCGTGGTCGCCCGGCAGCATCAGCTCCACCGTGGCGGCGTCGCCCGAGGCGGCCAGCAGCGCCCCCACATCCTGCCTGCGCGCCATCCGGCTCGCGTCCATGGCCTGCGCGTTGACGGTGCGCACCCAGTCGTCGGAGATGCGCGCCGGAATCGGGACGCCGGCCAGCCGCGCGGCGGCGCCGTTGGCGACGGTGACCGTGCCGGTCTCGTCGGCGACGATCATCCCGTCGGTCATGACCTCGTAGACCCGGCTCAGCAAGGCGGCCTGGTCCTGTTCCGCGTCGGTCGCCTCCTGCAGCTGCCGGCTCAGCCGGGCCGTGTGGTCCCTGGCCAGCGCGATCAGCAGGGCGAACAGCGGCATGAAGCCGAACAGCAGGTCGAGCCCGAGGGCTCCCGGCAGTCGCCCGGCCCATAGGTCCGCGTACGGCGGGTTGGGCACGAACATCTCGCTGATGCACGAGATGAACGCGATCGCGGCCACCCAGCGGATCGTGGTGAGGACGGCAGCGACCACCATCGGCAGCACCAGCACCCAGGAGATGGGCGTGTTCGGGATGGTCGGCACCAGCCAGGGTGTCGTCGTCGCCGCGGCCACAAGCACCAGGTTGAGCACGAGGGGTCGGCGGCGCGGGGCAGGCCGTCCCGCGAGGCAGATCGGCAGCACGGTGGTGCCGCCGATGATCATGGCCTCGGCCCCGCGCAAGCAGGCGACGAGAGCGACGTGGGGCGCCTCGACGAGGGTGGACCAGCCGACTCCGACGTACCCGGCGACGACCAGCGGGATCGGCGAACACAGCACCGACAGGCCCGTGAGGCGCAGCAATTGGCTCGCCGACCGCGGCATCCAGGAGGCGGATCGGCGCCGGTAGAGCGTGCCGACCGCGATGGCGTAGGCCAGTGCCCCCCCGGCTGTCGCGACCGCGATGCCGATGTTCTGACCGAGCGAGAGCGCCGTGATGATGGAGGCGAGCATCAGCAGCGCCATGACCGTCGCGGCGCGCCGGGTGCGGGGTAGGCCGTGCTCCCGCCAATGCGGCGCGAGCGCGATCAGCATGGGGGCGTGCACCGCGTACGTCGTGGGGAGCCCCAGTACGCCGCGGTCGGCCAGGAACTGCACCATGGTGAAGGCGATCGTGGTGACCAGCATGGCAGCCGTGATGACGTCGCCGGGTCGGCGTCGCACCACCTGCTCCAGGGCACCCCGCACCGTCTTGACTCCCATCCACCGGACCGCGATCCCCGCGTCGGCCGACGTGTCCGGGTCTACCCCTCCCATCGGTCGTTGGCGACCTCAGTTGACGCTCCTGACCCCCCTCAATCGGCACGGGCCCACAGCGCGGGCCAGGGGACGTCGACCTGGGTGACCAATCCCCGCAGCGCAGGCAGCGACACGCCGACGACGTTGTGATGGTCGCCACGGACGCCCGCGACGAACGCGCCGCCGTACCCGTCGATCGTGAAGGCCCCCGCGCACCCCAGCGGCTCGCCGGTGGCGACGTACGCGGTGATCTCCGCCTCGGTCACGGCCGCGAAGTCGACCTGCGTCGTCACCGTCTCCCCGAGCGTGGCGCCGGTCCCGCCGGCGGCGGGATCGCGCAGGTCGATCAGCCAATGGCCGGTGTGCAGCAGACCGGTGCGGCCGGCCATCCGCCGCCACCGCTCGCGGGCGTCGTCGGGTCCGGTCGGCTTGCCGTACGCCGTGCCGTCCAGCTCGAAGATCGAGTCGCAGCCGAGCACCAGCTGCGCCTCCGGCTGCTCGGGCGGGTCGGCCCCCTCGAGCCGCGCCGCGACGTCCTCGCACTTGGCCCGGGCCAGCAGCAGCGCGGCGTCGGCCGGCTCCAGCGGACCGAATCGGCGGGCGGCGTCGGCGAGCACCGCGTCCTCGTCGACGCACGACACCACCACCAGCGGATCGATGCCCGCCGCCCGCAGGGTGGCCGACCGCGCCGGGGAGGCCGACGCCAGCACCAGCCGCACGCGCGTCGCCTGCGCACCCACGAGTCAGCCCAACACCGCGCGGCGCAGCGTGTCGAGCCCGACCCCGCCGATGTCGAGGGCCCGCCGGTGGAAAGCCTTGAGATCGAACGCGGCCCCCTCGCGCTGGCGGACCTCGTCCCGCAGCTGCAGCCAGAGCCGCTCGCCAACCTTGTACGACGGCGCCTGTCCCGGCCAGCCCAGGTAGCGGTCCAACTCGAACCGCAGGACGGCGTCGTCCATGGTGGAGTGCGCGGACAGGTAGTCCCAGGCCTTCGCATAGGTCCAGGAGCCGCCGCCGACCTCGGCCGGCGCCGCGAAACCGCAGTGCACCCCGATGTCGAGCACGACCCGAGCGGCGCGCAGCGATTGGGCGTCGAGCAGCCCCAACCGGTCGCCCGGCTCGGACATGAAGCCCAGCTCCGCCATCAGCCGCTCGGCATACAGCGCCCACCCCTCGCCGTGCCCGGAGGTCCACGACATCAGGCGGCGCCACCGGTTCAGGGTGTCGCTGCGGTAGGCGGTCTGCGCCACCTGCAGGTGATGGCCCGGCACCCCCTCGTGATACACCGTGGTGCGCTCCCGCCAGGTGCCGAACGTCGTCACGCCCTTGGGCACCGACCACCACATCCGGCCTGGCCGGGTGAAGTCGTCCGAGGGGCCCGTGTAATAGACCCCCCCGCTGTTCGTCGGCGCGATGCAGCACTCGATGCGGCGGACCGGCTCCGGGATGTCGAAGTGGGTGCCGTCGAGGCGGTCGATCGCTTCGTCCGCGGTCTCCTGCATCCAGGCCCGCAGGGCCTCGACGCCGTCCAGGCGGTACGCCGGGTCCTGGTCGAGCAGCTCGGCGGCCTGGGCCACACTGGCCCCGGGACTCAGGTCGTCGGCGATGTGGGCCATCTCCGCGGTGATCCGGGCCGCCTCCTCCTGGCCCCAGGCGTAGGTCTCCTCAAGATCGATCCGGGCGCCCAGGAACTGCCGGGAGCACAGCTCGTAGATCTCGCGCCCCACCGGGTCGTGATCCGGACTATCCGCCAGCCGGGCGGCCAAGCGCTCCGCGGCCTCGGCGTACCCCCGCCGGGCCTGCGCCGCGGCCTCCTCCAGCCGGTGCCGCGCGTGGTCGTCGGCACCGGCCAGGTCGCCCACCGTCGCGAAATAGCCGTCGTCGTCGGCGAGCTCGCGGGCCTGCTCCAGGCAGGCCTGGACCTGCCGCCGAGCGGGGCGCCGACCCTGGCTCGCGGCGACCGCCAGCGATTCCTCCCACTGGGCCAACGCCCGGGGGATGCGCTGCAGCCGACCGGCGAAGGTGGCCAGATCCTCCGGAGTGTCGGTGGGCATGAGGTCCAGCACGTCGCGCACCGCCTGCAGCGGCGAGGCGAGGTTGTTGAGCTGGGCGAGATCGAGCCCGGCGGCGTAGACCTCCTCGGCCAGCCCGAGCCGTTCCCGCATCGCCTCCACGGTGACGGCATCGACATCGTCCACCGCGACCGCCGTGTCGAGCGCGGCCAGCGTCTCCCGACGCAATCGGGAGAGCGCCTCCCACCCGGCGGGCGAGAAGTCGTCGTAGTCGTCGTGCCGGCCCGGCAGGCCGAGATGGGTCGCATCGAGCGGGCTCAGCTCGACAGACGTGGCGACGAAGTTCTCGGCGATGTGGTCGACCGCGGACGGGGTGCGGGGGGCCGCAAGAGGCCCGGTGTGGGGGACGGTCACGCTCCGAACGTACCCCAGGAGAGCAGCGCGTCAGCGGCGCTCAGAGGCCGCCGCCCCAACCCGCGCCGCGGACGGCACCGGCGTTGAACGTGCGAACCTTGCGCGTCCAACCCCCGCGTGCCTGCGGGTCGGTGCTCATGTCCCCGCCCGAGGCCGCCGCGAACAGGACCAGCAAGGTCGCGATCTCCTCGGGGGTCGCCGCGCCCCGGTCGATGACGATCCGGGGCAGCGGGGTCGCCTCCGCCGGGTTGCTCGCCTGCTCGGACATGGGATCTCCTCGGGTCTGCACGGACGTCGTCGGCGCGGGCGCCGGCCGGCTTTACAGCGGGATGTTGCCGTGCTTCTTGGGCGGCAGCTTCTGGTGCTTGCTGCGCAACGCACGCAACGACCTGATGATCTGGACCCGGGTCTCGGCCGGCTCGATGACGGCGTCGATGTAGCCCCGCTCGGCCGCGATATAGGGGTTGGCCAGCGTCGTCTCGTAGAGCTGAATGAACTCCTTGCGGGCCTCGTTGACGTCGCGACCCTCCTTGGCGGCATCCGCGAGCTGCTTGCGGTAGAGGATGTTCACCGCGCCCTGGGCGCCCATCACGGCGATCTGCGCGGTCGGCCACGCCAGGTTGATGTCGGCGCCGAGGTGCTTGGAGCCCATGACGTCGTAGGCCCCGCCGTACGCCTTGCGGGTGATGATCGTGACCAGCGGCACCGTCGCCTCGGCGTAGGCGTAGATGAGCTTGGCGCCGCGGCGGATGATGCCGTTCCACTCCTGATCGGTGCCGGGCAGGAAGCCTGGTACGTCGACGAAGGTGATCACCGGGATGTGGAAGGCATCGCAGGTGCGCACGAACCGGGCCGCCTTCTCCGAGGCGTCGATGTCCAAGGTGCCGGCGAACTGCATCGGCTGGTTGGCGACGATGCCGACGCTGCGGCCCTCGACCCGACCGAAGCCGCAGATCATGTTGGGCGCGAACAGGGCGTGCACCTCGGTGAAGGCGCCGTCGTCGAGCACCGTCTCGATGACCGTGTGCATGTCGTAGGGCATGTTCGCCGAGTCGGGGATGAAGTTGTTGAGCGCCTCGTCATCGGCGTTGATGAGCGGTTCGTCGTCGTATTCGAAGACGCTGGATTCCTCCAGGTTGTTCTGCGGCAGATAGCTCAGCAGCTCCCGCACGTATTCGATCGCGTCGTCCTCGTCGGAGGCCGCGTAGTGCGCCACGCCCGACTTGGTGTTGTGCGCCCGGGCGCCGCCCAGATCCTCGAAGGCGACGTCCTCGCCGGTGACCGTCTTGATGACGTCGGGACCGGTGATGAACATGTGCGAGGTGTTCTCGACCATGACGATGAAGTCGGTGATGGCGGGGGAGTAGACCGCGCCGCCGGCGCACGGACCCATGATCAGGCTGATCTGCGGGATCACGCCGGAGGCGTGCACATTGCGGCGGAAGATCTCGCCGTACAGCCCCAGGGAGACGACCCCCTCCTGGATGCGCGCGCCGCCGGAGTCGTTGATGCCGATGACCGGACAGCCGATCTTCATCGCCAGGTCCATGACCTTGACGATCTTCTCGCCGAAGACCTCGCCGAGGGAGCCGCCGAAGACGGTGAAGTCCTGGGCGAAGACGCACACGGGCCGGTGGTCGACCGTGCCATAGCCGGTGATCACGCCGTCCCCATAGGGCCGGTTGCGATCCTGCCCGAAGTTGCTGGACCGGTGCCGCGCCAGGCCGTCGAGTTCGACGAAGCTGTCCTCGTCGAGGAGTTGTTCGATGCGCTCGCGGGCCGTCTTCTTGCCCTTCGCGTGCTGCTTCTCGACTGCTCGCTCGGAGCCCGCATGCAACAGCTCGTCGTTGCGGCGACGGAAATCGGCCAGCTTGCCGGCGGTCGTGTGCAGATCAGGGGTGTTGGCCCCGGTCGTGGCAGCATCGGTCATGGCCGCAGCCTAGCCTTGTGGACATGACGATGGCCCTGAGCGAGACCCCCATCCGTGAGGCCCTCGTCACGGCCTCCCAGCCCTGGCGGGAGGTCGAGTGCCACGACGAGATCGACTCCACCAACGCGCAATCGCTGATCGATCCGCGGCCCTGGCGGGTGGTCACCAGCCGGCATCAACGCGCTGGTCGCGGCAGGCGCGATCGGTCCTGGGATTCGCCGCCCGGGACCTCGATGGTGCTCTCGATGACCGTGCCGATGGCGGCCGACCCGCAGCGGTGGGGGTGGCTCCCGCTGGTCACCGGGCTGGCCGTGGTGGACGCCCTCGGGGCCATGACCGGGGCGGCCGAGCGGTTCGCCCTGAAGTGGCCCAACGACGTGCTTGCGGAGGAGGGCGGACGCTGGCTCAAGCTGTGCGGGATCCTGTGCGAACTCGCCCCCGGCGCCGGAGCGGGAGCCGGCGCCGAGCAGGCGCCCACGCCGCTCGTGGTGGCCGGCGTCGGGGTCAACGTCGCCATCGCGCGTCAGGATCTCCCGGTGCCGGGCGCCACCTCGCTGACGCTCGCCGGACATCCGGCGCCGAGCGGCGACGCGCTGGTCGTCGCGGTCGCCCAGGCCTTCGCCCGCTGGCACCGGCAGTGGTACGCCGGGGCGATGGCGGACCTGCTCGCGGCGTACCGGACCCGCTGCTGCACCCTCGGCGCCCAGGTCGCCGTCCACCTGCCCGACGGCAGCACCAGCCACGGCGAGGCCCTGGACATCGCCCCCGGCGGCGAGCTGGTCGTGCAGGGCAGCGGGCCCGAGGGCGCGCAGCGCCGGACGTTCGCCGCCGGAGACGTCGTCCACCTGCGACTCGCCGATGGCATGATCAGGCCATGAGCGAGGAGCCCGGGCCGGAGATGGCACCCGAGCGCCCCGGCCCCCGGAGCATCGCCGACGACCCCCACCCGGCGCTGCTGGGGCACCCGCACGAATACATGCGCCGGGAGGTCAGCGACGCGGTCGGGGTCTCGCTGCTGTCCGCGCGGCGCTTCTGGCACGCGCTGGGCTTTCCCCGCGTCGGCGACGACGACGTGGTGTTCACCGAGGCCGACGTGCAGGCGCTGGATCGGGTGGTCTCCCTGGTGCGCGCCGGCGTGCTGGACGACGACAGCGCCCTGTCGCTGACCCGGGCGATGGCGCGCACCGCCGACCGGCTCGCGGCCTGGCAGACCCAGATGGTCTGGGAGATGCTGCAGGACCGACGGCAGCTCGCGGCCGAGGCCGGGGGCCCACCGGAGGCTGTGCCGGTGGAGACCGCCGCGGCGGAGCTGATGATCCAGCTCGCCGACGAGATGGAGCCGCTGCTGGTCTACGCCTGGCGCCGGCACCTCGCCGCCGCCGTGGCCCAGCTGGCCTCGCAGGCCGCCCAGCCCGAGGTGCTGGGCACGGAGCACCCGGCGGTCGTCGGCTTCGCCGACATGGTCGGGTTCACCCAGACGGTGCGGCACCTCACCGAACGCGCCCTCGGCCGCATGGTGCAGCGCTTCGAGGCGGTCGCCTCCGACACGGTCGCGGCGTACGGCGGTCGGGTGGTCAAGACGCTCGGCGACGAGGTGCTGTTCTCCGCGCGCGACGCGCTCGATGCGGCGGGGATCGCGCTGACCCTGATCGACGGCGTGCACGCGGCCGGGGACATGCCGCCGCTGCGGGTCGGTCTGGCCTATGGGCCGGTGGTGTCCCGGCTGGGCGATCTCTTCGGGACCACCGTCAATCGCGCCGCCCGGCTGACCAGCCTCGCGCATCCGGACACCGTCCTGGTCGACGTGGCGCTCGCCCGCCAGCTCTACGACTGTGCGGACGTCAAGCTCTCGCCGATGCGGCCCCGCGATCTGCGCGGGCTCGGGCCGACCCGCGCCCTGGTGCTCCGGCCCGGCCCGAACGGCCCCCCCGACCCCGCCGCGCTGCGGCGGTGAACTCCAGCACGCACCCGTCATCCCCGGCACGCCCGCTGCCAGCAGGCACCGTCCAGCACCCGCACTCACCCGGAAGGCGCGCGATGAGCAACACCGAGGCCATGGTCACGATCACCCGGCACGGACAGGAGGGGCATGTCGCCGAACTCGTCCTGGATCGGCCGAGCGCCATGAACGCCGTCTCCACCGCGATGGCCGAGGCGCTCGCCGAGGCCACCGCCGGCCTTGCTGCGGACCGCAGCGTCCGGTGCGTGGTGGTGACAAGTAGCCACCCCAAGGCCTTTTGCGTGGGCGCCGACCTCAAGGAGCGCAACAGCTTCACCGACGCCGACCTCATCCGGCAGCGACCGCGGGCGCGCGCGGCGTACACCGGGGTGTTGGACCTGCCGGTGCCGAGCATCGCGGCGGTGGCCGGTTTCGCCCTCGGCGGCGGCTGCGAGATCGCGCTGTCCTGCGACATCGTCGTGGCCGGTGAGGAGGCCACGATGGGCCTGCCCGAGGTCTCGGTCGGGGTCATCCCCGGCGGCGGGGGCACCCAGCTGTTGACCCGGCGGATCGGCTGGTCCAAGGCCGCCCTGCTGATCTTCAGCACCAAGCGGCTCAGCGGGGCACAAGCGGTCGAGTACGGGCTGGCCGACCTGCTCGCCCCCGCCGGGACGGCCCGCGATCAGGCCCTGGAGCTTGCCGCTCAGATCGCGAAGAACTCCCCGGTCGGGATGCGCAACGCCAAGAAGGCGATGCGCCTCGGCAGCGATGTCGACCTGCGAGCCGGCCTGGAGATCGAGGACGCCTGCTGGCGGGCCACCGCCTTCAGCGGCGACCGGGCCGAGGGCGTGGCCGCGTTCAACGAGAAGCGGCCGCCGCGCTGGCCGGGGGAGTAGACCTGCGCAGGCGCCGAAGTTCGTTGCCACGAAACGTCGTTCGACGGCGCGTTCCGCGGCGGCGAACACGGTGTCGGCGGTCGTGACCCCTAGGATGACGGCATGATCCGTGTCCTGCTGGCCGAGGACGACCCGGCGATCAGCGAGCCGCTGGCGCGGGCGCTGCGTCGCGAGGGTTACGACGTCGGTGTCTCCGACGACGGGCTCCGCGCGCTATCGGCCGCCCAGGACAACCCCGACCTGGTCATCCTCGATCTGGGGCTGCCCTCGATGGACGGCCTGGAGGTATGTCGTCGGCTGCGGGCCGAGGGCCGCACCGCGCCGATCCTGATCCTGACCGCCCGCGCCGACGAGGTCGATACGGTCGTTGGCCTGGACGCCGGCGCCGACGACTATGTCACCAAGCCGTTCCGGCTGGCCGAGCTGCTGGCTCGCGTCCGCGCCCTGCTGCGGCGTACCCCGAGCGCCGGCGGCGAGGAGGACGGCGGCGTCCGCATCGACGCGCAGGCCCGGCGGGCCTACATGAACGACGAGGAGCTGCAGCTCACCGCCAAGGAGTTCGACCTGCTCCGGGTGCTGGTGCGGGAGCAGGGAAAGGTCGTTTCGCGCGAGCAGTTGATGCGGGAGGTGTGGGAGACCCAATGGTTCGGGTCGACCAAGACCCTGGACATGCACGTCTCGGTGCTGCGCCGAAAACTCGGCGACGACGCGACCCGGCCGCGATATATCACCACGGTCCGGGGTGTGGGGTTCCGCTTCGAGCGGCCCGAGGGACCGAGCTGAGCCGTGCGGCGGCTGCTGATGCGCTCAACCGCCCTGGCGAGTTCGGTTGGGTTGATCGTCTTCTTCGTTCCGCTCGCGGTGCTGGCCGGGTTCACCGTTCAGCGGCACCTCGGGATCGACGCCGAGTACGGGTGCCCCACCACGACGTACAACCCGTGGTGGGCCCTCGCGATCGCCCTGGCGATGGCGGTGCTGGCGTTCGTCGTCGGATTGTGGGTCAGCGTCCGGCAGGCGGATCGCTTCGTCGATCCCATGCAGCGGCTGACCGAGCAGGCGGAGCGGTTGGGGGCCGGGGACGCGCGCTACGAGCGGATCCGGTCCGGGATCGCCGAGATCGACCGCGTCTCCGATGTGCTCTCGAACAGCGCCCAGCAGCTGCTGGCCTCGTTGTCCTCCGAACGCGACTTCGCCTCCGACGCCTCGCATCAGCTGCGCACCCCGCTGACCGCGCTGTTGATGCGCTTGGAGGAGATCTCGCTCACCGAGGACCTCGACGTGGCCCGCGAGGAGGCCAATATCGCCATCGACCAGGTGGAGCGCCTCAACGCCACGGTCGATGCGCTGTTGGCGCGCTCGCGGACCCACGCCCCCACCGCCACGGCCGCGCCGACCTCGCTCGATGCGGTCCTGGCGCAGCTGCAGCGCGAGTGGATGCCGGCGTTCGAGGCGGCGCAGCGGACCGTGCGGGTCAGCGGCGAACGCGGCCTGCGCCTGGTGACGACGCCGGTGGTGCTCGCTCAGATTCTCTCGACGCTCATCGAGAACTCCCTGGTGCACGGCCGTGGCCTGGTGCGCATCGACGCCCGTCGCTCCGGCCCCTCGGTCGTCGTCGAGGTCTCCGACCAGGGCCCGGGCGTCTCCCCCGAGCTGGCCCCGCACATCTTCGAACGCAGCGTCTCCACCAAGAGCACCGGCCTGGGCCTGGGCCTGGCGCGCGACCTCGCCGAGAGCCACGGCGGTCGCCTGGAGCTGGTGCAGGGCTATCCCGTCGTGTTCGCGCTGTTCCTGTCGGCGGCCGAACCCACCCTCGACCTGCCGCAGCGGCTGGACGGATAGCCTGACAGAGGAGAAACCCGTGAGTCGTGTGCAGCGGGCCCCCGGCGGCTTCCCGGTCGTCGGCATCATCGGTGGCGGCCAGCTCGCCCGGATGTGCGCGCCCCCCGCGGTGGGCCTGGGGGTGCAGCTCAGTGTGTTGGCCGAGTCGACGACCGCGTCGGCCGCCCTCGTCGTACCCTCCGCGCCCGTCGGCGCGCACGACGACCTCGCGGCGGTGCGGGCCTTCGCCGCGGACTGCGACGTGGTGACCTTCGACCACGAACACGTGCCGGCGCCGGTGCTGGCGGCGCTGGTGGCGGACGGGGTGAACCTGCAGCCGTCCCCGGCGGCGCTGCGTTATGCCCAGGACAAGCTCGCCATGCGGCACCGTCTCGACGAGCTGGGCGTGCCCTGTCCCCGGTGGCGGCAGATCCGCGAGCCTTCGGAACTGGCGAGTTTCGCCGCGCAGGTGGGCTGGCCGGTGGTGCTGAAGGCGCCCCGGGGCGGCTACGACGGCAAGGGTGTCCTCGTCGTGGACGACCTGGCCGCGGCCCAGGACTGGTTCGACCTGGTTCGGCGTGACGAGGCGGAGCTGGCCAGGCGCTCGGCGGCCGGCGGCCCGGAGGCCCGGCCCGCCTTCGCGGACGGCATCCTCGCCGAGGAACGGGTCGTCTTCCGGCGCGAGCTGGCCGCCCTCGTGGCGCGCAGCCCGTCCGGGCAGGCCGCGGCGTGGCCGGTCGTCGAGACGGTGCAGACCGACGGGATCTGCACCGAGGTGCTGGCCCCCGCGCCGAACCTGGCCGACGAGGTGGCGATCGCCGCGACGCAGGTCGCGCTGCGGATCGCGGGGGAGCTGCAGGTCACCGGGGTGCTCGCGGTGGAGCTGTTCGAGGTGGCCGGTCCGCAAGGGGCCGGCGGCGGCTCGTCGTACGTCGTGAACGAGCTCGCGATGCGGCCGCACAACAGCGGCCACTGGACCATCGACGGCGCCGTGACCAGCCAGTTCGAGCAGCACCTGCGCGCGGTGCTGGACCTGCCGCTGGGTTCGCCGCGGGCCCGGGCGCCCTGGACGGTGATGGGCAACGTGCTGGGCGGAGCGGGGTACGCCGAGCTGTACTCGACCTACCGGCACCTGTTGGCCCGCGACCCGGAGTTGCGGATGCATCTGTACGGCAAGGACGTGCAGCCCGGCCGCAAGATCGGGCACGTGAACCTGTGTGGCACCGACCTGGCTAACCTGCGCGACCGGGCACGCCATGCGACCGACTATCTGGCGGGAGTGATCCAGGAATGATCCAGCAGAGCTCGCCCGGCCCGATCGTCGGCATCGTGATGGGCAGCGACAGCGACTGGCCGGTGCTGGTCGAGGCGGCGCGCGCCCTGGACGAGCTGGGGATCGGCTACGAGGCCGATGTCGTCTCGGCGCACCGGATGCCCACCGAGATGATCGCCTATGGGCAGGGTGCCGCCGCGCGGGGCCTGCGGGTCGTCATCGCGGGGGCCGGTGGGGCGGCGCACCTGCCGGGCATGCTGGCCGCGGTGACGCCGCTGCCGGTGATCGGGGTGCCGGTGCCGCTGAAGTACCTGGACGGTATGGACTCGCTGCTCTCGATCGTGCAGATGCCCGCGGGGGTGCCGGTGGCGACGGTCTCCATCGGTGGCGCCCGCAATGCGGGGTTGTTGGCGGCGCGGATCATCGGGGCCGGGACGACGGAGGCCGACGCGGCCGTGCGGGCCCGGATGGTCGCCTTCCAGGCGGAGCTGCGCGAGGTGGCGCACGCCAAGGGCGCGGCCCTGCGCGAGCGCCGCGCCTGAGCGCCCGTCAGGAGGCGCTCGGCGGCGTCACGACCTCCAGGGCGGGCCATTGCGCCATGACGCTGTCGAGGCAGGCCAGCTCGAGGCTGGCGAGTCGGCCCTCGCGCACGAACAACACCAGGATGCCGCCGGGGCAGCCGGCCGTGATCTCCAGGCTGGCCTCGTCGGCGGCCGGCACGCCCTGCTGGGGGCGCAGCGCCACGCTCGGGCAACCACAGGTGCAGTCCGCCTTGGCCTCGATGCCCTGCAGCTGGGGCAGCAGCCCCTGCGCGGGTGCCCCGGGCGCGCGCACCAGGTATTCCAGCAACGCCAGCTCCTGCGCCGTCGCCGCGCGGAAGTCCTCCGACATGGAGTCAGGATCGCATGACCGATCACGAGCGGCCTACCGCCACGCGGCGATTCGCGACTCCTCGGGGGCGTCGGCGACGACGTACCGGCGCTTGCGCGCCAGCGTCCGCCGGTCGGCGCGCGCCGTGCCGACAGGGGTAAGGTCGCCGGTACGGCGTACGGTCCCGCGTGCTCCCGGCAGCAGGAGGTCAGGATGCGGTTCGGTTTGTTCATCCCGCAGGGCTGGCGGATGGACCTGGTCGGGATAGACCCGATGCAGCATTGGGGCGTCATGGCGGGGCTGGCGCGCCGCGCGGATTCCAGCGAAGACTGGACCAGCGTGTGGGTCTATGACCACTTCCACACGGTGCCGGTGCCCAGCGAGGAGGCCACCCACGAGGCCTGGTCGCTGATGAGCGCCCTGGCGGCCGTGACCGGTCGGGTGCGGCTCGGGCAGATGTGCACCTGCATGGCCTATCGCAACCCCGCCTATCTGGCCAAGGTCGCCGCCACGGTCGACATCATCTCCGAGGGACGCCTGGAGATGGGCATCGGGGGCGGCTGGTACGAGCACGAATGGCGCGCCTACGGCTATGGATTCCCCGGCATCGCGGACCGGCTGGGGATGCTGCGCGAGGGGGTGGAGATCTTCCGCCAGGCCTGGACCACCGGCTCCGCGACACTGGCCGGAGACTATTACCAGGTGGACGGGGCGCTGGTGCAGCCGCGCCCGCTGCAGGGCACCTCGGTGCCGGGGTCGGCGCGCAACGGGATCCCGATGTGGATTGCCGGCGGTGGGGAGAAGAAGACCCTTCGGCTGGCGGCCGAATACGCCGATTACACGAACTTCGACGGCACCCCGCAGACCTTCGGGGACAAGAGCGCGATCCTCGCCGAGCACTGCCGGGCGGTGGGCCGGGACTTCGACGAGATCGTGCGCAGCGCCAACTACAACGTGGTGATCGGCCGCGACGAGGCGGAGGTGCGGGACCGGCTGGACTGGTACCGCGACCACCACCTCAGCGCCGGCGTCCCCGAGGCGAAGGCCCTGGCCGGCACCGAGAACCTGATGCGCCAGCCGCTGGTGGGCACGCCGGAGCAGATCATCGAGGTGCTGGCCGGGCTCCGTGCGCAGGGCATGACCTATGCCATCTGCTATTTCGCCGAGGCCGCCTACGACACCAGCGGCCTTGACCTGTTCGAGCGCGCCGTGATCCCCGAATTGCGGGGCGTGGGCACCCATCCCGGCGCGGCCGAGCGCGCCGGGCACGACCATCAGCACACCCGGCACGGCCTCTTCGGAGGGCGGTGAGTCATGGCGACGCTCGTCCTGACCGTGATCGGCGACGACCAGAGTGGGCTGGTCAACGCCCTGGCGCAGGTGGTCTCCGAAGGCGGGGGCAACTGGGAGGGCAGCCACCTGGCCGAACTGGCCGGCAAGTTCGCCGGAATCGTGGTCGTGACGGTCCCGGACGCGGGGGTCGAGGACCTCGTCGCCGCGCTGCGTCCGCTCGACGGCCTGTTGGACATCACCGTCCACACCGGCACCTCGGGCGCAGCCGGCGCCGGCCCCACCGTCGCCGTGGAGATCATCGGCAACGACCGGCCCGGCATCGTGCGCGAGGTGTCCGGGGTGCTGGCCCGGCACGGCCTGAGCATCGCCGAGATGGCCACCGCCACCCGAGAGGCGCCGATGGCCGGAGGCCGGTTGTTCGAGGCCCGATTGTCGGCCCCGGTGCCCGCCGATGCGAACCTGGAGGCGCTGCGCGCCGACCTGGAACGGATCGCCCACGAGGTGCTGGTGGAGATCACGGTCGCGGCGACCTGAGGTCGGCTACGGCCACGGCCACGGCCAGGGCTACGACTGTCGCTCCCGGTGCCGGCGCCCGACGTCGGCCAGGAGCTCGTGGCGCCGGCGCGCCGCCGGCAGGGAGATCTCGTTCTTGTAGCTCGCGAGGTCGCTCATGCCGCGGGCGCGCAGGGCCTCGATCTGGCCCTCGACGTCCTGGGGTGCCTTGTTCTGGCTCATCTTGGCCTTGCCGACCAGTCGAGTGATCCGCAGCTCGAGTCCGACCACGGCCTTGACCATCCGGGCCACGAACTCCGCGGGTGGGTCCTGGACCGACCAGGTGGGCGCGTTCGGCCCGGGCGCCGTGCCCGCCCAGGTGCGTTCGTGGCGGTCGGTGAGGTCGCGCATGCTCGCCAGGATCCAGTCGGGATCCTCGTGATGCACGAGCGTGCCGTGCGCGTGCACGGTGACGTAGTCCCAGGTGGGCACGATCTTGCCGTGGCCGGCGTGGCTGGGCATGTCGACCGGCGAGACGTAGTGGTCTCCGGCGTGCGCAATGACCAGTGCCGGCCCGAGCGGGGCTCGGCTGCCCTGCGGGTTGTTGCGGGCCACGTGACCGATCAACGAGCCGAGCGGGCCGGGTTCGCCGCCGCCGGGCAGGGTCGCGCCCCCCTCGACGTACTGCAGGGGAAGGTACGTCGCGTCGGGGCCGTCCTCGTGCACCGTGACCAGATCCGCCGCTCCGAGCGAGCGCAACACGGCCACGCAGTCGTCGGTGGCGAGGGCGAAGTGGGCGGGCACGTACATGCGCAACAGTATGGCCGCCGCAGGGCCGGACCTGCGCAGGGACCGACCGATGACCGTACGGCGGGGCCGGTGGGCGCGTCTTCTTGGTCACACCCGCGACATCGTCGGACTCCCGTCGGGCGCGCCGCGGCCCTGGAAGGGGCAGGATGCGGGCATGGCTGGTAACCCTGACTTCGACCTGTTCAAGACGTCCGAGGACCACGAGGAGCTGCGCGCCGCGATCCGGGTGATTGCGCAGGAGCAGATCGCCCCGTACGCCGCCGAGGTCGACAAGACCTCCGAGTTCCCGCAGCACGCCTACGACGCGCTGCGGCGCGCCGACTTCCACGCCCCGCACGTGCCGGAGGAGTACGGCGGGATGGGCGCCGACGCCCTGGCCACCTGCATCGTTATCGAGGAGGTGGCTCGCGCCTGTGCCTCCTCCAGTCTCATCCCCGCGGTGAACAAGCTCGGCTCGATGCCCCTGCTCTTGGCGGCCAGCGAGGAGATCAAGAGCAAGTACCTGCCGCCGGTCGCCAAGGGCGAGGCCATGATCAGCTACGGCCTGTCCGAGCGCGAGGCGGGCTCGGACACCGCAGGCATGAAGTGCCGCGCCCGGCGCGACGGCGACGACTGGATCCTGTCCGGTCAGAAGAGCTGGATCACCAACGCGGGGGTGTCGGAGTTCTACACGGTGCTGGCCGTCACCGATCCGGAGGGCCGGCGCGGCGCGAACGTCTCGGCCTTCGTGGTCGAGAAGTCCGACCCCGGTTTCGGCTTCGGGGAGAAGGAGCGCAAGCTCGGCATCAAGGGCAGCCCGACCCGCGAGCTGCACTTCGACAACTGCCGCATCCCGGGGGACCGCCTGGTCGGCGCCGAGGGCGAGGGTCTGAAGATCGCGCTGCGCACCCTGGACCACACCCGCGTCACGATCGGCGCGCAAGCGGTCGGGATCGCCCAGGGCGCCCTGGACTACGCGCTCGGCTATGTCAAGGAGCGCAAGCAGTTCGGCAAGGCGATCGCGCAGTTCCAGGGGCTGCAGTTCATGCTCGCGGACATGGCGATGGAGCTGGAGGCGGCGCGCCAGATGGTCTATGTCGCGGCGGCCAAGTCCGAGCGCAACGACCCGGACCTGCCCTTCTTCGGCGCGGCGGCCAAGTGCTACGCGGCGGACGTGGCGATGAAGGTGACCGTGGACGCCGTCCAACTCCTCGGTGGGGCCGGATTCGTGGAGGACCACCCGGTCGAGCGGATGATGCGCGACGCGAAGATCACCCAGATCTACGAGGGCACCAACCAGATCCAGCGGATCGTGATGGCGCGCCAGCTGCTGCAGTGACGTGTGGCCGGCTCCGCCGGTCGGGTCCGTCCGGCGGAGCCGGTGCCGTCGTCACGGCCGTGTCGAGGATGATCATCCGTCGAGCCGCGCGACCGGGGCGGGATCGTCAGCCATCACCGGGAGGTCGACGCCGCCGGACTCGGCGCCGATCTGGATGAGCTGCTCGATCCACGTCAGGTCGGTCGCGATGGGGGCCGCCAGGCCCGCGATCAGAATGGCCCGGGCCTCGGCCTCCATCGACGTGCCCCGTGCCGCCGCGCGCAACCGCAGGCGTTCTTTGGTGTCCTGGGGGAGGTTGCGGATGGTGATGGCCGTCATGCTGCAGTGATATCACTGCAGCATCGGACTCACCTGGACTGGCCGCTGCGGCGAACCGGGCGAACCGGTGCGTGGGGGTCTCTTGGCGAATCGCCCGTGGCCTCCAGCGTTTCGCCAGGAACGGCGTCGATACTGGGGGCATCATGAACCGCCACGCTGGGATGCCGCCTGCCCGTGATCCTCGCGATCCTCGCGACCCGCGAAATCCCCGCGACCCGCGACAGGTCCAGGGGGAGCGAGCCGGGGATGCCGCCGAGGCCACGACGTACGGTCGCGGTGAGGCGCGCCGAGGCGCGCCGGATGCGGCGTACGAGCCCCGCCGCGCCGGGCGACCGCTGGTCCGGCGCATCCTGGCCGACCCGGACGTGCTCAGCCCGCGGTTGCGGCGACGTCGGGCGTTCGCGCTGGTGGGCTTGACCTATGCGGCGCCGGGCGCGGCGCAGATCGTGGCCGGCAACAAGCGGCTCGGCCGGCTCGGCCTGCGGGTGTGGTTCCTCGGGCTGGCCCTGGTCGGTGTCGCCGTGGTGCTGGCGCTCGTCAAACGCAATTGGCTGCTCGGCTTCGCCACCAGCACCTGGGTGCTGTGGGGCGTGGCTGCGCTGTGCGTGCTGCTCGCGGTGGTCTGGCTGATCGCCTTCGTCGACACCGCCCGGTTGGCCCGGGTGCGCGGGCTGCCGGGGTCGACGCGCCGAGGCGTCGTGGCGCTCACCGTGCTCGGGATGATCCTGACGGCGGTGCCGCTGGGGTGGGCGGCGAGTTCGCTGTACGCCGGAGGGTCCGCGCTGCGCGCCGTCTTCGGCGCTGGCCCCACTCGGCCCCCGGACCAGGGCCGATACAACATCCTGCTGCTCGGCGGCGACTCCGGGACCGGCCGGATCGGGACCCGGCCGGACACGATCATGCTGGCCAGCCTCGACGCCCAGACCGGGCAGACGGTCACGTTCGGATTCGCCCGGGACACCGAGAACATCAACTTCCGGCCCGGCTCGACCATGGCTCGGCTGATGCCGCAGGGGTGGAACTGCGGCGACGAGTGCCTGCTCAACGGCCTCTACATGTGGGCCACCGAGCGCAAGGACCAGTTCCCGGCGGACGTCGCCGATCCTGGCGCGCTGGCCACCAAGGAGGCCGTCGAGGCGCTCTCGGGGCTGGACATCCAGTACTACGCGCTCGTCGACCTGCAGGGCTTTCAGACGATGATCGACGCTGTCGGCGGCATCGACGTGATCAACAAGGTCCGGGTGCCCGTCGGGGGCGGCAGCTCGCCGATCTACTACTACATCGAACCGGGCCGCCAGCACCTCGACGGCACGCACGCGCTCTGGTATGCGCGGTCGCGGGAAGGCGCCACCAACTACGAACGGATGGCCCGGCAGAAATGCGTGCTGCAAGCGGCCAGCAAGCAGGTGGACCCGCAGACCGTGCTGCTGCGATTCCGCGAACTCGCGGCGGCCGGGCAGGACATGCTGCACACCGACATCCCGCAAGGTGACCTGGGCGCCCTCGCCGATCTGGTGGTGAAGTCCCGGTCCCTGCCGATGCGCAGCGTGAACTTCACACCGCCCTTGATCAACCCGTGGGACTACGATCCTGCCGTGATCCGTGCCGCCGTGGCCCAGGCCGTCGCCGCGCCCCAGACCGACTCCTCGACCGGCTCGGCGACCGGCTCGACGACCGGCTCGGGGGGCCGCAGCACCGCCCCACGCAGCACCGGGCCGGGTTCCCCCGTCCCGTCGACCTCGGTTCGGTCCGGGGCGAGCGGTGCGGGCGGTGCGGGCGGTGGCGCGGCGGATTCCAGCAAGGCCGAGGCCAGCCGCGCCGCCCAGGCTGGCGAGGCCGACATCTGCACGGTGCCATGAGCGCGGCGGACCTCCCCGTCACCGTCACCCACGCCGACGACGTCACCGACGCAGGTGCCGCCGAGACCCCCGCCCGGCCGGGTGTCTCGGTGGTGATGCCGATTCTGAACGAGGAACGCCATCTCGCCGACGCCGTGCAGCGCGTGCTGGCGCAGCGCTATCCCGGCCCGCTGGAGATCGTGCTTGCCATCGGGCCCTGCCGCGACGCGACCCGGCAGATCGCGCGGCGGCTGGCGGCCGCCGATGCCCGCATCCGGGTGGTCGACAATCCCAGCGGGCGCACCCCGGACGGTCTGAACGCCGCGCTCGCGGCAGCCCGCCACGAGATCGTGGTGCGGGTCGACGGTCACGCGGAACTCTGCGCCGGCTATCTGACCACGGCCGTGGCCGAGCTGGAGCGCACCGGCGCGGTCAACGTCGGCGGGATCATGGACGCTCAGGGCCGCACGCCGTTCGAGCGGGCCGTGGCTGCCGCGATGAAATCCCGACTCGGCGTCGGCAGCGCCCGCTTCCACGTGGGCGGCGGCGCCGGTGCCGCGGACACGGTCTACCTGGGGGTCTTCCGGCGCGACACGCTGCTGGCCGCGGGGGGCTACGACCCGCATTTCAGCCGGGCGCAGGATTGGGAACTCAATCACCGCCTCCGGCAGGCCGGCGGGACCGTGTGGTTCACCCCGCAGCTACGGGTCACCTACCGGCCCCGCCCGAACGTGCGGGCCCTGGCCAAGCAGTACTTCGAATACGGTCGCTGGCGCCGTGTCGTCGCCGCCCGCCACGCGACCATCTCGGTGCGCTATCTCGCCCCCCCGGCCATGGTGGTGGCCACCACCGCGGCCGCCGTCGCGGGGGTGGCGGGGGGTCGCCGCCCCTGGGCGCGTGCCGCGCTCGCGATCCCGGCGGGCTATGCCGCGGGGGTCACGGCCGGCGGCATGGCCGTCGGGCGTGGCGAATCGCCGCGGACCCGGGCCCTGCTGCCGATCGTGCTCGCCACCATGCACTGGTCGTGGGGGCTCGGCTTCCTGACCAGCCCCGCGGCACTGCGCCGGAACACCGCGTCGTGAGGTCGCCAGGGGCCGCCGCGCGGATCGACGTCAGCGTGATCACCAGCGGCCACGACGTGGCCGACGCACGCCTGCACCGTTGCGTCGCGGCGCTGCGGGCGCACGGGCTGACTGTGGAGGTCCTCGGGCTGGGCCGGGTCGCGGACGCACCGGCGGGCACCTCGACCCGCACCTGGGCACGTCCGGGGCTCGCCGGCCGGGCCGCGCTGGCGCTGCGGCTGCCGGCGGTGGCCCGCGGTCGGGCGCTGATCGCGCTCGACCCCGATTCCGGACTGACGGCCTGCCTGTGGGGACGGGTCCTGCGCCGCCGGGTCGTCGTCGATGTCCACGAGGACTACGCCGCGCTGCTCGGCGACCGGGCCTGGGCGCGGCGCTGGGGCGGGGTGCCGGGCCAGCTCGGTCGCCTCCTCGTCCGGGTCGGTCTGCGCGTCTTCCGCCGCGCCGACCTCGTCGTCGTCGCGGACGAGCACGTGCCGCCGCCGACCGCGCGGCGGCGACTCGTCGTACGCAACCTGCCGGACCTGTCGATGCTGCCGCCGCCCGCGCCGCGGGCCGCGGTGCCCCGGGCCCTGTATGTCGGGGACCTGAGGGCCTCCCGGGGGCTGTTCGCGATGCTCGAGGCGGTACGTCGTGCGCCGGGTTGGCACCTCGACCTGGTGGGACCCGTCGCGCCCGGCGACGCCGGCCGGCTCGATGCGCTGCTCGCGGCCGATCCCGATCTCGCGGCGCGGGTCCGGCTGCACGGGCGGCGGCCGCCGGCGCAGGCCTGGCAGGTCGGCTCGGCGGCCTGGGTCGGCCTGCTGCTGCTGACCCCGACCCGGGCGTTCGTCGATGCGGTCCCGAGCAAGCTCTACGAATACCTGGCCTGTGGGCTGCCGGTGGTCAGCACCGACCTGCCGCGATCGGCGGCCCTGGTCCGCGAGCGGCGCGCCGGGGCGGTGGTGCCGGCCGGCGAGGACGAGGCGGTCGCCGAGGCGGTCGCCGAGCTGCTGCGCGGCTGGGCGGCCCGCCCCGCCGAGCTGGACGCCCTCCGGGACTCCTTGGCGGCCGCCGCGGTGCAGCTCACCGGCCAACGCACGCCGTACGACGAGCTCGCCGATGCCATCCTGGACCTGTTGCCCGCACGGTCGGCAGCGCCCGCGGCACCCCCGACCTCCGCACCCCCGACAGGACCGCTCGAGGCAGCACCGCCGCACCCGACCCCGAAGGAGACCTGATGGCCGTCCGCATCATCGACAGCGCCGATGTCGCCGAGTCCGCCACGATCGGCGACGGCAGTTCGATCTGGCACCTGGCGCAGGTCCGGGAGGGCGCCGTCCTCGGGGCGAACTGCATCGTCGGCCGCGGGGCCTACATCGGAACCGGGGTGGTCATGGGGGACAACTGCAAGGTGCAGAACTATGCCCTCGTCTATGAACCGGCCAAGCTCGGCAACGGCGTCTTCATCGGCCCCCAGGTCATCCTCACCAACGACCACTACCCGCGCGCGGTCACCCCGGACGGGGCGATCAAGACCGGCGACGATTGGGACCATGTCGGCGTCACGATCGAGGACGGCGCCTCCATCGGGGCCCGGGCGGTGTGCGTCGCGCCCGTCACGGTCGGCGCCTGGGCCCTGGTCGCGGCCGGCTCGGTGGTCATCAACGACGTCCCGCCCTACGCCCTGTGCGTGGGCAACCCCGCGCGCCGGGTGCGCTGGGTCGGTGAGGCCGGCGTGCCGCTGGTGAGCATGGGCGGCAACATGTTCCAGTGCCCCAAGACGGGGTGGACCTATCGCGAGAGTGGCGAGCGGCTCACGCGACTGCCCTGACCGGGGGCTATCCTCGGCCGGGTGAAACAGGCAGCGCAACCAGCGGCCGAACCACCGGCGGAGCGGGCAGCGATCGAGTACGCCGGCCCCGGCCGGCTCCGCAGCGTCAACCTGGCGGCGCAGGCGACGACGGTGGGCGCCGGTCGCCGCGTGAGCTCCAGCGGCATCGGCAAAACCCCCGTGTCTGGTCCGGTGGCCGTGCGGGCGCCGGGGCCGCGGGCGACCGGCCTCGGCAGCGGTCTGGTCGGCGACACGATCGTGAGCCGGCGCCACCACGGCGGCGATGACCAGGCCGTCTATGCCTACGCCCGCGAAGACCTGGACCATTTCGAGGGGCTGCTCGGGCGGGGGCTAGCGGACGGGGCGTTCGGGGAAAACCTGACCACGGTCGGCGTCGACGTCAGCGGCGCGCTGCTGGGGGAGCGGTGGCGGGTCGGGGCGGACGGCCCGCTCCTGGCCGTGCGGGTGCCGCGCATCCCGTGCGGGACGTTCCGGGCCTGGATCGGGGCGCTGGGCTGGCTGCGGACGTTCGTCGAGCAGGGCCTGCCGGGCGCCTATCTCGCGGTGCTGGAGCCGGGCGAGGTGGTGGCGGGCGCGCCCGTCGAGGTCGCGTGGCGGCCCGACCACGACGTACGGATCTGCGACCTCTATCGCGCGATGACCACGCAACCGCAGCGCTGGCCGGCGATCCTGGCCGCCGTGCCCGACCTGTGCGACGAGGCCCGCGAGATGGGCGAGCAGGGGCGCACGTACTCCCTGGGCTGAGCGGCTCCCTGGGCTGGTGACCAGCGTTCGCCAGGGGTTCGGCGTGACCCCGGGGTACGACGACGGCCGGGTCCCCGTGCGGGTGACCCGGCCGAAGTACGCCGTGTTGTACGTCGTAAGCCGTGGCGATTTGACTAGCTGGGTCAGGCCTTCTTCGTCTCGGCGAAGATCTCTGCGATCTCGTCGATCTTGGCCAGCAGCTTGTCGGCGTTGGCGACGTCGAAGGCACCCTTGGTGCCGGCCGCACCGGCGAGCTTGGTGGCCTCGTTGAAGAGGGTGTGCAGCTGCGGGTACTTCTCGAAGTGCGGCGGCTTGAAGTAGTCGGTCCACAGCACCCACAGGTGCTCCTTGACCAGGTGGCTGCGCTGTTCCTTGATGATGGCGGCGCGGGTGCGGAAGTCGGGGTCGTTGTTGTCCGCGACCTTCTGGCAGATCGCCTTGACCGACTCGGCCTCGATGCGGGCCTGGGCGGGGTCGTAGACGCCACAGGGAAGGTCGCAGTGGGCGCTGACCTCGACGGTGGGGGCGAACAGGCGGAACATGGTGTCTCCCTTCGGGGCACGGGTGCCGTACGGCTCCAACTTACTCACCCAGAGGCGACCCGACGACCCGGGGCGCACATCCCGACCCCTATCGCCAATCGTTAGCAATAGTGGCCCTGATCTGGGCTGATCCCCAATGCCCCGGGGCGCTGGTCGGCTCCGCGCCGCTGCTCCGGCACACCGTCAGGCCAGGAGCCCCAGCGCCTCCGCAATCAGCAGCAGGCCGAACACGACGAAGGCGACGGCGGCCCCGATCCGGATCGTCCGCTCCGGCAGCCGGCGGCCCAACAGGGCGCCGACCCCGATGGCCAGGGCATCCGCGGCGACCATGCCGAGGGTGCTGCCCAGCCAGGTGCCGAACCACTCCTCCCGGGTCGCCAGGGCGATCGTGGCCAGCATGGTCTTGTCGCCCAGTTCGGCGAGGAAGAACGCGATGCCGACGGCCCACAGGGCGGAGCGGGCGGTGCGCTGAGCCTTCTGCGCCTCGGACTCGGTCAGCTCGTCGCCGCGCAGGGTCCACGCGGCGAACCCGAGGAAGGCGATGCCGGCGAGCAGCGAGACGATCCACTGGTGCGCGGCGAACGCCGTGCCGACCACCGCGCCGATCCCGACCGAGGCCAGATGCACCACGGCGGTGGCGGCGGTGATGCCGAGGAGCACGTCGCGGGCGCGGTATCGAGCGGCGAAGGTCAGGGCCATCAGTTGGCTCTTGTCGCCGAGCTCCGCGACGAAGATCACGGCGGTGGAGAGCAGAAAAGCGGACATCACGCTGCCTTACTCGGGCGGGAGGGACGGCACCCTTTCGGGGCGCAAGGGTAGCCGTGGCGGCAGCCGGCACAGCACCACCGCCCGGATGGCGGCCGGCTCGAGCGCGCCGACCAGCCACGAGTCGACGCCTTCGGCCGGATTGTCGCGCTCGACCCACCAGCCCGGACCGTTCAGACCGTGCTGCTGCGCGGGTCCGGCCAGCCGCTTCACCGACAGCGGGCGCGGGGTGCCGTCGGCGTCCGGGGGGAGATCGCACAGCACCAGCCGTCCCGGCCGGGGTCGTACGCCGTAGCCGACCAGCAGCCGGTCGCCGTCGCGCAGGGTGGGCAGCATGGACCGACCCCGGACGATCACCATCCCCAGTCGGATCACGCCGGGTCCGGGTTGTCCGTGTCGCGCTGCAGCGACCAGCCCACCGCGACGGCATGGGCCAGCATGACGAACCACAGAGGTAGCGCGAGCGCGGAGCTCACCACCAGACCGGTGACGACGAACGCCACCAGCACGCAGGCCAATTCGACGCGTCGGGCGATGTCCGGGGCCGGGCGCACGACGTACCAGAGCAACAGCCCCAGCAGCACGACCAACGGGACGGACCCGAGCAGCCCGTATTGCGACAGGATCTCCGCGAAGGCGTTGTGCGCGTTGGTGGTCGGGTCGGGCACCCCGGCGGGCCGCTCCATCGTCAGGTGGTATTCGTACGTGCCCGGGCCGGTCCCCACCAGGGGGCTGCTCTGCCAGTAGCGCACCGCCGCACGCACCAGCTCGATCCGGGCGTCGTCGGAGGCGCCCTCGCCCGCCTTCGGTGCGCGCAGCAGCGGGTTGCGGGCCGCCAGCGCCGGCACGACGAAGGTCGCCGCGGCGAGCAGCACCAGGACGACACCCCCGGCCGCGGACCGACGGCGGTTTTGCGGCGTGGCCCGCATCCGGGCGAGCCAGCCCCGCCGCGCGGCGAGGCCAATAACGGCGATGAGCACCTGGACGGCGATCGCGGCGAACGCCCCGCGGGACAGGGTGGCCCAGGTCAGCCAGGCGGCGCAGGCCGCCAGGGCCAGCAGCAGCGCGGCGAGCCACCGGGACACGGCATCCAGCGACCAGGCCAGCAGCGTGCCGACGACGGCCACCAGCACGCAGCCGTAATTGTTCGGATTGGCGAAGGTCGCCGCCGGGGTGTGCGGCGTGAAGTACCAGTCGAGCCACCGCGTCACCACGATGTGCTGGTCGGTGGCGATCTCCCACAGCGCGACGGGAGCGGTGCTGAGCAGCACGCCCAGCCAGAGCCAACGGAAGCCGGCCACGCCCCGCCGCGAGCCGCGAGCGGTCCCGATGAGCACGGTGCCCGCCACGGCTCCCGCCGCGAGCAGCGCCATCTCCTCGCGGGCGGTGACGACGGCCCGAACCTCGGCGAGCACCCGGTCCTCGCCGACCGGCAGCGATCGCCAGGTGAGCGCCGCGGCCACGGCCATGGCCAGCCACCAGGCCAGCCACGCCTGCACCGGGCGGATCCGCCACCATCGCGAGTGCGCCACGTTGGCGAGCGCGATCGCCCCGATGGCGACCACCACGAGGGCCAGCGGGACCCGCCCCAGGCCGCCGACGCGCAGGGAAATCTGGCTGTACCAGGCCAGCAGCACCCCCAGCACCGCGATGCTCCACGGCGCCGCCGCGCGGGCCAGCGCGATCCCGCGAGGCGACCGCGGCGTCACGACGTGCGGATCCCGGACCACTGCTCGTGCCGCCGGTGCGTGGACAGGATGAACTTCACCGCCCGTTCGGAGCAGTTGTCGATGGCGTAGTCAGCCGGCACCACCGGGTGTACGTCGCCGGCCGCGTCGCGGCCGGCGAGCACGGTCTCGAGGGCTTCGACGACGTTGTCCGGATCGAGTCCGGTCATCACGATCGCGCCGGTGTCGAGCGCCTCCGGCCGCTCGATCGAGTCGCGTAGGGTCACGGCCGGGAATCCCAGCAGCGCCGACTCCTCGCTGATCGTCCCCGAATCGGAGAGCACCGCGAGTGCTTCCTGTTGCAAGCGCACGTAGTCGACGAAGCCGAGCGGCTTGTGCCAGACGATGGCCTCGGGGAGTTCGCGGCCGGTGTCGGCCAGGAGGGCGTCGAGCCGCTTGCGGGTGCGTGGGTGGGTGGAGACGAGCATCGGTACGTCGTACGCGCGCTGGGCCGCCACCAGGGCGTCGAGCAGCGCCGACAGCCGGGCCGGGGAGTCGACGTTCTCCTCACGATGGGCGCTGACCAGCAGGAACTCCCGGCGAGTGAGCCCGGAATCGGCGAGCACCGTCGAGGCCGCAAACTGCTCGCGGTGGTGCGCCAGCACCTCCTTCATGGGCGAGCCGGTGAGCAGGATCCGGCGCGGATGCATGCCCTCGGCGAGCAGATTGCGCCGGGCGTGTTCGGTGTAGACGAGGTTGTAGTCGGAAACGTGGTCCACCATCCGGCGGTTGGTCTCCTCGGGCACGTTGAGGTCGAAGCAGCGGTTGCCGGCCTCCATGTGATAGACCGGCACCTTCATCCGGCGAGCCATCAGCGCCGCGATGCACGAGTTGGTGTCGCCCAGGACCAGCAGCGCGTCGGGCTTCTCGGCCAGGATCGCCTCCTCGGTCTTGGCGAGGACACCCCCGAGGACCGTCCCCAGCGAACCCGTGTCGACCTCCAGGAAGCGGTCCGGGCGGCGGATCCCCATCTCGTCGAAGAAGATCCCGTTCAGCTCGTAGTCGTAGTTCTGCCCGGTGTGCACCAGCACGTGGTCCACGCTCGCGTCCAGGCGGGCCATCACGCGGGAGAGCCGGATGATCTCCGGCCGGGTGCCGACGACCGTCATCACCCGGGTCACGACGGGCCGCCGTCCGGCAGCACCCGGTGCGGATGGGTGTCGGCATCGGCCGGATCGTAGAGCTCGTTGATCCAGAACAGCGTCAGCATCTCGCCCTCTCCGGTGTTGGTGATCGAGTGCGTCCACAGCGTCGGCATGTCCACGGCGGTCGGCGCCGCGCCGGACACCTCGATCTCGACGACCTCGCCGGTGCCCAGCTTGCGCAGCCGGATCACGCCGGTGCCGCGCACGACGATGAACCGCTCGATCTTGCGAAAGTGCACGTGGTCGCCGCGGGTGACCCCGGGGACCGTGGTGGAGAAGGAGCTCTGGCCCGCACCGCCGTGCTGACGTAGCACCTCGACGAAGGCGCCACGGTCGTCCGCGTGGGGCTGCAGCGGGAAACTCCGAAGGCCCTGATCCCACATCGCGGCGCGCAGCACGTTGAACAGCCGGACGTCGATCGCGTCGGAGAGGACCGGGATCTGCCCACGGGCATAGACCGCGTGGAAATCCGCGAGTCGCTCGGCCACCCAGGAGATCCGTAGCGGCGTCACGGCGGTCGGTCGGATCAGCACCGGGGGATCGGGCTCGACGGCCGCGGCGAGCAGGTCGGCGACGGCATCCTGGACGTGCAGCATCGGCAGCTCGCGGTCGCCGGACACCTGGGGCGTTTCGCCCGCGGCGAGGCGGTGCGCGAACGTGGCGACGAAAGAGTTGTAGTAGGGCCGGCCGTGCTCGCCGTACAGGTTCGGCAGCCGCACCTCCACGCAGGTCCGCCCGGCACGCTCGGCGTACGCTGCGAGGCGCTGCGCGGCGAGCTTCTTGCCGATGCCGTACGGCGACTCCGCCGCGCCCGTCATATCGGCCTGCAGCGACCCGGCCACGACGAGCCGGGCCGGGCAGCCCGCCGCGTCATAGGCCTCGATCAGCCGGTCCGCCAGCGCGATGTTGCCGTCCCGCACCGGCTCCTGGTCGGGGCCGTCCGCGCGGTTCACGCCGGCGATGTGCAGCACGGCGTCGTCCGGGCCGAGGGTGCTCAGCGCCTCCTCCAGGGCGGCACCGGCGAACGCCGTACGGTCGATCGGGACCGCCGTCACGGGAGCCAGCGTCGCGACCCGCGCGAGCGTGTGCCAGCCGAGGAAGCCGGCCGCGCCCGTGATGAGCAGCCTCATGAGCGGCCCGCCACGATCTGCTGCATCTCCGGCAGCGTCAGGAGCATCTGCTTGGTCGCGGCGACGTCGAGCCGGTCGGTGTTCTCCGAGGTGTAGTCGGTCAGCTCGGCGACGCCGGGGCTGCCCTCCTCGAAGTACTGCTCGTATTGCATCGAGCGCGCGTCCACCGGCACCCGGTAGTAGTCCCCGTGGTCGTCGGCCTTGACCATCTCCTCGCGCGAGAGCAGGGTCTCGTGCAGCTTCTCGCCGTGCCGCGAGCCGATGACCTGGATCGGGTGGTCGGGGCGACCGAGCAGCTCGGCGACGGCGCGGGCGAGCACCTGCACGGTCGAGGCGGGCGCCTTGCGGACGAACAGGTCCCCGGGTGCGGCGTGCCCGAACGCGTAGCGCACCAGGTCGACGGACTCCTCCAGGCTCATCAGGAAGCGCGTCATGCTCGGCTCGGTGATCGTCAACGGCCGCCCGGCCAGCACCTGCTGGACGAACAACGGGATGACCGACCCGCGGGAATACATGACGTTGCCGTAGCGGGTCACGCTGATCGTCGTCGCCGACCGCGGGTGTTGCCGGGCGAAGGCCTGCGCGGTCTTCTCCATCAGCGCCTTCGTCATGCCCATCGCATTGACCGGGTAGACCGCCTTGTCGGTGGACAGGCAGACCAGCGAGCGCACCCCGGCGGCGGCCGCCGCCTCGATCACGTGATGGCTGCCGAGCACGTTGGTCTTGACCGCTTGCTGGGGGAAGAACTCGCAGCTGGGGACCTGTTTCAGCGCGGCGGCGTGAAAGACGTGGTCGGCGCCGGCGAAGGCCTTGGCCACGGACTCGTAGTCACGGACGTCGCCGAGGAAGAACCGCAGCCGCGGGTCACCGAACCGCAGCCGCATGTCGTGTTGCTTGGCCTCGTCCCGGCTGAACACGTGGACCGCGGCCACCCCGTCGTCGAGCAGGTGCCGCGCCATCGTCGAGCCGAACGACCCGGTCCCCCCGGTGATCGCCACGGTGGCTCCGGACAGGCTGGTCATGACTGCTCCTTCGGCTCGGGGTCGGCCGGACCCGGGGCGGGCTCGGGGCTGCCGCTGTCCAGGGATCCGCCGCTGTCCAGGGGGCTGCCGCTGGCGGCCACCGGGTGGGTGCCGCCGGCCGGGGTGACCGCGGCGGGATCGGTGCCGAGGGCGGCCCCGCGCATCCATTGGTACGCCGTGACCGCGTCGGACAGTCTGGCGTGCCGCACGACCTGCGCTCGCAGCAGCGGCACGTCGACGGCGTCGACCAGGGGATGGGCGGTCTTGCGGCGGGGTTCGGCGTCGGCGAACAGGTCCTCGCCGAGCTTCTCCCCGGGCCGCAGGCCGGTGAAGACGATCTTGACGTCCTTCTTGCCGGAGACCCGGATCAGGTTGCGGGCGACCTCCAGGATCTTCACCTGCTCGCCCATCTCGAGCACCATGACCTCCCCGTCGTGACCGATGGCGCCCGCCTGCAACACGAGCTGGCAGGCCTCCGGGATCAGCATGAAGTAGCGCTGCACGTCGGGGTGGGTGACGGTGACGGGGCCGCCGGCCTCGATCTGCGCGGTGAAGGCGTGCAGCATCGACCCGCGGCTGCCGAGCACGTTGCCGAACCGTACCGAGACGTAGCGGCCGGGCTGGGTATCGGCGAAGTACGACGTGAGCCGCTCCGTGCAGCGCTTGCTGAACCCCAGCGTGGAGGTGGGGTCGGCCGCCTTGTCGGTGGAGACGTTGACGAACGCCTCGACGCCCACGTCCGCGGCGGCCTGCAGCACGTTGAGGGTGCCGCAGACGTTGGTCTTCCACGCCTCCAACGGGAAGCTCTCCAACAGGGGCAGGTGCTTCAGGGCTGCGGCGTGGAAGACGACCTGCGGACGGGCCGCCGCGAAGACGAGGCGTAGGCCCTCGGGGTCGCGGATGTCCGCGAGCAGCACGTCGTCGGTGTCGAGCAGGCCCTGCCCGGTCAGGGACATCTGGGTGGCCTGCAGGCCGGACTCGTCGCGGTCGAGCAGGTAGAGCCGCTGCGGGGCGAACCGGGCCAGCTGGCGGCACAGCTCGGAACCGATGGACCCGCCCGCGCCGGTGACGAGGACCCGGCGGCCCTGGATCTGCTGGGCGATCGAGGTCGTGTCGAGCTGCACCGGGGGCCGGCTCAGCAGGTCGGTGAGGTCGAGATCGCGCAGGTCGCGGACGCCACCAGAGGGACCGCCGCCCTCGGTCGCGTCGAGCACGTCCGACAGGCTCGGCAGGATCTTCACGGTCAGGCCGGCCTGGTTGGCCCCCTCGGACAGCTCGCGCAGATCGGCGGCGGTTGCGTGCGGGGCGGCCACGATCAGCATGGTCGCCTCGACCGTCCGGGCGACCGCCGCCACGTCGGCCTTGCCGCCGCGCACCGGGATGCCGTCGATCTTGAGGCGCTGCCGGTCCTTGGTGTCGTCGAGGATCGCCACGGGCAGGATGCCGGCGTCCTGTTCGCGCAGGGCGCTCTTGATGAGGCGGCGACCGGTGTCGCCCGCGCCGTACACCATCGCCCGCTGGGCCACGCTGCCCCGGCCGCGGATCTCGTGCGTGCGGAACGACCGGAACAGCATCCGCAGCGCGAACGAGCCCAGCAACGCGAACCCGCCGCCGAGCAGGGGGGTGGTGCGGGGCAGGTACGTCGGGTGCCAGAACAGGAAGACCACCCCGGTCGCCACGAGCGTCGTCAGGAGCATCGACCGCATCAGGTCGAAGGCCTCCTCGTAGGAGCCGCGGGCGTGACTGACCCGGTAGGGGCCGAGGAGCGAACCACTGAGCAGCTGACCGAGGCCGCAACCGGCCGCGAGGACGGCGGTGGGGACGAAGAGCGCCCGCGGGGGAAGCTGCCCGTTGAGGACGTCGTAGCGCAGGTAGGACATCGCGAAGATGGCGCCGACCCAGACCACGACGTCGACCGCGGCCCAGAACCAGCGACGGACGCTCGCCCGAGTCGTCGGCGACTGCGTCCGCACGAATCCGTCCCTCCGATGAGCCCTGAGCTGGCGCCCCCAGCCTAACTGTGCGCGAAGGCGGCTCCCGCGTGGCACGCCCGGTGGCGGGCCCGCTGCGGGCCACCTCGCGATGTCCGCGGGCTACTCGCCGTTGTCCGGCTGGGCGTCCTGGACGGCGACGCCCAGCCAGTCGCAGACGGTCTCCAGCTCGTCGTCGTTGAGGTCGAGGCCGGATTGGACGGCCCGACGAAGGACGTTCCGGGTGAAGGCAATGGCGATTTCGCCGCCGTCCGGCGCCGGGGTTCGGTTCAGCGGCGCGCCGCCGAACTGGGTCCCCCGCACGACGATGCCGATCGCCTGGCGGCCCACGTGGTAGCCCCGATCGGCGAGGGTGTCGCGGGACCACATCGTCGAGTCGGTGAGGTCGAAGTCGTGGGTCCTGGCGTACTCCTCCAACACCTCGAAGAGCTCCCGCCAGCTGTCGCGGTCGAGACGCGGCAGCTCTGTCACGGTCGCCACCTGCGCCACGATCGGCGGGAGATCGACGATGTGCTCGGCGGCCGCTGGTGCCTGGTGGCGCTGCTCGTCCCATAGATGGTGCTGGGAGAACTTGGCTCTCGGCAGATTCAGAGCTTGCAGCGAGGGAAGGAACTTGCCCAGGCCGAACCACGGGCCGACGTTCTCGTCCCCGACGGCACGCCGGGTCTCCAGCGCGAGGGTGGCGATGTTCAGCGGCTCGGTCGCCTGCTCATACCGTGCGCGGACGTACGTGCCGAACGCCTCCCAGGACGGGTGGGCCGGGCCGACCGGCGCCGGCGGGTGGTGCGCCGCCTTGTCGGAGTCCGCATCGAGCGGGCCACTGGGCTCCGCCACCGGTCGGATGAGATCCACCACGGCCGGACCGTCGATGACGGTGTCGGCCACCGCCCGAAAGGCCACGGCCGACTGACCCGTGGTGAGTACCGTCACCCGGCGGCCGTGCGCCCGGATGCGATGCAGCACCGGGGTGAAGTCAGCGTCGCTGGAGGCGAGGATGAACTCGCCATACTCCACCGGTCCCGCCAGGAGGTCGACGACGTCGAGGGCCATCCGGATGTCGGCACCGTTCTTCATCCCTTTGGTCAGGGACGGGCAGTCGATGACCTCGAAGCCGGCGTTGGTGTAGAAGAGGCGGACCCGGGAGAAATACAGGCGCTCCCGGTCGCGCGGGTCAACGACGAAGCCGCCTGGGTTGAGATAGACGCGTCGGACGAGCCAGTGACGCGGCCCCTCGACGGTGTACCGCTCGGCGAGGGTCGCCACCCAGCGCCCCGGATCCTGGGCGCATTCCCGGGCGGCCGACGGATCAAGGTCCATCAGTCCGCTGACGAAGTTGTCGAAGTCGATGAGCAGGACGGATCGCGAGACCGACATGAGCACCCCCTGGTTGGTTTCCCCCTGACGTGTCGCCCCCGCCACGGCGCCGGCGGGTCGCTGCCGGCGTCCTGCCCCGGCCGATGTGACGGTGTTTCGAACCTACTGCCAGGCAGCGCGATTCGAGCTCGTGGCGAAGGCCCGACGTGACGGCCCGCGGGCATGGTCCGGGTTCAGTTGGCGTACTACGCCGCGAGGTTGGTGACACCGTGCGCTGCCCATGCGACGGCCGGGTCGGCCTGGAATCTCAGGCTGAACCCGCCGTCGTCGTACCACCCGCTCGCCGCTTGGGAGGCGACGCCGCAGTTCGCGACGCGGTGCCCAGTGCTGGGGAAGGCGCCGATGAGAGTCACTGCATGTTCGGCCGTGGCGGGAACGACAGGCGGGCTACCCATCCCCTCGGTGGAAACGCCCGCCGAGCTACCCGTCTCATCCGCGAGACTGCAGCCATAGCTGCATGATCAGGGTCGTCAGCACAACCCCTACCCGGCAACGCCGGCTGCAACCACGACCCGCTCGACCTTGCGTTGGTCTGCGGACGTTAGGGGCGGGTCCACTTCAAGCCAGCACTACGGCTCCGAGTGGGGCCAAATCAGACTGGCACACCCAATCGTGGACGCCAAGCAGCACGATGCCCTCCTGGGCGGCCAGCCCGACCAACTGGACCGGTTCGACGTTATGCTCGCTGCGTAGCGCCACCACACGGGCCTTGATGCTCGCATCGGTCTGGTTCGGGCTGGAGCTTGGCCGACTGGAGCGGTCCTGCAGCCCGGCCTCGCCCTCCAGGAGCCACCGCGAGTACCACTGCCCAGGGTCTGCCGTGCGATCCCAGCCTCGGCCGCGACGTGACAAATCGCCCGGCCAGCATCGACACGCTCGCACAAACGCCGCCGCCCTTCAGAGGTCAACGGAGCATTAAGGCGGGTCATCGAGGGTCCTTCTTCCCGGAGTGTTTGCTTGGTCGCAACACACCGAACCAAGAAGGACCCTCGCCTACCTACACGCCACGCCACCGTCACCAACCTCCCTGCGCAGAACAACTAGGCTCGATGCCATGCTCGCCGTCTCTTGCGAAAGCCAGTCGAAATCCGATCCTCTCGCCGGCCTGGTGGTGGGGGAGCGCCCCGAGCCGCAGGCCCGGCCCGGGTGGACCGTCGTCGATCTCAAGGCGGCCACTCTCAACCACCACGACCTGTGGTCGTTGCAGGGGGTCGGTCTGCCGGCGGACCGGCTGCCGATGATCCTGGGCTGCGACGGAGCCGGCGTCACGCCCGATGGGCGGGAGGTCATCATCCACGCGGTGATCGCCTCACCGGGCTGGAGTGGGGACGAGACGCTGGACCCGAAGCGGTCGCTGTTCTCCGAGGTGCACCAGGGCACCTTCAGCGAGCGGGTGCTGGTGCCCGACGCCAACCTGATTCCCAAGCCGGAGGGCATGAGCTGGGAGGTCGCCGCGGCGCTGCCGACGGCCTGGCTCACGGCGTACCGGATGCTGTTCACCAATGCCGAGGTCACCCCCGGCTCGCTGGTGCTCGTCCAGGGCGCGGGCGGCGGGGTGGCCACCGCGTGCATCCAGCTCGGCGTCGCGGCCGGGTTGCGCGTGTGGGTGACCAGCCGCACCGAAGAACGGCGGCGCCAGGCCCTGGCGCTCGGGGCCGAGGCGGCGTTCGAGTCGGGGGCCCGGCTGCCCGAGAAGGTCGATGCGGTGATGGAGACCGTGGGGGCGGCCACCTGGTCCCATTCGGTGAATGTGCTGCGCCCCGGCGGGGCCATCGTCATCTCCGGCGCGACCAGCGGTGACGCCCCGCCGAAGACGGAGTTGACGAAGATCTTCTTCCGACAGCTGAAGGTGATCGGCTCCACGATGGGCAACCGGCACGAGCTGGAGCGGCTCACCAAGCTGGTCGTGACCCGCAACATCCAGCCGCAGATCGAGACCGTCCTGCCGATGAGTCAGGCGCGGCGCGGGTTCGAGCTGCTCGCCAAGGGCGACGTCTTCGGCAAGGTCGCCTTCACGGTGTGACGTGCGGGTGGACCCGGTCGTCCCGGTCGACATGGTCGGCCCGGTCGACCCGCACGGCACCGGAGCGCAGCTTGGCCTTGACCACCAGCGCGCGGTCGCCGTCGGCGTGATGGCGGGCCGGGACGTCGGCGCGCTTCGCCGGCTCGCCCGGCGCCTCGTCCCCGGACAGCGCGTCCTGGACGTCGTCGGGCACGATTTCGCGGCCGTCCACGAGCACCGCTCCGCGGGTGGTGGCCGTGAGGTCGAGGCCGGTGGGGGGCGCGGTCACCGCCAGCGAGCCGGCGCCGCGGGCGGTGAGCAGGCAGTCGGGTTCGGCCAGGTCGACCTCGAGGGCGCCGCCGACGGTCACCAGCGCGATGCGGCGCGCCGCCGAACGGCGTACGGCGATCGCGCCGACCCCGGTCTTGAGGTCCAGATCGCCGGCGATCCGATCCGTCGCCACGGCGCCGGATCCCGTGGTGACACTCAGCCGCGCGCCCAGACCCGCCGCGTAGACCCCCGCCGTCACGGTGGTGACCCGCACCGCGGTGTCGGGTGGCACGGTCACGGCGACATCCGCCGAGGGATACGCCCGCTCCCGGAGCATCCGGCGCAGGCCGCCCAGCAGGGAACCATCCGCCTCCTTGTGGTGCTCGATGCGCAGCGTGCGCCCGTCGAAGGAGACGGCCAGCGGCGGGCCGGCGACGCGCGAGACCTCGACGCGGGCGTCCCGCCCCTGTCCGGTCAGCACCGCGAGGCTGCCGCCCACCAGGACGATCGCGACCGCAGCCCCGCCCACGTCCGGGATGTCGAGGACACCCGGCTCGCTCAGCGACCACGGTCCGCCCATGTCAGGGGGCGATCTGCAGCCAGTGCTCCCAGCCGCCGTGCAGCACCAGCCACGCGAGCAGGCCATATCCGGCCTGGCCGGGGTGCCGTTGGTCGGCCGAGCTGGCCAGCTCCTGCAGCCACTGATCGTGCTCGAGCAGCGGGTAGTAGCAGTCGATGTAGGGCACGCTGCGCCGCCCGCAGACGTCGCTCTGCGCCTCGACCAGCAACTCCAGGCCCCGGTTGAATTCGGGGTCGAGGGTCGGCGGGGGACCCACCACGAAGGGCGAAATGCCCCGCGCCGTGGCGTCGTCGAGCATGTTGGCCAGGTTCAGCCGGGACCGGGCGATCGTCAGGTCCTGGTCGAGATCGGCCTGGCCGATGCCCACCACGAGGCGGCGCTCCCGGCGCTCGGCCCAGCGGGGCAGCCCCTCGGAGCGCCACCGGGTCAGCAGGTCCGCCGAGGATTGGCCGCGGATGCCGAGGTTGTACGCCGTGAGATCGAGGTCGGGGTGCGTTGTGCGGGCCACGACCCGGTTCACCCAGCCCAGCGCCTTGGGGTCGCCATAACCGGCGACGAAGGAGTCTCCGACGAAGATCAGGCCCACGTCCCGGGGTCCGTCCGCCGCAAGGGCGTCCGCGCTGGCGATGAATTCCATGGGGGGCAGGCCCCCGTCGCTTTCCCTGCTGTTGTCGATGCTCACAGCCCTACTCGTCCTCGTCGGTTGGCTAGCCGCCGGCTCCTCCGGACTGGCTAGTCGTCGTCCTCCGGGCGCGCAAGCCAGGTGGCGAAGCGCTCGATCGGAACCTCGAATTCGGGGTTCAGATCGACGAACGTGCGCAACTCCTCGGCTAGCCAGCCCAGGGTGACCTCCTCGTGGCCGCGGCGGGCCGCCAGTTCCTCGATACCGCGGTCGGTGAAGTACACGGTCAGCATTCTGCCGTACCCGAGCACCCGCCGGGGACACGGCCTTTCGGCCGCCTGCCCCCGGCCGGCGATCAGCGGTCGAAGGCCGCCCGCAGCAGCGCCTCACGCTCCCGGTCGTGCTGCTTGTGTGACCCGGTCGACGGCGCCGCCGACTCCGGCCGGGAGACGACGCCGAGCGGCCGCTCCTCGCCAAGCTCCGCGAGCATCCCGGGGAGGTTGGCGTGCATGAACGACCAGGCGCCCTGGTTGGCCGGCTCGTCCTGGCACCAGAACAGCTCGGCGTTGGGATAGGCCTGCACCGCGTCCGCGATCTCCCGGGCGGGAATGGGATAGAGCTGCTCGACCCGGACGATGGCGGTCGAGCCGTCCTCCCGCTTGGCCCGCTCCTCCTCCAGGTCGTAGATCACTCGGGCGGAGGCCAGCAGGACCCGCGTGACCGCGCGCCCGTCCAGGGGGGCCTTGTCGCGCAGCACCGGCTCGAAGCGACCGGTCGTGAAGTCCTCCACCGAGCTGGTGGCCGCCTTGAGCCGGAGCAGCTGTTTGGGGGTGAACACGATCAGCGGCTTGCGCGGCCGGGCGTAGGCCTGGCGGCGCAGCAGGTGGAAGTGGCTCGCCGGGGTGCTCGGGTAGGCGACGGTCATGTTGTCCTGGGCACACAGCTGCAGGTAGCGCTCGATGCGCGCCGAGCTGTGGTCCGGGCCCTGACCCTCATAGCCGTGCGGCAGCAGCAGCACGACCGAGGAGCGCTGGTTCCACTTCTGCTCCGAGCTGGAGATGAACTCATCGACGATGGTCTGCGCGCCGTTGGCGAAGTCGCCGAACTGGGCCTCCCACAGCACCAGGGCGTCGGGCCGCTCCACCGAGTAGCCGTATTCGAAGCCCATCGCGGCGTACTCGGACAGCAGCGAGTCGTAGACCCAGAACCGGGCCTGACCGTCGCCGAGGTAGAGCAGCGGGGTCCACTCTTCGGCGTTGCTGCGGTCGATCAGCACGGCGTGCCGCTGCACGAAGGTGCCGCGCCGGCTGTCCTGACCGGCCAGCCGCACCGGCGTACCTTCGGCGAGCAGCGACCCGAAGGCGATCAACTCACCCATGCCCCAGTCGACCCCGCCGTCGCGGGTCATCGCCGTACGCCGTTCCAGCATCTGCCGCAGCTTCTTGTGCGGCTCGAAGGACTCGGGCCAGCTGGTCCACAGGTCCCCGATCTTGTGCAGCAGCTCGGTGCTGATCGCCGTCGAGCGGGTGCGGTGGCTGCGCAGCTCGTCCTCGACCTGCGCCTCGGGCCGCTCGAGGCCGTCCATGATCGCGGTGTTGCTGGCCGTGCTGGCGGGCCGGGCGCGGGTGGCCTCCTTGGTCTCCACGAAGACCTGCTCGAGCCGGTTCTGGTAGTCCTGCAGCGCGGCCTGCGCGTCTTCCAGGGTGATGTCGCCACGGCCGACCAGCGACTCCGTGTAGAGCTTGCGGACGCTGCGCTTGGCCTCGATGAGCTTGTACATCAGCGGCTGGGTCATCGAGGGATCGTCGCCCTCGTTGTGGCCCCGGCGCCGATAACAGATCATGTCGACGACGACGTCCTTGGCGAACTTCTGGCGGAACTCATAGGCCAGCTCCGCGACCCGCACGCAGGCCTCGGGGTCGTCGCCGTTGACGTGGAAGACCGGCGCCTGCACGGTGCGAGCCAGGTCGGTGGAGTAGACCGAACTGCGCGAGCTCGACGGCGCGGTGGTGAAGCCGACCTGGTTGTTGACGACGACGTGGATCGTGCCGCCGGTGCGGTAGCCCCGCAGCTGGGACAGCTGCAGCGTCTCCAGCACCACGCCCTGCCCGGCGAACGCCGCGTCGCCGTGCATCAGGATCGGCAGCACCGTGAACTCTTCGCCGGCCTTGTTGATGCGGTCCTGCTTGGCTCGGACGATGCCCTCCAGGACCGGGTTGACGGCCTCCAGGTGACTGGGGTTCGCGGCCAGGTAGACCCGGGTGGTCTGACCGTCCTCGCTGGAGAAGACGCCCTCGGTGCCGAGGTGGTATTTCACGTCGCCGCTGCCCTGCACACTGCCCGGGTCCTGGGTGCCCTCGAACTCGCGGAAGATCTGGGCGTAGCTCTTGCCGGCGATGTTGGCGAGCACGTTGAGGCGGCCACGGTGCGGCATGCCGATGCACACCTCGTCCATGCCCTCTTCGGCCGAGCGGACCAGCACGCGGTCGAGCAGCGCGATGACGGACTCCCCGCCCTCCAGGCTGAATCGCTTCTGGCCGACGTATTTGGTCTGCAGGAAGGTCTCGAAGGCCTCGGCCGCGTTGAGTCGGCGCAGGATCCGCATCTGCTCGTCGCGGCTGATCTTGGCGCCCTTGGCCTCGACCTTCTCCTGGATCCAGTGCCGTTGGTCGGGGTCCTGGATATGCATGAACTCCACCCCGATGGTGCGGCAGTAGCTGTCCTGCAGCACATCGAGGATCTCCCGGAGAGTGGCCCGTTCCTTGCCGCCGAAGCCGCCCGTCGCGACCTCGCGGTCCAGATCCCACAGGGTCAGGCCGTAGGTCTCCAGGTCGGTGTCCGGGTGCTTGCGCATCCGGTATTCCAGCGGGTCAGTGTCCGCCAGCAGGTGCCCGCGGACCCGGTAGGAGTGGATGATCTGCTGCACCCGGGCGGCCTTGCCGAGGTCGTCCTCGTGGTTGGACAGGACGTCTCGGGCCCACCGGACCGGCTCGTAGGGGATCCGCAGGGACCGGTAGATCTCGTCGTAGAAGTCGTCCTCGCCCAGCAGCAGCTGGTGGACGATCTTGAGGAACTCCCCGGAGGTCGCGCCCTGAATGATGCGGTGGTCGTAAGTGCTGGTCAACGTGATGACCTTGCTGATGCCCTGGCGCGCGATGGTCTCCATCGAGGCGCCCTGCCACTCGGCCGGGTATTCCAGGGCGCCGGCGCCGATGATGGCCCCCTGCCCCTGCATGAGCCGCGGCACCGACTGCACGGTGCCGATGCCGCCGGGGTTGGTCAGGGTGATCGTGGTGCCGGCGAAGTCTTCGACGGCGAGCTTGCCGGACCGAGCCTTGCGGACCAGCTCCTCGTAGCCGTTCCAGAAGTGGAAGAAGTCCATCTTCTCGGCGGCCTTGACCGACGGGACCACGAGGCTGCGGGTGCCGTCCGGCTTGGGCAGGTCGATCGCCAGACCGAAGTTGATGTGCGCCGGCTGCACCACCTGAGGCTTGCCGGCCTCGTCGAGCCGGTAGTTGGCGTTCATCTCGGGCAACGCCTTGAGCGCCTGCACGATCGCGAAGCCGATCAGGTGCGTGAAGCTGATCTTGCCGCCGCGGGTCCGGCGCAGGTGGGCGTTGATGGCGGCCCGGTTGTCGATCATCACCTTGGCCGGGACGGCGCGCACGCTGGTCGCCGTCGGCACGGCGAGCGAGGCGTCCATGTTCGTGACGATCCGGGCGGCCGGGCCCTTGATCGCCTTGACGACCTCCTGGTCGTCGGCCTTCGGGTTCTTCACCTGCGGGGTGTCGCGCGGGGTGGGCGAGGCCTTGGCGCCGGGGGCGGGGGCGGCCGGGCTGGTCTCGTCGCCGCCGGCACTGGCGGCCTTGGACTCGGCGCCGCTGGAGGCGTTGGCGGCACGCTCGGGGGCCGGTTGACCGGCGGCGCGATCGCCCTCGCCGGCCGCGCTCGCAGCGGCGGGTGCGGGCGCGGGTGTGGCCGGCGGGGCGGCGGCCTTCGCGCCAGTGGCAGAGGTCGTCGCCCGCGGGGTGGCGGCCGGCGGGGCGGTCGCGGGCTCGCGGGGAGCGGTCCGGTTCTGGCCGGGCGTCGGCGCGGCCGCCGGGGCGGGGGCCGGGGCGGGCGACGGCGCGGCGGCCCGCGGTGCGGGACCGGCGCCATTGCCGCCGGTGGTCGAGCTGCCCTGGACGCCGCGGGACTTGTACCCGTCGAAGAACGGCCACCAGGCCTCATCGACCGAGTTCTTGTCCTGGAGGTACTGCTCGTAGAGCTCATCGACCAGCCACTGATTCGGTCCGAAACCTGCGGTGGGGTCGCTCTGAGCGGGCAGCTGTGCCACGGCGTACTCGTCTCTCTCGCTCGTCGCCGGAAATCGGCCGGGGATCGACGGCCCATCCGACGACTTCGCTGGTCCGCCGGTGCCAGGCTACCGTGCGGGCGGCTCGGAAGGGTGGGCTGGGTCACGCCCCCGCGCTGCGGCCCGCCGCGGCTGCGGCGCCCCTGTCGGTGGGGCTGCCTAAGATGTGCCCACTATGACCGAATGGCTGCTCACCGGCGTCGGCGTACTGCTGACGATGGGCACGGCGTTGTTCGTGACCGCCGAGTTCTCCCTGGTCTCGCTCGACCGGTCCAGCGTCAGTAGCGCGGCGGAGGCGGGGGACAGCAAGGCCCGCAGCGTCCTGCCGTCGCTGCGTGCGCTGTCCACCCAGCTCTCTGCCGCCCAGGTCGGCATCACGTTGACGACGCTGGCGTTGGGCTATCTCGCGACGCCGTCGGTGGGGCTGCTCCTTCTCGACCCGCTGCAGCGGGTCGGGGTGCCGCCGGAGAGCGCGCTGGCCGTTGCCTCGGTGGCGGCGCTGGTGCTGGCCACGCTGTTTTCCATGGTCTTCGGCGAGCTCGTCCCCCAGTTCCTGGGCATCTCGGCGCCGCTGTCGATGGCGGCCCTGGTGGCCCCTCCGGTGCGGCTGTTCGCACTACTGATGCGGCCGCTGATCGTCGTCCTCAACGGGTCCGCCAACGCGATGCTGGAGTCGTTCGGCATCGAGCCTCAGGAGGAGCTGTCGGCGGCCCGCACGCCGCAGGAGCTGGCCTCGATCGTCCGGCGCAGCGCCCAGGCGGGGACGCTGGATGAGGATCTGGCGCAGCGGATGACGCGTTCGCTGGACTTCGGGACGCGGGTGGCAGCCGATGTGATGACGCCGCGGGTGCGGTGCGTCTCGGTGGACCGTACGGCGACTGTCGCCGACGTTGTCGAGCTGGCGCGTCAGACCGGGCACTCGAGATTTCCGGTGCTCGGCGACGACTGGGACGACGTCGATGGGATGGTGCACGTCAAGCGGGCGGTCGCGGTGCCGCACGAGCGCCGCGGCAAGGTCCCGGTGTCGGGTCTGATGACGCCGCCGACCTTCGTGCCGGAGACCATCGGCCTGGATCCGCTGCTGCTCCTGCTGCGTCGCGCGGACGGCCAGATCGCCGTCGTCGTGGACGAATACGGCGGGACCTCCGGGGTGGTCACGCTGGAGGACGTCGTGGAGGAGCTGGTCGGGGAGGTGGCCGACGAGCACGATCGACAGCGCAACACCGCGCGGCGCGACGCTCGCGGCCGCTGGAGCGTGCCGGGGATGTGGCGGCCCGACGAGGTGCGCGACCGGATCGGGGCGGCGGTGCCCGACTCCGCGGCGTACGAAACGGTCGGCGGCTTCGTGATGGCCGCACTCGGGCGGCTCCCCGCGGTCGGCGACGAGGTCGTCGTGCCCGGCTGGGCGGTTCGGGTCGAGGGGATGGACGGCCGGCGGGTGGACCGGCTGCGGTTCGTGCCGCGGGAGGGCGGTACGCCGTGAGCCCCGCGCTGGCCCTGTCCCTGTCGGTGCTGCTCCTGCTCGGCAACGCGTTCTTCGTCGGTGCCGAATTCGCGGTCCTGGCAGCGCGGCGCAGTCAACTGGAGCCGCTGGCGGCCGCCGGTCGACGCAGCGCCCAGCTCGCGTTGCAGGCCCTGGAGCGGGTCGCCTCGCTGCTGGCGTGCGCCCAGCTGGGCATCACCGTGTGCTCGGTACTGCTCGGTGCCCTGGCCGAGGACGCGATCCACCACCTGATTGCGCCGGTGCTGGAGCGGGTCGGACTGTCCGGGACGCTCGGTCACGCCCTCGGGCTGGCGCTCGCGCTGCTGATCGTCGCGTACTTCCACGTGGTGATCGGCGAAATGGTCCCCAAGAACATCGCGATCGCCGAGCCGGATCGGGCCGCGCTGTGGCTGGCGCCGGCGCTGCTGCTGCTGACCCAGGGCCTGCGCCCCGTGATCCGGGTGCTGGAGTGGCTGGCCAAGGCGCTCGTGCGGCTGTTGGGGATCGAGCCGAAGGACGAGGTGGCCAGCGCCTACACGGCCCAGGAGGTGGACGCGATCGTCGTCGAGTCGGCCCGCGAGGGCCTGCTGCAGGAGCAGCAGCAGCACCTGGCCCGGCGGGTCCTGGAGTTCAGCGACCGGGTGGCGGGCGATGTGGCGGTCCCGGTCGGCGAGCTGGCCACCCTTCCGTTCGGGTGCACACCGGCGGACGTCGAGCGGCTGGTCGCCAAGCGCGGCTTCAGCAGGATCCCGATTACCCACGAATCGGGCGAGCTCGGCGGCTATGTGCACCTCAAAGACGTGCTCTACGCCGACGAGGAGGAGCGCCTTCGGCCCGTGCCGGTCAAGCGGATCCGGCGGCTGGCCACGGTCCGGCCCGACGACGAGGTAGAGGACGTCCTGGAGACGATGCAGGAGACCGGCTCCCACCTGGCCCGGGTCATGACCGCGCAGGACACCGTCACGGGGATCGTGTTCCTGGAGGATGTGCTGGAGGAGTTGGTCGGCGAGGTCACCGATTCGACCCAGCGGTCGCGCCACGCCTGATTCCCGGCGCCGAACTTAGGGTCTACTATGTGATCTGGGTAACAACTGGGGAACCCTGCTCTGCGACGGAGGAAACCGCTATGGCCACCGATGCGACCGCGACCATCCGCATCCACCACGCGGAGCTGGATCGCAAGACCCTGCTCGGGCGTGGCATCGGCGTGAACCGCCTGCCGGTGGCGAGCCTGCCCGCCGCGCAGGACATCACCGAGATCACGGTGCCCGCCGGCACCCACATCCTGCAGATCCGCAACGGCATCTTCTTCAGCTCGGCGTTGCGCTATTCGGCCGCGCCGGGCGCCGTGCTCGACTACGAGGCGATTCCGCACGAGCCGACCTGGGGCGAATCGGTGTTCGGGTCCGGGGTGGCGCTGCGGCGGATCCCGGCGCCGGTGCCCGCGGTCGACCGGGGCGACGGCGCTCACCTGGCCGACCACGTGGCCCGGACCGTCTTCGTCGCCCAATAGCCGCCCGCCGTGGGGTGAGGAGCCCCGCCGCTACGGGAGGACCGGGCGAGCGGACCGACGGTCGCGCCGCGCGGCATCGTGCCGGGCCGTCCACCCGCGGGCGGACATCGTGGTCAGCGCATAGATGGTCAGAAGATCCAGGCTCATCGCAGCCAGGGTCTGGGCCGTGGGGCGGTCGCTGCCGAGGGCGGGCAGCAGCTGGCTGAGCAGCGAGAAGCTGAGCAGCACGAGCATGCACCAGCGCGCCCAGCCGCTGCCCCGGTAGGTCAACCAGGCGAGCAGGAACAGCACGGCGTACGTCGCGATGGCGATCACCACCAGCCACAGGCCGACCTGGCCCAGGTCCTCCGAGACGCCGTCGGCCAGAGCCTCGCTGGCCCAGTCCGTCCCGAGGATCTCCGCCAGGCCCGTGACCAGGGAGATCGACAACGACACGGCGGTCAGGACGCCGGCGGCCACGACGGCGAACGGGCGTCGCGCCACGCCCGCTGCAGGTCCCGCCGCGGTCGACGTACCGACGCTTCCCGCGGGGACCCCGACCGCTCGCACGTCCACGATCGGCAGATCGCCGTCGGTAGCCACGGCGTCCCCGCCTCCGTTGCGGGAGTGGTAGCCGGTGGAGAAGTCCTCGATGACCTCGACGCGGGTCTGCGGGACGGCGGCCCGCACCGAGTCCACGATGTAGTCGCGCTCGATGTCGATGTTTCGGTCGATCTTGTGGGTCACCTGCAGCGTGAACAGGGACAGCCCGACGGCGCGGTCGAACGTCCCGGCCGCGAGCCAGTCGACGCGGTGCCCGCCGGGCAGCAACCACCCGGGCGGGGTGGGCCAGAAGCGCACGTGGTGCCGCTGCGCGGGACTGCCTTCGACCTCCTGCTGGTAGGCGAAGTCCTGGATGGAACCGAACAGCACCAGGGGGCTGACCGGCGCCTGGGGGTAACTGCGCCGGGCCAGCGAGTCCCGCACGATGCGCCAGCTCGAGCCGACGTCGACGGGGTCGGCCTTGATCCAGCCCGCGCGGGTCATCGCCGCGTGGATCTGGTCCGCGGTGCCCCGCAGCGCCAGGTTGATGGGGTCGCCGAGCAGGCCGTCGGTGGTGCGGGAGCGGCCGATGAAATACCCCGGCACGTAGATCGCGGTGAGCACCCGGTGCAGCCGCGGCAGCGCGAGGTAGGCCAGCACCGCCCAGAACACGATCAGATAGGCCACCGACGTCCACCGCGTCACGCCCTGGCGGAGCAGCACGAACGCGAAGACGAACGTGAACAGCATCACCGCGCCGAAGAACAGGTCCTCGACGAGCGCGCTGGTCACCACGCGGCGGGGTTCGTAGGTCGCCACCTTGTCCGGCTCACGTCGGTAGATCGGTGTGGTGGGCCTGTCGCTCATCGGCTCTCCCGGGCGCCGTGGGTGGTGCGGTGGTGACCCCGGCGCGCCCCGGGGACCTGGATTGACGCGCCCGGGGTCGAGCAGGGGACGGAGAAGGACCGGTACGTCGTGCGGCGTACCGGTCCTTTCGCTGGTGGCGCCCCCGGCAGGATTCGAACCTGTGCTTTCCAGATTCGGCCCCGCGACGGCAGCCAGCACAATTAAGGGTCTGAACAGCGATGTTGTCACTTCGCCCGGCTATCATAACTCAACTTAGACACTCTCGTATAGACTCGCTTAGCGCACGTAGAGTGCACGCGATTCCCGACAGGATGGCGACAGGATCATGCCAGCACGGCGCAGGAGAGGCTTCGGCGGGCTCCGCAAACTGCCGTCCGGCCGCTGGCAGGCGTACTACTCCGGCCCGGACGGGCTGCGCCATTTAGCGCCCGAGACCTTCACAGTCAAGATCGACGGCGAGGCGTGGTTGGCCGCAGAGCGCCGCCTGATCGAGCGAGACGAATGGCGCCCGCCAGCCGCGCGGCGGGTCGCTACCCACGGCGCGACGCTTGTGCAATACGCCCCCGGCGCCCTGGAGCGTCGCCGCGTTAGGGGACAGCCCTTGCGCCCCCGGACGCTGGCGCTGTACCGCTCCCAGCTCGACCGCCTCGTCCTGCCCGGGCTCGGAGAGCTGCCCCTGCGGGGGATCACGGGCGAGGTCGTACGGCGCTGGCACGACAACCTGCCGGCCGGCAAGCCGACCCAACGAGCCCACGCTTACAGCCTCCTGCGGACCCTGCTCGGCCAGGCCGTCGATGAGGGACTGCTCCGGGAGAACCCGGCCAAGATCCGAGGCGCTGGGACAACCCGCCGCGTCCGCGACATCAGCACGGCCACGCCGGCGGAGGTCCAGGCGATCGCTGAGGCCATCGTCCCGGGCCGGCTGCGGCTGTTCGTGCTGCTCGCTGCCTGGTGCGGGATGCGGTACGGCGAGCTGGCCGAGCTGCGGCGCCGGGACATTGACGTCGAGAAGGGCACCGTCCGCGTCGACAGGGCCGTCGTGCGGGTCAACGGTGAGGATCTGGTGGGGCCGCCGAAGAGCGCTGCGGGTCGCCGGACGGTCGCGATCCCGCCGCACCTGATTCCCGACGTCGAACGACACCTGGTGGAGTACGTCGGCCGCGCCGGCAACGCACTGCTGTTCGCCCGCGAGGGGAACCGGCACTTGAGCCATACGGAGACCACCAAGGCCTACGCCCGGGCCCGGGAGGCGGCAGGGCGGCCCGATCTGAGGTTGCACGATCTGCGCCATACGGGGGCGACCTGGGCGGCGCAGACGGGCGCCACGCTCGCCGAGCTGATGGCTCGGGTGGGGCACAGTACCCCAGCGGCAGCCCTCCGCTACCAGCACGCTGCGCAAGGACGGGACGCCGCGATCGCTGCGGCCATGTCGAAACTTGCGAACGGAACCTCGACATTAAGAACGCACGAAAACTAGTCGACATTAATAACGCACGAAGACTAGTTGACATTAAGAACCCGCGAAAACTAGTCGACATTAAGAACGCACCATCCGACGGCCACGATTTCTAAGCGCGCCTCTCCGAACTGGACCTTGGAGGCATGAGCCCCTGAACTTCGGACTCGCCGAGCCGGGGCCGGCGGGCCCGGGGGCGGGGGGTTGACATTTACGTTAGTCTAAGGTGACTATGGAGGAGGCGCGATCGCTCGGCCCGGGCGCATGCGCGGAACGGACACAAGCGGAACCTAAGGAACTTCGAAAGCGATGATTATGTGGGAACAATTCACTGCACCAGAGCCGGTAATCGTGGCTCGTTGCAAACTCTGCGGGCATATCCGTGGAAGGCTATGTGTGTCGGACACCAGCAATGTCGACGCCGCGATTCTAACGGCGTACTGGGATGACAAGAGGGCGCATCGGGACCCGTGCGAGTGTGGCACAGTGCCGGAAATTGAATCCCTCCGCGCTGATATCAAGATAGCGCTATCGAGGCCAGTCCTTAATGACGGATTACGACCAGAGTGGAAAGTCAGGGTCGCATAGAAGCACGACATCAGTAAGCCAACTCAAGAACAAGCCTCAGCGGTGCCCACTTCGGGCCAACGTGCCGGACGCGTCCGGTGAACGCGACTGCAGGGCGGGTCGCCTTTCATCACGAAAGGTGATCTACCATGCCCAATTTCAGCCATCGGGCGTCAGTGCGCCGACGCCTCGCTCTGGGCCTTAATCGCAGAGTCGAGCAATCGCGCACCGAGGTTAGTCAAGCGAAAACCTCCCAGGGTGGGACGCACGTCGGTGCGCGGCCGTCCTGCCGGGGCGCGACGCTGCGAGACGACGCAAGGACCGCTGGCCGACTGACGGAAGCGTGTGCACTATGAGCGGCGCACATGTCAAAACCGAACGCCGCTGGCTTTCACAAGAACAGGTAGCCGAATACCTAGGCGTCTCTGTAATCACGGTTCGTCGGATGGCGTCTAGGGGCGACCTCCGGGCAATGCGCATGGGTCCGAGACTACTCAGGTACGACGCTCGCGAGATTGACCGCATGCTCACCCCGATCCTAGGGGGCCAGTGAGCGATGACCAAAACGCGAAATCGGGCCGCCTCAGGAGAAGGCGGCCCGACCCCGGACGAAACGCGACGAAGTGGGAACTCCGATTCACAGGCTAGCCGCGTCCCTACGGGCGCCGCAACAACCCATACGACGCGCCCCTCACTGGCCCTGCAGGTTTCCGTAAGACGAGGAAATGGGCAGTGGCATAGAAGGATCTTCCTCACTCTGGCCGCCGCGGAGCGAGCAGTCGTTGCAGCAGCTAAGCGGGGCGCGCCACATGCCGTTGCCATCATTCGGGCCGAGCAGTTTTCAGGGCACGACTGGCGCGACTACACGACCGTCAGTGCGGCGTTCGATGCGGCTATGGCGATTTCTGGTGAGTCGTCATGACCTCACCTGAAAAGACAGCCTCAGCGCTCACAACGGCCCGCCGGCTCGCCGCCCGCGGAATCCCGATCTTCATCGCCCACCCCGCGCTCGGAGCGGACGGCCAGTGGGACCCGAAAGGCGGCAGTGGCCAATCCGGCTACGTGCTGCCCGCCGGCTGGCAGGCCACCACCCCAGACCCGGCCGTCGTCGACACGTGGCGGCCGGGCGACGCCCTCGCTGCCGTGATGGGCGCCCCGGGCCCGGTCGACTGCCTCGACGTCGACCCCAGAAATGGAGGGGACGCCACAGCCCACCAATGGGGGGGTGCTGGGGTGTGGCCGACGTCGTACGGCCGGCAGCTCACGCCTTCGGGTGGGTGGCATGACCTGATCGCGGCCACTGGGTGTCGATCCATGGACGGCGTAGACCAAGGGCTGGACCTGAAGGCCGGGGCCGCTGGGCGGGGGCACGGCTTCATCTGGATCGCGCCCACGGTCAAGCTGTCGAAGTCGACAGGAAACCTGGCCGCCTACGAATGGGTCAATGAGCCGGACCTGGTTGCGCTCGACGGGCCAGACGACTCGACGGGCACACTGAAAGCTCGCGTGGACGCCAAGAGGGCGCCGCAGGCGTCGATCCCTTCCGAGGGGCTCGCGCCCGCGTGGTCGGCGCTCAGCGAGGCCCAGAGGGGCCGTATCGAGGCGTACCTTGCTCAGGTCGTCGCGGACGAGAGCGCCCGGTTCGCCGAGATTGCCATATGGTCCGAGGGGCACCGCGACCAGCAGGGGCGCGGGTGGGAAAAGTGCTGCGCGGACCTGGCCAACAGGCTCGGCCGACTCACACGCGCGAGCTGGACGCCCTGGACCGAGCAGGACGGCGCCGCGGCGTACGACTCGGTGCTACCTGAGCAGATCCGCGCGTGCACAGCAGTCAACAAGTGGCGGGACCAGTGGCATCGACGTGGCCCCGCGCCGATGCCAGATTCTCTCGCAGAGTCGCTGGCCGAGCTGGAGGCCGCCGAGCCGACCATGGGGGGCGGCGGCGCGGCGAAGTCGGACGTGGCACGCGGCGCCGGCCGAACGGTAACCCTTACCCCGGCATCCGCGTTCACGCCACGTCCGGTCCGTTGGCTATGGGAAGGCCGGCTAGCGCTTGCCACGATGGGGCTCCTGTCTGGCCGTGAAGGTATCGGGAAGTCGACGCTGGCCTACTGGCTGGCAGCGCGCGTGACACGCGGGGAGTTGCCCGGCGACCGACTCGGACAGCCGGGGGCAGTCTTGGTGTCAGCGATGGAAGACAGTTGGGAACACACGATTGTCCCCAGGCTGATCGCGGCAAACGCGGACCTTGACAAGGTGTTTCGCATCGACGTTACCAACAGTAACGACGATCCCGTAGGACTAATGTTGCCACGAGACAATTCGGAGCTTGAAAAGCACGCGTTAGACGTCGGCGCCGCCCTCCTCCTCTTCGACCCGCTCACATCACGCCTCGGGGAACTCGACACGCACCGAGACGCGGAGGTACGAAAGGGCCTTGAGCCAATCGTTCGCATCGCGGATCGGTGCGGCTTCGCAATCCTCGGCCTGATCCACCACAACAAGTCGGGCAGCTCTGACCCATTGCACTTGGTCACTGGATCCCGCGCCTTTACGGCGGTGGCTCGCTCGGTGCACACATGCATTGTTGACCCTGACGACGAAAACCGATGCCTCTTCGGGACGCCAAAGAACAACCTGGGCCGTGCCAATCTGCCAACGCTCGCATACACGGTCGCTTCCCACCGAGTAGACACCTCCGATGGTCCGATTTACACGGGCAGGATCGAATGGGGGGAGAGTATTTCGGGCCAGTCCATTAGCGATTGCATGAAGCGTGCAAACGCAACTGACGACGAGCGATCGGCCGTATCCGAAGCGGCGGGCTGGGTGCGAGACTACCTGGAGACGAACGGCGGCATTGCCAGGTCAATTGACGTCAAGAACGAGGGGCGCAAGGCCGGACACAGCGAAAGAACCATACAACGCGCCCGCGAAAGGCTGCGGCTGACGTCGAGGTCGACGGGCTACCCAAGGGTCACCTACTGGGAACTTCCCGCGGAGAGCAGTCCGGAACCTCCCAGTCATGCCTCAGTCGAGCCTACGTCTAGGGGAGATGGCACAACTGTATGTATTGGGGCACAACTGCCCAGCTCATCCACAGTCGTGCCAGTCGTGCCAGTCGCGCCAACGCCCGGACGTAAGGCACGACCGGCACCACTGTGCGGCTCCTGCGGTCTGGCACTCGACGACCTAAGCGTTTCCGAGGGCCATGCGACCCACCCATCATGCCCCTCTGGTGGGCGGGGGGTGGTGAGCGTATGAGCGCCCAGCCCCTCTACTCAGAGTCGCAGTTGTCGCGCGCGGCGGCCAGTTCGTCTCTTCGGCTCGCGGCAGCAATTGCCGGCGCCTTCGGCGCTGTTCCATGCCGCGGGAAGGATTCTGAGGATTGGACGTCGACCTCTGTACTGCGCAGGGCTCGCGCGGTCGCGGCTTGCGCCGAATGCCCGGCGCTGATCGAGTGCGCAGAATACGCGGCCCTCGCCAATGAGGGCTGGCATGTGTGGGGAGGTGTTGACCAAACTCCGATAGCACGCAAGAAACGCAATGCAAATTAGATAACCCGACGAAAAGGGAGCACGTGAAAATGCAGGAGCGAAACAGTGAAAAGGAAGCGGCGGCCGAAGCTGCCGCGGAGGCGGCCGACACGGCGACGGCCGACCGGGAGGCGGCAGACGCAGCGCCAGAGACCGAGCCCGAGGTGGTGCCAGAGACCGAGCCCGAGGTGGTGCCAGAGACCGAGCCCGAGGTAGCGCCAGGGGCCGAGCTGGAAGTAGCCCCAGAGACGGAGCCAGCAGGCCGCGAGGCGGCCAAGTACCGGCGCCGGCTGCGGGAGGTAGAGGTCGAGCGCGACAGCCTCGCAGAACGGCTCACAGTGGCCCAGCAACGCGAGGTCGAGCGGCACACCCGCCTGCGTACGCCCAGCGCGCTTTGGGCGCTGGGCGCCTCCGTCACGGACGCCCTGGACGACGACGGCAACGTCGACCCGGCCAAGGCTGCCGCGTTGGGCCAGCGGTACGCCGAGCAGTACGGCCTGCAGCCCCCGCGCGGCTGCTACGCCCCGCTGGAGGGCATGCATCCCGGCGACGGTGGATCAGCCGCGGCTCGACCCGAAGATATTGTGATGGGCCGCGGCTGAAAACGAAAATCTCAAACAAAAGAAGGGAATCCGGTCATGGAAGCAACGGTGCGAATGACTGCCGCTGATCAGGGCGCTATCTTGATCGCAAAGCGTGAACATGCTAAGAGATGCCTGCGGCATCTCCTAGCGCTCTACGATGAGGAAAAGGTCCTCCTCAGCCTCCTCAGCGAGTCCCTCACCGGGGTCGCGGAGGGCCATGCCGACCTGAAGAATCCAGCAGCAATGTGGAAACTCGGCGTCAGATTGAGCGACGTCCTCGATAGCGAATGCGCCGTTGACCCTGAGAAGGTTTCCGCAATCGTCGACCGCGTGGTCGGAGAATACGGGCTAGCCCGGAAGTAGTGGCGGAACGCGTCCATATTGCGCTATCCTGTCCTCGGGTGGTGAAGAAGCGGCCAGGCGTCGCCTCAGCACCCGAGGACAGGCCCGGGGGCCGAAGAGCGTAGAAGGTAGATCCTCCGCTCAGACAGAAAACACACTTAGCCCCGAGAAAGGCCCCAGAACAAATGCCCATTACTAGCCCTGCCACCACGCCTCAGATTCCCGAGGGATGGCGCCCGAATGTCGTCTCGACATTCGACCCCGACGACCAGATCCCCGAAGCACTGATCATCACCTGCACTTCCCGAGCGGGGGAGATTGAAGGCGACGCGCCGCGCGTCCTCGTGCCCTACGTCAAAACCGACGCGGCGGCAGACTTCATCGCCGAGGGTGCACCGATTCCGGTCACGGCCGGCGCCTATGACCAGGTCGCAATCGACACGCACAAGGTGTCCGTGCTCTCCACGTTCGCCCGCGAAGTGCTCGAACAGCCGCAGGCTGCGACCCGGATCGTCAACTCGATGCGACGTTCCATCGTTCGGAAGGCCGATCAGGCGTTCCTCTCGAATGCATCCGGTCCCGCCGGCCTGCTCACCACGGCCGGCATCGTTGCCGGCGGGGATATCGGCGGATCCGTGGGCCCCGATATCTACGCCCTGTATGACGCCATCGCCGCTATCGAGAACGATGGCGGCCAGGCAACCAACCTGCTCATGAATCCGCTCGACTGGGCGAAGCTCGCACGCATTCCCATGGGGACCGGTTCCAACGTGTCCCTGCTCGCGGACGCCCACAACGGCGCAGAGCGGATCCTTGGCGGCCTTCCCGTCACCGTGCATCCCTCAGTCACAGTGGGCAAGGCTATCGTCATCGACAAGTCCGAAGTCGTTTCGGCGTACGGCCAGCTGCATCTCGACCGGTCTGACCATGCATTCTTCGCCAATGACGCTATCGCGATCCGAGCAACGTGGCGCATCGGCTGGGCGGCCGTCCGACCGAGCCGTATTGTCAAGCTGACGGTTGCCGCCGACTAGTTCGCAAAGTCCCAAAGCCAGAGCGAGGCACGACGTTAGGGCTCGTGCCTCGCTCTGGCTTTGCTTGTTCTCTCGCGCGTTCGCCGCAGTAATCAAACGCTCAGCAACCATCGACTAACAATGCAACGAAAGCGACAACCACCACCCCCACGACCAGGGGGGAGTCCCCCACCATGCAACAACCAAGGACCACGGGGATTAGCCACTTTCTCTACACAGCAAATCCGAAGGGGGCCAGAATGACGCGCAAAACTGGTCACGAGTGGCTCTCGACTGCTCAGAAATGGATCGGCTTCCGAGTGTGCACGCCCCCCTGATCCCCGTCGTGCGCAGGGCCGGCCGTTATCGGTTTCGCGGCTGTATTGACGGCATCGATCGCGGCGGCCTGTGCGGGGGTGACCTCCTACGCTGCGGCCGCCCAGTGGATCGCCGACCTGCCCCGATCGGTCTTGTCGCGGATCGGGCCAGGTCCGGGCGGGCCGGCGATCTCGACGTTGCGGCGGATGGTGCTGGCCGCCGACGCCGAGCTGCACCGCTTCCTCGAACTGATCGCATAACGCCCAGGTCCAAACCACCCCAACCGAATCAAGAACGCCCCCCCCTGGCGCGCCCCCTAGGCCCGGCCAGTGGTCACGCGGCGCCCGTCTCGCACGCCGATATGCCAGGCCGCTACTGCGGCCCGAGTGACGTCCTCGGTCCGGACTGCGACGGGGACCGAGTGGTGAACGCGGGCGCCGGCATTGCGGAGGCGGTCGCCAGCAGACCCAAGGGCGCTGGCGACGATGTACTTGGCTGTGTCGATGGTGTGCATGGTGGATGCCTTCCTCGGTTGGGTGGATTCTGTTTCTGGCTGGTGGGGTCTCATGGTCACCACGCCCCGGACAACTGGTGGGACGGATCCGGGCAGCCGATGACCCCGCAACGGGTGGCCGGCTCGCCGTAAGGGTCCGGGCTGGCTCCGATCAACGCCGCGACCGATAGGCCGAGCGCGTCGGCCAGTGCCCCGAGTTGGTTGACGGTCAGCCGGCTCGGGCTGGCCAGGATCCGACTCAGCACGGTGGTGGTCAGGCCGGCTCGGGCGGCGACCTCGTCGACGTCCAGGCCGCAGGATTCGATCATCGCGGCGAGGCGGTCGACGACCTCGTCGGCGACGGACGGTGTGGTGGTGGTGTTCATTTTGACCCCCTCGGTCGAGGGTGGCTGGTGCACGTGGAGTGCACGCGAAAGGCCACCTGATCGCGTTTCCGCTGGTCAGGTGGCCTTTTTCGTGGGCGCCCCCGGCAGGATTCGAACCTGCGCTCCCGCCTCCGGAGGGCGGTGCTCTATCCCCTGAGCTACGGGGGCTGGTCGCCACCGGAGACCTCCTGGCGGAGGGCTCACAGCGCCGGGGGAGACGCTACCAGGTCGGTGGCCGGGGCGAGGAACCAGCTGGTCGCTGCCCTCGGCGCCCTCGGCGCCCTCGGCGCCCTCGGTGCTCCGATCGGTGTGTTGTGGGGGTCTGGACCCCACCCACGCTCCGTTCGGAGTGTCGAGGGGCCGGGCGGCGTGGCGTGGGACGCGGGTGGCGTGGCGTGGGACGCGGGTGGCGTGGCGTGGGACGCAGGTGGCGTGGCGTGGGACGCGGGCGGGGTGTCCAGGAACGCGGGCGGCGCTCTGGGGGTGGGCTCCGGCTTCATAGAATGCCCAGGTGACACCCGACGAGCTCGCCTCAGCCATCACCGCCGCCCTGCACGCCGCCGTCGCCGCGGGCCAGACGCCGTTGCCGGCGGACGCCGTACCGGCCGACGTGCGCGTCGAGCGGCCCCGCAACCTGGCGCACGGCGATTGGTCCACCAACGTCGCGATGCAGCTGGCCAAGAAGGCGGGGCAGAATCCGCGCGAGCTGGCGAGCGTGTTGGCGCAGCGGCTGGCGGCGACCCCCGGCATCGCCCGGGCGGACGTCGCTGGTCCGGGCTTCCTCAACATCACCCTCGACGCCGCGAGCGCCGGGGAGCTTGCCCGCACAATCGTCGAGGCCGGCCCGGCGTACGGCCGTGGCGACGCCCTCGCCGGTCATACCGTGAACCTGGAGTTCATCTCCGCCAACCCCACCGGTCCGCTGCACATCGGGCACACCCGGTGGGCGGCGCTCGGCGACGCGCTGCGGCGACTGCTCGCGGCGGCGGGGGCCTCGGTCACCAGCGAGTACTACATCAACGACGCCGGCGCCCAGATGGACAAATTCGGGGCCTCGATCATCGCCAAGGCGGCGGGCACGGAGGTGCCGGAGGGGGGCTATCCGGGGGAGTACGTCGACGACCTCGCCGCGCAGGTGCTGGACCGTCAGCCAGACCTGCTCGACCTGGCGGTCGCCGATCCCGTCGCGGCCATCGGGCTCGCCCGGGACCTGGGGTATGAGCTGGAGCTGGCGCACATCCGCGACACGCTGACCGCGTTCGGGGTGAGTTTCGATGTGTGGTTCAGCGAGAAGAGCCTGCACGAGTCCGGTGCGGTGGCCGCCGCGATCGACCGGCTCCGGGCCCAGGGCCACGTGTTCGAGGCCGACGGCGCGATCTGGTTGCGCACCACCACGTTCGGCGACGACAAGGATCGCGTGCTGATCCGCGCCGACGGCGTCCCGACGTATTTTGCCGCCGACGCCGCCTACTACCTGAGCAAGAAGGATCGCGGCTTCCCGGAGAAGGTCTACATGCTCGGCGCGGACCACCACGGCTACGTCAACCGCCTGAAGGCCATCGCGGCCTGCGCCGGCGATGACCCCGAGGTCAATATCGAGGTCCTGATCGGGCAGCTCATCAATATCGCGGGGGTGCGGATGGGCAAGCGCAAGGGCAACGCCATCTACCTCACCGATCTCATCGAGGACATCGGCACCGACCCGGTGCGCTACTCGATGGCTCGCTATCCGGCCGATTCCCCGCTGTCCCTGGACAGCGAGGAGATGAAGCGCCGCACCAACGACAACCCGGTGTTCTATGTGCAGTACGCGCATGCCCGCACCTGCAATGTCGCCCGATTGGCCGCCGGCGACGACGTACGGCGCCAGGACGGGTTCGATCCCGCCCTGCTGACCCACCAGACCGAGGCGGCGCTGCTGGCGATCCTGGGCGACTACCCGCGGATCGTCGCGCAGGCGGCGGCGCTGCGGGAGCCGCACCGGGTGGCCCGCTACCTGGAGGACCTGGCGGCGCGCTATCACAAGTGGTACGACGAGTGCCGCGTCCGCCCGGCGGTCCTCGACGGGGCGACTGAGCCGGTGACCGACCTGCACCGGACCCGCCTGTGGCTCAACGACGCGACGCGTCAGGTGCTGGCCAACGGTCTCGACCTGCTCGGCGTGTCCGCGCCGCAGCAGCTGTGAGCGGGCCGAGGATTCGGGCATGGGAAAGGTGATGCGACCGCACGAGGCCGGCGCGCTGCACAGTGACGGCTACGGCGCGGCACCCCAGTGGCTGCCCCATCCGAGCGACGTCAACGCCCTGCTGCCGGTGTTGTGGGCCCAGGGTGTGGGCAAGGACGACACCGGGGTGCTCACCATTGCAAGCATCCCGGTGACTGCGCTCGCGGCCGAGTTCGGGACCCCGGCGTACATCGTGGACGAAGACGACTTCCGGGCCCGCGCGCGCAGCTTCCGCGACGAGTTCGCCGCGCCCTTCGGCGGCGCTGATGGGCATGACGACGGGCCGGGCCTGGACGTGTACTACGCCGGCAAGGCCTTCCTCTGCTCGGCGGTCGCCCGCTGGGTGGAGCAGGAGGGGCTGGGGCTCGACGTCTGCAGCGGCGGCGAGCTGGCCGTCGCGCAGCGGGTCGGCTTCCCCGGCGCCTGGATCGGGATGCACGGCAACAACAAGTCGGTCGCGGAGATCCGCGCGGCGCTGGCTTACGGCGTGGGCCGCATCGTCCTGGACAGCTACACCGAGATCGAGCGTGTCGCCGCAGTGGCGGCCGAGCTGGGCGTTGTCGCGCCGGTGATGATCCGGGTGACGGCCGGCGTCGAGGCGCACACCCACGAGTTCATCGCCACCGCGCACGAGGACCAGAAGTTCGGCTTCTCGCTCGCCGGTGGGCACGCGGCCAAGGCCGTGCAGCAGGTGCTCGCGCATCCGGACACGCTGTCGCTGCGGGGGCTGCACAGCCACATCGGCTCCCAGATCTTCGACACGGCAGGCTTCGAGGTGGCCGCCCGGCGGGTCCTGGCGCTGCACGCCGCCGTCGCCGTCGATCATGGCGTGCAGATGCCGGAGCTGGATCTGGGTGGTGGCTTCGGCATCGCGTACACCAGCGAGAACACCCCGCTGGCGACGGCCGCGCTGGGGGAGCAGCTGGCCGGGATCGTGCGCCGGGAGTGCGGGGCTGCCGGCGTGCCGACGCCGCGGGTGTCGATCGAGCCGGGCCGGGCGATCGCCGGTCCGAGCACGTTCACGCTGTACGAGGTAGGCACGATCAAGGAGGTCGAGCTCGAGGGCGGGGCCCGCCGCGCCTACGTCTCGGTCGACGGCGGGATGAGCGACAACGTGCGCACGGCGCTCTACGGCGCAGATTATTCGGTGACGCTGGCCAGCCGCGCCAGCGAGGCGCCGCCGATGATCAGCCGGGTCGTCGGCAAGCACTGCGAGAGCGGCGACGTGATCGTGATGGACGAATACCTGCCTGCCGACATTCGTCCCGGCGACCTGCTCGCGGTGCCCGGCACGGGCGCGTACTGCCGGGCGCTGTCCAGCCAGTACAACCATGTGCCGCGGCCGCCGGTGATCGCCGTACGGCGTGATGGTGCCGGTCAGGGGCAGGCGCGGGTGATCGTACGGCGGGAGAGCATCGACGACATCCTGGCCCTGGACATCGACGGCTGAGGAAGCGCGCAGCGGAGGTTGGCCGCGAGCGCAGCGAGTGGCCGGCCGGAGCGGAGTGCGACGAAGCTGTCGCGAAAGGTTCGACGGCTGAGGAAGCGCGCAGCGGAGGTTGGCCGCGAGCGGAGCGAGTGGCCGGCCGGAGCGGAGTGCGACGAGGCTGTCGGGAGGGGTTCGACGGCTGAGGAAGCGCGCAGCGGAGGTTGGCCGCGAGCGGAGCGAGTGGCCGGCCGGAGCGGAGTGCGACGAGGCTGTCGGGAGGGGTTCGACGGCTGAGGAAGCGCGCAGCAACGCGCCGCCTCCCCGTTGTCCACAGCGCCGCTGATGGAAGCCGACATAAGGCCCTGGCTCGCCGAAGACCTATCCACAGGCCGACCGTTCGTCGCCTGCCCTTTTAGCACCATGGTGCCAAAAGGGCAGGTCACGAACGGTCATGCCCGTGTGGTCGATGCCGCCACCGCCGGTGATTGGGTTCGCCGGTGATTGGGTTCGCCGGTGATTGGGTTCGCCGGTGATTGGGTTCACCGACGTCGTGTTTGAGGATGGAGCGGTGGACCTTCACGCAACGTGGGCGCGGATGGCCGCACGGATGACGTCCGAGCGGGTCGTGTGGTCGTGCTCCGCGCGCTGGTCCAAGGCTCCGAGGAGCGGGTCGTCGAGCCGGACCGGGACCACGCGTGCTGGCCCCTCGCCCATCGGCTGGCACTTCGAGCACCATCGTGTGTCGAGATGTGAGGTGGCAAGGTGTCCAAATGTTAGTTAGAAACCTTGGAACGGGGCGTGGGCGAGCCGACCGTGTCGCTGAGCAGGCTTCTGCAGGGCGATTCCGCGGCGGTGACGGGCCAGACCGAAGTCGGCCTTTCGCAATACGTCGAGGAGATTCTCGCCTCCGGGTTCCCCGGCATCAGGGACCTACCGCAACGGGCGCGCGACGTACAGATCAACAGCTACCTGCGGCGGGTCGTCGAGCGTGACCTGCAGGAGAGCGGCGTCGCGGTCCGGCGCCCGACCGTGTTGCTGTCCTGGCTCGCGGCGTATGCCGCGGCGACCTCGACCGATGCGGCCTATTCCACAATCCTCGACGCCGCCACGGCGGGCGAACCCGATAGGCCGGCGCGGCAGACCGTCGACGGCTATCGCGACCACCTCACGCGCATCTTCCTCCTGGACCCCCTGCCCGCGTGGTTGCCGACATTCGCCCCGTTGAAGCGGCTCACCAGGACCCCGAAGCACCATCTGGTGGACCCGGCGCTGTCCGCTCGGCTCGTCGGCGTCGGCCGCGAGGGCTTGCTCGGGGGGGGCCCAGCGGAAGCCGATCGTGGCTCCTGCCACGACGACGGCGACCTGGCTCGGCGCACTCTTCGAGTCGCTGGCCACACAGAGCGTCCGCGTGTACGCCCAAGCAGTCGACGCGACGACCGGCCATCTGCGCACCAAGAACACCGACCGCGAGGTCAACCTCATCGTCGAGGGCCCGGACCGACGCGTGGTCGCGATCGAGGTGAAGCTGGCTGCGACGGTGTCGGACGCGGACGTCCGGCACCTGCATTGGCTGCATGACCAGCTGGGGGAACGCCTCGCAGATCGGGTCGTCATCACCACGGGCTCAGACGCCTACCGACGCCGAGACGGGGTCGCGGTCGTCCCGCTGGCTCTGCTCGGCCCCTGACCGGCGGTCCGGCCACGGGGCCAACGGGCTCGGCGCGGTTCGGGAGGCGAGACGGCGCGCTCCCCGGGGCACGGACCAGCGGCAGGCTAGGATTCCCGGCGTCATCCCTGAGATCGTGAGGAGCTTGGCACGTGAGCGAGAACGCTGCCCGAGGCGAACCTGAGCCGCTGCGGGTCGCCCTGCTCGGGTGCGGTGTCGTCGGCTCCTCCGTGGCGCGGCTGCTGACGGCCAACGCCGCCGACCTCGCGGCGCGGATCGGGCGTCCGCTGGAGATCGTCGGCGTCGCCGTACGCCGTACCGGCCGCGATCGCAGCGACACGAACCTGCCGCCGGAGCTGTTCACCACCGACGCCGAGGACCTGGTAGCCCGCGCCGACATCGTCATCGAGGTCGTCGGGGGGATCGAGCCCGCGCGCAGCCTGATCCTGCGGGCCTTCGAGCACGGCGCCAGCGTCGTGACGGCCAACAAGGCCCTGCTCGCCGAGGACGGCCCCACCCTGTACGCCGCGGCCGCGCAGCACGGCGTCGACCTCTACTACGAGGCCGCCGTCGCGGGCGCGATCCCGTTGCTGCGCCCGTTGCGGGAGTCGCTGGCCGGCGACGACGTACGTCGAGTGCTCGGCATCGTCAACGGCACCACCAACTACGTCCTCGACAAGATGGACACCACGGGCGCCGGCTTCGCCGAGGCCGTGGAGCAGGCCCAGGCGCTGGGCTACGCCGAGGCGGACCCCACGGCCGACATCGAGGGCTTCGACGCCGCCGCGAAGGCCGCCATCCTGGGCAGTCTGGCCTTTCACACGCGCGTGAGCAGCCGCGATGTCTATCGCGAGGGCATCACCGAGGTCACCGCCGCCGATGTCGACGCCGCCACCGAGATGGGGTGCGTCGTCAAGCTGCTCGCGATCTGCGAGCGGGTGCCGGGGGAGGACGGTACGCCGGGCGTCAGCGTGCGCGTTCACCCGGCGATGATCCCGCGGACCCATCCGCTGGCCGGGGTCCGGGAGGCCTTCAATGCGGTCTTCGTCGAGGCCAGCGCCGCAGGTCAGCTGATGTTCTACGGGCCGGGCGCGGGGGGCGACCCCACCGCGTCGGCAGTCCTCGGCGATGTCGTGGCGGTCGCGCGACACCGGGTCGGTGGGGGGCTGGGGCCGCGCGAGTCGGCCTACGCGGACCTCCCGGTCCGGCTCATGGGTCGCGCCCTGACCCGGTACTACATCAGCCTCGACGTCGTCGATCGGCCCGGGGTGCTCGCCCAGATCGCCGGGGTCTTCGCCGACCACGAGGTGTCGATCGAGCAGGTCCGCCAGGAGGCGCGGCTGGACGACGACGGGGAGCGGATGGGCGCGCAACTGGTCATCGTCACTCATACGGCGCCGGACGAGGCCCTTTCGGCCACCGTCGACGCGCTGTCGACGATGTCGATCGTGCGGGGTGTGACCAGCGTGATGCGCGTGGAAGGGGACTGACATGGCTCAGCAGTGGCGCGGGGTGATCCGCGAATACGAGGAGCGGCTGCCGATGCTGGTCGGCGCGCCGGTGGTGACCCTCCTGGAGGGTGGGACGCCGCTGATCCCCGTCGAGAAGCTCTCGCAGCGGGTGGGCGCGCGGGTCTTCGTGAAGTTCGAGGGCCTCAACCCGACCGGTTCGTTCAAGGACCGCGGCATGACGACGGCCATCTCGGTGGCCGCCCGGGCCGGGGCCAAGGCCGTGATCTGTGCCTCGACCGGCAACACGAGCGCCTCGGCCGCGGCTTATGCGACGAAGGCCGGGATGGCCTGCGGCGTGCTGGTGCCCGAGGGCAAGATCGCGATGGGCAAGCTCTCCCAGGCGGTGGCCCACGGCGCGACCCTGCTGCAGGTCGACGGCAACTTCGACGCCTGCCTGGAGGTGGCCCGCAAGCTCGCTGAGTCCTATCCGATCGAGCTGGTCAACTCGGTCAACCCGGCCCGCATCGAGGGCCAGAAGACGGCCAGCTTCGAGATCGTCGACGCGCTCGGCGACGCCCCCGACATCCACTGCCTCCCGGTGGGCAATGCGGGCAATATCACCGCGTACTGGCTGGGCTATCGCGAGTACGTCGCAGGTACGCCGGGCGCTGCCGGCGCCGCCGGCACCGGCGGGCCGGCCACCCGGACCCCGCAGATGTGGGGTTTCCAGGCGGCCGGCGCCGCGCCGATCGTGCTGGGCCACCCCGTCGATGAACCGGAGACGATCGCCACCGCGATCCGGATCGGCAATCCGGCGAGCTGGCGGCAAGCGCAGGAGGCGCGGGACGACTCGGGCGGGGTCATCGAATCCGTCACCGACGAGGAGATTCTCGCCGCGCATCGGTTGCTGAGCTCGACCGAGGGCGTGTTCGTCGAGCCGGCCTCGGCGGCCAGCGTCGCCGGTCTGCTCAAGCGTCATGCGGCCGGGCAGGTGCCGCCGGGCGCGACGATCGTCTGCACCGTCACCGGGCATGGTCTGAAGGACCCGGGGTGGGCCTTGAAGACGGCGGACGGCGCGGAGGTCGTGCCCACCCGGATCCCCGTCGACGCGGTGAGCGCCGCGCGCGCCTTGGGTCTCGAGCGCTGAGATGACCAAGGCGGCAGGCCTGGCCGACGGCCTCGCCGTCGCTGTCACCGTCCCCGCGAGCAGCGCCAACCTCGGGCCCGGCTTCGACTCCATTGGGTTGGCGCTCGGGCTCTGGGACGACTACACGGTGCGGATCGGTGGGGCCGGCCTGCGTATCGAGGTCACCGGGGAGGGCGCCGCCCAGGTGCCACGCGACGCCCGCCATCTGGTCTACCGCTGCTTGGCACGGGGGCTGGTCGCGGCGGGCTACGGCGTACCGTCGGGGCTCGAACTCAGCTGCCGCAACCGCGTCCCGCACAGCCGGGGCCTGGGCAGCTCGGCTACAGCTGCGGTGGCCGGTTTCGCGCTGGCCGAGGCGCTGGTCGCGGTGTCGCAGGGAGGGGGCACCGAGGCGGAGCTGCCGCTACGGCTCGACGTCGTCGGCGAGCTGGCCGCCCAGGCGGAGGGGCACCCGGACAACAGTTCGGCCAGCGTGTACGGCGGGATGACGGTCTCGTGGAGCGACGACGTCGCGGCCGTCACGGGCGTGCACACCGCCTCGATCGACGTGGACGAACGGATTCAACCGCTCGTCCTGGTTCCGGACATCGAGCTGTCCACGGCGGCCGCGCGAGCCGCGCTGCCGACCGACGTGCCGCTGAAGTCCGCCTCGCTGAACGCGGGACGCTCGGCGCTGCTGGTGGAGGCGATGACGCGCCGTCCCGACCTGCTGTCCGCCGCCACTCGGGACTGGCTGCACCAGGAACAGCGCCGCATCGCCTATCCAGCCACGATGCGGGTCGTCGACGGACTGCGCGCCCGCGGCCTGGCCGCGGTGGTTTCCGGCGCGGGGCCAACGGTGATGGTGCTGGCCACCCGTGATGCCGTGGACGATGCCTGGGCGGCCGCCCGGGACGTAGTCGGCACCGAACCGGCTCGGTGGGAGATCGCGGCACCGGGCATTCCCCGCTGCGGGGTGCGGGCCCGCCGATGCGACTGAACCGCCCGTGATCGGCGCCGGGACGCGAGCCGGGTCGGTGGCAGGCGTCTCGACGTGCTACATTCGTCATGCTCCACGGGGAAGCGCTTCCCGGCCGCAGGCAGAACGTCTCGGTTGACGGCGCGTGGGAGCAAGCGAACGGTCGATCAGGAATCCCGTCGCTATGACCCCGAGTTCTGTCGCCATCGTCTCGGCCATCGTGCGCCGGGAGGGCCGGACCAGCACTGGTACCCGGATCGGTGACAAACACACATCGGCGACTTCGTCCCAGGTGACGGGTCGCCGGCCGATGACGGGAGCCGCCGTGTCGCGGTCCCGCGTGACGAGGGAAGGACCTTCGTGACCGATACCACCGAGTTCACCATGCCTGTTGAGGCGCCCAAGCGCCGTGGCTTGACCACGTTGCGCCTGGCGGAGCTCCAGACCATGGCCCAGGGCATGGGGATCTCCGGGACTTCCGGGATGCGCAAGGGCGACCTCATCCTGGCCATCAAGGAACGTCAGGGCGGTTCCGCGCCGCGCGCTGCCGGCGCATCGAGCGCCGCGTCGGCCCCCGCTGGTCGGGCCGCACCGGCCACGCCCGCTGCGGGATCGGGCTCCGGCGACGTCGACCGGGATGCCGATGGCGCGCCGGCGGTGCGCCGGTCCCGCCGCGCGGTCGCCCCGTCGAGCGCACCTTCCGGCCCATCGACCGCGCCTGCCGCTCCGTCGACCGCGCCTGCCGGGGACGGCGGCCGGGAGGCGACCCATGGGGATGGTGCGCGTGCGCAGGACGGCGCCCCGCCGATGCAGCGGGATCGATCCGGTGCCGAGAACTCGGGTCAACGGTCCGCGGACACCGCCGGTGACGACGGGTCGGGCCGGCGTCGGTCCCGCCGGGAGAGGCAGCGCGATTCTCGCCATCCGGACGGCGGCGGTGACCGCCAGGACGGCGGGTCGCAGAGCGGTGGCCAGCAGGGCGGTGGCCAGCAGGGCCAGCGGGACCGCCAGGACGGTGGCCGCCAGGACAGCGGCCAGCAGAGCCAGCGGGACCGCCAGCAGCAGGGCGACGCCCGCCGCTACCGCGATGACGACGACGACGGTCGCGGCGGCCGGCGGCGCAGCCGGCAGCGCAGCAGAGACCGGAAGCGGCGCGGCAGCCGCCCCGGGATGGGCGAGGACTACAGCGATCAGCTGGAGACGATCGCCGAGGACGATGTGTTGGTGCCGATCGCGGGCATCCTGGACGTGCTCGACAGCTACGCCTTCGTGCGGACCAGCGGCTATCTCCCCGGCCCGAACGACGTCTACGTGCCGCTCGGCATCGTCAAGAAGCACGGCCTGCGCAAGGGTGACGCGGTCACCGGTGCGGTCAAGGCGATGCGCGACGGTGAGCAGCTGCCGGCCCGGCAGAAGTTCAACGCCCTGGTGCGCCTGGACACGGTCAACGGTGCCGCGCCGGAGGCGTCCCGGGGCCGGGTGGAGTTCAGCAAGCTCGTGCCGCTCTATCCCCAGGAGCGCCTGCGCCTGGAGACCGAGCCGAATATCTACACGACTCGGATCATCGACCTGGTCAGCCCGATCGGCAAGGGCCAGCGTGGTCTCATCGTCAGCCCGCCGAAGGCCGGCAAGACCCTGATCCTGCAGGCCATCGCCAACGCGATCAGCAAGAACAATCCAGAGGCCCACCTCATGGTCGTGCTCGTCGACGAGCGCCCCGAGGAGGTCACGGACATGCAGCGGACCGTCAAGGGCGAGGTCATCGCCTCGACCTTCGACCGGCCCGCCGACGATCACACCACGGTCGCCGAGCTGGCCATCGAGCGGGCCAAGCGCCTCGTCGAGCTGGGTCACGACGTCGTGGTGCTGCTGGACTCGATCACCCGCCTCGGCCGCGCGTACAACTTGGCGGCCCCCGCCAGTGGCCGCATCCTCTCCGGTGGTGTCGACTCCAGCGCGCTCTACCCGCCGAAGCGGTTCTTCGGCGCAGCCCGCAACATCGAGAACGGCGGCTCGCTGACGATCCTGGCGACGGCTCTGGTGGAGACCGGGTCGAAGATGGACGAGGTGATCTTCGAGGAGTTCAAGGGCACCGGCAACATGGAGTTGCGGTTGTCCCGGCAGCTCGCCGACCGGCGCATCTTCCCGGCGGTCGATGTGAACCCCTCCGGCACCCGCCGGGAGGAGATCCTCATGAGCGCCGACGAACTCAAGCTCATGTGGAAGCTGCGCCGCATCCTGTCGGCGCTCGATTCGCAGGCGTCGCTCGAGCTCTTGCTGGCCCAGCTGAAGAAGACCAAGCACAACGCCGAATTCCTGATGATGGTGCAGCGCAACAGCAGCATCAAGCTGGACGACGAGGACTGACAGGAGCAGGCGGAACACAGTTGTGCGGCGGGGCAACGCGATTCGCGGGGCCCCGCCGGCCGCTGTCGGGCAGGCCCAGGCGCACCGGCGCCGGGACTGGGTCGGACGCTTAGATCCCCTGGTCAGCGGTCGATGGGTAGGCGGTCCCTCGGAGCGTGATTTTCGAGAGATCCAGGAATCGCACTACTCGCCACGGACGGCGGTTGCTTCGCCGTCCTTGCTTTCGGGGGAACGCCATGACGGGATCCAGCCACATCCTCGTGGCCGACGACGACGCCGATATCCGTGACCTGGTCACTTTCAAGCTGACGCAGTCGGGTTACACGGTCGAGGCGTATTCGGACGGTGCCTCGGCGTGGGCCGCCATGACGGAACGGCCGCCGCGGCTCGCGCTGCTCGACGTGATGATGCCGGGGCTGTCCGGCCTGGACGTGCTGCGCAAGGCCCGCGAGTCGGCGGCGACGACGAACGTCCCCGTGATCCTGTTGACGGCCCGCAGCCGCGACGTCGACGTCGAAGACGGCTTCGCGTGTGGCGCCACCGACTACGTCATCAAGCCGTTCAGCCCGCGCGAACTGGTGCACCGCGTCGCCGCCGTGTTGGGGCGATGATCTCTTCGACGGGTCTGCTCGTCGCGTCGTTGACGGCTCTCGCGGCCGTCGCAGTCCTGCTGGTCGCTTTGACGGTGCAGGCCCGCGCGCTGCGACGCCGCCGCGAGCGGGCCCTGGCCTCGGTGCAGGGCCGCCGACGGCACTTGGTGCTGGAGGTGGCCTCCGGCGAGGACGAGGACCGCGCGGCCTGGCGTGAGCTGGCGGAGCTGTCGCGGCGCGAGTGGCGGGGGATGCGGCCGGCCGTGATCGGGCTGCTGGCCAAGGTGCGCGGTCGACCGGCCACCGAGCTGGGTGCGCTGCTCTCGGCGTACGGCGAGCTGGACGCAGCCCGCGCGCGGCTGAACTCCCGCTGGGCGGGGCGGCGCGCTCGCGCGGCGTACCTGCTCGGCCTTGCCCGGGACGTACGCTCCCGCGATCACCTGGCCGCCCTGCTGACCGATCGCTCGGGCGATGTGCGCTTCGTCGCGGCCCGCGCCTTGGGGCAGCTCGGTGACCCTGCCGTCGCGCCGGCCCTGCTTGCGGCGTCGGCCCAGCTGCCAGGCCTGCGGCCGGGCCACCCCGGGCTGCCCGCCTGGGTGGCCGCCGAGGCGCTGCTGGGCATCGGTGCCGGGGCTCAGGACGCGGTCGCCGAGGCGTTCGGTTCGAAGGATGCGCACGTGCGCGCCGTGGCGGCGCAGGTGGCCCGGTTCGGGTCCTACCCTGTCTCGCTCACCCCGGCGCGGGTCTGCATATTGTTCGAGCCCGAGATCGGCACCAAGGAGACCCTGATGGGGTTGCTCGGCGCCCTCGGCGACGCCTCGGACGTGCCGGTGCTCGCGGCGTACCTGCACCCCCTCGTGCCGGCGCGGCTGCGCCGTGCCGCGATCGCCGCGCTGGGGGCGATCGGTACGCCGGAGGCGGCGGGACGCCTGGCACCCCTGCTGGACGACGACGACCGGTCGGTGGCGACCGCCGCCGGACAGGCCCTGACCGCGATGGGGGTCCGAGGTCAGGACCTGCTGGACGCCGCGATGGCCGGCGCCGGCGCGGCCCGCCGGGTCGCCGCCGCGTGCCTGCACCTGGCCCGGCTGCGGGCCGAGGGGGTGCCGGCATGATCGAGGTCCTGCGGTGGGTGGTGGAGCGCGCCCTGGCGGCCTGCGATGGGCCGATCCTGGTCTACTTCCTGCTGATCAACACGTCCTACCTGGTGCTGATGATCGCGGCGTCCGTCGACTTCGCCTCGCATCTGCGCCGCCGGACCTGGGTAGACCGGGACGCGGCCGCGGCCTCGCCGATGGTCCCCGGCGTGAGCCTCATCGTCCCGGCCTACAACGAGCAGTCCGGGATCGTCTCCTCGGTGGAGTCGCTGCTCAGCCTGCGGCATCCGCGGCACGAGGTGATCGTCGTCGACGACGGTTCGACCGACGACACCTTCGCGGCGCTGGTGCGCCGATTCGAGCTGGTCGGGGTGGACCGTGAGATCGCCGCGGATGTCCCGGTCCAGGCGGACATTCTCGGGGTGTACGTCCCGGACGACGGGCGCACCCGGCTGACCGTGGTGCGCAAGGCCAACTCGGGCAAGACGGATGCGGTGAACACCGGCATCAACGCCTCGACCCAGCAGCTCGTGGCGATCGTCGACGCCGATTCCGTGCTTGATCCGGACGCCCTGATCGCCGTCACCGAGCCGTTCGTCGTCGACCCGGTCCGGACCGTCGCCACCGGCGGCGTGATCCGCGCCGCCAACGGGTGCACGATTCTCGACGGTCGCGTCGTGGGCGTCTCGGCGCCACGGCAATGGCTGGCACGGATCCAGGTCGTCGAATACCTGCGCGCCTTCCTGATGGGCCGCTCGGGCTGGTCGCGGCTCAACGGCCTGATCCTGATCAGCGGGGCGTTCGGGGTGTTCCGGCGCGACGTTCTGGTGGACATCGGTGGCCTGGACCACGGCAGTCTCGGCGAGGACTTCGAACTCGTCATGCGGATCCACCGGCTGTTCAAGGAGCGCGGCGAGGACTATCGGGTCTCCTTCGTCTCCGAGCCGGTCTGTTGGACCGAGGTGCCGGTGACCCGGGCCGTGCTGCGTCGGCAGCGGATGCGTTGGCACCGGGGGCTGTGGGAGGTGCTGTGGAAATACCGCGGTATGGTCCTGAACCCCCGGTACGGCCGGATCGGCATGGTCGTGCTGCCCTGGTTCTGGTTGTTCGAACTCGCCGCGCCGGCGCTCGAACTCGGCGGCCTGGTGCTGGTGCTCGCAGCCTTCGCGCTGGGGCTGCTCGACACGACGTACGCCGTGCTCTTCATGGCGGTCGCCTACGGCTATGCGGCGGTCATCAACCTGTCGGCGTTGGCGATCGAGGAGCTGACGTTCCACCGGTACCCGCGGTGGAAGGATCTGGCGATCTGCATGGTCGCCTCGCTGCTGGAGAACTTCGGCTATCGACAGATGACCGCGTTGTGGCGCTGCCAGGGGGCCTGGGACGGGATTCGGGGTGCCAAGGCGGTCTGGGGCACGATGACCCGAACCGGGTTCCACCTGACCCCCGGGCGTGACGCGGCCGAACGTCACTCGGCGACCGAACCCGACCCGACGACCGGAGCTGACGCGGCGGCCGGGCCGGACGCGGCGGCCGGGCCCCAGGCCGAGCGCGGCGCGCGAAGCACCCGGGAGGCGGCCGCATGACCAGCTCCCGCCGGGCGCACCGGCGCGCCTCGACGGCGCGGTCGCATCGCGCCCGCCGCGACCCCAGCCGCTATCGGACGGCCCTGCCCGCGCTGTCGGTGCGGGCCCGGTTGACGCTGCTCACCGCGCTGTTCGCCGTCCTGGTGGTGCTGGGCGGTCTGATCGCGGCGGTCGGTCTGCGCGACAGCCTGGCCCGCACCGACCGGCAGACCACGGTGGTCGGGCCGGCGTTGGATGCCAACCGGGACGTCGAGGACACGATGATCACCGCGCAGTCGGCGTTGCGCGGCTATCTGGTGGCGAACCTCTCGTTGCGCTCGGGGGTTGCCAGCGGGGGGCTGAACGTCGCGGAATTCCGGCGCCAATACGGCGATGCCCAGGCCCGGTACAAGTCGGAGTTGCAGCGCGTGGACTCGCTCCTGTCGCGGGCCGAATACACCAGCGATCCGCAGGTGCGCCGCGACCTCGAGGGGTTGCGCCGGCGGCAAAACGATGCCGTGGCGGCCTGGTGGGAATACGCCCAGCTGGCGCAGTCGCGCTTCGACCTCGACCCCGCGTTCGTGGCCTCGGGCGATGCGCTGTTCGAGCAGGTCGAGGCGGCGAACGCCGCCGTGAGTGACCGGATCGTGGTGGAGCGCGAGGCGCTGCGTCGAGAGATGTCGGAGACCATCCGAGAGACCCAACGCCAGGTGCTGGTGGCCACCCTGATCGCTCTGATTGCCGCGACCGGCTTCGGTTGGTGGACGATTCACGGCCTGACCGGCCCGTTGGCCCGACTGCGCAACACGTGTCGGGAGCAGGCGGACGGCAGCCGTACGGCGTGGGCGGCGGAGGACCGGGGCGCCCGGGAGGTGCGCGAACTCGCGCGGGGCCTGAATGCCCTGACCGCGACCCAGCACGCCCTCCTGGACGAGCAGGCCTACGCGCTGGCGCTGGCCAAGACCACCCGGGAGCTGGCCCGGCGCATCCAGGACGCCGGCGACGTAGAGGCGGCGTTCGTCCTGGCGGTCGAGGGCGTCGGCATCTCGCTGGCCGCCGACCGGGGCTCCTGCATGGTGAGCAGGGTCGGCGGCGTCGACACCGGACTGTGTGCGACGTGGACACGCCGACAGGGGGTGGCCCAGAGCCGCGTGCCGGCCGCCGCGCTGCGGGCCGTGCAGGACGACGTGCGCCGGCTGTGGCGCGGCGATCGCTGCCTGCTCGTGGAGGCCGGTGCCGGTGACGACGGGGTGTTGCCGCTGCCGCGGGACTGCGCCGGTGGCGTCGAGGCCGCGATCGTCGCCGCGTTCGGCACCGGCGACACGCCGTACGGCGTACTGGTCATCGGCACCCACCACGCGCAGTGCTGGACGCCGGCGCAGGCCGGCTTCGTGCAGGGCATCGCGGCCGAGCTCGGCCGCGCCGTGGCGGCCGCCGAGGTGGCCCGCGCCCGCAGCGAGCACGTGCACCGCCTGGAGGAGCTGGACCGCCAAAAGGACGGCTTCCTCTCGACCGTCTCGCACGAGCTGCGCACGCCGCTCACCTCGATCAACGGCTACCTGGAGCTGCTCGAGGACGGCGACGCCGGCAGCCTGTCGGAGGAGCAGGCCCGGATGTTGGCGGTGATCGAGCGCAACGCCGTACGCCTGCGCGGACTCATCGAAGATCTGCTGCTGATCAACCGGATGCGGGACGGCGGCGCCGAGAACGCCGAGGCCGTCGACGTCGATCGGTTGGTGACGGATGCCGCCGAGGAGATGGCGCCGCTGGCCAAGGCCAAGGGCGTGCTGCTCGACGTCGCGTCGATGACCGGCGTGCCGGTGAACGGCAACCGGGCCCAGCTGGCCCGGGTGCTGACCAACCTGCTGTCGAACTCGGTGAAGTTCACCCCGGCGGGCGGGCGGGTGCGGCTGCGCACGCTGCGCGCGATCGACGGGGGCACGGTGCGGATCGTCTGCTCGGACGAGGGCATGGGCATTCCGGCCGCGGAACAGGAGAAGCTGTTCACCCGCTTCTTCCGGGCCAGCAACGCGACCCGGGCGGAGGTGCCCGGCACCGGGCTGGGGCTGGTCGTGGTCAAGGGCATCGTCGAGGCGCACGGCGGCCGCCTGCAGCTCAGCTCGACGGAGGGCGTCGGCACCACCGTGGTGGTCGAGCTGCCGATCTCGGTTGCGGCGGCGGAGCGGGCCTGACCCCGATTTCGGGGCCGTGGGGCCGCTCTGGCACACTGGAGGACGCTTCGCCGGTTCCCGACGCATCAGCGCGGTGCGACGACCCGGCGGACCAGAGCCTCAAGGAGAGCACCGTGCGCAAGGACATCCACCCCGCCTATGCCGTCACCACGGTGACGTGCACCTGCGGCAACAGCTTCCTCACTCGCAGCACCGCCAAGAACGGCGTGATCAACGCCGATGTGTGCAGCCAGTGCCACCCGTTCTACACGGGCAAGCAGAAGATCCTCGACACCGGTGGCCGGGTGGCGCGGTTCGAGGCCCGCTACGGCAAGAAGGCCGCCAAGTAGCTTCCCGTCCCGACGCCGGTCCCGGGCGCGCGTGCGCCGGGACCGGCGTCGGTGCGTTTCCCCCCAGTCCCGGACCGCGAAGTCCCCGACCCCCAGTCCCCGACCGTTGCGGTCGCCCAGGCGAAAGGCCGCCGATGCTCGACTCCGCCGCCGCGCTCGCGAGCGAGTACGCCCAGCTGGAGGCGCGCCTCGCCGAGCCCGAGGTGTTCGGCGACCAGGCGCTGTTGCGGCGGCTGAACAAGCGGTACGCCGCGCTGGCGCCGACGGTCCGGGCCTATGAGCAGGTCCGCGCCCTGACCGGCGACCTCGCGGCCGCCCGCGAGTTGGGCGCGGAGGACGCGGCGTTCGCTGCCGAGGTGCCGGAGCTGGCCGCGCGATTGGCGCAGGCATCGGACCGGCTGCGCCGGCTGCTGGTCCCGCGCGATCCCGACGACGACCGCGACGCCATCCTGGAGGTCAAGGCGGGCGAGGGCGGCGAGGAGTCCGCCTTGTTCGCGGGCGATCTGCTGCGGATGTACCTGCGGTACGCCGAGCGCCGCGGCTGGGCCACCCGGCTGCTGGACGCCACCGAGTCCGACCTCGGCGGATACAAGGACGCCCGGCTCGCGATCACCGCGAAGGGCGCCGCGGAGCCGGGACAGGCCCCGTGGGCGCGGCTGAAGTTCGAGGGCGGGGTGCACCGGGTGCAGCGGGTGCCCGTCACCGAAAGCCAAGGCCGGATCCACACCAGCGCCGCGGGCGTGCTCGTCATGCCGGATGTCGACGATCCCGAAGAGGTCGAGATCGCCGCGAACGATCTGCGCATCGACGTCTACCGCAGCTCCGGCCCCGGTGGTCAGAGCGTCAACACGACCGACTCCGCGGTACGGATCACGCACCTGCCCACCGGCCTCGTGGTGAGCTGCCAGAACGAGAAGAGTCAGCTACAGAACAAGGAGTCGGCGCTGCGGGTGCTGCGGGCCCGGCTGCATCGGATGCGGGTGGAGGAGGCCGAGGCCGCCGCCGCCGACGCGCGGCGCAGCCAGGTCCGCACGGTGGATCGCAGCGAGCGGATCCGCACCTACAACTTCCCCGAGAACCGCATTGCCGATCACCGCACCGGGTTCAAGGCCTACAACCTGGACCAGGTGCTCGACGGTGACCTCGATCCCGTCGTGCAGTCCTGCCTGGCCGCGGACGAGGCCGAGCGGCTGGCCGGCATCACCGACGGCACGTGAGCGGCGCAGCCGCCGGACCGGCGCCGCAGCTGGCAGCCGCCCTGCGCGCGGCGGCCGCGGCGCTGGCCGAGGCCGGGGTGGCCAGCCCCGAGCACGACGCCGTGGCGCTGGCGGCTCACCTGCTCGACGTCTCCTACGGCGAGGTGCGCCGCCGGGCGGTCCTCGGCGCGGCCGTGCCGCCGGGTTTCGCCGAGCTGGTGGCGCAGCGGGTACGTCGGGTGCCGCTGCAGCATCTGACGGGGCGGGCGCCGTTCCGCCGGCTCGAACTCGCGGTCGGACCCGGGGTGTTTGTGCCCCGCCCCGAGACCGAGGTGCTGGTCACGGCGGTCCTCGCCGAACTGACCACGCTGTCTGGGCCGGCTGGGCCGGCTGGGCCGGCTGGGCTGGCTGGGCCGTCGGGGCCGTCGGGGCCCTCAGGGCCGCGCGAGCAGCGGGCCTCGGGCGCCGACCCCATGGTGGTGGACCTGTGCACCGGCTCGGGGGCGATCGCGGTGGCGATCGCCGTCGAGCACCCGACGTCCCGGGTCTGGGCCGTGGAGCTCTCGCCCGAGGCTGCGGCGTACGCGCGGGCGAACATTGCCGCACACGCCCCCCGGGTGCGCTTGATCGTCGGGGACGGCGCTGCGCCGCACCCCGAACTCGCGTCGGTGGAGGGCTGCGTCGACGTGGTGACCTGCAACCCGCCGTACATCCCCGACGGCATGGTGCCCCTCGACCAGGAGGTGCGCGACCACGACCCGGAACTGGCACTCTATGGGCGCAGCGCCGATGGCCTGGCCGTGCCGCTGGCCATGGCCGCGCGCGCCGCGGAGCTGCTGCGTCCCGGCGGGCTGCTCGCGATGGAACATGCCGACGCCCAGGGTGAGTCGCTGCCGGCGGCGCTGGCCGCGGCGGGGGACTGGGTCGAGATCCAGGACATCGCGGATCTGGCCGGCCGACCCCGCGTCAGCGTGGCCCGGCGCGCGTGAGGCGGACCCCGTCGGGGTAGGGGAACGCCGCGGACCCGCGCCGCGTTCAGGTCCACGAGTGGCCACCGCGTCACGCCACCAAGCGAAGGGATCGATATGGGTTTCCTCGACCGGTTGTTCGGCCGCACCCCGCTCGGCAACCCGCAGCAGGGGGCCTACCCGCAGCAAGGCTACGGCCCGCAGCAGGGCTACCCCCAGCAGGGCTACCCGCAGCAGGGCTATGGCCAGGGGAGTTATCCGCAGGGCGGGCCCCAGGACGCGCCCTCCCCTCGGCAGGACGAGAACGAACAAGCGATCCGCCGCTACCAATACCTGCTGCAGACGGCGCCGCCCGACCAGATCGAGGCGGCCCACGCGGAGGCCTTCGCCAAGCTGACGCCGGAGCAACGGCGCGAGCTGTTGACCCGGCTGTCGCAGGGCAATCCCGCGGACCGGCCGGCCGACGACAGCCCGCAGGCGCTGGCCCGCTCGGCGACCCGCACCGAGATGCGCGAGCCCGGCACCCTCCCGCGGATGATGGGTGGCGGCGGCATGATGGGCGGGATGGCCATGGGGATGGGCGGCATCCTGCTCGGATCGGTGGCCGGAGCGTTCATCGGCTCGGCCATCGCGAACGAGTTCTTCGACCACGACGGCTTCATGGACTGGGACACCTCCGGAGGCGGCCAGGCCTTCGCCGACGGCGGTGACGCCGGGATGTTCAGCGACGGCGCGAACCTGGACACCAGCCGCATCGACGACGGCGGGTTCGGTGGGGATTCCTTCGGGGACTTCGACGGGTTCGACGGCGGCGGTTTTGACGGCGGGTTCGACTTCTAGACTGGCGCCGTGAGCCCGGTCATCGACTGCACCAGCGAGGACGCCTGCGCGGCCGCAGTGGCCCAGGCTGCCGACGTCCTTCGGGACGGGCACCTGGTCGTCCTGCCGACCGACACCGTGTACGGCGTGGGGGCCGACGCGTTCGACCCGGCCGCGGTGGCGGCCCTGCTGGCGGCGAAGGGTCGCGGGCGCGAGATGCCGCCCCCGGTGCTGGTGCCCGACCTGCGCACGGTGGACGGACTGGCCACCGAGGTGCCCGACTACGCGCGCCGACTCATGGCGGCCTACTGGCCCGGCCCGCTGACCCTGATCCTGCGCTCCCAGGCCTCGTTGCTGTGGGACCTGGGCGAGACCAATGGGACGGTCGGGCTGCGGATGCCCGCCGACCCGGTCGCGCTGGCGCTCCTGCGACAGACTGGTCCGCTGGCCGTGACCAGTGCGAACACCACGGGGTCCCCGGCGGCCACCACGGTGCTGGAGGCGGCGGCCATGCTCGGCCCGTCGGTGGCGGTCTATCTCGACGCGGGCCCGTCCCGGGGTGGGCTGTCCTCGACCATCGTGGACTGCACCGGGTCGGAACCGGTGGTGCTGCGGCACGGCGGGGTGAGCGAGGACGACGTACGCCGGGTGGCCGCCGCGGCGCCCGATCCGGCGGAACCGACCGCTCATCCTGCAGCGCCCCCCGCCGGATCGGACGACGGCAGCGGTCACTACGACATCTGAGCTCCCGTCAGGGCTCGCGGGGGCGGCGCCAGCCCAGCGCTGAATAGGCGAATCGGATGTGGCTCTCCACGGCGTCCGCCGCCGCTCCTTCGTCGCGGGCACCGATGGTCTGCGCGATCAGCCGGTGACCGGCGCGCAGGTCATCGACGAAGGAGTCCCAGTCAGGCATCTCGTGGAAGCTGTCCAGGATCGGCAGGCGCATCGACTCCCGGATGGCCGTGGTCATGTCGCCGACCAAGCGATTGCCGCCGGCCTCGGCGATCGCGACGTGGAACTCGGTGTCCAGATCGTTGAATTCGGCCCGGTCGACGTCGACGGCGTCCATCGCCTCGACGAGCCCGGCCAGGCGGGCGAGGTGGTGCTCGCTGCCGCTGCGGGCGGCCAGCCGGGCGCTCCACCGTTCGAGCATCACCCGCGCCTCGATGACGTCGCCCATCGGGAAATTCGAGAGCGCGACGTGGAGACGGAGCATCCGGGAGAGGGCTTGGCTGGGCATGGCGCAGACGGTGGTGCCGCCATCCGGGCCGACGCCGACGGCCGCATGCAGAACGCCTTGCGCCTGGAGGGTGCGGATCGCCTCGCGCACCGCGGCTCGAGACACCCCCAACATGGCCGCGAGATCCCGTTCGGCCGGGAGCCGGTCGCCGACAACCAGGGTGCCGTGCAGGATCTGTTCCTCGATCTGCGCCACGACCTGTTGATAGGCACGTTGGCGGCGCACCGGCCGCCAGGTCGCGGCGGTCTCGCCTGCCCCGCCCGCCGCCTCGCCGATCGGTCCTGCGAGCTCGCCGGTCTCATTGATGTGCGCCGACACGGCTCACCTCCTCGTGGACACTGTGCCGCCTCGATGGCCGACTCCGTCGTCGAATGGTCAGACATTTTGCGAAAGAGACCCTTGACCGCGGACCCGGCAATCTCTACCTTCAATGGTTAGACCATTGAGGGTCGGTGCACAAGGCGCGAGTCGTCACAGAGTGGCGACACGTCCCCGGCGCGCAACGGTCTCCCCCTGTCGACCACGAGCCCGGAGTTGTGCTCATGCTGCTGACCGCGTTCAAACCTGACATCTCGCCGCTAGGCCCCATGTGGGTCTCCGCCATCGTCGGACTGTTGCCCCTGGTGACCATGTTCGTGACGCTGGGCGTCCTGCGGTGGAAGGCCCACCTCGCCGGGCTGTCCGCGCTCGGGGTGGCCCTGCTCATCGCCATCCTCGGCTGGAAGATGCCGGTGGTATCCGCCCTGTCGGGTGCCGTCGAGGGCGCCGTCTTCGGCCTCTTCCCGATCGCCTGGATCGTCTTCATGGCGATCGCGCTCTATGAGGTCACGGTCGCCTCGGGCCGGTTCGAGGATCTTCGTGACGTGTTCGACGCGATCTCCGACGACCCGCGCGTTCAGGCGATCCTCATCGCGTTCTGCTTCGGTGGCCTGATGGAGGCCCTGGCCGGCTTCGGCGCCCCGGTGGCGATCACCGGCGTCATGCTGATGGCCTGCGGGTTCTCGGCACTGCGCGCGGCGGCGATCGTGCTGCTGGCCAACACCGCGCCGGTCGCCTTCGGCGCCATCGGCACCCCGATCACGACCGCGGGTGCCCTCACCGGCATCCCCGCCTCGCAGATCGGGGCCTACGTGGGTCACCAGACCCCGCTGCTGGCGTTCATGGTGCCGCTGTTCCTGTGCTTCCTCACCGACGGCATGCGCGGCGTTCGGCAGTGCTGGCAGGTCGCTCTGGTCACGGGTGTCACCTTCGGCGTCACTCAGTGGATCAGCGCGACGTACCTGTCCTACGAGCTGACCGACATCATCTCCTCCCTCGCCGGGCTCGCCGTCATCGTCGTCATGCTGCGGTTCTGGCAGCCGCAGGGCCGCGACGAGGTCCGTGCCTCGCTGCGCACGGCGTACGTCAAGGAGCGCGAGGAGGCCGGGCTGCCGATCGAGCCCGAGCACGGGCACCAGGGCGCCGGCAGCGGCGCGACCGGGACCGCGACCGCGACTCGGGCGCCTGCGTCGGCACCGGCGCGCGAGCGCCTGGACGGCGGCAAGGTGGCCCTGGCGCTGTTCCCCTATCTGCTGGTCATCGCGGTCTTCTCGATCGCCAAGCTGGTGCCGTTCGTCAAGACCTTCCTCGCCAGCACGGACATCAAGGTCAACTGGCCGTTCGTCGCGGGTGAGGTGCTCACGGCGGCGGGCAAGCCGAACAGCTCGGGGGTGTACAACTTCCAGTGGCTGTCCAACCCCGGCACCATGCTCCTGATCTGCTCGGTCATTGTGGCCCTGGTCTACGGGGTGGGGATCGGTGGCCTGGCCAAGGTCATCGGTGCCGTCGCGATGAAGATGAAGTTCAGCTTCCTGACCATCGCCTCGGTGCTGTCGTTGGCCTATGTCATGAACCTCTCCGGCCAGACCGTCACGATCGGCACCTGGATCGCCGGCACCGGCGCGGCGTTCGCCTTCCTCTCCCCGATCCTGGGCTGGATCGGCACCGCGGTGACCGGGTCCGACACCAGCGCGAACGCCCTGTTCGCGACGCTGCAGCAGACGGCGGCGAAGGAGGCCGGGATCAACCCGACGCTGCTCGTCGCCGCGAACACCGCAGGCGGCGTGGTCGGCAAGATGATCAGCCCGCAGAACCTCACGATCGCGGCCACGGCCGTCGGGCTGCTCGGTCGCGAGTCCGACATCCTGCGCCGCGTGATGTGGTGGAGCCTCGGTCTGCTCGTCGTGCTGTGCCTCCTCATCGGCCTGCAGTCCACCTCGGTCCTGTCGTGGATGCTGCCGCACTTCTGATCGTCCCCCTCCGATCCGAAAGGTGACCCCCATGACCACGGTCGACGAGGTTCGCCGTGCCCCGGCGGGCACGCGCGTGGCCCTGTTCGCGACCTGTGCGAACGACGTGATGTTCCCGCAGACCCCGAAGGCGGTCGTGACCCTGCTCGAACGGCTCGGCTGCGAGGTCGTTTTCCCGGCCGGCCAGACCTGCTGCGGCCAGGCCTTCACCAATACCGGCTATTTCGACGAGGCCGTGCCGGTGGTGCGCAACTACGTGCGGACCTTCCGGGACTACGACTACATCGTGGGCCCCTCGGGCAGTTGCGTCGGGTCGGTGCGCCACCAGCACGAGATGCTCGGCCGGCACGCCGGCGATCCGGGCCTGGCCCGGGAGGCCGCCGCGGTGGCCGCCCGCACCTACGACATCAGCGAGTTCGTCGTCGATGTTCTCGGGATGACCGACGTGGGGGCGTACTTCCCGCACAAGGTCACCTACCACCCCACCTGCCACTCGATGCGGGTGGCTCAGGTGGGGGACAAGCCGATGCGGCTGCTGCAGGCGGTGCGCGGCATCACCGTCCTGCCGCTGGTCGACGACGACCGGTGCTGTGGCTTCGGTGGCACGTTCGCGATGAAGAACCCCGACATCTCCACGGCGATGGCGGGTGACAAGGCCCGGCACGTCGCGGACACCGGCGCGGAGTATCTCGTCGCGGGCGACAACCTGTGCCTGCTCAATATTTCCGGCGTGCTGAACCGGCAGAGCGCCGGCGTGAAGCCGATCCACCTGGCCGAGATCCTGGCCAGCAGGGAAGGAGAGCGGACATGAGCGTGCAGGACCGTACGTCGGGTGCGGCAGGGCGAGCCCCGGTCGCGGGGCTGCCGGCGCCGCGTTTCGAGGGCGTCCGCAAGACGCCCGCCCCACCCGAAGGGGAGCTCATCGACGAGCCGCGCTTCCCGGTCGCGGCCAAGCGCGAACTGGAGTTGCCGGTCCAGCGGGGCAATCTGCATCACGCCATGACGACGATCCGCACCAAGCGGGCCCGGGTGACGGCCGAGTTGGGCCACTGGGAGGAGTTGCGGCTGGCCGGCGAGGCCATCAAGAACCGCACCCTGCGGCACCTGGACAGCTACCTGCTGCAGTTGGAGGAGAACCTGACCGCCGCGGGTGCCGTCGTGCACTGGGCCCGCGACGCCGCCGAGGCCAACCGCATCGTCGTCGATCTGGTCCGGGAGGCGCTCGCCGACGAGGACGTCACCTACGACGGCACCGGCGAGGCGGGCGCCGAGGTGGTCAAGGTCAAGTCGATGGTGACCCAGGAGATCGGCCTCAACGAGGCGCTGGAGGAGGCCGGGATCGCCGCCTGGGAGACCGACCTCGCCGAGATCATCGTGCAGCTCGGGCACGACCGGCCGAGCCACTTCCTGGTCCCGGCGATCCACCGCAACCGGGCCGAGGTGCGCGAGATCTTCCTCGACGAGATGGGCAACTACGGCAAGCCCGCGCCGCCCGATCTCGACAGCGAGCCTCGCAATCTGGCCGGCGCCGCCCGGCTGCACCTGCGGGAGAAGTTCCTGCGCGCCAAGGTCGGGGTGTCCGGGGCGAATTTCGCGGTCGCCGAGTCGGGCACCCTGGTCATCGTCGAGTCCGAGGGCAACGGCCGGATGTGTCTGACCCTGCCGCAGACCCTGATCACGGTGACCGGCATTGAGAAGGTGCTGCCGACGTTCGACGACCTCGAGGTGTTCCTGCAGCTGTTGCCACGGTCCAGCACGGCCGAGCGGATGAACCCGTACACCTCGCTGTGGACCGGCCCGCGGGCCGGGGACGGCCCGGAGAAGATGCACGTCGTCCTCCTGGACAACGGCCGCACCCGGGTGCTGTCGGACCCGCAGGGCCGCTCCGCGCTGCGCTGCATCCGGTGCTCGGCATGCCTGAACGTGTGCCCGGTGTACGAGAAGGTCGGCGGCCACGCCTACGGTTCGGTCTACCCGGGCCCGATCGGCTCGATCCTCACGCCGCAACTGCGGGGGACGAGCAGCGCGGTGGACAAGTCGCTGCCGTTCGCCAGTTCGTTGTGTGGGGCCTGCTTCGACGTGTGTCCAGTGCGGATCCCGATCCCGGACCTGCTGGTCTACATGCGCCATCAGGTGGTGGCGGCCAAGAAGGCCGAGGCGAAGAACACCCGGCGGCCGTTCCTGACCCACGGCGAGCCTGCCGCGATGACGGCAGCCGCCTGGATGATGAGCGACGCCAAGCGGTGGATCGCGGCCACCAAGGGGGCCGGCATCGGCGGCAAGCTGTTGGGTCGTGCCGACCATCTGGGGCCGTTGCCGTGGCCGGCCAGCCTGTGGACCAACGCCCGCGACGTACCGGTCCCACCCAAGGAATCGTTCCGCAGCTGGTGGCAGCGCGAGCGGGAGGGGAACCAGCGATGACGACCGCAAGCACCCGCAACGACCAGGCCCGGGCCGAGATCATGGCCCGGATCCGGTCCTCGCTGAGCGACGTGCCGGACACCCCACCGGAGCAGGACACCCCGGTGGCCTGGACCTACCACGCGGCGACCCGCCCGGATCTGGACCATGCCGGCGTCATCGACCTGTTCGTGGAGCGGGTCGAGGACTACCGGGCGACGGTGGTGCGCTGCCGCACGGCGGAGGTCCCGGACCGGATCGCCGCGGCCCTGCGTGAGCATGGGGCGCGCAGCGTCGTGGTCCCCGCCGGCCTGGACGGCGGCTGGGTGGCGGCGCTGGGGGAGTTCGAGGTACGTCGTGACGAGCCGCGCCTGAGCCGGGCGCAGCTCAACGAGACCGACGCCGTGGTGACCGCTTCGGCGGTCAGTGCCGCCGAGTCGGGCACGATCGTCCTCGATCACCGGCAGGACCAGGGCCGTCGGGCGCTGTCTCTGGTGCCGGACCTGCACGTCTGCGTGGTGCGGTCCGACCAGGTCGTCACCGACGTCCCCGAGGCGGTCGCCCGGCTGGCGCCGTCGGTCCGGGACGAGCATCTGCCGCTGACCTGGATCTCCGGCGGCAGCGCCACCAGCGACATCGAGCTGTCCCGCGTGGAGGGCGTGCACGGTCCGCGCACGCTGGTGGTGGTGCTCACCCAGGATTGATCGGCGACCATGACCGGCGCCCGTCCCCGTACCCGCAGTGGTGCGAGGCCGGGCGCCGCGGCGCGCTTACAGTTGACCCGGGCCCGGCACGGAGGAAGGCGGACGGGGTGCGCGAATACCTGCTCGTGTTCGTCGTGGCTGCCGCCGTCACCTACGCGACCACCCCGCTGATCCGCCGCCTCGCGATCCGGATCGGGGCGATCACCCCGGTGCGCGACCGCGATGTGCACGACACCCCGATCCCGAGGCTTGGGGGGCTAGCGATGCTGATCGGTTTCCTCGCGGCGGTCGCGATCGCCGCTCAGCTGCCCAAACTGCACTGCATCGTGGGCAGCGGGGCCGAGGACCTGGGCGACGTCACCGGGATCGGCGCCTGCGGTGGCCCGGGCGGCGGGGTCGAGATCCGCGGCATCGTCCTGGGCGCCATCATCGTGGCGCTCGTCGGTGCGATCGACGACGTCCGCGAGCTCGACTGGCTCACCAAGCTGTCCGGGCAGATTCTGGCGGCGGGGGCGATGGCCTATTCCGGGGTGCAGCTGCTCTCGCTGCCGATCCTCGGCGTCACCGTGCTGCCCGCGCCGTTGTTGATGGCCCTGACCGTGGGGATCGTCCTGGTCACCACCAATGCGGTGAACTTCATCGACGGCCTGGACGGGCTGGCGGCCGGGATTATCGGGATCGCCGCGCTGGCGTTCTTCATCTACGTCTACGGACTGTCCCGGTCCTACAACCCCCCGAACGTGTTCTCCACGGCGACGTTCGTCACGGCCGCGACGTTGGGCTGCTGCCTGGGGTTCCTGCCGCACAACTTCCATCCCGCCCGGCTGTTCATGGGCGATGCGGGCGCGCTGCTGCTGGGCCTGCTGATGAGCTCGGCGACGATCACCTTCATCGGCAACGTCGACCCGTCGGGCACGGTGGACGCCACCGGCGGGCAGATCGCGGGCAACCAGCAGCTGGCCATGTACCTACCGATCGCGCTGCCGCTGGCCGTCATGATCATCCCGCTGCTGGACATGACTCTCGCGGTCATCCGCCGGACGCGTCGTGGTGTCAGCCCGTGGTCCCCCGATGCGCAGCATCTGCAGCACCAGATGCTGCGCATCGGCCACACGCACGCCGGCGCCGTCCTCGTGTTGTACGCCTGGGCCGGCGTGATCGCCTTCGGGGCCGTCTTCCTGGCCTATCACGACGATCCACTCATCCCCGTGCTCTCGATCGCGATCGGGGTGCTGGCCACCTGGTGGCTGACTCGACGGTTGCCTGGTTGGCTGGACCGACGGACCTTGTGATAGCTTTCACAAGGCGCCGGACGCGCCCCACGGCCGTGGTCGCGGGGTCGATCGTCGGCCCCCTCCGATCGCGGCGAACAGCCGAAACGCCCCTCGTCGAATGGATAGCATGCAGCTCGTGGCCGACCACCGAAAGCCCCTACGGGCGTTCGGTGCGCGTGGCCCGGGGCGAACGACTGCCTCGTCGCCGGCCGGGCCCAGCGTTCGGCACGATGGGCCCACGCGCTCGGCGTACGGCGCCATGCTGCGCACCGCCGCCCTCGCGACGCTCCTGCTCGGCATTCTTGGCACCCTCGGCGCGGGGCTGACCCGCGGAGCCGCCGGCGCGCTGTCGTGCGCGCTCGGTGTCGCCTTCGTCGCGGCGATGTTCGCCGTCGGCATGGCGGGCCTGCGGCTGGTCCTGCGGGGCGGTGCGCATCTGGCTCAGGCTGGTGCGTTCGCCGTCTTCTTCCTCCAGATGTACGTCGGACTGATGCTCGCCGATGTGGGCCGCGGGGCCGGGTGGATCGATCCATCTGCCCTGGCAGCAGGCGCCATCGGGGCGACCCTGGTGTGGCAGGCTGGCATGGTCATCGGATTTGGTACGGCGCGACGACTCGTCTTCTCCCCAGACGATGCGGGCGCCCCGGGGACGCCTGCATCGGGCGCCGCCGGCCATGTCGGCATCGGGCGCAGAGCAGAGGAGGGCGGCGATGACCATTCCGCGTGATCGCGACGACGCTGCGGGCGCCGCTCCCAGCGGCAAGCAGCACGCTGCGCCGCATGCCACCGGCAAGCGCGCTCACGAAAGTGATCATCGCCACTACGACCGGTTGGGCCCCATCGGCGGCGGCGAAGACGTCTACTCCAATGTGCTGTCGCGCCTGCTAGCGGGCCCTTTGGTATTCGGGCTCCTGGGGTGGCTGCTGGACCGGTGGTTCGGCACGGCCTTCCTGCTGCCCGTCGGCCTGATCGGGGGGATGGCGTTGGCCATTTACGTGATCTGGCTCCGGTACGGTACAGCCGTGGCGCCCGCACAGCGGGCCGACCGCCCGAACCCCCCCCACGAGGAGACGCAGTGAGCGTGACCGCGTTGAGCATCCTGGCGTACCTGCCGGCCGAGGGCGAGTCACACTTCCCGCCCAAGCCGGAGGACTTCTGGCTTCCGATGTTTCAGGTGGGAGGCGTCTGGGTCACCCGCCCGATGGTGATCTGCGCCATCATCACCGCGGCGCTGGCGATCTGGCTCGTGGTGATGTCGAAGCGCGCCGCCGTGGTGCCCAGCCGGGGGCAGCACTACACCGAACTCATCTACGACTTCGCGCGCAACTCCATCGCGCGAGACATGATCGGCAGCAAGCACTTCCGCCCCTACCTGCCGCTGATCTTCGCGCTCTTCGTCTTCATCCTGTTCAACAACCTGGCCGGAATCATCCCGTTCCTGCAGCTGCCCACGATGAGCCGGATCGGCTTCCCGATCGGCCTGGTCCTGATCGTCTACGTGGTCTATCACTTCGTCGGCATCAAGCACATGGGCGTGGGCGGCTACTTCAAGCACATGGTGCCGCCGGGTCTGCCCGGCTGGGTCGTGCCGGTGGTCTTCCTGCTGGAACTGATGACCTACTTCATCACCCGACCGCTCACGCTCGCCCTGCGTTTGTTCGGCAACATGTTTGCCGGTCACATGGTGCTCGTCGTGTTCATCGTCGGTGGCTGGACGCTGTTCACCAGCGACTCCATCGGCCTGAAGTTCGTGGCGCTGCCCGCCTGGTTGATGGCCTTCGTGATGACCCTGTTCGAGGGTCTGGTGCAGTTCCTCCAGGCCTTTGTTTTCACCCTGCTCACCGCGTCCTACATCGCCGGTGCGTTGGAAGACTCGCACTGATCCCTAGACCCGTCCGGATGCCCGGCACCCGCCGGGCTTGCCCCACCAGAAATAGGAGAACCTCGAAATGACTGGCAGCATCAGCCTTGTCGGCTACGGCCTTTCCGCAATCGGCCCGGCCATCGCCGTCGGCCTGATCTTCGCGGCCTACATCAACGGCGTCGCCCGGCAGCCCGAGGCGCGCGGCATGCTCCAGCCGATCGCCATCCTCGGCTTCGCGCTCGCTGAGGCGCTCGCCATCTTCGGTCTGGTCCTCTTCTTCATCAAGAGCTGACCTCCACCCACGTCATCCATCCGCCCCCCTGGGGCATCGGCACCGAGGAGAGACACGTGGAGCAGGTTCTAGCGGCCGTAGGACGGCTCGCGACCGAGAGCGGCACCGGCGAGGTGCATGAGTCGGCCACCATGCCGATCCTGCCCTTCCTGCCGGAATTGGTCTTCGGCATCGTCTGCTTCGGCATCATCCTGGCCATCGCGGCGAAGATGTTCGTGCCCGCGATGGAGAAGGCCTATGCCGAGCGCCGCGACGCGATCGAGGGCGACATGTCCCGCGCGGAGAACGCCCTGGCCGAGGCCGAGGAGCTCAAGCGGCAGCACCAGGCGCAGCTCACCGAGGCGCGCAGCGATGCCGCCCGGCTGCGGGAAGAGGCGCGCGAGCAGGGCGCCTCGATCATCGCCGAGATGCGTGACCAGGCGCAGGTCGAGGCCGCGCGGATCCTGGAGAACGCCGGCAAGCAGATCGATGCGGAGCGCGCGCAGGCGATGGCCCAGCTGAAGGGCGACGTGGGCAAGCTGTCCACCGACCTGGCGAGCCGCATCGTCGGCGAGTCCCTGCACGACGAGACGCGCCAGCGCGGCATCGTCGAGCGATTCATCGCCGACCTCGAGGCCGGTCGAGTCGCCGGCGGTCCGGCCACCCCGGCGGGCACCAGGGAGGTCGACTTCTGATGGAGGGGTCCTCGCGCGGCGCGTGGCTGGCCACGCTGGCCAAGAGCCACGAGGTCGAGAAGGCTGACGGCCTGGACATCCGGGCGGTCGCCGGTGAACTCTTCTTGGTCAGCCAGCTCGTCGCCGCCGAGGCGAAGCTGCGCCGTGCGCTCGCCGACCCGTCCCGGGACGCCTGGCCGAAGCAGGATCTGGCCCGCAAGGTCTTCGAGGGCAAGGTCTCCGGACCCGCGCTGGACATCGTCCTGGCCGCGGTCGCCGGTCGCTGGGTCAAGGATCACGACCTGACCGACGCTCTCGAGCGGGCCGGCATCAACCTGGTCTTCGCCGCGGCGGAGCAGGACGGCCGGTTGAACAAGCTGCAGGACGAGCTGTTCAGCGTGCTGGAGTTGGTGACCAAGAACCAAGGGGTCCAAGACGCCCTCGGGAATCGGGAGGCCAACGCGACGTCGCGCTTCGAGCTGGTGCGCCAGTTGCTGGCCGGCCGGGTCTCGCAGGATGCCCTCTGGCTGGCGTCGCGACCGATCATCAACCCGCGTGGCCGCCGCTACGCGGCCACCCTCTGGCGGATGCTGGCGATCGCCGACATGCGGCGGCGCCATGTCACGGCGGTGGTGACGTCCGCAATCGACCTGACTCCGGAGCAGAAGCACCGCATCGAGGCTGCGCTGTCCCAGACCTATGGACGAGCGGTCAACGCCAACCTCGTCGTCGACCCCGCCGTTCTCGGCGGGATCCACGTGCGGGTGGGTGACGATGTCATCGACGGCAGCGTCGTCCGGCGCATCGAGGACGCCCGCCGGGCCGTCCTGGCCACCTGAGAACACGCCCAACGCCGCGAGCCGGCGACCCGCAAACCACACCCTCGGCCATCCCACAGCCAGTGCAAGAGGCCGGACGCATACGAGGAGAAGAGACACACGATGGCTGAGCTGACCATCAGCCCGGACGAGATCCGGGACGCACTGAACACGTTCGTTCAGTCCTACGAACCCGACGCCGCCACCCGCGAAGAGGTGGGTCGGGTCACCGATGCCGGTGACGGTATCGCGCACGTGGAGGGCCTGCCCTCGGCCATGACCAACGAACTCCTCCAGTTCGAGGACGGGACCCTGGGCCTGGCGCTGAACCTGGACGTGCACGAGATCGGTGTCGTCATCCTGGGTGACTTCTCCGGCATCGAGGAGGGGCAGACGGTCAAGCGGACCGGGGAGGTCCTCTCCGTCCCGGTCGGCGACGGTTATCTCGGGCGGGTCGTGGACCCCCTCGGCAACCCCATCGACGGTCTCGGCGAGATCCCGAACGAGGGCCGCCGCGAGCTGGAGTTGCAGGCACCCAACGTGATGCAGCGCAAGAGCGTGCACGAGCCGTTGCAGACCGGCATCAAGGCCGTCGACTCGATGATCCCGATCGGCCGCGGGCAGCGTCAGCTCATCATCGGCGACCGGCAGACCGGCAAGACCACGGTGGCGGTCGACACGATCATCAACCAGCGGGACAACTGGAAGAGTGGGGACGTCGACAAGCAGGTCCGCTGCATCTACGTCGCCATCGGCCAGAAGGGGTCCACGATCGCGTCCGTGAAGGGCACCCTCGAGGAAGCCGGCGCGATGGACTACACCACGATCGTGGCGGCGCCCGCCTCCGATGCGGCCGGCTTCAAATACCTCGCGCCCTACACCGGCTCCGCGATCGGCCAGCACTGGATGTACGCCGGCAAGCACGTGCTCATCATCTTCGACGACCTGAGCAAGCAGGCCGAGGCCTACCGCGCCGTGTCGCTGCTGCTGCGTCGCCCGCCGGGTCGCGAGGCCTACCCCGGTGACGTCTTCTACCTGCACAGCCGGCTCCTGGAGCGCTGCGCGAAGCTGTCGGATGAGATGGGCAAGGGGTCGATGACGGGGTTGCCGGTCATCGAGACCAAGGCCGGCGACGTCTCGGCGTACATCCCCACCAACGTCATCTCGATCACCGACGGCCAGATCTACCTGCAGGCCGACCTCTTCAACGCCAACGTGCGGCCCGCGATCGACGTCGGTGTCTCGGTGTCGCGTGTCGGTGGCTCCGCCCAGATCAAGGCTATGAAGGATGTCGCCGGACGCCTGAAGCTGGACCTCGCCCAGTTCCGGGCGATGGAGGCCTTCGCGATGTTCGCCTCGGACCTCGACGCGGCCTCGAAGGCCCAGCTGGCCCGGGGCGCGCGGCTCGTCGAGCTGCTCAAGCAGCCGCAGAGCTCGCCGTACCCGGTCGAGGAGCAAGTCGTCGCCGTGTGGGCCGGCACCGCCGGAAAGCTGGACGACGTCGAGGTCGAGGACATCAAGCGGTTCGAGAGCGAGTTCCTGGACTACCTGCGCCGCGAGCGGGGCGGGGTGCTCCAGTCGATCCGCGAGACCAAGAAGCTGGACGACGACGCCAAGCAGGGGCTGGAGGACGCGATGAGCGCGTTCAAGGGCCAGTTTGAGCCGGGCAAGGGCGTCTCGCTGGCCGGGCTTCCGCAGGACGAGGATGTGGACAACCTCCAGGACGAGGACGTGGACCAGGAGCGCATCGTCCGGCAGCGGTGAGCCGAGGCGCCGACGCCAGATCGCACCCGTGATCGGCGTCGGCTCCGGCCCCGGTCGCTGACCGTGCAGCCCTGACCCAGACCCGAGAACCACAGAGAGGCGGAAAGACATGGGAGCGCAGATCCGGGAGTACCGGCAGCGCATCCGCTCCGTCAAGGCGACGCAGAAGATCACGAAGGCCATGGAGCTGATGGCGGCTTCGCGGGTGATCAAGGCGCGCCAGCGAGTGGAGGATACGACGCCGTACGCCACCGCGATCACGAGCGCGCTCACCGCCGTGGCGAGCCACTCCGACGCCCGGCACCCGCTGACCACCGAGCCCGAGAACCCGCGCCGCGCAGCGGTCGTGATCATCGCGAGCAACCAGGGTCTGGCCGGTGGCTACATCTCCTCGGTGCTCAAGGAGAGCGAGGCGTTGGTCGGCAAGCTGCGGGACGAGGGCAAGGAGGTCGTTCCCTTCCTCGTCGGGCGCAAGTCGGTCTCGTTCTACCGGTTCCGGCACCGCGAGTACGCCGCGAGCTGGGAGGAATCGACCGACAACCCCAGCTACGAGACGGCCAAGAAGATCAGCGACCGCATCTTGGAGGAGTTCCTTACCGAGGGCGAGGCCGGGGTCGACGAAGTGCATATCGTCTACACCCAGTTCCGCACCATGGTGACGCAGACGCCGCGCGCGCTGCGGCTGCTCCCCATGGAGGTCGTCGACGCCGAGGAGGGTGGCGTCGAACCCGCGGCGGCGAAGGGCGGCCCGGATCTGCTGCCGCTCTACGACTTCGAGCCGGGCACCGAAGAGGTGCTCGACGCGATCCTGCCGCAATACGTGGCGCACCGGGTCTTCAACTGCTTGCTGCAGTCGGCGGCGTCCGAGCTCGCCGCTCGCCAGCGGGCGATGAAGTCCGCGACGGACAACGCCGACGAACTCATCCGGAAGTACACCCGGCTGGCCAACCAGGCCCGCCAGGCCCAGATCACCCAAGAGATCAGCGAGATCGTGGGCGGCGCAGACGCCCTCGCGGACGCCAAGTAAGAACACGAGGAGCACTTGCCATGAGCACTGCCTATGCCGAGCCGCAGGCCCAGTCGGCCCCGCACCCCGGTGGTCAGGGTCGCCTGTCCCGCATCATTGGTCCCGTCGTGGACGTCGAGTTCCCGACCGACCAGATGCCGCACATGTACAACCTGCTGACCGCCGAGGTCGAGGTCTCCGGCCAGACCAAGAAGCTCAACCTCGAAGTTGCCCAGCACATCGGCGACAACATGGTGCGGGCCATCTCGCTGCAGCCCACCGACGGCCTGGTGCGGGGCACCACCGTCTATGACACGGGCGGTCCGATCTCGGTCCCGGTCGGCGATGTGACGCTCGGCCACGTCTTCAACGCGACGGGGGACTGCCTGGACCTGGCCGATTCCGGCCAGACTCTCGAGGTCACCGAACGATGGGGCATCCACCGTTCGGCGCCCTCGTTCGACTCGCTGGAGTCCAAGACCCAGATGTTCGAGACCGGCATCAAGGTCATCGACCTGCTCACGCCGTACGTCCAGGGTGGCAAGATCGGCCTGTTCGGCGGCGCCGGCGTCGGCAAGACCGTCCTCATCCAGGAGATGATCGCCCGCGTGGCGCGCGACCACGGTGGTGTGTCGGTGTTCGCCGGCGTGGGGGAGCGGACCCGCGAGGGCAACGACCTCATCGTCGAGATGGAGGAGGCGGGCGTCCTCGGCCAGACGGCGCTGGTCTTCGGCCAGATGGACGAGCCGCCGGGCACCCGGCTTCGCGTCGCGCTGTCAGCGCTGACGATGGCGGAGTACTTCCGCGACGTGCAGAAGCAGGACGTGCTGCTGTTCATCGACAACATCTTCCGGTTCACCCAGGCCGGCTCCGAGGTCTCCACGCTGCTCGGCCGCATGCCGTCTGCCGTGGGTTACCAGCCCACCCTGGCCGATGAGATGGGCGTCCTGCAGGAGCGGATCACCTCGACCCGGGGTCACTCGATCACCTCGATGCAGGCGATCTACGTGCCCGCGGACGACTACACCGACCCGGCGCCGGCGACGACATTCGCCCACCTCGACGCGACGACCGAGCTGTCCCGTGAGATCGCGTCGCTGGGCATCTACCCGGCGGTGGACCCGCTGACCTCCACGAGCCGGATCCTCGACCCGCGGTATGTCACCCAGGAGCACTACAACACCGCGGTCCGGGTGCGCCAGATCCTGCAGCGCAACAAGGAGCTGCAGGACATCATCGCGATCCTCGGCATCGACGAGCTCTCCGAAGAGGACAAGATCCTGGTCAACCGGGCCCGCCGGATCCAGCGGTTCCTGTCCCAGAACACCTATGTGGCGAAGCAGTTCACCGGCATCGAGGGCTCGACGGTGCCGCTGGTCGACACCATTGAGGCGTTCACCAAGATCGCCGACGGCGACTACGACACCGTTCCTGAGCAGGCCTTCTTCATGTGCGGTGGCCTCGACGACGTCGAGCGGCAGGCCCGCGAGATCGAGAAGAACAGCTGATCCGACAGTCCTGAGCGGATCGCACCGCGCCGGGCCGGCCCACCGTCAACGGTGGGCCGGCCCGGCGCGTTTGTCACATCGTGCTGGGTTTCCGCACGGGGTTGGCCGGCACACCGACGTACGTCGTATCCGGTTCGGTGTCCTTGACCACTACGGCACCAGCCCCGACCCGCGTGCCGCGCCGCACGGTGATCGGTCCGATGACCTGGGCGCCGGACCCGAGAAAGACGTCGTCCTCGACGCGGGGGCCGGGCAGGACGCGACTCATCCCGAGGGTGACGCCGTGATAGATGACCACTCGTGACCCGATGACGCAGCTGGGGTGAATGATCACCCCTCGGGCGGCGTGCGGAATCCGGACGCCGGGACCGCACACGACCTGGGTGGGCAGCTCAGCACCGATCAGCCCGCGGATCCAGATCCCGTCGAGAATCTGGACGACACGGCGGAGCACGAAAGCGCCCAATCCCCGCCGCCCACACAGCGCCTGGCCGGCGCGCCAGATCACCAGGGTGACGCGCTGCATCGGGTAGGGATTCTTGGGAAAGTCAGCGGCCAGCAGGGTCCGCGCTTCGGCCATCGCATCGCGCACCGACGCCGTCTTGGGGGTCGACAGCGCATCCGCCGAGCGGGCACCAAAGGTGGGCCAGCGCATCAGGCGTCCGTGGATGTGCGATCTCGGCGGTGTCGGGACGCTGCCCGGCGGCGGGCGGCCGCGCCGAAGACGGCGGTGGCCACCCGCATCGACGCCGCAGCCTGCGAGGTCACGGCCGCCCGCAGCGAAGAGCCCGTCGCTGGCGCGTCGCGTGGGACCGGCACGTCGGCAGGGGCGGGCACGTCGGGCAGGGCGGACGCGCTCGGGCTCGGGCTCGGGCTCGGATGAGTCGGCACCGAGGTGATGGGTCGTGGGGCGGCCTTGGCGCGTTGTTCCCGCCAGATCCGCCACAGGAAGAGGGGGTTGCCGATGACGTATCGGCGCCACATGCGTCCCGGCTCCTGGGCCAGTCGCCAGGTCCATTCCATCCCGATCTCCCGCATCCACAGGGGAGCTCGCGGGATGCGACCGGAATAGAAGTCGAAGAGCCCACCGACGCCGATGAGGACGGCCGGACGTAGCCTGGGCCGCATTCGCTCCAACCAGATCTCTTGGCGGGGGACACCCATGGCGACGAGGAGAATGCGTGCGCCGGAGGCGTTGATCCGGTCGACCACGTCATCCTCCTCACCCCAGACATAACCGTGATGCGTGCCGACGATGCGCAGCCCGGGGTAGGTCTCGGACATCGCCCGACCCGCGGCCTCGGCCACGCCGTCACGAGCACCCAGCAGGTAGATCGGGGTGTCGGCCAAGGCCGCCCGGGCGCACAACCGGGGAAACATGTCGGTCCCGTTGACGTTCTCCAGGAGCCCGACGCCCTGCATCCTGCTCGCCAGCTTGATCCCGATCCCGTCGGGAAGCACCAGATCGGCCCGGTGCAGCACCGCGCGGTAGCCCACGTCGCGCACGGCGATGTTGAGGCAGCCCGGATTGACGAAGCAGACGAGTCGGCCGGCGCCAGGGCCGTCGTCGCGCTCCGCCTGAGTGAGGATCCAGTCCAGGGCTTGTTGCATCGTCTGGTTGGCGATGGAGACGTCGAGCATGCGCAGGTGTTCCGGCGTCAGGGTGGCAGGGCCTCCGGAGAGGACCGAGGCCACGATCGACCGCCCGACGAGAGCGAGACCCTCGCGGGAGAGCACCGAGGGCGGCGGCGGCGCCTCCGTGGGGTCCCCGGTGGCCGCCGCGCCCGGACCGCTGTCGTAGGCAATCCCGATCTGACGCCGAAGCCGTTGGGCCGAGAACAATCCGGGCTCGGCATTGCGGCGCGGGCTCTCGGCGGGTAGGGCGCGCGCCTCGTCGGAGGTGAGTGGCCGGGGGCCGATGAAGCGCATTCGGCCGGCGACGACGGCGATGAGGTCAAGGAGGTCCGAGGTGCCGCGCTCCCCAGCGAAGGCGTAGAGCTGGAACGGTCGGCCATCACGATCCACGACGGACCGGGAGACCAGGGTGCGCCCGGTGCGCAGCAGGGCGACGACGGCACGCACCGCGAGCGATGGAGCCGCGAGGAGAAGAACGGCGCAGGCCAGGGCTCTATCCATGGCTTGGTTCTCCCTTCTGACCGTGCGGAAAGAGCGCCGGCTCAACGTGCCCAGGCGAGCGAGGGGTCAAACCCCACCGGATGTGATGTCGATCACAAGACGCTCCGAGCCTGATGGTGTCGGGGGACTCGCAGGAGCGCCAGACCCATTGTGACCCACGCGCTTTGCGCTGCCGCCGTCCGGGGTCGGCGCGTCGATACCCGATTCATGCGGTCGTCCGGCTCGCCGATGGGATGGCGAAGGGATTCACCGCATTCGCCACGGAAGGCGCGTAATGAGCAATTCTCCCCAGTCAGCGTTGGCTGCCGTCGCTTCCCGCCATCGCCCACGGGCGCTGACGCGCCACAGAACCCTGGTGTCGGCCCTGATCATCGCGGTCTGTGGTGGTGCGGCTCCCACCGTCTCGCGGGCGGCCGAACAGAGCTCCCCGGCGCCGTTCGTCCATCGCGCGAACGCCTCGTGGTCGCGGGTGACCGACTCCGCGGGGCATGTCTGGGCTCCGCGGGCCGGCTTCGTCGGCGGCTCGTCCGTCACCCAGCGACTGCTCGGCACGGACGTGCGGCGCACCGTCGACGATCGGCTGTTCTCGGTGTCGACGCTCGACACCACGGGGTTCTCGATCGAGGTTCCGCGCGCCGGTGACTACCGGGTCCGGCTGCTGATGGCGGAGGGCTATTTCACGAACCCGGCCCAGCGGGTCTTCGACGTGACCGCCGAGGGAGAACCCCTGTTCTCCGCCGTCGACATCGTGGCGGCTGCAGGCCGTGGCGCCGCCTATGTTCGGTCCGGCCGGGTGGCCGTCGCCGATGGACGCCTCGACCTGAGCTTTGTCGCTCGGGTCAACAGTCCCTCCGTTGCTGCTGTTGAGGTCGTCGAGGCAACCCCGACCGCGCTGGTCGATGATCCCGACCCCGTCGATTCGGAGTCCCTGTCCGTAGGGGTCTGGCGTCAGCGAGTCGACCGTGCCCCGTTGGACCCGGACAGCGACGTCATCGCCGCCAACCTCCGCCAACAGGTCGTCGATCGGTGGAACGGGGTCGCGGCGTTCAACGCCTACCAGTACAACGCCTCGATCCACACGGTTCCGCCCGGCCAGCCGAGGGTGGATATCGGCTTTTGGGATTGCCAGAACAAGGGCAAGCTGCCGCCCGGTCTGCTGACCGGGATGGGTCATTATCTCAATGTCCCGGTGCCGGACAACGCCATGCCGGCAGCTGGCACCGACGGTGAGATGACGATCCACGACCCGGCCGCGGACCAGGCGTGGGAGTTCTGGAAGATGCGCCGCAACGCCGGGACCGGCGGCTGGGAGGCCTGCTGGGGCGGTCGCATCGATAACGTCTCGGCCAGCCAGGCCATCTTCGACGTACCCTACGGCGTGAGTGCCTCCGGTCTGCTCATGGGCGGCGGAGTGGTGCGGCTCGCCGACGTGCGCCGCGGCGTCATCGAGCACGCGCTCTATCTCGGTGTGGTGGATTCGCAGGCCTATCCGGAAGTGTCCTGGCCCGCGCTGCGCGGTGACGGCAGGGTCGCCGACCTGTACGTCGTGCGCGAAGGCCAGCGGCTGCGCTTGGACCCCACCCTCGACCTGTCGCAATACCGACTCACACCGATCGGGCGCATGGTCGCCGAGGCCGCCCAGCGATACGGCTTCATCGTGTCCGACAGCTCCGGCGCGGTCGCGGTCGCCACCGAGTCGGGAGACGTCGAGGCCGCGGTGACCGGGACCAATCCTTGGCCGGGTCTCATCGGCGGTCCCACCTACCTGGTGATGGAGAACTTCCCGTGGGAGCACATTCAGGTCGTGGCGGCGGACTACGGTCGAAGCAGGTGATGGACTCTCAGCGCAGCGGATGCTGACGGTCTCACCGCAGCACCTCCTCCGACGTCCGGCCGATCCGAGCGTCGATGCGCAAGAGCCGGGCCCGCCACAGGCGAGCGGCACCGGGGATTCGCGCGATCGTGCTGGATTTGACCAGCGTCTGCGGGTCCTGGCTGGACAGGGTCGCCAAGGTGGCGTAAATGTCGCGAGCGGCCCCGATGTCGCCGCTGCGCAGCGCTTGCTGGCCCTCCAGATCCAAGAGGCGGGGAGCCTTGGTCTGCAGCCGTCGCTCAAGGAAGGCACGCTCTGCAGCGGACAACTGCGGTCCGTGTCGATCCAGCACGCCCCGCAGGATCTCCGTCTCCACGTCGTACCCGGCGGGGTGCGTCGACTTTGCGCTGGGGCTCCATCGGTAGAGCGCATGGGCCTGCGGCTGGTAGACGATCTGCCAACCGGACAGGACGGCCCGAAGCCAGAGCTCCCAGTCTTCGCGGTAACGAAGGTGTGCGTCAAAGACTCCGACCTCCTCCAGGAGGCGCCGCGGAAAGAACGTGAAGATGGAAACCATGTTCTTCTGGAGCATCCCGAGGCGCTGATCGGCCCGTTGGTTGAACCGCCGCCCGACCATCCGGCGGCCGTGCCCGATGCCGGCCGCGGTGAGGAGCACGGCGTCGTTCATCACCAGTTTTCGGCCGCCGCCGGCCTCTTGGTAGGCGCGCAGACTGGTCGCCACATAGGGCGGCAACAGCACGTCGTCACTGTCGCAGAGGGCCAGGAAATCACCGGTCGCCTCGAGCAGTCCCGCATTGCGCGCTGACGCCGTGCCGCCGTTGGTGACGCGGCGATACCGGATCAGGTCGCCATAGGCGGCACAGATTTCCTGAGTTCGATCGGTCGAGCCGTCGTCGACGACGATCAATTCCACCCGGGGGTAGTCCTGGGTGAGCACCCCAGTGATGGCCGCGCCGATCGTCTCCTGCGCGTTGTACGCCGGCATGATGACGCTGACCAGCGGTTGCCGAGCTGACATCAAGCCCCCATGGGTTGTCCTAGGCCGTTGGGCCGCAGTCTAACTGGGTTGTGGAGGTCGTCCTTTCGGCTCGTACACTCGAGGCCGCGGGATGCGATCGGCCCCGCGATCCACCCGCCGAGCAGTCACCATCTCGGCCGTCGAAGGGACCTCGCGCATGCGCCCGGTGTCCGGTCCCCACGACAGCGTGGACGAGCATCGCGACAGCGTGGACGAGCATCGCGACAGCGTGGACGCCCAGGCCTCCGGTTCCGGTTCCGCGGACCGGGTGGCCCCCGGGTCGGGCCAGAAGTCGCGGGCCTCGATTCTCGTGCGGGGCAGTTCATGGCAGGTGTTGGCGCAAGTCGCGCCGTTGGTCGTGAATCTTGTGTTGACCCCCTTCGTGATCACCCGCCTCGGCGTCACCGCATACGGGTTCTTCGTCCTGACGAGCATGCTGACGCAGTTCCTCAGCCAATTCGACGGAGGCATCGGCAGAAGCGCGCAGCGCTTCTTCATGCTGTACGCCGGGCGCAATGATCCGGTCGCCGCCACGCGGCTGCTCGTGAGCTTGCTCCTGTTGGTCCTGGGGGTGTCGATGCTCACGCTGGGCACGGCCATCGTGCTCGCCCCGTCGATCATGGTGTTCTTCCACGCCCCGCCCGATCTGTTTGCTGATGCGGTGCTGCTCCTGCGGGTGCTGTCGGTGATCGTGGCGATCGCGTTGGCGCGCAATCTGTTCGCATCGGTGCTGTATTCCCACCAACGCTTCGCCATCACCTCCGGCACGCTGTTGCTCGGATATCTCGTCTACGCGGTCGGCATCGTGGTCGTGCTCAACGCCGGGATGGGTCTTGCGGGACTGGCCTACGTCTTCATCGCGCAGCAGGCCGTGGGCACCATGACGATCGTGCCGTCTGCCTGTCGCCACTTGAGCAGGCGTGGCATCGGCTTCATCAGCAGGTCGGAGCTGCGCGAGTTTCTGGGATTCACCTGGAAGGTGCAGATCTCGGGGCTGCTTGGTGCGCTGACCTTTCAGGGCGTGACGATGATCGTGGGCCGGATGGTCCCGGCGCAGCTGGCCTACTTCGCTCCGGGCGCCACCTTTGCGCAGCAACTGCGGATGCTGCCGAACAACGCGATGGTGCCGATTCAGACCATGCTGGGCCGGGCCATCGGGCACAAGGGTGCCGCAGCGGCCGTCGAGGACTACGCCGCCATTCAGCGAATGTGGGTCCCGGCGGTTTGTGGCTGGGTGGCCGTCGGGGCGCCCACGGCATATTTCGGGGTGAACAACTGGCTGCCACTCGGCGGCGTCCTGCCCGGCCTCGTCGCCGGCACCCTGCTGTGCGCTCACCTGTTCGCGATGCTGCAGTCCGTCCTGCTGCAATGGGCGATGCTGCTGGGGCGCCCCTCCTACGAAGTGTGGGCGCAAGCTCTGAACGCGGTACTGACGCTGATCCTGTCCCCCCTGTTCATCCGGGGGGTGGGCGCCTTCGGCGTGGCGCTCGCCCTGCTCGCCGGGCAGCTCACCGCGTTCCTGTATCTCGCCACCGCGACCCGGCGTCTCCCGGTGAGGGTGCCCTCCGTGTTCTCCGTCGTTCCCCTCGGCAGAATGCTGCTGGCAGCGGCCCTGAGCTTCGCCTGCGGCTACGGGATGGACCGGTTGTTGGCGGCCGGGTCGCCCAAACACGGGGCCTTGGCGCTGCTGGCCTGCGCCCTGGCGGCGGTGCCGGCCGCGGTCTTCTACGTCGGCACGACGATCGGCATCGCCCGGGTCCGTGACCTCATCCGACGCCGCAAGGCTGGATCAGGATGACGGCTGCCCGTAGTCCTTCGGCAAGGCCTGCAGCTTGTCCCACGGAAAGCCACGGAAGACGTTGTACGACGGGCCCTGCAGCAGCCGCTCCCAGGGATTGACCCCCGTGGCGTTCTCCGCCGGACGTCCGGACTCTGTGGCGACGCCCACCGCGCCGGACTTGTCGCTGACGATGAAGCCGTAGCGCTGGGCCGCCTCGGCGACCATCCGTCCGATCGGTGTCAGGTGGTATCGATCCAGGTCCAGGGAGGGATCGAGGCGCAGCCGTTGACCCTCCATGGGGGCGGCCGGGTCGGTCGAATAGCCGTCCGACCGATTGGCCGGCCAGGAGTAGTTCTTCGAGTGCGCCGGGCCGACGACCCCTAGGTACATGGCGTGGTTGATCCGTCCGTTCGCGACCTCGTCGATGCCGATGACGCCCGGCGACATGACCAGCCCTGACGCCGACACGCCGAACGGGTAGGGGAACTGCCCCTGCGCCGTGGAGACCTTGTCGAGGCGCCCGCCCCAGCAGGCCGCCCATCCGCCGGTGGCGGGGTCCTTGGCCATCTTCCAGAACTCCCAGATCTGGTCGGACTGTGCGTCATAGATCGCCATCGCTCCGTCGGTGCCGGTGGCCGGGACGGCGTCCGCAGGCACCGGCACACCCCGGAAGTGCGCGGCCTCGGTGTAGACACCCTTCGGTGTCCACCCCAGCCGCTGGCAATCGGTCCAGCGCACGTTGACGCGGGGGGTGGCCGGCGTCACGCGGTAGAACGTGACGTTGTAGGAGTAGGCGTTGAAGGCGGCGGTGCCGCCGTAGTGCTTCTGCACTGAGGCCGCGACGTACCGCCCCACGGCCGACGAATTGGTCGCCAGCGGTGCGTCGTCCACCGTGCTGGTCCAGAAACTGTCGGGCGAGAGGTTGACCAGCGTGGAACCGGGGGCGTCCTGTGGTGCGCGGGACTTGCGGCGGGCCAGGGACCTGGTTGAGCTCTGCTGGGGGCCGGGGACGAACCGCACGGCGTTGGGCGTCGGTGCGGGGGTCGGGGTGGTCTGCGCTTGCGCTGACGTGGGGACTGCTGTCATGGGGGCGGATACGACAAGGACAGCGCTGAGTAGCGCAACGAAGCGGGGCATCGACTCGAGTTCCGGCGCGGGGAGGGGAACTGTTTGATGGTCGAGTCCCCATTCGTCGGTGCCGCTGCGAAGCTGAGCGGGCTACCTCACCGGGGTCCGGCAGGGTCGGGCGCCACGACGACCACCCGGTCCCAGGGGAAGCCCTTCATGACGGCGTAGGAGGGCCCGCCGAGCAGGTCTGACCAGGGGTCCTGCCCCGTGCGAGCCTTCACCGGGGTACCACTCTCGGCCACCACGCCGACCGCTCCAGCCGTGTCCACGACGATGAAGCCGTAGATCTGCGCCGCTCGGGCGACGGCTGCGGCCACGGCGGTCAACCCGAGCGAGTCGACGTCGACCGCCGGGTCGAGGCGGAGCCGCGTGCCGATCGGCATGGCGTCACTGGCGCGATTCACTCCGTCGCTGCGGGTCGCGGGCGGGCGGACGGTGCGCCAGTGCGCAGGAGCGGGAATGGCCAGGCCGATGGCATGGGTGATGCGTCCGTCCCTGGCCTCCTCCACCCGGACGGCGGAGCCAGTGGAGGACAATCCCGAAGCCGACACGCCGTAGGGCAGTGGGAAAGCGCCCCTGTTGGCCGACACGTGGTCGATCCGTCCGCCCCAGCAGGCCTGCCACGACCCGTCAGCGCGCTGATGGGCTTTCCAGAACTCCCACAGCTGGTCGGTGTCCGGGGACCAGACGCCGAGCTCTCCGTCCGTGCCTTCGGAGGCCTTCGCGTCCTCGGGGATGGGAACGTTGCGGAAGTGCGCGGGACCGTCGAAGAGTCCCTTGCTGGGCGCACCCTTGTGCTGACAGTCATCGAAGCTCACGTCCCGGCGGGGCGTGTCGGCGCCGGCCACCGCGAGGCTCATCGAATACGCCGAGGAGTTGAACGCGGCCACCCCGCCGTAGCGCGTCGCGATGCTCCGTCGTAGCGATGCCATCATCGCGGCTGAGCGGGGATCGGTGGCTCGTTGCCCGATCGGTTGAGTGAAGACGCTGTCCGGCGCGAACTGCGGCCCGTTCGAGCGGGTCGCCGGTGTCGCGCTCGGCCGGGGCGGTGTGCCGCCGGGCCTCGCCTCCGGGCCGCCGGCGCCGGCCAGGAGCACCAGGACGGCGAGGGCACCCAGGGTGGCACGGCGCCAGCGCGTCGCCCGGCGGCTCGGCGGAACCCGGGGCGGCCGCGTCATGGTGCTCAGGGGTGCGTCGGCGTGCGGGACCGGATCACGGCCGCCGGGTTGCCGCCGACGATGCTGTAGGGCGCGACGTCCTTGGTGACCACGGACCCGGCGGCGACGATCACGCCGCGCCCGATCCGGACGCCGGCCAGCACGATACAGCCGGCACCGAACCACACGTCGTCCTCGACGACGACGGGCCGGTCCTCGACGAGTCCCTGATGGTTCATCGGGCGTGACACGTCGCTGAAGTTGTGGTCGTAGCTGATGAACACGCACCGGGGGCCCATCATCACGTCGGAGCCGATGGTGACCGAACCCATCACGAGGCAGTCCACGCCCAGGTCGGAACGGTCCCCGAGGCGGATGCCCTTGCCAGAGCCGAACCACGCGCCGCACTCGATGTTGACGTTGGCCCCGGCCTCGTCGATCATCCGCGAAACCAGGAACCTGCGCACTCGCTGACCGGTGCGACCTCCGACGGCGTAATGGCGGGGCAGATGTCGACCTAGCGTGTAATAACCGACGTAGCAGGCCGCCCGCTTCGCGTAGCGCAGTCGTGGGTCCATGTCTTCCTCTCGTAGGGATCGCGCGGGATGGGGCGGGATCGTGCGGGATCGGCGGGGATCGGAGTCGTTCAGCGCGTGGACCCGTCGCGGTGCCAGGCGGGCCCGCCGGCACCCCTGGCCCGCCGTCGCGCCTCGAGGATGACGGCCAGATAGACCATCGTGGGGCCGAGCAGCCGCGGGTTCGTGCCGACCAGCCGACCGAGGGCGCGCAGGGTGTCCAGCGTCGAGGCCGAGGTGTCCGGCGCCTGGTCACCGGCCGCGCCGCGGGCGAGATCGGTATTGCCCGCCGCCACCCGGGTGCGCACCGCCAGCAACGCGCCGGTCGTTCTCGGCACCCGAACGGTCGCGTATCCGGGAACGCGAATCCGCTCCTGCGGGGCGAAGTGCCGCTGAGCGAACAGGTCGTCACCTCGAACCTGCGGGAACTGCGCCCATCGGGCACGGCCGCTCTGCGAGACGCCATACACCCCGACGCCCCCCAGACTCTCGGTCGCGTAGGGCAACTCGGCGAAGACTCGGTGAAACGCGCGGGAGGTCCAGGAGGCGCCCGTCGTCTCGAACCGCGCCGCGGGCGCGGCCAGCACCGCGGCAGGGGTGCTCAGGGCCTCGGCGAGCGCGGCGACGGTCCCTGGGGAGAGCACGATGTCGGCGTCGAGATAGAGCCTCGGGAAGACGGTGCTGGCGGCGTCCCCGGCGTTGAGTGCCTTGCTCTTGTCGCCTTCGGCGAGTTCCACGACCCGTACGCCGTACCCGCGCGCCACCTCCGCCGTGTCGTCCGTGCAGCCGTTGGTGACCACGACGACCTCGACGGCCAGCGCTCCGTCGGCGTCGCGTTCCGCACGCTGCAGGGCCGCCAGACACGCGCCGAGGACCGATGCCTCGTTGTGGGCCGGGATGACGACGGAGATCTGACGGGGCTGGCGGGCGGTGCTGACCACAGGGACCCTTCGCTCGTACCCCCTGCGGGCTTGCGACGAGGGGCCTTGGCGGACAATACAATCGGGGACGACGTGACCATCGTGCCATCCGCCGGCCGACGCCGGCACATCGGCCGGATCGATCCGCCGGGGCCTCGACGAACTGGAGTACTGCGACCATGCCGACCGAGCAACTCCGCGTCGCGTACCTCGTCAGCCAATACCCGGCCCTGTCGCACACGTTCATCGAGAGCGAGATCAACGGCCTGCGCGAGTTGGGCGTCGAGGTGCACACCTTCAGCGTCCGCCCCGCACCGCAGGCGGAGTTGATCACCCCGGCATTGCGGGCCGAGGCGGCCCGGACCGAGGTGATCCTCGGCCGCCCCAAGGCCGCCATCCTGCGCGCTCAGGCACGGTTGGCGCGGCGCTCGCCCCAGGTTTATGCGACTCTGCTGGCCCGGGCGGCCCGCACCGGCCTGCCGACACCGAAGGGTCGGTTGTGGCAGTTGTTCTACTTCGCCGAGGGGGTCATCCTCTGGCAACTGCTGCAGGAGCGGGGACTGCGCCACGTGCACGTGCACATGGCCAACGTGGCCGCCGATGTCGCGCGGACGGCTGTGGCCATCGGGACGGCCCTGGACGGTCCCGATGCCGGCTGGCGCTGGTCCTTGACGGTGCATGGCCCGGGCGAGTTCGAGGTGGTGCAGCAGTGGGACGTGCCGGACAAGATCCGCTCAGCCCGGGCCATCGCCCCGATCAGCGACTTCTGCCGAAGCCAGTTGATGCGCCTCGTCGAGCCCGAGCAGTGGGCCAAGATGCGGGTGGTGCGAATGACCGTGGACACCTCCCGGTTCGCCCCCCCGATCGGCGGTCGAGCCGATCACGGCGGCCCGCTGCGCGTCCTGTCGGTGGGGCGTCTGGTGCCGCAGAAGGGTGGACCGGTGCTGATCGACGCCCTGAACCTGCTGGCCAAGCGCGGCATCGCGGTCGTGGCTCGCATCGCTGGTGGCGGCCCGCTGGACGCGGATCTGCGCGCCGCCGTACGTCGGCTCGGGCTCGCTGATCGGGTGGAGTTCCTCGGCCCCGTGGCCCAGGAGGACATTGTGGCGCAATACCACTGGGCGGACGTTTTCGTGCTGCCCTCCTTCCAGGAGGGCCTCCCGGTGGTGCTCATGGAGGCGATGGCCACCGGCTTGCCGGTCGTGACCACCCAGATCGCCGCCGTCCCCGAGCTGGTCGCGGATGGTGACATGGGCCGGGTGGTTCCTGCCGGACGCGCCGACCTCATCGCCGACGCCCTGGCGGCGGAGGCCGCTCTCGGGGTGGCGGGACGGCATGAGCAGGGGCGGCGCGGTCGCGCCGCCGTCGAGCGCGAATTCACGTCGGCGACCGCGGCCCCTGCCATGGCCGAGTTCCTGCGCGCCGCCGGCGAGCCGCAACCCCTGGGGTGAGAAGCTCCGGCGTCAGGCCTGGGGTGCGGCGGAGCCTAATGGCTTGGCGGGCACGCCGACGTACGTCGTGCCGGGCAGGGTATCGGTGAGCAGGACGGCGTTGGCGCCCACCGAGGTGCCGTCCGCCAGCGTGATGTCCCCCAGCACCTTGGCGCCGGCGGCGAGATAGACCCCGTCGCCGATCCTGGCCGCACGACCCTCGTCGCGCATGAGGCCGATCGTGACCTCGTGATACAGCGTGCAGTCGGCTCCGATCGTGGCGCTGGGGTGGATGACGCAGCCGCGGGCGGAGTGGGGCAGCCACAGCCCTGGACCGATCGGCACGCTGGTGGGGATCTCGGCGCCGAGGACGCCATGGAACCAGACGGCCACCGCGAGGCGCTGGGCGATGCGCAGCAGCACCGACAGCGGATCCCGGCGGTGCGCGAGGAGGTTGCCGGCCCGCCACAGCACCAGGGTGATCCGCTGGCCCAGGCGGGGGTTACGGGCGAAGTCGCGGGCGAGGTCGGCGCGCAGCGCCACGATGGCGTCGGTGAGGCTGGGCCTGGGCTTGGGTCTGGGCATCGTGTCGTCGCGTCGGGCTGGGTTCATGGCTGCTATCTCCTAAGGGTCGACCGGCGGCCCGACGAGTGAATCGATCGCGTCCCGCCGCAGCCGCGCCTGGGTCCCGACGCAGCTTCCTTGCGTCCCGCACCGGCCGCGGGACGGACACTGCGCGCCAGAAGTCCTGGTCGAGTTCCTGCCCGGCGCCACGCACCAGGATGGGGCGCGCGGCGATCCCCGCAAACGTCCAGATCAGGTAGTTCGGCAAGGGGGAAGCGTTGGGGGAGAGCGCCAAGGGCGGCAGCAGAACGCCGAGCGAGGCGATCAACAGGAGCTGCCACTGGCGCAGATCGCCGCGGCCGCGCACCAGGGCGGCGCGGAACGGCCCCAGCAGATACGTCAGCACGGTCAGGGCAGCGGCTGGCAGGCCCAATTCCGCGGCTCGAGAAAGGACGACGTTATGGACCTCGATGCTGGTGTTCGTGAGGGGGTAGTCGTCGGCCTGCCGTACCCAGTCGTTTCCGCCGAGCACGAATCGTCCCCAGCCGATCCCGGTGAGTGGCTCGGCGGCCACCGCGCGCAGTGCGGCGTCGTTGACGTTCTGACGGTCATAGAGGCTCGACTCCTGCGTGAGGCGGGAGTTGAAGGACTCGGCCAGCTGCGGCACAGCCGGGACGGCGAGGGCCAGGCCGAGGACGACGGCGATCAGCAGGCCCGCCACATACCGGCGGGCGGGTCGGTGCACGACAGCCACGAGGACCGGACCGAGCAGGATGCCCACCCACACGGATCGGGTCAGCGTGAGGACGGCACCGGCGGCGCACAAGACCATGGCCAGGCCTGCCCCCGGCCGCCACAGGCTGCCGCGCGTGCTGCGCGCGTAGACCAGAGCGGCACAGAAGAAGGCCAACGCCAGTGCCATGCCGTTCGTCTCGGCGATCACGAAGGGTCCTCGGGCGCGTCCGATGTGGATCCCGAGCGAGGGATCGGTGATGTATCGAGGCCACACGAGCGAGGGGGCGAACATCTCGGCAATCGCCGTGGCGCCCAGATACACCCCAATGAGAGTCACGGTCTTCAACAGCAGGTCACGGCGTTCCGGGGTGGTGAAGACCAACGGAGCGACCATGAAGAGCAGGAAGGGGACGGCGATGCGATCGAGGAGAGCGAACTGCGCTAGCGGTCTCGAGATCGTGCCGGCGGCTGCTGCAGAGGCCAGCGCGATGGCGACGAGCAACGCCATCAGGACGTAGAGGTCCTGCCAGCGCAGACGTTCGGTGCGACGGTCCAGCAGGAGCAGCACCAACCCGGCGGGGATGAACAGTCGGTCGCCGCTGACGGGAAGGCCGATGTACTGCGAGTAGCCCGAGAACATGTCGAGAACGAAAGCGGCCAGGAAACACCAGACGTAAGCGGGGTGGCGCATTGTTTGGGAATCGTGCAAACGCCGCCACGCGCTGGTCCACAGGTGGGCAACGCGCCCGCGCGCGATGGCGGCCGTGGCGGTCACTCGGGGATACCGGCGCCATCTGCGCCGACGGCGGCGGGCGCGCGAGACGGGCGGCCGAGGTCCTCCGCAGCGGGGTCGAGGCGGCGGCGCCTGCGGCGGTCGGTGGACATGGCGAGGGCGATGGACAACGCAGCGCCGACCCCCAGACCGCCGACGCCATAGCGCTGCAGCTGAGACTTGCGGGTGTCGCCGGTAATGACGGCCCGGCCCTCGCCGATGCGCTTGAGCTCACTCGCGCTTGAGGCGTTCGCGCGCAGCCGGCTATAGACCGAGGCCGCGGCATCTCGTTCGAGCGAGGCCTTTCCTGCCGCGATCCGCGCGGCAACAACCGCCTGGCCGGCTGCCTGGATGTCGGCCTCGGGAGCCTTGGCCCCCACCAGTTGGGCGTAGGCCGCCTGGGCCTGGGTCAGTGTCAGCTCGGCCTCCGCGGCCGGCTTGGCCAGATCCGAGTACTGCGCAAAGGCGGCGGCGGGGTTCTGGTCCTTCTTGGAGTTGCTGACCGCCTCCATCAATTGCACGGCGGCGTTGTCCGCGGCGCGGCGCGCCGTGTCCGCGCTGTGCGACTGGGCTTCGATGCGGATGACGCCGGATTCGGGTATCGGAGAGGCGGTCACCGAGCTGTCCCGGTCGCCGCCCAAGGTGCCATCGACCGCGGAGTTCACCACCCAGCGGGAATACTCCTGCGCCAACGTTCGGGCCGCCTGCGGAAAGGCGGTGACTTCCCCGGTGCTCAGCGGCCCGGGGCCCACGGCGAGGCGGGTCTCCGCCGTGACCAGGGGTGCTTGCGCGTTGCCGAGCCCGGCGCCGGCGAGAGTGCACAGCGGGATGAGGATGAGCGGATAGACCCAGTGCGCCGCCAGGGCCTGCAGCGGCGTCCTCCCAGGGGCCTGTGGTTCGTCGGTCACGCAACTCCTCGTCGGGGACAGATGGGACGGTGACCATGAGCCGGCGGACTCGCGCTCGCGCCAGACCATGCGACCGCCCTCGGTGATTCCCCGTAGCATGCCACGCCCGGCCATGCTCTCGGACGTCCGCCCCGCCGCACAGGGTCTCGAAATGGATTGGCGTGCTGGGGCTCTCAGCCGGCGCGCTGCTGCCCCGGAGTGCCGCACCCAGCGGAGCCGGACGGTCGGCCTCCGGCGGTGGGCCATCGGCTAGGTCGACTCGGATAGACTCCCTGGCATACCCACCCGCGAGACCGGAGGACTACCGTGGCATCTCTGCATGTCGAGCTCGTTGCCGCAGACCGGCAGGTCTGGCAGGGCGAGGCCCGGATGATCAGCGCCCGCGGCATCGAGGGCGAGCTGGGCATCATGCCGGGGCACGCCCCGCTGCTCACGGTGCTGGTCGAGGGAGATGTCCGGATCGACGGTGACGGCGGTCGGCAGACCGCGCACATCGACGGCGGATTCCTGGCGGTCGATGAGAACCACGTCCGCATCGTCGCCGAGACGGTGACCACCGCGTCCAGCCCCGCGCGGGGTTGACGCCGTGGCGGCGCTGGTCACGGCTGAGATCGTGGTCGGCGCCTGCCTGTTCGCGGCGCTTGCAACCCTGACCCATATCTTCGTCCGTCGCCGCCTGCTGGCCCGCAGCGGCGACCTCATGCTGTGTGCCCTGCGCATCGGATCGGGGGAGCGCTGGCGGGCCGGTCTGTTGCGGTTCGACGACGTCTCGATCGCCTGGTTGCCGCTGCTCGGCATGACCCTTCGCCCCTCGCACTGCTGGGAGCGGCAAGGCCTCGACCTCGGCGGGTTCGCCCAGCTCGGGCCTGGGGACGCGCTGGACTCCGGATCGGTCCGGGCGGTGCTTCGGGGCGTCCCGATCGGGCGGGGACCGGTCGAGGTCGAACTCGCCCTCGGTCAGCAGCCCTACACCGCCCTGCGCGCCTGGGTGGAGGCGACCCCGCCGGAACGTCGTCCGGTCGACTGGTAGCTCACGAGGACTGTGGGCTCGCGGCGCGCCCTCCGCCGGGTTGCCAGAGCACGTCCCCACCGCTGTCCAGATTGGCGACCCGGGCCAGGACGAACAGCAGGTCGGAGAGCCGGTTCAGGTAGGTGGCCGTGGTGGGGTTGACTCCACCGGGTTGCTGGGAGTCCGGGTCCGCCGCTGCGGTGCCGTAGGCCTCGATCGCGGCCCAGGTCGACCGTTCCGCACGGCGTACGATCGTGCAGGCCAAGTGCAGGTACGCCGAGCCCGGCGTGCCTCCGGGCAGGATGAAGCTGCGTAGCTTCTCCGTCATCGCGTTGTAGTGATCGCAGTCGGCCTCCAACTCGCTCACCCACTCCGCCTGCACCCGCAGCGGCTCGTAGGCATAGCTGGTGGCGAGCGGGTTGCACAGGTCCGCGCCGACGTCGAAGAGGTCGTTCTGGATGCGGGTCAGCGTGGCCCGCACGTCCTCGCGCAGCCCGCCGGCCGCGACCGCGATGCCGATGGCGGCGTTGGCCTCGTTGCAGTCGGCGTACGCCGCCAGCCGCACATCCGTCTTGCGCACTCTGCTGAAGTCGCCGAGTGCGGTGCTGCCGTCGTCGCCGGTCTTCGTGTAGACCCGTGTGATGTTGACCATGAGGTCGATCCTCGCAGAGCCGCTGGGCGAAGTGCCCTGATGTGTGAGCGCATTCACCAGCGCTAAGACCGCGAGGAATGCGCAGGTCGGATACCTTCCGCACATGGGTGAACGAAGCAAGCCGTGGGTGATGCGCACGTACGCTGGGCACTCCAGCGCCGCTGCGAGCAACGAGCTCTACCGCCGCAACCTCGCCAAGGGTCAGACGGGTCTCTCGGTCGCCTTCGACCTGCCGACCCAGACCGGCTACGACCCCGACCACGAGTTGGCGCGTGGTGAGGTGGGCAAGGTCGGCGTGCCGATCAGTCACATCGGGGACATGCGGGCCCTGTTCAAGGACATCCCGCTGGCCGAGATGAACACGTCGATGACGATCAACGCGACCGCCATGTGGCTGCTGTCGCTGTATGAGGTCGTCGCCGAGGAGCAGGCCCGCGAGCGCGGCGCCGACGAGACCGAGATCGAGGCGGACGTCGCCAAGCTGGCCGGGACGACGCAGAACGACATCATCAAGGAATACCTGTCTCGCGGCACGCACGTCTTCCCGCCGGCCCCCAGCCTGCGGTTGACCGTCGACACCATCGCCTACACGGTCTCCCGGATGCCCAAGTGGAACCCGGTCAACATCTGCAGCTACCACCTGCAAGAGGCCGGCGCGACGCCGGTGCAGGAGGTCGCGTTCGCGATGGCGACCGCGATCCAGGTGCTCGACGCGGTCCGCGACTCCGGCCAGGTGCCGATGGAGAAGTTCGGCGACGTCGTCGCTCGGATCAGCTTCTTCGTCAACGCCGGCGTGCGCTTCGTCGAGGAGATGTGCAAGATGCGCGCCTTCGTCCGGCTGTGGGACGAGCTGACGCTGGAGCGCTACGGCGTGACCGACGCCAAGAACCGCCGATTCCGGTACGGCGTGCAGGTGAACTCCCTGGGTCTGACCGAATCTCAGCCCGAGAACAACGTGCAGCGCATCGTGCTGGAGATGCTGGCGGTCACGTTGAGCAAGGATGCGCGCGCTCGCGCCGTACAGCTTCCCGCGTGGAACGAGGCCCTCGGCCTGCCGCGGCCGTGGGACCAGCAGTGGAGCCTGCGGTTGCAGCAGGTGCTGGCGTTCGAGAGCGACCTGCTGGAATACGAGGACATCTTCGCCGGCAGCCCGGTCATCGAGGCCAAGGTGGCCGAGATCGTCGCCGGGGCCAAGGCCGAGATGGCCAAGATCGAGGAGATGGGCGGCGCCGTCGTCGCCGTCGAGAACGGCTACATGAAGCAGGCGCTCGTCGCCAGCCACGCGCTGCGCCGGCAGCGGATCGAGTCGGGCGCGGACATCGTCGTCGGCATCAACAAGTTCACGACGACCGAGCCGAGCCCGCTCACCGCGGACCTCGACGCCGCGATCCAGACCGTCGACGCCAAGGTGGAGGCGGCGGCCGCGGCGGCCGTCCAGAACTGGCGCCACAACCGCGATGCTGACCGCGCCAGCAGGGAGAACGCCGAGCAGGCGATCGCCGCGCTCAAGGCCGACGCGGCCGACCCGGCCAAGAACCTGATGGCCGCCTCGCTGCAGTGTGCCCGCGTCGGGGTGACGACGGGGGAGTGGGCCGCGGCGCTGCGCGAGGTCTTCGGCGAGTTCCGAGCCCCGACCGGGGTCACCGGGTCGATCGGCGTCGGCGAGGCTCCGGCCGGTTCGGCGCTGGAGCGAGTCCGCGCGCAGGTGCAACGCACCGGCGACGACCTGGGCGCCAAGCTGCGCTTCCTGGTGGGCAAGCCCGGCCTGGACGGTCACTCCAATGGCGCCGAGCAGGTCGCGGTGCGGGCCCGCGACTGCGGTTTCGAGGTCGTCTATCAGGGCATCCGGCTGACCCCGAGTGAGATCGTGGCGGCAGCGGTGGCCGAGGACGTGCACGCGGTCGGGATTTCGATCCTGTCCGGCTCGCACATGGAACTGGTCCCCGACATCCTGCGGGGGCTGGCCGAGGCCGGTGCGGCGGACGTGCCGGTGATCGTCGGTGGGATCATCCCCGACAGCGACGCGCGCAAGCTGCGCGACGCCGGCGTGGCCGTGGTGTTCACCCCGAAGGACCACGATCTGACCGAGGCGATGGGCCAGATCGTGTCGGCGATCCGCACGGCGAACGGGCTCGCGCCGCTGCAGGAGGCCGCCGCCCACTGATCGGGAGGGGACCGAGCGGGACCGAGCAGCGACGGACATCCGCGGAGAAGGGCCCGGCGTGCGTGCGGCGCACGCCGGGCCCTGCCGTGCTCGTCGCGGCTGAAGTCGGCTCTCCATAAAGTCGGACGTCCGATATGTTTACTGGTCGGACAATCCGCTCGGCTCGCTTTTCCATCGGGCTCGCCGTCTGGAAGGATGTGCTCCACGTCCGGTCATCTCGGTGGAAAAGGGGGGCCTTATTGTGGCCGATCCATTTGGTGTCCTCGGAGCCCATCCGGTCGCTCGGTCGGTGAGTGCGAAACTTCTGCTGGGCGCCGAGCGGCTGCGCCGTCCGTCGCTGCCGGTCCGGGGGCAACTGCCGCCGCCGCTGGCGCCTGCGGGCTCGGATCACCTGGTGACGGTGGCCATCCCGAACTACAACTACGGCCGGTATCTCGCCCAGGCGGTCGCCAGTGCGGTGCGCCAGGAGGGCGTGCGGGTCGAGGTCGTCATTGTCGATGATTGTTCCACGGATGATTCTTACGAGATCGCGCAGAAACTGCAGGCGGATCATGCCGAAGTCACCGCCTTGCGAAATGACACAAATTCTGGCCCCGGTATCACGTTCAACCGAGCCTGGCAGGCCGGCGCGGGCCAATTCGTGGTGCGGCTGGACGCCGACGACATTCTGACCCCCGGATGCCTGGCTCGCGCGGTCGCGGTCATGGAGGCTTTTCCGGAGGTCGGCCTGGTCTACGGGCGAGTGCAGCATTTCGAGGGAGATACCCCACCTGCTCCGGTGGAGGCGCCGGCTCATGCCGTGGTCTGGTCTGGCCACGACTGGGCTTACCGGGCCATCCAGGACGATCGGAACCTCATCTCGACCCCGGAGGCGATGCTGCGGCGTAGCGTCATGGAGCGCCATGGCGCCTGGAAGCCTGAACTCGTGCACAGCCAGGACTTCGAGATGTGGCTGCGGGCCGCGACCTTCTCCGACGTGGGCTATGTGGCGGGGCCGGCGCAGGCGCTGAAGCGCTATCACGTGACGAGCCTGGGTCAGTCGGAGGGCTCGGTGGGGACGCGGCCGTTCGTCGAGCACCTGGCCGCCTATGACTCCTGGTATCGCGACGTCGCCGACCAGTTCCCCGCCGCGGACCGCTATTACTCACTCGGTCGGCGAGGCCTCGCGCAACGCGCCGTACGGCATGCGCTGCATTCCTACCGACGAGGCGTCGCCGACCACGAGGCCGTCACCACGTTGGGGACGATGGCCTCCGAGCTGGCGCCGGATCTGCCGCGGTTGGCCACGCTGAGCCGGTATGCCCGGGCGACGCAGCGATTCGGCCCCAGGGCGGTGCGGATGTCCCCGCCGGCGCTGTGGGGAAGCGCCTGTGAACGGCTACGGCTGGCCGGCGTGCAGGCGGGCCTCGAGCGCGACGGCTACTGACGGGATCGCGGCCGCCCAGCGCGGACCCGGACCCGCCCCCGGACGCCTTCAGCCGACGGCGGTCCCGCCGGTGCGTCGTGGGTCCGCGGCGGCCAGCAATGTCCCGTCGGTTTGGTGCAGGCAGGCTCCGACGCCGCCGAAGAACATGTGCAGCTGATCGCGCGGCGCGGCCGCCAACCCGGCGGATCGCGCGACCGGGCTGATCGCATCGGACATCTCGTAGTGCAGGGTCGCCGTCCCCGCCTCGTCGAGAGCCACGTGCAGCCGGGGCTGGTCAACCGCCTGCTGCAGCGGCAGGTGATCCAAACACAATCCGCCGAGCACCTGGAAGAGCGCCGTCGTGATCCGGTCCGCGCCGGGGGAGCCGATCGCCAAGGTCGCGCCGTCGTCCCGGCGAGCCGTGGTGGGGGCCATATTGGAGGCCAGCCGGGTGCCGGGCGCCAGGGCGTGCAGGCCCCGCCGGTTCAGCTCCTCCTCACCCAAGGCGTTGTTGAGGGCCAGCCCGGTGCCCGGCAGCGTGACCCCGGACCCGTAGCCCGCCGAGGTCGTCACCGCACACGCCAGCCCGTCACTGTCGACGACCGAGACGTGCACCGTGTCCTGCGAGGTGGCGACCGCCGCGAGGCCGTCCGGGCCGACCTCCTCCAGCACTCGGATCAGCTCGTGGCCGGCGGCCTCGAGGTCCTCGGAGCGGTCGATGAGCCTGCGCCGGTAGTCCAGGACCAGCCGCTGGATCCCCAGCACGTCCGAGGCGTCCGTGTGGCCGGCCTCCTCGCGGCGGCGTTGCAGCAGCCGCAGCATCGTGGTGAGCACGGGACCGCCGATCGAGGGGGCCGGGTTGACGCCGAGGTCCCACTCGCCGAGCCGGGTGCGCAGGGCGGGCCGGATGCGCGGCTCGTACGCCTCCAGGTCGGCCAGGCTCAACAGCCCGCCGTGGGCGTCCATGTACGCCGCGAGCGAGTGCGCCAATTCACCCGTGTAGAGGTCGCCCGCACCCCGGCTGCCGAGGTGATCCAGCGTGGCGGCCAGATCGGGATCGCGCAGGATCGCTCCGGTTCGCGGCGGCGTGCCGCACTGGGCCAGGAAGTCGACGGTCTCCGGGTCGCGCGCGAAGAGTTCGGCGGTGGCGTAGCCCAGGTAGTACGCGGAGGACCCGCTGAGCGGGTAACCCCGGCGAAGCACCGCGGCGGCCGGGCGGAGCAGCGCGGCCCACGGCAGGACGCCGTACCGCTGCGAGGCCTCCGCGAGGCCGGCGAACATTCCGGGGGTGCCGACCGAACCCGGCCCGCCGGAGACGAAGAGGCCGCCGCCGTACTCCATCCATACCCGCCACACCCCGGCGCCGAATCGGGCCTGCTCGCGGCCGCGTCCGGGCATTTCGGCGTAGCCGTCGATGACCATCGGCGAGCCGCCCGGCTGCCAGACGTTGATGAACGCCCCGCCCATCGGGCTGACGATGCCGGGCTCGGTGCAGGAGGCGACGACGATCCCGGCGATGGCCGCATCGACGGCGTTGCCTCCGGCCTGCCCGATCGACAGGGCGGCGTCGGCCGCGTCCTGACCGGGCGCGGCGACGGCGATGTGGCGAGTCATGGGAAGAATCCTGACATGGACGGCCGTTCATCCGGGTCGGGGCGATCCTGCTCCCGGCCAGCCGGCGGCAGTGGGCGTCAGCCGCGCGGGATGGCGCGGGATGGCGCGGGACCGCGCAACCGCTGCTCGCAGAGCGGTCAGATCAGAACAATCGCAAGGCACCGATGTCAAGGCCTCGCAGCGCCGGCACGGCCAGGGGCGAGGTGCGCCGGGCCGCGGTCGCCTCGACCAGGGGCTCGACCGATGCCACCAGAGCGGAGCATGCGCCCTCGATCGCCGCAGCGTCCGCGGCGACGGCACGGCGTGGGACCTCGGCCAGCGAGGCGAGATCGGCGACATCGACACCGCGAGGCGCGGCCGGGCGGGCCACCGTCTCATGGTCCCGAAACTTGAAGTCGTGGCCGTAGAGGGGCTGGGTCGTGCGCACCCAGAGGGCCGGGATGCCGAAGGCGTCCGCGACGATCAAGCCGTGCAGGGAGGACGTCACAATCGTGTGGCACTGGGCGATGTCCATCGCGACGGCGAGGGGAGATCTCGTCGTGCTGATGACCCGGACCCGACCCACGCCCGCGGCGGGCACCGCAGTGAGCTCCGCGGCCTCCTCATGGGAGTAGTGCGGGACGATCCCGACGGCATAGCGCTTGGGTCGCGGCCGCACGATCCGTCGCAGCAGCAGTCCCGGGTCGCCCAGCGTGGTGACCTCGGCGGTGCCGAGCCGTTCGCGAGTCAGCTCCCCGCGCAGCGCGATCGGATGAGCCCGCGGCAGGCCGAGCGGCTCATCGAGGATCTGGCCGGTCCCCCAGATGGCGCCCGAGAACTCCGGGGGGAGTTGTTGCAGCAGCGAGCCGACCCCCACGGCGGCCGCCGATTCGATCGGCGATCGCGCCGCGATGACGCCCAGGTGACGCAGGACCAGTGGGGTGAGGAGGTCCCCGAAGTTCCTCTTCCCCTCCCACCAATAGAACCCGATCACGGGGGCGGTCGGGTACAGCCGTGGCGTGGCGAGGTCGTGGACAGCGCGGCTGACGGACCGCGCGGCGCGACGCGTTCGACCGGTGTAGGTGAATTTGGGCGCCAGTCGGCCCGGTCGCTTCATGGCACGGAATGATACGTCAGAGGCTTCGCGGCCTCGTCGAGTCACGCAGTGCGCCAACCGGTTTCGTGGAGGTCAGGGGGGCTGTGGGCCGGCCTGCCGCAGGCGTGGTCGGCGCTCAGAACAGCCGCGACGCGCTGTCGTCCATCCCCCGGAGGGCCTCGTAGTCCAGGGTCACGCACCGAATCCCGCGGTCCGTGGCGAGCGTGCGGGCCTGTGGCTTGATCTCCTGGGCCGCAAAGACGCCCTGGACCGGCCCGCCGGCCACCAGATGCGGATCGCGGTTGAGCAACTCCAGGTAGCGGGTCAGCTGTTCGACGCCGTCGATCTCACCGCGGCGCTTGATCTCGATCGCGACGCTGCGGCCGCCGGGGTCGCGGGCCAGGATGTCGACCGGGCCGATGGCGGTCAGATACTCCCGACGGACCAGCTGGTATCCCTCGCCCAGGGTGGTGATGTGTTCCGCGAGGAGCGCCTGCAGATGCGCCTCGACACCGTCCTTGACCAGGCCCGGGTCCACGCCCAGCGGGTGGGTGCTGTCATGCAGCACGTCGTACAGGCGGATCCGCAACGCATCGCCGCTCTTGGCGTGCCGGACCACCCACACGGCGGCGACTCCGCTGGCAACCTCGTCTTCCTCGGGGGCGAGTTCGGCCAGGGCGCAGGGCGGGGACATCCAGTTGAGCGGCTTGTAGGAGCCCCCGTCGCTGTGCACCAGCACCGAACCGTCGGCTTTGACCAGCAACAGCCGGGTGGCCAGGGGCAGATGGGCCGACAGTCGGCCCGTGTAATCGACGCTGCACGTCGCGATCACCACACGCACGCCGTTACTGTGGCACACCCGCGCGGCGACGGCGACGGCGACGGCGGACGGCGCCTCGCGATCGACCGACCGACCGACCGGTCGGGGTGGCTGAGGTCTCATCCGCTAGCCCGCCCGCGGGGCCGTCCGCGCTGGCACACTCGCGGGCATGACACGTGACATCGCTAAGGTCGGGGTAGTGGGGCTTGGCACCATCGGCGGCGGAATCGTCGAGGTGTTCGCCCGGAGCGGCATCGAGACCATCGGTGTCGAAGTCAGTGACGAGGCGCTCGCGCGAGCCAAATCGTTCGTCGAAAACTCTCTGCAACGCGCGGTCGACCGCGAGAAGTTGGCCGACGCGGACCGCCTCGAGGCCCTGGGCCGCATCTCCTACACGAAGACCGTGGCCGACCTCGCCGGCTGCGACATGGTCATTGAGGCCGTGCCGGAAGACCTGGACCTCAAGCGCAGCATCTTCACCCAGCTCGACGACATCGTGGCGCAGGACGCGATCCTGGCCACCAGCTCGTCCGCACACTCGATCACCGACGTGGCGATGTCGACCAAGCAGCCCCAGCGGGTGCTCGGCATGCACTTCTTCGCCCCGGTGCCGGTGCTCAAGCTCGTCGAGGTCATCAGCACGGTGGTCACCGATCCGGCGATCGCGGACCAGGTCACCGAGCTGGCCGAGCAGCTGGGCAAGCAACCCGTCCGGGTCGGCGACCGGGCCGGATTCATCGCGAACGCGCTGATCATGGGCTATGTCAACCACGCCGTGGGGATGTACGAGAGCAAGTACGCCACCCGTGAGGACATCGACGCCGCCATGATGATGGGCTGCGGCTACCCGATGGGCCCGCTGGCGCTGGCCGACCTCGTCGGCGTCGACACGATCTTCGCGGTGCTGGAGACCATGTATGAGCAGAGCGGCGAGCGCCTGCATGCCCCGGCCCCGATCTTCAAGCAGATGATCTCGGCGGGCTGGCTGGGCCGCAAGTCCGGCCGCGGCTTCTACAGCTACGAGAAGCCGGGCTCCAGCAAGGTCGTCGCCGACGAGTTGACCCCCGCCAAGGGCGCCGCCGCCGATGCCGGCCTGCGCGACATCGGCACGGTCGGCGTCATCGGCAACGGCACCATGGCCATGGGGATCGTCGAGGTCTTCGTCAAGGCCGGCTACCCGACGACCTTCGTCGCCCGGTCCCAGGAGAAGGCCGAGGCCTCGCTCGGGATGCTCCGCAAGAGCCTGGACCGCGCCCTGTCCAAGGGCAAGTTGACCCAGGAGAAGTACGACGCCACGCTGGCCCTCGCCACGCCCTCGGCCAGCTACGACGACCTGAAGGACGTCGACATCGTCGTCGAGGCCATCGCCGAGGACCTGGCCGTCAAGATCGACACGTTCCAGCGGCTCGACAAGGTCTGCAAGCCCGGCTGCATCCTCGCCTCGACGACGTCCTCGCTGCCGGTGGTCAAGATCGCCGCGGCGACCTCGCGGCCGGCCGATGTCATCGGCATGCACTTCTTCAACCCGGCCGCGATCATGAGGCTCGTCGAGATCGTCTCGACGGTCATCACGGCCAAGGACGTCCGCGACACCGTGGATGCGCTGTGCGCCAAGATCGGCAAGCGCGCGGTGCACTGTGGCGACCGCTCCGGCTTCATCGTCAACGCACTGCTGTTCCCCTACCTCAACGACGCCGTGTCGATGCTCGAGGAGCACTACGCGACGGCCGACGACATCGACCTGGCCATGAAGCAGGGCTGCAGCCTGCCGATGGGCCCGTTCGAGCTGCTCGACGTCGTCGGCAACGACGTGTCGCTGGCCATCCAGAAGGAGCTGTTCACCGAGTTCCGCGACCCGCATTTCCGGCCGGCGCCGCTTCTGGAGCACCTGGTCAAGGGCGGTTATCTGGGCCGCAAGACCGGGCACGGATTCCGGTCCTACGCCAAGAAGTAGGCCGCTGCGCCGTTCCCTCGCCGCCTTGGCATGATGGGCTACGCCCGGGGCCGGCCGTGACCACCCACGGCCGGCCTCGATCCCTGTCACCCACGATGGCCGCGAGGTGCCCGCCGATGACGTCCCAGCCCCCGGTCGACCCGCGGACGGGTCCGCAGCCCCAGAGCACGCCCAGCGAGATTCGCGCGAACAGTGTCCTGCCGGCGCACCGGGAGGACATCGAGCTGCACACCGCCGACGGGATGGTCCTGGTCGGGGAGCTCGCGACCCCGCTGGACCGCCCGCCTGTGGCGACCCTCATCACGCTGCACCCGCTGCCCACCCACGGCGGCTTCATGGACAGCCACGTCTACCGCAAGGCGGCGTTCCGGCTGCCGGCGCTGGCCGACATCGCGGTGCTCCGGTTCAACACCCGTGGCACGAGTTCGGCTCGGGGCACCAGCGAGGGCGAATTCGACTACGCGCAGAGCGAGAAGTACGACGTGGCGGCCGCGATCGAATACGCCGAGTTCCACGACCTGCCCCATCGCTGGCTGGTGGGTTGGAGTTTCGGGACCGACTTGGCGCTGATGCACGGCCACGACCCGGCCGTCGAGGGGGCGATCCTGCTGTCCCCGCCGCTGCGCTACAGCCACGAGGGCCACCTCGCCGAGTGGGCCGCCGAAGGCAAGCCGGTGGTGGCGCTCGTGCCGGAATTCGACGACTACCTGCGGCCGGCGGAGGCCGTCGATCGCTTCGCCGCGATCCCGCAGGCGCACGTGGTGCCGATCGAGGGCGGCAAGCACCTATGGGTGGGGGAGAGCTACGTCCGCCGGGCGCTGCAGGATATCGTCGACGTCGTCGCGCCGGGACATGGCGAGCTGCCGACCACGTGGTCCGGCCCGATGGAGGAAGCGGAGGCCCCCGACCTGGGCTGATGTTCGCTCTGGGCGCGCCGCGAACGGCTGTTGCGCATGGTGGCGAAGGTGACGTGCGGGTTGCCTCACGTCGAGCCTGCCGAGGTCGACAAGTAGGGGGCCGGGCGATCTCTCGACCGCCCCGAAACACGCGACGTAGACAGGGATGACCATGACTCCTCCTGCCCCAACGAACCCCTTGCCTCGTTCCCGGTTCGGCGTACGCGGCCTGTTCATGCGCGTGATGCTCATCGGTCTCGTGGGGATGCTCCTGGTCGCCGGAGCCGGGCTGATCGGCATCCAGCGCGAGCGGGACGCCGCCGGCGAGCGCAAGGCGCTGTATGACAACCTGCTCTACCAGGAGCACATGCGCTATCAGGGCGCCCAGGTCGAGGGCGCGGCCGTCACCTACCTGGGCGATATCGCCAGCGGGGCCGCCGCCAAGGACCAGACCAGCGCCAAGGCGTACGCCGAGAAGGCGAACGCGCTCGCCGCCAGTGTCAAGGACTTTCCTGCCGGCGACCTCACGCCGGCCCAGCAGGACATTCTGGCGGTGATGCGCAAGCAGCACGCGCTGTCCAAGGACTCGGCCGACCGGGGCCTGAAGGCCATCCTGAGCGGCAACGCCGCGCAGGGCTTCGGCATCTTCATGCAGGAGTCGATGCCGCAGTACGCCGACTTCCTCAAGCAGATCGACACCCTGACGACCACCTCCAAGGCGCGTCTGTCGGCCGCATCGGAGGATGCGGACGCGGCGTCGCGGTGGGCCAACCTGGTGATCGGTGCCGCCCTCCTCGCCGGCGTCCTGCTCAGCATCTGGTCCGGGCTGCAGTCCGCAAGCCGGATGCTGCGCAATGTCAACGCCGTGCGGCGCTCCATCGAGGGGTTGGGCCGCGGTGACCTCACGGTGGCCGCCGAGGCCATCTCCGCCGACGAGGTCGGCGCCACCGCGCAGGCCGCCGAGCAGGCCCGCCTGGCGATGCGAGAGGTCATCGGGCAGGTCTCGGAGAGCTCCGCCGAGGTGTCCTCGGCGTCCACCGAACTGCGGGCGACCCTGAGTCAGATGGAGGACAACGCCGACAAGGCGACCGCCGAACTGACCCGGATTTCCGGTGCCGCCGAAAACGTGTCGAACAACGTCAACACCGTGGCCGCCGGCGCCGAGGAGATGACGGCCAGCATCCGCGAGATCGCCAAGAACGCGCAGGACGCCGCCGGCGTCGCCGCGAGCGCCGTCAAGGTGGCCGACCACACAAACGCCACCGTCGCCAAGCTCGGCGAGTCCTCGGCCAAGATCGGCGAGGTCATCAAGACCATCACCTCGATCGCGGAGCAGACCAACCTGCTGGCGCTCAACGCCACCATCGAAGCCGCGCGGGCCGGTGAGGCGGGCAAGGGCTTCGCTGTGGTCGCCACCGAGGTCAAGGACCTGGCGCAGGAGACCGCGAAGGCGACCGAGGACATCTCCCAGCGGGTGGAGCAGATCCAGATCGACACCGAGGCGGCAGTATCGGCCATCAGCGAGATCTCGATGATCATCGCGCAGATCAACGACACCCAGGCCACGATCGCCTCGGCCGTGGAAGAGCAGACCGCCACGACGAACGAGATCGGCCGCAATGTCGCTCAGGCGGCCACCGGCTCGACCGCCATCAGCGGGGACCTGACGACGGCCTCCAACGTGGCGCACGGTGTCAGCGGCGCGGCCCGCAACCTGGTAGGAAGCGCCGACCAGCTGTCCGATCGGGCCGGCGCGCTGCAGACCCTGGTCCGCCGCTTCACCCTCTGAGTGACCCCTGGTCCTGGTCCGTTCGCCGGGCCAGGCCGGGGTCCTCCGACGTCCCGACGTGGTCCAGCGTGGTCAGGGAATCGACTGGTAACGTTTTCCCATGGAAGCGACGATCGACAGCGTGGGGCGCATCGTCGTGCCTAAGGCGCTCCGCGACGAACTTGGGCTGGTCCCCGGCACGAAGGTCGACGTTTCACGCTACGGCTCGGGTCTGCACATCCAGCCCGGCGGCCGGACCGCCGGGCTCATCACAGACGAATATGGCGACCTCGTGCTGAGTGGCGATGGTGTGCTCACCGACGAGATGATGTTCGCCCTCATCGAAGCAGGGCGGCGCTGACGCTGTGAGTGAGCCCCTGCGGTGACTGAAGTCGCGCCTGGTGAGGTTGCCGTCGATAGCAGCCTCGCCATTCCCTTGCTCTCCGCGAACCACGAATATCACCGGTTCGCGCGCAGTTGGGCGCGTGGGAGGGCGATGGCCCTCACCGGCCATTCAGCGGCAGAGACCTACTCCGTCCTGACGCGGCTGCCCATGGCCATGCGCGCGGAGGCTGACGATGCCGCCCAGCTCATCCAAGCGCGGTTCACCCGCGTGGTGCTGGTGCCACCGGCTGAGGCGTCGTCGGTGCACCTGTTGCTCGCGTCCGCCGGGATTCGCGGCGGGGCGGTGTACGACGCGCTGGTCGCGCTCGCCGCCCGTGCCGCCGGGCTGCCGTTGGCGACGCGGGACGCACGGGCCCGCACGACGTACGAGGCTCTAGGAGTCACCGTCGAGGTCGTGCCGTCCGTCGGGTGAGCGCAGGTCCTACCCAGAGAACGGGAACGGGCCGCCGCTCACGACGTACGCCGTGGGTGGCGGCCCGGTCACGCTGGAGGTGCCGCGATCAGACGTCGCGGAACCAGTTGATCTTGTCGATCAGGCGGTCGCGCATCTCCGGGTTGGTCACGCCCAGGCCCTCTTGCGGCGCCAGGCACAGGACGCCGACCTTGCCCTGGTGCAGGTTCTTGTGCACGTCGAGGGCGGCCTGGCCGACCTCATCCATGGCATAGGTCTTGCTCAGGGTCGGCTGCACGATGCCGCGCCGCACCAGGCTGTTGGCCTCCCACGCCTCGCGGTAGTTCGCGAAGTGGCTGGAGATGATCCGCTTGAGGTTCATCCACAGGTAGCGGTTGTCGTATTCGTGCATGTAGCCCGACGTGGACGCGCAGGTCACGATCGTGCCGCCCTTGCGGGTGACGTAGACGCTGGCGCCGAAGGTCTCCCGGCCCGGGTGCTCGAAGACGATGTCGATGTCGGCGCCGCCGGTGAGCTCGCGGATCTTCTTGCCGAACCGCTGCCATTCCTTGGGGTTCTGCTTGGTGTTGTCCTCGTTCCAGAACTTGTAGTCCTCGGCGCGCCGGTCGATGATCAGCTCGGCGCCCATCCGGCGGCAGATCTCGGCCTTGTCGGGCGAGGACACCACGCAGACCGGGGTCGCGCCGCCCGCCAACGCCATCTGCGTGGCATAGCCGCCGAGGCCACCGCTGGCACCCCAGATCAGCACCCGGTCGCCGAGCTTCATGGCGGCGCCGTTCTTGCTGACCAGTTGCCGGTACGCCGTGCAGTTGACCAGCCCGGGGCTGGCGGCCTCTTCCCAGGTCAGGTGCTCGGGCTTGGGCATCAGCTGGTTGGCCTTGACGATGCACAGCTGGGCCAGGCCGCCGAAGTTGGTCTCGAAGCCCCAGATCCGCTGCTCGGGGTCCATCATCGTGTCGTTGTGGCCGTCGGGGGACTCCAGCTCCACCGACAGGCAGTGCGCGACCACCTCGGCGCCGGGCTTCCACAGGTTGACGCCCGGACCGGTGCGCAGGACGACGCCCGCCAGGTCGGAGCCGACGATGTGATAGGGCAGGTCGTGGCGCTTCGTGTATTCCGAGAGCCGCCCGTAGCGCTCCAGGAAGCCGAACGTCGGCAGCGGCTCGAAAATCGAGGTCCACACGGTGTTGTAGTTGATCGCGCTCGCCATGACCGCGACGAGCGCCTCACCCGGAGCCAGCTCGGGGATCGGCACCTCGTCCACGTGCAGGGACTTGCGCGGGTCCTTGTCGCGGGAGGCCAGGCCGGCGAACATGTCGACCTCGTCCTTGTGGACGGTGACCGCGCGGAACGATTCCGGCACTGCCAAGCCCTCGTAGGTGGACCGCTCGCGGTCGCCGGACATGATGGCGTCGCGGATCTCGTTCATCGTTGTCATGCCAGATCGCTCCTCGTGAGGCGGGGGGTCGGAACGTTGCTACGGGTCAGGATCGTGGCCGCGCCGGCCGGCAATCCGCCGCAGGGCCGGTGACATTGGTCACGGGCCCTGCGGCGCAGCGGCCGGGGTCAGCGCTGCGTCAGTGACTGGTGCTTGACGGGCCACTTCCTCGGACTCCGCTGCGCTACGCCCTTCGTCAGTGACCGGTGCCGGGCTCGACGAGCTCCACCAAAATGCCGCCGGCGTCCTTGGGGTGGATGAAGTTGATCCGGCTGCCCGCCGTACCGCGCTTGGGGACGTCGTACAGCAACCGCAGGCCGCGCTCCCGCAACGTCGCGCAGGCCGCGTCGATGTCGGCGACCCGATACGCCATCTGCTGGATGCCGGGGCCCGACTTGGCCAGGAACTTGGCGATCGTGCTGGTCTCGTTGAGGGGCGCGAGCAACTGGATGCACGAGGTGGAGTCGCCGACCGCCATCATGGCTTCCTGGACGCCCTGCTCCTCGTTGGTCTCCCGATGCGCCATCCGCATCCCGTACTTCTCCTCGTAGAACGCGATGGCCTCATCGAGGTTCGGCACCGCGATGCCGACGTGGTCGATATGCGTGAACAGTCCGGTCATGTCTGCGGTCATGCGCCCTAGCCTAGAGCGCCGTGCGGCACCCCGGTCGGGTCCGCGGCGACCGGTTGACCGGCCCTCTGCGAGGGACGCTTGCGCAGGGCGACGACCGATCAGCGCAGTGGCTCGGCCGTGCGCGCCGATCCGTCGGAGGTGGTGGATACAGTGGCGGAACTGAACGCTGATTAAGGAGGCCCCATGTCCGAAACCACCGTGATCGTCGCCGGCGCCCGCACCCCGATGGGCCGCCTGATGGGGTCCCTGAAGGACTTGACGGCGATGGAACTCGGCGGGGTCGCCATCAAGGGTGCGCTGCAGCGTGCCGGAGTGCGCCCGGACCAGGTCGGATACGTGATCATGGGGCACGTCCTGCAGGCCGGCTGCGGTCAGATGACCGCCCGCCAGGCCGCCGTCGCCGCGGGCATCCCGATGACGGTGCCGGCCCTCACCATCAACAAGGTCTGCCTGTCCGGCCTCGCCGCCATCGCGCAGGCCGACCAGATGATCCGCGCGGGCGACGCCGAGATCGTGGTCGCGGGCGGGATGGAATCGATGACGCAGGCTCCGCACCTGCTGGCGAACAGCCGGGCCGGCTACAAGTACGGCACCGTGCCGATGCGCGACTCGATGGACTACGACGGGCTGTGGGACATCTTCACGAACCAGGGGATGGGCAACCTGACCGAATCCGCGAACACCGGCGACGTCACGCGCGAGGACCAGGACGCCTTCTCGGCCCGCAGCCACCAGCTCGCGGCCAAGGCCTGGGCGGACGGCAAGTTCGCCGACGAGGTCGTCCCGGTCGAGATTCCGCAGCGCAAGGGCGACCCGAAGGTCTTCAACCAGGACGAGGGCATCCGCCCCGAGACGACGGCCCAAAGCCTGGCCACGCTGCGCCCCGCGTTCTCCAAGGAGGGCACCGTCACGGCCGGTTCGGCCAGTCAGATCAGTGATGGGGCGTGCGCGGTCGTCGTGATGAGCAAGGCCAAGGCGCAGGAACTGGGCCTGGAGTGGCTTGCGGAGATCGGTGCGTACGGCGCCGTCGCCGGCCCCGATTCGACGCTGCAGCAGCAGCCGTCCAATGCCATCGCTGCGGCCTGCCGCAAGGCCGGCATCGAGCCCACGGACCTCGATGTCGTCGAGATCAACGAGGCCTTCGCCGCGGTGGGCATCGCCTCCCAACGCGAGCTGGGGATCGATCCCGAGCGGGTCAACCCCAACGGCGGCGCGATCGCCATGGGCCACCCGCTCGGCGCCTCCGGTGCTCGGGTCGTGCTGACCCTCGCCCTGGAGCTCAAGCGCCGCGGCGGCGGCGTCGGGGCCGCCGGCCTGTGCGGCGGCGGCGGCCAGGGCGACGCGCTCATTGTGCGGGTCCCGAAGTCCTGATCCGCACCCCTCGACGCCCGTACGCCGACTGTCGGCGTACGGGCGTCCTGCCTGCTGCGCTCCCCGCCGCTGCCCGTGCCGCCCTGAGTAAGGTGAGCCCATGTCCCGCCGCGCCGCCGACGTCCCCACCCTCGTGTCCCAGGCTCGGGACGGTGCGCCGCGGGCCGTGGCGCGGTTGATCTCCCTCGTCGAGGACGCCTCGCCGCTGCTGCGCGAGGTGATGGCGGAGCTGGCGCCATACACCGGGCACGCCCACATCATCGGCATCACCGGCAGCCCCGGCGTGGGCAAGTCCACCTCGACCAATGCGCTGGTCACCGCCTTCCGCAAGCAGGGCAAGCGGGTCGGGGTGCTGGCCGTCGACCCGAGTTCGCCGTTCTCCGGCGGCGCCCTGCTGGGCGACCGGGTCCGCATGCAGGATCACGCGCTGGACCGCGAGGTCTACATTCGCTCGATGGCCAGCCGCGGCCACCTCGGGGGGTTGTCCTGGGCGACCCCGCAGGCGCTGCGTGTGCTCGACGCGGCGGGCTGCGACGTTCTGCTCGTCGAGACCGTGGGAGTCGGTCAGTCCGAGGTCGAGGTGGTCGGCCTGGCGGACACCACGATCGTGCTGCTCGCGCCGGGGATGGGCGACGGCATCCAGGCCGCGAAGGCGGGCATCCTGGAGATCGGTGACATCTTCGTGGTGAACAAGGCCGATCGCGAGGGAGCGGATGCCACCGTGCGCGACATCCGGCACATGATCAGCCTCGGGGAGCGCAGCGATGCCCCGCAGTGGCGGCCGCCGGTGCTCAAGACCGTTGCCGCGCAAATGCAGGGTGTCGATGAGGTCGTGGCGGCCATCGGTGAACACCACGGGTGGATGGCAGAGCACGGCGAGCTGCACCGGCGCCGGGTGGCCCGGGCGGCCGACGAGATCGAGGCGATCACGCTGGCGACGCTGCGCGCGCGGATGGGTGACCTGCGCGGCGAGCACAGCATGGCGGATCTGGCCCAGCAGGTGGTCAGCGGCGCCATCGACCCCTATGCCGCGGCCGATCGGGTGCTCGCCAACATGAGCTGAGTTTCCTTGGCCGGACCTGCCGCCGGTGCGCCTGCCCGGGCACCCGCGACCGGACACCTACCGTGTCAGCATGGACCTGGTCTCGCTTGATCTGTCGAATCACGATCACGCAGAGCGCTATTGGCGTGTCCGGGAGACGGCGTTGAGCGCGGGTCGACCGCGGTATCAGCCGACCGCCTTGGAGGACTTTGTCGAGCTGATGGCCCTGCCCAACGACCGGTTTCGGCGTCGGGTGCTCGGCGTGATGACCCGAGGTTCCCTGCTCGGCGCGGCGATGGAACTGATTCCGACGGCACCCGACCCCGACGCGGAGACGATCGACGGGTGGGTCTTCCCTTACGTGCCGCCCGCCTATCGCAACGACGGCATCGGCACGTTGATGATGACCGAACTCATCGGCCGGGCCCAGGCCGAGGGGCGCACGCGGATGCTGTCGGCCGTGGAGTTCGCCGGGGACAATCTGATGGAGGCCAGTCGGCACCCGTATGTGACCTTTGCCAGGTCGCACGGCTTCGAGATCGGGCGCCGAATTATCCGCTGGGAGTTGACCCTGCCGCTGAAGCCGGAGACGGTGACCTCCTTCGTCCAGGCGGGTTATCCGCGTCTGGAGGGCTACCGGTTCGCCCTGTTCGAGGGCCTGCCCCCGGCCCAATGGCGGGACGACCTCCTGGCCCTGCGGGCCGAGTCCGACGCCCACGACCTGGTTCGCGGCCTCTCGGTCGATCCCGAGCAGACCACGGGTGACTTCGAGCGCACCACACAGATGTGGCTGGGTCAGGGGCACCGGGTGGTCACCGCGATCGCGCTGTGCCCGCAGGATCGAGTCGTCGCGTTGTCCACGGTGCGGGTTCCGCCCAAGCCCGATTTCGCGGCGACGCTGCAGCGGGCGACCTACGTCGACGAGGCCCACCGCCGCAAGCGGCTCGCCCCGATGCTGCTCGTGGCCACCGCGAGCTGGCTGGCTCGGCACGCTCCGGAGCGCCACCACATCCAGACCGCGACCGTGGAGGTCGACCGCAAGTTGGCCTCGCTGAGCCGGGCCATCGGCTACGAGCCCATCGAGACCATGCTGCGGGTGGCCCGCCGGGTCCTGCCGCCGGAGGAGGAGAAGCCGGCGAAATAAGCCCTGGCACAAGCCGCCCCTCCCGACGTACCGTCGCGCCGTGACAGCCATGCCCGCGCCGGATCCTGCCGCGGCGACGACCGCGAGCGGGGACACCGGCTCCCACCGGTTGGCAGACCTCGACGTACACGACGACGCCGTGCTGACGGCCTATCACCGACTCCACGGCCGAGCCCTCGGTCACGATCGGCCGCGCTTCGTGCCGACCTCCTGCGCGGAGCTGGCGGCGATCCTGAGGACGCCCTCGGACCGACAGGAGCGCCGCACGCTGGGGGCATTCGATGGGGAGCGGCTGGTGGGCACGGCGCTCAGCGTGCTGCCGCTGCGGGACAACCTCGACCTGGCGTGGCTGTTCGTTATCGTCGATCCCGACCTGCGGCGCCGGGGCATCGGTCGTGCCCTCGCCGTGGCCGGGCTCGCCCACGCTGCGGGCCACAGGCGGCACCGGGTGCTCTCGGAATTCGAACTCGACGGCGCGGTGTCCACCGAGGCGGCGACGGCGTACGGTCCGGTCGCCTTCGCGCGCGGGCTCGGCTTCGCGATCGCGAGCCGCGAGGTACGTCGTGAGCTGGCCCTGCCCGCCGACCCCGACCGGCTCGCCGCCCTGGACGAGCGCGCGCGCCGGGCCGCGGCGTACCGTATCGAGACCCACACCGGACTCCCGGATCCCAGCGATCTGCCCGATCTCGTCAGGCTCATGGGGCTCGTGACAGTGGACGCCCCGACCGGGTCCGTGACCATTGAGCCGGAGCACTTCACCGCCGACGGGGTGGCGCGCCTGCTGACCGCCAAGCTGGCCGCGGGAATGCACCTGCTCACGGTGCTTGCCCGCGACGGGGACGGCGCGGTCGTCGGGTTCAGCACCCAGCAGGCCTCGGGCGAGCCTGCCGCGCCGGTGATCCAGACCGACACCTACGTGGCGCGTCTTCATCGCGGCCACGGCCTCGGAGCCGCGATGAAAGCGGCCGGCATCCGCTGGTGGACCCAGCAGCAGCCGGCGCGGCAGCGCATCCTCACGTGCAATGCGCAGGACAACGCGGCCATGGTCGCGATCAACGAGGCAGCCGGTTTCGTCCCGATCGAAACCCTCTTTCTCGTCGCCAGGATCGCGCCGTGACGAGGAAAAACGCGGCGTAGGCTCGAAATCATGAGCGGCGCCCGGGGTAGCGGCGACCACGCCCAGTGGCGGTGGGCCCTCGCGGCGCTGCGACATCGACGTGGCCAGGCGGTAGGCGTGCTCGTGCTCGCCTTCCTCGTCGGCGCGTGCATCGTGCTCGTCCCGCTCGCCACCCGATCGCTGGAGCAGGGGGTCGTCAAGCCGGCCGTCACGCTGCGCCCGGCTGTGGAGAGCGCGCTGATCATCGATGCCGGGCTGCAGCCGGCCTCGGCGCCGCAGCTCGACGAGGCCGCCGCGCTCTTCGGGCCGGGCATGCGTGGCGTGTACCCGCGGGGGATCACCGACCGCCGCGCCCCCGGAACGACTCCCGTCTTCCCGGCGCCGGCCCCGGAGAACCCGGCAACGCTCCTCGTCCGCGACGACATCTGCGCGCACTTGCGATTCGCCGCCGGCCGCTGCCCGGCGGCGGCGAACGAGATCGCCGTGAGCGAGCAAGACTCGGCCGCCTACGGCTGGACCGTCGGCGCCACCAGGCCCTTCACAGCACAGGGACTGACCGATCCCCGTGCCCAGCGCGCCGGGACGCTCGATCCGGCCTCGCCGGGGCAGGTTTCACTGCGGATCGTGGGCGCCTACCGACAGGTCCCCGCCGACAGCTACTGGTTGGGAGCCCACCTCGGCGGCAACCACGTCATCGTGCTGGACCGCGGCGTGGCGCTCGACCCGTTCGTGACGGTGCCGGCGACGCTCGGCCCGGCGTGGGTCGCTGCCACGAGCCGGGAATACCCAGCCGATCCCGCCGCCCTGACGATCGACACGCTCCCGCTGGTGCGCGCTGAGATCGGCGACGCGCAAGCACGGGCCGCCGCGGGCACCCTGTTCCGCGGTCGCCTGGATGCCGCGCAGGAGGAGGTCGAGGCGTCGGCCGCGCAGGTCCGCCGCCTGGTGCCGCTGGTGCTGGGACAGCTCGCCGCGCTCGTCGTCGCCGTCCTCTTCGCCGTCGCCCGGGCCGCAGCCGACGAACGGCGCGGTGAGGCTGCCCTGGCCCGGCTCCGCGGCGGCGGCGCGCGTGGGGCCAGGATGCTGTTGCTCGGGGAGTTGCTGCCGCCGGTGGTGGTCGGGGTCCTCGCGGGCAGCATCGGCGCGGTCGGCATCGACGCCCTGCTGCGCTCCCGTGTGCTGCCGCCGGGCGTGCCCGCCGAGATCGGTGCGTCGACGGTGGCCGCGGTTCTCGTGGGCGCCCTGGTTGCCGCGCTTGCGGTGACGCTGGCGGTGGGGCGGGTAGCCCGCCAGCCGGTGGCCGCGCTGCTCCACCGGCTGCCCTTGCTGCCCGTGCTGCCCGGGAGCATCGGCGTCGGCACCTGGGTCGCCCTCGCGCTCTCGGTTGCCGCCGTGGTCGTGCTGCGCACCAGCAGCGAACCGACGCCGCTGGCGCTTGCCGCCCCCACCCTGGTGGCCTTCGCGGTCGGGCTGGTGGCGGCCGGACTCGTCGTCCGGTTCGGTTCGGCAGCCGCCACGCGGGCGCGGCGGCGGGGTCGGGTCGCCGCCGCCCTCGGTTGGGCGGGTGCGGCCCGCCGTCCCGCGGGCCGACTCGTTGTCGTCATCACCGCCATCGCCACGGCCAGCGCAATCGTCGCCGTCAATGCCGCCGTCGTCGGTGCGCGCAACCGCGCGCTGCGGGCCGAACTGGAGGCCGGGGCGCCGTACGCGCTCCAGGTGGCGACCTACGATCTCGACGCGCTCGTCGACCTCGTCCACGCGGCCGACCCGTCGGGCACCGCCGCAAGCGTGGTCGCCGTGACCCGGCCGGCCGACGCCGGCGCGCCCGCCACCCTGGCCGTCGATCCCCGCCAGCTGCGCACGATCGCCTTCCCGAGTGCCGTCCCCGCCGAGCTGGCGTCGCTCACGGCGGGCACGCCCGGGTTGACTCCGCGGGTGGCGCCGTTGCGGCTGTCCGGTACGACGCTCAGCGCGACCCTGCGGACGGACCTCACCGGACTCCCGCCGCAGTGGGGGGTGCTGGTCAACGCGGTCCTGACCACCTCCGACGGGCGGCGCCTGAACCGTACGCTCGGGGTCCTGCCGGACCACTCTCCCGGCGCGGTCACCCTGCGTGCCCCACTGCTCTGCGAGGGATCCTGTCGCCTCGACCGGCTCGAGTTCACGCTGACCCGGAGCGCGGCAACGTCTGACCCGCGCGCAGCGGCCGCGGCGACGGGTCGGATTCACCTGCTGGCTCTGGGGGTCGACGGCCGTAGTGTCGGCGCCGACCAGAACGCGGGCTGGCAGTCGTGGGCGGACCCGGATCGGTCCCCGGCCTCGGCGGATCCGAGCTCCGGTCCGTTCATAAGGATCATCACCGACCCGGCCGCAGGGTCCGCGCCGGGCGCGCTGGTCCTGGAGGTCTCGCTCGGCGGTGGCCCAGCGGCGCTGCCCCGCGCCGACGTACCGGAACCGCTACCCGCCCTGCTCGCCGGCCTGCCCAATGCCGGCGGCGTGAGCCTGGCGAAGGGCATCACCGACGCCATGCTGTCGGTTCGTCGAGTGGGCTCCCCCGACCAGTTGCCGTTGCTCGGGGACCGGGGGGTGCTGGTGGACCGCACGGTGCTCGGGCTGCGAGGCGCCTCTCTAGGGTCGCGGGACAGTGCGGAGGTGTGGTTCGCGGCGGGCTCCGATACGGCGCGCTCGGCGGTTCGCGACGCGTTGGCCGCTGCGGGGATGCAGGTGACGGGCGAGCGCGACGTGGCGGCGATCCGGGCGCGGTACGACGCCTCCGGGTCAGCCTGGGGCCTGGCACTAGCGGTGGTCACAGCGCTGCTGTCGCTGGTCGTTGCGGTTTGTTTCACGGTGGTGGCGGCTGTCTTGGGGTGGCGCCGGGCTGCTGCCGACAGCGCCACCTTGCGGCTGGCTGGCGTGCCCTCGACAACGCTGCGGGCGGCCGGGATGAGGGAACGGGGAACGCTGGTCGTGGTCGGCCTGGCTGCGGGTGTGCTGGCGGGTGTCGTGGGTGCCGTGCTCGTCATGCCGCTGTTCCCGCTGTTCACCAGGCCCCCGATCCGACCGGTGCCGCGGTTGACGCCCGATGCCCTGGCCGTCGGCCTGACGGTACTCGTCATCGCGGTGACGCTGGGGGCAGCCGTGGTGGCGGCGGCACACGTGGTTCTCTCGCGGTCCCGCTTGCGGCTGGTGGCGCAGGACGCATGAGCAGAGCGGCGGCGTGGGGATGAGCGGTGCCAACGCCGGGTTGGCCGTGACGACGCGCGGGCTGGTCCACGTGTACCGGACCGAGGGTCAGGACGTGGCGGCGCTGGCGGGCGTCGATCTGTCGATCGGTCCAGGTGAGATGGTGGGTTTGCTCGGGCCATCGGGGTCGGGCAAATCCACGCTACTAGCGCTGCTCGGCGGGTTGATGCGGCCGAGCGCTGGGCGCATCCTCGTCGGCGGTCACGATCTTGCCGAGCTGGCCGATGCGCAGGTGGATGCTTATCGCGCTACCGAGGTAGGGATCCTGTTGCAGGGGGCGCGGCGCAACCTGGTTCCCTATCTCACGGTGGCCGAAAACGTGGCGTTCGCCCAGGCGTCCGCTCGCCGTGCGGGGAAGACCGGGACAGCACCGTCCGCCCGGGAGGCGCTGGAGCTGGTGCAGGTCGCCGAGCTGGCCGATGCGCTACCCGCCGCCCTGGGACCCGGCCAGGCGCAGCTGTGCGCTCTCGCCGTCGCGCTCAGCGCGCGGCCCGGCCTGCTGCTGGCCGATGAGCCGTCCGCGAGCCTGTCCGCCACGGCCCGAGACCACGTGCTCGCGGCGATCGCGGGGGTCAACTCCGCCTGGGGGACGACCGTCATCGTCGTGACCCACGACGCGGCGGTGGCTGCAGGCATGCGGCGTACCATCACGATTCGCGACGGCCGCGTCGGTGGTCAGGGCCGCGGCGGTGAGGAGTTCGCGGTTGTCGCCGCCGATGGATCGCTACCATTGCCGCTGGCCGCCCTCGCGGACCTCCCACCCGGGTCGGCGGTGCACGTGCTCCGCGCTGGGGACCGCTGGGTGCTGGTGCCGGAGAGTGAGGGGTGATGGGCGTCGCGCCGGAGGAGGGCAAGGTCGCGCGGCTCGCGGCGGTGGAGCTGACGGTGACGTACGGCGCACTTCGTGCCCTGGACCGGGTGTCGGTGGCCGTGGCGCCGGGATCGACCGTGGCGATCACGGGCGATTCGGGCGCGGGGAAGTCCACGCTGTTGTGGGCGTTGGCGGGGGCGGTCCGGCCAGCCTCCGGCGCGGTACTGCTTGACGGTGTGGATGTCACGGGCCAGCGACGTCCTTTCGACGTAGGGCTGTTGCCGCAGTCGTTTGCCCTGGCCACCGTGCTGAGCGCGGTCGAGAACGTGATTCTGCCGTTGTTGGCAGCGGGGGTGTCGGCGGCCGACGCCGGGGATCGGGCCACCGAGGCCCTGGACGCGCTGGGCGTGGCGGACGTGGCGACGCATCTGGTGGACGAATTGTCCGGGGGGCAGCGGCAACGGGTTGCCCTCGCGCGATTCCTAGCGATGCGCACGCCCGTCCTGCTGGTGGACGAGCCGACCTCGGCGCTAGACGTGCGGACCCGGGAACGAGTGTTGGCGGCGCTGCACGCCGCCGCCCATTCTGGTACCGCTGTCGTGATCGCCACCGACGACGCGGAAGTGGCCGCGGCCGCGAACGAGGAATGGGTGCTGGAGAGCGGGTGTGCGCGACGGGTGCGCGGCGATCTGGCCGGGAGCTCGATCGAGGCTCGGTGACCAACCGCCAGGCAAGGTGGAGCGGCTGGAGCTCGCCCTCGCGTGTCGGGCGGACGATCGAGCTGTGGGGCTCGGCTCGGACCGATCGGTAGCATCGGATTGTGCCCGCGCCCTTGTCCCTGCCATTCGACCCGATCCGTCGGGCGGCGGTGTTGTGGGAGCGGCGGTGGGGTCGGGCGTCGGCGCCGCAGGCGATGGCCGCGGCGACGTCGGTGATGCGGGCTCAGCAGCTGTTCTTGGCGACGTACGACGAGGCGTTGGCCCCCTTCGATCTGAGCTTTCCCCGGTTCGAGGCCTTGACGCTGTTGGAGTTCTCGCGCGATGGTCGGTTGCCGATGACGACGTTGAGTCGGCGGCTGATGGTGCATCCGACGAGCGCGACCCACACGGTCAAGCGGTTGGCGGAGCAGGGCTTCGTGGAACGGGTGCCGAATCCGGACGATGGACGGGGCACCTTGGCGGCGATCACACCGGCGGGCCGGGCCGTGCTGGCGGAGGCGACGGCGGTGCTGGTGGCCGGCGGGTTCGCACTGGACGCGTTGACGGGGGCCGAACGGGTCGAGCTGTTCCGGCTGTTGGAGAAGGTACGCCGCGGGGCGCGCGACTTCGACGATCAGAGCTCGGCGACGATCTAGCGAGCGCAGCGAGCGTTGAGGAGCGAGCGTTCAGGTGTGAGCGCCAGCGGCTGATGACCGTTCGTGACCTGCACGGATAGCACCATGGTGCTAAATGGGCTGGTGACGAACGGTCGTCCTGTGGATATCTCGCTGTCGGGTCCGGTCGACTCCCGCTGGCTGACGGGTGCGGGTGCCGGTGGCTGACGGGTGCGGGTGCCGCCGGATAGCCTCTAGCATTTACTAGGAAGTCCTAGTAAATTGTCCCCATGACGACGACGGACCGCCCGCAGACCGACCCCGCCGCCCCCACGACCTCCCAGCCCGCCGCAGGGACGCCGAGTGCGGCCCTCCCGACGTACACGTTGCCGTCCACCGACGGTGCTAACTCCAGGCAGCGCTGGCAGCAGCGCTACAACGAGGCCCTCGCCAAGGGGCGCGTCCGCAACGCGGACTTCACCACGCTGTCCGGGATGGAGGTCGAGCCGGCCTACGGGCCGACCGACGAGCAGGCCGCGGCCGACCCCCACTTCGATCGCATCGGCTGGCCGGGGGAGTACCCCTTCACGCGCGGCCTCTACAGCACCGGCTACCGCGGCCGGACCTGGACGATTCGGCAGTTCGCGGGCTTCGGCAACGCCAAGCAGACCAACGAGCGTTACAAGATGATCCTTGGCCGTGGCGGCGGCGGCCTATCCGTCGCCTTCGACATGCCGACCCTGATGGGCCGCGACAGCGACGACCCGATGTCCCTGGGCGAGGTCGGCCACTGCGGCGTGGCGATCGACTCCGCCGCCGACATGGACATCCTGTTCTCCGACATCACACTCGACGGCGTCACCACGTCGATGACGATCAGCGGTCCCGCCGTACCGGCCTTCTGCATGTATCTCGTCGCAGCGGAGCGCCAGGGCTGCGACATCGCCAAGCTCAACGGCACGCTGCAGACCGACATCTTCAAGGAGTACATCGCGCAGAAGGAGTGGCTCTTCGAGCCCGAGCCGCACCTGCGCCTGATCGGCGACCTGATGGAATACTGCGACGCCAACATCCGCGACTACAAGCCGCTGTCGGTGTCCGGCTATCACATCCGCGAGGCGGGGGCGACGGCCGCGCAGGAGCTCGCGTTCACGCTCGCGGACGGCTTCGGCTACGTCGAGCTCGGCCTTTCCCGCGGCCTCGACGTCGACTCCTTCGCGCCGGGGCTGAGCTTCTTCTTCGACGCCCACGTCGACTTCTTCGAGGAGATCGCCAAGTTCCGTGCGGCCCGCCGGATCTGGGCCCGCTGGCTGCGCGACACCTACGGCGCCAAGACCGAGAAGGCGCAGTGGCTGCGGTTCCACACCCAGACGGCCGGCGTCTCCCTGACCGCGCAGCAGCCGCTGAACAACGTCGTCCGTACGGCGGTCGAGGCGCTGTCCGCGGTCCTGGGCGGCACCAACTCCCTGCACACCAACGCCCTCGACGAGACGTTGGCCCTGCCCAGCGAGCACGCCGCCGAGGTGGCGCTGCGCACCCAGCAGGTGCTCATGGAAGAGACCGGCGTCGTGAACGTCGCCGACCCGCTGGGGGGGAGCTGGTACGTCGAGGCGCTCACCGACAAGATCGAGGCCGAGGCCGAGGCGATCTTCGCCAAGATCCTGGCGATGGGCGAGCTCGGCAAGAAGCCCGGCCCCGACGGCTCGATCCAGCACGAGATCGGCCCGATCACCTCCGGCCTGCTGCGCGGCATCGAGGAGGGCTGGTTCATGGCCGAGATCGGCGACGCGGCCTTCCACTACCAGGTGGCCCTGGAGCAGGGCGCCAAGAAGGTCGTCGGCGTCAACTGCCTGACCGACTCGATCAGCCACGAGCTGGAGATCCTGCGGGTCAGCCACGAGGTTGAGAAGGTGCAGGTGGCCGAGCTCGCCGACCGCAAGGCCGCTCGGGACCACGCCGCCGTCGACGCCGCGCTGGCGCGCCTGGTCGAGGTCTCGCGCACGTCCGAGAACATGATCCCGGCCATGCTCGACGCGGTCCGCGCAGAGGCGACGCTGGGCGAGATCTGTGGCGCTCTCAAGGCCGAGTGGGGCATCTACCGGGAGCCGGCGCGGTTCTGAGCGGCCCGGCGAACCCTTGACACCCGCAGCCCCCTGTTGAAGAGGAGTGGGGCTCGCGGGGGGAACAACTCCACCGGGTGGATCGTCGGAGCAGGTGCCCGACGGTCCGCCCGGTCTCTTTTGGTGGCGGCCCGCGCGGCGGCTTACGCTGCGGATCGGCCCACCGATTTCGCCAGAACGGCCGCCGCCGACCCCCGACCACGGAAGAAGGACTTGCCGTGCCAGCCGCACGCCGCCCCTCGTGGGTGTCGCTAGCCGCCTTCGCTCTCGGGGCCCCGGTGCTGATCCTGGGCCTGATCTATGCGATCGCGCTCGGTCCGTCGGGGCGGGTCGAAGCCTCGGCCCGAGTCGCCGCCCCGGGGGTGGTCGTGATCGGCGAGGATGCCGTTCGCGCGTCGTCGACGCCGGTGCATGTGTTGGTGCGGTCCGCCTCAGCCGGTCAGGTGACCGGGGTCCGGATGCTCGACGGCGACGCGCACGCGAGCCTGGAGGCCTCCCGGCACGCGTCGCTCGACGGCGTGTCCTTCCTCCCGCGGGCCCTGCGGGTGACCGCATCCGGAGACGGACCGTTGCCCCGCGCCATGAATCGCGACACCTTTCTCGCCGACCCGATGACCGCGGACCGTGTCGAACTCGACGTGACTCCGGGCCGGATGCCGCAGGCGCTGCTGATCTACCCGGGCGAGCCCGGGTCCCCCCGCGACGACGCCGTCGACGTGACCATGACGTGGTCGAACGCCGCGTGGTTCTGGCAGGCCGTAGCCCTCGCCCTCGCCGGAGCCGCATTGCTGGTCGCCGGCGTCTGGTCGCACCGCCGCAGGCTGCGCGCGAGCGGCCCCAACCGCGAGGACCGAGACCCGGCGGGCGCGACCGAGGTGCCGGACGCCTCCGGAGCAGGAGCAGACCGATGAGACCGTACGCCGTGCGCCGCGGGGCCTTGGCCACGCTGGCTGCCGCGATCGTGGGCGCCGGCGCCGTGACCGGTTGCGGAGCCCCCGGTGTGCCGGGTTCCGGGGGTCCGGACGCCAACCCTGGGGCCGCCGTCACCGAGGATCAGGCGCTCCGAGTGGCCGAACGTGTCCTGACGCAGGACGCGAAGCTGCGATCGGGCCAGCCGGACCCGGGCTCGGCGCTGGCCTCGACGTATGCGGGGGAGGGGCTCGTCGCCGCGAAGGCGGCGGTGCAACTCATCGCGGCGGGCGTGCAGGGCAAGTCGACCGGCACGGTCCGCGACGTCAAGGTGCTGACCACCTCCCGCGGAACGGGGTATCCGCGCTACATCCTGGCCGCCTCCGCGGCCGACACGGGCACCCTGCCGGTGGTTCACCTCCTGGTGGCGACGAAGCCCGATACGCCGTACCGGCTCACCCTCAGCGCGCAGCTGCTGCCCGGCGCGCAGATCAGCGCCTTCCCCAGCCGCGATGACGGGGCCGAGGTGGTCTCGGACTCCGGCGACCTGGCGATCAAGCCCGCCGACCTGCTGACGTCCTACGCCCGCGGGCTCGCGGCCAAGCAACCCGACCCGCCGTACGATTCCGACACCTTCGCCGAGCAGGTGCTCTCGCGGGCGGAAGCGGCCAAGACGGCCGTCGCGGCCCAGGCGGACTTCACCCAGTCGTTCCAGGTGCGCCAGGATCCGGTCGTGGCGTTCCGGCAACTCAACGGAGACACGCTGGTCCTGGGGGCGATCGAGCGGGTCAGTGACTACGCGATCAAGCCAGGGCAGCAGATGCAGCCCACGCCGATCTTCTCCGCCCTCGTGCCGGGGCGGTCCGTGCTGGTTCAACAGGTCCGCACCCAGGTCTCGCAGTTCGTCGTGTTCACCGTGCCGGCGCAGGGCAAGGCTCGGCTCGTCGCCGCGACGGAACAGGTCTCGGGCGCCTCGGGCTACTGACGGCCCCGGTTTTTCCTCCTCGGCTCCGGGCGCAAGAATGGGCGCCATGAGCCTGCCCGGATCCTTCTCGCCCTCGCTGCGTGGCGCCGTCGACCTGTCCTCGCTGGGCCGTCCCGCGCCCGCGCCCGCGTCTGCTGCCGCCTCGCCGTCCGGCGTCGTCCTGGACGTGACCGATGCCACCCTCGAGGCCGCCATCCTCGGCACCCGTGAGGTTCCGGCGCTGTTCGTGCTCTGGGACGGCCAGTCCCCCCAGACCAAGGCCGCGCTGGACAACGCGGTCGCCGCCGCACAGAAGGTCGCCGGGCGGGTGCGGGTGTGTTCCGTCGACATCCGGACGGCACCCGGGACGGCGCAGGCCTTTCAGGTCCAACAGATCCCCGTGACCTTGGCGATCATCGGCGCTCAGCCGGTGCCGCTGTTCGCCGGCGTGCAGCCCGTCGCGCAGCTGGACGCCGTGCTGGATCAGGTGCTGCAGCTGGCCAGTCAACACGGCGTCACGGGCACCTTCGACGCGAGACCCGCCGAGGCGGCCGCCGCCGACGAGGGCGCGGATCTGCCGGTGGCGCACGCCCTGGCCTATGAGGCGATCGAGCGCGGCGACTACGCCGCGGCTGTCGCGGCGTACGAGCAGGCGCTCAAGGACAACCCGGCCGATGCCGACGCCAAGGCGGGACTGGCGCAGGTGCAGCTCCTGCAGCGAGTCGCGGCTGCCGACCCGGCTGCCGCCCGCGCCGCGGCGGCCGAGCGCCCCGGCGACGTGGCAGCACAGCTCCTGGTCGCGGATCTGGACGTATCCGGTGGCCATGTCGAAGACGCCTTCGCGCGGCTGGTCGACCTCATCCGTGCGACCAGTGACGAGGACCGCGACCGGGTCCGCACCCACCTGCTCGGTCTGTTCGAGGTCGTCGGCTCCGCCGATGACCGGGTCGTCAAGGCGCGTCGGGCGCTGATGAGCGCACTGTTCTAGCCCCCGGCCCGCCTTATCCGCCGGCGACCAACAGCGCCTCGTCGAGGCGGCCGAGGAGCTCACCGGCCTGGGCGTCGACGTCCTCCGTGGAGAGCACCCGCAGGCCCAGCGGGTAGGTCTGCTCCGAGCCGTCCAGCACGATCAGGTGGACGTCGTCCGGCTCGCACAGGTCGCGGAAGTCGTCGAGGCGGCGGCCGGGCAGGTCCTCGACCACGATCACGTCGTACCCGGCTCGTCGGTAGGTCTCCGCCAGCGCGATCTGTCCGCAATAGCGCAGCAGCGCCGTGCGGATCGTGCCCAGTTCGTCGGCGCCGGAAGCGTGTTCGGAGGCGACCATGGCCGCGAGAATCGGCCCGTCGATGACCACCGACTGATCCAGCCGGCGGGCCATCGCCCAGGCCAGCCGGTGGCAGCCGGGCCCCATCGGGCCGGTCACCAGGATCAGCCGGCCCACCGGCGCGGGGAGGTCCCCCGCGCCGGTGGGCTCCTGCGAAGCGCCCGGCTCAGGGTCTGGGAGGGCAGACCCCGGGTCGGCCGCGTCCGCTGAACCGGTCACGACGCCAGCGCCGCCGAGACCACCTCGCGGGCCTCGGCCTGGACCTGGGCCAGGTGCTCCGGCCCCCGGAAGGATTCCGCGTAGATCTTGTAGACGTCCTCGGTGCCGCTCGGCCGGGCCGCGAACCACGCGTTCTCCGTGGTCACCTTGAGACCGCCGATCTTGGCCCCGTTGCCGGGCGCCGCGGTCAGCTTCGCCGTGATGGGCTCGCCCGCCAGCTCGCTGGCCGTCACGGCCTCGGGGGACAGCGCGCCCAGCTTGGCCTTTTCCGCGCGGTTGGCGGGGGCGTCCACCCGCGCGTACGCCGGGGCGCCGTGCCGCGCGACCAACTCGGCGTAGTGCTCGCTCGGGCTCTTGCCGGTCGCCGCGAGGATCTCGCTGGCCAGCAGCGCGAGGATGATCCCGTCTTTGTCGGTGGTCCAGACCGAGCCGTCGAAGCGCAGGAAGCTCGCGCCCGCCGACTCCTCGCCGCCGAACGGGCCGCTGCCGTCCAGGAGCCCCGGCACGAACCACTTGAACCCCACCGGGACCTCGACGAGCTTGCGGCCCAGATCGGTCGCGACCCGGTCGATCATGGACGAACTCACCAGCGTCTTGCCGATGAAGCCGTCCGCCGGCCAGGCGGGGCGCGCGCCGCCGTACAGGTAGTTGATCGCCACCGCGAGGTAATGGTTGGGGTTCATCAGCCCGGCGTCGGGGGTGACGATGCCGTGCCGGTCGGAGTCGGCGTCGTTGCCGGTACTGATCTGGTAAGCGGCGCGGTTCTCGATCAGACTGGCCATCGCCGAGGGGGAGGAGCAGTCCATCCGGATCTTCTCGTCCCAGTCCAGGGTCATGAAACGCCAGGTCGCGTCGACCAGCGGGTTGATGACGGTGAGGTCGATGCCGTGCCGCTCGGCGATGGCCCCCCAATATTCGACGCTGGCCCCGCCGAGCGGGTCGGCGCCGATGTGCAGGCCCGCGGCCTTGATCTTGGCGAGGTCGACAACGTGGGGGAGGTCCTCGACGTAGCGGCCCATGAAGTCGTACGCCGTGGCCGCGGCGCGCGCCCGGGCGAACGGGATGCGCTTGACCCCGGCGAGCCCCGCCCGGATGTAGTCATTGGCCGTCGCGGCGATCCACGAGGTGGCGTCGGTGTCGGCCGGGCCACCGTGCGGCGGGTTGTATTTGAAGCCGCCATCGGAGGGCGGGTTGTGCGACGGCGTGACGACGATGCCGTCGGCCAGCCCGGTGTGGGCGGGCAGGTCGTCGACGCCGCCGATCTTGCCCCGGTTGGCTACGAGGATGGCGTGGCTGACCGCCGGGGTCGGGGTGTAGCCGTCGTGGTCGTCGACGAGAACCGTGACGTCGTTGGCGGCCAGGACCTCCAGGGCGCTGGCCCACGCGGGTTCCGACAGGCCGTGCGTGTCGCGGCCGATGAACAGGGGGCCGTCGAAACCCTGCCCGCGGCGATAGTCGACGATGGCCTGGGTCGTCGCCAGGATGTGGTCCTCGTTGAACGCGGTCTTGAGACTGGATCCACGGTGGCCGGAGGTGCCGAAGGCCACCTGCTGGTCGACGTTCTCCGGGTCCGGGTGCTGCGTGTAGTACGCCGTGACGAGGTGCGCGACGTCGACGAGATCCTGGGGCTGGGCCGGCTTGCCTGCTCGCGATGAGATCATGGGGACATCTTTGCAGGCCCGGCCGGGTCGAGGGGGCGGCGCCGGGCCAGCGTCGAAGGACAGCGCTGTCGCTGCGCGAGCCCTGTCCCGAGGCCGATTCGCCTGCGAAGATAGGCCCAACCTGTCAGCCCCCGAAGAAGCCGAGGCGACGTGCCGGACAACTCCATGAAGATCGGCGAGGTTGCCGAGCGCACCGGTCTGAGTCTGCGGACAATCCGGCATTACGACGAGACCGGATTGGTGGTCCCGTCGGCCCGAACCGTCGGCGGATTCCGAATGTACACCGAGGTGGAGGTGGCTCGGCTGCTGGTCATCAAGCGGATGAAGCCGCTGGGCTACTCGCTGGAGGAGATGGCCGACTTGCTGGCCACCCTCGACGATCTCGGTGGCCCGTGGATGCCGGACAGCAAGCACAGCTACGGCTCGCGAGCATCCTCGGGCGCGGATCGCGCGCGCGACCTGCGGCGGCTGGACCACTACATCGGCGACGCCGACGAGCGGCTGGGCAAGTTGCGCGAACGCACACAGATGGCCGAGGAGTTCGCCCGCACCTTGCGCTACCAGGCCCAGCGGCATCGGGGGGACGGCACGGCCTGAGTCGCCGGCCAACCCCGCCACCCGCTCGCAGGACGAGTCGGGCAGGCACTGTTACGCTCGTCCGGGAAGTCACTCTTACGCAGCGTGAGGTTTCTCCCGCGGTGGGGACCGCGGGGAAGTCGGTTGGGGGATCGTCCATGGTCAGCGCCACTCAAGGACCCGTGGTCGCGGGCGGCGGGAGGCCGCCGGGAAACGCGTTCGGCCTGCTCCGGTTGGTGATGGCCGCCCTTGTCATCGTCTCGCACGGGTTCCCCATCGGGGGGTTCGGCGAGGACCCCATGTATGGCTGGTTCCGGGAACAGACCGACCTCGGCGGGGTCGCCGTGCTGGGCTTCTTCGCCATCAGCGGCTACCTCATCACGCGATCGGGCTCCTCCAGCGCAGTGGTCCCCTTCCTGTGGCGCCGGGCGCTGCGCATCCTGCCGGCGTTCTGGGTGGTTCTCGTGGTCGTCGCGGGGATCTTCGGGCCGATTTCGTACGCCGCGACATATGGGCGTCTGGACGGCTACTGGACCATGGATGGGGGCGGTCCGCTGGCCTACGTGACGCGCAACAGCGGCGTCCTGATCACGGAGTACGGCATCAAGGGCGTCTTCGTCGGCAGCCCCTACGGCGCCGGCGCCGGCGTCGATGTCGTCAACGGCAGCCTGTGGAGTCTCTTCTTCGAGGTGCTCTGCTATCTCGGGGTCGCGGCGGCCATCGTGCTGGGCCTGCTGCGCGGCCGGCGTCGATTCGTGGTCGCCGCCCTCACCGTGACCCTCGCGCTTCTGCTGGTCCTGCAGCCGGTCGTGCCGATCTTCGGTCGCGTCGTTGATGTCCTCACCCTCGGCGCGGCCGGGCCCGATCTCTATCTGGCCTTCGCCTGCGGCGGCATGGCGGCGCTCTTCCCGTCGCGGGTTCGCTGGCAGACCTGGTTGGCGGTGGTGGCCGGAGCGGTGACGCTGGGGACGCTGCTGCTCGGCGGCTTCAAGGGGCTGGGGACGGTGGCCCTGTCGTACGGCGTGCTGGCGGCCGCGCATCTCCTGCCGGCATGGGCCCGGCGCATCGGCGCGGTCAACGATGTCTCCTATGGCATCTACATCTACGCCTGGCCGGTCGCCATGCTCCTGGAGCAATGCGGGTTCGCGCGGGCCGGCTACCTGCCCTATCTCGCGGCGACGGCGGTGCTGACCCTGGCGCTTGCGGTGGGAAGCTGGGTGTTGGTGGAGCGGCCGGCGATGCGACTGAAGTCTCGCGGGCCGGGGGCCCGTCGGAACCGCCCGGCCGGGGTGGCGCTGCGAGGCCCGGGGGCCACTCCTCGCGCGATGACATAGTCGGCGGGCGTGAGCCGCGACGGGTTTGTCGCCCCCGGCCTGCACGGCGGGGCGGTTTCGAGTTTCCCTGTGCCGCAGATCTGCTGGTCAGGGGCCCATCGCTAGCTTGCCCCGGGCGGCACGCCCGGTGTTACCATAACGTGGTCGGGCGTCCAACATTGCGCGCCAGCCGCGCTAGCCCGGCAAGTGGTTCTAGGGGGAACTGCCACGATGCCTGTCGTTTCCGTCGTCCCGCCGACCTTCCGGCGCGGCGGTGCGAAGGCCTCCCACCGTGCCTCGTGCGGGAGGCAGTCTCGCCTCCGCACCAGAGACGTCGCGCACTCCGGGCGCGGACAAGGAAGGACAACGTAGTGAAGGCCGTCATTCTGGCCGGGGGGCTGGGAACCCGACTCTCCGAGGAAACCGTCCTCAAGCCCAAGCCGATGGTCGAGGTCGGGGGGAGACCGATTCTCTGGCACATCATGAGCGAATACGCCGCGCACGGCATCAACGAGTTCGTCGTGTGCTGTGGTTATAAGGCCGAATACATCAAAGAGTGGTTCTCCACCTACGCCATGCGCAATTCGGACATGACCTTCGACCTGGCCACCGGGGAGGTGCAGGTCCACAAGCGCGATGTCGAGGACTGGAAGGTCACCCTCGTGGACACCGGTCTGAACTCGATGACCGGCGGTCGGCTACGACGGGTCCGGGAGCATGTCGGTGACCAGACCTTCTGCTTCACCTACGGCGACGGCGTTTCGGACACCGATATCACCGCGACCGTCGACTTTCACCGCAGGTCCGGGCGGCTCGCGACGATGACGGTGGTGCAGCCGCCCGGCCGGTTCGGTGCGATCAGCCTGGGCCGCAACGAGACGACGATCGAGCACTTCCAGGAGAAGCCGGACGGCGACGGCGCCTGGGTCAACGGCGGCTACTTCGTGTGCGAGCCGGGCGTCATCGACTACATCGCCGGCGACGACACGACCTGGGAGCAGGAGCCGCTGCGCAACCTCGCGCACGACGGCCAGCTCAACGCCTACAAGCACCCCGGCTTCTGGCAACCGATGGACACGCTCAACGACAAGAACAAGCTGGAGACGTTGTGGGCCTCCGGCAAGGCCCCGTGGAAGGTATGGAACTGACATGAAGATCCTGGTCACCGGCACCGACGGCTACATCGGTTGCCTGTTGGCGCCCATGTTGCAGGATGCCGGCCACGAGGTCGTCGCCGTCGACACCGGCTATTACAAGAACGGCTGGCTCTACAACGGGCTGCGCAGCGCTCCGATCACCCTCGCCAAGGACATGCGGCTGCTGACCGAAGCGGACTTCGAGGGCGTCGACGCGGTCGTGGCGATGGCCGAGCTGTCCAACGACCCGGTCGGCGACCTGGTCGGGCCGATCACCTACGAGATCAACCACCTGGGCAGCGCGCACGTCGCCAAGACCGCCAAGGCGGCGGGCGTGGAGCGGTTCGTCTACATGAGCTCCTGCTCGGTATACGGCGTGGCCGACGGCACCGTCGATGAGACCAGCGACGTCAACCCGCAAACGGCATACGGCAAGTGCAAGTACCTGACCGAGCAGGACCTCTGGGAGCTGGCCGACGACAATTTCCACCCGGTCGCGCTGCGCAACGCCACCGCCTTCGGTGCTAGCCCTAGGCAGCGCTTCGACATCGTGCTCAACAACCTGTCGGGCCTGGCCTACACGACCGGGGTCATCGCGATGACCAGCGACGGTACGCCGTGGCGGCCCATGGCCCACGCCCTCGACCTGTGCAAGGGGATCACGCTCATGCTCGACGCCCCGGTGGAGAAGATCCACGCCCAGGCGTTCAACTCGGGCAGCAATGACAACAACTACACGGTGCGTGAGATCGCCGAGACCGTGGCGAACGAGTTCACCGGCTGCCAGCTGTCGTTCGGGGCGCCGGGCGCGGACAACCGGTCCTACAAGGTCAACTTCGACAAGATCGCCGACCTCGGTTTCACCTGCGACTGGGACCTGGCCAAGGGCGCCAAGCAGCTCCACGAGGTCTTCGACGCGATCCAGCTGGACGAGGCGACGTTCACCGGCCGGGGGCACACCCGCCTCAAGCAGATTGAATGGCTGCTGCAGACGGGTCAGGTGGACGAGAAGCTGTTCTGGAAGCGGGAGTGGTGAGCATGGAGTTTACGAAGACCGCCGTCGACGGGTGCTGGATCATCGACATCAAGCCGTTCGAGGACGCCCGCGGCGGATTCGCCCGCACCTTCTGTGTGGACGAGTTCGCCCAGCACGGCATCCCGACCGAGGTCATGCAGGCCAACATGAGCTGGAACCACAAGGCCGGCACCATGCGCGGGATGCACCGTCAGATCGCGCCCGCGGCCGAGGGCAAGCTGGTCCGCTGCATCCGCGGCACGATCGTCGACTGCTGCCTGGATCTGCGCGAGGACAGCCCGACGTTCGGCGAGCACGTCATGGTCGAGCTCTCGGCCGAGAATCATCGGGCGCTGTGGATCCCGCCGTACTGCGGGCACGGCTATCTCACGATGACCGACGACACCGAGGTGACCTACCAGGTGTCCGGCATGTACAGCCCGCAGCACGAGCGCGGGCAGCGGTACGACGACCCGGCGTTCGGCCTGCAGTGGCCGCGCAGCATCGAGGTCGTCTCCGAGAAGGACATGGCCTGGCCGGACTGGGACGGAAAGAAGATCAAGTGATCATCGTCGACGACCTGCTGGCGCAGCGCGAGGCGCAGGGCAACCCGGTGCGCGTCGGGATCGCCGGCCCCGGGTTCATGGCCAAGGGCCTGATCAACCACATCCTCAACACCAAGCCCGGCATGGAGGTGGCGTGCGTCTATGCGCGCACCCCCGACAAGGGCGTCGCGGCGCTGGCGACCGCCGGCCGCGAGGGTGACCTGGTGGCCGTCGTGGCCGACGCCGCAGGCGTCGACGCGATCGTCGCCCAGGGCGGCACCGCCGTCACGAGCAACCACGAGGCGATGACGCAGGCGAGCTGTGTCGACGTCATCATCGACTGCACGGGCGCCGTCGAGTTCGGCTGCGTGCTCGCGCTGGCGACGCTTGCTGCCGGCAAGCACCTGGTCCTGATGAACGCCGAGGTCGACGCGACGGTCGGCACCATCCTCAACGCGAAGTTCGAGGACGCCGGCCTGGTCTACACCGGCTGCGACGGTGACCAGCCGGGCGTGCAGATGAACCTCATCCGGTTCGTCCGAGGCCTCGGCCTGACGCCGATGGTGGCAGGCAACATCAAGGGCCTGCAGGACCCCTATCGCAACCCCACCACCCAGGAGGGGTTCGCCAAGCAGTGGGGCCAGGACCCGCACATGGTCACCTCCTTCGCCGACGGGACCAAGGTGTCCGTCGAGCAGGCGCTGGTCGCCAACGCCGCCGGGCTGTCGGTCACCAAGCGGGGCTGCGAGCAGCGCGATCACCGCGGGCACATCGACGAGCTCACCGGCATGTACGACGTCGAGCAGCTCAAGGAGATCGGCGGCACGGTCGACTATGTGGTGGGCAGCCAGCCCGGCCCGGGCGTCTACGTCCTGGCCACCCACGACGACCCCAAGCAGCAGCACTACCTCAACCTCTACAAGCTGGGGCAGGGCCCGCTGTACTCCTTCTACACGCCCTATCACCTGTGCCACTTCGAGGTGCCGGACACGGCCGCCCGCGCCGTACTGCTGGGCGACGCGACGATCAAGCCGCTGCGCCAGGCGCCCAAGGTCGAGGTCATCACCATCGCCAAGAAGGACCTGGTGGCGGGGGAGCGGCTGGACGCGCTCGGCGGCTACATGTACTACGGCGAGTGCGAGAAGGCCGAGGTCACGGCCGCCGAGCGGCTTCTGCCCGTCGGACTCGCGGAGGGCTGCGTCCTCACGCGCGACATCGCCAAGGACGAGGCGATCGGCTACGACGACGTCGAGGTGCCCGCGGGCCGGCTGGCCGACGAGTTGCGTGCCGAGCAGGATCGGACCTTCCCGCAGCCGGTCCAGGTGGCGTCGTGACGACTCGAGCGAGCGCACCGTCTCGGCGATCCGGTGCCGCCGATGCGACCCCGGTCTACGACTACGTCGTGGTCGGCGGCGGCATCGTCGGACTGGCCACCGCGATGACCCTGCTCACCGAGCGCCCCGGTGCCTCGGTGCTCGTCGTGGAGAAGGAGAACGACGTCGCGCGGCACCAGACCGGCCACAACAGCGGCGTCATTCATGCCGGGATCTACTACAAGCCGGGCAGCCTGAAGGCGAAGCTGTGCAAAGAGGGCGCGCAGTGGACCCGAGACTTCTGCGACGAGCACGGCATCCCCTATCGCAACACCGGCAAGCTCATCGTCGCCACCAACGACGCCGAGCTGGAGCGGATGCACGCCCTCTACGAGCGGGCGCTCATCAACGAACTCGATGTCGAGCTGATCGACGAGGCCGAGCTGCGGCGCCGCGAGCCCAACATCACCGGCGTCGGGGCGATCTTCCTGACCAGCACCGGCATCGTGAGCTACACGCAGGTCTGCCGGAAGATGGCCGAGGTCATCGAGTCCCGCGGCGGCACGATCCGGCTGGCGACCAAGGTCGTGGCCATCCACGAGTCGCTCTCCGAGGTCTCGATCGACGTCACGACGACGGACCCGTCCGCGGCCGAGGATCGCGAGCGGCTCTACGCGCGGCAACTCGTCGTGTGCGGCGGCATCCAGGCCGACCGGCTGGCCCGAATGGCCGGCCTGGACGTCGACTTCCAGATGGTGCCGTTCCGGGGGGAGTACTACCGACTCGACCCCAAGCACAACGACATCGTCGACACGCTGATCTACCCGGTGCCCGACCCGGAGCTGCCCTTCCTCGGCGTGCACCTGACGCTGATGATGGACGGCGGGGTGACGGTCGGCCCGAACGCGGTGATGGGGCTGTCCCGGGAGGGCTATCCCAAGTTCTCCCTCAACGTCGCCGACATGGCGAGCTTCGTGCGCTTCCCCGGGTTCTGGAAGGTCGCGAAGAAACAATTCAAGACCGGCATCGTGGAGCAGAAGAACAGCCTCTACAAGCCCGGCTACCTGCAGCTCGTGCGCAAGTACTGCCCGAAGCTGACGACGGCCGACCTCACTCCGGAGGAGTGCGGGATTCGGGCCCAGGCGGTCAAGACCGACGGCTCGATGGTTGAGGACTTCCTGTTCTATGACACTCCGCGGATGTTGCACGTGTGCAATGCGCCCTCGCCGGCCGCGACCTCGGCGATGCCGATCGCGGCGCTCATCGCGCAGAAGGTGCTCGCCCACGACGCCTCGCCGCAGACCAGCGAGCTGGCCGGGTAGTCGCCCGCAGGGGTGACCCCGGCGCCCCGAGGGTGCGCGGCGGAATCCGCCGCGCACCCTCAGGCGTTCAGCCGGTCAGGAGATGCCCGGCAGGGAACTGCGCCCACCGTCCGCGAGGTCGGCACCCTGGACCGGGGGCAGCTCGCCCAGGCCCGAATCCACGACCTCGTCATCCTGGACCGGGGTGTTCGAGAGCTCGGGCCGGGGGATCCCCGGGGTCGGCGGCTCCTTGCGGGCCGGGCGCGCCTCGCCCGGCAGCGTCGTCGGCACGGCCTCGCCGGTCGGCTCGAACCACACCGCCGACAGCTTCTGGACTGCCACGGTGGCCGAATAGGGCTGCCCGTGCCACGGGATCTCCTCGGCGTGGATCTCCCCGAGGTTGCCGAGCCCGGCTCCGCCGTACTCCTGGCTGTCGGTGTTGAGGATCTCGCGCCACACGCCGCCGACCGGAAGACCGATCCGGTAGTTGTGATGCTCCATTCCGGCGAAGTTGGCCACGCAGGCGACCACCGGTCGCTGCCCGTCGGCGGTGGGGTTGCCGAAGCGCAGGAAGCTGTAGGCGTTGCCGAAGCTGTCGTTGGCGTCGATCCACCGGAATCCGTCCGGGTGGCTGTCGAGGGCCCACATCGCCGGGTGGCTGCTGTAGATCTGGTTCAGGTCCTTGACCAGCTTGTGCATCCGCCAGTGCGGCTCGTGGTCGAGCAGCCACCAGTCCAGGCTGGAGCCATCCGCCCACTCGGCGTACTGCGCGAACTCGCTGCCCATGAACAGCAATTGCTTGCCGGGGAAGCTCCACTGCCAGGCGAAGTAGGCGCGCAGGCCGGCCAGTTGCTCCCACCGGTCACCCGGCATCTTGGTCAGCATGGAGCCCTTGCCGTAGACGACCTCGTCGTGGCTGATGGGCAGGATGAAGTTCTCGCTGTAGGCGTAGATCATCGCGAACGTCATCTCGTGGTGGTGGTACTGCCGGTAGATCGGCGCCAGCGAGGCGTAGTTCAGCGTGTCGTGCATCCAGCCCATGTTCCACTTCAACCCGAAGCCGAGGCCGCCCATGTAGGTCGGCGCCGTGACGCCGCCCCAGCTCGTCGACTCCTCGGCGATGGTGACCACGCCGGGGGTACGCCGATAGACGGTGGCGTTGGTCTCCTGCAGGAACTGCACGGCGTCCAGGTTCTCCCGGCCGCCGTACTGGTTGGGCAACCACTGCCCGTCCTCGCGGGAGTAATCCAGATAGAGCATCGAGGCCACGGCGTCGACCCGCAGGCCGTCGATGTGGAACTCCTCCAGCCAGTAGCTCGCGTTGGCGACCAGGAAGTTGCGCACCTGCGGACGCCCGAAGTCGAAGATGTAGGTGCCCCACTCGGTGTGCTCACCGCGGCGCGGGTCCGGGTGCTCATACAGCGCCTGGCCGTCGAACCGGCCGAGGGCGAAGCCGTCCTTGGGGAAGTGCGCCGGCACCCAGTCGACGATGACGCCGATGCCGGCCTGGTGCAGCGTGTCGACGAGATAGCGGAACTCGTCCGGGGACCCGAAGCGGGACGTCGGGGCGTAGTAGCCGGTGACCTGGTAGCCCCAGCTCGGCCCGTAGGGGTGCTCCGCGACCGGGAGGAGCTCCACGTGGGTGAAGCCGAGATCCTTGACGTAGTTGACCAGATGCTCGGCGAGCTCGACGTACGACAAGCCCTTGCGCCAGCTGCCGAGGTGCACCTCGTAGACGCTCATCGGGAGCTTCTGCGGCTCGGTGTGCGTGGCCCGCTCGGCCATCCACGCCTGGTCCTGCCACTCGTAGTGCGACTGCGTGACCACCGACGCCGTCGCCGGCGGGCACTCGGTCGCGCGGGCCAGCGGGTCGGCCTTGGTGCGCCGGTAGCCGTCCGCGCCGAGGATCTCGTATTTGTACGTCGCGTTCTCGCCGACGCCCGGGACGAAGAGTTCCCACACCCCGGTGCTGCCCAGAGCCCGCATCGGGTGGCAGGTGCCGTCCCAGGTGTTGAAGTCGCCGACCACCCGGATCGCCCGGGCGTTGGGGGCCCAGACCGCGAAGCTGGTGCCGGTCACCGAACCCATGGGGCCGTCGTAGCTGCGGATGTGGCTGCCGAGGACCTTCCACAGCTGTTCGTGGCGGCCCTCCCCGATCAGGTGCAGGTCCACCTCGCCGAGGGTGGGCAGGAACCGGTAGGGGTCGTCCTGGCGGTGCACGAAGCCGTCACCGTAGTCGACCAGGATCCGATAGTCGGGCTTGTCCGGGACGTCCAACTGGACGTGCCAGACGCCCTCGAAGTCGTGCTCCATGGCGTGCACGGAGCCGTCGGGCAGTTCGACCTGCACCGAGGTGGCGCCTGGGCGGACCACACGGATCGTGATGCCGCCGTTCCACGGGTGCGCGCCGAGGACGCCGTGGGGGTTGCCGTGGCCGCCGTGGACCAGGAGGCCGAGTTCGTCCCAGCTCGCCGGGCGGATCCTGGGCATGGCGGCGGGAGTTGCCGATCCAGCCTTACCGCCCCCAGAGAGCTGTCCCTCGACCGGGGCCCAGGTGGGATCGTCGGGGCGGTTCGTCTCGGTCATGGTGTTCTCGCTTCCGTCGGGTCGCAGGGTGTTGCTGCACAGCCGATGCACGGCGGAGGCCGGCACCGTAATCCAGGTCGGGCGATTGCGGGCCTCGTACACCACCTCGTAGAGAGCCTTGTCCAATTCCAGAGCTCGCAGCAGGGCGGCGCTGTCGGCATCCGCTCGTGGGTCGGGGCCGGCGCTGGCATAGCCGTCCAGGAACGCCGTCCGGCAGGCGAGCGCCCACGCCGCAGCGCGGGCCCGATCCTGCGGATGCCCGACGGCATGGTTGCCGGCCGCGTAGTCGAAGCTGCGCAGCATCCCCGCCACATCGCGCAGCGGCAGGTCCGGACGGTTGCGCTCGGCCAGCGGCCGCAGCGGCTCGCCTTCGAAGTCGAGCAGCACCCAGCCGCGGCCGGGCACGTCCAGGACCTGGCCGAGGTGGTAGTCGCCGTGGACGCGTTGCAGGGCGGGCCAGTCGCACTGCGCCCCCGCCTGGAAGATCGCCGCGATAGCGGTGGCGTGATCGCCCAGCTCGGGGGCCGCGATCACCGCGGCGTCGGCCCGGGCCTGCCAGGAGGCGAGCTGGTCGGCGCGCGCCGCCGGGTCGGCTGCGGCGGTAGGCAGCACCCGCGCGAGGTCGTGGTGTACGGCGGCCGTGGCGGCGCCGAGCTCCCGAGCGCGGGCGGTGAAGTCGGTATCCGCGGCGACCCCCTGCGTCGCCACGCGCCACGCGTCGACGGTTCCGGCCAGGAAGGCGCTCGCGAAGGCCAGGTGACCGTGGGCCTCGTCGACGGGGTCAGCCCCAGGGCTGGTCCCGGCCCTGTCGCTCGGGTTCTGCCACGCGCCGGTCATCGAGCCGAACGGATCCGGCACCAATCGCGACCCGGCTCGCGCCAGGGCGGATTGGAGGATGACGTCGGGGTTTTCGCCGTCGGCGAGGACCCGGAACAGTTTGACGATGAGCGGGTGCGAGCGGCCGGCGTCGGGGCCCGTGCGCCGCTGCGCGTCGATGATGATCGAGGTGTTGGACTGCTCACCGGTCAGGACGCGGCTGCCGGTGACCTCCAGTTCGAGGTCCGCCGCCACGGGGTGGCCCGTCGCGGGCTCGGTCGACCCGCCACCGATCGGCGTCGCCAGGTCGGAGGTGCCGCCGGCGCCGATGAGATCCAGGAGCGCCCGCACATACACCGGGTCGTGCGGGGCGTCGTACACATACCTCGTGCCCAGAACCGAGTGCTCGGTGATGCCGACCAGCGCGTGCTCGGCACCGGCCAGCGGCGTCGCCCGGTAGGTGAGGGGCACCTGATAGACGACCGCGGGCGTGGCCGCCTCGTCGAGCACCAGCAGGGTCTCCATGCCAACCTGCCCGGCCGGATCCTCGAACCGAAAGCCGCCCACCCGGCGCAGCACTGGGCGGCGGCCCTTGGCGGTATACCACCGCTGCTCGGGCATCCACGCGGTGATCAGATCGAGCTTGGTCGGCGTCAGGGTCGCGCCGGGGTGCAGCTTAGCCATCGACGTCCTTCTCTCGCAGGCCGAGCCAGAAGAAGTCGCGCGAGCCCAGCATCACCTGATACGTCGCGTCCGGACCGACCTTGGGGAAGCCGGTCCCGCCGAACAGATCGCGCACCCTGGCGCCGGCGTACCGTTCGGGCAATGTCACCGTGCCCGCCTGTGGTTGTCTGGACAGGTTGTGCAGGCACAACACGTGCTGCGGTTCCTCGCGGCCGCGGCTCGGGTCGGCCTCCAGGGTCCGGGTGAACGCCAGCACGGCCTCGTTGTCGACCGGGCGCAGCTCGAAGTCGCCGAGTCCGAACACCGGGTGGCTGGAGCGCACCCGCAACATGGCCCGCATCCAGTGCAGCAACGAGGAGCTGGAGGCCATCTGGGCCTCCACATTGACGTTGTTGTGGTGGTAGACGAGGGACTGGATCACCGGCAGGTAGAGCTTGCCGGGGTCGGCGCCGGAGAAGCCGGCGTTGCGATCGGGGGTCCATTGCATCGGCGTACGGACCGCGTCGCGGTCGTTGAGCCAGATGTTGTCGCCCATGCCGATCTCGTCGCCGTAGTAGAGACACGGGCTGCCCGGCAGGCTCAGCAGCATCGCGTTGATGAGCTCGACCTCGGCGCGGCTGTTGTCCAGCAATGGCGACAGGCGCCGCCGGATGCCGATGTTGGCGCGCATCCGCGGATCGGGGGCGTACCAGCCGTACATGGCCGTGCGCTCCTCGGGGCTGACCATCTCCAGCGTCAACTCGTCGTGGTTGCGCAAGAACGTGCCCCACTGCGCCCCGGCCGGGATCGGTGGGGTGTCGTTGAGCACATCGATGATCGGCGCCGCCTTCTCGGCCCGCAGCGCGTAATAGAGCCGCGGCATCACCGGGAAGTGGAAGCACATCTGGCATTCCGGCGCTTGGCCGGTGCCGAAATAGTCGACGACCTCGTGCGGCATCTGGTTGGCCTCGGCAAGAAGGATCCGGCCGGGGTATTCGGCGTCGACCATCGCCCGCAGCTGGGCCAGGAACTCGTGGGTCTTGGGATGGTTCTCGCCGTTGTGCCCCTCCTCCTCGAACAGGTAGGGCACGGCGTCGAGCCGGAATCCGTCGATGCCCAGATCCATCCAGAACCGGACGACGTCGAACATCGCCTCCTGGACCGCGGGATTCTCGAAGTTCAGGTCCGGCTGGTGGGAGAAGAACCGGTGCCAGAAGAATTGGCGACGGACCGGATCGAAGGTCCAGTTGGACACCTCGGTGTCCACGAAGATGATCCGCGCCTCGGCGTATTTCGTGTCGTCGTCGGACCAGACGTAGAAGTCGCCGTACGGGCCGTCTGGATCCGAGCGCGAGGCCTGGAACCAGGGGTGTTGGTCGCTGGTGTGGTTCATCACGAAGTCGGTGATGATCCGGATGCCCCGGGCATGCGCCTGGGTCACCAGCTCGGTGAATTCGGGCAGCGTGCCGAATTCGGGCAGCACCGCGGTGTAGTCGCTGATGTCGTAGCCGCCGTCGCGCAGCGGGCTGGCATAGAACGGCGGCAGCCACAGGCAGTCCACGCCCAGCCACTGCAGATAGTCGAGCTTGCCGATCAGTCCGGTGAAGTCCCCCGACCCGCTGCCATTGGAGTCCGCGAAGGCACGCACCAGCACCTCGTAGAACACCGCGGTCTTGTACCAGTCGGGGTCGTGCTTGAGCCCCGGCTGGGCCAGGTTCAGGCCCTGCATTCCTTAGAACCTCCGCGCGCTGATGATGTGGATTGGTTCGGTGTCCCGACCAAGCCGGACGAAGGCGTGTTCGCCCCACTGCCAGGACTGGCCGGTGATCAGGTCTTTCGCGACGAACCCTGTGCCCCAGTCGAAGCCGAGCGACGGCATGTCCAGGTGCACCCAGGTCTCCCGGGTGGTGTGCGGATCGAGGTTGGCGACGACCAGGATGGTGTCTTCGCGGCCGGCCTGCACCCGCCGCTTGCTGAAGACGAGCACGTTCTCGTCCTCGGCGGAGTGGAAGCGCAGGTTGCGCAACCAGTGCAGCGCGGGGTGTTCGCGCCGGATCTCGTTGACGCGGCGCAGGTAGTCGGCCATCCACAGCTCGCCAGCCTTGGGGCCGCCGGGCTCGTAGTCGCGCCAACGACGATCCTTGAACTGGTATTTCTCGTTGTCGATCTGTTCCTCGACGCCGGGCCGCGGGACGGCCTCCAGCAGCTCATAGCCGGCATAGATGCCGTACGTCGGGACCAGCGTCGCCGCCAGGGCGGCGCGCAGCTTCCACGCGGTGGGGCCGCCGAACTGCATGTACGGCGTGAGGATGTCGTGCGTCGTCGGCCAGAAGCTCGGCCGCATGTACGCCGCGCTCTCGCCGGCCAGCTCGCGGCAGTATTCCTCGATCTCCCAGCGCTGATTGCGCCACGCGTAATAGGTGTAGCTCTGCTGGAAACCGACCTTGCCCAGTGCCTTCATCATCGGCGGCTTGGTGAACGCCTCCGCCAGCCAGATGATGTCGGGGTGTGACTTGGCGACGTCGGCGATGATCCACTGCCAGAACTCGACCGGCTTGGTGTGCGGGTTGTCCACCCGGAACAGCGTCACGCCGTGGTCGATCCACACCTGGATGACCCGGCGGACCTCGGCATAGATGCCGGCAGGGTCGTTGTCGAAGTTCAGCGGATAGATGTCCTGGTATTTCTTCGGCGGGTTCTCCGCATAGGCGATCGTGCCGTCGGCGCGCGTGGTGAACCACTCCGGGTGGGCACTGACCCACGGGTGGTCGGGGGAGCACTGCAGCGCGATGTCGAGCGCCACCTCGAGGCCGTTCTTCCGGGCCTGGGCGACGAAGTAGTCGAAGTCCTCGAAGGTGCCCAGGGTCGGTTCGATCGCGTCGTGGCCCCCGGCCGCACTGCCGATGGCGTACGGCGAGCCGGGGTCGTCCGGCCCCGCCTCCAGGGTGTTGTTCGGTCCCTTGCGGTTCGTCGAGCCGATGGGGTGCACCGGGGTGAGATAGACGACATCGAAGCCCATCCCCGCGATGGCGGGCAGCCGCTGCGCCGCGGTGCGCAGCGTGCCCGTGGTCCAGGTGCCGGTCGCCTCGTCGTAGCGGCAGCCCTCGCTGCGCGGGAAGAACTCATACCAGGCGCCGTACAGCGCCCGCTCGCGCTCGACCCGCAACGGGTAGGCCGGCGACGGCGAGACCATCTCCCGCAGCGGGCGATGCTCCAGTTCGGACCGTACGGCGTCGCCGGTGCCGCCCGACAGCCGCGCCTCGATACCCAACGTGGTGTCCCGCAGCGTGGCCGCCCCGTCGGTCAGCAGCTGCGCCGCGGGTTCGGTGCGCGGCACCGCGTCGCGGGCCTGCTCCAGCAGCCGGGCGCCCTCCTCGAGCATCAGCTCGACGTCGACCCCGGCGCGCACCTTGATGGTCGCATCGTGTTCCCAGGTGCCGTAGGGATCACTCCAGCCCTCCACGCGGTAGCTCCACGACCCCACCCGGTCGGCGGCCACCGGGCACTCCCAGGTCATCAGCCCGACGTTGGTGCAGCGCATCGGCAACACTCGCTCGGCGCCGTCCGGGTCGACCAGCACCACGCTGGCGTTGACGGCGTCGTGACCCTCCCGAAAGACGGTGGCGGTCACCGAGAACTCCTCGTCGACCACCGCGATCGTGGGGAAGGCGCCGGATTCGATCGTCGGAGCGACCTCCAGGACCGGGATGCGGCCGACGGGTCGGCCGACCGGGAACGGCTCCGGGCGCGCCGGCGTGGGGATCGGCTCGGCGGCGGGGGCGGGACGGGGCACGGCTCGTGTACGCGGTCTCGCTGTCACAGGTAGGACGCTATCTCGTTCCTCCGACCAACGGCGCGTCAGCGTGCCCACCGTCCGCCTGGGACGTTTCGGGAGTGTGTGGGGGTCTCGCCTAAACTCTCATCCGTGAAGGCAATTCGACGTTTCAACGTCCGTTCGGTCCTGCCGGAGGCGATCAGCGAACTCGGCGAGCTCGCGATCAACCTGCGCTGGTCCTGGCACACCGCGACCCGCAATCTGTTCGCCGAGACCGCACCGTTGCGGTGGGAGCAGGTCGGCCACGACCCGGTGGCCCTGCTGTCCAGCCTGTCGGCCGCCGAACTGGACAAGCTCGCCCGGGATACGGACTACGTGGCCAAGGTCAAGTCGGCCTACGCCGACCTGCAGGCCTATGTCACGGGCGACCGGTGGTACCAGCGGTGGGCGCGCGAGGTCGGCTCCGAGGTGCCCAAGGCCATCGCCTACTTCTCGGCCGAGTTCGGCATCACCGAGGTACTGCCGCAATACTCCGGTGGACTCGGCATCCTGGCCGGTGACCACCTCAAGTCCGCCAGCGACCTCGGCGTACCGGTGATCGGGGTCGGCCTGTTCTACCAGACCGGCTATTTCGCCCAGTCGCTGAACCGCGACGGCTGGCAGCAGGAGACCTACCCGGTGCTCGACCCCGACGGCCTGCCACTGTCATTGCTGCGCGGCGCCGACGGCAAGCCCGTCCTGATCACCCTGTCCATGCCCGGGCACCGGACGCTGCGCGCGTTCGTCTGGAAGGCCCAGGTCGGTCGCATTCCGTTGCTGCTGCTCGACAGCGACGTCCATGCGAACGATCCGGACCTGCGCAGCGTCACCAACCGGCTGTACGGCGGCGGCGGGGAACAACGGCTGCTGCAGGAGATGCTCCTGGGCATCGGCGGCGTTCGGGCCCTGCGCCTGTACAGCTCGATGACGGGAACGCCCGAGCCCGACGTCTACCACTGCAACGAGGGGCATGCCGGATTCCTCGGCATCGAACGGATCCACGAGCTGGTCACCCAGCGCGGACTCACCTTCGACGAGGCCCGCGAAGCCACCCGGGCCGCCACGGTCTTCACCACCCACACCCCGGTCCCGGCCGGCATCGACCGCTTCGGCGCCGACCAGATCAGGCACTACTTCGGCGGCGACAACGCCCTGGACGGGGTGCCGATCGAGAAGCTGATCGCGCTCGGTGCAGAGTCCTACCCCGGCGGCGACGGCGGCGTCTTCAACATGGCGGTGATGGGGCTGCGGATGGCCAAGCACGCCAACGGGGTCAGCGAGTTGCACGGCATCGTCAGCCGGGAGATGTTCCACGGCCTGTGGCCGGGATTCGACGACACCGAGGTCCCGATCACCTCGATCACCAATGGGGTGCACGCCCCCACGTGGGTCGACCAGCGCATCTTCGATGTGGGTGGGTCCTTCGACCCCGCCGAGGAGTCGTCCAGCGGCAAGCTGGCGCTCTTTGCGGCCCGCGCCACGGATGAGCAGATCTGGTCCGTCAAGCGTGAGCTGCGCCAGCAACTGGTGGAGATGGCTCGGGCCCGGACCAAGGACAGCTGGGTCAAGCGCGGATCCTCGCCGGCCGAGCTGGGCTGGACCCAGGACATCCTCGACCCGGACGTGCTGACCATCGGGTTCGCTCGCCGCGTCCCGACGTACAAGCGCTTGACGCTGATGCTGCGCGACCCCGAGCGGCTCACCAAGATCCTGCTCGACCCCGAGCGGCCCGTGCAATTGGTCATCGCGGGCAAGAGCCACCCCGCCGACGACAACGGCAAGCGCCTGATCCAGAAGATGGTCCAGTTCGCCGACGACCCGGCCATCCGGCACCGGATCGTGTTCTTGCCGAACTACGACATCGGGATGGCCCGGCACCTCTACCCCGGCTGCGACGTCTGGCTGAACAACCCGCTGCGGCCACTGGAGGCCTGCGGCACGTCGGGGATGAAGGCGGCCCTGAACGGGGGGCTCAACCTCTCGATCCTCGATGGCTGGTGGGACGAGTGGTACGACGGGCAGAACGGCTGGGACATCCCCACCGCCGACGGCATCACCGACCCCGACCGCCGCGACGACATCGAGGCGACCGCGCTCTACGACCTCATCGAGAACCGGGTCGCGCCGCGCTTCTACGACGTCGACCCCGCCGGTGTGCCGCGCCGGTGGGTCGCGATGATGCGGCACACGCTGGCCACCCTGGGGCCGAAGGTGCTGGCCACCCGGCAGGTGCAGGACTACACGACGGAGCTGTACAAGCCGGCCGCCGACGCGCACCGCGTCATGGTGGATCGTGGCTTCGAGGCGGCCAAATCGCTGGCCGCCTACCGGGCCCGGATCAGCGAGCACTGGTCGACGTTGCACATCGACCATGTGGAATCCTCCGGCGTCCCGGACGCGCCGCAGGTCGGGGACTCCTTCGCGGTGCGCGCGTTCTGCTCGCTGGGCGCGTTGCGCCCGGAGGACGTGGATGTGCAGGTCGTGCATGGCCATGTCGACGCCAACGATGAACTCTCGGCCACGGCGACGTGTTCGCTGCCGGTGGTGGAGAGCTATGAGGGCGGCCGGCATCGCTTCGAGGGCGACCTGAAGGTGGCGCAGACGGGCTCGTTCGGCTACACGGTGCGGATCGTCCCGACACACAAGCAACTGGCCACGCCCGCCGAGTTCGGCATGACGGTCAACGCCTGAGCGCACACTCGGTCCCAGTCGGGGGCCGGCTTCCCCATCGGGGAGGTCGGCCCCCGAACTGGTTCAGATCACCTGGTAGATCCGCATGCTCGCTGCCGCCATGTGCACCACTGCACCGGGCACGATGGGTCGGGCGCTCGCGGCGCCGGGCAGGTCGTCCCCGGGCAGTTCGACACCGGGCAGTTCGACACCCGGCAGTTCGACACCCGGCGGGTCGACGCACACGGGCTTAGCATCCGGCAGGCCCGGGACGGACTGGTGTGCCGCGGTCTCCTCTGGTCGGCTGGCGTCGGAATCCCACAGCAGCTCGTAGGTCTTCCCGTCGGGCAGCGGCGGCATCGTGACGTCCTCGGGGGAGTGCTTGCCCTGGAAGACGAGCAAGAAGGAGGTCCCGGTCGTGTCGTCGCCGAGCAGCAGCATCTGCAAGACGCGGCAGCGGGGGTCCTCCCACGCGTGGCTGGTCATCGGGTCGCCGTACCGGCCGAACCAGAGCACCCCGACCCGGCCGTCACCCGGTCGGGGATGGCTGGCGAAGAAGCTGCCCTGCCGGAAGACCCGATGGTCCCGGCGCAGCCGACTCAGGAAGCCGACGGTGTCGGCGAGGTCCTGCTGCCAGTCGGCCAAGTCCCAGTCGAACCAGCTGGTCTCGTTGTCCTGGCAGTAGGCGTTGTTGTTGCCGCGCTGGGTCCGGCCGATGGCGTCGCCGCCGCACAGCATGGGCACGCCCGTGGCGAGCAGGGTGGTCGCCAGCAGATTGCGGATGCTGCGACGCCGGGCCGCGAGGATCTGCGGGTCGTCCGAGGCGCCCTCGACCCCGTGGTTGTACGAGCGGTTGTCGCCGTGTCCGTCGCGATTCCCCTCGCCATTGGCCTCGTTGTGCTTGCTGTTGTAAGCGGTGGCGTCGGCGAGGGTGAACCCGTCGTGGGCGGCGACAAAGTTCACGCTGGCCAGCGGACCCCGGTCGTGGTGACCGAACAGGTCCTCGCTGCCTGCCATGCGCGTGGCCAGTTCCCGCACGCCGTGCCCCCGGTAATCGCGGGCAGCCATGTCGGTGAGCCAGAACGTGCGTACGGCGTCGCGGAAGCGGTCGTTCCACTCCGTGAACGGTGGCGGGAACTGGCCGGTGCGCCAACCATGCACCCCGCAGTCCCAGGGTTCGGCGATGAGCTTGGTGCGGGACAGCACCGGATCGGTGCGCAGCGCCACGAGGAACGGGTTGTCGGGATTGAAGTCGTGCCCGCGGCCGCGAGCCAAGGCGACGGCGAGGTCGAACCGGAACCCGTCGACCCGGCACTCCGTGGCCCAGTAGCGCAGCGAGTCCAACACCATCCGGGACACCATCGCGTGTCGCATGTCGAGCGTGTTGCCGCAGCCGGTCACATCAATGTCGTAGCCGCGCTCGTCGAGCCGGTAATAGGCCTCGTTGTCCAGGCCTCGCCAGGACAATGTCGGACCGTTCTGGCCCTGTTCGCAGGTGTGGTTGTAGACGACGTCCAGGATCACTTCGAGACCGTGGTCGTGGAACGTCTGGACCATCGCCTTGAACTCGCGGACCTGCTCCCGCGGGTCGTTCGCCGCGGCATAGCCGGGGTGCGGGGCGAAGAAGCCCAGGGTGTTGTAGCCCCAGTAGTTGGTCTTGCCGAGCCACTTCAGGTGCGGCTCGGAGGTGAAGGCGTGCACTGGCAGGAGTTCCACGGTGGTCACCCCGAGCTGCAGCAGGTGCTCGATGAACGCGGGGTGGGCCAGCCCCGCGTAGGTGCCGCGCAGCTGCTTGGGGATCCGGGGGTGGCGCATGGTCGCGCCCTTGACATGCACCTCGTAGACGACCGTCTCGCCCCACGGGATGCGGCGCATCGGGGCGCCCCAGTCGTAGACGTCATCGACGACCACGCTGCGGGGCACGAAGCGGGCGCTGTCCCGATCGTCCATGATGTTGTCCGCGCCGTGGAGATCCTCGCCGACGACGTGGCCGTAGACCTCGGGCCGCAGATCCACCCCCCCGGCGATGGCACGGGCATACGGATCGAGCACCAGCTTGTGCGGATTGTGGCGCAGGCCGCGATCGGGCCGCCATGCCCCGTGCACCCGATAGCCGTACCGCTGGCCGGGGGAGACGCCCGGGACCTCGCCGAACCAGACGCCGTGGATGCGGTCGGTCAGTTCGATGCGCCGTTCCGAGGAGCCGGTGGGGTCGTCGGCGTCGAACAAGCACAGCTCGACGGCGTCGGCGGCCGAGGCGAACACGGCAAACCCGGCGCCATGTTCCGTCGGGATAGCACCGAGCGGAGGAGGCAGGTCCGGCATGTGGTGCACCTGGCCACTGTAGCGAAGCAACCCGCCCATGGGTCGGAAACGGTTGCGCCGCAACCCGCCCGTGGACGCGGGACCGAACGGGCGGGCCGTCGGCGAGGGCGGCTGGTCCCGGGGCTGGTGCGCCACTAGGTTGTCGGACATGAGCGATCCCACCAGCTTGCCCAACTTCCCGCCGCCGGCCAACGAGCACCCGCTCCGGGGACGGGTCCTCGACGCCCTGCAGGATGAGGGCTTCCGGCCCGACATCGACGCGGACGGGGACATCGCCTTCAAGGTCAACGGTCAGCAGCTGTTCGTGCACTGCTTCGAGGGGGAGTTGCCCCTGCTGCGGGTCTTCGGCCAGTGGCAGATCGACGACAACCTGCCTGGCGACGAGCTGACCCGCCTGCAGAAGTGCAACGAACTGTCGCTTCGTCTCAACGTCGTCAAGGTCGGTCTCAACAACGAGACCCTTTTCGTCACCGCGGAACAGATCTGCCCGCCCGAGACGGACGCCAAGATGGTGTCCACGCTGCTGACGCAGCTCGTGCTGCAGGCCGTGCACGTGTGGCACGAAATGATGTCCGGTAAGGACCCGTTTGGGGAGGCGCAGGCCTGATGAGTGACTATGTCCGGCTCGAGGTCGAGGGTGGCATCGCCACGATCCGCATCGACAAGCCGAAGATGAACCCGCTGAACGCGGAGATCCAGGATGCGATCGCGGCCTTCGCCGCCGAGGTGGACGCCCGCGAGGATGTCGCCGCCGTGATCTTCTGGGGCGGCGAGCGCGTCTTCGCCGCCGGGGCGGACATCAAGGAAATGCAGCAGATGTCCTATGTGGACATGGTGGCTCGGGCCAAGCACGTGGGCGGCTTCGCGACCGCGGTGCAGCGCATCGGCAAACCCACCGTCGCGGCCATCGAGGGCTACGCGCTCGGGGCGGGATGTGAGTTGGCGCTGGCGTGCGACTTCCGGTACGCCGCGAGCAACGCCAAGCTCGGCCAGCCCGAGGTGCTGCTCGGTCTGCTGCCGGGCGCCGGCGGCTCGCAGCGGCTGCCGCGCCTGGTCGGCCCGGCCAAGGCCAAGGAACTGATCTTCACGGGGCGGCATGTCGACGCCGAGGAGGCCCTGCGGATCGGGCTGATCGACGCGGTGGGCGAGCCGGGCAAGGTCTATGAGCTGGCCCGCGAGCGGATGGCGGTCTACGTGGGCGCTGCGGGCGTCGCGATCCGGCACGCCAAGGAGGCCATCGACCGCGGCCTGGAGGTCGACATCGACACCGGCGCGGCCATCGAGGCCATGCTGTTCGCCGGGGTCTTCGCCACCAAGGATGCTCAGACCGGAATGGTCTCCTTCATCGAGAACGGGCCGGGGAAGGCACGCTTCGAGAGCAAGTAGGCGCGCAGGGAGACGTATGAGGGATCCTCTGGCCCAGCTGCGCTGGGCGGCGATGCGGGGGGCCTACCGCACCGAGCACCTGGCGGCGTACGCCCGGATGTCGGCGGTGGCCGCCCGCTTCCCGAACGTCACCTTCCTCGGGCCCTGCTTCATCCGTGAGGGCGTGACGATCGAGGCCCGCAAGGACTACGGCCGGATCGTCATCGGCCCCTGGGTGCACATCGGTGCGGGCACTGCGCTGCGCTGCCACGAGGGCACCCTGCGGATCGGGGCCAAGACGGTCTTCGGCCGACGGTGCACCATCAACGCCTGGTTGGACGTGGAGATCGGCGATGCCTGCCTGTTCGCCGACGACGTCTACCTGTGCGATTTCGACCATGTCACCGACCGTCTGGACACCCCGATCAAGGATCAGGGCATCGTCAAGTCCCCGGTGCGGATCGGCGACGACGTCTGGCTGGGCACCAAGGTGGTCGTCACGCGCGGCACGCGGGTCGGGCATGGTTGTGCGGTCGGGGCCGCCTCGGTGCTGCGTGGCGACTTCGCCCCGAGCTCGGTCGTGGTCGGCTCCCCGGCCCGGGTGGTCCGCTCTCGCGACCCGGAGGTCGAGCGCGTCCGGCGGGCCGCGGGGATGGACTCGCTGCGGCTCCGTGAGGCGGTCCGGGCCCTGGTCACCGACGAGCGTGGCCGGATTCTGCTGGTGCACTACGTCATCCCCGACGAGGACGCCCCCGTCGGGGTCTGGGCCTGCCCGGGGGCCGAGTTCGACAGCGACGAGGATTCCGGGGTGGTGCTCCGCCGCGAGGTGGAGCGGGTCCTGGGGCAGCGCGTGGAGGGTGGCGGCGACCCCGTCTGGGTCCGCGAGATGGTCCAACCCTCCGATGAGGACGACGGCCTGCGGGAGACCTACCACCTCCTGGAGCTCGCCGGCATCCCCGCCGGTCAGGTCGATATCGACGTCGCCGGCCTGGACGTGGACGAGCACGTCGACGCCGTCCGGTGGTGGACCCTGGAGGAGATCGCTGTGGCGCAGCGCCGCCCCGAAGCCGAGACCCGGCCGGGGGAGCCGGCCACGGTCGGCGAGGTCTTCTCGCCGCTGGCCCTGTCGCACCTGTTGGGGGACCTGTTCACGCACGGCCGACCGGAGACGCCGACGCAGGTCCCCGCGCAGGGCGAGCGGCGCGTGCCGGGCGGGGTCAGGCGCCGATAGCGCGCGGCGGGTGGTTCCTCGGGTGGTGCGTGTGGGCGGCATCACCCCCTATCGAATCGAGGGCTCAGCGGTTGCCGGTTAGCCTCGAAGGCGAGGTGATGGCGTCGGTCGATGCGGCGCGCCCACGGGGTGCGACGGACCGGATGCCACCACCGCGCACACGACGTACCGTCTTGTCGTCGCCACCTTTTCGGGCCCTCGTCCGTCGAGAAGCGCGAGGGGCGCGATAGCACCGAGAGCCGCACACGAGGAAGGGCCAGACATGAACATCGTCGTCTGTGTCAAGTATGTGCCGGACGCCCAGGGCGACCGGTCGTTCGAGAGCGACGAGACCACGGACCGCGAGTCCGTCGACGGGCTGCTGTCCGAGCTGGATGAGTACGCCGTCGAAGAGGCCCTGAAGATCAAGGAGGCCGGGGACGCCGAGGTCACCGTGCTGACGATGGGCCCGGCCAAGGCGATCGACGCCGTCAAGAAGGCCCTGCAGATGGGCGCCGACAAGGGCATTCACATCAGCGACGAGGCCATCGCCGGCTCGGACGCCGCGGGCACCTCGCTGATCCTGGCCAAGGCCGTCGAGAAGATCGGCCAGCCGGACATCGTGATGACCGGCATGGCCTCGACCGATGGCACCATGGGGGTCGTCCCGGCGATGCTCGCGGAGCGGCTCGGCGTGCCCATGTTGACCTATGTCTCCGAGCTCACGGTCGAGGGCGGCCGGGCCAGGGGACGGCGCGACGGTGACGTGGCCACGGAGCTGATCGAGACGAGCCTGCCCGCGGTGATCTCGGTGACCGACCAGATCAACGAACCGCGCTATCCCTCCTTCAAGGGGATCATGGCGGCCAAGAAGAAGCCCGTGGAGACCTGGAGCCTGGCCGACATCGGCGTAGCGGCCGAGGAGGTCGGCCTCGATGCCGCGTGGACCAAGGTGCTGACCTCCACCAAGCGACCGCCCCGCGAGCAGGGCCTCATCGTCACGGACGATGGCCAGGGCGGCGCGGTGCTGGCCCAGTTCCTGTCCATCCACAAGTTTGTCTGACGCCCAATCCGATCGAGCGCGAGACGCGAAGGAGTTCAACCATGGCTGAGGTTCTCGTCCTCGTCGACCACGCGGACGGTGTGGTGCGCAAGACGACCCTGGAGATGCTCACGCTGGCCGCGCGGCTCGGCGAGCCGTCCGCGGTGTACGTGGGGGAGGGTGCCGAGCAGGCCGCGGCAACGCTGGGCAAGTACGGCGCGGGCACGGTGTACGTCGTGAGCGGGCAGGCCAACGACTATCTGGTCGTGCCGACCGTCGAGGCGCTGGCGCATCTGATGGAGTCCTCGGGTGCCGCCGCGGTGCTCATCCCGAGCAACCAGCACGGCAAGGAAATGGCGGCCCGGCTGGCGGTCCGGACATCCTCCGGTCTGATCACCGACGCGATCGACGTGCGCGCGGGTGGTGACGGGGTGGAGACCACCCAGTCGGTCTTCGCCGGTTCCTATTCGGTCGACGCCACCGTGACCAAGGGCACCCCGATCATCACGGTCAAGCCCAACTCGTGTGCCCCGCAGGAGGCCTCGGGCGCCGGCACGGTGCAGCAGGTCGACCTCGCCTTCTCCGAGGCGGCCAAGGCCGCCCGCATCGTCGAGCGCAAGGAGAAGCAGAAGTCGGGACGTCCGGAACTCACCGAGGCCGCGATCGTGGTCTCCGGCGGCCGAGGCACTGGCGGCGACTTCGCCAAGGTCGAGAGCATGGCCGACACGCTCGGTGCCGCGGTCGGCGCCTCTCGCGCCGCGGTGGACGCGGGCTGGTACCCGCACACCAGCCAGGTCGGCCAGACCGGCAAACAGGTCAGCCCCCAGCTCTATGTCGCCTGCGGGATCTCCGGCGCCATTCAACACCGCGCCGGGATGCAGACCTCCAAGACGATCGTGGCGATCAACAAGGACGAGGAGGCGCCGATCTTCGAGCTCGTCGACTTCGGCGTCGTGGGGGACCTGTTCGAGGTCCTGCCCCAGGCCGAGGAGCAGGTCAAGGCCGCCCGCGGCTGACGCGGGCAGCCGCGGGTCAGACCGCGGCGCGCCGACGACAGCGGGCCGGATCCCCCTCGGGGTCCGGCCCGCTCGGTGTTCGGGGAAGTGCGCGCGGGACCATATGGCCCCCGAAACGACAGCGCGATCGGCACCTTCGACTCCCGGACAGCACCGAGCCCCGACGGCTTCGGGGGGCAGCGTCGGGGCTCAGTGGTCCACGGGTGTTCACGCAGGTCAACCAGGCGATTTCGGCTGCGTCCACACGACGCTTATACGATAACCGACGCCTTCGCGGGAACCGAACCGGTGGTCGAAGGTCACCTGGCACTTTGGTCGGTATGTTGCGCAAGGTCGATCTGCGGCGCCGAATGGTCGAGGCCCAGGGGACGAATGGTGCCGCGGCTGGGCCAGGCGGGCGGGGCCCGGTGCTCAGGGCAGGTGGGCTGGCCGGTGGTCGCTCGCGGGCGCGCCGTAGGATCGACTGCCGTGAGCGTCTATCTGGACCATGCCGCCACGTCGCCGACCCGCCCCGAGGTGGTCGAGGCGGTCAGTGCGGCCATGGCGCAGGTCGGCAACCCCAGCTCCGTGCACACCGCGGGGCGGCAGGCGCGCCGTCGCGTCGAGGAAGCGCGCGAGGACATCGCGGACGCCTTGGGGGCCGGCCCGTCCGAGGTCGTCTTCACCTCGGGTGGCACCGAGTCCGACAACCTGGCCGTGAAGGGCATCTACCGCTACGCCGTGGACGCCGACCCGCGGCGTCGCCGGCTCGTCGTCAGCGCCGCCGAACACTCCGCGGTGCTCGACAGCGTCACTGCCCTGGCCGATCGGGAGGGCGCGCTGATCAGCTGGGTCGACCCGGGCCCGGACGGCGCGGTCAAGGTTGATGCGGTGCGGGCGGCCGTCGAGGACCGCGCGGCCGGCGGCCCGGATTCCGTCGCGGCGGTGGTGGCCATGTGGGTGAACAACGAGACCGGAATCGTCCAGCCCGTCGCCGACCTCGGCGCGCTGGCCGGTGAGTTCGGGGTGCCCTTCGTCACCGACGCCGTCCAGGCGCTGGGCAAGGTGCCCGTCGACTTCGCCGCCTCCGGGGCCGCTGTTCTCGCCGCGACCGGGCACAAGATCGGCGGCCCGGTCGGCACCGGCCTGTTGCTGGCCGGCCGCGATGCGCCGATCCAGCCGATCTCGCACGGCGGCGGCCAGGAGCGCAAGCTGCGCAGCGGGACGCTGGCCATGCCGCTCATCGTCGGTCTGGCCCGCGCGGTGCGGCTGGCGCAGGATGCCCGCGAGCTTGAGGCGGTCCGGTTGGTGCAATTGCGGGACCGGCTGTTGGCCGGGGTCAGCGCCGCCATCCCCGGGGCCCGGGCGACCGGCTCGTGGCAGCCCGGCGACACGCTACGGCGTACCGCGACCCACGCGCACGTCCTGATTCCGCAGGTGGAGGGGGACTCGCTGCTGTTCCTGCTGGACGCCGCGGGCATCGCGTGCTCGACGGGCTCGGCGTGCCACGCCGGCGTGCCACAGCCCAGCCACGTCCTGCTCGCGATGGGCTTTTCACCCGAGGAGGCCCGCGGGGCACTGCGGCTCACCCTGGGCTGGTCCAGCACCGCCGCCGACGTGGACGCCCTGCTCGCCGCGCTGCCGGAGGCGGTCGAGCGGGCCCAGCGGGCCTACGCGGCCACGCGGGCGCGGGCGCAAGCCCGGCTGGCGCGGCGCGCGACGGCGGGCTGATCCTGATGCGGCTGGTCGCGGCGATGAGCGGCGGGGTCGACTCGGCCGTCGCCGCCGCCCGAGCCGTCCGCGCCGGTCATGACGTCGTCGGTGTGCACCTGGCGCTCGCCTCGCAGCCGGCCATGCTGCGGACCGGATCGCGTGGCTGTTGCTCGGCCGAGGACGCCGGCGATGCGCGCCGGGTCGCGGACCGTCTTGGCATCCCCTATTACGTGTGGGATTTGGCGGCGGAGTTCGCCCAGGATGTGGTGGCGGATTTTGTGGCGGAGTACGCGGCCGGTCGCACGCCCAACCCGTGTCTGCGGTGCAACGAGCGGATCAAGTTCGCGGCGCTCCTCCAGCGGGCCTGGGCGCTCGGTTTCGACGGCGTGGTGACGGGCCACTACGCGCGGATCAGCGAGCCCGGAGACCCCGACAATGTCACCGGCGCTCGCGAGCTGCACCGGGCCATCGACCCGGCCAAGGACCAGTCCTATGTGTTGGGCGTCCTCGACGCAGAGCAGTTGGCCGGGTCGGTCTTCCCCCTGGGTCACAGCACGAAGTCGCAGATCCGCGTGGAAGCGGCGGCCTTGGGATTGGGCGTCGCCGCGAAGCCGGACAGTCACGACATCTGTTTCATCGCCGACGGCGACACCCGGGCCTTCCTGGCAGCCCGGCTGGGGGAGGCGCCGGGCGAGATCGTCGACGAGGACGGGCAGCTGGTCGGGCAGCACCGCGGGGCCTACGCCTTCACCGTCGGCCAGCGTCGCGGGCTGGCGCTGCGCCGTCCGCACCCGGACGGTCAGCCGCGCTATGTCACCGCGGTCGACGTCGCCGCCAACCGCGTCGTGGTCGGCCCGCAAGAACTCCTCGGTATCGACGTCATCGACGCCGAGGGGGCCCGTTGGTGCGGTGCGGCGCCGGACGGCGAGCTGGCCTGTGGCGTGCAGTTGCGGGCGCACGGGGCGGAGGTCCCGGCGCGGGCCGTAGCCAGCCCGGACGGCTCGGTGCGGATCGCGCTGGCCGAGCGCACGCGCGGGGTGGCCGCCGGTCAGGCGGCGGTGCTCTACGACGGCACCCGCGTCGTCGGCTCGGCGACCATCGTCGGCACGTCCCGACGGTAGGCCGGGCGTCGCCCCCACGTTGGGATCGCTCGCCGGAGCCACCTCGGCCGCGGCTGGCGCGCCGCGGGTGGGCTGTGGTGGGGTCGGGGTATGCGCGAACGCTGGCTCGGGGCAGGGGAACTGGTGCGGGTGGCGGTGGCCGCCGCGGAGGCCGCGCTGACGCCGTACGTCGAGCGCGACTGGACGGCGACGCCCGCCCGCGACCTCGATCTCAGCTGCCGCGCGACCCTGACCCATGTCGTCGACGGCCTGCACCACTTCACCTGCCAGGTGCTGACGGCACACCCCGAGTCCACCGGCACGGCGTACGAGCTGCGACCCCGACCCCGCGCCTCCCCGGCGACGGGCGGGGTGCGCGATCCCGCCGGGGAGGACCTGCTGCGCGGGCTCACGACGTACGGGGGGATCCTGGCCGCGGTGGTCGAGGCCGCGGATCCGGCCTCGCGGGCCTACCACCCGTACGGCGCCGCGGACCCCGCCGGATTCGCCACGATGGGCGCCCTGGAGGTCGTGGTGCACGCCTATGACATCGCGGCCGGATTCGGCGGCACGTGGGCACCGCCCGCGGTGGTCGCGTGGCCGTGCGTCGACCGGCTGTTCCACGATCAGGAGGCCGGCCTGTCCGCGTTCAGCGCCGCCGATGCGCTGCTGTGGTGCTGCGGTCGGGTGCCGCTGCCCGGCCGACCACGTCGAGACGAGGGTTGGCGCTGGGACGGCCGACCCATGGCGGACCGACTGCGGGGCCGAGTTGCTGTCGGGTCATGAGACGACTGGCGCGTCGCGCGGCCGGGAGGCCTCGCTCGCCGTCTGTGGGGCTCGGCGATGGCGTGCCGCCCGCTGCCCGCCGTCTGTCGCCCACACGCCGATCGGTGTGTTGGCGTGGTCCCAACCCCCTCAAGGCACCGACCGGAGTCTTGGCGGTCCTGCGAACCCCGGTGGGAGAGGTTGCCGCCCGTCGTCAGTAGCCCCGGCTGGCGTCGGCCACCTGGCCCGCGCCGGTCAGGGCGGTAGCGAACTCGCGCGACGTCGTGGGCCGGCTGAACATCGGGTAGTCCTTGGCGATGGCGTTGTCGTGCTCCTCGGCGCTCGTCGCGGCGAGGCAGTCGGTCAGGGTGTAGACGTCGTACCCCTTCTCGTACGCCGTACGCATCGTGGACTCCACGCAACAGTTGGTGAGGAAGCCCGCCAGGGCGATCGTCGACAGGCCCTTGCTGCGCAGGATGAAGTCGAGATTCGTGGAGGCGAACGCGTCCAGGCCGCGCTTGCCCTCCACCACGATGTCGTCGGCCGCCGGGGTCAGCACCTCGACGATCTCGCTGCCCCATTTCCCGGCCAGGAAGCTCTGCGACTCGACCACGCCGGCGAGGATGCCGTAGGGGGTGTTGGTGATCTCGCCGTACCCGGGCTTGAACGAGATGGGCACGTGCACCACCGTGGCCCCGGCTGCGCGCGCCCGCTCGGCGAGCGCGACGGTGTTGTCGAGCATGTTCGTGCTGGCCATGACGTCCTTGACGGCGCCGTGCAGCGTGCCGCCCTCGGTGGTGAAGTCGTTCTGGAACTCGATCAGGACGAGCGCGGTGCGCTGGGGGTCGATGCTCATGGGCGTGACGCTAGGACGGCCGATGGTGCGCTCACAAGCCCCCCGGGTCGGCCTCAGCGTCGCGCCGGTTCGAACGGGTTGACCAGTGGTACGCCGGTTCCCTCGACATCGGCGGTGTTGCGGGTCGCGAGCACCAGGCCGTGTACGGACGCCGTCGCGGCCAGGAGCGCGTCGACGACCGGTCTGGGCTGGGGAACCATGAGCTGGGCCCACCGCAGCGCGACGCGCTCATCCACGCGCAGAATGCGGTCGCCGGCGGACTCGATTAGCCCGTCCAGCCATGTCTCGAGGCGATCGGCCTGGGCGGCATCGCGGCGCCGCACGAGCAGCACCCCGCGCCGAAGTTCGCCGATGGTGAGCACGCTGAGGAAGAGTCGATCGGCCTCCTGGGCAGCGAACCAGGCTCGCACGTGGACGTCAGCACGTTCCTGCTTGCGCAGTTCGCTGACGATGTTCGTGTCGAGGAGAACGCCGTTCACAGCTCGACGGGCCGGCCGAGATCGCGAGGCCTGGCGAAGTCCGGGTCGAGGCCGACGTCAGGCATCGAGGCCAGCGCAGCCTTGAAGCGATCGTCGTCGAGCAGCGCACGGCGCAGGATCTCCCGGTGCTCGGCCTCTGCCGAACGCCCGTTGGCGGCGGCGCGGCGACGGAGTTCGCTGGCAACGCGCTCCTCGACGCCGCGGACGATGAGTTGGGCCACGACCTCGCCTCCTTGACTCGTTGACGGGTCGACTTGGCTAACCGACGCAGTGATATCGATGCTATCACTGCGTCGGGTCGGGCCTGGGGCGCCTAAGCTCGCGCACGTGAGCAGAGCGAGCGCGCTGGGATCGTGGCCGGGCACCGACACCGCCGACGTGCGGGAGGCGATCCGGGTGGTCCGCGACACCCTGACCGACGCCTCGCTCACCGGACGGCCCGGCATCCCGTACCTGCCGGAGGCCCCGCGGCGAGGCCCCGGCGCGGACCTGATCGGCCGGTCCGCGGCGCTGCTGGTCGGGCTCTCGGTGGACCTGCAGCCCTCGGGCTGGCGGCTGGTGGACCGGCCCGGTCGCGACGAGAGCCGCGCGGCGGCCTACCTGCGCTCAGACCTCGACGAGCTCGCCGAGGCGTACGACGGATACGCCGGGCCGCTCAAGGTCCAGCTCGCGGGGCCGTGGACGCTGGCGGCCGAGCTACGGCTGAACCGGGGGGAACGCGTCGTCGTCGACCGCGGCGCCTGCCGGGACGTGGCGGCCGCCCTGGCCGAAGGGGTGGCCGCGCACCTGGCCGACGTGCGCCGGCTGGTGCCGGGCGCCGAGCTGCTGGTCCAGCTGGACGAGCCGCTGCTGCCGGCGGTCCTGGCGGGGGAGTTGGCCACCAGCAGCGGGTTCGGGCGGCTGCGGGCGGTCGACGTCGAGGAGGTACGTCGGGTGCTGGCGCAGACCATCGGCTCGAGCGGGGTCGACGTCGTCGTGCACTGCTGCGCCGCCGATGCGCCCGTCGGGCTGCTGCGCGAGGCCGGGGCGAGCGGAATCAGTCTCGACACCGCCCTGCTCGGCCCGCGCGGGTGGGAGTCGGTGGCGGTGGCCGTCGAGGCCGGTACGCAGCTGTGGGCGGGAGCCCTGCCCACCGGCGCGCCCGCGGTGACCCCGGCGGCCGCCGCCGCCCCCGTGCTGCGGGCCTGGCGGGAGCTGGGTCTGGATCAGGGACTGCTGGAGGCGGTGGTGATCACGCCGGCCTGCGGATTGGCCGGGTCGGCGCCCGCGGACGCCGTACGGATCCACCGCACCCTGCCGCGGGCCGCCGCCGAACTGACCGAGGCCGCCCACGCCTGACCCGCGCGCTCGGCACTCAGCCGAAGTAGCGCTCGTGCCAGACCAGGAAGATGAAGACGGTCCAGATCAGCCGGCTGTTGTCGGCGACGCCGGCGCAATGGTCGTCGAGCAGGCGGCCCAGCATCGTCACGTCGAAGTAGTCCCGCGCGGTCTGGGAGGCGAACGCCTCGCGCACCCGCCCGTTCCACGGCTGCTCCTTGAGCCACACCCGGATCGGCACCGGGAAACCCAGCTTGGGGCGCTCGTAATAGGCCCGGGGGAGCTTGGCCGCCGCGGCCGCGCGGAAGGCCGTCTTGGTCTGCGTGCCGTCCATGCGGTACTTGGTTGGGATCTTGGCCGCGACCTTCATGACCTCCTTGTCCAGGAAGGGCACCCGCACCTCGATCGAGTTGGCCATCGACATCTTGTCGGCCTTGAGCAGGATGTCCCCGACCATCCACAGGTGGATGTCGAGGTGCTGCATCCGGGTCGCATCGTCCTGGCCGATGGTGCGGGCGTAGAACGGGCCGGTGACGTCCCCGGGCAGGATCGGGTGGGCCAGCTGGTCGTTCATCAGGGCCGCGACCTGGTCGCTGCGGAACTGGTAGGCATTGCCGATGAAGCGCTCGGACAGGTCCAGCGCGCCGCGGTGCAGGTAACCCTGACCGTAGAACTTCGGCAGCTTGTCGCCGAGCGTGCCCAGCCCACGGCGTACCGTCCGAGGCACCCGCGACAGGTGCCGCAGCCCGTGCGGCTCGTTGTAGATCTGGTAGCCGCCGAAGAGTTCGTCCGCGCCCTCCCCGGACAGGACGACCTTGACGTGCTCGCGGGCGACCTTGCTCACGAAATACAGCGGCACGCACGCGGGGTCGGCCAGCGGCTCGTCCATGTGCCACTGGATGTCGGAGAGGGCGTCCCAATATTCGGTCGGGGTGATGACCTTGCTGTGCGACTCGACGCCGAGGTCCGCGGCCAGCGCCAGCGCGGCATCGATCTCGTTGTAGCCCGCGTTGTCGAAGCCGACCGTGAAGGTCCGCTGCCCGCCGAAACTGGCCGCGACGAAGGAGCTGTCGACGCCGGAGCTCAGGAACGAGCCCACCTCGACGTCCGCAATCATGTGCGCCTTGACCGAATCCTCCAGGACCGCCGAGAGCTCCTCGACGTGGTCCTCGAACGTCCGGCCCTCCTCGGGTGCGAACTCGGCGGCCCAGTAGCGGCGGATCTCGCACCGGCCGTCCTTCCAGCGCAGATAGTGCGCCGGCGGCAGCTTGTAGATCCCTTCGAACATCGTCTCGTCGAGCGGGTTGTACTGGAAGCTGAGATAGCTCGCCAACCCCTGCAGGTTCAACTCGCGCTTGACCTGCGGGTTCTCTAGCAAGCACTTGATCTCACTGGCCCAGGCGAAGCCGTCCTTCAGGGGCGCGTAGTAGAGCGGCTTGATGCCGAAGAAGTCGCGTGCGAGAAAAAGTTCGCGCTCGCGGGAGTCCCAGACCGCGAAGGCGAACATGCCGCGGACGTGGTCGAACATGCCCGCGCCGTATTCGTCGTAGGCGTGCAGCAGCACCTCGGTGTCGCTGTGGGTGCGGAAGGAGTGGCCGCGCTGGGTCAGCGCGTCGCGGATCGTGCGGTAGTTGTAGATCTCACCGTTGAAGGTGATGACCTTGGAGCCGTCGCCGTTGAACAGCGGCTGATGGCCCTCGGCGAGGTCGATGATCGACAGGCGGCGGAAGCCCAGGTGCAGGTCGCCGTCGAGGTGGAAGCCGTCGTCGTCGGGTCCCCGGTGGGTGATCCGCGCGGCTTGGGTGCGGATCACCTGCTCCCGGTCGTACGTCGTGGCCGGGTCGAGGAATCCGCAGATGCCGCACATGGTGGTGGTCTACCCCTGATCGCGTCGGTGTCGACCAAACACTATCGCCCGACTCGTCAGGTCCCCTGAACCGCCACTGCCGGGGACGAGGGTCCCTGATCCGGCCATCACCGCCGCCGATAGACCTCGCGGCGGTGGCCAACGCCGATCACCAGGATCAGCAGGACGTCGTCGTGAATCTCGTAGACGACGCGGTAGTCACCGGTGCGGACGCGCCACGCGCCGTCGCCCCCGAGGAGCTGGGTCGCGGCGGCCGGTCGTGGCTGGGTCGCCAGCAGTTCGATCGCGGCCTGCACCCGCCGACGGGCAGGCGGGTCGAGTTTGCGCAGCTGCCGCGCGGCGGCGGGGGCGACCTCGACGCGAAAGGTCATGTCAGGCCGAGGTCGGCCTTGACCTGGTCCCACGGGATGGCGACCGCTCCGCCGGCCATCTCCTCGCGGGCCGCGCGCGCCGCATGGATGTCCGCGAGGTCCTCCGCAGCCGCGATGAGGCGATCCAGGTCGTCGGCATCGATCACTGCGGCCACGCGCAGTCCCCGCCGGGTGAGGTAGACGGGCTCGTGATCGACGCGGGCGGCGTCCACGACGTCGGCGAGTCGCGCGCGGGCGTCGCTCACGGTCATTTCAGTCATGGCTCGACGCTACGCCGAAAGCGCAGAGTTGTACATCTTGGTGATTCCAGCAGGATGACGCAGCGCAACGCCGCCGCTCGCCGATGCTCGCCCCCACCCCCCTCGCGAACGACGAAGCGGGGGGTCTACCACCCGCCAGTGGAAGACCCCTGCTTCACCCTGCCCACGTGACAAGAACAGCGACATATCAGTCCAGGGCCAGGACGCGTCGAAGCCCTCGGTCGATCTCCGCGAGGAGGTGTGCCGGCACGGCACCGGCCGCGTGCGGGTCGAGGTCGCGGCGGTCGACGGTGGACAGCGCCGTGACATTCACGACGGAATCCTTCGGCAACCCGGTGACGGCTGCCGGGAGGAAGACGTTGCCGGGCATGGACGCCAACGCGGTGTTCGAACTGACGACGGCGACGATGGTCGTCGCCAGGCGGCTGCGGTTGTATGTGTCGGCGGCGATGATCACGACGGGGCGCCGCTTCGCCGGCGCGCTGCCCGCCGGCGGCCCGAGGTCGCACCAGTGGATGTCGCCGCGATTCACCACGACTCGTCGTCCGCGGCGATGGCTCGGCGGCCGGCCGACACGGCAGAGGCCGTGCTCTCGTCGGCGTTGACCAACTCGACGACCGCATCGATGGCCGAAGTGAGTTCGGCTGACTCCAGCTCGTCGGCATAGCGCTTGACGGCGATGGAGTAGAACTGAGAACGATTGAGCCCGTGCGTCTTGGCCACGCGTTCGGCGTGTGCGTAGATGTCGTCGGGGACGGAGACTGCGGTCTTCACGCGTCGAGTATAACCCGGTATAAGTCACACATCACGTCACGATCCGCCAAGCCGGCGGCGCTGGGTTGTCGGGGGTGTGCGGCAGGATGTGGCCGTGACCGCGACACGGCGTACCGGCAGCGAACCCGCCTCCGACGAGCTGCCCGCAGCCGGGCCTGCAGCCGGGGCCACGGCGCAGGTGCCCGCGGCCTCCGACGAGGCGCGGCACGCCTGGGACGCGCTGGCCGATGAGATCAGGACGCACCAGTTCGCTTATTACGTCAAGGACGCGCCGACCGTCTCCGACGGGGAGTACGACGCGCTGCTGAGTCGGCTCGCGGCGATGGAGGAGCGCTACCCCGACCTGCGCACCCCCGACAGTCCGACGCAGATCGTCGGCGGCACCTTCGCCACCGACTTCGCCGCCGTCGACCACGTCGAGCGGATGATGAGCCTGGACAACGTGTTCAGCGCGGCTGAGCTGGCCGAATGGGCCGACCGGGTGGTGCGAGGCGCCGGGGGCGCGCCGATCCACTGGCTCACCGAACTGAAGATCGACGGCCTGGCGATCAACCTCCTCTACGAACACGGCCGGCTGGTCCGCGCGCTGACCCGCGGGGACGGTCGCACCGGCGAGGACGTCACGATGAACGTGCGCACCATCGAGGGCGTCCCGCACCAGCTCGCCGGCTCGGCCGAGCATCCGGTGCCCGAGCTGATCGAGGTCCGCGGCGAGGTGTTCTTCCCCGTCGAGGCCTTCGCGGGGCTGAACGAGTCCCTGGTCGCCGCGGGTCGAGCCCCGTTCGCCAACCCACGCAACGCCGCCGCCGGCTCGCTGCGGCAGAAGGACCCCCGCGTCACGGCCACCCGACCGCTGCGGATGCTCGTGCACGGCATCGGCGCGCGGCGCGGGTTCGACGTGGCCCGGCAGAGCACGGCGTACGCCGCGTTGGCCGCCTGGGGCCTGCCCACCAGCGACAAGGTCCTCGTGCTCGACGATCTCGCCGAGGTCCAGGAGCGCATCGACTACTTCGGGGAGCACCGCCATTCCGTCGCGCACGAGCTCGACGGCCTCGTCGTCAAGGTCGACGAGGTGGCGGTGCAGCGCCGGCTCGGTTCGACGTCCCGGGCGCCGCGCTGGGCGATCGCGTACAAATACCCGCCCGAGGAGGTCACCACCAAGCTCCTCGCCATCGAGGTCAACGTGGGGCGGACGGGACGTGTCACGCCGTACGGCGTGATGGAGCCGGTGCAGGTCGCGGGCTCCACGGTGGAGATGGCGACGCTGCACAACGCCTTCGAGGTGGTCCGCAAGGGGGTGCTGATCGGCGACACGGTGGTGCTGCGCAAGGCCGGCGACGTGATCCCGGAGATCGTCGGGCCGGTCGTGGACCTGCGGGACGGGACCGAGCGGGAGTTCGTGATGCCCACGTGTTGTCCCTCCTGCGGGGTGGCGCTGGCGTATGAGAAGGAGGGCGACAAGGACATCCGGTGTCCCAACGCCCGAACCTGCCCCAGCCAACTGCGGGAGCGGTTGTTCTCCCTGGCCGGTCGCGGGGCGTTCGATATCGAGGCGCTCGGGTGGGAGGGTGCCATCGCGTTGCTGGAAGCCGGGGTGCTGACCGACGAGGCCGGACTGTTCGAGTTGACCGCCGCCGACATCGCCCGCGTGCCGCTCTATACCCGAGCCGCCCGCAAGCAGGAGCTCGCCGATCCGCAGCTGGCGCCGGCCGGGGGCGTGCGCGAGGGTCGGGTGCTGTCGGCCAACGGCACCCGGTTGGCGGCGAACCTGGCGCAGGCGAAGACCCAGCCGCTGTGGCGGGTGCTCGTCGCCCTGTCGATCCGGCACGTGGGGCCGACCGCCGCCCGGGCGCTCGCCGGACAGTTCGCCTCGATGGCGGCCCTGCGCGCGGCCTCGCGGGAGGAACTGGCCGCCGTCGAGGGGGTCGGCCCGGTGATCGCCGACGCCGTCATCGAGTGGTTCGGGGTGGACTGGCACCGCGAGATCGTGGATCGGTGGGCGGCTGCCGGGGTGCGGATGGCCGACGAGCGTGACACGAGCCTGGAGCAGACCCTCGCCGGGCTGACCGTGGTCGTGACCGGCTCCCTGACCGGCTACTCCCGGGATGAGTCCAAGGAGGCCATCATCTCCAGGGGCGGCAAGGCGGCCGGCTCGGTGAGCAAGAAGACGGACTACGTGGTGGTCGGGGAGAACGCCGGGTCCAAGGCGACCAAGGCCGAGGAGCTCGGGCTGCGGATTCTCGACGAGGCGCAGTTCACCGCGCTGCTTGCCGGTGGCGCGGCGGCGCTTCCCGATGCGCCCCCCGGGGTCTGAGATGGGCCGTCCGTGGGAGCGGGTCCCGGGTTGGGGCGCGGCGGTGGCCGCCGGCGTGGCACTGCTGCTGATGGTCTGGTGCCACCCGAACATGCAGATCGACACGCTGGTCTACCGACGGGGGGCCCAGGTCCTTCTCGCCGGGACCGATCGGCTCTACGAGCAGCCGTACGGCGACCTGCCGTTCACCTATCCGCCCATTGCCGCGGTGCTCTTCCTGCCGTTGGCCCTCCCGATCCCGATCGCGGCGTTCGCCCTGATCGCCACGGGGGTGGCCGCGATCTGGCGGATCACATGGTTGACGCTGGACGCGCTCCGTCCGGACGAGCGCAGCCTCGACCATGCGCGATTAGCCGCGCTGGTGCTGCCCCTGGCGGTCCTGGCCGAGCCGCTCTACAAGACGTTCTCCTACGGTCAGATCAACCTGTTGCTGGCCTGGCTCGTCGCCGAGGATCTGCTGCGGGGGCATCGCGGCCGGTTCGGCGGCGTGCTGCTCGGGATCGCCACGCTGGTCAAGCTGACCCCGGCGGCGTTCTTCCTCGTCGTGCTGCTGCGCCGCGATGTCGGCTCGATGCTGCGGGGGATCGGCACGATCGTTCTGGGCGTCGTGGCCGGTTTTGTGTTGATGCCGCAGTCCTCGCGGATCTTCTGGACCAATCTCTCGGGCGCCTCGGATCGGGTCGGCGACCCGGCGTACTTCCTCAATCAGTCCCTCAAGGGCGCCCTGGCGCGGCTGGGCCTGGGCGCCGGGCCGGTCTGGGTGGGAGCCTGCCTGGTGGTGCTGGCGGTGGCGGCGTGGGCCGTCCATGTCGCGCTGCGCGCCGGCCGCGACGTACCGGCCGTGCTGGCGACCGGGTTCTGCGCACTCTTGGTCTCGCCGGTGAGCTGGAGCCATCACTGGGTGTGGACCTGGCCGTTGCTCGTGTGGGCGTTCGCGGCGCACCACGCCCGGCCGGGTCCCAAGACGGTGGCGGCGGTGGTGGCGTGGGTGGTGGCGGTGTTCGGCTATCCGTTCTGGTGGGCCGTGCCGCACGACCCGGACTGGGCGCAGGTGCCCTGGTGGCAGCAACTGCTCGCGGACACCTACGTGCTGCTGGGGATAGGCACCATCCTGATGTTCGGCTGGCGGGCCGCGCGGCTGCATCGCGCGTCTGCGTGAGTCTGGAGCGGCGGCGGCCTGGCCTGCCGTGGCCCGCGTGGCCCGCGTGGGTCGGTCTGCTGGCGACGCTGGTGGGCTCGTACGCCGCGCTGGCCGCGTTCGGGGTGCCCGAGGACCTCGGGGTCTACCGCGAGGCGGCAGCCGCGGCGTTGAGCGGCGCCGACGTGCTCTATGCCGGGCCGGTCGACCGGTTGCCCTACACCTACCCGCCGGTGGCCGCCTACCTGCTCGCCCCGGTGGCCTGGTGGCCGCCGGTGCTCGGCGGCGTGCTGATGACCACGGTGAACGTGGCGGTGCTGTGGCGGTTGACCTGCCTGTTCCTGCCCCGCCGGGGGTTGGGCGGGTCGGGATGGCCGCGGTACGCCGTCGCGGCCGGGCTGTTGCCCTTGGCCCGGCTCCTCGAACCGGTCTGGCAGACGTTCTCCTTCGGCCAGGTCAACCTCGTGCTGGCGTGGCTGGTCGCGGAGGATCTCCTGGGGCGGTGGTCTGGGCGCTCTGGGCGTTGGCGCGGCGTGCTCCTGGGGCTGGCCGTGCTGGTCAAGCTGACCCCAGGCATCTTCGCGTTAGTGCTGTTGTTCCGGCGCGACTGGGCGTCGTTGGCGCGGACCGGTCTCGTGGTCCTCGCGGGAGTCGCCGTGGGGTTCGTGCTCCTGCCGAGGTCGTCGGCCCAGTTCTGGACGAGCGCGCTGCGCGATCCGGCGCGGGTCGGTGGGGTTGAGTTCGCGGCCAACCAGTCGCTCAACGGCGCCTTGTGGCGGGCGCTGGGTCCCGGCGGCTCGCAGGCGGCATGGCTGCTTCTCGCTCTGGTGACGCTCGCGACCACGGCGTACATCCTGATCCGCCGCGGTCGACTCGGGGAGGGTCCGCCGGCCGCCGGACGCGACCCCGGCGTCGTGCTCGCGGCTGCCCTCGCCGGGCTGCTGATGTCCCCGGTCTCCTGGAGTCACCACTGGGTGTGGGTGTGGCCGCTGCTGGTGTGGCTGGTGTGGCTGGTGGGATCGACCGGGGCGCGCGTCCTGGCGATCGGGTGGGCGGCCGCGGCGTACGGCTGGGTGATCTGGTGGTTCCCGCACCAGGCGGGGCGAGAATACGACGTGGGGCCACTCGGGCTGCTCCTCACCGACGCCTACGTGGTGCTCGGGCTGGCGACCCTCGTTTGGCTCGCCGTGCGGAGTCGCTCCCCGGTCCTCGGTAGACGACGGCCGTGAGGGGCTGGGCGCGGAGTGCGGGCTCGCTGCCGATCGTGACTTCGGCGGTGCGCTTGCTGACCATGACCACCGTGCGCGACCGTGACCGTGACGTCCGGCGAGGTGACTCGTCGTCGGAGTAAATAAGACGGACTGCGCGAGAATAAATATATCCGATCGACATAACTGTGAACTGCAGTAATGATCGAAATGGTGTCAGTGAGACTCTGGTATGGGGCGTACTTCTGTCGTAGACTTTGCTCATGACGGGAGGCGGTTCTGCGACACCAGCGGGAGAGCGGACGTCCGCCGTCCTGGATCGAGCTGAGGATTGGTTGCGCGTTCTGGCGCAGACCCCGGTGGGCGGCCTGAGTCGGGTCCAGATGATCGATGAGCTGGCGGCGTTGGAGCGCCTCGCTGCGGCGGCGGCCGCCCGACAGGCGCGCCTTGCGGTCGCGTTCGAGGCGGCGGAACGCCAGGCGCAGGCCGCTGCCGGAGTCGCGGCGGCGCGGCGAGGCGAAGGAATCGCTGCGCAGATCGGGCTGGCCCGACGCATGTCGCCGACACGAGCCGCCATCTTCCTGGGGCACGCCCGCACCCTGTGCCTCGATCTGCCGGAGACCATGCGCGCCCACGTGGCCGGGGAGCTCAGCGAACACCGCGCCGGACTCATCGCCGGCGAGGTTCGGCTCCTGGATGCTGCGGCTCGGGCGAACGTGGACCGTCATCTGCATGCCGGCCGTTACGGGGGGCCAGGCCTGGATGCGACGACACTGTCCGACGCGCGGCTTCGCGCCGAGGTGCGGGCCGAGGCTTATCGGCAAGACCCGACCATCGTGCTGAAGCGGGGACGGCACGCGGCGACGGAGCGCTATGTGTCCCTGCGGCCGGCGCCGGACATCATGTCCTACCTCACCGGCTATCTGCCCGCCCGAGAAGGCGTCGCCTGCCTGGCTGCCCTGTCCGCGGCCGCGGACTCGGCGCGCGCTGCGGGCGATGAGCGATCCCGGGGACAGGTCATGGCGGACACCCTCGTGGCCCGCATCACGGGTGCGGCGCATCCGGGGGAGATCAAGACGGAGCTACACCTCATCCTCACCGACCAGGATCTGCTGGACGACGCCGGCGGCCCTGCGCAAGCCGACTGCTCCCCAGCGTCGACGGTGGCCGAGCCCATGCCGGCCGAGGCTCACGCGACCGCGACCGCGACCGCAGCGAACGGCGACGGCTGGCCCGACACCGAGCGTGATCCCTGGTCCGATGACGAGCCGGAGCCGACGCCGCAGCCGGGGCGCCTCGAAGAGCTCGGCCGGCTCGATGAGCCCGGCTTTCTCGTCGGCTACGGCCCGGTGCCGGCCCCGGTCGCGCGGCAGTGGCTGCGCGAGAGCTTTGACGCGGCGGGCAGGATCTGGATTCGGCGCCTCTTCACGGACCCCCCGACCGGGCAGGTCCGCGACGTGGACGGCCGGGCACGGCCCTTCCCGGCACGGATCGCCCGGCTGATCCTCGCGCGCGACCGATACTGTCGCACGCCCTTCTGCGGCGCCCCCATCCGACATCTCGACCACGCCCACCCCCGGGCCGACGGCGGTCCCGGCGACGCAGCCAACGGCCAGGGCCTCTGCGAGCGATGCAACCAGGCCAAGACCGCGCCGGGATGGAGCGCCCGCAGCGTCGCAGACCCGATGGGGCTCGGCCGGCACATCGTGCGCACCACGACGCCGACCGGGACGGTCTACGAATCCACGGCGTCGCCCGTCACGAAGCCCCGACCGCGCACCAAACCTGGCGGGTCAGAACAGCTCCCCAGGGCGGGGTAGATGACAGGCGACTCACGGCTGGCCCGGCCGGACCACGGCGTACAGCAGCATGTCCCGCCGGGCGCCGCCGATCTCCTGGTGGCTGCGCAGCAGTCCCTCCCGAGTCATCCCGCCGCGCTCGCAGGCGCGCCAGGATCCGGCGTTCCACGGCTCGACGTACGCCTCCACCCGGTGCAACCCCGGGATCGTCCAGGCGAAGCCGAGCAGCGCTGCCACCGCATCGCTCGCCACCCCACGACCCCGGGCGCCGGGAGCGACGGCGTACCCGATCGTGCCGCGACCCGCCGCCAGCTCCCGCAGCCACAGCGCCGCGAACCCCAGCGAACGCTCCGCCGCCGACCGTTCGGCGATCGCGAACACGAAGCCGAGACCTTCGGCGTACCGGCCACGCTGACGCTCCAGATAAGCGCGGGCCTGCGCCTCGTCGGCGCGCGCCGGGAGGGTGCCGATCAGCGGCGGGTACGGATCCGTGGCGAGGTCACAGACCATCGCGAGGTCGCCCGCCTCGTAGCTCGGGTCGAAGGGCCGCAGTCGCACCCGCCCCGACGCCGGATCCGACGCCGGCCAGCCGATCTGGTCCAATCGCACGGACCCAGTCTGCTCGCCCGTGAGGAAGATCCGCGTCCGACGATGATGTCCGCATGAGCACACAGCACCCCCGGCCTCCGGACGGCGTGCCCGGGCAGCCGGTGCGACCGCCGCTGACCTGGCTGGACGCCGAGGAGGTACGCCGTCGCGTCTCGCCCGACCAGGCCCGCCGGCTGCTCCGGGCCGCCCTCGACGGCGGTCTCGACCCCGCAAACGACCCGCCGCGCTCCACCCCGGCGGCCGGGGCGGGGCAGCTGCTCATCATGCCCTCGGCCACCGCCGAGTCGGTCGGGGTGAAGGTGCTCTCGGTCGCCCCGGACAACCCGCAGCGGGGCCTGCCCCGGATCCAGGCCTGGTACGTCTACATGGACGCCGCCACCCTCACCCCGAGCGTGCTGCTCGACGGGACAGCCCTCACCGCGCTGCGCACCCCGGCGACCTCGGCGCTGGCCGCCGACCTCCTGGCCCCCGAGCACGTCGACGAGTTGGTCCTGGTCGGCAGCGGACCCCAGGCCCTGGGCCACGCCGAGGCCCTGGCCCAGATCCGCGCGCTCGGCCACGTGACCGTTGTCGGCCGGGACCCCTCCCGGGCCCGTGCGTGCGCCGACGCGATCCAGAAATCGGGGTTGGCCTGCGATGTCGCCGCCGACCCGGCGGCGGTGGAGGAGGCCGTACGCCGTGCCGGGATCGTCGTCTGCGCGACCTCGTCGGCCACCCCGGTCATCGAGGAGGACTGGATCGCCGACGGCGCCTGCGTCGTCGCGATCGGCTCCCACGAACCGGACCGGCGCGAGCTCGACGCGAGACTGATGGGCCGCGCACTCGTCGTCGTCGAAGACGTCGCCACGGCCCTGCGCGAGGCCGGCGACGTCATCATGGCGATCGCCGAGGGCGCCCTCACCGAGACCGACCTGCACCCGCTGCGCCACCTGGTGCAGGGCCGCATCGCCCGGGCCACCGACCGCCCGAACGTCGTCAAGACCGTCGGCATGTCCTGGCAGGACCTGGTGCTCGCCGAGGGGGCCGTCCGCGCCGGCCCCTAGACTGGCGCGCATGTCCACGATCTCCCGCGATCAGGTCGCGCACCTGGCGATGCTGGCCCGGATTGACCTGTCGGAGACCGAACTCGACGCCATGGCGGGGGAGTTGGCCGTCATCCTCGACGCCTTCGCCAAGGTCGGGGAGCTCGCCGATGTCGACGTACCGGGGATGTCGCACCCCCTGCCGCTGACCGACGTCTACCGGGCGGACACCCCGGCCCCCGGACTCACCCAGGAGGCCGCGCTCGCCGCTGCCCCGGAGGCCGAGGACGGCCGCTTCGCCGTACCCCGCATTCTCACCGAGGACTGATGGTGTTCACGCCCGATCCGAGCGACCTGACCCGACTGCCCGCCGCCGACCTGGCCCAGCTCCTGACGGACCGCGCGGTGAGCTCGACCGAACTCACCCGAGCCCACCTCGAGGCGATCACCGCGCGCGACGGCGCCGTGCACGCCTACCTGCACCGCAACGACGAGCAAGCACTGGCCGAGGCCGCCGCCGTCGACGCCGCGCGGGCGGCCGGGCAGGACCTCCCGCCGCTCGCCGGGATCCCCGTCGCCGTCAAGGACGTGGCCTGCACGATCGGCCAGCCGACCACCGCCGGATCCCGGATCCTGCAGGGCTGGCTGCCACCGTACGACGCCACCGTGGTCACCCGGCTGCGCGCCGCCCGCATGCCGATCCTCGGCAAGACCAACATGGACGAGTTCGCGATGGGCTCCTCCACCGAGCACTCCGGCTACGGCCCCACCGGCAACCCCTGGGACCTCGCCCGGGTGCCGGGCGGTTCGGGCGGCGGCAGCGCGGCCGCGCTCGCGGCGTACCTGGCCCCGCTCGCCGTCGGGTCCGACACCGGCGGCTCGATCCGGCAGCCCGCCGCCTTCACCGGAACGGTCGGCGCCAAGCCGACGTACGGGGCGGTGTCCCGGTACGGCGTGATCGCGCTGGCCAGCTCGCTGGACCAGATCGGCCCGTGCGGTCGGACGGTCCTGGACACGGCCCTGCTGCACGAGGTCCTGGCCGGGCACGACCCCAAGGACTCCACCAGCATCGACGCGCCCGTTCCGCCGGTCGTGCAGGCCGCCCGCCGCGGCGACGTGGCCGGGCTGCGGGTCGGGGTGATCCGGCAGCTCGGCGGCGCGGGCTACCAGGGCGGGGTTCGCGCCCGGTTCGAGGAGGCCGTCGCGCTGCTGGGCCGGCTCGGTGCCGACATCGTCGAGGTGGACTGTCCGCACCTGGATTACGCGCTCGGCGCCTATTACCTCATCATGCCGAGCGAGGCCAGCAGCAATCTGGCCCGTTACGACGCGATGCGCTACGGCCTGCGGGTCGGTCCCGACGGGGTGCCGGCCCCGAGTGCGGAGCAGGTGAGCGCGGCCTCCCGCGGCCAGGGATTCGGAGCCGAGGCCAAGCGACGGATCATCCTGGGCACCTACGCCCTGTCCAGCGGCTATTACGACGCCTTCTACGGGCAGGCGCAGAAGGTGCGCACGCTCATCGCCCGCGATTTCGCCGCCGCGTTCGAGACTGTCGACGTCCTCGTCAGCCCGACCGCGCCCACCACGGCCTGGGAACGCGGCGCCAAGACCGACGACCCGCTGGCGATGTACCTCGGCGACGTCGCGACCATCCCGTCGAATCTGGCTGGCTTGCCGGGCATCTCGGTGCCGATCGGCCTCGCCGACGAGGACGCGATGCCGGTCGGACTGCAGGTCCTCGCCCCGGCGATGGCCGACGACCGGTGCTACAACGTCGCCGCCGCCGTCGAGCGTGATCTCGTCGCCGGCTGGGGTGGGCCGCTGCTCGACCGGATCCCCACGATCGCGACGGAGGCCTGAGCCATGACCGCAGCCCCGCACGCCGTCCTCGCGGACTACGCCGACGCGCTCGCCGCCTACGACCCGGTCCTGGGCCTGGAGGTGCACGTCGAGCTGTCGACGCGCACCAAGATGTTCTGCGCCTGCCGCACCGACTTCGGCGCCGAGCCGAACACCCAGGTCTGCCCGGTCTGTCTGGGGCTGCCGGGGGCCCTGCCGGTGGTCAACGGCGCGGCCGTCGAGGCGGCCATCCGGATCGGTCTCGCCCTGAACTGCGAGATCGCCCCCTGGTGCCGGTTCGCCCGGAAGAACTACTTCTATCCCGACATGACCAAGAACTTTCAGACCAGCCAGTACGACGAGCCGATCGCCTTCGGCGGCCATCTCGACGTCGAGGTGCCGGCCAGCGAGGCCGGCCCGGCCTTCGGCTATCGCGTGGCCATCGAGCGCGCGCACATGGAGGAGGACGCCGGCAAGCTCAGCCACGTCGGCGGATCGACGGGTCGGATTCACGGCGCCGACTACTCGCTCATCGACTACAACCGGGCGGGCATTCCGCTCATCGAGATCGTCACCAAGCCGTTGGTCGGCGCGGGGGAGCGGGCTCCGGAGGTGGCCCGCGCGTACGTCGCAGCCCTGCGGGACCTGATGCGTGCGCTGGGAGTCTCCGACGCCCGGATGGAGCAGGGTTCGATGCGCTGCGACGTCAACCTGTCGCTGCGGGCGCGGTCCGGCGACGACCGCGTCGGCGAGGCGCAACTCGCCGTGCCGTTCGGCACCCGCACCGAGACCAAGAACGTCAACAGCCTGCGCAGCGTCGAGGCCGCCTGCGCCCACGAGATCCAGCGCCAGGCCGCGGTCCTGACCAGCGGCGGCGTGGTCACCCAGGAGACCCGGCACTGGCACGAGGACACCGGTGTCACCACGGCCGGACGCCCGAAGTCCGACGCGGACGACTACCGCTACTTCCCCGAACCCGACCTCGTGCCGATCGCCCCGAGCCCCGAACGGGTCGAGGAACTGCGGGCGACCCTGCCCGAGCCCCCGGCCCAGCGGGTGCGCCGGCTCCAGGCCGACTGGGGGTTCGCGGATCTGGAGATGCGCGACGTGCTCGGCAGCGGCGCCCTCGATCTCATCGACGCCACCGTCACCGCGGGCGCCTCCCCGGCGGCGGGCAAGAAGTGGTGGGTGGGCGAGCTGTCCCGCCGGGCCAACGCCGACGGTGTCGAGCTGGCCGAGATGCCGATCACCCCCGCACAGGTCGCCGAACTCGACGCGCTGCTGCGGGCGGGTCGGCTCAACGACACGATGGCCAAGCAGGTGTTGGACGGAGTCCTCGCCGGCGAGGGCGGTCCGACGGCCGTGGCCGATGCCCGGGGCCTGCAGCTGGTCTCCGACGACGGGGCGCTGCGGGACGCCGTCCAGGCGGTCATCGCCCGCAATCCCGACGTCGCCGCAAAGATCCAGGCGGGCAAGGTGCAGGCCAGCGGGGCGCTGATCGGTCAGGTGATGAAGGAGATGCAGGGCCGGGCCGACGCCGCCAAGGTACGCACGCTCCTGCTGGAGTCCCTCGGCGTCGCCGCGCAAGGATGAGGTCATGTCCGACACGCCCCGCGTCCTCGTCCTGGTCCGGCACGCCCAGGCCAAGAACCACTCCAGCGGTGGAGATCGCGCCCGCGAGCTGACCAAGAGCGGCCGGCGCGTCGCCCGGGCGGTGGGGGCTCGACTGGCCGCCGACGGCGTCCGGCCCGAGCTGGCCGTCTGCTCGCCGGCCGTGCGCACGGTCCAGACGTGCGACGAACTCACTCGCGGCGCCCTGCCGATCCGGGACGTGTGGGGCGACGCGGGCCTCTACGACGCCGATGTCGAGGACGTCCTCGACTCGATCCGCGCGGTCCCGGACGACGTACGGACCCTCCTGGTCGTCGGGCACGCTCCCGGCGTCCCGATGACGGCGGGGGTCGTGACCGATCACTGCGACCTCGGCGAGCAGGCCCTGCAGCAGCGCCTGCGGGCCTGGCCCCCGGCCGGCGTCGGGGTCGTCGTCCACGACGGCCCCTGGTCGGCTTTCCCCGACGCGACCAGCGCGTTAGTCCTCCTCCAGGACCCGCCCGACGACGTGTGATCTTAGTCACGTGACATTCGCGACGTAGGCGGCTTTCGTCGCGCGGCAACGTCATTCGACAGTCGTCCAGGTCGTTGGCTCAGGTCACGAAAATCTCCCGCTGCGTTAGGGCTTGGGCGGGCTGGCGCCTCGGTCGATTCGGTTGACGAGTTACCGCACCCCACGCGGCCACGGATGGTCGCCACGCCCCACGGATGGGAAGAGGTCCATCGGATGCTTCATCCCCCACGCCGCGCCACCGCACCCCACGCGCTGGCGCTCACGCTGATCCTCGCCGGACTGGTCGCGAGCCCGGTCCACGCCCTGCCCGCAGGGACCACCACGGTCACCGGAGTCCTGGTCACGGTGGTCGACGGCCCCGCCCCGGACAGCCGAGTGCGCGTCGCCGACGGCTCGTTCGTGCCGGTCCAGGCGGACAAGGTCGCCCAGGCGACCCCCGGCTCCACCGTGCGTGTCACGGTCGATCGGCGCGCCATCGATCGGCCCAGTGCCGCCTCGGAACGCCACTTCACTCCGGACAACCTGACGCCCAGCACGAGCAATCCGTCGGGTACCACCGTCATCGCCGAGCCCACAGCGCCCGTGCTCACCACGGCCACGCACCAGCTCACCGTGGTGATCGCCACGCCGCAGGGCGTCAGCGGGACACCGGCAACCCCGAGTCAGGTGAGAGCCCAGGTCGATTCGGTCAACCAATACTGGTCTGAGCAGTCCGGTGGCACGGTGCGCTTCGCAGTGGGCTCGATCTCGGCTCCGCTGACCCTCGCGGCCGGCTGCTCCGACTACTGGGGCATGTGGCAGGAGGCCGCGCAGCGGTCCGGCTTCACCCCCGGAGCCGATCGACACCTGGTGATGATCCTGCCGCGCTCGGCCACCACCTCGGGCTGCTCCTACGGCCTGGGCAGCATCGGCGCCGCGGTCAATAGCGGCGGCTACACCTACGTCGCCGACACCAACTGGCCGGTCCTGGCCCACGAGCTGGGCCACAACTTGGGCCTCGCGCACGCCCAGCGGTTGCTGTGCAGCTCGGTCACCGATGTCAGCCTGTCCAGCCTGGCCGGCTGCCAGCTCAAGGACTACGGCGACCCGTGGGATGTCATGGCCGCGTCGGCGCCGAACGCGGCGGGTTCGCTGTCCGCGCCGCAGGCCTACCGGACCGGCATCATGCCCGCCTCGGCCGTCAAGCAGGTCACCTCCGGCACCGCGTCCGTCACGCTGACCGCTCTCGCCTCGGTCACCGGCACCCGCGCCGTCCGGGTGGTCGACCCCAACACCGGCGTCGCCTACTTCGTGGAGTACCGCACCCGGGCCGGCCGCGACTACCTGCTCTATGCCCCGATGACCGCCGCAGTCCGCGTGCTGCGGGAGGTGACGACCAGTAGCGGCGCCGCCAAGCCGTCGCTCGCCCTCGACGCAAGCCCGACGGGCAATGTCGCCGACTACACCTGGGGGATCCCCACCGGCGGCACGTTCACCAGTTACGGCGGCGGCGTCAGCGTCAAGGTCGTGTCGCAGGGCACCAGCACCGCCACCGTCACGGTGACCGCAGGCAAGCCGACCAGCACCCCCACCACGACGCCGACACCCACCCGTCCGACCACGGTCGACCTCACGGCCACGACGGGCACGGTGTCGCGGCTGGGGGCGGGTGGCTGGTACGACGTGCCGGCGAGCGGCTACCTGAACAACACGGCCCTGGTCACCTACACGTACGGCGCGACCTGGACGGTGACCGTGCAGGGTGGCCGCACCCTGGACCTCATCGGCACCGCCTTCCCGAACGGCGCCGCCGGCCGGATTCTGGTGGATGGCAAGATGGTCGCCAACTTCACCAGCAACCGGGCCGGATGGACCAACAACTATCAGCAGTTGCTCAAGCGCATCACGGTGCCGGCCGGCAGCCATCAGGTCACGGTCGTGGCGCTGCCCAACGGTGCCCGGGGGGAGACCACCCTGGCCCTGGACGCCTACCGGCTCGGCTGAGCGAGCCCGATGGGCCAGGGCCCAGGAGAGGGGACTACGCCGGTCCGCTGCCCGGGTCCATCTGGGCCGCCGTGTAGTTCTCCAGGCCCGACCTGGCCAGGGCGTCGAGCTGACCCTCGAACCAATCGGCGTGGGACTCCTCGTCGAGGGCCATCTCCTCGAAGATGCTCGCGGTCGCGTGATCGCCGAGCGAGCGGCATTCGGTCGCGGCGGCATTGAACGTCCGGACCGCATGCAACTCCCCGGCCAGCGCCAGCGAGAGCATCTCCGAGACCGAATCGCCGATGGTGAGCCCGCTCAACGGCTGCAGGTGCGGCCGCCCGTCGAACATCAGGATCCGGTTGATGATCTCGTCGGCGTCCTTCATCTCGCCGATGGAGAGCTGATAGAACACCCGACCCAGCTTGGGCAGTCCCCAGTTGTCGAGCATCCGCGCGTGCAGGAAATACGTGTTGATCACGGTCAGCTCGATCTCGAGCGCTTCGTTGAGCAGCTCGACGATGCGGGGGCTCTTCGGCTTCATCACGGGTCTCCTTCGCCAGTAGGCGTCCTGGGCCCAAGCTAGCAGCGTGCACCGGCTGCGCCGTACCGCCACGGCGTCCGCGGGCGCCGCCCACTGTCTCGGCTCCGCCGCAGGTCGGGTCGTGCTCCGTCGTACGGCGGATTCGCGGCGCGTGCTGAGGCCGCTGACCCGGTCGCGGTGTTGACTGAGTGACATGACCGATGCGCTGGTGCTTTCGGGGTTGGCGAAGCGGTTCGGCACCAAGATCGCCGTCGACAACCTCTCCCTGACCGTCCCACGCGGCGTGCTGTTCGGCCTGGTCGGCCCGAACGGCGCGGGGAAGACCACGACCCTGTCGATGGCCACGGGCCTGTTGCGTCCCGATGTCGGGACCGCGACCATCCTGGGCCACGACGTGTGGTCCGATCCCCCCGCCGCCAAGGCCCGGATGGGGGTGATGCCCGACGGGATGCGGCTGTTCGACCGGCTCAGTGGGCGAGAGCTGCTGCGCTACGTCGGCCTGTTGCGGGGCATGCCGCCCGCCGAGGTGGACCGGCGATCGGTCGACCTGCTGGCCGCCCTGGGGCTGGCCGGCGACGCCGACACCGTCGTGGCCGACTACTCCGCCGGGATGACGAAGAAGATCTCGTTGGCCTGTGCCCTGTTGCACGCCCCGGGGCTGCTGATCCTCGACGAGCCGTTCGAGGCCGTCGACCCGGTCTCCGGTGAGGCGATTCGGGACATCCTGCGCGGCTATGTGCGCTCCGGCGGCACCGTGGTGATGTCGAGCCACGTGATGGAGCTGGTCGAGCAGCTGTGTGACGGGGTCGGTGTCATTGCCGGGGGCCGCGTCCTCGCGGTCGGCGCCACGGCACAGGTCTGTGCGGGGCTGCCGCTGCAGCAGCGCTTCCTCCAGCTCGTCGGCGCCACGGCCGGTCCGCAAGGAGGTGGCTTGGAGTGGTTGCGCTCTTCGTCCGACTCAAACTGAGCCTGCTGCGGCGCGGCTTCGGCCGCAGCGGCGCGACGGCGGCCGGGATGGTCCTGGCGTATCTCTTCGCGCTCGGGCTCACCCTGCCCGCGGTGGCGGGCCTGATCTTTCTGCGGCAGGGCGGCCCGGAGGTGGTGGCCAGCGTGACGGTGCCGCTGTTCGCCATGCTCACGGTGGGCTGGCTGGTGCTGCCGCTGCTCTTCTTCGGGGTCGACGAGACGCTCGATCCCGGCCGGTTCGCGTTATTGCCGGTCCGCGCGCGGACCATGCTCCCCGGCCTGGTGGTGGCGTCGTTCATCGGCGCGCCCGGGATTGCGCTCGTCCTGCTCGGCGTCGGCCTGGTCATCGCCTGGAGTTCGACCCCGGCATCGCTGGCCATGGCCGCGCTCGCCGTACCGCTCGGAGCCGTCACCTGCGTGCTGCTCAGCCGGGCCCTCACCACGGCGCTCGCCGGTGCCCTGGGTCGCCGTCGGGCTCGGGAGAATGTCGCCGCACTGGTCGCCTTCGCCGGCCTGTTCCTCGGGATCGGCATGCAGGTGGTGGGCCGTCTGCTCAGCTCGTGGGTCGCCGCGGCCGAGGATCCGGCGGCGGGCGCGCGCGGCGTCGCGGAGTTCGTGGGCTGGACCCCGTTCGGGTGGGCCTGGGCGGCCCCGGGCGACATGGCGCAGGGCCGGTACGTCGTGGGCTCGGTGCGACTCGTGCTGGCGCTCGCCCTGGCCTATGGCCTCGCCGCGTGGTGGCGGTGGGCTTTGGACCGAGCCCTGGTGACTCCCGCGGCGGGCACGGGGGATGCGGAGAAGGTGCACTCGTCGGCGGCCCTGGAGCGGCTCTTCGGCACCAGCGCGCGCGGGGCGATCGCGGCGCGGATCGTGCGCTCGTGGCGTCGGGACAGTCGCGCGATGGTGCAGGTGGCCACGCTCGCGGTCTTCCCGCTGTTGATGGTGGCGCCGACCCTGATCGGCACCGGGGGCGGTCGAGGGGATCGCGACCAGCTGGTCGGGCTGCTGAGCGCGGCGCCGTTCATCGCGGTCTTCGCTGGCATGGTGGTCGCCAACAGCCTGGTGCTGGACGGTACGGCGGCCTCGCTGCACGCCCTCGTCGGGGTCCGCGGCAGCGACGATCGCTGGGGCCGGGCGCTGGCCTATCTGCTCCTGGTCGTGCCCGTGGTGGTGCTCGTGTGGGGCGCCGCGGTGGCGGTCAACCAGCGCTGGGATCTGGCCCCGGCGCTCGGCGGGCTGACCGCGGGGCTGCTGCTGGCGAGCGTGGGCGGGGCGTCCTGGGCCAGTGCCCATTTTCAATGGCCCCAGCCGCCGGCCGGTGGCAACCCGTTCCAGCGCAACAGTGGCGGCGGTGCGGCCGGCTTCATGCTGCTCATCGCCAATGCGGTCGTCGCGGCGATCGGATCGCTGCCGGTGATCGTCCTGTTCGTGCTCGCGCTCACCGGAGCCGGGTGGGCGGGGCCGGCCGCGGCGGTGGTCGGGCCTGCGGTCGGCGCCGCGGTGTTGTGGGCCGGCTGTCGATTCGGCGGAGCGGCCCTCGACCGCCGCTGGCCCGAGGCCCTGGAGGCGATGCGCCGGTCGTGAGCGGGCGTCTCCCCGGACGTGAGCGGGCGTCTCCCCGGACGTGAGGCGCGCCCTTCGGCGTCCGAAGAATGGACGATGGATCTCGGGATTTGAGATGAGCGTGGTGGCGCGTTGACGGGGCGCACCCCTTCGCGCGAAGGTGGGCACCGTGAGCACCCTCCTCGTAATCCCCTGAGCGCGACCGGCCACACCGGCCCGTTGCGCGATCCCTTCAGTCCAGACCGGACCGAGGGGTTTTTTGTTGGTCGGACGCATGGTGACCGGCCACCCGTGACCGCCCGCCGGGCTCTCGCGGGACATGAGCTCGCACGCGAAAGTGGTGACAGCAGTGAAGGACCGCAAGCCTCCGTCGGCGGGGCGCGAGCCCAGGCCGCCGGCCGCCCCCACGGGCCCGGCCGCGCCCAAGGCCCCGACCCCCGGTGATCTCGCCGCGCGCAAGGCGACCCCGGTCGTCGAGCACGTCACGGGCGCCCAGAGCCTGGTCCGTTCCCTCGAAGAGGTCGGTTGCGAGGTGGTCTTCGGTCTCCCGGGCGGCGCGATCCTGCCGGCGTACGACCCCCTGATGGATTCCACCCGCGTCCGCCACGTCCTGGTTCGCCACGAGCAGGGCGCCGGGCATGCCGCCCAGGGCTATGCGACGGCCACCGGAAAGGTCGGCGTGTGCATGGCGACGTCCGGCCCCGGCGCGACGAACCTGGTCACCCCGATCGCGGACGCACACATGGACTCCGTGCCGCTGGTGGCCATCACCGGGCAGGTCGGCAGCGCCGCCATCGGCACCGACGCCTTCCAGGAGGCGGACATCCGGGGCATCACGATGCCCATCACCAAGCACAACTACCTGATCACGGACCCGGACCGGATCCCGCAGGCCATCGCCGAGGCGTTCCACATCGCCTCGACGGGACGACCCGGCCCGGTGCTCGTCGACATCACCAAGGACGCTCTGCAGTCGCAGACCACGTTCTCCTGGCCGCCGAAGATGGAGCTGCCGGGCTACCGCCCCACCACCCGCCCGCACGGCAAGCAGATCCGCGAAGCGGCGCGCCTGATCCGGCAGTCCCGGCGGCCCGTGCTGTACGTCGGGGGCGGCGTGATCAAGGCGCGGGCCACGGACGAACTGCGCGCCCTGCTGGACCTGACCCAGATCCCGCTGGTGACCACCCTGATGGCCCGCGGCGCGGTCCCCGACGACCACCCGCTGCACTACGGCATGCCCGGCATGCACGGGTCGGTGTCGGCGGTAACGGCGCTGCAGCGCTCGGACCTGCTGATCGCGCTGGGGTCGCGGTTCGACGACCGGGTCACCGGGAAGCTGGCCACCTTCGCGCCGTTGGCCAAGGTCATCCACGCCGACATCGACCCCGCCGAGATCGGCAAGAACCGCGAGGCCGACGTGCCGATCGTGGGCGACTGCCAGGAGGTCATCGCGGCGCTCATCGAGGAGCTCACCGGTCCGGACAGCGAGGGCATCGGCGACTACGCCGACTGGGTCGCCGAGATGACCCAAGTGCGCCAGACGTACCCGCTGGGTTACACCGAGCCGGACTCCGGCGCGATGTCCCCGCAATACGTCATCGAGCGGATCGGTGCGATCGCCGGGCCCGAGGCGACGTACGTCGCGGGCGTCGGGCAACACCAGATGTGGGCGGCGCAGTTCGTGCGGTACTCCCGCCCGAACAGCTGGCTGAACTCCGGCGGTCTGGGCACGATGGGTTATTGCGTGCCGGCCGCGATGGGCGCCCAGATCGCCGAGCCGGACCGGGTGGTGTGGGCCATCGACGGCGACGGCTGCTTCCAGATGACTAACCAGGAGCTCGCCACGTGCGTCATCGAGGGCGTGCCGATCAAGGTGGCGGTAATCAACAACTCCAGCCTGGGCATGGTGCGGCAGTGGCAGACGCTGTTCTACGAGGAGCGCTACTCCAACACCGACCTGCACACGGCGTACGAGGGCCGGCGCATCCCGGACTTCGTGAAGATGGCCGACGCCTACGGCTGCGTCGGGATGCGCTGCGAACGGCCCGAGGATGTCGACGCAACCATCGAGGCGGCGATGCAGATCACCGACCGTCCCGTCGTCATCGACTTCGTCGTCTGCCGGGATGCGCAGGTCTGGCCCATGGTGCCGGCCGGGGTCAGCAACGACGAGATCATGTATGCGCGCGGGCTCTCGCCCGTGTGGGATCGCGAGGAGTGAGCGGTGAGTAGGCACACGCTGTCCGTACTGGTGGAGAACAAGCCGGGCGTGCTGACCCGCATTGCGGCGCTGTTCAGCCGCCGCGGGTTCAACATCTCCTCGCTCGCCGTCGGGGAGACCGAGCACCCGGAGATTTCCCGGATGACGGTCCTCGTCGACGCCGAACAGCTCCCGCTGGAGCAGGTCACCAAGCAGCTCAACAAGCTCGTCGAGGTGCTCAAGGTGGTCGAGCTCGACGACGCCCAGACCGTCGAGCGGCGGATCATCCTGGTCAAGGTGCGCGTCGATGCCGCCACCCGCAGTCACGTCATCGAGACCGCGCAGCTGTTCCGGGCCAATGTCGTCGACGTGGCGCAGGAGTCGCTGACCATCGAGGCGACCGGCCGGGTCGAGAAGCTCGAGGCGCTGCTGGCCATGCTCGAGCCGTACGGCGTCAAGGAGCTCGTCCAATCCGGCCTCGTCGCGATCGGCCGGGGTCCCCGCTCGATCACGGACCGGTCCGGCCGACACTGACCGTTTCCACCCGCACTCGCACCTGCACCACGTGCACCACCCGAGATAACCAACGAAGGAGCGCCACCCTCATGGCCGAGATGTTCTACGACGACGACGCCGACCTGTCGGTGATCCAGGGCCGCAAGGTCGCGGTCATCGGCTACGGCAGCCAGGGCCATGCCCACGCCCTCAACCTGCGGGACTCCGGCGTCGACGTACGGGTGGGCCTGGCCGAGGGCAGCCGATCCCGGGCCAAGGCCGAGGCCGAGGGGTTGCGGGTGCGCACCGTCGGGGAGGCGGTCGCCGAGGCCGACCTCGTCGTGATCCTGGTGCCGGACCAGCACCAGCGGCGCGTCTACTCCCAGGACATCAAGCCCAACCTCAAGCCGGGCACCGCGCTGCTCTTCGCGCACGGCTTCAACATCCGGTTCGGCTACATCACCCCCGAGGCCGACGCCGACGTCATCATGGTCGCGCCGAAGGGTCCCGGGCACATCGTGCGGCGCGAATACGTCGACGGCCGCGGCGTACCGGTCCTGGTCTGCGTCGAGAAGGACGCCTCCGGCTCGGCCCTCGACCTGGCCAAGTCCTACGCCAAGGCGATCGGCGGCCTGCGCGCGGGCGGCATTCAGAGCACCTTCACCGAAGAGACCGAGTCCGACCTGTTCGGCGAGCAGGCGGTGCTGTGCGGTGGGGCCTCGCAGCTGGTGCAGTACGGCTTCGAGGTGCTCACCGAGGCCGGTTACCAGCCGGAGATCGCCTACTTCGAGGTGCTGCACGAGCTCAAGCTCATCGTCGACCTGATGATCGAGGGCGGCATCGCCAAGCAGCGCTGGTCGGTCTCGGACACGGCGGAGTACGGCGACTACGTCTCCGGTCCTCGAGTCATCGACCCGCGCGTCAAGGAGAACATGAAGGCCGTCCTCGCCGACGTGCAGAACGGTTCGTTCGCCAAGCGGTTCATCGACGACCAGGACAACGGTGCGGTCGAATTCAAGGAGCTGCGCGCCCGGGGCGAGCAGCACCCGATCGAGAAGACCGGCCGCGAGCTGCGCAAGCTGATGGCGTGGATCAAGGACGCGGACAGCGACTACACGGAGGGTACGGCAGCGCGGTGACGAAGCGCGCAGCGCAGCGGAGCGTGAGGAGCCGCGCAGTTCAGTATGCGCGGTAGTTCGGTCGTCTCCGGGTATCACCGGAGGAGGCGCTTTGTGCGGCGCCGTAGGGCGGGTGGCAGCTTCGGGGCCACCCGCCCTTCGCCGTGCCGTCGCGACGCCCAGCGGGAGTCTGTTGACTGGATCAACCCGCCGCCTGAGCCCGGCGACCGACAGGACTACGACGACGAGTGGCACTCCCCGCTCGCGCTGCTGCTGCGCGGTGTGTTCGACCTCGACCGGTTCGGGCAGCTCCTGCGCGGCTACACCGCGTTCAGTGAGACGCCGAAGGGACTGGTCAAGCGGATCGCCAAGCCGCACCAGTACTTCGCCGTGACCAGCGCCGTCGGGCACACGGTGCGCGCCACCCGCGGCGATGGCCGGATCGGCGTCGTCTGGCACACGCAGGGCTCCGGCAAGTCGATGGAGATGGAGCTCTACGCCGCCGCTGTGCACCGCGAGCCCGCACTCGGCAATCCGACGATCATCGTCATCACCGACCGGACCGAACTCGACGGGCAGCTCCACCGCACCTTCGCGGCCAGCACGATCGTTCCCGAGACGCCGGTGCAGATCACGTCACGCGCGCAACTCCGCGAGGCGCTCACTGGGCTGGCTACCGGCGGCATCTTCTTCACGACGCTTCAGAAGTTCGGCCTCGCCAAGGAGGAACGCGACGCGGGCCTGGCGCACCCTACGCTGACCGATCGGCACAACGTGCTTGTCGTCGTCGACGAGGCGCACCGCAGCCATTACGACGACCTCGACGGCTACGCCCGACACCTGCACGACGCCCTGCCGAACGCCTCCTTCATCGCCTTCACCGGCACCCCCATCGCCCAGGGCGAACGCGACACCAGGCACGTCTTCGGCGACGACATCGACGTCTACGACCTCACCCGCGCCGTCGAGGACGGCGCCACCGTGCCGGTCTACTTCGAGCCGCGACACATCGTCATGCGCCGCGCCGAGGGCGTCACCGACGAGGACATCGACGCCGCCGCGGACGAAGCCACGCTCGACCTTGACGACATCGAACGCCGCCGCGTCGAGGCGGCCGTGGCCCGGATCAATGAGGTCTACGGCCATCCCGACCGCATTCGCAAGCTCGTCGCCGACCTGCTAGCCCACTGGGATCAGCGCAAGGCCACCATGCGCGCCACCCTTGAGGTCGACGGCAAGGCGATGGTCGTCGCCGCGACCCGCGAGATCGCGGCCTGCATCTACGAGGAGGTCGTGCGTCAGCGGCGCCAGGCTGGCGACGACACCTGGCATTCCGACGCCCTCGACGGCGGCAAGGTCAAGGTGATCGTCTCCGGGTCGGCTTCCGACACCGGCGCCGTTGCTGCGCACGTCCGCAAGGAGCATGAGCAGAAGAGCGTGAAGGCCCGAGTCAAGGCGGCCGACGACCCCCTCGAGATCGTCATCGTCAAGGACATGTTCGAGGAGGCCCGCTCATACGACGTACCGGCCGACCCGGCCGCCTGGTCAGAGGAGATCCCGGCGCATCCGACGTCGGTCTCCGCGCGCTACCGCAAGCTCGCCGGTCAGCTCAACCGGGCGTGGTCGATCGGCGGGGGGTCGGAAACCCTGGCCGAGCGGATCGCCGATTTCCGCTTTCACTCCGACGTGCGAGTCCTGCTGGCCAAACAGCAGGCGGAACTGTGCCGGGCGTCCGGGCGCCCGGTCCCCGAGGAGGTGGAACGGCTGCTGCGCTCGCTGATCGCCGAACACACGGGCTCCGGGGAGGTCGTCGACATCTACGCGGCGGCCGGGATCGATCGCCCCGACCTGACCCGGCTCACGCCCGCGGCGCTCGACAAGATCCGCCAGACCAAGAGTCCGCACCTGGCCATCGAGGCGCTGCGTGCCGCCCTCCTCGCCGACGCCGACGCTGTGACCGGCGGCAACATCGCGCGGGAGCGGCAGTTCAGCCAGCGTCTCGCCGAGCTGATGAACCGGTATCTCAACGCCCACCTGACCGCCGCCGAGATCATCGAAGAGCTGATCCAGATGGCCAAGGACATCGCGGCGGAGGCTCGGCGGGGTGAGCAGTTCGACCCGCCGCTGGACCGTCGCCAGCTCGCGACGTACGACGCGCTGGCAACGAACGAGTCCGCCGACCTGATCATGGGCCAGGACACCCTGGCCAAGATCGCGCGGGAGCTGGTTGACGTCGTCCGGCGTGGCGTCAAGACCGACTGGACCGTCCGCGAAGACGTCCGGGCGAAGCTGCGCAGCTCGATCAAGCGGCTGCTCGTGAAGTACGACTACCCACCCGACCAGCAGCAAGAGGCCATCGCCCGAGTCATCGAGCAGATGGAGCTCTTCGCCGCCAAGGAAGAAGCCTGAGGAGGCGCGATGGCCGTTCCCGTCCCCATCAGGCTGTTCCACATCACGCGGCTCGAACATTTGCCGTCCATCGCCCAGCACGGGCTCTGCTGCGACGCGGACGCGCATGCCGAGGGACGGCTCACCGTAGAGATCGGGAACACTGAGATCAAAGATCGACGCAAACACCGCACGGTACCAGCCGGGCCGGGCGGCATGGTCGCCGACTACGCACCCTTCTACTTCGCGGAGCGCAGCCCGATGCTCTTCGCGATTCACCGAGGCAACGTCTCGACCTACGCCGAGGGACAGGTCGGGGTGGTGTACCTATGCAGCACCCTGGAGCGAGTGCGAGCGCTCGGACTTCCCTGGGTGGCCACAGACCGCAACGCCGTGCTCCGTCTGGCCAAGTTCACCGACGACCAGAACGACCTCGCAGATCTCATCGACTGGGACATCATGCGGGTGCGCTACTGGTCGGACTCGCAGGACGACAAGGAGCGTCGGCAGGCGGAGTTGCTCGTTCATCGTCGCGTCCCCTGGGAGGCCATCGAGTTCATCGGGACACGCACGGAGGCGGATCTGTCGAGGGTCCGGCAGGCGCTCGCTACGCTGGAAGTGAGCCACGTCCCCAGAAGCGATGTCAGAGGTCGCTGGTACTTCTGATGCATGACCAGCAACGGAGCTCCCATGATCCGCGAAGTGCACGGCAATCTGCTTGCCGACGATGCGGATGCGCTGGTCAACACGGTCAATACGGTGGGCGTGATGGGCAAGGGCATCGCCCTGCAGTTCAAGCGGGCTTACCCGGAGATGTTCCGCGACTACGAGCGGATCGCTAAGGCCGATGGGCTGGAGATCGGGCGGATGCACGTGTGGGCGACGGGTGCCCTGGCCGCTCCGCGCTACATCATCAACTTCCCGACCAAGCGGCACTGGCGCGCCCCCTCGCGCATGGCCGACATCGAGGCGGGCCTGTCAGACCTCGTCCAGGTCGTCCGCGACTTGGCGATCACCTCGATCGCCGTACCGCCCCTGGGCTGCGGCAACGGGGGCCTGAACTGGGCAGACGTCGCCCCACGGGTGCGGGCGGCGCTCGAGCAACTGCCTGACGTGGACATCCGCGTTTACCCGCCAGCCGGTGCTCCCTCGGCGCGAGAGATGGTCAACCGCGAAACGCCGCCGAGGATCACGCCAGTCCGTGCGGCACTGCTCGGCTTGATGACGGCCTATCAACAGCTCACCTGGGACTGGCCCTCGCAGATCGAGACGCAGAAGCTGGCGTACTTTCTGCAGGTCGCTGGCCTGGACATGCGGCTTGCGTTTGTGAAAGGGCCCTACGGCCCGTACGCCGACAACCTGCGCAAGACCCTGCGGGACATGGAGGGCCACTACATCGTCGGCTTTGGCGACGGTACGTTGCGTCCACTGGAGGGGGAAGCCATCGAGGTCACTCCCGTCGGCCGGCATCAGCTGGAGTCAGCCATGGCGAAGAATCCGCAAGCCGAGCAGGAGTTCCAGCGGGTCCTGGACCTCGTGTGCGGATTTGAGAGCACATACGGGCTCGAGCTCCTGGCTTCGGTGCATTGGGCTGCCGTCCGTGAGGGCGCCGCATCTGCCGAGGAGGCGGGTGAGATCGTCCGAGACTGGACACGGCGCAAGGCGACGATGTTCACGCAGCCCCACGTGAAGGCGGCCTGGGAAGCGCTGGGTCGTGGCGGGTGGCTCGCCTCCGCAGAGGCGCCGGTCGGCTGACCACCCCCACGTGCTGGTGGCCACCGCGGGGCCACCGGACCGGCTCCGCGCACTCCCCGCGACCTGGCAGGATGAGGGCGTGAGTGAGCAGCGCGAGATCCTGACCTGGGAGACGTTCGGCACGGCCTCCCGCGAGCTGGCCCAGATGGTGGTCGATGACGGCTACCAGCCCGACATCATTCTTTCCATCACCCGTGGCGGGCTGCTGCCGACCGGCGCGATCAGCTACGCGCTGGACCTCAAGGCGCTGCACATCATCAACGTCGAGTTCTACACCGGGATCGAATCCCGGCTCCTGGAGCCGGTGTTCCTGCCGCCGCTGCCCGCGACCGCCGACCTGTCCGGGCAGAAGGTCCTCATCGTCGACGACGTCGCCGACACCGGCCACACCCTCAATCGCGTCAAGGAGTTCTGCGCGCCGCACGTTGCCGAGGTGCGCGTGGCGGTGCTCTACGAGAAGCCGCCGTCGGTCGTCAAGGCCGACTATGTCTGGAAGCACACCCCGCTGTGGATCACCTTCCCGTGGTCGGCGCTGCCGCCGATCATGCGCAACAGCGCCAACGAATGCTGACAGCCGAGCCGAAGCGGGTCGCGCCCTGTGGCGCGGCTCATGCCCTAACCCACCGGCCGATCGGTCAGCGGAAACTTATCCTCGAAATATGACCGTCACCGATACCCCCGTCCTGGACCAGTCCCAGCTGGCCCCATCCCAGCTGCCCGACGTGGCCGACATGGAACTCCACCGGGCCCTTCAGGAGTCGATGGACCTGCGCGATCAGGGCCACTGCGACGACTGAGCCGGCGCCCGGCGGCCGCCGACGTCGGAGGGCATTTCGTTCCGACATATGAGAATGCTGTCCCACCCCGCAAGACGGGGGCGTACGCTCGGAGCATGAGCGACGCCGCCACATCGATCAATCTCGCCTGCATCCCCGGCGACGGGATCGGACCGGAGGTCGTCGGGCAGGCCCGCGCGGTGCTCGATGCGCTCGCCGCGAGCGGCGCCGGCCCGCGCATCGCCGCGACCGACTACGACCTGGGCGCGCGCCGGTGGCACGCGACCGGCGAGGCGCTGCCCGCCGGCGTGGTCGATGAGCTGCGCGGCCACGACGCGATCCTGCTCGGCGCCATCGGCGACCCCACGGTCCCCAGCGGCGTGCTCGAGCGGCAACTCCTCCTCGCGTTGCGCTTCCAGCTCGACCACTACGTCAATCTGCGCCCGGCGCGCCTTTTCCCGGGCGTCAAGAGCCCCCTCGACGTGGCCCACGTCGCCCCGAACGGCATCGACTTCGTCGTGGTGCGCGAGGGCACCGAGGGCCCCTACACCGGCAACGGTGGCGCCCTGCGGGTGGACACCCCGGCGGAGATCGCCACCGAAACGAGCGTCAACACGCGGTACGGCGTGGAGCGCGTGGTCCGCTACGCCTTCGCGGCGGCCCGGGAGCGTGACCGCAAGCACCTGACCCTGGTGCACAAGCACAACGTGCTCACTCACGCGGGGCACCTGTGGCGTCGCACCGTCGAGGCCGTGGCCAGCGAGTTCCCGGACATCGCCACGGCGTACCAGCACGTGGACGCCGCCACGATCTTCATGGTGGCCGACCCGGGACGCTTCGACGTCATCGTGACCGACAACCTCTTCGGTGACATCATCACCGACCTGGCGGGCGCGGTCGTCGGCGGCGTCGGGCTGGCCGCCAGCGGCAACATCAACCCCGACCGCACGGCCCCGTCGATGTTCGAGCCGGTGCACGGCTCGGCGCCCGACATCGCCGGGCAGGGCAAGGCCGACCCCACCGCCGCGATTCTGTCGGCCGGGATGATGCTGGCGCACCTGGGGTACGCCGAGGGGGCCGCCCGCATCGACGCTGCTGTCGCCGAGGATCTCGCCGCCCGCGCCGGTCGTCGCGAGGAGCGCTCCACCACTCAGATCGGCGCCGCCATCGCAGGACGAGTAGCCTGACGCGTCAGTCGATGGGCTGACGCGTCGGAGCCGGCCACCGCCGCCGGCTCAATCGCGAGTGGCGCATGAGGGCCCGCGGGTAGTCTGCCCGCAAGAGGCCAACTCCTGAATCTCCAGTGGACCCGTCGTACCCGTGAGGACCCCATGACCGCCTTGAGTTTCGCCACGCAACCCCACCCGAACCCCGCCTCCGCCGCCGACCGGGCGGCTGTCCTGGCCAACCCCGGATTCGGCAAGCACTACACCGACCACATGGCCCTGGCCACCTGGACCAAGGATGGGGGCTGGCGTGATGCCAAAGTCGCGCCGTTCGGGCCCCTGCCGCTGAGCCCCGCCGCGGCTGTCTTCCACTACGCCCAGGAGATCTTCGAGGGGCTCAAGGCCTACCGGCACGAGGATGGTTCGGTCTGGACGTTCCGGCCGCAGGCGAACGCGGAGCGGATGCAGGCCAGCAGCCGCCGTTTGGCAATGCCGGAGCTGCCGACCGATGACTTCATCGCGTCGATCCGGGCACTGGTGAGTGCCGATGAGGCCTGGGTGCCCGCCTACGGCACCGGCGAAACCAGCCTCTACCTGCGGCCCTTCATGTTCGCCTCCGAGCCGTTCCTCGGCGTGCGACCCGCCAACGAGATCACCTACTGCGTGATCGCCTCGCCGGCCGGGGCCTATTTCGCCCGCGGCGTCAAGCCCGTCAACCTGTGGGTGTCCACCGGATTCGCCCGCGCCGGCGCCGGCGGCACCGGCGCCGCCAAGTGCGGCGGCAACTACGCCAGCTCGCTGGCCGGCCAGCTGGAGGGCATCCAGCACGACTGCGACCAGGCCGTCTTCCTAGATTCCGGGACACACGAATACATCGAAGAGCTCGGCGGGATGAACCTGTTCTTCCTGTACCGGGACGGTCGGCTGGTCACCCCCGAGCTCAACGGCAGCATCCTGCCCGGCGTCACCCGCCGCTCGATCCTGGAGCTCGCCCCGGAACTGGGCCTGCAGCCGCAAGAGCGCCGCATCGCCATCCAGGAGTGGAAGGACGGCGCGGCCTCCGGCGAGATCACCGAGATCTTCGCGTGCGGAACCGCCGCGGTGATCAACCCGGTCGGCGAGCTGCGCTGGGAGGGTGGATCGTGTGATCACCGTCCGGCCGGTGCGGGCGAGGACTACGGCGAGGTGACGCACCGGTTGCGCGCGATGCTGCTGGACCTCCAATACGGCCGGGTGCCGGACACCCGAGGCTGGTTGACCCGCCTGGTCTAGGCCGGGCCCTCAGCCGGGCAGACTGGTGGGAAAGAGTCGTACGCCGTCGCACAGCTGCCTGGGGCGGTCCACCAGCCGGTGGAATCCCCAGTCGCGGCCGCCGGCCAGGGCGACCAGTCCGGCGCGCGCCAGCGTCTGCGGCCACCCGGCGATCGGCGTGTCCCGGGCGCTCCACCAGGCCAGCTGTCCGCGTGCGGTGAGCAACATCGACAGGGCCTCGCCGAGGCCGCGGCGCCGCAGCTGGGAGCCGTCGACCACGTCGGGGCCGAGCAGGATCAGATCAGCGGGGACCCGGCCCGCGTAGGTGTCCGATTGCCCCGCGTCGCCGCACACCACGCTGAAGCCGGGCAGCCCCAGGCGTCGCAGCGCCGCCGACGCGCGGGCCGCGACAAGGGGGTCGTCCTCGACGAAGGCGGCCGCCAGCCCCTGGAGGGCGTCCTTCTGCCGGCTCAAGACCGAGGTGACCAGCGCATCCCGGGTGGCGCCGATGCCCAGAATCGTCGCCGGTCCGTGGGCGGACCCCAGCCAGGCCAGCATCGGGGCCACCCGAGGGTCCTCGAGCGTCCTGCCGGCGTGCTTCGCCGGGTCTCCTCGACCGGATGGCATGCCCCTTAGGGTGTCAGCGCCGACTCGGCCCCGATAGCCTCATCGGCGCCGGTGCGCAGCAGTTTCGACAGTGTTCACGTGATCGCCCGCAACCGTTGGCAGGCGTTCACCAGACGGGCTCTCAATTCGGTTCCGCGAGCGACAATCTCGCGTTGTCGCGCGACGTACGCGGCGCGTCCCTCCGCCGTCTCGACCGGCACCGGCTCGAGCCCGAACGGGCGGACGTCGTACGGGCTCGCGGCCATGTCCAGACGCCGCGCGGTCAGCGCCAGGTCCAGACAGTCCAGCGCCAGCTCGCTGGGCACCGCAGGGCTCAACTTCATGGCCCACTTGTAAAGATCCATGCTGGCGTGCAGGCACCCCGGTTGTTCGTGCTCGGCCTGGGTGGCCCGGCTGGGGCGCAGCTCGTTCAGCGGTACGGCGGGTGGGGTGAAGAACCGATAGGCGTCGAAGTGGCTGCACCGGATCTGTGCCGCGGCGACGACCGCGTCGGCTTCGGCTTGGCTCACGCGCAGGGGCAGCTGTTCGTGGCGTCGCTCACCCTCACGTGATCTGTAGATCATCGCCCATTCGTGCAGACCGAAACACGAATAGGTCGGCTGCCGCGCGGCTGTCGCCGACAACAGTTCGCTGATCCAGGCGACCGTGTCGCCGCGGTCGCGCCGGAAGCTCGCGGCGTCGAAGATCGTTCCGTCGCCGATGGCCGCGTAGTGCTTCCAGGAGCGGCGGCCCGTCGGATCCCGGTCGCGGCGCAGCGTGACGCCGGGTCCGGGATGCCAGCGGCGCAGCTGGCCGGGGCGATACGAGTAGTAGACCCACAGAAAGTCCTCGACGGGATGCTTGCGGCCGCTGCGACGGCGGTGCAGATGCGCCGCCACGAGGTCCTCGACCCGTGTCACGTGGGCGCGTTCGCGCTCGCGCCAGACCTCCTCGGCCAGTTCCTGCACCGGGTCGACGTTACGCCGGTCGACGCTGCCGGTCGATGCCGTCGATGTGCCGTCGATGTGCCGTCGATGTGCCGTCGGTCGATGCGCGGTCGGCTGACGTGGCCCCCTCATCAGCCTTGTACTGGCCCATGAGTCAGGCATACTCTGGAGAGAGTATCTGGCGCCGTCGTTCGCATGGATAACCGGCGGCCCGCCCGCGAGTGGCCCTTAACCATGCCCGACCCGCTGGCCTATCCTGCGGGGCAACGGTTAGGACCTACGTCGGGCTCGCGGAGGCACCATGGGACAGCTGCGGATCACCGTCAATGGCACGCGCTACGAGACGGAAGCCGGCCCGCACGCCACGCTGCTGAACTGGCTGCGGGAGCAGGGTCTGCTGGCCGCCAAGGAAGGCTGTGCCGAGGGGGAGTGCGGCGCCTGCGCCGTGTTGCTCGTCCGGCCTGACGGCGCGGGCGCCCGGCTGGAGAGCGTCAACTCCTGCCTGGTGACGCTCGGGGCGCTGCACGAATCCGAGGTGATCACCGTCGAGGGGTTGGGTTCGCCGGCCGCGATGCACCCCACCCAGGAGGTCATGGCGGTCGCCGGCGGGAGCCAGTGTGGCTACTGCACACCGGGATTCGTCGCCAGTTTGGCGGGGGAATACTACCGGCGCGACCGCGTCGCCGGCCAGCACGGCGCGGCCAATGGGGTCGATCTGCACGCCCTCGCCGGCAACCTGTGCCGGTGCACGGGCTATCGACCGATCCGGGACGCGGCGTACGCGTTGGACTTCCCGCCCCCCGACGACGCCTGGTTCGCCCGGATGGAGCGCCTGGCGGGGGCGCCCCAGCCGGTGGCACTGCGCGACTCCGACGGCGAGTTCGTCCGGCCGCACAGCCTGGGGGAGGCGCTGGAACTGCTCTCCCGTGAGGGGGCCGTTGCGCTTGCCGGGGGCACCGACCTCGGCGTCGAGCGGAACCTGCGCGGGGCTCGCCCCTCCCTGGTGGTAGCCGTCGACGGTCTGCCCGAACTGCGCGAACTCATCGTCGCCGACGAGGCGATCGAGATCGGCGCTGCCCTGACGCTCGCCGAGGTCGAGCGGGGGTTGGCGGGGCGGGTGCCGCTTCTGGATCAGTTGTTCCCGCAGTTCGCCAGTCCGCTGATCCGGCACGCCGCGACGTTCGGCGGCAACCTCGGCACCGCCTCGCCGATCGGTGACGGTCCGCCCGCGCTGCTGGCGCTGCGCGCGAGCGTCGTGCTGGCCGGCCGCCAGGGGCGGCGTGAGGTGGACCTGGCCGACTACTTCACCGGCTATCGCACCACCCGGTTGCAGGCCGGCGAGCTGATCCGGTCCGTTCGGATCCCGCTACCGCTGGCGCCGCAGGTGACCTTCCAGAAGATCGCCAAGCGCCGCTACGACGACATCTCCAGCGTGGCCGTCGCCGTGGCGCTGGACGTCATCGACGGGGTGGTCCGCTCGGCGACGATCGGCCTCGGCGGAGTTGCGGCCACCCCGCTGCGGGCCCGGGCCACCGAGGCGGCCCTGGTCGGGCAGCCCTGGACCATGGCGGTCGCCCGCCGGGCCGGCGACGTCCTGCGCACCGAGGGCACACCGATCACGGACACGCGCGCCAGCGCGGACTATCGGCGGGCGATGCTGGGGGAGGCCCTGCCCAGATTCTTCGCCGAACTCGGCGATCCCCGTGGCAGCAGCGAGGTTGTGGAGGTGGCGTCATGACGAGTTTCATCGACCGGCCGCAGGGCGCCGCCGTCGGGCAGCCCCTGCCCCATGTCGACGCGCCGGGCCACGTCACCGGCACGGCGTACTTCACCGACGACCTGGTGGGCCGCTACAGCGGGTTGCTGCACGCCTACCCGGTCCGGGCGCCGCACGCGCACGCCCGCATCCTGCGGATGGACGTCACCCCGGCCCTGGCGCTGCCCGGGGTGATCCGGGTGCTGACCGCCGACGACGTGCCGGGCGTCAACGACTCCGGGGTGCACCACGACGAGCCGTTGTTCCCGACCGAGGTGATGTACCACTCCCAGGCGGTGGCCTGGGTGCTCGGCGAGACCCGCGAGCTGGCTCGCCGGGGTGCCGCGCTGGTCGAGGTCGACTACGAGGTGCTGCCCGCGATCGTGACGATCGCCGAGGCCATCGCGGCGGACAGCTTCCAGGGGAACCAGCCGACCCTGCGCACCGGCGACGCCGTCGCGGCGCTGGAGGCGGCCGCCCACCGGTTCAGCGGCGAACTTGAGATCGGCGGCCAGGAGCACTTCTATCTGGAGACGCATGTCTCGATCGCCATGGTCGACGAGGCCGGGCAGATTTTCATCCAGTGCTCGACGCAGCATCCCACCGAGACCCAGGAGATCGCGGCGCACGTCCTGGGCCGCCGATCCCACGAGATCACCGTCCAATGCCTGCGCATGGGTGGGGGATTCGGCGGCAAGGAGTTCCAGCCGCACGGGCTCGGCGCGGTCGCGGCGCTCGGCGCCACCCTCACCGGCCGACCGGTCTCGCTGCGGCTGGACCGGCAGCTCGACATGACCATGACCGGCAAACGGCACCCGTTCCACGCCTCGTGGGAGGCCGGCTTCGACACCGAGGGGCACCTGGTTGCCCTCGCGGCCACGCTGACCGCCGACGGCGGCTGGAGCCTGGACCTGTCGGAGGCCATCCTCGCCCGGGCCCTGTGCCACGTGGAGAACGCCTACCGGATCCCGAACGTGCAGGTGCTGGGGCGGATCGCCAAGACGAACAAGACCTCCCAGACCGCGTTCCGCGGCTTCGGAGGACCCCAGGGCATGTTGGTGGCCGAGGACATCATGGGGCGCTGTGCGCCGCTGCTCGGGCTCGCCCCGCAGGAGCTGCGGCGGCGGAACCTCTACCAGCCTGGAGACCGTACGCCGTACGGGCAGGACGTCAAGGATGCCGAGCGGATCGGGCAGATCTGGGACCACCTGACCACGACCGCCGAGCTCGCCGACCGGCAGGCGGAGATCGACGCCTTCAACGCCGAACACCCCTACCGAAAGCGCGGATTGGCGATCACGCCGGAGAAGTTCGGGATCTCGTTCAACTTCACCCCGCTGAACCAGGGCGGGGCGCTGGTGCACGTCTACAAGGACGGCTCGATCCTGATCAACCACGGTGGCACGGAGATGGGGCAGGGCCTGCACACCAAGATGATCCAGGTGGCGGCCAGCGCGCTCGGCGTCCCGGTGGAGCTGGTGCGGCTCGCGCCCACCCGCACCGACAAGGTGCCGAATACCTCGGCCACGGCGGCCAGTTCGGGGGCCGATCTGAACGGGGCCGCGGTCAAGGACGCCTGCGACCAGATCCGCGACCGGCTCGTCGAGGTCGCCGCCACGGTGCTCAACCGCCGCCTCGAGGGCCTGGCCGTGCCGGCCCGCGACATCCGCATCGTCGACGGCTGGGTCCACCCGGTGGGCCGGCCCGAGGTGGGGTTGACGTTCAAGGACCTGGTGACCACGGCGTACCTGATGCGGACCAAACTGTGGGCGGCCGGCTACTACCGCACCGAGGGACTGCACTGGGACGGTGCGAGCATGACGGGGGCCCCGTTCAAGTACTTCAGCTACGGCGTCGCCTGCGCAGAGGTCGAGGTCGACGGGTTCTCCGGGACTCCGACGCTGCGCCGCATCGACATCGTGCAGGACGTCGGAGACTCGCTGTCCCCGCTGATCGACCTCGGCCAGATCGAGGGCGGCTTCCTGCAGGGCGTCGGCTGGATGACGCAGGAACAGCTGCTGTGGGACACCTCGGACGGTCCCGGGCGGGGGCGCTTGCTGACGCAAGCAGCCTCGACGTACAAGCTGCCGAGCATCGGCGAGCTGCCCCCGGTCTTCAACGTGGAGCTGCTGGAGCGGGCCACCGAGACGGGAGTCGTCTACGGCTCCAAGGCGATCGGCGAACCGCCGTTGACGTTGTCGATCTGCGTGCGGGAGGCGATCCGGCAGGCCTGTGCAGCCTTCGGGCCGTCCGGCCGGGAACAGCACTTGGGGATGCCGGCGACGGCGGAGGCGACGTACTGGGCCTTGTCCGACGCCCGCGCCGCCGTCGACGCGCCGGAGGATTCTTCGCCGGCCCTGGAGGAGGCGGGAACGATGGCCGTCCAGCAGGGCGACCCGACCGTGCCTGATGGGCGGCAGGCGGCCGATGAGGCGGTGCCGGCCGTCCGCTAGCGTGCTGGTCAAGGACGATCAGCCCAGGAGGCTCGGATGAAGATCGCTCGGTACGTGGTCGAGGACACCCCGAGCTACGGCGTGGTGATGAGCGAGGACGGCGAGCCCGCGTGGCTGGCCCAGGTGGGCGGCGACCCGCTCTACACGCAGGTGACCGCCACCGGCGTGCGGCACGAGCTGGGCGACGTGCGGCTGCTCGCGCCGGTGATCCCGCGCAGCAAGGTCATCGGGGTGGGCCGCAATTACGCCGAACACGCCGCCGAACTGGGCAACGTGGTGCCTGGCGAACCGCTGCTGTTCCTCCTGCCGAACACGGCGGTGTGCGGGCCCGACGACCCGGTGGTGCTGCCGGACTTCGCCAGGGACGTGCACTACGAGGGCGAACTCGCCGTCGTCATCGGGCGGATGTGCAAGGACGTGCCGGTCGAGCGGGCGCTGGACGTGGTGTTCGGCTACACCTGCGCCAACGACGTCTCCGCGCGGGACCTGCAGGCGGCCGACCAGCAGTGGGCGCGCGCCAAGGGGTGCGACACCTTCTGTCCGTTGGGTCCCTGGATCGAGACCGAGCTGAACCCCGCTGACGTGGAGATCCGGACGCGGCTGGATGGTCGCACCGTGCAGGAGGACTCGACCGCGTTGATGCTGCACGACGTGGCGGGGCTGATCGCCTACATCTCGCGCGCGTTCACGCTCCTGCCGGGCGATGTCATCCTCACGGGAACCCCCAAGGGCGTCGGCCCGGTCGAGGCCGGTCAGCGCGTCGAAGTAGAGATCGAGGGAATCGGCGTGCTCGCCAATCCCTTCGTCCGCCGCTGACGCGGAGCAGGACGAGCTCTCCGCCGAGCTCGAGGCGGCTGTGGATAACTTCTGCGGCGCTCTCGGCTCAGGGCCCACACTCCCTTGAATGAGTCGAGAACACCTGCTGCGTGAAGTCGCCCTGCACGGCGGCGTTGCCCTGCGCCGGCAACTCCCCTTTCCGGCACGCGTGATCGCGGCCGCTTGTGCAGACGGCGACCTCGTGCGCAGCTCGCGGGGGCAATACGCCCTGCCCGCTGCCGATCACGGCCTGGTCCTGGCCCATCGGCTGCACGGTGCCAGATCCCATCGAACGGCAGCACTCGCCCACGGATGGTCGGTGACATCACCCCCGAGCAGGCCCGAGATCATCGTCCCGCGCGGCCATCGGGTGGCCGTCCGGGACCAACGTCGCGCCGTGGTCCGATGGCGCCCCCTCTCGACCACCGAGAAGGTGACGCGCCTGACGAGCCCGCTGCGCACGGTGGTCGACTGCCTGTGCGACGAGCCCGAGGACGTCGGGTTGAGCGTGACCGACTCGGCGCTGCGGGCGGGGGCGGTGACGGCGGATGAGGTCGACGTTGCGTTGGCCCGAGCGCGTCGACACGGCGTTCGGCCCGCCCGCGAGCTGGCCCAGCACGCCGACGGACGCGCGGCCAACGCCTTCGAGTCTCAACTTCGACTGCTCGGGCTGGCAGTGCCCCACCTGAGCCTCACGCCGCAGCAGGCGATCGGCAGCCCCGATGTGGGGGGATTCCGAGTCCGGGTGGATCTCGCCGATGTGGGTCTGGGCATCGTGGCGGAGGCTGACAGCTTCGAGTGGCACGGGGGACGGCGGCGCCTGGCGGAGGACGCCTTCCGCTACGACGAGCTCGCGGTGCGGGGTTGGCTCGTCCTGCGCTTCGCCTACGAGCAGGTGTTCGGAGCTGCCGAATGGGTGGTCCAGGTCCTTCAGCGAGCGGTGGCCACGCAGCGGATGCTCGTCGCCGCTGGAGTGGCGCCCTGGCGAGACTCGGTGCTCGCGGAGGAACCGGCCGACACCTGGGACGTGCCCGCGTAACCACCGACGACCATCAATGAACCGCCCGCTAGGGCATCAACCCCTGGCGGGGCGCTGACCTGCCCAGATGAGCCGCGGGCCCGTCGTGTCCGCCCATCGACGGTCGCTGGTGGAGACGGGCTGGTACCCGAGCGGCGCCGCACACCCGCGCGATGTGCGCGGGGGGTGGGCCTCGGTACGCTGGGGCCACCATGAACAGCGCAGATCAGAGCCCCACAGCACCCGACACCTCCCGGGTGGAGGTCCGCACCGGCACCGAGCGGGCGGCCCGCCCCACCGACGGGGCGCCGCAGCCAGGCGCCCCGCGATTGCGGGTGGCCCCCTCCCCGACCGGTGACCCGCACGTCGGCACGGCCTACATGGCCCTGTTCAACCTCGCGTTTGCCCGCCAGCAGCACGGGGCCTTCATCCTGCGCGTCGAGGACACCGACCGGAGCCGCTACCGCGCCGACTCCGAGGCCCAGCTCTACGACACCCTGGACTGGCTGGGCCTGAGCTGGGACGAGGGACCCGACAAGGGGGGTGAGTTCGCGCCCTATCGGCAGTCCGAGCGGCTGGCCACCTACCGGCCGTACGTCGAGAAGCTGCTCGCCGAGGGGCACGCCTATCACTGCTGGTGCAGCCCGGACCGGCTGGCGCAGATGCGCGCCGAGCAGCAGGCCGCCAAGACGGCGAACACCGGCTACGACGGGCTCTGCTACGGCAAGACCCGCGAGCAGCGGGCCGAACTGCCCGGCTTCCAGGAGACCCCGGTGGTGCGGATGCGGATCCCGCAGGCGGCGGCCGACGTGCCCACCTCGTTCCAGGACCTCATCCGCGGCGAGGTGAACGCGCCGCGACCCGATGACCAGGTGATCCTCAAGGCCGACGGATTCCCCACCTATCACCTGGCCGTCGTCGTCGACGATCACGAGATGGGCATCACCCACGTCGTCCGGGGGGAGGAGTGGATCAGCTCCACCCCGAAACACCTCCTGCTCTACCGGTGGCTCGGCCTGACCCCGCCGGCGTTCGCGCACATGCCGCTGCTGCGCAACCCCGACAAGTCGAAGATCTCCAAGCGCAAGAACCCCGCCGCGCGGCTGACCTGGTTCCGCGAGCAGGGCTATCTGCCCGAGGCGCTGGTGAACTTCCTGGCGCTGCTGGGCTATCCGCCCGCGCAGGACGCCGATGGCAAGGACGCCGAGATGTTCGGCTTCGAGGAGTTCAGCCGCGACTTCGACTGGTCCAAGGTCAACCCCGTCGGCCCGATCTTCGACCTAGGCAAGCTGGACTGGCTCAACGGCGGCTACATCCGCGCGCTCGCCCCGGAGGAGCTGGCCTCCCGGCTGCTGCCCTACCTGCAGGCCGACGGCCTCTTCGGCGACACCCCGAGCCTAGGGGAGTTGGCCCGCCTGCGCAGTCTCACCGCCCTCATCCAGCCGCGGCTGGTCAAACTGTCCGACGCCCCCGAGCAACTGCGCCCCTTCTTCACCGCCGACCAGGCCCTGACGATCGACGACGACGCGCGGGCCGCGCTGACCCAGGATGCGCCCCGGGTGCTCGACGCGGCCATCGCCGCTCTGAACGCCATCCCGGACGACGCCGGCGCCGATCTCGGCAACGTGGCGGGCAGCTGGACCCATGACCGCATCGAGGCGGCGCTGCGGGAGGCGCTCGTCGACGGCCTCGGGCTCAAGCCCAAGGTCGCCTTCGGCCCCGTGCGGGTCGCCGTCTCCGGTCGCCGGGTGTCCCCGCCGTTGTTCGAGTCGATGGAGGTGCTCGGCCGGCACAGCACGCTCGCGCGGCTGGGTGCGCTGCGGGCAAGCCTGTGACCGGTACGTCGCGTGCCCCGGGCGACCCCTGGGCACTGCCGGTGCAAGGCCTGCTGCTCGACATCGACGACACCCTGGTCGACACCCGCGGCGCGATGGGCGAGGCGCTGCGCGCCGCGGCCGAGCACACCTGGCCGGCCGCAGGCCCGACCCGGTGGGCTGGGGTCGCCGACCGCTATTACGCCGACCCCGGCGGGTTTTTCGACGCCTACACGCGCGGCGAGACCACCTTCGCCGGGATGCGGCGCTCCCGCGCCGACGAGGCGGCCGCGGCGCTGGCCCTGGCGCCGCTGGACGACGAGCGGTTCGCCGCGTTCGAGGCGGCCTATCGCGTCGTCTTCGCCCGCGCGCAACGCCTGTTCGGCGACGTCGAGCCGTTGCTTCGGGCGGCGGAACAGCGCGGCGTCCCGGTCGGGTTGCTCACCAATTCCGGCTCCGCCGTCACCGACGACAAGCTCGGCGCCGTCGGCCTGACCGGCCGCTGCCCGGTCGTCGTCACCACCGACACCCTCGGCGTCGGCAAACCGGAACCGCGGGTGTTCGCCCATGCCTGTGCGCTCCTCGGCGTCGAGGCACAGTACGTCGTGTGCGTCGGCGACACCATCGGCACCGACATCCGCGGCGCTCGGCGGGCGGGCCTGCGGGCGACCTGGCTGCAGCGTCCCGGCCTGCCCGAGCCGAGGGACGCCGGCTGGGGGACTGCGGTCACCGACCCCGGCGTACGGATCATCGGCACCCTCGACGACGTCGCCGCGCTGCTGCCCTGATCCGACTCACGGTCGCGGGCCTACGGCCGGACCGCCACGATGGACCCATGACCGATTATCCGCGCCTGCTGCACACCGTCCTCGACGGCGAGGACATCCGCACCCTTGCGGAGTTCTACCGGCACCTGCTCGGCCTGGTCTACCGGCCGGGCGACGAACTGCCCGCGGGCGGGCCGGACGACGCCGACTGGCTGGTGCTGCGCGCCCCGGACGGCACCAATGTCCTCGCCTTCCAACAGACCACGCAGGTCACGCCGACCACGTGGCCGGATCCCGAGGTGCCGATGCAGCTGCACCTGGACTTCACGGTCGCCGACCGGGAGGCGCTGGAACGGCACGCCGCCCACGCCGTACGGCTTGGCGCCCGCGTCGTGCTGGACCGCACCGACGACCCCGACGAGCCGCTCTACGTCCTCGCCGACCCCGCCGGGCACCCGTTCTGCCTGTTCGTCGGGTAGCCGGGCGACCGGGCGGTCAGCGCTGCTGCCGCTTCTGGATCGCCGCCCACTCGTCCTTGAGCCCGACGGTGCGGTGGAACAGCATCAGCGTGCGCGGGTCGTGCGCGAAATAGCCGAGCCGCTCGAACTGCACGACGGTGCCCGGCGGCGTGTCCGCCAGGGCCGGCTCGGCGCGGCAATCCGTCAGCAGCTCCAGCGAATTCGGGTTCAGGTCGTCCAGGGCTTCGCCGGTGGCCTCGCCCGGCGCGGGCGCGGTGAAGAGCCGGTCGTAGAGGGCGACGGTGGCCGGCACGGCGTGCGGCGCCGCGACCCAGTGCATCGTCGACTTCACCTTGCGGCCGTCGGGTGCGTTGCCGCCGGCGGTGGCCGGATCGTACGTCGCATGCACCTCGACCACCGCGCCATCGGCGTCCTTGACCACCTCGGTGCAGGTGACGAAGTAGGCGCCGCGCAGCCGCACCTCCCGGCCGGGGGAGAGCCGGAAGAACTTCGGCGGCGGGACCTCGGCGAAGTCCTCCTGCTCGATCCACAGCTCGCCGCTGAACGGCACCAGCCGAGTGCCGTCGTCGGGATTCTCGGGGTTGTTGGCGACCTCGACGTGCGTCACGATCGGCGCGCCCGAGTCGTCGGTCGGCCAGTTGGTGATCACGAGCTTGAGCGGGCGCAGCACCACCATCCGCCGCTGCGCGCTCTGGTTCAGCTCGCGCCGCACGAACGACTCCAGCAGCTCGATGTCGTGCCGAGAGTTCGTTCTGGTCAGTCCGATGTAGCTGCAGAAATCGCGAATCGCCTTGGGTGGGTAGCCCCGTCGGCGCAGACCCGACAGGGTGGGCAGGCGCGGATCGTCCCAGCCGTCGACGTGTCTCTCGTCGACGAGCCGCTTGAGCCGGCGCTTGCTGGTGACGACGTGCGTCAGTTCCAGCCGTGCGAACTCGGTCTGCCGAGGCTGCTCCATCGGCAGCGGTAGGTGGTCCAAATACCAGTCGTAGAGCGGCCGGTGGCTGTCGAACTCGAGCGTGCACAGGGAATGCGTGACGCCCTCGATGGCGTCGGACTGGCCGTGCGCCCAGTCGTACGTCGGGTAGATGACCCACTTCACCCCGGTGCGGAAGTGGTGGCCGCGGCGGATCCGGTACATGACCGGGTCGCGCAGCTGCATGTTCTCGTGCTGCATGTCGATCTTCGCGCGCAGCACGCGCGAGCCGTCGGCATACTCCCCATCGCGCATCTTGCGGAACTCGGTGAGGTTGTCCTCGATCGGCCGGTCTCGCCACGGGGACTCGATGCCGGGCTTTCCGTATCCGCCGCGTTGCGCCGAGATGGTCTCGCCGTCCTGCTCGTCGACATACGCCAGGCCGTCGCGGATCAGCAGCTCGGCCCAGTCGTAGAGCTGGTCGAAGTAGTCGCTGGCATGCAGGATCGGCCGCGGCGGCTCGAACCCCAGCCAGCTGATGTCGTCCAGGATCGACTCGACGTACTCCTTCTCCTCGGTGTCGGGATTGGTGTCGTCCAGTCGCACGTTGCAGACGCCGTCGAACTCGGCGGCGATGCCGAAGTCGACGCAGATGGCCTTGGCGTGCCCGATGTGCAGGTAGCCATTCGGCTCCGGGGGGAAGCGGGTCTGCACCCGACCGGCGAACGTTCCGGCGGCGTTGTCGGCCCGGATCCGGTCCCGGACGAAGTCGCTGGTCGGTGCGGCGGATTCGGGTTCGCTCATGGCACCCCACGATACTGGGTGCCTCGGGCGACCCGACCGGGGCGATCCGGCGTGCGACCCACCGCCTCGGGCTGCTCAGGTCGACTCGGGGGCGGCCGACTGGGACTGCGGTGTCCTGCGGCGAGGCCGTCGACTGCGTTGCGGCGATTTGGGATCGGCGTAGCCCGCCGCTAGAGTTCCGTTTCGGATCGCTCCGGTCCGTCGCTTCCGCGACGGATGGAGGGATACCCCATGGGGTATGGTGTAATTGGCAGCACGACTGATTCTGGTTCAGTTAGTCTAGGTTCGAGTCCTGGTACCCCAGCCACCGCCGATTGGGCGAAACGCCCCAGGCACGGTATGGTTTCACCCGCTGCTTCGGCAGCATGGCCCCGTTGTGTAGTGGCCTAGCACGCCGCCCTCTCAAGGCGGTAGCGCCGGTTCGAATCCGGTCGGGGCTACATCAGCGCAAGGCGGTTCCCTTCACCGAGGGGCCGCCTTTCGCTATGCCTGGGCCGACGCTCGTGAGGACCGCGGTCCCGGGCGCCGATAAGGGGGCAGAGCGATCCGCCGACGACCGGCGACCGCGCAGCGCGAGACGGGGGAGTCCATGACGGGGTTGGACGTGCGGTTCGTGGAGAACTGGCTACGGGTCCACGGCTTGCCGCAGATGCTGCCCCGCTCGGTACGGCGTCGCGCGCTGCTGCGCCGGTCCGCGCCACTGCTGGCCGCCCTCCTGGTGATGGACACGGCGTTCACCTGGGCGTTGACGGTCTTCGACAGGTTGTCCCAAGAAGCCGTCGAGGTCTCGACGCGCGAACTCACCGCCATGATCCTGCTCGTCACGGCACCGCTCGTGGCGTGCGTGGTGGCAGCACTCGTGCACTGGGCGGTCCGACGCGCAGGACTGGGCCAGGTCCTGGCGACCGTGGTGGCGCTCGCCTGGGTGCTGGTGCCGTGGGTGCAGACGCGTTTCGTCGGCGAGCGACCCCTCTCCCGTGGTGTCCCGACGCGGCTGTGGGTGCTGGCCGCTGTCGTCGCGCTCGTCTATCTGGGCGTCGGGACCATCGTCACCTGGGCCGTCAAACGATCGGTCAGCGAGATCACGGCGATCGGCGCCATGTCGGCCCGGATCTTGCCGGTGTTCCTCATCGCGGTGCTCTTCCTGTTCTTCAACGCCGAGATCTGGCAGGTCTGCAACGGCTTGGACAACGGCCGGGCCATCGCGGTGGCGGCGATCCTGCTGGCCCTGGCCATCGTGGTCGTCGTGGTCACCGCCCTGGACGAGATTCAGGAACTGATCGAGGCGCGTTCCGACGTCGTGGACGAGGCCGACCAGCGTCGGCTGCTGGCGGCCACCCCGCTCGTCAGCTATCCGGTGCCCAGTCGCCGGGACCCGCTCGGTCTCGGCGAGAGGATCAACGTGGTCGTCCTCGCGGTCGCCGTGCAGGTCTTTCAGGTCATCATGTTCTCGCTGGTCATGGGGCTGTTCTTCGTGGGCTTCGGGCAGCTGGCGATCACCGACCAAGTGGCCAAGGCCTGGACCGCGACGGACCTGGTGCCGATCTCGTTCGAGGGCATCGATCTGCCGATCTCGACCGTGCTCGCGAAGGTGAGCCTCGTGCTCAGTTGCTTCAGCGGGTTGTCGTTCGCGGCCTCCAGCAGCAGCAACAGCCTCTATCGCAAGACGTTCCTGGAGCCGATCCTGGCGGAGAGCCTGGTCAATCTGGCCGCGCGCGATGCCTACCGCCACCTGCGCGCGCTGCCGGACCAACCGAGCACCCCGCCGCGCCAGGAGGGACCCGGCGCACCCGTTGCGGACGCGGAGGTGAGTGGGCCGCCGAAGCCGGCCGCCCGCCGGCTGCCCGCGCTGCAGTGGCGCCCGCGGGGGGCGACGGCGGCGAAGCCGCCCGCGCCGAAACACGGTCTGGAACCGGGGGCCGGCTCCGCCCACTGCCCGCGCGAACCCTGAGCGCGGGGCGGCCCTGAGTGCGGGGCCGCGTCAGCGCGGGGCCGCGTCAGCGCGGGGGTGGGTCAGCGCCGGGGGTGGGTCAGCCCTTGTGGCCCGCCGCCTCGGCGGCGGCCTGCTGCTGGGCGTGCGCCCGGGCGAGCACTTCGGTGAGCTTGTTGGCCCCGGCGACGACGGTGGCGGCGTGCAGCCGACCCGGCTGCCGGGAGATCCGCTCGATCGGTCCCGAGATCGACACGGCCGCGATCACGCGACCCGCCGGGTTGCGCACCGGCGCGGACACCGACGCCACCCCGGGCTCGCGCTCGCCGACGCTCTGCGACCACCCGCGGCGGCGTACTCCGGACAGCGTCGTCGCGGTGAACTCCGCGCCCTGCAGGCCACGGTGCAGCCGGTCCGGTTCCTCCCAGGCCAGCAGGACCTGCGCGGCGGACCCGGCGAGCATCGACAGGGTCGCCCCGACCGGGATCGAGTCACGCAGGCCCATCGGGCGCTCGGCCGCGGCCACGCAGATGCGCATGTCGCCCTGGCGGCGGAACAGCTGCGCGGACTCGTGGGTGTGATCGCGCAGCGCGCCGAGGACGGCGCCGGCGGCCGCGAGCAGGCGGTCCTCGCCGGCCGCCGAGGCCAGCTCGGCCAGCCTCGGCCCGAGGATGAAGCGCCCCTGCATGTCGCGCGAGACGAGGCGGTGGTGCTCCAGGGCGACCGCGAGCCGGTGCGCGGTGGGTCGGGCCAGACCGGTGCTCGCGACGAGTTGGGCGAGCGTCGACGGTCCGGCCTCCAGGGCGCCGAGAACCGTCGCGGCCTTGTCGAGTACGCCGACGCCGCTGGAACTGTCCATAACCTCAGTGTGCATGTCCCACGTCCTGAGACGCAAGCCCGCCACATCTTGAACGCCGGAACCATGGGCAGCAGAGTTGGGGCACCGACTCGCGCGCACGTACAGCGAGACAAAACGTCTCAGGATAGGGGATGACGAGATGGCCGGAACCCTCGCGGAGAAGGTCTGGGCGGCCCACGTCGTACGGTCCGCGCAGGGCGAGCCCGACCTGCTCTACATCGACCTGCACCTGCTGCACGAGGTGACCAGCCCGCAGGCCTTCGACGGACTGCGGCTGACCGGACGTCCGCTGCGCCGCCCGGATCTCACTCTGGCGACCGAGGATCACAACGTGCCCACCCTGCCGGGGCCGATCGAGGATCCGACGAGCCGCACCCAGGTCGAGACGCTGCGCCGCAACTGCGCGGAGTTCGGCGTCCAGCTCTATCCGATGGGCGACGCCAAGCAGGGCATCGTGCACATCATCAGCCCCGAGCTCGGGCTCACCCAGCCCGGGATGACCATCGTCTGCGGCGACAGCCACACCTCCACCCACGGGGCCTTCGGTGCCCTGGCCTTCGGGATCGGCACCAGCGAGGTCGAGCACGTGATGGCCACCCAGACGCTGCCGTTGGCGCCCTTCAAGACGATGGCCGTGCACGTCGACGGGGCGCTGCCCCCGGGTGTGACGAGCAAGGACGTGATCCTCGCGGTGATCGCGCAGATCGGCACCGGCGGTGGGCAGGGCTACGTCATCGAATACCGGGGCAGCGCCGTCGAGGCCATGTCCATGGAGGCCCGGATGACCATGTGCAACATGAGCATCGAGGCGGGCGCCCGGGCCGGGATGGTGGCTCCCGACGAGACGACGTTCAGCTACCTGCAGGGGCGTCCGCATGCGCCGCAGGGTGCGCAGTGGGATGCCGCGGTGGCCGCGTGGCGTGGGTTGGTCAGCGATGCGGATGCGACGTACGACGCGCAGGTGCGCATCGACGCGGCCAGCCTGACCCCGTTCGTCACCTGGGGCACCAACCCGGCCCAGGGCGCTCCGTTGGGGGCGGCCGTGCCGGACCCGGAGTCCTTCGCCGACGAGGGCGCCAAGCTCGCGGCGCACAAGGCCCTGGAATACATGGGGCTGAGCGCCGGCACCCCCCTGCGCGAGGTGGCCGTCGACACGGTCTTCGTCGGTTCCTGCACCAACGGGCGCATCGAGGATCTGCGCGTGGTCGCCGAGATCCTGCGTGGCCGGCGGGTCGCCGACTCCGTCCGGATGCTCGTCGTCCCTGGCTCCGCTCAGGTCAAGGTGCAGGCCGAGGCCGAGGGGCTGGACGCGGTGTTCACCGCGGCCGGCGCGCAGTGGCGCCTGCCGGGCTGCTCCATGTGTCTGGGCATGAATCCCGACCAGCTGGCTCCGGGCGAGCGCTCCGCGTCCACCTCGAACCGTAACTTCGAGGGCCGCCAGGGCAAGGGCGGCCGCACCCACCTGGTCAGCCCGGCCGTCGCGGCGGCGACCGCGGTGCTGGGGCGACTCGCCGCCCCAGCCGACCTGGTGCCCGCCTGATCCGGGGCGGGATCGCCCGTCCGAACCGTCGATCGTCCCCGAAGGAGCGCCCCCGTGGAGAAGTTCACCACCCACACCGGGATCGCCGTACCGCTGCGCCGCAGCAACGTCGACACCGACCAGATCATCCCGGCGAGCTATCTCAAGCGCGTCACCCGGACGGGCTTCGAGGACGGCCTGTTCGCGGCGTGGCGGGCTGATCCAGGCTTCGTCCTGAATTCGCCGGCATATGCGGGGGCGTCCGTGCTCGTTGCCGGGGCCGACTTCGGCACCGGCAGTTCGCGCGAGCACGCGGTCTGGGCCCTGATGGACTACGGCTTCCGGGTGGTCGTCAGCCCCCGGTTCGCGGACATCTTTCGCGGCAACTCCGGCAAGGCCGGTCTGCTCACCGCTGCGGTCAGCGATGGCGACGGCGAGCTGCTGTTGAAGCTGCTGGAGGAGCAGCCCGGGGCCTCCGCCACCGTCGACCTGCAGGCCAAGACCATCGAATGCCGCGGCGTGGTCGTGCCCTTCGACGTCGACGATTACGTGCGGTGGCGGCTGCTGGAGGGCCTCGACGACATCGCCCTGACGCTACGGCATGCCGACCTCATCGCCGACTTCGAGAGCCGCCGCCCGGCCTACCTCCCGGTGACCACGCCGGCCTGAGTCCCGCACCGAACCCGCCGGTAGGGCCCGAGAGGGCCCCCGAATCCGCCGCACAACCCTCGAGAAGCCGCGACCAGCGGCGGTCTCGAGGGTTTTCGGCATTCCCCGCGCTGCCCGCAGGCGAGATCCGGGGCGCCGCAACGTCGTTCGGCGGCCCTGCACGACGAGCGTCCGACTTGCTCGCCAATCGTGGGCTGAACTGCGCGTATGCCCCCACCGCGGGAAGGCGATGCATCTCAGCCGCGGCGCCGACCCTGGGCGAATCGCCGGGTTCCGCTGTGGTTCAGAAGACCTCGGCCGATAGGGGGAGCGACTTCCCGCCAAGCGGGCAGTTTGCAGCACATCGGACAACCAGTCCAGGAGTGAGCAGCGGCGCCGGAGAACCCGGGCCGGGCGCTCGCGCGAGAACCGCAGCACAGGATCGTCCCCAGGCCGGGTCCCTCATCGCCCGGCCGGAGACATGCACAAGGACGTGGGGGGGCGCGGTGCTCTCGCCACACGAGCGCGACCGGTACGCCGGTCGAGACATCTCTGGAGGGAGAGGAAGTACGTGAACAAGGCTGATCTGGTCGATGCTCTCGAAGGTCGACTCGGGGGGAAGAAACAGGCTCAGGACGCGATCGAGGCCATCTTCGACGTGATCATTCGCGAGGTCGCGCACGGCGGCAAGGTCGGGATCACTGGCTTCGGCACCTTCGAGCGCGCGGACCGCGCCGCTCGGACGGGTCGCAACCCGCGCACGGGCCAGTCGGTCCGGATCGAGTCCACGGCCGTGCCGAAGTTCCGTCCCGGCACCGCCTTCAAGATGTACGTCGCCGAGCCGCAGACCCTACCCAAGGCCGGCCCCGCAGCGGCTCGTGCCGCCGCAGGCACCGCTGCCCAGGTCAAGGCCGAGGCGCAGGCCACCATCGCGGCCGGCAAGAAGAAGAAGCGTTCCGCCTGAACTGATCACGTCGCCCGGGCCCTACGCCGCGGCGAACGATCGGTACGCAACCGGCGCGCGCCGTCCATCCGGACGGCGCGCGTCGGTTGTGCTGTTCGGTCGGCTCGCTCGCCCAAGCACCCTGTTCGGCCGCGTCAATCCACGGCCGCGCCGGGCTCCACCAGGGCAACCCCGGACAGGGCGGCGCTGGTGTGCCGGCCCACCCCCAGACGCACCGCGCTCGCCAGGTCGGCGGCGTCGTCGACGTCCCGGCGCAGCCTGGGCAGGTCAAGGTCCAGCCGGACGGCGTGCCGGGCGTGCGCCGCGGCAGAGTCGGGTCCGAACGCCGGTCGCAGCCGGGCGACTTCGCCCACCAGCAGCACGGTTCCGGTGCCCTCGGCGTCCGGCACGAAGGCCGCCCCGTGGGCCGGCAGAGCGGCCAGGCTCGCCGCCAGGGCGGCATCGAGGTCCGCCGCCGTCAGGGCCGGCAGATCCGCGAGGAGGATGGCCGCCACGGGCGCATCGCCCAGCGCCCGCAACCCGGCGTCGATGGCCCGGCCCAGCCCGTTGGCCGGGTCGGCCAGCACCCGGCAGGGCCGCTCGCGATCGGGACTTCCCCCATCGCCGGATCGGCCCCCGGCCTCGGATCGGCGGCCGGCCCAGGCGGCGAGACGCGCGTCGCCGGACACGACGTACCCGCGGGACACCCGCGAACAGGCCAGCGCCGCCGTGATCGTGTCCTGCGCCATCGCCCGGGCCAGGATCCCATGGTCGACCCCGGCCGGTGCCCGCAGCCGCGACTTTCCCGCCCCCCCGCGCGCGGGGATCACCACGGGGACGGCGTCACCCCGGTGACCGTCCGTCGAGCTGAAGTCCCTCTCGGCGCCGACCGCCCACGCTCGCCCCACGACGTGGGATTCTGGCACCTGTGCCCTCCGGCGACCCGGTCGGGGCGGACATCAGGCGCGCGGTGCGGCAGGTCGGCCGCGGCAGTGGCAAAGGAGACGCGGGGTGACCATGTCGGCGGATCGTCCCGGGCAGGGGCTGAGCATGGGCTATCACTTGGCCATGTTCGTCACGCGCAACAGCATCCACCTGCTGACCAAGGACGACTGGCATGGGGCGGAGCACCTGCCCTCCGACGGCGGGTTCCTGGTCTGCCCGAATCACATCTCGCACGCCGATCCGCTGGCCGTCGCCCGGTTCCTCTACGACAACGGGCACCCGCCGTACTTTCTGGCCAAGGAGTCCCTGTTCGCCCTGCCGGTCGTCGGCCCCGTGCTCGGCTACGCCCAGCAGATCCCGGTGCGGCGCGACACCACCGAGGCGGCAGAGGCCTACCGCAAAGCGGTCGAGGCCGTGGAGGCCGGCAAGTGCGTGGTGGTCATGCCGGAGAGCACCATCACCAAGGACCCCGACAAGTGGCCGATGACCGGCAAGACGGGGGCCGCGCGCATCGCGCTCGCGACGGGGCGGCCCGTCATCCCCCTGGCCCAATGGGGCGCCCAGAACGTGCGCCACCGCAGCCTGTCGGCCGGGCTACTGCGGGTCACCAGCACCATGCGAGCCGGCCCGCCGGTGCCGCTGGCGGATCTGCAGGACGGGCCCATCGACATGGCCCTGCTGCGGGAGGCTACCGGCCGCATCATGGACGCCATCACCACCGAGCTGGCGGCGGTGCGCGGGCAGGCGGCGCCCACGGGGCGGTGGGACCTGCACGCCGCGCGACGGCTGCCGCGCGGTCGGGTGGCCTCGCCCGAACCGGACCACCCCGACGCCCTGGAACTGGGCGAGGCGCTGGGCGGATCGGAACAGGAGCCCCGGTGAGCCACGTCGCGGTGATGGGGGCCGGCAGCTGGGGTACGACGTTCGCCATGGTCCTCGCCGATGCGGGCGTGCCGGTGCGACTCTGGGGCCGCCGGCGGGAACTCGTCGACGCCATCGCGGAACTGCGGATGAACCCCGAGTACGTGCCGGGTGTCGTGCTCCCCGAGACGGTGCAGGCCACCGCGGACCCGGAGCAGGCGATGGCCGGTGCCGACCTGGTCGTGCTGGCCATTCCCAGCCAGGTGCTCCGGGCCACGCTCGCCGGCTGGGCGCAGCACCTGCCTGCCACCGCGACGGTCCTGTCGTTGGCCAAGGGCATCGAACTCGGCACCCTGATGCGGATGAGTGAGGTCATCGAGGACGTGGCCGGGGTTGCGCCGGAGCGCATCGCGGTCCTGTCCGGGCCCAATCTCTCCCCGGAGATCGCCAAGCGACGCCCGGCGGGGGCGGTCGTGGCCTCCGTGGCCGCCGACACCGCCCAGGCGGTCGCCGCCCGGTGCGTGACCTCCTACTTCCGCGCCGAGACCAGCGCGGATGTCATCGGCGTCGAACTCGGCGGGGCCACCAAGAATGTCGTGGCCGTCTCCGTCGGAATGGCCGAGGGACTGGGGCTCTCCGACAACACCCGCGCCAGCCTCATCACCCGCGGCCTCGCCGAGACGGTCCGGCTGGGGGTGGCCATGGGCGCTCATCCGGAGACCTTCCAGGGGCTCTCCGGCGTCGGCGATCTCATCGCGACGTGTTCCTCGCCGCTGTCTCGCAACCACACCTTCGGCGTGCAGCTCGGTCAGGGCCGCTCGATCCAGGAGATCGTCGCGGCCACCCAGCAGACCGCCGAGGGAGTGCGCTCCAGCGAGTCGATCCTGGCCCTGGCCCAGCGCCACGACGTCGACATGCCGCTGGTCGAATCGGTCGTCGCGGTCGTCGCCGACGGGCATCATCCGGCGCTCATCGCGGGGGCCCTGATGGCCCGCGAACTCAAGGCGGAGAAGGCGTGAGATCGCCGGCGCCGGTCCGGGGGCCGGGGGCGTAGAGTCGGCCGCGATGAGCACCGACCAGCCCCGCAAGACTCGCGTCGCCCTCGTCTTCGGCGGGCGCTCCTCAGAGCACTCGGTCTCCTGCGTGACCGCCGCCAGCGTGCTCGCGGCGATCGACACCGAGCGGTACGACGTCGTCCCCATCGGCATCACCCGCGACGGCCGCTGGGTGCTCGAGGAGGGCGACCTGCGCGAGTTGACCTTCTCGGCCGGCGCGCTGCCCGAGGTGCCGCCCAGCGACGCCGAGGTGACCATCCCGATGTCCCGCCACGAGTCCGGCCTGACCGTGTTGGAGCCGGGGCGGCCGCCGCGCACCCTGGCCGATGTCGATGTCGTGTTCCCGCTGCTGCACGGTCCCTTCGGGGAGGACGGCACGATCCAGGGGATGCTGGATCTGGCCGAGGTGAAGTACGTCGGGTCCGGGGTGCTCGCGTCCGCCGCCATGATGGACAAGGCCTTCATGAAGCTGGTCTTCGCCGCCGCGGGGTTGAGCGTGGGACCGTACGTCGTCATCACCGACAAGGATTGGCTGCGCGACCCCGACGGCGCCCTGGCGCGGTGTGCATCGTTGCGCTATCCCCTGTTCGTCAAGCCCTGCCGGGCCGGCTCGAGCATGGGCGTCACCAAGGTGGCGCAGCCGCAGGGCCTGCGGGCCGCCGTCGAGGCCGCGCGCGAGCACGACCCGAAAGTCATGGTGGAGGAGGGCATCCTCGGCCGGGAGGTCGAGTGTGGCGTGCTGGAGGGCCGCGACGGCGCCCCGGACCGCGCCAGCGCCATCGGCGAGATCGTGGTCACCCAGGGCCACGAGTTCTACGACTTCGACGCCAAATACCTCGCGGCGGACGACGTACGGCTGTCGTGTCCCGCGGACCTGCCCGAGGGGGATGCGGACGAGATTCGCCGGCAAGCCCTGGTCGCGTTCGCCGCGGCCGGCTGCGAGGGGCTGGCCCGGGTCGACTTCTTCTACACCCCCGAGCGGCGCATCGTCATCAACGAGATCAACACGATGCCGGGGTTCACGCCCAGCTCGATGTATCCCCAGGTGTGGCTGGCCAGCGGCTTCACCTATCCAGATCTCATCGCCGAGCTGATCGAACTGGCCCGGCAGCGCCGCCCCGGACTGCGCTGACCCTTACGCCATCGGCACCAGGTCGGCGGCGACGATGAGGTCGGCCTCGGTGGCGGCGCGAACGTCGGCCACCGTGAACTGCGGGTTGAGTTCGGTGAGCACCAGGCCCTCGGGCCGGACCGCCATGACACCCATCTCGGTGATGATGAGGTCGACGCAGTTGACGGCCGTCAGGGGCAGGGTGCACCGCTTCAGGATCTTCGGTTCGCCCTTTTGGGTGTGCTCCATCGCGATGATGACCCGCTTGGCGCCGACGACCAGGTCCATCGCCCCGCCCATGCCGGGCACCATCTTGCCGGGGATGATCCAGTTGGCCAGGCTGCCCTCCTGGTCGACCTGCAACGCGCCGAGCACCGTGGCGTCCACGTGGCCGCCGCGGATCAGGCCGAAGCTGACCACCGAGGAGATGTAGGCGCCGCCGGGCGGGCAGGAGGCTGGCTGGCCGCCGGCGTCGACGACATAGCGCGGGTCGGCGTGTTCGGCGTCGGGACGCGGCCCGGCGCCCACGATCCCGTCCTCGGACTCCAGGATCACGTGCACGTCCGGCGGGAGGAACTCCGGGATCATCGTCGGCAGCCCGATGCCGAGGTTGACGAAGTCGCCGTCGTGCAGCTCGCGCGCCGCCCGCCGGGCGATGAACTCCTTGATCTGGCCCTTGTCCATGGTCACGGCCGGCCCTCCACGATGTAGTCGACGAGCACGTTGGGGGTGACGACGTTCTCCGGAGCGATGCCGCCGACGTCGACGAGGTGGTCGGCCTCGGCGATGACCGTGTCGGCGGCAAAGGCCATCACCTGGTTGAAGTTGCGGGACGTGCCCTTGTACCAGACATTGCCCGACCGGTCGACGGTGTGCCCACAGATCAGGGCGACGTCGGCGCGCAGGGGCTTCTCCAGCAGAAAGTCCTTGCCGTCGACGGTGATGATCTCCTTGCCCTCCGCGACGAGCGTGCCGATGCCGGTGGGGGTGAGCACCCCGCCGAGTCCATAGCCGCCGGCCCGGATGCGCTCGACCAGCGTGCCCTGCGGCACGAGTTCGACCCCCAGCTCCCCGGTGGCCATCTGCCGACCCACCTCGGGGTTGAGCCCCACATGGCTGGCCACGAGTCGGCGCAGCAGGTGGTTCTCGACGAGCCGGGCGATGCCCATGCCGGGCTTGGCCGCGTCATTGGCGATCAGGGTGAGGTTCTTCGTGCCGCGCGCCGCGATCGCCTCCACGATCGTGTTGGCGCCGCCGCAAGCCATGAAGCCCCCGACCATGATGGTCATGCCCTCCTGCACGATCTCGACGGCCTCGTCGAGACCGATGATCTTCGCCATCCGGGTGTGCCTCCTCGCTGACTCTGCCGACCGTGTCGCCGGCGACCGCCCGGGCCATCCCATCGGACCGCCGAGTCGGCGCCAGCATAGATGTGCCGGCGCCGGCGGGGGGCCGACACGAGACGCCCGGGGCCTCACCGGCAGCGGTGGTTCCCCTGCGGCAGCTGGCGAGCGGCGTCGGCGAAGGCGGCCAACAGCAACGGCTCCGGGGCGTAGGCGGCCGGAACGATGAGTTCGATGGCCGGGCTACGGCCGTAGGTGAGAAAGACCATGCCCCCGCCCTGGCCGGCGGTGCGGGCCACCCAGTCGACGCCCTCGGCGGCGATACAGTCGCTGGTCGTCGGCGGCGGAGAGTCCAGGCCGCAGCGGGCCACAATCCCGGGGTCGCCCCAGGCCGCGACGCCGGCCGGGTCGCCCGCCAGCGGCACCCGGGAGCGGCCCGCGACCTGGCCCGGCCAGTGGGCGGCGACCTCGGCACAGCCCGGGTCATTCGCGCGGGGGGCGGCCTGCACGGCCAGATCCCGCGGCCGCAGCACGACGTACCCGCCGATGCTCACCGCCAGCAGCGTGGCCACCGCGAGCAGGACGAGCAGCGTGCGGGATGGGCGCGGCGGGGTGGACCGGCCGCGCCTCGGAGCGGGTTGTCGGGACAGCTCAGGCGTGCACAACCGTGCAGGTCGTGGTGCGGGTGATGCTCGGAACCTCCTGGATCCGGGCGATCACGAGCCTGCCGAGAGCCTCGATGGACTCGGCCTCCAGGTGCGCGATCACGTCGTACGGACCCGTGACCTCCGCGGTCTGCTCGACCCCCTCGAGCGCGGCGATGGCGGCGGCAACCGTCGGGGACTTGCCGACCTCGGTCTGGATGAGGATGTAGGCCTGGACCACTGCGACCCTCCTGGGTTGGGTGGGGAACTCCCCGTCCCGGCAGGCTACCGTGCCCGCAGAAGCTTGTGAGGGGGAGGGGAGCGGACGACAGATGGATTCAGCCAGCGGGTCCGGCGCCGACGAGGGCGCCGACCGGACCCCCCTCGACGATCCCGAGCTGCGGCTCAGTGCCGTCTCGGAGGAGCAGCTACTTGCGCTGATCCTGCCGCTGATGCGCCCACCCGAGGGGGTGACCCACCCGCACGTCCTGCTCGGACCCGGCGACGACGCCGCCGTGGTGGCAGCCGCCGACGGCCGCTTCGTGGCGACGACGGACGCCATGGTGCGCGGCCACGATTGGCGCGACGACTGGTCGACGGGTGCGGACGTGGGGCGCAAGCTCGTCGCGCAGAACCTCGGCGACGTGGCCGCGATGGGGGCGGTGCCGGCGGGCCTGCTCGTCACCCTGTTGGCCGACCCGGAGACGACGGTGGCCTGGGTGCTCGACCTGGCCCGCGGGATCGGCGCGGCGGCCGGAGCCGCGGGGTGCGCCGTGCTCGGCGGCGACCTCGGCGGCGCGCCGCGGGAGGTGGTGATGCTCTCGGTGACCGCCTTCGGCGACCTGCAGGGCCGCGCGCCGGTGCGCCGGTCGGGGGCCCGGGTGGGAGACGTGATCGCCGTCGCGGGTTCGCTGGGCCGCTCGGCGGCCGGGTTCGAGCTGCTGAGCGCCGGCCGCGGGGACGAGGACGACGCGGTGGTGGCGGGGCTGGTGGCGGCCCACCGGGCGCTGGTGGCGCCGTACGCCGCGGGCCCGGCGGCCGCCGAGGCCGGGGCGAGCGCCCTGATCGACATCAGCGACGGCCTGATCCGCGACGCCGGGCGGGTGGCGGCGGCCAGCGGGGTCTGCCTGGCTCTGGATCCGGCCGCGCTCGCGCCCGACGTGGCGGCGATCGAGCCGGCGCTGGGCCCGGCCGACGCGCTCACGGCCGTGCTGACCGGCGGGGAGGAGCACTCCCTGCTGGGCACGTTTCCCGGCGGGGTCCGCCTGCCCGCGGGCTTTCGCGTGATCGGGCGGGTCGAGGCCGGCGCGGGCGTCACCGTCGGGGGGGAACCGCGCAGCGGGGGAGGGTGGGACCACTTCGCCGGATGAGCGTCTGCCGGAGTCGGCAGACGAACACCGCCCCCGCTGCTGCGGTGGCGGTGTGTGGGCACGTCGGGGGACGGGCGTCAGCGCTGGACCTTGCCCGCCTTCAGGCAGGAGGTGCACACGTTGAGGCGCTTCGGGGTGCGACCCGCCTCGCCCACCTTGGCGCGGACCCGCTGGATGTTGGGCGTCCAGCGGCGCTTCGTGCGGCGGTGCGAGTGCGAGATGGTGTGGCCGAAGCTGGGCCCCTTGCCGCAGACGTCGCAGTTGGCAGCCACGGGTGATCTCCTCTGGAGTATCGGATGAATTCGGCGTCGCATGACCCTGCTGCGATCGGCCGAGGCGGAACCGTCGGCGCCCACGCGAGGGCAACCGGTCCAGCGTAGCCGGTGCGCCCCGCACCGCCCAAATGCGCCTCGGCTCCCGACGTACCGGGCCCTGTCGGTCCCGGCCGCTACCCTGCCCTCGGGAGGCCCGGTCGAGCGGAGGAGGGCGCGTGGGCGAGGTCCTGCAGCGCATGGGCGTGTACGCCGCGTGGCGGTGGCTGTTCGCCGCGCACGCCGCGCTCGGTGAGGCCCGGGCGGACCTCGATGCCCTCAACGTCTTCCCGGTGCCGGATGGAGACACGGGGACCAACATGTACCTCACGCTGGACGGCGCCATGCAGGCCGTGCTCGCCAAGGGGACGGTGCACATCGGTTCGCCGCTGTCCGGGGCGCTGACCGCGCTCGCGATGGAGTCGCTGCTGGCCGCCCGGGGCAATTCGGGCGTCATCCTGAGCCAGCTGCTGCGCGGCATCGCCGAGGTCGCGGGCGAGCATCCGGAGATCGACAGCCTGGGCCTGGACGGCGTGGGCCTGGCCCGGGCCCTTGACCTGGCCCGGGTGCGCGGTCGTCAAGCGGTGAGCACCCCGGTCGAGGGCACCATCCTGACCGTCGCCGATGCCGCCGCAACGGCTGCGACCACGGCGGCCGCCGGCGGCGCCACCCTGGTGGAGGTGTCCGCGACGCTGCTCGAGGCGGCGCGCCTGGCGCTGCTGGACACCCCGCGGCAGCTGCCCAGCCTCGCCGCCGCGGGGGTGGTCGACGCCGGTGCGGCCGGGCTATGGCTCGCCTACGCCACGCTGCACGAGACGCTCTCCGGGCGGCCGGTGTCCCGCCAGATCCCCGGCGCGGGGCCGCGCGACGGCAACGCGGGCCGAGCCGGTGCCATCGGTCCGCCGCGCCCGAGCCATGCCGACCTGGCGGTCGGTGCCGCGGCGGGCCGACCGGCCGAACCCTGGGAGAGCTATGAGGTGATGTACGTCGTCAGCGACGTGCCCGGGCCGGCGCGCGAGGACCTGCGCGCCGCCCTCGGCGCGGTGGGTGACAGCGTCCTGGTGGCCGGGGACGATGGCGTCACGACGGTGCACGTGCACACCCCCGACGCCGGGGCCGCCGTGGAGGCCGCCTATCCCTTCGGCCGGCCGGAGCGGTTGCGGATCACCTGGTTGGGCGGTCGATCGGCGCAGGCGCCCGGCCCGGGCGGGCCGCACGGCCTGCTGCGCCCCACCGGCCAGGGTGAGGTGCCGCGGATCGGGGTGCTTGCGTGTGCGCCCGGTCCCCGCCTCGCCGCGGTCATGGCCGACGCCGGGGCGTGGGTGGTGTCCTCCTCGCCGGGCCGCCGCGCGACCACGGGCGATCTGCTCGCCGCCCGTCGCGGAATGCCCGGGGACGGCGTCGTCCTGCTGGCCAACCATGATGACACGGTCCTGGCGGCCCGTCTCGCGGAGCGCCTCGCCCGGGCCGAGGGGCTTCCCACGACCGTGGTCCCGTCGCGGGCCGCCGTGGCCGGGTTGGCCGCGCTCGCCGTCTACGATCCCCGCGCCGACCTGGCCGCCAACGCCGACGCGATGGCCGCGGCCGCCCGGGACTGCCGGACCGGATCGCTGCTGATGGCGGTGCGGGAGGCGGTCACCGAGGCCGGGCCGTGCCGTCCCGGCGATCTGATCGCCTACCGCGATCGCACCCCGATGGCCATCGGCGCCGACCCCGACGAGCTCGCCGACCAACTGCTGGATCTCCTGCTCGACGACGACAGCGAGCTGGTGACGATCATCGGTGGCGAGGAACACCCCGACCCCCTGGGCGAGTCGCTGCCGGTCCGGGTGGCGCACCGGCTCCGGGCCACCCGGCCGCACCTGGAGGTGGCCGTCGTGGTCGGCGACCCGGGGCGGTATGCCCTGCTGGTGGGCGTGGAATGAGCCGCGGGTGCTGACTCTGGACACCCGGCTGAAGTTCGCCGTCGCGGCCCCGGCGGCGCGCCAGCTCGCCACCCGGAACCTGGTCACGGTCCGAGATCTGCTCTGGTTCCTGCCGCGGCGCTACCTGGACCGGCAGACCGATCTGGGCTCGTTGCGCCCCGGCGAATCGGTCTCGTTCGTTGGCCGGGTCAGCACGGTGCAGACCCGCCCGATGCGCCAGCGCCGCGGCCAGATGCTCACCGCGGTGGTGGGCACGGACGCCGGCCAGGAGATCGACGTCACCTTCTTCTCGGCGTACGGCCACCGGAACCGCCTCAAGCCGGGCGTGCACGGCGTCTTCGCGGGCAAGGTCGAGCGATATCGCAATCGGTGGCAGCTGACCCACCCGGCGTACGAGATCTTCGGTCCCGACCCCGCGCCGCAGGAGGTCGCGCCGCAGGAGGCCGCGCCGCAGGAGGCCGCGCCGCTGGAGGCCGCGCCGCAGGAGGAGGACGCGCCCCAGGAGGCGGGGACGCAGCCGCCCGTGACGGCGGAGGCTGGCGCCTTCGACGCCTGGTTCGATGCGCAGGTCTTCCCGGTCTACCTGGAGATCGCGCGGCTGCCGTCCTTCACCATCAGCCGCCTCGTCGAGCAGGTCCTGCTGCTGCTGCAGGAGCCGCCGGACCCGGTGCCGGCGACGATCCGACGCCGGCGGGACCTGCCGTCGTTCGTCGAGACCATGCGCCTGATCCACCGGCCGGTCGACCACGCGGAACACCGGGCCGGGCTGCGGGCGCTGAAGTACACCGAGGCGTTCGTGCTGCAGACCGTCCTGGCCAAACGGCGCGCGGAGCAGGCTCGCGCGGTGGCCGTGCCGCGTCGACGGGGTAGCGCGGGCGCGGGCGATGCGGGCGATGCGGGCGAGGCGGGCGGCACGGGCGATGCCGGGGGCGCGGGGGGTTTGTTGGCGGCGTTCGATGCCCGGCTGCCCTTCGCGCTGACGGCCGGGCAGCAGCAGGTGTGCGAGGAGATCCTGGCCGACCTGGCGTGCGAGCATCCGATGAACCGGCTGCTGCAGGGCGAGGTGGGTTCGGGCAAGACCGTCGTGGCGTTGCGCGCGATGCTCGCCGTGATCGACGCCGGCGGACAGGCCGCGCTGCTGGCCCCGACCGAGGTGCTCGCCGCGCAGCATCATCGCTCGCTCACGACGATGCTCGGCGACCTCGCGCTGGGTGGGCTGCTCGGGGGAGCGCCGGAGGCGACCCGGGTGGTGCTGCTCACCGGCAGTCAGAGCGTCGCCGAGCGGCGCCAGGCCCTGCTGGCGGCCGCGTCCGGCACGGCCGGCATCGTGGTCGGCACGCACGCGCTCATCCAGGACAAGGTGGCCTTCGCCGATCTGGCGCTGGTCGTGATCGACGAGCAGCATCGGTTCGGGGTCGAACAGCGCGATCAGCTCCGCACCAAGGCGCCCGCGGACCGGTCCCCGCACGTGCTGGTGATGACGGCCACGCCCATCCCACGCACGGTCGCGATGACCGTCTTCGGTGACATGGACACTTCGGTGTTGGCCGAGGTGCCCCCGGGCCGCTCGCCGATCGTGTCGTATGTGGTGGACAATCCCCGCTGGTATGAGCGCACCTGGCAGCGGGTCGCCGAGGAGGTCGGCAAGGGTCACCAGGCCTACGTCGTCTGTCCCCGCATCGGTGAATCCGGGGACGGGGACTACGACGAGGACGGCGCCCACTTGGTCCCGGAGCTGCGCGTCCTGCCGGGCCTGCCGCCCGGTGCCCACGCCGAGGAGGACGAGCCGGCGGACGACGGGCTCGACGGTCCGGACCAGGGGCCGCCCGACCTGCAGCTCATCGAGGGCGAGGGCCGGGACCTGCCGGATCGTCGGCCGCTGCGCGGGGTCGTGGAGGTCCTGGAGGAGCTGAGCGCCGCGCCGGCGCTGGCCGGCCTACGGCTGGGGATGCTGCACGGCCGGCTGCCCGCCGCGGAGAAGGACGCGGTGATGACCGCGTTCGCGCGGGGCGAGATCGACGTCCTGGTCGCGACGACGGTCGTCGAGGTCGGCGTCGACGTCCCCAACGCCACGATCATGGTGATCCTCGACGCGGACCGGTTCGGCGTCAGCCAGTTGCACCAGCTGCGGGGTCGGGTCGGCCGCGGCTCGGCCCCCGGCCTGTGCCTGTTCGTCTCCGACACCGCTGCCCCGAGCACCCGGGACCGGTTGTCGGCCATCGCCGCCACCCTGGACGGGTTCGAGGTCTCCAGGCTCGACCTGATGCAGCGGCGCGAGGGCGACGTGCTCGGGTCCCGCCAGGCCGGGGTGCGCTCCTCGCTGCGGGTGCTGAAGGTGCGCTTCGACGAGCGCATCATCGCCGACGCCCGAGCGGACGCGCTGGCCACGGTGGGTGCCGACCCGGAGCTGGTCGGTCACCCCGCACTGGCGAGCGCCGTGGCCGATCTTCTCGAGGGCGAGCGAGCCGCCTTCCTGGAGCGCGGCTGATGACGCGGATCGTGGCCGGCGCCGCCGGGGGCCGGTCCTTGGCCACGCCGCCGGGCGACCGCACCCGGCCCACCAGCGAACGGGTCCGGGAGGCGCTGTTCTCCCGGCTGGACCACCTCGGGGTGCTACCGAACGCGCGGGTGCTCGACCTGTACGCCGGGTCGGGTGCGCTCGGCCTCGAGGCGGCCAGCCGGGGCGCGGCCGACGTCGTCCTCGTCGAGGCCTCGCGGGCGGTCGCGCAGCTGGCCCGCCGGAACGCCGAGCAGGTGCGCGCGGCGGTCCGGGACGACGGCAGGGAGCTGGTCGTCGCGGTCCGCCCGGAGCCGGTCGCGCGGGTGCTGGCCGAGTCGCCACCGGCCACGCCGTACGACGTGGTGCTCCTGGACCCGCCGTACGACCTCGACGAGGCCTCCCTGGCTGCCGACCTCGCAGCGCTGGCGGCACCGGGCTGGTTGGCCCCCGACGCGGTGGTCGTGGTCGAACGCAGTAGCCGTACGCCGCAGCCGGATTGGCCCGCCGGGCTCGCGGGGTTCGCCGAGCGCCGCTATGGCGAGACCCGGTTGTGGTACGCCGAGCCCGCGCCGAACGGTCGCTCCGTTTGTTGAACGGTCGACCATTTCCGTCGGTCCGCGACCTAGGTTGCGGTTTCGTGACGAAGGGGGCCGGAAAGCCCACTGCGGGCTTGTGCGGACAAGCCGGTTGGCTAGAGTCCCGCGGGTGAGCAGATCGCAGCGGGCCCGGTGGCAGCATGCCGTCGTGCTCGTCGTCACCGGCGTGGTGCTGCTCGTCCTGGCGGCCGGAATGGGGCACCCGGGATGGGGGGTCGTCGCACTCCTCGCCGCCCTGATCGGGGCCTGGCTCGCGGCCCCGCTGCGCAGCGACCGATCGCTGACGCATTGGGACGCGCAACAGCGGCATGTGCGCGACGGCGCCGTCGTGGTCTATTGGCGACCCGGATCCATCGGCTGCCTGCGGCTGCGCTCCGCGCTGCGCTCGGTCTCGGATCAGATCCTGTGGGTCAACGTCTGGGCCGACGATGAGGCCGCGGCCTTCGTCCGGGACGTCAACGGGGGATCCGAGGTGGTCCCGACGGCCATCCTGCGCAACGGTGACGCGGTCACCCAGCCCAGCCCGGACGCCGTACGAGCCGATCTGCGGGTGCAGCCCGAGGCGGCCTGAGGGGCCCGGGGCGCCGCCGCGCTGCTAGGTTCGCCAAAGTGACGATCCGACGGTGTGTCTGTCCAGGCTCCTACGACCCCGTGACCTTGGGTCATCTCGACGTGATCCGGCGCGCGGCCGCGCTGTACGACGAGGTGGTGGTCGCGGTGCTGCACAACGTGGCGAAGAAGGGCCTGTTCACCCCGCAGGAACGCCTGGAGATGATTCGGGCCGAGGTGCAGGATGCGGGATTGGGCAACGTCCGCACCGTCGAGTTCACCGGTCGGCTGCTGGTCGATGTGTGTGTCGAGATGGGCATCCAGGCCATCGTCAAGGGGCTGCGCGGGGAGACCGACTACAGCTACGAGCTGCCCATGGCCGTGATGAACCGTCGCCTGACCGGGGTCGAGACGCTCTTCCTGCCGGGTGATCCGGCGTTCAGCCAGGTGTCCTCCTCGCTGATGAAGGAGGTCGCCCGGTTCGGTGGCGATGTGTCGGGGCTGGTCAGCGATCGGGTGCACGCGGCCCTGACGGAGCGGCTGGGCCAGGGCTGAGCAGATCCGGCATTTGGGGGCCCGCCCCGCTCGACGGTAAGGTGGTGCGTCGGTCTGTGTCGACGTGACCCGGGCCGTTCCGAATCGTCGTCAGCCAATCCAGCGAAAGCCATGACCAGCCCAGATCCCCGCAGCCCCCTCGTCTACGACATCAGGGTGCTCGGGCGCCGGGCCGGGACCATGGATGAGAGTTCGCGTGCGGTGCGGCTGGCCGACGAGGTGGGCACCGAGGTCATCGCCGTGCCGGCCGGATCGACCCTGCAGGTCGAAACGCGGCTGGAGTCGGTGCTGGAGGGCGTGCTGGCCACCGGGACGGTCGAGTCGGTCGCTCGGGGCGCCTGCGTGCGGTGCCTGGAACCGGTCAGCCAGCCAGTGCTGGCGCCGTTCCAGGAGCTGTTCGCGTACGCCGACCGCGCGGCCCATCACCATGAGGTGGGGGACGACGACGAGGACCAGTACGTGCTCCAGGGTGACCTGCTCGACCTGGAGCCCGTGATCCGGGATGCGGTGGTGCTGCAGCTGCCGTTCCAGCCGGTCTGCCGACCGGACTGCCCGGGACTGTGCCCGCAGTGCGGGGCGTTGTTGGCCGACGACCCGGACCACGGACACGACACCATCGACCCCCGATGGGCGTCCCTGCAGGCCCTCGCCTCCGGCGAGGGCGACGCGGACGGCCTCGGCCCAGCCCAGCAGCAACCGCAAGAGAAGAGGAACTGACGTGGCCGTCCCGAAGCGGAAGATGTCGCGCTCCAACACCCGTTCGCGCCGCGCCAACTGGAAGACGACCGCGACCACGCTGACCGCGTGCCCGCGGTGCGCTTCCCCGAAGATGCCGCACGTGGCATGCCCGTCCTGCGGCACGTACAACGGGCGTCACTATGCCGCGGCGGAGCGTTCCGAGCACCAGGACTGATCCACCGGTCGCATGGGCAACGGGAAGGGTGCTCGCAGCGAGGAGCGCCCAGTCGGTGGACTGGTCGAGACGATCGAAGTGATCCTCGGCGTCCGGCTCGACGAGGGCGAGGTCCGGCATGCCCTGACACACCGTAGCTATGCCTACGAGAACGGCGGCCTGCCCAACAACGAACGGCTCGAGTTCCTCGGCGATTCGGTGCTCGGCCTGGTCGTCACCGAGTCGCTGTTCGCCGACCACCCCGACCTCGCCGAGGGCCAACTCGCCAAGCTGCGCGCCGCGTGCGTCAACATGCGGGCGCTCGCGGCCGTCGGGCGCACCCTGGGGCTCGGCGACTATCTGTTGCTGGGGCGTGGCGAGGAGACCACCGGTGGCCGGGACAAGGCCTCGATCCTCGCCGACACGGTGGAGGCGCTGATCGGCACCGTGTATCTGGCCGAGGGCATCGAGACGTCCCGACGATTCGTCCATCACCTGGTCGACCCGTTGATGAAGGCGTCCACCCGGCTGGGGGCCGGATTGGACTGGAAGACGAGCCTGCAGGAGCTGGCCGCCGCGGGTGCCTACGGGGCGCCGGAATACCGCGTCTCCGAGGACGGCCCGGACCACGAGAAGGTCTTCACCGCCCGCGCCGTGCTGGGCAAGGAGGTGCTCGGCGAGGGCGTCGGCCACTCCAAGAAGGAGGCCGAGCAGCGCGCCGCGGAAATGGCCTGGACCGAGCTGGACCGCCGCGCCCAGGCCGCCACCCGGCAGGCCGCCGACGAGGTCGAGCGGGCCGAGGGGCCGGCGGAACTCGACGGGTGAGGTCGTGCCCGAACTCCCCGAGGTCGAGGTGGTTCGCCGCGGTTTGGAGCGGCACGTCGTCGCACGGAGCGTCGTGGGGGCAGCGCTGCATTCGGCGCGGGTGGCCCGGCGGCATCCGGCGGGCGGGCTGGACCTCGCCGACCGGCTCATCGGTCAGCGGCTGGCGGAGGTCGACCGGCGCGGCAAGTACCTGTGGCTGGTGCTCGAGCCGTCGCTGGAGGCGCTCGTCGTCCATCTGGGCATGAGCGGACAGCTGCTCGTCGTCGCGGCCGGCACGGATCGGCTCCGCCACGAGCACGCCCGGCTCACGTTCGCCGACGACGGCCCGGACCTGGTCTTCGTCGACCAGCGCACGTTCGGGGGATTGGCCCTGACCGACCTGGTCCCGGACGTCCGGGGGGCGGCGGCGCCCCGCCCGTACGGCGTACCGACCCCCGTCGCGCACATCGCCTGCGATCCGCTCGAGGCGGCCTTCGATCAGCCCGCCGTGGTGGCGGCCATGTGGCGCCGGCAATCCGCCGTCAAGCGGGCCCTCCTGGACCAGTCGCTGGTCAGCGGCATCGGCAACATCTACGCGGACGAGGCGCTGTGGCGGGCGGGGGTGCACGGCCAACGGCTCTGCGCCAACCTGACCAGGCCCACTCTGTCGCGGATCCTCGACCATGCCCGGGACGTGATGGTGGCCGCATTGGACCAAGGTGGGACGAGTTTCGATGCGACGTACGTCAACGTCAACGGCGCGAGTGGCTACTTCGACCGCTCGCTCGCGGCGTACGGTCAGACGGGCCGGCCGTGCCCACGATGCGGTACGCCGATCCGGCGCGAGGCCTTCATGAACCGCTCCTCGCACTCCTGCCCGCGCTGCCAGCCGAAGCCGCGCGGGATTCCGTAGCCGGGGCTCAGCAGCCGAGCCGCGATGAGTGATGACTGGAGCAGATCGGCGGTCAAGCAATCAGCCGCCGAAGCCGAGGAAGACCAAGAGCCGCCGTTCGAACTCGACGATCGTGGTGGCCTCCAGGTGGCCGATGACGCTGTGGACGTTGGTGCGTCGCACAGTGGTGATCTTGTCGATCATGAGGTGGGAGTGCTTGTCCAGGCCATTGCCATCATTGGCCGGGACAGCTACGCGGAGCAGCGGTGCGTCCACCACGTTCGTGGTGAATGGACAGACCGTGACGGAGTCGGTGGCATCGAACCGGTCGTCCTGAATCACCAGCGCGGGCCTTGGCTTGCCGGCGTAGACGCCACCTGCGACGGTGACGATGTCGCCGCGCCTCACTCGGGCCAGTCTTCAGAAATCGCTTCGACGAAGTCCATGTCGGCGGAGGTCTGCGCCGCCGTGGCGACACGAAGTGCTTGACGGTGGGCCTCGGCTGCGAACTCGGGAGACCGCACATCGGGCACCCAGATCTGCACGGGGCGCAAACCCTGTGCTCTCAACTTTGCCCTGTGGGCCTCAACCCGCTCGCGAACAGCCATGAGGCAATGTTACATGTAACGACCTGCTGGTCGCAACGGGTGTTTGGCGCCGGATGGTTGGTATGACGCCGGTGCAGGGCCATGACGATCCGCCTCCATCCGTTTGGGCAAGCCGAGCTTGACCAGCGATCCAGTGACTGGGTGACGTCGGTTCTTGCCGGCGCTGAGCCAAGTGTCGTTTCCAGCGAGCGTGCCGACGTCGTGGGACGAGTTGCGAAGGGCGGCTATCCCGTGGTTCAGGAGCTGAACCCTCGGCTACGGGCCGATTGGTTGCGTGACTACGTCAACCGCCTGGTCGAGCGCGATGCCGTCGATGTGGCACCGGCACAGGTGGGAGCGCTCCGACGACTGTTGAGCATGTCCCGCCCGGGCCACTGTGCAGAGGCACTTGGAGATCTTGGAGGCACTCTTCCTGGTGGAACGGCTCCCAAGTTGGTCACGCAACCTCACCAAACGGCAGATTCAACGCTCAAAGGCGTACCTCACGGATTCGGGATTGGCTGCGGTGCTTTCCGGCCTGAGTGCGGAGCACCTCGCCTCCCCTCGCGGAAGCAGCCATTTCGGTCCCCTGCTGGAGAACTTCGTCGTCTGTGAGCTTCGTCGACAACAGGGTTGGTCAACTACTGATTTCACCTTGTCCCATTACCGCGATCGGCACGGGGCGGAAGTGGACGTCATCATCGAGACCCCTGGGGGAGTCCTCGGGGTAGAGGTGACGGCGGGCATGTCGGCGCGTCCGGAACACTTCAAGCACCTGATCGCGCTTCGTGATCGGCTCGGCAGCGAGTTCCTCGGCGGAGTCGTCCTGACCACGGGTTTCGGGCAACGAGCCGGGGATCGTCTGGCAGCCATGTCCGTGGCTTCTCTCTGGGAGCGCTTGGATTGACGGGCCCGGACATCCGTTCGCCGCTCCGCCGCGGTTCGAGCAGCTTGTCGGCGATCTGGCCGGCTGCTACTCACAAAGGATCAACAGCCAGCATCGCCTTGGCTACGAGGTGCTGCCTCAAAGAACGCGTGGTCCACGTGCTGCGAATGTGGACGCACGACGAATGAGCCGTCCGGCGAGGTCGACCGCTCACTCCTGCGGGTAGCGCACACCCAGTTCGGAGCGGGCGGCGTCGAGGATCTCCAGCACCCCGATGGTGTCCGCATGCGGCATCAGCGGGGACTCCAGCAGCCCCGCGCGCAGGCACCGCGACACCTCCTGCGCCTGGTGGGCGTATCCCCGGCTGACCACCTCGATGCGGTGGTCCTGCTGGCCGTCGACGTGCAGCACCGCCCACTGCGGGGACCGCCAGAACGGCTCGGCCACCTCGACCCAGCCGCGGCGGCCGATGATGCTGGCCCGGTTCGGGCCGACGGCGTGGCTGGAGGTGAACAGCGAGGCCATCGCCCCGGACTCGTAGCCCCACTGCATCCCGACGACCCGATCCGCCCCGGTCGGTGCCAGCGAACCCATGACCTGAACCGAGTCGGGTTCGCCGAGGAACATCCAACAGAACGCGGCGCCGTAGACGCCCAGATCCAGCAGCGCCCCGCCACCGTTGGCCAGGTCGAACATGCGGTGCCGCGGGTCGTAGTCGACCCCCACCGCGAACTCCGCGCTGACGTGCACGAGGTCTCCGATCGCGCCCTCGCCCACCAGCCGCTCGACCTCGAGCAGCAGGGGCTGGGTGCGCAACCACATCGCCTCCATCGCGAACACGCCGGCGCTGCGGGCCTGGGCGAACAACTCGGCCGCCTGCGCCGAGTTGAGCGCCAACGGCTTCTCGACCAGCACCGACTTGCCCGCCCGGACCGCCGCCAGCGCCGGGCCGTGGTGGTAGGGATGGGTGGTGTTGACGTAGACGACGTCGACCTCCGGGTCGGCCAGGACGTCCTCGTAGTGGCCGTGCGCGCGTCGTACGTCGTGGGCCGCCGCGAAGGCCTGCGCGCGGTGCTGCTCGCGGGCCCCGACGGCGACGACCTCGTGGTCGGGCAACTCCGCCAGCGCCCGGGCGAAGGTGCCCGCGATGCTGCCCGCCCCGATGAAACCCCAGCGCAGCGGCCGATTCCCGAGGCGGTCGACGGTGCTTCCGGAGGCGGACAGATCGGGGGAGCGCGGCGGAATGCTCATGGACGAAACGCTATCGCGCGGCCCCCCGAAGCTTGGGCCATCGGGCCGGTTCGAGCCCGCGCCGCGGCGGGAGGTCGCGCGTACGATCGGGGGGATGGAGCGGGCGACGATCTTCGTGTCAGGGCGAGTGCAGGGCGTGGGCTTTCGATGGTGGACCCGCAGCAAGGCTCTCGAACTGGGGCTGATCGGGTTCGCGCGCAATGTCGCGGACGGGCGGGTCGAGGTGCTCGCGCAGGGCGACCGTGACGCCATCGTGCGATTGCAGGCGCTGTTGACCGAGTTCCCCAGCACCGCGGGCCGCCCCGGTCGGGTCCAATCGACCACGACTCAATGGGGCGACCCGCGGGCGGATCTGGTCGGATTCCGGGAGCTGTGAGCGCTCCCTGACCCTGACCCTGGACTTGACCCTGGTTGAGGTCAGCTGGGCTTGGACGCCGACGGCGCCGCGGAGCCAGACGCCGTGGCGGTTGCGGTGGTGGTGATCTGGTCGCTGGCGGGCACCGTGATGGACACCGGCTCGCCCCACTTCTCGTACGTCGTGACCGTGGGCAGACCCGCGACCGTGTGCTTCATCTTGCGGGTGCGGTTCTTGTCGTCGAGCCAGTAGTCGACGGTGACCGGCGCCGCCGTACCCGTCGCCGCAGCGGTGCCCGTGCCCGTTGCGGGGGCCGTCGCCGTCCCCGTGGCGGGGGGCGTCGCGGCTCCCGTCGCGCCCGTCGTGCCGGCAGCGCCCGGGGTCACCGTTGCGGTGGCCTTGGTCGGGTCGACGGTCAGCGTGAAGTGCCGGGTCTTGGTGCCGGCCACATCCTCCTCGCCGACATAGGTGATCGACTTCACGATCTCCTGATCGGCCTCGATGCGGCCGCTGGTGCCGCCGAGCAGATTGTCCAGGCTCGGGTTAACCGGCGACTCGACCCACTTGCCGCCCAGCAGGTTGGCGTTCTTCACGTAGACCTTGCCACCGGCGATGATCAGCTGCGATTCGCCCTTATCGTCCTTGAGGGTGATCTGCCGCTTGCGGTTGGCGGGATCGGTGTTGTCGACCACCCCGGTGGAGGACAGGTCGCTGCCGGAATCACCGACCTGGGTCGTGAACGCGTAGGTCTTGTTCGCCTCCGCGGCGGCCATGGTGACCTTGAAGAACTGGGCCTTGTCAACCGTGCCGCCCGGGGTGAGATCACCCAGCGAGGCGGTCGTGGCAGCCGTGGTCGTTCCGCTCGGCGTCGCCTCGGTGCCGCCGGAGCAAGCGGTCAGCGCGAGGGGCGCGGCCAGCAGCAGAATGGCGACGCGGCGGGCGGTCGTGGACTTCATGAATCTCCTTCTGCGCCGCACCGGTCCGGCTCGTCGACGGCGTCGTCGTACGGCGCGAGACGGCACGGGCGTATGGGTTATGTCCCGGCCAGTTTACCGCCACCCGTGGATGCGCACGTCAGAGCCTCGGCCGGCCCCGATCGACGGCGGCTCCTCGTGGTCAGGAGGTGGGTTTCGTCGTCGACGTGGCCGAGCCGGTGTCGGCGCTGGACCCACCCAGCCCGGGCAGCTGCGTCACCGAGGTGCTCGGCGGCGCCTGGATGCTGACCGGCTCGCCCCACTTGCTGTACGTCATGGTGGTGCGGGCCTCGTCGGTCCCGGAGGTGACCTTGACGGGGCGGTTCTCGGCGCTCACCCACAGGTCGGTGTCCATCGTGGCCGGCATGCCGCTGGGCAGGCTCGCACTCGGGGAGGCGGTGCCGGTGCTCGTGCCCCCTCCGAGGCTGGCGGCCTTGGCGGTGTCCATCGTCATCCGCAGGTGCGCGGTCTTGGTGCCCGAGACGTCCTCGCGACCCACACACGTCACCTTGGTGATCGCGTCCTTGGCCTTGGCCAGCTGCGCCGTCGGGTCGGTCAGCTGGTTCATGTCGACGCCGGACTGCTTGGCGAGATCGTCGAGGGTCAGCTTGGCGTACTTGTTGCCGGTCAGCGTGCCCATGTTCATGTAGATCGCCTTGTCCACCATGATCAGGTCGAGCTGACCGCCCCCGCCGGGCACGCCGATCGTCATCTTGGCCTTCGGGTTCGCGCTGTCGGTGCCGTCGATGTCGCCGGTGATGGCCATCCCGTTGGCGGAGCCCGTAGAACCCGCCGTGCCGCTGCCGCTTGCCGCCGGGGCGGTGGTCGAACCACTGCTCAGCGCGCCGATCTCCACGCTGCCGGAGACGTGCGCCGTGGACTGCGTGGACTTCGACTGCTGCGCCAGGAACTTGTCCTTGTCGATGTCGCCGGGCTTGTCGCACAGGTCGTACATCGAGGCCGCGGCAGCCGATGTCGTGCTGGTGGTCGCGGCGTTGGTGGCCGTGCCGCTGGTGGTGCCGGAGCTGCACCCGGCGAGGGCTAGCGGGAGCAGAGTCAGCGCGGCGAGGCTACGGCGTACGGTCATGATGAAACCCCCAAGAGGTTGGCCGAATCGGTGCTTTCCCTGCCTATCCTCACAAGTTCGGGCCGCATCGGCCAGCCCCGACCCGCGCCTGTGGATCCGGCAGATGGGCCGGTGGATCCGGCGCGGCGGCCGGCCTCCCGAGCCCGACGCGACCCGGCTTGTAGAGTGACGCCGACCACCGGCAGCACCAGGAGAATCGACCCGCGTGTACGTCAAGAGCCTCACCCTCAAGGGCTTCAAGTCGTTCGCGTCGTCGACCCAACTGCGCCTCGAGCCCGGCATCACCTGCATCGTCGGCCCCAACGGCTCCGGCAAGTCCAACGTCGTGGATGCCCTCGCCTGGGTGATGGGGGAGCAGGGCGCCAAGTCGCTGCGCGGCGGGAAGATGGAGGACGTCATCTTCGCCGGCACCGCGGACCGGCCCCCGCTGGGCCGCGCCGAGGTCACGATGACCATCGACAACACCGACGGTGCGCTGCCGATCGACTACACCGAGGTGACGATCAGCCGGACCATGTTCCGGGGCGGCGGCAGCGAGTACGCCCTCAACGGCACTCCCTGCCGCCTCGTCGACGTCCAGGAACTGCTCTCGGACTCCGGCATCGGCCGGGAGATGCACGTCATCGTCGGCCAGGGCCAATTGGACACGGTGCTGCGAGCCACCCCCGAGGACCGACGGGGGTTCATCGAGGAGGCCGCCGGCGTCCTCAAACACCGCAAACGCAAGGAACGGGCGCTGCGCAAGCTCGACGCCATGGAGGCCAACCTGGTCCGGGTCAAGGACCTGGTCGGCGAGATCCGGCGCCAGCTCGGCCCGCTGGGCCGCCAAGCGGAGACCGCCCGACGCGCGGCGCTCATCCAGGCCGACGCCCGGGATGCCCGCCTGCGGCTCCTCGCCGACGAACTGGTGCAGCTCACCAGCACCCTGGAGCAGGAGGTCGCCGACGAGACCGCCCTGCTGGCCCGGCGGGACGAGGTCGAAAGTTCGCTGGCGATGGCCCGGCACCGCCTCAGCGACGCCGAGACCGCCCTGGCCCAGGCCGCGCCGGACCTGGACCGGGCCCAGCGCAGGTGGTTCGAGCTGACCGCCATGACCGACCGGCTCACCGCGGTCGGCACGCTGGCCGCGGAGCGGGTGCGCCTGCTCAGCGCCGAACCCGCCGCGCCGGACCGCCCGCAGCGCGATCCGCAGACCCTTCGCGCGCAAGCTCAGCAGGCCCGCGACCAGGACCGTCAGCTCGCCGAGGAGATCGCTGCGCTGGAAGCCGATCTGGCCCGCGTGGTCGCCGGCCGCGTGGCGGTCGAGAATGCCTACGCCGCCGAGCGCGACCGGCTGGCCCGCGTCGAGCGAGCCGCCGCCGACCGCCGCGAGGGCCTGGCCCGGCTCGCGGGTCAGGTAGCGGCCAAGCGCAGCCGCATCGAGGCCGCCGAGGGCGAGATCGCCCGGCTGCGGGAGGTGGTCGAGCGGGCCGAGCAGCGGGCTGCCGATGCCGAAGCGCAGTTCGCCCGCCTGGAATCCAGTGTCGCGGTCGACGAAGAGGGCGAGGAGGGCCTGGACGAGGCGCACGCCCGCGCCGAGGACGCCCTGGCCGCCGCCCGGGCGCGGGCCGAGGAATTGCGCGAGGCCGAGCGGGCCGCCGAGCGGGACCGGGGCACCGCCCAGGGACGGGCCGAGGCCCTCGCCTTGTCGCTGCGGCGCCAGGACGGGGGCCGGGTGCTGCTCGGGGACGTCGACGACCAGGGCGTCCCCACCGGTTCCGGTGCCCAGCCCGGCCTGATCGGCGTCGTGGCGCAGGCCATCACGGTCCAGGGCGGGCACGAAACCGCCGTGGCGGCTGCCCTGGGTTGGGCAGCGGACGCCCTCGCGGTGGAATCCCTGGACGCAGCCACCGCCGCACTCGCCCGGCTCCGGGCGCAGGACGCTGGCCGCGCCGCGCTGCTCGTGCCCGAGACCGCACCCTCGGTGGCCCCCGACCCGGACGAGCCGCCCGCCGCGGGCTCCCGGTGGGCGCGGTCGGTCGTCGAATGCCCACCGGCGCTGCGCGCGAGCCTGGATGCGCTGCTCGCGCGGGTCGCCTTGGTGCCGGACGAGGCGAGCGCGCGAGACGTCGTACGGCGGGTGCCGGGAGCCACCGCCGTCACCGCCAACGGGGATGTCTATTCCCCCGGCTGGGTCCGTGGGGGCAGCGCCGCGGCGCCCAGCCTGCTGGAGGTCCAGGCCGCGCACGAGGAGGCCACGGCGGCGGCCTCCGAGGCCGGACTCCGGCGCGACCGGGCCAGGTTCGCCCTCGCCGCGGTCGAGGAGGAGATCGCGCGATCCGCGGACGAGGTGGAGGCCGCCCTGGCCGACCTGCACGCCTCCGACGCCCGGATGAACGCCATCGCCGAACAGCTCGGCACGCTGGGCTCGCAGCTGCGGGCCGCGCGGGCCGAAGCCGATCGGGCGCAGGCCTCCATCGTCGCGGCGGAGGCCGCGTTGACCGGCGACGCCGCAGCCCTGCGCGAGCTCGCCGACCGCCTCGCCGCCGCCGAGGCCGAGCCGGCTGATCCGGCCCAGTCCGCACCGGCCGAGCGGGACCGGCTCGAAGCCGAGGCGGTCGCCGCCCGCGCCAGCGAGACCGAGCTCCGGCTGACGTTGCGGGGGCGCCAGGAGCGCGCCCGCGGCGTGCAGGGCCGCGCCGAGGCGCTGGAACACCAGGCGCGGGCGGAGATCGCCGCGCGGGAGCGCGCCGAGGCGAACCGGCGGGCTCGCGAGCAGCAGTCGGCCAGCGCCGCCCGGGTGCGGACGGCGGCCGACCGGGCCGTCGCGCACCTGCGGGACGTGTGTGGTCGCGCCGACGCGGCCCGGGTGGCGGCGACCGAGCATCGGGCCGAGATCGAGGCGAGCCTGACCGCCGTCCGCCGCGAGGTCGATGCGCACGCGGAGGAACTGCGCCAGCTGGTGGACTCCGTGCACCGCGACGAGGTGGTGCGCACCCAGCAGCAACTGCGGATCGAGGCGCTGCAGGCCCGGGCCGTGGAGGAGCTCGGCATCGACCCCGAGGTGCTGATCGAGGAGTTCGGCCCGCACCGGCCCGTCCCCGTGCTTCCCGAGCCCGGTGCCGAACCGCCGCTGGACGCCGAGGGTGCGCCGCTGACCACGCCGTACGTGCGGGAGCAGCAGGAAAAGCGGCTGCGCCGGGCCGAGCGCGGCCTGGCTCAACTCGGCCGGATCAACCCGCTGGCGCTGGAGGAGTACGCCGCGCTGGAGGAGCGGCACGCGTTCCTGACCGAGCAGTTGGAGGACCTCAAGCGGTCCAAGCGGGATCTGCTGGACATCGTCCGCGAGGTGGATGAGCGGGTCGAGCGGGTCTTCGCCGAGGCCTTCGCCGACACGGCGCGCGAGTTCGAGGGCGTCTTCGCCCGGTTGTTCCCCGGCGGCGCCGGGCGCCTGCTGCTCACCGACCCCGACGATCTGTTGACCACGGGCATCGAGGTCGAGGCCCGCCCGCCGGGCAAGAAGATCAAACGGTTGTCGCTGCTCTCCGGAGGCGAGCGGTCGCTGACCGCCGTCGCCCTCCTGGTCGCCATATTCAAGGCTCGGCCGAGTCCCTTCTACATCATGGACGAGGTCGAGGCGGCGCTGGATGACACAAATCTGGGTCGGCTCATCGGACTGTTCGAGGAATTGCGCGACTCCAGTCAACTCATCGTGATTACCCATCAGAAGCGCACGATGGAAGTGGCGGACGCGCTGTACGGCGTGACGATGCGCGGCGATGGCGTGACGACCGTGGTCTCCCAACGACTTCGGGATGTCGCTCCGGCGGGGGTCGGGGCCGGAGTGCCACGCTGAATGAGCGCCGCCGAGCCGGGGTGATGAGCAAAGGCCGGCCGTCAATCGTTATCGAGTGGTGACGCGCCAAAGCCCGCAGATGCTCGGTCCATTCCGGTATCCGTGGCGACAATATGGATCATGGTTCCGCTGGTCCTGTTCATCGTCGTGATATTGCTGACGTTCGTGGTCGGCTGTTTCGTCGTCGGCTCCGTCATCGTCGAGGCCCGCAGCAACGGGCGCCCGATGCTGCCCGAGGACCCGCGCCCGGAGCCCGGCCCCCAGCCGGCCACCGAACCCGCCACCGGCCGCGCCCGGGCGCTCGCCGTAGCCGCCGGGGTGACCGAGCGCCGCGAGGCCGCCGAGGCCTGACCCGACTCTTCCTGCCCGAGGCTCGAGCCGGTCGGGCCGCACACGCCGCCCCTCGGGGCGGCGTTTGCGCGTCGTCCCACGCCGGGCGGCGCCGCGGCGCCGAGTCACCCCCGCGGCGCGGTTGCCGCCCGCCGTCCCTGTCGTCGGAGTTGGACGCGATGACAGGATGGGCCCGTGGACCTCCTCGGCAACCTCTGGCTCGTCATCGTCGTCGGCGTCGTCATCGCCGCCGCCCTGATCTCCGGGCTCGTCACCCTGTTGCGTGGCCGCGGTGGCGAACGCCGGGATCTGAAGCCGCCGCCGCCGAGCGGGCGCGGTCCGGGCACCGGCGGGGTGCTGGCTCCGCCCGCGCCCGGCGAACCGCCGACCCTCATCGAGACCCCCCGTGCGCCCGCCCCCGACCTCCTCCTGGAACGCCCCGAACAGGCCCGCGGACGACTGCACCGGCTGCGGGAACGGCTGGCCCGCAGCAACAGCACGCTCGGCCAGGGACTGCTGGGGCTGCTCTCCCGGGGCCACCTCGACGAGGAGACCTGGGATGACGTCGAGGACACCCTGCTCGCCTCGGACCTCGGCGTCGAGGCCAGCCAGGAACTCGTCGCGGCGCTGCGGCGCCAGGTCGCCGTCCAGGGCGTCCGGGACGAGGCCACCGTGCGCGGCTGGCTGCGGGAGGACCTGATCCGCCTGGTCGACCCCAGCATGGACCGCCGGCTGGTCTCGACCCGGCAGGGAGACCGGGCCGCGGTCATCCTCGTGGTGGGGGTGAACGGGACCGGCAAGACGACCACGATCGGCAAGATCGCCCGGGTGCTCGTCGCCGAGGACCGTCGGGTGCTGCTCGGCGCGGCGGACACCTTCCGGGCGGCCGCCGCCGACCAGTTGCAGACCTGGGGTCAGCGGGTCGGGGTGCGCACCGTCCGATCCGACCGGGACGGCGCCGACCCGGCGGCCGTCGCCTTCGAGGCGGTCAAGGAGGCCAACGCCGAGGAGGCCGACGTCGTGCTCATCGACACCGCCGGACGGCTGCACAACAAGGCCAACCTCATGGCCGAGCTGACCAAGGTCAAGCGCGTCGTCGAAAAGCAGTCGCCGATCGATGAGGTGCTGCTGGTCCTGGACGCGACCACCGGCCAGAACGGCCTGGTCCAGGCCGAGGTCTTCAGCGCGGCCGTCGACGTGACGGGCATCGTGTTGACCAAGCTCGACGGAACGGCCAAGGGCGGCATCGTCGTCGGCGTCCAACGCAAGCTGGGAGTTCCGGTCAAGCTGGTCGGGCTCGGTGAAGGGCCGGACGACCTGGCCCCCTTCGATCCCGAGGCTTTCGTCGACGCGATCCTGGGTTAGCGACCGCCCCGCCGCCGCGCCGCGTGGGCGCCCGGGGTCTCGGAGAGGCGCCGGGCCTGGGGCGAGCCACTGACCTACGGTGGGACGGTGGAACACCGGCTGCGTTCGACGGACCCGGGTGCGGGTGGTCGAGGCGGTTCGTCCCCAGGTCTCCGACGTCGCCGCCTGGCCGGCCGAGCCCGTCGCGTCGGCGCGCTGCTCGGCACCGTGCTGCTGCTCGCGCTGCTGGCTGCGAGTATCGGTGCGGCGGGCCGAATCGCGTATGTCGGGTTCGGTCCCCATCCCGTCGCCGGGCTGGTCAGCGAGCAGCTGCGCTGGCTGGAGCCACAGGTCGCACCCCCCACGGCCGCGAGCCCCGGGGCCCCCGGCGACGTCGGCCCGGGGGAGCGGGCCGTGCTTCAGGTGGCCTTCACCGCACTCGCGACGGCGGCGGACCGCTCCCGCCCCGAACAGGTGCGGGTGCCGTTGCTGCGGGCCGCGCTCGCGCGCCTGGACAGTCCGGAGATCATGGGCGGCCAAGGCACGGCCGGGGAAGCCGCGCCGGGCGCCTTCGTGCAGGGCTGGTCCCTGCTGGTAGACACCGAACTGGCGCGGCTGTCCGGACAGGAGAGCGACCGGTCCGCCGTACGGTCCCGCGCCACCCCCTGGGTGCGCGCGCTGGCCACGGTGTCCTCGGGCATCCTGCCGTCCTACGGGCGGGTCTACCGCCCCGTGGACACGATCGTTCTCGCTGCTGCGCTGCGCCGCGCGGATGACGCGGTCGGAGTCCCGGGAACCGCCGCGGCCATCGGGGCCTGGCTGCCCCGACTGGAGCCGCTGCGCGAACCGACCACCAACCTGCTGCCGCACCGCACGGACGCCACGGGGAGGCCCCAGGAATCGACGCGGGCCTCATCCCAGGCCATGATCCAGACCTTCTGGCCGACGATCGACAGCGCCGCGGCGACGTCCAGCCGAGACTGGGTGGCCTTCGAGAACACCTTCCTCTGTCCGCGCCTGGGCCTGGCCGTCGTCTGCGAATTCCCCGATGGCGGGGGCGGCGGGGATCGGCTCAGCGGGCCCTTGCTGGCCGGGGTGTCACCCACCGCCACGGTGCTGACCGTGGCCGCGGCCAGGGCGCACGGGAACAACGAGCTGGCGGAGCAGATCTCGCGGGAGGCCGAACTCTTCGGCGCGCCGATCGGGGACGACACCGGCCGGCGCTACCTGGGCGGCACCGCCCCGGCCGGCGACGCGCTGCTGGCCTGGGCCCGATCGGTCCCCCTGGAGCGCGAGAGACCCGGGGTCGACGCCCGCGACCGCGTCGCCTGGGCCGCCTGGACGCTCGGCGCGCTGCTGCCCGGGGTGCTCGCGCTCGGCCTGTTGGCCTGGCGCCAGCTGGCCCGCCGGCGATTCTCCGGGCCGCTGGAGCATGATGCGTCGCCGCCGGATGCGCCGTACCCGCCGGACGCGCCGTACCCGCCGGATGCGCCGTACGACAGGCCGGACGCGCCGTACGACAGGCCGGACGCGCCGTACGACAGGCCGGACGCGCCGTACGACAGGCCGGACGCGCCGTACGACGGGCCAGACGCGCCGTACGACGTGCCGCCCGGACCACAGCGTCCGTCAGCCAACTGAGAGGCCCTCTTCAGGGCCTTCTCAGCCGGCATGCCTAGGGTCACACCCGTGGGAGACAGGGGTGACGGCCCCGGCCGCGGGTGAGGCGGCCGGGGCCGCACATGTCTCACCCGTGCCGGATGCGCTGATCAATCGCCGTCACGTCGCTGTCACGCGGCGGGCCCATCGTTTTCCTGCCGGAAACAATCGCCGCCTTCGCCCGAAACGTGCGCCGTCGACCGTGAAGTCATGAACATCAATTCCGGCGACACCGCGTGGCTGTTGGTCAGCGCCGCCCTGGTGTTGCTCATGACGCCGGGCCTGGCGTTCTTCTACGGAGGAATGGTCCGCAGCAAGAGTGTCCTCAACATGATGATGATGAGTTTCGGGGCGATGGCCACGATCGGCGTCGCCTGGGTCCTGTGGGGCTACGGGCTCGCGTTCGGGCCGTCGATCGGCGGCCTGGTGGGCGACCCGCGCGCCCTGTTGGGTCTGGGCAGCCTGATGAGTCCCGACGCGGTCAGTGGCACCGTGCCGGCCATGGCCTTCGTGCTCTTCCAGGCCATGTTCGCCATCATCGCGGTGGCCCTCATCTCGGGCGCCATCGCGGACCGCGCCTCGTTCGCCACCTGGATGGTCTTCACCGTCGTGTGGGCGACGCTGGTCTACTTTCCGATCGCGCACTGGGTGTTCGCGTTCGACACGACGTCCGCGACCGGGGCGATCACCCAGCACGGCGGGTGGATCGCGAACAGCCTCAAGGCCATCGACTTCGCCGGCGGCACCGCGATCCACATCAACGCCGGCGCCGCCGCGCTCGCGCTGGTGCTCGTCCTGGGCAATCGGCACGGCTTCGGGTCGGAACCGATGCGCCCGCACAATCTCACCCTGGTCATGCTCGGCGCCGGCCTGTTGTGGTTCGGCTGGTTCGGATTCAACGCCGGCTCCGCTCTGACCGCCGGGACCACGGCGGCGGTCGCGGGAGTGAACACCCTGGCCGCGACGTCGGCGGCCTGCTGCGGCTGGCTGCTCGCCGAACGCCTGCGGGACGGCCACGCCACCTCGCTCGGCGCGGCCTCCGGCATCGTCGCGGGCCTGGTGGCGATCACCCCCGGCTGCGCTGCGGTGACCCCCGCGGGTGCCGTCGCCATCGGCGCGATCACCGGCGCGCTGTGCGCCTACGCCGTCGGCCTGAAGTCCCGGTTCGGCTATGACGACAGCCTGGACGTGGTGGGGGTGCACCTGGTCGGCGGGTTCGCCGGAACGGTGCTGATCGGACTGTTCGCCTCGGCGACGGCACCGGCCGGCATCGACGGCCTGTTCGCCGGCGGCGGCGCGGACCAGCTGTGGCGTCAGGTGGTGGGTGCCGTGACGGTGCTGGTCGTCTCCTTCGTCGCGTCGTACCTGATCGGACTCGTGCTGCACAAGACGCTCGGGTTCCGTATCGAGCGCGACCACGAGCTGGAGGGCATCGATGTCGTGCTGCACGCCGAGTCGGCGTACGAGCTGCACGGTCCCGGCGGCCTGCGCAGCGGCACCGGATCCGCGGGATTCGGCTCGGGCGCGCTGTCCCGCGCCACCACGATCGACAAGGAGGCGCAGGCATGAGGCTCGTCACCGCCGTCGTCAAGCCGTTCAAGATGGATGACGTCCGCAGCGCCCTGGAGGCCTTCGGCGTCTCGGGGATGACCGTGAGTGAGGTCGCCGGGTTCGGCCGGCAGCGCGGCCACAGCGAGGTCTACCGGGGTGCGGAATACCAGGTGGACACCGTGCCCAAGGTCCGTATCGAGGTGCTCGTGGACGACGCCGATGCGACCGATGTCGTGGACGCCATCGTCGCGGCAGCTCGGACGGGCCGCATCGGCGACGGGAAGGTGTGGACGATCCCCGTCGACGACCTCGTGCGGGTGCGTACCGGCGAGCGCGGCGTCGGCGCCCTCTGAGTCGACCGATGACCGTGACCCTCGCGGCGCGGCGCCTCGCGGTGACCCGCGACGCCACGCTGCTGCCCGGCACCGGACCCGAGCGTCGGCGCACCATGGCCGTCCAGACCCGTGAGCACCTGCGGGTGCTGTGGGAGGCGGCGGCCACGCAGCCCAGGGCCTTGCCTGAGCACGGCCTTGCCCTGGGCTGCGTGGGCAGCCTCGCCCGCGACGAATCCGGCCCGCTGTCCGACCTCGACCTGGTCCTGCTGCACGACGGTCGGCTGGAACCGGATCGGGTGGCGCAGCTGGCGGACCGGCTCTGGTATCCGCTGTGGGAGTCCGGCCTGCGGCTCGACCACAGTGTGCGCACGCTGGCCGACTGCCGCACGGTCGCCGAGCACGACCTGGCCGCACTCGTCGGCCTGCTCGATCTCGCGCCCGTCGCGGGGGACGAGACGCTGGTCGCGGGGGTGCGCATGGGAGTGGCCCGCGACTGGCGCGCCGCCGCCCGGCGTCGCCTGCCCGGCGTCCTGGCGCAGGTGCGGACGCGGCACACGCGGTACGGCGAGCTGGCCGACCTCCTGGAGCCCGACGTCAAGGAAGCGCACGGCGGACTGCGCGACCTGACCCTGATGCGGTCGCTGACCGCGACCTGGCTGGCCGACCGCCCGCACGGCGCCGAACTCGACGCCGCCGCCGAGCACCTGCTCGACCTCCGGGATGCGATCCACCTCGTCGGCGGCCGCCCCCGGGAGCGTCTGGTCCGTCAGGACCGCGACGCCGTCGCCGCGCTGCTCGGCTTCGGTGACGGCGACGACCTGTTGGCGGCCACCAGCGACGCCGCCCGGGTGGTGGCGCTCGCCACGGCGGCGACCCTGCGCCGCACCCAGCAGGCCCTGACCGCGCGCACCCTGCGCGTCGGCCCCCGGCGGCCCGAGCTGCGTCCCCTCGGGCACGGCGTCTACGTCCACGACGGCGAGGCCGTGCTCGGTGCCCCCGCGGTACGCCGGATGAGCCGACCCGGTGGCGATCCCGGGCTGGCCCTGCGGGCGGCCACGCTGGCCGCCCGAGCGGGTGTGCTGCTGTCGCAGGCCACGCTGGACACCATCGCCCGGATCCCCTGGGAAGAGGTCGCCTGGACCCCAGTGCGCCGGGAACTGTTCACCGCCCTGCTCGGCAGCGGCGCCGGGCTGCGCCAGGTCTGGGAGCAGGCGACCATGACCGGGCTGGTGGAACGGTGGCTTCCGATCTGGCGCACCGTGCGCAGCCGGCCCCAGCACGACCCGGTGCACCGGCACACCGTGGATCGGCATCAGGTGCAGACCGTCATCGAGTGCGCACCGCTGCTCGACGACGTGCCCCGGCCTGATCTGCTCCTGGTCGCCGCCCTGCTGCACGATCTCGGCAAGGCGACCGGTGGCGGCCCCGACCATCCCCGCAGCGGCGCCCCGCTGGCCCGTACCGCGGCGCTGGGCCTGGGCTTCGACGCCGCCGACGCCGACCTGATCGGGCTGCTCGTCGAGCACCACCTCACCCTCATCGAACTCGCCACCAACCGGGACCCGCAGGATCCGCGCACGGTGGCGGCGCTGGTGGCGGCGGTGGGCGGGGAGCCCGCAACCCTGGACGCGCTGGCGGCCCTGAGTCGGGCCGACGCGAGCGCCGTGGGGGAGCGGGCCTGGACGCCGTGGCGGGCCCGGCTGCTGGCCGACCTGGTCGCCCGGGGGCACGCCGCCCTGCAGGTCGGGGACGGCACGTCGTACCCCGGGGACGGCGCGGCGTCGCCTCCGGCCGAGCCGGCGACGGCCAGCCCGCCGGACCGTGCCGCGGCCCTCGCCGGGCGTCCCGTGGTGCGGGTGCGCTCCGGGGACGATCCGGCCACGATCGTCGTGGACGTCGTCGTCGCGGATCGGATCGGGCTGTTCGGGGACGTGGCGGGGGGGATGTCGGCGCAGGGCGTCGCCGTACGTCGAGCGGTGCTGCGCACCGTCGAGGGCGTGGCCGAGGACACCTGGGACTGCGACGTCGACCCCGCCGCGGCCCCCTTCGATCCGGACCGGTTGGCTCGCGATCTGGCGACTGCGGGTAGCGGCCGGGTCCGGGCGTCGCAGCGTCCGGGCCGTCCCGCCTCCGGTGGTCTCGAGGAGCCCCCGCCGCAGGTCCTGCTGATCCCCGATGCCGCCACGGACGCGACCGTGCTGGAGCTGCGGGGTCGCGACCGCCCCGGGTTGCTGCGGGACGTGGGCCGCGCGCTCGCGGCCGTAGGGGTAGGCGTGGCTCGGGCGCACATCGAAACGTACGCCGGCCGGTGTCGCGACGTCTTCGTCGTCACCGACGCCGACACCCGTGGACCCCTGGACCCGCCGGGCGTCGCGCGAGCCGTGGCGGCGGTGATCGACGCCGCGCGGTGACCCGGGCAGCGGGAGACCCGACCGGCATCGCCCGACAGGGCGGTCGACGATGCGATCGGTCGACAAGCCGCCGTGGTTGAGTTAACTTCTTGACTACAACCATGGCGAAAGCCGTGGCGCGCACGGCCGATGGCGGGGTGAGAGCGAGATGAGCGACGGGGGCCGCAGCACCGGCGCCGGGTCCCAGCGCGCGCTGCGCACCGCCAACACGCGCCGGGTGCTCGCCGCCCTGGCGTCGACCGGTCCGATGTCGCAGGCCGCGCTCAGCCGCAGCACCGGCCTGTCCACCGCCACGGTCTCCAATATCGTCGGGCAGTTGCGGGCCGAACACCTGGTCAGCACCAGTCCCACGACGTCCTCGGGGCGGCGCGCCCTGCTCGTCGAACTCACCACTCCACCGCGGCCGGCGGTCGCCGCCGGGATCGACATCGGCCGCCGGCACCTGCGGATCGTCCTGGCCACCATGCAGCGCGAGGTCCTCGCCGAGGACGCCGTACCGCTGCCGCTGGGCCACACCGCCGAGGCGGGCATCCGCGCTGCGGTCCGCCTGTTGGACCACCTGGTGGCCGCCGGCGACCTGCGGCGGGACGACATCGCGGGGTGCGGCGTCGCGATCCCCGGGCCGATCGACGCCCGGACCGGCCGGATCGCGCACGGGGCGATCCTGCCCGCCTGGGTCGGCTTCCGACCGGTCGATCGGCTGGCCCAGGCCCTGCGGCTGCCGGTGCACCTCGACAATGACGCCAATCTGGGCGCCCTGGCGGAGCTGACCTGGGGTCCGTACGGCGACGCCGAGCACCTCCTTTACGTCAAGGTGGCCTCCGGGATCGGCGCCGGGTTGGTGCTCTCCGGGCAGGTCTATCGCGGCGCCCTGGGGATCACGGGGGAGATCGGGCACATGCCGATCTCGGAGTACGGGCCGGTCTGCCGCTGTGGCAATCGCGGCTGCCTGGAGGCGATGGCGTCGGTGGCCACCATGATCGATTCGCTGGTGCAGTCGGGGGTCGTCGAGGCCGGCGCCACGACGCAACAGCTGCTCGACCTCGTCCGCGCCGGAGACCCGGTGGCCGGGCGCATCGTCGAGGACGGCGCGGTCGCCATCGGACAGGCGCTCGGGGCCGTGGTGAGCCTGCTCAACCCGGCCGTCGCGGTCATCGGCGGGCCGCTGGCTCCGCTCGGCGACACCCTGCTGGCGCCGCTGCGCCGCGGGCTGCGTCGGTTCGCCTCCCCGACGATCGGCGCCGAGACCGAGGTGGTGGTCTCATCCCTCGGCGACCGGGCCGAGGCCCTGGGCGCCTGCGCGCTGGTCTTCCAGGCGTCGGGCGCCGAGAGCTTTGCGTTAATCACTTGACGTCATTGGCAGAAGTATTGTTCACTTCTTCAACGGGCAAGGCGGCCTGACCGCCCGGGGCTCACGGATGAAGGGATGCGGCGGGGTTATGACGGATGGGACCTTCGGCGAGCCCGACCCGACGGCGACGGGCGACGTCATCCTCGAAATGCGCCACATCACCAAGCGCTTCCCCGGGGTCAAGGCCCTGGACGACGTGACCATCCGGGTCCGGCGCGGCGAGGTGCACGCCATCTGCGGCGAGAATGGCGCCGGCAAGTCCACCCTGATGAAGGTGCTCTCCGGGGTGTGGCCGCACGGCAGCTACGAGGGCGAGATCGTCTTCGAGGGCGAGCCCGTCACCTTCAAGGGCATCCGCGCCTCCGAGGACGCCGGGATCGTGATCATCCACCAAGAGCTGGCGCTGATCCCCGAGCTGTCGATCGCCGAGAACATCTTCCTCGGCAACGAAATGACCCGGCGCGGTGCCATCGACTGGGTCGACACGAACAAGCGCGCCAGGGAGCTCATGGCACGGGTCGGCCTGGACGAGGACCCCGAGACGCCCATCAAGCAGATCGGCGTCGGCAAGCAGCAGCTGGTCGAGATCGCCAAGGCGTTCACCAAGAACGTCAAGCTGCTGATTCTCGACGAGCCGACCTCGGCGCTCAACGAGGAGGACTCGGCCCATCTCCTCGGCCTGATCAGCGGCCTGCGCGACCGCGGAATCACCTCGATCATGATCAGCCACAAGCTCAATGAGATCGCCACGATCGCCGACTCGGTGACGATCATTCGGGACGGCAAGTCGATCGAGACCCTCGACGTGCGCGGCGGCGATGTCGATGAGGACCGGATCATCAAGGGCATGGTGGGCCGGCCACTGGAGTCGCGGTTCCCCGATCACACTCCGCAGATCGGGGAGACCTTCTTCGAGGTCCGCGACTGGACCGTCGAGCATCCCGCGATCCCCGGCCGGTTCGTGTGCAAGCACAGCAACTTCTTCGTCCGCCGCGGCGAGATCGTCGGCTTCGCCGGGGTGATGGGCGCCGGCCGCACCGAGCTGATGCGCTCCATCTTCGGCCGCAGCTACGGCATCTATCGCGCGGGCCAGCTCACCATGAATGGCCGGGAGATCATGCTGCGCAGCGTCCCTGCGGCGATCGACGCGGGCATCGGCTATGTCACCGAGGACCGCAAGGTGCTGGGCCTCAATCTGCTGGACGACATCAAGCGCACCACGGTCTCGGCGAAACTCAAGAAGATCACCCATGGGCTGGTGGTCAGCAATGCGGAGGAGTACGCCGCGGCCGAGGAATACCGCCGGTCCCTGCGCACCAAGACCCCCAGCGTGGACGAGGGTGTCGCCAAGCTCTCCGGCGGCAACCAGCAGAAGGTCGTTCTCGCCAAGTGGCTGTTCACGGACCCGGAGCTGCTGATCCTCGACGAGCCCACGCGCGGCATCGACGTGGGCGCCAAGTTCGAGATCTACGGGATCATCCAGCGCCTGGCCGCCGCCGGCAAGGGCGTGATCGTGGTGAGCTCCGAGCTCCCCGAACTGCTGGGTCTCTCCGACCGCATCTACACGATTTGCGAGGGTGCCATCACCGGCTGCCTCGACAAGGCGCAGGCCGACCAGGAAAGCCTCATGCGCCTGATGACCACCACGTCCAAGCGAGCGGGATCACCTTCATGAACATCGTCAAGCAGATTTTTGGCGGGGATGTCCGTCAGTTCGGCATGGTGATGGCGCTTATCGTCATCACGCTCTTCTTCGCGTGGCAGACGAACGGGATCGCCGTCACCCCGGGCAATGTCATCAACATCGTCCAGGGCAACGCCTACATCCTGGTCCTGGCCATCGGCATGGTCTTCGTCATCATCGCCGGGCACATCGACCTCTCGGTCGGCTCGGTCGCGGCGGCTGTGGGGATCATCGTGGCGCGTGCCATGAGCGATTGGGGTCTGCCGTGGTTCGTCGCGATCCTGCTCGGGCTCGGGATGGGGGTGCTCATCGGGGCCTGGCAGGGCTGGTGGGTCGCGTACGTCGGGATCCCCGGCTTCATCGTCACGCTGGCCGGCTACATGATCTTCCGGGGCGTGAATCAGCTCATCGGCAAGTCGCTGACCGTGGCGACGCCGCCGGGGTTCAACACGATCGGCGACGGCTTTCTGCCCGAGGTCGGCCCGAACACCGGCTACAACAATCTCACCGTGCTGCTGGGCGTCCTGATCTGCGCGGTCATCGTTACCGGGGGCCTGCGGACCCGAGTGGCCCAGCGCAAGATCGGCGTCGAGCTGGAGGCGCCGCTGGTGCTGGGGCTGCGGCTCGGTGCGATCTGCCTCGCCATCATGGTCATCGCCCTGCTCATGGCCAGCGGGCGGCGGGGGACCTCGCTGCCCGTCTCCGGCATCATCCTGGGCGCGCTGATCCTGATCTACAGCTTCCTGGCCAACAAGACCGTCATCGGCCGGCATGTGTATGCCGTGGGGGGCAACCGCAACGCCGCCGAGCTGTCCGGCGTGAAGTCCAAGCGGACCTACTTCCTGGTCATGATGAACATGTCGGTGCTGGCCTCGTTGGCCGGGATGATGTTCGTGGCCCGCTCCAACGCCTCGGGGCCGGGCGATGGGCTGGGCTGGGAGCTGGACGCGATCGCGGCGGTCTTCATCGGTGGCGCCGCGGTCAGCGGCGGCGTGGGCACGGTGGTGGGCTCCATCATCGGTGGTTTGGTGATGGCGGTGCTGAACAACGGCTTGCAGCTGATGGGAGTCGGCGCGGACCTCACCTACGTCATCAAGGGCCTGGTCCTGCTCGTTGCCGTGGCCTTCGACGTCATGAACAAGAAGGCCGGGCGGCCGTCGATCATCGGCTTCCTCACCCGGGGCAAGCCCACCCCAACGGTCGCCACGGAGGACCCCGCCGATATCGGCAAGGCCACCCCCGTGCAGCAGACCGTCTGACACACCGGCCGACGACCGCCTCCCGCACCGGGCGGCGAACCCGAGCCATCCTCAGAAGACCCTGGTCACGCCAGGGACAACCCGCACAGAAAGTAGACACCATGCGTCGGATCACCACGACCGCCATCGCGCTCACCGCTGTGAGTGCGCTGGCCCTGACCGGCTGCGGCCGGTCCGACTCCGGCTCCGGGAGCACCGCCACCACCGGCGGCTCCGGCTCGGCGACCACGGGGGGCTCCGGCGGCTTCGCGGCCGACTCCTACATCGGCATCGCCCTGCCCAAGAAGACCTCCGAGAACTGGACGCTGGCCGAGGACCTCTTCAAGAAGGGCCTGGCGGACGCCGGCTTCAAGGGCGACGTGCAGTTCGCCAACAACGGCGTGGCCGAGCAGCAGAACCAGATTCAGACCATGGTGACCAAGGGCGCCAAGGTGGTCGTCATCGGTGCTCTCGACGGCGGCCAGCTGGCCAGCCAGGCCAAGGCCGCCAAGGACGCGGGCGCGACCGTGATCGCCTACGACCGCCTCATCCTGAACACCCCGAACGTGGACTACTACGTCGCCTTCGACAACCGCAAGGTCGGCCAACTCCAAGGCCAGGCGCTGCTGGATGGGCTCAAGGCCAAGAAGCCCAACGGCCCCTACAACATCGAGCTCCTCGCCGGCTCCCCGGACGACTCGAATGCCAAGGTCTTCTTCGACGGCGCGATGGACGTGCTCAAGCCGAAGATCGACGACGGCACCCTCAAGGTCGTCTCGGGCCAGAAGGAGTTCACGCAGGTCGTGACCCAGGACTGGAAGGCCGAGAACGCGCAGAAGCGGATGGACAACCTGCTCACGGCCAACTACAGCTCGGCGACGTTGGACGGCGTGCTCTCCCCGAACGACACGCTGGCCCGCGCGGTTCTGACCTCGGTCAAGGCGGCTGGCAAGCCGGCCCCGGTGGTCACCGGCCAGGACAGTGAGGTGGAGTCGGTCAAGTCGATCGTGTCCAGCGACCCGTACGCGCAGTACTCCACGATCAACAAGGACACCCGCAAGCTGGTCGCGGCGACCCTGGACATGATCAAGGCGCTGCAGAAGGGTCAGAAGCCGACCGTCACCGACGAGAAGCAATACAACAACGGCGTCAAGGTCGTGGCCGCGAACCTGCTCGAGCCGGTCATCGTCACCAAGGCCAACGCCAAGGAGGCCTACAAGGACGACCCGACGCTGAGCAAGATCACCGGCTGATCCCTCGCGTCACCCGCGCCACCAGCACAGGCCCCGTCCGGCATCCCGCCGGTCGGGGCCTGCGTGTCGGGCGGGGCATCGTCGGCAATCCCGTCTCGACCCGGGGTTCCGTGATGCCGAAAACAGCATCTCCAGATGCTACTGTTGATGCATGCGGACGACGGTGACTCTCGATGACGAACTCGTGGCCAAGGCCGCCGAGATGTCCGGCATCGCCGAGCGGGCGACGCTGATCCGCAGCGGGTTGGAGGCGCTGATCGCGCAGGAGAGCGCTAAGCGGCTGATTCGGCTGGGCGGGTCCGACGAGAAGGCTGAGGCCTCCCCGCGGCGCCGTACGTCGTGATCACCACCCGAATTCGTACGTCGTGATCATCGTCGACACCTCGATCTGGATCGATCACCTGCATCGGTCGGAGGCGGGTCTGGCGCGCCTGCTGGACGCGGGAATGGTGGCTGTGCATCCGATGGTCGTGGGGGAGTTGGCGATGGGTTCGCTCCGCGATCGGGACGAGATCCTCAGCCTGCTCACCGCGCTGCCCAAGGCGACACAGGCCAGCCACGACGAGGTGCTGGACCTCGTCACGAGGCAGCGGCTGCACTCTCGGGGGCTGTCCTACGTCGATGGTCATCTCCTGGCCTCGGCGTTGCTCACGCCCGGCGGTGCGCTGTGGACCAGGGACCGCCGCTTGCGCGAGGCCAGCGCGGACCTCCAGGTGGCCTACTCGCCGTAGGTGCGCGCCGCAGGTCCGTCGTCGTCGAGCGGTCGCGAGGGGTGCGTCGGACCGCCCACGACGTAGGGCGGGGTGGCCGCGGTGGGCGGCGGCGCTCGAGGCGAGCCGCATTCGTTAGCCTTGGCAGGTGTTCAACAGCCTGTCCGATCGCCTCGCGGCGACCTTCAAGAACCTGCGCAGCAAGGGCCGCGTCACCGAACGCGACCTGAACGCGACCGTGCGGGACATCCGTGTCGCCCTGCTGGACGCCGATGTTGCGCTGCCGGTGGTTCGCCAGTTCACCAGCCACGTGCGGGAGCGGGCGCTCGGCGTCGAGGTGCACCAGGCGTTGAACCCCGGCCAGCAGGTCGTCAAGATCGTGCACGAGGAGCTCATCGCGATCCTCGGCGGGGCGACCCGGACCATCCAATTCGCCAAGCGGCCTCCCACGGTCATCATGCTGGTCGGTCTGCAGGGCTCCGGAAAGACGACGCTGGCCGGCAAGCTCGGCTACTGGCTCAAGCAGCAGGGCCACACCCCGCTGCTGGTCGCGGCTGACCTGCAGCGCCCCAACGCGGTCACTCAGCTGCAGGTCGTGGGGGAGCGGGCCGGGGTGCCCGTGTTCGCGCCGGAGCGCGGCAACGTGGCCGGCTACGACGCGGCGATCGAGTACGGCGTCGGCACCCGAGGTTATGGCGACCCGATCGCCGTGGCTCGCGACGGGGTGGCGCAGGCCCAGCGCGAGCAGCGCGACGTCGTCATCGTCGACACCGCCGGACGACTGGCCATCGACCAGGAGCTGATGCAGCAGGCCGCGGACATCCGCGACGCGATCGACCCCGACGAGGTCCTGTTCGTCATCGACGCGATGATCGGCCAGGCCGCGGTCGAGACCGCGACCGCGTTCCTGGACAAGCTCGACTTCACCGGCGTGGTCCTGTCCAAGCTCGATGGCGACGCCCGGGGCGGCGCGGCGCTGTCGGTCGCGGGGGTGACCGGGCGACCCATCATGTTCGCCTCGGTGGGGGAGCAGACCAAGGACTTCGAGGTCTTCCACCCCGATCGGATGGCCTCCCGCATCCTCGACATGGGCGACGTCCTGACGCTCATCGAGCAGGCCCAGCGGGCCTTCGACCAGCGCCAACAGGAGGAGATGGCGCGCAAGTTCCTGGCCGACGAGGACTTCACGTTCGACGACTTCCTGGAGCAGATGGCGGCCATCAAGAAGATGGGCTCCCTGAAGGCCCTGCTCGGGATGATGCCGGGGATGAACCAGATGCGCGACCAGCTGGACTCCCTGGACGAGAAGGAGTTCGACCGGGTCGAGGCGATGGTCCGCTCGATGACGCCGTTCGAGCGGACCCATCCCAAGTCGATCAACGGCTCCCGCCGAGCCCGGATCGCGCGCGGCTCCGGGGTGGAGGTCTCGGAGGTCAACCAGCTGCTGGAGCGGTTCGGCGAGGCGCAGAAGATGATGCGCCAGCTCCGCCGCGGCGGTGGGATCCCGGGGATGCCGGGGATGGCCGGGCCGGCCTCGCGCAAGAAGCAGCAGCAGAAGAAGAAGGGCAAGTCCGGCAACCCCGCCAAGCGGGCCGAGCAGGAGAAGGCCCTGGCGGCGCGGCAGCAGGAGCTGCGCGACAACGCGGCCAAGAGCGCCTTCGCTGCCCCGGGTGCCGCCTTCGGGGCCGGCCCGGGGGGCGCGGGGGAGAACGACGGTACGCCGGGCGCCGGTTTCGATCCGAGCGGCTTCGACCCGAGTCAGCTTCCCAAGGGCTTCGACAAGTTCCTGAAGTAGGCCGCGACGCCGTCACCGGGTCGCTGCCAGGGCTGACGGAGATGGCCGCTAATGAGATGTGGTGCCGGCTGCCGAGGATGTCGCGGCGGCGAAGGCGGCCATGTGGCCCTGCAGCTCGCGGGCCAGCTCGGTGAGCCCACCACGGCCCGAGACGTGCCCCCGGATGCCACCCACCTGGTCGACGATCTCCTGGATCGACCCGGAGATCGCCGCGATGGCCATGCCCGCGCGTTCGGCCGCCGCCTGCGCCTCCTGCACCTGGTCGGTGATCTCGTCGGAGGAGGCCGACGTCTCATCGGCGAGATTCTTGACCTCGCCGGCCACCACGGCGAAGCCCTTGCCCGCTTCGCCGGCGCGCGCCGCCTCGATGGTCGCATTGAGCGAGAGCAACCGGGTCTGCCCCGCGACCTGGCTGATCAGCCGGACCGCCTCGCCGATGTGGGCGCTGGCCGTGCCGAGCTCGGTCATGATGACCATGGCCTGATCGGCCTCGTGGCGCGCCGCCCCGGCGGCCGCATCCAACCGTTCCGCCGAGTCGCCCAGCTCCGCCGCCGTACTGCTCAATTGTTGCGAGACCGCGCTCACCGCGGCGGCCACGTGCCCCTTGGCCTCGTCCTGGGCCTGCCGGTCCTCGTCGTCGTCGCGCATCTTGTCGTGCGCCCGGTTCGCGGCGGCGGCCCCTACGCCGAACATGCCCGGCATACCCCGCTCGATGAACAACCGCTCGAAGTGGCCACCGGCGGAGGCGGCCAGACAGGCATCGGAGTCGCGAAGGTAGGCGTCCATGCGGTCCAGCAGCATGTTGAGGGCCTCGCCGGCCCGGCGACCGTCGGCCGTCGGCAACGGGTGCAGGATGCGGGTGTCCAGGTCGCCGGCCGCCGCCCGCCCCGCGACCTCCGCGATCTCGGTCAACGCGTGGACGGCCTGGGCCGCCCCGGATGCCTCGGCCTGCGGGTGCGGCGACGCGGGTTCGGACCCGGGCCGAGACCGACCGAGGCGGCGCCCGGGCGCCCTCACGACCGAGCCCCCTCGCGCTCGCCGGTGCCCGCGCTCCACGGGCCTGGTCCGCTGTGGCGGCCGACGTCGTGGCGGGCGATGACGTCCCAGATGAACTCGTCGTACGTCGCCTTCACCGCCGCCAGCGCCGCCGCCAGCTCGTCGGCTCCCCGCTGCGCCGCCGCCGGCCGCCCGGAGCCATCGGCCTCGGCCGCCCGGAGCCGGTCGTACAGCCCGCTGATCTCCGCGATCGCGGACGGGGCCGGGGAACGCCGGTTGGAGTGATAGCCGACGACCCGGCCGCTCGCGTCGCGGGTCGGCGTCACGTGCGCCAGCACCCAATAGTGCGCGCCGTCGCCGGCCAGGTTGAGCACGTAGGCATAGATCTCGGCCCCGGATTGGATCCGTTCCCAGAGCAGCTTGAACACGCCACCGGGCATGGCGGGGTGGCGGATGATGCTGTGCGGCTGCCCGAGCAGATCCTCTGCCGGATAACCGGAGACGCGCGTGAAGACGTGGTTCACATAGGTGATGTGCCCGGTCAGATCGGTCTTGGAGACGATGATCTCGTCGGGATCGAACGTTCTCTCGACGCCCGTGGGCGCGACGGCGTGGGCGAGTGACACTGGGCGGCTCCTGAGGGGACTCAGTGCGGCGCCACGACGGGCCGCGCCTCCTTATCGGCGCGGTCCCCCGCGCGAGCCAGAAAAACCGGTGAACATCTAAAAAGCGACTGCCGCGACCGGCGCGGTCGCGGCGCGAGGCGTCCCGCCGATGTTCCTGGCTGCGGGTCGCCCCGCAAGCTACTGACTCGTCGTCATGGCCGGGCATGCCGTGAGTGTGAGAATGTGGCGTCGTCGCGCGGCGGAGTTGCCTACGGCTGCCTCGTACTCGGGGTCGACCACCGGGCTGCGCCGAACCCCCCACCGAGGAAGGCATCATGCCCGAACTGAACCCGTTGAAGAAGGTGAGCGACGTCGTCGCCGGTGTCACGAGCGGCCTTCGCTCCGGGATGGACGATGCGTCCTTCCTCGCCGGTCAGGCCCCCGCCACGGGTCGTGACGTGGTGGATCTGTGGGTCGAACTGCTCAAGATCGGCACGGGGGACTCCGAGGTCGAGCCCGACCGGGGCGACAAGCGGTTCGCCGACCCGACGTGGCAGACCAACCCGGCGTACCGCGCCTTGGCCCAGGGCTATCTCGCCGGCACCCGCGCCGTCGACAAGCTCAACGACCGCCTCGAGGAGCGCGAGTTCCGGCACGCGCAGGCCGTCCGCTTCCTGTCCGGGATCGTGACCAGCGCGCTCGCCCCCACCAACTACCTGCTCGGGAACCCGGCCGCGCTCAAGCGGGCCTTCGAAACCGGCGGCAAATCCCTCGTGGCCGGAGGCAAGAACTTCGTCGACGACCTGCGGCACAACGGGGGCATGCCGTCGATGGTCCGGCGGGACGCCTTCACGGTCGGCGTCGACCTCGCGGTGACGCCAGGGGCTGTGGTCAGCCGCGACCCGGTGGCGGAACTGCTGCAATACACCCCCACCACGGACCAGGTGCACGAGATTCCCACCATCGTCGTGCCCCCGCCGATCGGTCGCTACTACTTCCTCGACATGGCGCCGGGCCGCAGCTTCGTGGAATACGCCGTGAGCCAGGGCCACCAGATGTTCCTGATCAGCTGGCGCAACCCCGAGAAGCAGCATGCCGACTGGGGCATCGACGAATACGTCGCGCGGGTGATCGCCGCGATCGATGAGGCCCGCGCCATCACCGGGGTCGACAAGGTCAACCTCATCGGGTTCTGCGCCGGCGGCATTCTGGAGGCCATCACCCTGAACCGGCTCGTCGACCTCGGCGAGGACCAGGTCAACACCGCCTCGTTCGCGGTCACCCTGCTGGATTGGGCGGGGCAGATTCCGATGGCGGCGTTCGGGCAGGGGCCGACGATGGCGCTGGCCGGCGCAGCGTCGGCGCGGCAGGGCGTCTTCGAGGCGCGGCAGATGGCCGGCGCGTTCACCTGGCTGCGTCCGAACGATCTGGTGTGGAACTACTGGGTGAACAACTACCTGATGGGCCAGGACCCGCCGGCGTTCGACATCCTGGCGTGGAATGCGGACGGCACCCGGCTGCCGGCGCACCTGCACAAGCAGTTCCTGGACATCTTCCACCGCAACCCGCTGGCCCAGTCCTGCGCGCGGTCCTTCGCGGGCAGCCCCTTCGACGCCGCGACGATCACGGTTCCGACGTTCGTGCAGGGCGCGATCACCGACCACCTGACGCCGTGGAAGGGCACCTACCGTACGACGCAGCTGGTGGGCAGCGACGACATCACCTATGTGCTCAGCAACGCGGGGCACATCGCCAGCCTGGTGAACCCGCCGTCGAATCCGAAGGCGAGCTACTTCGTCGGCGGCGACGCCGGCGAGGTCGACGCCGAGACGTGGCGGGCGGCCTCGACGAAGAAGATGGGCTCCTGGTGGACGGAGTGGGTCGAGTGGGCCGCGCAGCGCAGCGGTGCACTCCAGGACGCCCCCACCGGGCTGGGCGACGCGGGCCACAAGGTCCTGGCCGAGGCGCCTGGCGGCTACGTGCGGGACCTGGTCTCGGCCTGAGCGGTTCGGGCCGAGACCAGGCCGGGGTCGGCGGGGTCAGCCGGGTCAGCAGGGTCAGAGCGAGTCGCCGAAGTCCTTGCGGAACTCGGCGACCAACCGCTCCTGCCAGTCGTCGAGGGGCTCCAGGCGCCCGTAGAAGAACCGCAGGACCTCGGGCTCCTCGACCCAGCGCAGGCCGCCGATCAGGTGGCGCTTGGTGTAGAGCCAGGCGATCCGGTCCACGGCATAGCTGACCTGGCTGAGCGTGAACACCCGGCGCGGCATGGCGAGGCGGACCAGCTCCATCTCGGCCAGGGGCTCGGTGCCGTCCTGCTCGCGTTGCTCCGACATGGTGCCGCGCTCCATGCCCCGCACGCCGGAGCACAAGTAGATCGCGGCGGCCAGGGCGCCGGCCGGGTACTGCTCCTGCGGCACGTGATCCAGGAAGCGCCGGGCGTCGACGTGGCAGCCGAGCCCCCCGGCGGGGGTGATCACCGGGACGCCGCGGTCGGCCAACTCGGTGACCATGTGCTCGATGAACTGCGGACCCTGGCAGATGTTGTCCTCGTCCAGCAGTTCGTCGAGGCCGATCGTCATGGCCTCCATCTCCCGCACGCTCATCCCGCCGTACGTCAGGAAGCCCTCATAGAGGGGCACCAGGCCGCGCATCTGCTTGTACAGTTCCTCGTCGCGCACCAGGATGCCGCCGCCGCGGGCGCAGGTGATCTTGCGGGCCGAGAAGTAGAACACGTCGCACAGGTCCGCGATGTCGCGGGCGATCTGCGCGATGGACTTGTCCTTCTCGCTGTCCTCGCGCTCCTTGATGAACCACAGGTTGTCCGAGAGCAGGCTGCCGTCCATGACGAGCAGCAGGCCGTGCTCGTCGCAGACCGCGCGAATCTCGCGCAGGTTGGCCAGGCTGTGCGGCTGTCCGCCGATCAGGTTGGTGCCGGTCTCCAGGCGCACGAACGGGATGTTCGCCGCGCCGACCTCGTCGATCAGGGCGCGCAGCTTGCCGATGTCCATGTTCCCCTTGAAGGGGTGCTCGCTGGTGACCTGCAGCCCCTCGTCGGTGTAGAGCTCCTCGACCCGGCCGCCGCACAGCGTGATGTGCGCCTTCGTGGTGGTGAAGTGATAGTTCATCGGCACCACGGAACCCTCCGTGACCAGGGTGCGGGCCAGCAGGTGCTCGGCGGCCCGGCCCTGGTGGGTGGGCAGGTAGTAGGGCATCCCGAAGACGTCGAGCAGCTTGTCGAAGAGCCGCGTGTAGGTCGCCGATCCGGCGTAACTGTCGTCCGCGGTGAGCATGGCGGCCTGCTGCCGGTCGCTCATCGCGTTGACCCCGGAGTCGGTGAGCATGTCCATGAACACGTCGGCGTTGCGCAGCAGGAAGGTGTTGTTGCCGGCCTCGGCGATGTGCCGGGCCCGGTCCTCGATCGGCGGCAGGGACAGCTTCTGCACGATCCGAACCTTGTGCATCTCCAGCGGAATGCGTTCTCCCGAGCTGAACCTCACCTGGGCCATGGCCTGTTGCCGCCTCCTCGCGCGCGCCGCCGGCGCCGGCTCCGCGGCCGACGCCGTGCGTCAAATTAGGGCGCGAGGGGTGGCCCCGTCCCGGGACTCACGTCCCGACCCTGGTCAACGGTCGCCATCGCCGCAGGTCGCGGTTGTCACATTGTCCGGTCCGTGACCGTCGTACGGCGTAGTCGGCGGGCAGTCTGCGCTGCGGGGCTACCAGCCCATTCCACGCCTGGCTACTGGCTCAGGCGACACAGCACGCCCCCGTCGGGGGTCACCTCGCACCGGTCGTGGGTCGCGGAGGCCCGGACCTGCTCGGGGATGCGATCGACCACCGTACGGGAGACGGCGCTCTCGGCGAACACGGTGCCGACCGGGACCGGCAGGCCCTCGCTCTCCTTGACGACGAGGGTGCGCTCGCCGAGCACCTGACCCGTCGCCGGGTCGATGACGAGCTCCTGACGCAGCCCGTTGCGGTCTTCGGAGCGGCCGATGCCGACGCCCGTCCGGCCATCCAGGGTCGCCTGTTCGCTGGTCACCGTGACACCGGGCACGGTGCGCAGCACCCGGAACACGGCGGCGCGCAGGTCCGCCGGGACCAGCCCCGAACGCATCACGTCCGCCGCGATGACCAGCACTTCGGCGTCGGTGGACGGGCCGTGGCCCGCGGCGTCGGCGTACATCCTGGCGCGCAGCGCGTCGGTGTCCCGAGGCAGCGCGGCGAGCCAGGCCGGCGTGGGCACCTGCCAGGTGGCCGGGATGTCGACCGGTGCCAGGTTCGTGGTCCGGACGTGCACGCTGCGGTCCGACGACGACGACGACGACGGCGGCGGCGGCGGGGCGGGCGTGCCGGGGCCGAAGACCCGCACCGGGTCCGTGGTCGTCCGGTCCACGGAGTATGTCGGGCGGGTGCCGTCGACGGCGACGTACTGGATGGACTCCGAGCTCGTCCGCCAGCCGATCCGCACCGGTTGGCCGTCTCGGGTGGTGCCCTCCTCGCTGATTCCCGTCGATCGGGTCGTGATCCGGTAGTACTGCTCGGCGCGGGCCGGGGGATCGCTGACGGTGATGTCGGCCGCCCTGGTCAGCAGCTGCGCCGCGGCGGGGGTGGCGCCGCCCGTCCCGGTGACGGCACCAATCACGGCCGGCCCCAGCGTCAGCGCCAGGGCGGTGCCGGCCGCGGCCGTGGCCAGGGCCCAGCCGCGGTGCACGGCTCGGGTGCGACGCGGTGCCGGCAGGGCGTCGCGCTGCGGGTCGGTCGCGCGGTCGAGCAGCGCCGCGACGGTGGCCGCGTCGTACGGCGGGATGTTGCGGGCGGGGTCGGCGGCGCGAAGACGCTCCTGCATGGTCAGCATGACAACTCCTGGGCGGGGCTGGGGGCCGCGGTGGCGCGGGCCGTGGGTGGGCGATGGCTGGTGGCGGTGCTGGTGGTGGTGGTGGCTGATTCGGCGGCGGCCAGTAGGGCGGCGGCGCGCCGGCGGGCCCGATGCAGCCGGACCCGAGCGGCACCCGCCGTACCGCCCTGGACATAGGCGATCTCGGTGGGGGACAGCTCCTCCCAGGCGGCCAGCCGCAGGATCTCGGCGTCGGCGGCGGGCAGCGCGGCGAGGACGGCGGCGAGGTCGGGATCGGCCTCGGCGATCTCGACCGGCGCCACCCAGCCGTGCTCGCCGGAGCCGGTCAGGCGTGCCGCGAGCCGGGTCCTGCGGGCCTCGGCCCGGCGGGCGTGGGCCAGGTGGTGCGCGGCGGTGCGGTAGAGCCAGGGCAGCGGCGGATCGGGGATCGCGTCGCGCCGCCGCCAGGCGGTGGCATAGACCTCGGCGACCAGGTCGTCGACATCGTCGGGGGGAAGGCGGCGTACGGCGTAGCGGCGCAGCGCCTGCTGGGTCTGCTCGACCAGCGCCTCGAAGCAGACCCGGTCGCGGTCATCGTCCGTCGTCATGCCCCCTCATTCCCGGCTCGATGCGGGACGTTACCGGCGGGGCCGTCGGGGCTCACCTGCCCCCGGGCGGGCGGTAGGTTCGCAGCCATGAGCGCGCCCGTTCTCCATGTCGTCGGTCAGGTTCACGTGGGTCCGCAGGAGACCCGGGACGAGGTGTGGGTGATCGACGGGCGGATCAGTTTCTCCGGGCCGGCGCCCGGCTCCGCCGCCGAGGTGGAGACCGTGCGGGGGCACGTCATCCCGGGCATGGTCGATGCGCACGCGCACCTCGGACTGGGCCCCGGCGGCCCGGTCGACGAGGATCGCGCGGTGGCCCAGGGCTATGCCAACCGGGACGCCGGCGCCCTGCTCATTCGGGACGCGGGGTCACCGGTCGACAACCGCTGGGCCCAGGACCGCGACGACCTGCCCCGGCTGATCCGGGCCGGCCGGCACATCGCGCGGACCAAGCGCTACATCCCCGGCGTGGCGCACGAGGTCGAGCCGGACCAGCTCGTCGACTACGTGCGGCAGGAGGCCCGGGCCGGCGATGGCTGGGTGAAGCTGGTCGGGGACTGGATCGACCGGGACCGCGGCGATCTGGCCCCGTGTTGGCCGGTGGACGCCCTGACCGCCGCGGTGGCGGCGGCGCACGAGGAGGGCGCGCGCGTCACGGCGCACTGCTTCGGGGAGCAGTCCCTGGCCGACTTCGCCGCCGCCGGCACCGACTGCATCGAGCACGCCAGCGGGCTGGTGCCGGACACCGTGGAGGCCTTCGCCCGGCAGGGCATCGCGATCGTGCCGACCCTGATCAACATCGACAACTTCACGAACTTTGCGGCGGCGGGGCGGGCGAAGTTCCCCAGCTACGCCGCGCACATGCTCGACCTGCACCGCCGGCGGTACGACACGATCAGCGCCGCCGCCGAGGCCGGCGTGCCGATCTACGCCGGGACGGACGCGGGCGGCCAGCTGCCGCACGGGCTGATCGCGCTGGAGGTCATCGAGCTGGGCAAGACAGCCCTCGGCGCGGCAGGCGCGCTGGCGGCCGCCACCTGGAACGCCCGGCAATGGCTGGGCTACCCGGGGCTGGAAGAGGGCGCCGAGGCAGACCTGCTGGTCTATCTCGACGACCCGCGCGACGACCTGCGGATGCTGATCCGCCCGCACCGAATCGTGTTGCGGGGCAGGTCCGTGCGGTGAGCGGAGCAGCTGGGCAGCGGCGTCCCGAAGGGGTGGCGCCGCCGCCGTCGGGGCGGCATCTGCAGGGCACGCCGGACGCCGATCCGTTGACGGCCGTGGGGGAGCGGGTGCGGGTCGCCCCAGTCACCAAGGCCGACCTGGTGCCCTATCGGCTGGCGGTCCTGGCCTCCCGGGATCGGCTCGCCGCGTGGAATCCGGTCGACGCCGGCGACCTGGAGCGGCACCTGCGGTTCCAGTCGTCGGGGCACCGGACCTTCATCGTGCACGCCCGCCAGCCCTGGGGGGAGCACGACATCGTGGGCCGGGTCAACGTGACCAATGTGGTGCGGGGCCGGGCGATGTCGGCGTCGATGGGTTATGACGCCTACGACCCGTACGCCGGGCGTGGCCTGTTCGCCGAGGGCCTGCGGCTGGTGGTGGACCTGGCCCTGGCGCCGGAGCCGCGGGGGATGGGACTGCACCGCGTCGAAGCCTCGGTGCAGCCGGGCAACGTGCGGTCGGCCGGGCTGCTGCGCTCGCTCGGGTTCCAGCGCCGCGGCGCGTGGCCCGACTACCTGTGGCTGCCCGACTCCAGCGGCGCCCACGCCTGGCGCGACCACGTGACCTACGGGGTGACGGCGCGCGAGTGGCCGGCCGAGCCGTACGGTGTGGGCGAACGAGACGGCGTCGTTGTCGTCCTGGAGTCCGGCTTTCCTGAGTCGGGTCCGAACGCTGAGGTGGGTGAGCGCCTGGCCCGGGAGCTGGGCGTGCCGTACGTGGACGCCGCTGCGGCCGAGCTGCTTGCAGCAGCAAGCGGTACGTCGTGGCGGCGGCTCATAGTCGGCGGCGGCGGGTTGGTGCTTCAGGCGGACGCCGCGCTCGACGTACCTGGTTTTCTGGCTCTCGTCGGACTGACGCACCACCGCACCCTGAGGGTTCCGGCGAGCCAGGCCCGCGACCTGGTCACGGACGTCCAAATCGTCGAGCTGGCGCTACAGGCCCGTTCAGTCGGTCACCGGGCCTGGTCCAGGTAGGCAAGCACCGCGACCACGCGGCGGTGCTGGTCGGAGCCCGGGTCAAGGCTGAGCTTGGCGAAGATCCGCTGCGTGTGCTTCTCGATCGCGCCCTCGGTAAGGACCAGGCGACGAGCGATAGCGGCGTTGGCCGCCCTCGCCGGGGATTGACCTCTCCCGGCCCGGCAAGAAGGTCATGATCAGGACCGATGGCGCGGGCGACACCCGTCACGTGTTGCACTTCTTGCACCGGCGTGGCGTCGCGTACACGATCGGGTGGACCCTGCCGGTGAACACCCCGCAGCTGTACAAACCTCGTGCCCGAGAGCTGGTGTGGCAGCCCGGCCTACAACGCCGAAGGGCACCCCCGGCCTGGCGCGGACGTCGCCAGGTCGACCCATCGGGTAGATGCATACCTGCCGGAGTTGGTATCGCTGGAATCGGGGCATTGCGATGGCGCCGCCAGAATGAGTTACTTATGGCATGGAACGAGCAAGCCCCATTTCACAACTGTTCTCTCAGTCGAGCAAGCTCTTGTTCGTACCTGGCGGCAAGATAGCGGATACCAGCCTCCATCCAGGGCTCGTATAGCGAGTCATGGGCGGCCGCCGTGGCGCGGGTAGGACATGCGTCATACGTGAGGAACGCCTTCGCTCGCTCGCGGCAGATCAGCACGAACTGCTCTTCGGCCTGCCAATCCAGTTCACTGTGCCCCATACCATTACCTCCGAATCACTGTTTCGTCGGGACGTCCACAAGTCTGCAAAGAAAGGTCCGCCATGATCGTTCGTCGGCAAGCCGGTGCTGTCGCCCTGTTGTGCGCCACCACAAGCATCCTGGGGCTCTCGACCGCACCCGCCCACGCGACAGTGCACAAATGGGGAAACCAAGGCTGTCTCTCCGGCGAGGTGGTTCTTGTCACCGCGAAAGGAGACGACTTGGTATCGATTTCCATCAACGGCAACATCGTGATGCAGCAGTATAACAACACAATCATGTCCATGTCGTACAACACCCAGTCACGGACTGCGTCGTGGCGTGCCACATCTGAGGGAATCCTCGACAATAACGGAACGTATGCTTGGTGCGCCCCTCGTGGGGTGGTGCTCAATAACCCCTCACCGATCGCACCTGTCTGAGGTCTATCCAATTGTTTCGTTTTCACGAGGTCACTCTTGGGCCAGTTGCTGAAGAATGTTGATTCCGACAATCGACCGCTCACGAGCGGCGCGCTGAGCGAGTAATCCGCTTTCTGTCAAAGCATAGTAGTGGCGCGCCCGATTATTGACAACGCAAACCCCTCTGTTATCCAAGTATCCGCGTTCCGCGAGACGTCCGAACAGAGGGCTCAGGTCTGGCCGACTATATCCTCGCTCGAATCCAAGTTTCCGGAGTCGGCAGCAGACCTCATAGGGGTAGCTGGGCCCACTGGTTAGGGCAGCTAACACCAGGATTGGAGCGAGAGCACGATCAAGCAGCCACAGTTCGTCGTTGGTAACCATAGCTCTCCCCGAGCCTTGAACAGACATATTGGTGAATGCGGTTCGACTTTAGCGCCAAATGTGTCGGGGGCAGGAGTCACCGATGAGTGATCTGTGTCACGCCGGTCCAGCGATCAGCGGTACGCACCTTGAAGACCGACTGAGCTTCGAGCTCCAATCGAGGCGCACCGCTTCCGAACAGAGATGTCGCTGAGTTAGATAGTCAACACCCAGAAGAGTAGGCCTGGGAACGTCCCACGTGTGGCCACTTGCGTCTTGAGGAGGAGCATCATGAAACTGAACCACCTTGCTATTTCTGTTGTCGCCTTAAGTACCATTTGCTGCGGTTCTGCTACCGCACACGCATCCTCCCTCGCTAGCTCATCCGGGACGGGCCCTGAGCCGGGGGACACGGCAAGGGTCGGAGGTGTCCAGCATTGCATTACCGATACCGTCCCCCAGCGGCCCGGATCTCGCATTCTAGTAGTTGCCGATCGCTGGTGCGGGACCATCGAGGAACGTGACGCACGCCTGTCGGCGCGCGCACAAGAGCGGTTAGTAGGCGCTCGTTCGGCCGGGGTGCCACTGGTGACCGTCTACCAATATGCGGGCTGGGGCGGCGGTTCGGACACGATCAATGGGCCGGAAACCTGTGATCACGCGGGATACGGATTCGGCAATATCGCCAGCATTTCGTGGTGGGATCGATACCGATATGACGGCGTCTCCTCGTATAAAGTATGGGGGGAATGCAATGAATCACAAAAGTATTCTGGGACGTACTTTACGGGCCGGGCAAGCAACTGGGTATTTCAGGACCAGTGGTATGTCGGCGATGAGTATAATGACTTGGGCTCCCTTCGAGTGCGAAGGAATGCCTAGTGTCGTGAGGCGTTAGCTCGCTTCCCAGTGGGTGGACTTGGGCGTACGTCGGGTCTCGCAGCGAAGTCGCTGGTGTCGAGCGATCATGAGCGGGCGGTGTTGTCTGGGTGGGTGCGGCGCCCCATGTCGTCGGCGGATGGTGCGGCGGGCGCAGATCGTGCTAACGCACGCCGAGCCGGAGGGTGTAACTGTGGTGACGCGGCAGCTGGGGGGGAGCGCCTGGCCCGGGAGCTGGGCGTGCCCTACATCGACGCCGCCGCGGCCCAGCTGCTTGCAGCAGCAAGCGGTACGTCGTGGCGCCGGCTGATGGCTGGCTGCGGCGGGCTGGTGCTTCAGGCGCCCGCGGCGCTCGACGTACCGGCCGTCTTGGCTTCGGCCGGACTGGCGCACCACCGCACCGTGAGGGTGCCGGCGAGCCAGGCCCGCGACCTGGTCACGGACGCTCAGATCGTCGAGCTGGCGCTGCGGGCGCGGGCCTGACGCGACCTAGAGCGAGTCGCCGAAGTCGGCGCGGAACTCGGCCACCAGCGCGTCCTGCCAGTCCCCGATCGGCTCGAGGCGCCCGTAGAAGAAGCGCAGCACCTCCGGCTCCTCAATCCAGCGCAGACCGCCGATCAGGTGCCGCTTGGAATACAGCCAGGAGATCCGGTCGACGGCGTAGTTGACCTGCGACAACGTGAAGACGCGGCGCGGCATCGCGAGCCGCACCAGCTCCATCTCCGCGATCGGCTCGACGCCCTTTTCGTCGCGCTGCTCGGACAAGGTGCCGCGCTCCATTCCGCGCACCCCGGAGGTCAGATAGATGGCGGCCGCCAACGCGCCGGCGGGGTATTGCCGCGGGTCCAGGTGCGGCAGGAACTCGCGGGCGTTGACGTGGCAGCCGAGGCCGCCGGGCGGGGTGATGACCGGTACGCCGCGGTCGGCCAGCTCCGCGACCATGTGGGCGATGAACTGCGGCCCCTGGCAGATGTTGTCGATGTCCAGCAGCTCGTCGAGGCCGACGGTCATGGCCTCCATTTCGCGCACGCTCATGCCGCCGTACGTCAGGAAGCCCTCATACAGCGGCACCAGCCCGCGCATCCGCTTGTAGACCTCTTCGTCGCGAATGAGGATGCCGCCGCCGCGGGCGCAGGTGATCTTGCGCGCCGAGAAGTAGACGATGTCGCACAGGTCGGCGATGTCGCGGGCGATCTGGGCGATCGTGCGTCCCCGCTCGGCCTCCTCGCGCTCGGCGATGAACCACAGGTTGTCGCTGAGCAGGGAGGCGTCCATGACCAGGAGCAGGCCGTGCTCGTCGCAGACGGCGCGCAGCTCGCGCAGGTTGGCCAGGGAATGCGGCTGTCCGCCAATCAGGTTGGTGCCGGTCTCGAGCCGAACGAACGGGATGTGCTCGACCCCCACCTGAGCGATGAGGTCGCGCAGCCGGCCGAGATCCAGGTTGCCCTTGAACGGGTGGGCGCTGGTCATGTCCAGGGCGGCCGGGGTATAGAGCTCCTCGACCCGGCCGCCGCCGCGGGCGCAGATTGTTGGGTGCAACCAGCCGGTACGCCGTGTGCGGTGGGCATTGTGCTGGCATGGGGGCGGTGCGAGGTGCCCTGGGAGGTGCGCTGCTGTGCTGCAAGGGGAGGCGCCTCTCGTCCGCCCGGGAGAACTCTCGTGTGAATGAGAGTCGTCTCGGCCCCGCAGGAGGCGCCTCTCCCCAGCCCTAGCCCTGGTCCAGGTAGGCCAGCACGGCGACCACGCGGCGGTGCTGGTCGGAGCCGGGATCCAGGGCAAGCTTGGCGAAGATGCGCTGGGTGTGCTTCTCGATGGCGCCCTCGGTAAGGACCAGGCGGGCGGCGATGGCGGCGTTGCCGAGACCCTGCGCCATCAGCCCCAGCACCTCCCGCTCCCGGGGGGTCAGCGCGTCCACCGGCGAGGCGGCCGGGCTCGCCAGGAACTGGGCGACCACCTGGGGGTCGATCACCGTGCCCCCGGTGGCGACCGTCTGCACCGCGGTCAGGAACGCGGGGATGTCACTGACGCGGTCCTTGAGCAGATAACCGAACGCCGGCCCCACGAGGTCGCGGGCGTAGCTTCGTTCGACGTACTGGCTCAGGATCAGCAGCGGCGCCGCCGCCCACTGCGCGCGAATGGCGGCGGCCGCGCGCATGCCCTCGTCCCGATGGCTGGGCGGCATCCGTACGTCCAGGATGGCCAGGTCGGGGCGTTCGGCGAGGACGGTCGCGATGGCGCTCGGGCCGTCCGCGGCCCGGCCGACCACCCGGTGCCCCGCGTCGGTCAGGATCAGTTCCAGACCCTCCCGCAGCAGCACCGAGTCGTCGGCGAGGACGATGCGCAGGCTCATGTCCCCGATCCTGCCCGATTCACTCGCAGGGCAGGATCGCGGTGAGCACCGTGGGGCCGCCGACAGGGGAGTACACGTCCAGGCTCCCGTCGAGACCGGCGAGGCGGTCGCGCAGGCCGAGCAGCCCGGTTCCCCCCGGGTGGGCGAGGGCGGAGGCGCTCCCGCCGTACGCCGCGCCGCCGCGGCCGTCGTCGCGCACGGTGACCCGCAGAATGCCCTCGCCGAAGTGCACCTCGACCTCGGCGTGGGCCGCGCCGGAGTGCTTGGCCGCGTTGGTCAAGGCCTCGGAGACGACGTAGAAGGCGCCGTCCTGGACGCGGGCCGGGATCTCCTCGGAGCGCCGGTCGCGCGGCAGGTTCGTCGCGAACGTGACCGGGATGGCGCTGCGCGTGGTCAGCTCCTCCAGGGCGGCGACGAGACCGCGGTCGATGAGGATCGGCGGGGCGATCCCGCGGGAGAGGTTGCGCAGCTCCTCCAGGGTTTGGTGGGCCTGGTCCAGCGAGGACTCCATCGCGGCGCGGGCCTTGGCGGGGTCCTCGTCGACCTGGTGCAGGGCGCGGCCGAGGTCCATCTGGAGGCGGACGAGGCGCTGCTGGGGGCCGTCGTGCAGGTCGCGCTCCAGCTTGCGCAGCGAGGCGGCCTCGGCATCCCGGGCCGCGGTGCGGCTGGTCTGCAGGTGCTCGACCTGCTCCTGCAGTCCCCGGGCGCCCAATACGGCGCCGAACAGCGAAGACTGCAGCGTCGCCAGGGCGTGCACCACCCAGGGCAGGGTGACCAGGGCCACGAGTCCGATGCACAGATGGGCGAGGATCTCCAGGAGCCAGTCGCCCGGGCCAAAGTCGGTCGGGATCCCCCAGAAGCGGATGCGCTGGTCGGTGAACAGCGCCCAGATCGGCGCGGTGATCCCGCCCACGGCCGCCGACCACCAGGCGATGGTCAGCGACCAGGTGATGACGGCCACGCACCAGGCGAAGAGGCTGAACCCGACGTCGATCCAGGACTGCGGATGGGTGAACAGGCCCAGGGCGTGCCGGACGAACGATTCGTCCGGGCCGCGGCGCCGGTAACTCCCCGGGGCAGGGTCCTGACCGAGCAGGTGCCGCTGGAGGCCGCGCTCGGCCACGGCGAAGGCTCGCGCCGCGCCGACGGTGGCGATCAGGAGGGGCACGCCGATCCAGATGATCACCATGCCGATCCCCATCGAGAACAGGGTGATCACGACGACGAACGCGGCCATCAGGATCGGCCAGCTGGCCAGGAGGTATCCCGATTCGCGCAGGGTGCGTCGCAACAGGGCACGCAGGCGGTCGCGGGACATGGCTACCTCCGGCGGGGCCGGGACGATGGTGCTGGTCATGGCGTCAACGCTAGGAATCGGCAGGTGGGTCACACTATCCCGCAGCCTGGCCGGTCGAGGTGTCGGGCTACCCCGACACCTCGACCGGAGGCGCCTCTCGTTCGGTACGGCGTGAGCGTGGGCCGGGACGTCGCCGGGGCCGGACGTCGCAGAGGTGAGGCGCCTCCTGTTGGTTCGGGAGAGCTCTTGTCTGGATGAGAGTCCTCCCGGTTTAAGGAGAGGCGCCTCACCCTGCGGCGATCGCGGTCCGGTCCGGTCCGGTCCGGTCAGGTGTCGCGAGGGCGTTGGCGTGGGCGTGGGGCGTCGCCGGGGCGAGGCACCTCCTGTTGGTTCGGGAGAGCTCTTGTCTGGATGAGAGTCCTCCCGGTTTAAGGAGAGGCGCCTCACCGTGTGACGACTCCGGCCGCAGGGGAGGCGCCTCACCGTGTGACGACTCCGGCCGCAGGAGAGGCGCCTCTCGTTCGGTACGGCGTGAGCGTGGAGCAGGCGGTCGCAGGGGCGGGACGTCGCAGGGGCGAGGCGCCTCCTGTTGGTGCGGGAGAGCTCTCGTCTGGATGAGAGTTCTCTCGGCTTAAGGAGAGGCGCCTCTCGTGTGGCGACCGCGGTCCGGTCCGGTCAGGTGTCGCGTGGGCGTGGGCGTGGGCGTGGGCGTGGGCGTGGGCGTGGGTGGGCGTGGGCGTGGGCGTGGGCGTGGGCGTGGGTGGGGCGTGGGCGTGGGGCTGAGCGGCCCACGACGTACGGCGTGGTCGGGCGGCGCCGGCGGGTCTGGCACAATGGGTGGCTGTACCCGCCCGGACCGTGGCCCGCCTCCTGCAGTGAACTGCAGCGATGTGCGTCGCAGCCGGGATCTCGGGCGCCTACACCCCGAGTTGCGGCACCCCGGCCCACGTCGTCTGACGTCTTTGCCGGTCTCGCCGTGCCTCACGAACCGTACAAGGAGTGACCACACCCGTGGCCGTCAAGATTCGCCTCAAGCGGATGGGCAAGATCCGCGCACCGTTCTACCGCGTCGTCGTCATGGACTCCCGCACCAAGCGGGACGGCCGGGCCATCGAGGAGATCGGCAAGTACCACCCCACCGCCGAACCCAGCGTCATCGACATCAACAGTGAGCGCGCGCAGTACTGGCTCGGCGTCGGCGCTCAGCCCACCGAGCAGGTCCAAGCCCTGCTGAAGGTGACCGGCGACTGGCAGAAGTTCAAGGGCGAGCCGGGTGCCGAGGGCACCTTGAAGCCGCAGCCGACCAAGCCGTCCAAGAAGGATCTCTACGAGGCGGCCATGGCCGCGGCGGGCAAGGCCGACGACGACTACGCCAAGCAGGGCCCGGCGACCCGCAAGAAGGCCGCCAAGGCCGAGGAGCCCAAGGCCGAGGAGCCCAAGGCTGAGGAGCCGAAGGCCAGCGCGCCCGAGGCCGACGCCCAGCCGGCCGCCGCCGACGTCGTTGAGCAGGCCACTGCCGACGACGCCGAGGGCACCGCGACGGTCGAGGTCGCCGCGCCCGGCGCCGAGGCTGCTGCGGTGGAGACTCCGGCTGAGCCGGCTCCGGCCGACGAGGCTCCCGCCGCCGAGGCGGCCGAGAAGAGCGAGGCCTGATCGTGCTCGAGGAGGCCCTCGAGCATCTGGTCAAAGGCATCGTCGAACACGACGAGGAGGTCGCCGTCCGGCACCGCGAACTGCGCCGCGGCGACGTGCTCGAGGTGCGAGTGCACCCGGACGACCTTGGCCGCGTCATCGGCCGGTCCGGCCGGACGGCCAGCGCGCTGCGAACCGTGATGACGGCGCTCGCGGGCGGCAAGTCCGTGCGCGTCGACATCGTCGACACCGACCGGATGCGTTGAGCGGCCGGTCGGCCCGCACGCGGGACGAGGGGGTACGACGCGCGCCGTCGGACCCCCTCGCCGCATGAGGAGGCCTGGTGGACACGGTGGTGGCGCGGATCGGGCGGGCGCACGGCCTGCGCGGTGAGGTGACCGTGCAGTTGCACACGGACAACCCCCACGAGCGGCTCGTGCCCGGCGCGACGTACGCCGTGGCGGGCCTGCCGCATCGGCCCGGGCCCGCCGAGGGACCCGACCAACCCCGCCAACCCGGCCAGACCGACCAACCCGCGCCGAGCGAGCTGACGATCGAGACCGTCCGGGTGCACAACGGCACCTGGCTGCTGGCCTTCGCGGGCTACGCCGACCGCAGCGCCGCCGAATCCCTGCGTGGCGGCCGGCTGCTGATGGCGTCGCCGCAGGACGAGACCGACGGTTGGTACGAGTCCGAACTCGTCGGGCTGGCCGTCTTCGACCCGAGCGGCGCGCGCGTCGGCACGGTGACCGGGCTGCAGATCGGCGCGGCGCAGGATCGGCTCGAGGTGGCCCTGACCGACGGCCGGACCGGTCTGGTGCCCTTCGTCGAGGCGCTCGTGCCGGTGCTGGACGTCGCCGGCGGATGCGTCGTCATCGACGCCCCGGACGGGCTGTTCGACCTCGACAGCCGCGGCTGAGGGGCGCGGGTCGGATGCGCATCGACGTGGTCACGATCTTCCCGGAGTATCTGGCCCCCCTGGAGCTCTCGTTGATCGGGAAGGCCCGAGCCGACGGCCTGCTCGACGTACGGGTGCACGACCTGCGCACGCACACCCACGACCGGCACCGGACCGTGGACGACACTCCGTACGGCGGCGGGGCCGGCATGGTCATGCGGCCGGAGCCGTGGGGCGAGGCCCTGGACGCGATCCTCGCCGAGTCGACGCTTGCCGTGCCCGACGCCGCCGACGCCGACGTCGGTCCCGTCCTGGTCGTGCCGAGTCCCGGGGGGGAACCGTTCACCCAAGCCACGGCGTACCAGTTGGCCCGAGCCGAGCACCTGATCTTCGCGTGCGGACGGTATGAGGGGATCGACGAGCGGGTGTACGACGAGTACCGCGGGCGCCTCGGCCCGGGGCGGGTGCGGGTGCTCTCGCTGGGGGACTATGTGCTCAACGGCGGCGAGGTCGCGGTCCTGGCCATGGTCGAGGCGATCGCGCGACTGCGCCCGGGCGTGATCGGCAACGAGGCCTCGCTGGCCGAGGAGTCGCACACGGACGGGCTGTTGGAATATCCGGTCTACACCAAGCCGCCGAGCTGGCGCGGGCACGACGTACCGCCCGTGCTCCGCTCGGGCGACCACGGCGGCATCGCGGCGTGGCGGGAGGAGCAACGCCGGATCCGTACGGCGGCCCGGCGCCCCGACCTCCTGGCGCCCAGCGCCGTACTGCGCGGCGGTCCCGACGCCCCGGCGCTGCCGCTGCGCCCCGCGATCCCCGGCGACGCGGGGGAACTGTTCACGCTGATGCGGGCGGGTTGGGTGGTAGAGGCGCAGGCGAACAACGACCTGACGATCCCGCCGCTGGTGGAGACCCTGGCGCAGGTGCAGACCTCGCTGGCGCCGGGCGCGTCGTGGCGCACCTGGGTGGTGCGCGACCCGGTCAGCCATCGACTGGTGGGGTCGGTGCGCGGGCGGCTCGTCGCGTGGCGAGAGGATCCCGCGGACGCGCCGGCCACCTGGGAGGTCGGTCGGCTCGTGGTCGCCCCGGACCTCGTCGGGCGCGGCATCGGCAGGGCGCTGTTGGCGCACTGTCTGGCCGACGCGGACCCGGCCGCCAGCCGCGCGTGGCTCATCACCGGCGCGCGCAGCGTCCGCAACCAGCGGCTGTATCGCAAGGCGGGGTTCCGGGTGCTGCCCGGGGAGGCGCGCTACCCGGGCACCGTCGAGATGCTGGCCCGTCTGCCCCGTGGGTGAGCTGCGGGGCGCCCAACTGCGAGGGGATTTCCGAGCGTTGCGGGGGCTCTGGCACAATGGGTCCTCGCGTCCGGTCCCGTTGGATGGCCCCTACCACGGGGGGATGTGCAGCCGTTCGGCCTAGAAGCTAGGGCGTCGGCGCATGCGGCTGAAATGGCCGGCGCGACCCGAGATCGACATCCCGGGGTGACCCGTGGCACCGCCGAGAAAGTGACTCCACCATGCACAAGCTCGACGCCGTCGACGCCGCCAGCCTCCGCTCCGACATCCCGCCGTTCCGCGCCGGCGACACCGTGAAGGTGCACGTCAAGGTCGTGGAAGGCACCCGCAGCCGGATCCAGATCTTCCAGGGCGTCGTCATCCGCCGGCACGGGCGTGGCGTCGGCGAGACGTACACGGTCCGCAAGGTCAGCTTCGGGGTCGGCGTCGAGCGCACCTTCCCGGTGCACTCCCCGGTGGTCGACAAGATCGAGATCGTCACCCGCGGTGACGTCCGTCGGGCGAAGCTCTACTACCTGCGCGACCTGCGCGGCAAGGCCGCCAAGATCCGCGAGAAGCGCGAGACCACGACCCGCTGACCGTAGCCGGTCGCCGTGTCCGAGGCAGCCGACCAGGCCGCCGCGCAGGAACGTACGCCGCGTCGCCACCTGCCGACCTGGCTCGTCGTGCTGATCGCGCTGCTCGTCAGCGTGCTGATCCGGGTGCTCGTGCTCGGCATCTATGCGATCCCGACCGGATCCATGGAGAACACCCTCGGCCTCGGCGACCGGGTGGCCGTCGCGAAGTGGCGCGGCGGTGACGTGCACCGCGGCGACGTCGTCGTCTTCGACGGCGGGACCACCTGGGGTTCGGTGACCGGGGTGGCGCCCAACGCCCTGGAACGCGCCGTCGGCGCGATGGAGGGCCACGATCCGGCCAATGTCTACGTCAAGCGGGTCATCGGGGTGGGCGGAGACCGGGTCGCCTGCTGCGACGCCCAGGGCCGGGTGACCCTCAACGGCACCGCCCTCCAGGAGCCCTACGTCTACCCTGGCGACGCCCCCAGCGACACACGCTTCGACGTGCTCGTGCCCGCCGGGCGGGTCTGGCTGATGGGCGACCATCGTTCGCGCTCAGCCGATTCCCGGTGGCACCTCGGCTCGCCGGGCGGTGGCACGGTGGGCGTGGACGACATCATCGGTCCCGTACTCTTCCGATACTGGCCCCCGTCGCGGATCGGGTCGTTGGACTCCCGCGGTTAGGGCCGCCGAGCCGGTGAAGGCGACGCCGGCCCTCGAACGACGTCAGGACGGCACATGCACGAGCAGGATCCGACGGTCGGTGACCCGCCTCGTTCGGCCGACGAGGACGGTCGCCTCGGATCCGGCACCGTCGCGGCGGGTGAGCCGGCCGCCGACCCCCCGCGGAGCCTCGGTCGTCGGGTCTTCGACCTGCTGCGCGAGACCGTCCTCGTCCTGGTTCTCGCGCTCGTCCTGTCGGCCCTGGTCAAGACCTTCCTCATCCAGCCGTTCTGGATCCCCTCGGACTCGATGAACGACACGCTGATCCGGGACGACCGGGTGGTGGTGAGCAAGCTGACCCCCGGACCCTTCGACGTGGCGCGCGGTGACGTCGTGGTCTTCGAGGACCCCGGGCAGTGGCTCGGCGACGTCGTACCGCCGCCCACCGAGACCGGACCCGTGGCCACCATCAAGGACGGCCTGTCCTGGGTCGGCATCCTGCCCAGCCGGGAGGACAACCACCTGATCAAGCGGGTCATCGGCCTTCCTGGGGATCACGTGCGGTGCTGCTCGGTCGACGGCCGCCTGGAAGTCAACGGCACCGCGGTCACCGAGCCATACCTGTTCCCCGGGGACAAGCCCAGCACGATCCCGTTCGACATCCGCGTGCCCGAGGGCAAGGTGTGGGTGATGGGGGACCATCGCTCGAACTCGCGGGACAGCCGCTACAACGACACCGGACCGGACACCCCGGGCGGTGCGCCCGGCCTGCCCGGCACCGAGGCGACGGGCGATGCGCGCGATCACACCGGCTACTACGGCAGCGTTCCCATCGACCGGCTCGTCGGGAAGGCCCTGGGCATCGTCTGGCCGTTGGGGCGGGTGACCGGGCTCGGTGGGGAGGACGCGTTCTCGGGGGTGCCGGCGCCCACCCGGGCGGCCGCGCAGCAGGCCCGGGTCGGGCCGGTCGCGGCCGGCTCCCCGTGACCGCCACGAGCGCCCGCGCCAGCGCGCCCAGCGCCCGCGCCGGCGCGCCCAGCCTGCGTGTCGAGCGGGCCTACCAGCGGGCCGGCTACCGGGTCTTGGCCGGCATGGACGAGGTCGGCCGCGGAGCTCTCGCCGGTCCCGTGACCGTCGGCGTCGTCTGCATCGACGAGACCTGCCGGTCGGCGCCCACCGGCGTGCGCGACTCCAAGCTGCTGACCGCGGCCCGGCGCGAGGCGCTGGTGCGCCCGGTCCGGCGCTGGGCCCTGGCCTGGGGAGTCGGCCACGCCAGCCCGGCGGAGATCGACGAGATCGGCATCATGCGGGCGCTGCGACTGGCCGGCCGCCGCGCCCTGGCGGCCTGCGGCATCGTCCCCGACCTGGTCATCCTCGACGGCAACCACGACTGGCTGACCGATCCGGCCGAGGTGGGGCTGCTGGCGCTGACCGCCGCGGCCGACCCGCCGCCGCCGGTGCGGACCCGTATTAAGGCCGACCTCAGTTGCTCCTCGGTCGCCGCGGCCAGCGTGCTCGCCAAGGTCGAACGGGATGCGCTGATGGTGCGCCATGCGCCCGCGTTCCCGGCGTACCAATGGGAGATCAACAAGGGCTACGCCGCGCCCGGGCACCGCGCCGCCCTGGCCGCGCTGGGACCCTGCGAGCTGCATCGGCGGTCGTGGAATCTGACCGGGCCGCTGAGCCTGGGGGAGGGCCTGGCGGCGGGCGTAGCGGCGGGGTCGGCCGAGGGTCCGGGCGGATCCCCCGACGAGGTGGCCGAGTCGCTGTCCGACGGCACCCCGGTGATGGTCCATGATGTCCTGCAGGAGGTGGGCTTCGATGGGCGCTGAGGACCTGGAGAAATACGAGACCGAGATGGAGCTGCAGCTCTATCGCGAATACCGGGACGTGGTCGGGCTGTTCAGCCATGTCGTCGAGACCGAGCGACGCTTCTACCTGTGCAACTCGGTGGACGTGAAGGTGCGCAGCGACGGCGGCGAGGTCTACTTCGACGTGTCGATGTCGGATGCCTGGGTCTGGGACGTCTACCGGCCGGCCCGGTTCGTCAAGAACGTCCGCGTGGTGACCTTCAAGGACGTCAACATCGAGGAGCTCGCCAAGTCCGACCTGGAGGTCCCGGAGGACGAGCAGTTCGGGCGCTGACGACCTCCGGTTGAGGCTCGTCCACACCCCCCCACACCTGCGGCGGCGTCCACAGCCCCAGACCGCGCGGCGCCGCCCAATCCGGGCCGTGCGCGATGCTGCCCGGCATGACCAAGGGCGGGGCGCCGGTGGACCGGCGACGACAGGCGCTGGGCGCATACGGCGAGCGCGCGGCGGCCGATTACTTGCACGCGCAGGGCCTGGAGATCCTCGACCGCAACTGGCGGCGCCGCGAGGGTGAACTCGACATCGTGGCCCGCGACGGCGACTGTCTGGTGGTCTGCGAGGTCAAGACGCGCCGCAGCCTGGCCTACGGCTCACCCCTGGAGTCGATCACCTGGCGCAAGGCCGCCCGGTTGCGGCTCCTGGCGGGGTTCTGGATCCAAGAGCATCCCGACCTCACCCGGGCGACCCGGTCGGTGCGGGTCGACGTGGTCGGGGTGATCCTGCCGTACGGCGGAGGGCCGCAGCTCTCGCACCTGATCGGGGTGCTGTCGTGAACCTGGGGCGGACCCGGGCCGTGGTGCTCGTCGGGATCGAAGGGGCGCTGGTCGACGTGGAGGCCGATTCCTCGATGGGCCTGCCGACCTTTCTCATCGTCGGGCTGCCCGACACGGCCTGCCGCCAGGCCGCCGACCGGATCCGCGCCGCCGCCGCCAACTCCGAGCTGCGCCTGCCGGACCGACGATTCGTCGTCAACCTCTCGCCCGCATCGCTGCCGAAGACCGGCGCCGCGCTGGACCTGGCGATCGGCGTCGCGGTGCTCGTGGCGGCCCGGAAGCTGCCGGGCGCGGTGGTGGCCGACGTGGTGCACATCGGCGAGCTCGGGTTGGACGGCACGGTCCGGCCGGTGCCGGGGGTGTTGCCGCTGGTGCTGGCCGCGGCGCGCAGCGGGGTGCGCACCGTCGTGGTGCCGGCCGCCAATGTGGCCGAGGCCCAGCTGGTGCCCGGCGTCCAGGTATACCCGGCGCACACCCTCGGGCAGCTCACGGCACTGCACGAGGCGCGCGCCGCGGACCGGCCGCCGCCGGAGTGGAGCGGCCCGATGCCCGGGGCCGGCCCGGTGCTCGGGGTCGGACGCGCGGTGCCGGAGCCGACCCCGACGGCCGATCTCGCCGACGTCGTCGGCCAGGACGAAGCGCGCCTCGCCCTCGAGGTGGCCGCGGCCGGTGGGCACCATGTCTTCCTGCTCGGCCCGCCGGGGGCCGGCAAGACGATGCTCGCCGAGCGGCTGCCGTCCCTGCTGCCGCCGCTGTCCGCCGCGGAGGCGCTCGCCGTCACCTCGATCCAATCCATCCTGGGGGCGTTGCCGCCCGGGGTCCTGGTCCGTCGAGCGCCCTTCGTCGCCCCGCACCACGGCGCCTCGATGGCGGCGGTCATCGGTGGCGGCAGCGGCGCCGTCCGGCCGGGCCTGATCTCCCAAGCCCATTGCGGGGTGCTCTTCCTCGACGAGGCCCCCGAGTTCCGCCCGCAGGTTCTGCAGGCGCTGCGGCAACCGTTGGAGTCGGGCACGGTCGTCGTCGCCCGGGCCCGCGCCTCGGTGCGCTTTCCGGCCCGATTTCAGCTCGTCATGGCCGCGAACCCGTGTCCGTGCGGGAAGGGCCATGGCAAGGGTCGCGAGTGCTCCTGCTCGCCGCGCGCCCGCCGGGAATATCCGGCCCGGCTGGCCGGTCCGCTGCTGGACCGGGTGGACGTGCAGCTGCAGGTGCCGGCGGTTTCGCTGGCGGCGTTGGGCCGCGGGCGCGGTGAGGCCAGCGCGGTGGTCGCGGCCCGCGTGCTGGCGGCGCGGGCGGTGCAGCGGGAACGGTACGCCGGGGCGCCCTGGGCACTCAATGCCGCACTCCCGGGGGCGGTCCTGCGCCAGGGCCGGTGGGCACCCTCCGCCGCCGTCCGCGTCGACCTGGATCGAGCCCTGGAGCGGGGCACGCTGACGCTGCGGGGCTACGACCGGGTGCTGCGCCTGGCCCAGACCCTGCGCGACCTCGCCGGTGGTGGTCCACCCACGCGGGACGACATCGGTCAGGCGCTGACGTTGCGCTCGCCCGGGACGGTGGCGGCATGACGGCCGTGCCGAACGGGGAGCGGTGGGCTCGCGCCGCATGGTCCCGCCTCGCCGAGCCGGGCGATCCGGTGGCCGCGCGGCTCATCGCCGAGCACGGGGTCGAGGCGGCGCTGCGCCGGCTCCCGACGCTGCCGGAGGGCGGGCCGCGGGGCCGCTTCGGCGCCCGCTGGCCGGGGCTGGACGTCGCGCAAGACCTCCAGCGCGCGGCGGCGATCGGCGCCCGCCTGCTCACGCCCGCCGACCCCGAGTGGCCGGCCGGGGTCGACGATCTGCCGATCCCGCCGATCGCCCTGTGGGTCCGCGGCCCGCTGGAGCTGGGCGCCGTGACCGCCCGCAGCGTGGCGATCGTGGGCGCCCGGGCGGCCACCGGATACGGCGAGTCCGTGGCGGCGGAGTTGGCGGCCGCCCTGGGCAGCCGCGGGTACGCCGTGGTCAGCGGCGCCGCCTTCGGCATCGACGCGGCGGCCCACCGGGGTGCGCTCGCCGTCCAGGCCGCCACGATCGCGGTGTTGGCCGGCGGGGTGGACCGGCCGTATCCCGCCGCGCACGCCCGGCTGCTGGCTCAGATCGCGGCGCAGGGGATCGTCGTCAGTGAGGCCCCGCCGGGTGCGGCGCCGATGAAACAGCGTTTCCTGCAACGCAACCGGTTGATCGCCGCGATGACCGCCGGGACCGTGGTCGTCGAGGCGGGGCTGCGGTCGGGATCGCGGAACACGGCGGGCACGGCCGCCGAGCTGTGCCGGATCGTCATGGCCGTGCCGGGACCGGTGACCTCGATGTCCTCCGCCGGCTGCCACGAGATGATCCGGTGCGGGCTGGCCAGTCTCGTCACCGACGCCGATGAGGTCGCCGAGCTGGTGTCGGCGATGGGCCTGGAGCTGGCCCCCGTTCGGCGGGGTCCGCAGCGGCCGACCGACGGCCTGGACGAGGTGTCGTTGCGCGTCCTGGACGCCCTGCCCGCCCAGCGCGGCAGTCCGGTGCCGCGCCTCGCCGAGGTCGCCGGCCTGGCCGCGAGCGAGGTCCGCGCGGCGTTGGGTCGCCTCGAGATCGTGGGGCTGGCCCGCAGGGACGGCCCGGGCTGGTGTCGCGGGAGCTGACCCGGGCTGGTGTCGCGGGAGCTGACCCGGTGCCCGGCGCGTGCGCTTGCTCGCAGGGTCCGCATGGGCGACGGTGGGACCGTGGCTGAGGCAGTGGCGGACCCGGAGCTTGTGACGCGAGAGGCGTCCTGCTCTGCGGCGTGGGCCGGCGAGATCGCCGAGTTCTGTCGCCACCTGGAATTGGCGCGCAATGCCTCGGCGCACACGGTGCGGGCCTACCGGGGTGACCTGCTCGCCCTGGCCGCCTACGCGGACGCCGTGGGGCTGTCCGCGCCGGCGTCGATCACCGTCCGGGACCTGCGGGCCTGGCTCGGGGAACAGTCCGCGCGGGGAGCCGCGCGGGGTACCCTGGCGCGGCGAACCGCCTCGATCCGAGCCTTCTACGCGTGGGCGCGGCGCACCGGGCGGGTCGTCGATGACCCGGCGGTGCGGCTGGCTGCGCCGCGCCGGCAGCGGACCCTGCCGGGGGTGTTGAAGGCCGACCAGGCGGGCGCCATGCTGGGGATCGCGCAGGTGGCGGCCGATGACGACGATCCCGTGCGGCTGCGTAATCTGGCGATTCTCGAACTCCTCTACGGCTCCGCGATCCGGGTCGGCGAGCTCGTGGCGCTGGACGTCGATGACCTCGACCTCGACCAGCGACTGATGCGCGTGCTCGGCAAGGGCGGGAAGGAGCGGACCGTGCCCTATGGGATCCCGGCGCGCGACGCGGTCCGGGACTGGCTGCGCCGCGGTCGGCCGCGGCTGTCCGGGTCCGCCTCCGGCCCGGCGGCCTTCCTGGGCCGGCGCGGGGCGCGGGTCGACCCGCGCGAGGTACGCCGGGTGGTGCACGCCATGGTGGCGCACGTGCCCGACGCCCCGGATCTGGGTCCGCACGGGCTGCGTCACAGCGCCGCGACCCACCTGCTGGAGGGGGGTGCCGACCTGCGGTCCGTGCAGGAACTGTTGGGGCACGCGAGCCTGGGCACGACGCAGATCTACACGCACGTCTCGGCGGAACGACTGAGGAGCTCCTATGAGCAAGCCCACCCGCGCGCCTGAGCGCTTGGCGCTCCTGCGCGCCGGCCTGGTCGAGCGCCGACGCGCCGTCGGACCGTGGACGCCGGGCCGGGGGCTCGGCGTGGCTGCGCTGGGGCTGACCGCGGTCGCGCTGGTGGCCCCGGCACTGACCCATGCCAACGCCACGGATGGCGGGTCCGCATCCGCCCGGGTCGCCCCGGTCGCCTCATCCGCCGCGACGGCGAGCAGCGCGACCGCAACGCCGCGCGGGGACGGTTCGGCGACGTCGCCGAGCGCACCGAACGGGGCCGACGCCCGGACCGCCTCCGCCACGGCGATGTCCCAGCCGGTGGCCGCGGTGCCGACCCGCGCCTCGGGCACGACCCGGGTGCTCGCCGTGCCGGGCGCCGACTCCGGCGCGGCCGGCCGCACGGTGCGCTACACCGTGGAGGTCGAGGACGGCGCCGGGGTCGACGAGGGCGAATACGCCAGGATCGTGCGGGAGGTGCTCACCGACCGGCGAGGTTGGGAGACCAAGGACGGGGTGCATTTCGTCAACGTCCCGCCGGACCGGGCGACGGCCGGTGATCCGGTCGACGTCCGGATCACCCTGGCCAGCCCGGACACGGTGGACCGGATGTGCGCGCCCCTGACGACGGAGGGTCAGGTCAGCTGCAACAACGGTGACCGGGTCGCGCTCAACTCCGTGCGTTGGACGCAAGGGGTGCCGTATTACCCCGACGACCTCCTGCACTACCGGATCTATCTGGTCAATCACGAGGTCGGTCATGCCATCGGTCACGACCATGAATCCTGTCCCGCGCCGGGGCGGGCCGCCCCGGTGATGCTGCAGCAGACGCTGGGACTGCAGGGGTGCACCAACTATCCGTGGCCGGTGCCGGGCCAGGATCGCTGACCGGCGGCTCAGCGCAGGGGCAGCAGCACCGGCGGGCCGTCGCCGGTCAGCGTGATCGGGTCCAGGTAGGTCTCGCCGCGGCGGGCGCCCCAGTGCAGGCAGCTGGGCGCCGGACACTGATGCCCGGCGAGGAGCCGGCCCACCACCTGCCCGCGCCGCACGGCCTCGCCGACCGAGAGTTCGGAGCTCACCGGCTCGTACGTCGAGCGCACGCCGCCGGCGTGATCGATCGAGAGGACGGGCCGGCCCGCCACCATGCCCCGGAAGGCCACCACCCCGTCCGCGGGCGCCCGCACGTCGGTCGCCGGGGGCGCCGCCAGATCCACGCCGCGGTGTCCGGCCAGCCACGGCTGCGGCGGATTGTCGAACGGCCGGACCACCCGCGGGCGCGGGGCCAGCGGCCAGGCCCACCGCCGCGACCCCCCAGTGTCGACTCCAGAGTCGGCCCCCGGACCAGCACCCGGACCGGCCCCCGGACCGGTCCCGGGATCCGCTCGCTTCTGCGTGACCGCGGCGACGGGGGAGTCCGCCACCTGTCGGGTCGGGGGCGTCGCCGACCCGACCGTGCCCTGCTGGTCTCCTCCGGTGCCGGCCCACCATAGCGCCGGCGCCGCTGCCGCCGTCGCGAGAAATACCCCCAGGCCGGCCCAGCGCGTCATGCGGGTCAGCCTGCCCTCGACGTACGGCGTCCCGGCGCACCCAGCCCGGCGCCTGTGGACGGTCGGCCGCGGCGAGCAGGGTGTGGACGGCTCAGCCGCCCAACCCGGCCAGTCGTCGCAGGGCCTCGGTCAGCACCGGGACCTGCTTGCAATAGGCGAACCGCACCAGCGGTCGCACGGCCGCGGCGTCGTCGCAGAACGCCGAGACCGGGATCGCCGCCACCCCGCACCGCGCGGGCAGCGCGCGGCAGAACGCCTCGGCATCGGCCCCGCCGAGGGGGGTGGCGTCGGCCAACAGGAAGTACGTGCCGGCGCCGCCGAGCACCTCCAGGCCCACCGACCGCAGCCCCTTCGCGAGCAGGTCCCGCCGGTGCCGCAGCGAGTCGGTCAGCCGGGCGTAGTCCGCGTCGCTCTGCCGCAGCCCGACGGCCACGGCCGGCTGGAAGGGAGCGCCGCCGGTGAACGACAGATATTGCTTCACGGTCGCGACCGCCGCGACCCCCTCCTGGGGTCCGCTGACCCAGCCCACCTTCCACCCGGTCACCGAGAACGTCTTGCCGGCCGAGGAGATCGTCAGCACGCGGTCGGCGAGCCCGGCCAATTCGGGCTCGGTGCGGGCCAGGGCGGCCAGCGGCAGGTGCGGCTCGTCGTACGTCAGGTGCTCATAGACCTCGTCGCAGATCACCCAGCAGCCGGCCGCCAGCGCGATCCGTCCGATCTGGACCAGCTCGGCACGGGTGAACACGGTGCCGGTGGGGTTGTGCGGGCTGTTCAGCACGATGGCGCGAGTCCGCGGCCCGACGGCGGCGCGCAGGGCGGCGACGTCGAGGCGCAGGTCGGGGAACGACAACGAGACCGTACGGCGTACGGCGCCGGCCATGGCCACCGCCGCGGCGTAGGCGTCATAGGCCGGCTCGATGAGCACCACCTCATCCCCGGGCTCGCACAGGGCGAGCAGGCTGACGGCCAGGGCCTCCGTCGCCCCGGCGGTCACGAGCACCTCGCGATCGGGATCGAGGCTGAGCCCGTAGAACCGGCGCTGGTGCTCGGCGATCGCCTCGCGAAGGACCGGGGCTCCGAACAGCGGGGGGTATTGGTTGCGGCCGGTCTCGATCGCCCGGACCGCCTCGGCGAGCACGGGGGCCGGGCCGTCCTCGTCCGGGAAGCCCTGTCCCAGATTCACCGCGTCGTGCTCCTGAGCCAGCCGGCTCATCACCGAGAAGATCGTGGTCCCGAACTCGCGCATCCGTCCCACCAGCACCGGCTCCATGTCGCCCCACGATAGGGGCTGCCGGCCGAACGGCGCCGGTGGCGGCGATTCGTCGCCCAGCCAGCCCACGCCGTACGATGGGGAGCACCGCCGCGGCTCGCCGTGGCGGAATTCGCGTGTCCGCCTGCCCGCATGACGAGGGAATCCTCCGAATCCGGGGGCGCGTCGCCGCAGTCCGATGCTCGGGATCCCCGCGCATCGGTGGCTGCGCGTCGCGGGCACCAGGGGCGCCGCACACCCGTGCCGGCGCCGTCAACTGGACCGATCGAGAGGCAGACCTCGGCATGGCCGTCGTCACCATGCGCCAGCTCCTGGAGAGCGGCGTCCACTTCGGGCATCAGACCCGTCGGTGGAACCCGAAGATGAAGCGCTTCATCATGGCGGAGCGCAACGGGATCTACATCATCGACCTGCAGCAGTCGCTGACCTACATCAACGACGCGTTCGAGTTCGTCAAGGCGACCGTCGCGCACGGTGGCTCGGTGCTCTTCGTCGGCACCAAGAAGCAGGCCCAGGAGCCGATCGCCGAGCAGGCGACCCGGGTCGGGATGCCGTATGTGAACCACCGCTGGTTGGGTGGCATGCTCACCAACTTCAACACGGTGCACAAGCGCCTGTCGCGCTTGAAGGAGCTCGAGGAGATCGACTTCGACGACGTGGCCGGCAGCGGCCGCACGAAGAAGGAGCTCCTGGTCCTACGGCGGGAGAAGGAGAAGCTGGAGCGCACCCTCGGCGGCATCCGGGACATGAGCAAGGTGCCCTCGGCCGTGTGGGTCGTCGACACCAAGAAGGAGCACCTGGCCGTCACCGAGGCGCGCAAGCTGCGCCTGCCGGTCATCGCCATCCTCGACACGAACTGCGATCCCGACGAGGTCGACTACAAGATCCCCGGCAACGACGACGCGATCCGTTCGGTCACCCTGCTGACCCGAGTGATCGCCGACGCCGTCGCCGAGGGCCTCATGGCGCGCCACCAGGGCGGTTCCACGGGCGAGGCGGCCGCCACGGCCGAGCCGATGGCCGAGTGGGAGCGGGAGTTGCTGGCGGGCGAGGCGGCCGCCGAGGCGACCGACGTCCAGACGGGCCCCACCTCGGTGGAGCAGGCGGCGCAGGAGACGGCCGCTGCGGACGTCGTCGACCCGGCCGAGCAGTCGGCGATCGCCGAGGCGACCGAGATCGCCGCAGCCGAGATCGCGACGGGCGAGGCCGCGACCGACGAGCCGGCAGCCGGCGAGGCCGGCGCCGAGTCGACCCCGCAGGCCTGACGGGGCTCGTGGACCGGCCCAGACTTTCGACATCGAACAGATAGGGACAATTCGCATGGCGAACTACACCGCCGCCGACATCAAGGCCCTTCGCGAGGCCACCGGTGCCGGCATGATGGACGTCAAGAAGGCTCTCGAGGAGGCGGACGGCGACGCGGCCAAGGCCACCGAGATCCTGCGCGTCAAGGGCCTCAAGGGCGTCACCAAGCGCGAGGGCCGCTCCGCGAGCAACGGCCTGGTCACCGCCCACGTGGACGGTGGCGTCGGCACGCTGGTCGAGGTGAACTGCGAGACGGACTTCGTCGCCAAGGGCGCGAAGTTCATCGAGCTGGCCGGCGAGGTCCTGGACGCCGCCGTCGCCAGCAAGGCCGCCACCGGCGAGGAGCTGCTGGCTGCGCAGATCGGCGGCAAGCCCGTCAAGGACGTCCTCGACGAGGCCAATGCGACGATCGGGGAGAAGATCGAGGTCCGCCATATGGCGCGCGTTGAAGGCTCCAAGGTCGTCAGCTACCTGCACAAGACCAGCCCCGACCTGCCGGCGCAGATCGGGGTGGTGGTCGCGTACGAGGGTGACGAGGCCGCCGCCAAGGACGTCGCGATGCACATCGCCGCGTTCTCCCCGACCGTGCTCACGCGCGAGGAGATCCCCGCCGAGACGGTCGAGAACGAGCGGCGCATCGCCGAGGCCACCGCGAAGGAGGAGGGCAAGCCTGAGGCCGCCCTTCCGAAGATCGTCGAGGGCCGCGTCAACGGCTTCTTCGCCGAGAACGTGCTGCTGGAGCAGAAGTTCGCCAAGGACCAGAAGAAGACCGTGCAGCAGATCCTGAAGGACGCCGGCACGCAGGTGACGGCGTTCGCGCGACTGCGCGTGGGCCAGAGCTGAGCCGCCCGCGCCAAAACGCCGGAGCCCGTCGCCCCTGAGGGGGGCGGCGGGCTCCGCCGCGTCAGATGTCGTATGCCGGGGATGGCTCCCCCTCACGTCGTACGGCGTCCGCCGCGCTCCGAGGCGGGCTAGGTATGCTGGCATCCATGAAGCGCACAACCGTGAAGATCCCCGATGATCTGGATGCGCGTCTTCGGCACGAGGCGCAGCGCCGCGGGGTCACCATCGCCGAGATCAGCCGCTTGGCGCTGGAGGCCTACCTGGGCGTCGGGCAGGTCCGGCGGCACCTGGGGGCCGCGGGCGCCGGGCGCAGCGGACGCAGCGACGTCTCCGAGCGGATCGAGGAGATCCTGGCCGCGGAGGTGGCGCGATAGCCGCGTTGGTCATCGACGCCGGCCCCCTCTACGCCTATGTCGACGCCGACGATGCCCACCACCACGCGGCCCTGGAACTCCTGGAGAGCCATCCCGGGCCGCTCATCGTGCCTACCCTCGTCATCACGGAGGTCACCTATCTGCTGGGCACTCGCCTCGGTCCTGAGCCCGAGGTGCGCTTCCTCGGCGATCTCGCGGCGGGGGCGTTCCGGGTGGAGCCGGTGGCAGCGGCCGACTGGCTGCGCATCGCCGAGCTGGTCTACCGGTACCGCGACCTGCCCCTGGGCACGGTCGACGCCTCGGTTGTCGCGGCCGCGGAGCGTCTCGGGGTAGCCGACGTCGCCACGGTGGACCGACGCCACTTCGCGGTGGTTCGCCCCCGTCATGTCGCCGCGTTCACCCTCCGTCCGTAGCCGAGCACAGCGGCGTGAACTGGCCGCATCCGCCCGCTTCGTGTCGCCGTCGTCGGTTATGCGAGGATTCCCACTGACCGCGTTCACCCCCTAAGGGAGGCTTTGTGACCACCGCGAGCAGCACCGACAGCCCGGCCGACCGGCGATTCGGCCGGGTCCTGCTCAAATTGTCGGGCGAGGCGTTCGGGGGTGGCGCGTTGGGCGTGGATCCGGACATCGTCAAGGGGATCGCCCGCCAGATCGCGGACGCCGCCCGGACCGGCGTCGAGGTCGCCATCGTCGTGGGCGGCGGCAACTTCTTCCGCGGGGCCGAGTTGCAGCAACGGGGGATGGACCGGGCCCGGGCCGACTACATCGGGATGCTGGGCACGGTGATGAACTGCCTGGCCCTGCAGGACTTCCTGGAGAAGCAGGGCATCGACACCCGGGTGCAGACCGCGATCACGATGGGACAGGTCGCCGAGCCCTACATCCCCCGCCGGGCGATGCGACACCTGGAGAAGGGCCGCATCGTCATCTTCGGTGCGGGCGCCGGCATGCCGTACTTCTCCACCGACACCGTCTCGGCGCAGCGGGCCCTGGAGTGCCGCTGCGACGCGGTCCTGATGAGCAAGAACGGGGTCGACGGCGTGTACGACGCGGACCCGCGGGACAACCCGGCGGCCCGCAAGCTGGACCGAGTCACCTACGCGCAGGCGCTGCAGCAGGGCCTGAAGGTGGTGGACGCGGCGGCGTTCAGCCTGTGCATGGAGAACCGGCTGCCGATGATCGTCTTCGCCATGCAGGGCGACGACACGATCACCAGGGCCCTGCAGGGGGAGCGCATCGGCACCGAGGTGTATGCCGGGTGACGGCCACGCCGTACGGCGCAGCAGGCCCGCGCCCGGCGGGAGCGGGACCCGGCCGCCCGACACCGGCCGCCCGAAGCGGCATTCTCTGACACGATGAGGCCACCCCCCTCGGCACGGCCGGGTGGGGCCCCGCGCGCCCGGCGCACCCCGGCCGGGACCGCGGTTGAGGAGCGATTCAAGGAGCAGTCATGCTGGACGAGATCATGTTCGAGGCCGAGGAGAAGATGGACAAGGCCATCGAGGTCGCCAAAGAGGACTTCGCCGGGATCCGCACCGGCCGGGCCACCGCGGGCATGTTCACCAAGCTGTTGGTCGACTACTACGGGGCGCCGACGCCGATGCAACAGCTGGCGAGCTTCACGGCCTCCGAGGCGCGCACCATGCTCATCACCCCCTTCGACAAGGGCTCGATGCACAACATCGAGAAGGCCATTCGCGACTCCGATCTCGGCGTCAACCCCAGCAACGACGGCAACTCCATCCGGTGTGTGTTCCCGGAGCTGACCCAGGAGCGTCGCAAGGAATACATCAAGATGGCGCATCGCAAGGGCGAGGAGGCCAAGGTCGCCATCCGCAACATCCGGCGGCACGCCAAAGACGCCATCGACAAGCTCGTCAAGGACGGCGATGTCGGCGAGGACGACGGCGCGCGCCACGAGAAGGAACTCGACGCGCTGACCAGGCGGCAGACCGATCTCGTGGACACCCTCCTCAAGGGCAAGGAGGCCGAGCTCCTCGAGGTCTGAGGAACTCGCCGCTTCCGGACCCCCGATGCCCAGTCCCTCCGTCGTCCCCATGCCCAAGTCCACGGCAGCGAGCGCACCGCCCACCCGGGCCGGTCGAAATCTGCCCGTCGCGATCGGCGTCGGGCTCTTCCTCGGCGGCCTGATCCTGGCCAGCCTGTTCCTGGTCCGGTGGGGTTGGGTGTTGCTGTACACCGTCGCCCTGATGGTGGGGGTGTTCGAACTGCGGCGGGGGTTCGCCGAGAGCCGGGTCGCCCTGCCCTACATTCCCTGCCTGTTGGCGACCGCGGTCATGGGACCGGCGGCTTATCTCGGGGGCGCGGGGGCGCTGCTGCTCACCATGGCGGGCACGCTGCTGCTGTTGGTGCTGTGGCGGGCCGCGCGTGGCCTGGACGGGGCCGCGCGTGACGTCAGTGCGGGGGCCTTCACCGTCGGTTACGCCCCCTTCCAGGCGGCGTTCACCGCCTTGATGTTGCACGATGCGGGCAACGGCCCGACCCGCATCCTGGTCTTCGTCATGATCACCATCGCGAGCGACATCGGCGGCTACGCGGTGGGGGTGTTGGCCGGCAAGCACCCGATGGCACCGTCGGTGAGCCCCAAGAAATCGTGGGAGGGCTTCGTGGGCTCCACCGCGACGTGCGTCCTCGTCGGGGCGATCACGGTGCCGGTGTTCCTGGCCGGTACGTGGTGGGCGGGCGCCATCATCGGCTTCGTCGTGGTCTGGCTCGCCACGCTCGGTGACCTGGTCGAATCCATGATCAAGCGCGACCTGGGCGTGAAGGATCTGGGCCGGATCCTGCCCGGACATGGGGGCATCCTCGATCGCATCGACAGCCTGCTCGTCGTGGCGCCGATGGCCTGGCTCATGTTCACCCACCTGGTGCCGGCCTCGCCGGTGACCTGACCCGACTGGCGCACCGCCGGTCAGTTCCTCCGCGACCAGGACGGTCAGTCCTCCTCGACCAGGGCGGTCAGGGCGGCGGGCACGTGGATCTCGATGCCTTCGGCGGACTGTCGGGTCAGCTGTTCCCACTGGTCCAGGCGTGGCCCTCGGGCCCAGTAGACCTCGGGGCTGATCGCCCCGGCGTTGTCGTCGTACCCATTGCGCGCGAAGGCCGCCATGGGGCCCAGCGCCATTACCGATTCCAGGCCCTCGATAGTTCGGTAGGCCAGATGCTGGGCGTCGGGCACCGCGACCGCCACGCCGCGGCGCGGATCGGCCGGGGCCTCCAGGTAGGCCAGGACCTCCGGCAGGACCAGTGCCAGGCTGGCCGTCGAATGCTCCGCGCCGTGGGCGAAGCAGAATCGCAGGCCGTCCTCGGCGCGGATCTCGCGGCGCTCCAGGCCGGGACCGACCAGCTCGCGCAGGTGGTCGCGCCCCAGGCTCACCAACTCCGCCGGGGTGCCGAGCCGCGCGACCTGCTCCGTGGGCGGCACGACCGCCCGGTCGGGGAGGTCCACGGTGAGCACCTCCACGACGCCTGGTGCGATGGCCCGCAGGTGGGGCAGGCCCTCCACCGTCGGCAGTGCGTCGACAGCGAGCAGTCGCAACCGAAGCGCGGCGCGTACGGCGTCGTCCCCTCGGGGCAGCGGCGTGCGCGCAGTCCGGGGTAGTGGTGGGCCGCCGGCGGGGTTCGGGTGGGCCGGCGGCGTGCCATCGGCCGAGGACGCGACGGCGTCCCCGTCGGCGCGGGTGATTCCGCCGTCGCCGCGGGTGCTCTCGTGCTCGTGGTCGTCGTCGCCCGAAGCGAATGCGCGACGCAGGAAATCCCGCAGGCCCATGTCCCCCCTCTCGCCCTGGCGCCCACAATAGGCGCCCCCGACTCGCCCTGACAGACTGGACGGCATCATGTCCTCTGCCCCTTCCTCAGCCGGACCCGCCAGTCCGCCGCGTTCGCGCCCTCCCACGCCCGGCCGCGCGACCTTTGCCGGCTCGGGCCCCGGCACCCCGATGGCGCCGCGGCATCTGGCGGACCTGGACCCTGCCGAGCGGGTGGCCGCCGTGTTGGAGCTGGGTGAGCGCGGGTTCCGCGCCCGGCAACTGGCCGTGCACTACTTCGCCCACCTGGTCACGGATCCCGAGGCGATGACCGACCTGCCCAAGGCGAGCCGCGCCCAGCTGGTGCGGGCGCTGTTGCCGCAGCTCCTGACGCCGGTGCGGACGCTGAGCGCCGACGCGGGCGCGACCCGCAAGCTGGTGTGGCGGCTGCACGACGGCGCGCTGGTGGAGTCGGTGCTGATGCGCTACCCGAGTCGGGTGACGATGTGCATCTCCAGCCAGGCGGGCTGCGGGATGAACTGCCCGTTCTGTGCCACCGGCCAGCAGGGCCTGCTGCGCAACCTGTCCACGGCCGAGATCGTCGAACAGGTCGTGGCCGGTGCGCGCATGCTCCGGGCCGGGGAACTCGGTGGCGGTGGGGGCGGCGCGGCCGACGGGGAGGGCGACACCGCCGCCGCGCTGCGGGTCAGCAATGTCGTCTTCATGGGGATGGGGGAGGCCCTGGCGAACTATCGCCGCTCCGTGGCGGCGATCCGCCGACTCGTCGATCCTGCCCCCGACGGGCTCGGCATGTCCGCTCGCGGGATCACGATGTCCACGGTGGGGCTGGTGCCCGGCATCGACCGGCTCGCCGGCGAGGGCCTGCCGGTGACCTTGGCGCTGTCGCTGCATGCGCCGGACGACGAACTGCGCGACAGCCTGGTCCCGATCAACCTGCGCTATCCGGTCGGCGCGGCGCTGGACGCCGCCCGCCGCTATTTCGAGGCGACCGGACGGCGCGTCAGCATCGAGTACGCCCTGATCCGCGACATCAACGACCAGGCCTGGCGCGCGGACCTGCTTGGCCGGGAACTCACCGCCCGGGGAGCCGGCTGGGTGCACGTGAACCCGATTCCGCTCAACCCGACGCCCGGGTCGGTGTGGACGGCCTCCCGGCCCGGGGTGGCGCAGCAGTTCGTCGAGCGGCTGCGGGCGCAGGGGATCCCGACGACCGTGCGAGACACCCGAGGCAGCGAGATCGACGGGGCGTGCGGTCAGTTGGCGGCGACGACCGCCTGACGGGCGCCGTACGTCCTGCGCCGTACGCCGTACGCCGTACGTCCTGCGCCGTACGCCGTACGTCGTGGGACGTCCGTCGTACGCCGTGGATAGGCTCGGGGCCATGTCGAGCCAGCTGACGCCGCAGGCGGGGATCTTCGCACTGGGGACAACCGCCCACGCCTACCTCGAATTTGACGTCCTCGCCGGGGTTGAGCCGGCCGCGGTCGTGAGCTCGGTCGGGGCGGTCGCCAGGGCCCGGGTCACCGGCCAGGGGTCCTCCGTGGTCATCGGTTTCCGACCCAGCCTGTGGCGGCGGGTGGTGCCGTCGCCGGCTGCCTGTCCGGAGGCCACCGACTTCGCCGAGCCCATCGTCGGGGACGACGGCTTCACCATGCCGGCCACCCAGCACGACGTCTTCGTCTGGATCGCGGCGGGCCGCTATGACACCGTGTTCGACCAGACGGCCGGCGTGGCCGACGCGTTGGCCCCGGTGGCCGTGTTGGCGGAGGAGACCCGGGGCTGGATCTATCAGCACGACCGCGATCTGACCGGTTTCATCGACGGGACGAAAAACCCGCCCCTCGTGGAGGCCACGCAGGTCGCCATCGCCGCGTCGGGCCAGCCGGGCGAGGGCGGCAGCGTGCTGTTGCTGCAGCGGTGGCGGCACGACTGGGCGGCCTGGAGCGAGCTCGGCGTGCCGGGCCAGCAGGACGCCATGGGGCGCACGAAGCCGGACAGCGTCGAGCTCAAGCCGCTGCCGCCGACGTCCCACGTGGCCCGCACCGATCAGGACGAGGTCGGCCAAATCTTTCGGCGTAATACGCCTTATGGCACCGTCTCCGACCACGGCACGGTGTTCGTCGGGTTCTGTCACAGCCAACAGCCGCTGGCGGACATGCTGCACCGGATGGCGGGCATCGGCGGGGAGCCCCGCGACGAGCTCACGCGCTACACGGTGGCGTTGAGCGGGGCCTATTACGTGATCCCCGCCCACGAGCACTTGCCTGTTGCGCCCGACCGCCGCGACGGCACGGACGGCAAGGGCGCATCAGACTGACCTGCCCGCGCGGCGCGACCGCGTCGAACGATCGGTCGTCCGCGCGGTGTTGGACCGTTTCGTGGCAGCCGGCCAGGCGGCCCAGGCGGCCTCGCGTGGCCGGGCGGGGGTTGACCAGCGGCGCTAGGCTGGCCGCCTCCCGAGGCGTCGATGCCGTCGCCACGAACCCACTCCGTCTTCAGGAGGGCGTTGTGACCGCTACCAGTTCCCGCCAGAGCAGTGCCCACGCCCGCACGCCCATCGAGGTCGCTGTCGCCAGCGAACTGCGGCAGATCCTGGGGGAGGCGCAGGTCAAGACCCGGCCCCTGGACCTGGCCCGGATGAGCCACGACGCGAGCCACTTCCTGCTGCGCCCGCAGGCCGTGGTGGTCGCCCGGCACGGCGACGACGTCGCGACCACGCTGAAGGTCGCCGCCCGGCACGGCGTACCGGTCACCTTCCGTTCCGGTGGGACGAGCCTGTCCGGACAGGCCGGCACCGACGGCATCCTCCTGGACACCCGGATGAACTTCCGGGGCATCCAGGTCCTCGACGGTGGGGCCCGGGTGCGCTGTCAACCGGGTGCCACGGTCCGCGCGGTCAATGCGCGGCTGGCGCCCTACCAACGCGCGCTCGGACCGGACCCCGCCTCCGAGGTGGCCTGCACCATCGGCGGTGTGGTCGCGAACAACTCCTCCGGGATGGCCTGCGGGACCACCGCGAACACCTACCGAACGCTGGACGCGCTGCGGTTCGCGCTGCTCAGCGGCACCGTCGTGGACACCGGCGAGCCGGACGCCGATGCCCGGCTCAAGCACGACGAACCGGCGCTGTGGGAGGGCCTGGCGCGGCTGCGGGATCGCATCCGTGGCAACGCCGACTCCGTGCGTCGGATTCGGCACCAGTTCTCGATGAAGAACACGATGGGCTACGGGCTCAACAGCTTTCTCGACCACGACGACCCGGCCCAGATCCTCGCGCACCTGATGGTCGGCTCCGAGGGCACGCTGGGGTTCATCATCGCCGCGACCTTCCGCACCGTGCCGATCTACCCGCACGCCGCCACCGCGCTGCTGGTGTTCGACGAGATCGCGCGCGCGACCGATGCCCTGCCGGCGCTCATCGACGCCGGAGCGCGCACCGCCGAACTCATGGACGCCGCCAGCCTGCGGGTCGCCCAGGCCGGCAGCACCGTCGTTCCGCAGCTCGTCGGCCTGGACGTCCTGGCCCACACGGCGCTCCTCGTGGAGCTGCAGGAGGAACGGCGGGACGAGCTCGACGCACGCCGTGCCGTGGTCGACCCCCTGGTCCGGGACCTCGGGGGCCTGGCCGCCCCGGCCGTTTTCACCACCGACGCCGCCGAGCGGGCCGTGGCCTGGCACGTGCGCAAGGGCCTCTACACCGCGGTCGCGGGGGCCCGGCCGACCGGCACCACCGCGATGCTCGAGGACCTAGTGGTGCCGATGCCCGCCCTCACCGACACGGTGCGCAACCTGGCGGAGCTATGCACCCGCCACGGCTATGCCGAGTCCGTCATTTTCGGCCACGCCCGCGATGCCAATCTGCACTTCATGATCACCGCCGACCTGGCGGAGCCGCGCGAGGTGGACCGCTTCGCCGCCTTCACCGAGGACATGGTCGACCTCGTGCTGACCGCCGACGGGTCGCTGAAGGCCGAGCACGGGACGGGCCGGATCATGGCGCCTTACGTGCGCCGTCAATACGGCGAGGAGCTGTACGCCGTGATGGTGGAGCTCAAGCGGCTCGTGGACCCGGGGATGACCCTCAACCCGGGCGTCATCATCGGCACCGACGACCAGGCCCACCTGAAGAACCTCAAGGTCAGCGCGCCCGTCGGGGTGTCCCCGCAGGAGGCGCCGAATGTCGACAAGTGCGTGGAGTGCGGCTACTGCGAGCCGGTCTGCCCGAGCCGAGACGTGACCACGACGCCACGGCAGCGGATCGCGCTGATGCGGGACATGGCCGCCGCCGGCCCGGCCGAGCGGGCCGCGATCGCGGCGGACTTCGGCTACGACGCCGTCGACACCTGCGCCGTCGACTCGCTGTGCCTGCTCAACTGCCCGGTCGCGATCGACACCGGCAAGCTGATGAAGACCCAGCGCTATGCCCGCCAGCCTGCGGCCGCGCAGGAGGTCGGCCGGCTGCTCGCCGCCAACTGGGATCGGGCCCTGCGCCTGCTCCGCGGGGGGGTGGGCGTCGCGGACGCCGTACCGCCCGCGATCCTGACCGCCGCGACCGGCGCGGCGCGCACCGTCCTGCCCACCGACCTCGTCCCCCTGGTCGGCGACGACCTGCCGGGGCCGGGCCTGACGCGTCGGACGGCGGCGCGGCACGAACCGGGCGACGTCGTCCTGTTCCCGTCCTGCATGGGCGAGCTGTTCGGCCCCGCCGGCGACGGGGCGCACGGGCGGCCGAGCCGGGGCGGCGCGGCGTTCGCGTTCCTGGCCCTGTGCGACCGCGCCGGGGTGGCGGTGACCTTGCCGCGCGGGGTCGAGGGACGCTGCTGCGGCACGGTGTGGCGCAGCAAGGGGCTGCGGACCGGCCTACACGTCATGGCGGTCGACACCGCCCACACCCTGCTGGAGGCCAGCCAGGAGGGTGCCCTGCCCGTGGTCACCGAGGCCAGTTCGTGCAGCCACGGCCTGCACGAACTCGTCGGCGACCTGCGCAGCTTCGGCGAGGATGCCCTCGCCGATCGGCTCGCCCGGGTGCGCACCATGGACGCGGTGCGCTATGTGGCCGACCACGTGCTCGACCGGCTCCCGGTGGGTCGCCCCGTGACGTCGATGGTGGTGCACCCCACATGCTCGGACCGGCACGCCGGCGACCTCGAGGCGATCGTCGCGGTCGCCCACCGCTGCGCGAGCACGGTCGTGGTCCCCACCGATGCCGGCTGCTGCGGGTTCGCCGGCGACCGCGGGATGCTGCACCCCGAGCTGACCGCGTCGGCCACCCGCGCGGAGGCACGCGAGGTGTCGACCCAGCCGGCCGAGGCCTACGTGTCGACGAATCGCACCTGTGAGATCGGGATGACCCGGGCGACCGGGGCGACGTACCGGCACGTCTTGGAGGTGCTGGAGGAGGTCACCCGCTAGGACGCGGCGACCTTGCGGGAGTGGTTGAAGCCGAGCAGCGCCAGCAGGAGCAGCACCGCGCCGCCGACGAACGCCACCACGGAGGCGATCTGGGCGATCATCCCGATGGTGCCGAAGGCGTACGCCGTGAGCAGCATGCTGCGCAGCGCGTCACCCTGGAACAGCGACTGCTTCAGGTCGAGCAGCTTCTTGGCCTCCTCGGCCTTGGCCGGATCCTTGGCGGCGGCGGACTGCGCCGCGGAGACCTCGCTGTAGGTCTTGCCGCCCGAGGACTTGTTCATGTGCGCCAGGATGTAGTGGTCGGCATAGGCCTTGGCCGCCGGACCGTTGTCCAGCGGCTGACCAGCGAAGGGTCGCAGGGCGGCCTTGTCGGCCTCCTTCTCCAGGCTGTCGATGGCGGCCCCTTGGGGCATCGTGATCCGCTGGGCGGAGAGTTGATCGCCGACGGTGCCGTTGGCGAAGTTCGCCGCCCACGCGAGCAGGCCGCCCGCGATGAGCAGCACGATCGCCAGGATGGCGCCGGTGCTGGACAGAAGCGTGTCGAGGGTCTTGCGTGACATGAGCGACTCCTTGGATCCTTCGTCCCGGCCGGGGTGGTGCCGGGATGCGATGCCTCATGCTGCAATCTTCAACTACGGAAGACCCCGGACTTCAGTCCCGACATGCAGTCCGAGTAACCCATGTCACAGGCTCCTCCATCGAATCTGTGCGGACGCACGTCTGACCAGGGCGGGAAATCGGCTGAGTCCGAGGGAGATCGGTCGGCGGGCGCGCCGGCGCCCGGGACAGCGCGGCGGCGAAGTCGTATCCGTCCTGTGTCGCTTTCGTGATCTGTGTCGCAGGGGTGATTTGTGACAATGGGGCGGCGCCGTGGCATGGCCACGAGCCGACCGCCATGGGGCCGTCCGTCGACTGTAGGGGGTCGGCGAAGCCCGCCCCGTGGGTGCAACCGGCAAGCGGTCTCGGCGTGCACAGGGGAAGCGCCGGCGCGGGTTGTAGGGGCCCGCGCCGGCGCGGTCTGTCCGGTTCGTGCGGATCGGGCCGCCTCGAGCGAGTGAACGTCCATCCGTCGCCCGCAGCGACCGTCCGCCGAAGCGACGATCCTCGGGAGCAGATTCGTGGCACACATCACACGACGCCCGTCGTCCACTCCGACATCATTCGTCCATGACTACCGGCGCTTATGCACAGATCCATTCCTCCAGTGCATCCGACCCGGCCGCCTTCTGGAGCAAGGCCGCCGAGGTCGTCGACTGGATCAAGAAGCCCACCATAGTTCTCGACGATTCCCGCCCCCCGTTCTATCGGTGGTTCGCCGATGGCACGCTGAATACCTGCTACAACGCCCTCGACCGGCACGTCATCAATGGTCGTGGCGACCAGGTGGCGGTCTACTACGAGAGCCCGGTCACCGGGAACTCGGCGCAATACAGCTACGCCCAGCTCCTGGAGAAGGTCGCCAAGTTCGCCGGCGTCCTGACCTCGCTGGGTGTCACCAAGGGCGACCGGGTGGTCATCTACATGCCCATGGTTCCCGAGGCGATGATCGCGATGCTGGCCTGTGCTCGCATCGGCGCCATCCACTCGGTCGTTTTCGGCGGGTTCGCCCCGGCCGAGTTGGCGGCTCGGATCGAGGATGCGACGCCGAAGGTCATCGTCGCGGCCAGCTGCGGCATCGAGCCGAACCGGGTCATCCCGTACAAGCCGTTCCTGGACCAGGCCGTCGAGCGCAGCACGCACAAGCCGGATCACGTCGTGATGCTGCAGCGCGAGCAGCTGCCGGCCGAGATGGGCGAGCGGGACCTCGACTTCACGGAGCTGATGGCCAGCGACGCGATCGAGCCCGCCGAGTGCGTCGAGGTGGCGGCCACGGATCCGCTGTACATCCTCTACACCTCCGGGACCACCGGGAAGCCGAAGGGCATCGTGCGCGACAACGGTGGCCACGCCGTCGCGATGGCCTGGTCGCTGCCCAACCTGTACGGCGTGGGCGCGGGCGAGACCTTCTGGGCCGCCAGCGACGTCGGCTGGGTGGTCGGGCACAGCTACATCGTCTACTCGCCCCTGCTGGCGGGCGCGACCACGGTGATGTTCGAGGGCAAGCCGGTCGGCACCCCCGACGCCGCCGCCTTCTGGCGCGTCATCGAGAAGTGCAAGGTCGCCTCGCTGTTCACGGCGCCCACCGCGTTCCGGGCCATCAAGAAGGAAGACCCCAACGCCGAGTTGCTCAAGGGCCATGACATCAGCTCGATGCGTCGGCTCTTCCTGGCCGGCGAGCGGCTCGACCCCGACACCTACCACTGGGCGCGGGAGATCCTCGGCGTCCCGGTCATCGACAACTGGTGGCAGACGGAGACCGGCTGGCCGATCGCGACGAACCCGGTAGGTGTCGAGGAACTGCCGGTGAAGCCCGGCTCGCCGTCGGTGCCCACGCCGGGCTACGACGTACAGGTTCTGGACGAGAAGGGTGAGCAGGTCCCCGCGGGCACCGAGGGTTCCATCGCCATCAAGTTGCCCATGCCGCCCGGCACGCTGCCCACCCTGTGGCAGGACGACGCCCGCTATGTCAGCAGCTACCTCTCGGCGTACGAGGGCTACTACCTCACCGGCGACGGCGGCTACATCGACGAGGACGGCTACGTCTACGTCATGGGGCGCACCGACGACGTCCTCAACGTGGCTGGCCACCGGCTGTCCACCGGGGCCATCGAGGCGGCGTTGGCGGGGCACCCCCAGGTCGCCGAGTGTGCGGTCATCGGTGTCGCGGACCAGATGAAGGGGCAGGTGCCGCGGGCCTTCGTCGTGGTCAAGTCGGGCGTCGACGTCGGCGACCCGGCCGTTGCCGACAAGCTCAAGTCCGAGCTGGTCCAGCGCGTGCGTGACGAGGTCGGCGCGGTCGCCGCCCTGAAGATGGTCGACGTGGTGATGGCGCTGCCGAAGACCCGCTCCGGCAAGATCCTGCGCAAGACGATGCGGCAGATCGCGGACGGGCAGGAGGCTCAGGTGCCGAGCACGATCGAGGACGCCAGCGTGCTCGACCGGCTGCGCCCGGTGCTCCGCCCGGGTCAAGGCAGCGTGGAGTGACTTTTGGAGCGCTGAGTTCCATGCAGTGAGTCACTCGGCCGCGGTGCGTGGGCGCGGCGGCTGAGGAGGAGGGGAAGGGCCGGTACGACGAGTCGTCGTACCGGCCCTTCGCCTGTGTCCGGCGGGGCGTCGGTGCCCAAACTAGATTGGCGCGCCAACTAGATAGACATCCTGACTAGATGGCCGTACGATCTAGTCATGGTTTCGCTACGGCTCTCGCGGCAACACCCGACGGAGCCCACGGAGCCCACGGAGCCGAGGAAGCCCCTGGAGCCCACGGAGGTCGCAGAGGTCGAGCCGTGGCCCGCCGAGTGGCTGCGGGGCGCCCTGGAGGTCTGTGTTCTCGGCGTCCTGGATCGCGGCCCGACCTACGGCTATGCCATCGCCGCGGCCCTGGAGGACGCGGGGCTCGGTGTGGTCAAGGGCGGCACGCTCTATCCGTTGCTGGGCCGTCTCGAGGCCGCCGGGCTGGTGGACGTCGAGTGGCGCGCGGGGGAGTCGGGGCCGGGCCGCAAGTATTACGCGCTCAACGCGGCCGGGCAGGACATGCTGGCTCGTCGGAGCGCGCAATGGCAGGAATTCACGACGGTGACCCGCCGCCTGAGCGCGCAACAACAACCCTCTGAAGAGCCGGCGCGGGAGCGACCGGTGAACCGGTGAGCCCACTGCTTCCCAAAATCTCGCGGAAAGGACCCGACATGATGACCAGCCTTCGGCGCCAGATGAGCCAGGACTATCCGAACCTCGACCCGACCTGGGCCGAAGAGATGATGATCTGCCTGCGGGTCCGCGAGGTCAGCGGCGCCCGGATCGGGGAGATCCTCGCCGAGGCCGACGCCCACTGCGAGCAGGCCGGCGCGCCGGCCAGCCAGGTCTTCGGCCCGGCCGGCGACTACGCCGCCAGCCTGGATTTCCCCGGGCAGCAGCGCAGTAAGGAGCGCGTCACACCCTCGACGCTGGCGGGACTCGCGGCCTCGCTGGTCGGTGCCGGCGTCACGACATGGGCAGGCACGGCGCTGATCGAGGGGCAGCGGGTGCAGATCCGGGTGGCGGAGGTGCTGGTGACCGTCCTGGTGCTGACGCTGGCCTGGGTGGCGTACCGGCGGCTGGACTGGATTCTGCGGCACATCGGGTGGGCCAGCGCCGCCTTCGGTCTACAGCTCGCGGCCAGTCTCGCACTGTTCCTCTGGGGCGGTCCGATGCTCGCCCACGTGCCGGCGGGTCTGACCTTTGCCGCGGGCCTGGTGCTCCTGCTCGGGCCGGCCCTCGCGCAGACGCCCCGCGCGCTGACCGCCGCGCCCGATGACGTCGTGCGGCCCGAAGCGCACCGCCGGCGGAGCGCTCGCGCCATCGCGCTGGCCACGGCGTGGTTTCTCCCCGTGATCATCCTCGGGATGCTGGCCGCCCAGTGGCTGGTCGCCCCTGGTCGGTGAGTCGCCCGGCGGACTCCTCCGTCCCGGTCCGCCGGTGACTGGCCGTCCGCGAGAAGACCTCAGCCCTGCCCGGACTTCTTCGCCCGGGCCTCGGCGATCTTCGCCTCGCGCTCGGCGTGCAGCTTGCGGGTCGGGTCCTCCGAACCCAACTGCGCGGGTCCGAAGAAGGTCATCGCGATCTTGCGCAGTCGCCAGCCGATTCGGTAGCCCAGGCTCAGTCCGTCGCTGCTCATCTGTGGTCCCATCCGTCGGTCGCGGCGACCTGGCCGGCCGCAGTGCTGCTTTCGATCGGGCGCGGGTGGCCGAGCAGAAGTGTTCGGACGTTCACGCGCTTGTCCAAGGATACCCCCGGGGGCACCACTGCCGCGCCTGCTGCTCGGTGTGCTCGTCCACACCCTCGCCCCGCCGAGGGATTGTCCACAGCTTCCCGCGGCGAGCATCCGAGCTACCGGTCGGGCCTGGTGTCCTGGCGCTCGACGCCGACCGTCCCGGCCGGCGAGAAGGAGAACGGGTCATGGTGTCGGCACGGGTGGACACATCGGTCATCGGGACCGCGGCGCGGCGGGTGGCGAGCTCCGGCCGCGACTGCGCGGGCGGCGTAGTCCAGGTCAGCGCCGGGCTGGGGCAGATGGCGGGCGGCGTCGGCGACGGCGCGCTGGCCTCCGCCGCCCGGTCGGCGGTCGGTCAGTGGGCTCGGAGCGTGGCGATCTGTGCGGGCGCGGCCGAGGCGGTGGGCCTGGCCCTCGAGGTCGCCGAATCGCAGTACGACGCCGCCGAGCGGACCGCCACGGCGTCGTTCGCCCGGTCGGCATGAAGGCCGTCCTGGGCTCGCCCGAGCTGATCCGGGGCGGCGCGACCCGGCTGGCCGAGGTGAGCGACCAACTGAGCCGCAGCGCCACCACCCTCGGGTTGGCCCCCGGCGCCACGGCCGGTGGCTGGGCCGGGCCGGCGGCGGTCGCGTTCGACGGTGCGGCCGAGGGCGCGGCCACGGCCTGCCGCAGCAGTGCGGAGCGGCTCGCCGAGATCGCCGAGGCGAGCCGACGGTACGCCGACCGCCTGCAGGCCACCCAGGAGGAGCTGGCGACCCTGGCGCGTCGTGAGGCGGAGCTCGGCGCGCAGGAGCTGGCGCTGCGGGTCAAGGCCGCCGCCGTCCGCCCGGCGGAGCAGGTCGCCGCCCTGGTGCCGGGCGCGGATCTCGACCTGGGCGGACGCGCCGCCGCGGCCCAGATCGAGGAGATGGGCGCCCAGCGGGCCCGCGTCAGCGCGGCGGCGCAGGAGGCGGCCCGCCGGCACGATCTCGACAAGGCCGCCTTCGAGGCCGCCCTGACCGCGCCCCCACCGGTGACCTCCGGCTGGCCCATCGTCGGCATCGCCACCCCTGACGGCGCCACACTGAGCGAGCTGAAAAAGCGCAAGAAGGTGGTTGCGCAGGCCCGCGCGACCACGAACGCGTTCCGGGCGCGGGCCACGATCGAACGCATCGAGCGGCTGCCGGAACTGCCTGATCGCGCGACCGCGAAGGAACTGGCCGCGGCCAAGAAATCCCTCGACTCCGCCGCGAAGACCTTCACCGGCGAGAAGGCGGCGCCCCTGACTCGGGGTGGCGTCGCGCAATCGTCGGCTCTGGTCAAGGGCGCGCTGGGACGCGTCAACCTGGCCATGACCGCGAAGGAGGGCGTCCTCGACGCTTGGAACGGCGACCCGGATCACCCCGGATTCCGGGATGTCACGACGCGCGTGGCTGGGGCGGGCGGTGCCATCGGTGCCGGGATGCTGCTGGTGTCGGCCACCAATCCCGTGGGGATGACTCTGGTCACGGCGTATGGCGCCTACAAGGCCGGGACGTGGATCTACGACCACCGGGAGGACATCAAGCGCGTCGCCACGCAGGCCTGGCAGCGGGTCGCGCCGGCCGTCGAGGCGGCCAAGGAGGCGGTGACCGAGCGGGTCGAGGCAGCGAAGGAGGCGGTGACCGAGCGGGTCGAAACGGCCAAGGAGGCGGTCTCCGGTGCCCTGAGCGAGGCCGGGAACGCCGCCCGGGAGAAGGCGAACGAGGTTCGCGAGGGTCTGGCGGCCGGGTTCTCCCGGCTCGTGCAGGCCCCGAGGTTCGGGTGGTGAGCAAGGCGCGGTCGGAGGGTGTCGGCGCGGCGGCCACGACGTCGGCGACCGTGCGGGAGCTGCTCGACCTGACCGATGAGGAACTCCTCGCCGTGGACGGCCCGGATCAGGGCGTCGTGTCGCTGCCCTATCTGGACCGCATCGACGACGAGGACGCCCGGGAGATGGCCCGGTCGACGGCGCTGCGCGTCCTGTTCGCCCGGGGGCTGCTGCGCTTCTCGCGGGCCGCCGTTGACGCGGCGGGCCGCGCCCCGGCGCCGGGGGAGCGCACGGTCGAGGTGGCGGCCGACCTGGCCGACATCCTCGCGATCCGGCGCGCTCCTGAGGGGCTGCTGGCTGCCCAGCGGCTGGCCGGCGCGCCGTCCGGACCCGAGGCCCTCATGCGCTACGTGCACCGCTCGGGTGACCTGGTGCTGATCGAGGACGTGTCGAGTTCCGGGATCCACCGCTTCGCCACGGCCGAGATCGAGGCGCTACCGGAGCTGATGCAGACCTTCCTCCAGGCCGCCCCCGATCCGACTCCGGGCGCCGCGGGCGAAGACTCGAGCTGGCCGCCCGAGGTGGTCCCGCACCGGGATGGGGCGGCCCTGCTGGCGGGGGTGCACATCATCGCCGAGATCGTGGTCCGCCTCGACGACACGCCCGTTTCGCACACCCACACGGCGTACGTCTATCCGCACGTCGCCTACCTCGGCCCCGCCCCCCTGTCCGATCCGCGGGCCGCGCGGCTCGCTCGGCGCGACCCGGCCGGGCTCGGGGAGTGGGCCGCCGCCCTGCTCACCGGACCGCAGCGGGGTAGGCGAGAATCGAGCGCGTGAGCACCCCACGCGAGGTCGTCGTCCTCGGTTCGACCGGCTCGATCGGCACCCAGGCGCTCGACGTCATCGGGCGCAACCCCGATCGGTTCCGCGTCGTCGCCCTCGCCGCCGGGGGCGGCAACCTCGACCTGCTTGCGCGCCAGGCCGTCGCCTTCGAGGTGCCCCTGATCGGCGTCGCCCAGGGCAGCCACGACGTGGTCGCCGCGGCGATCGCCGCGATGGCCCGGGAGGCCGGAATGGAGCACTACGCGCCGGAACTCGTCGTCGGGGACGGGGCGGCCACCGACCTGGCGGGGGCGGCCTGCGATGTCGTGCTCAACGGCATCACCGGCTCGATCGGGCTGCTGCCCACGCTGGCGGCACTGCGCGCCGGAACCACGCTGGCCCTGGCGAACAAGGAATCGCTCATCGTCGGGGGTCCGGTGGTCAAGGCGCAGGCCCGGCCCGACCAGATCGTTCCGGTGGACTCCGAGCACTCCGCGCTGGCGCAGTGCCTGCGGGGCGGGCGGGCACAGGAGGTACGACGCCTGGTGGTCACCGCCTCGGGGGGCCCGTTCCGGGGCCGGTCCAGGGCGGAGCTGTACGACGTCACGCCCGAGCAGGCGCTGGCGCACCCCACCTGGGACATGGGCCGCGTCGTCACGACGAACTCCGCCACCCTGGTCAACAAGGGGCTCGAGGTCATCGAGGCGCACCTGCTCTTCGACATCGGCTTCGAATCGATCGAGGTCGTCGTGCATCCGCAGTCGATCGTGCACTCGATGGTCGAGTTCACCGACGGTTCGACGCTGGCGCAAGCGAGCCCGCCGTCCATGCTGATCCCCATCGCGCTGGGGCTGGGCTGGCCCGACCGGGTGCCGGACGCCGCGCCGGCCTGCGACTGGACGCAGGCCCAGTCCTGGGACTTCGAGCCGCTGGACACCGAGGCCTTTCCCGCGGTGGGGTTGGCGCGCCAGTGCGGTGCCGCGGGCGGCACTTTCCCGGCGGTCTATAACGCGGCGAACGAGGTCTGTGTCGATGCCTTCCACGCCGGGGCGATCCGATTCCCCGAGATCGTCGACGTGATCGACGCCGTCGTGGCGCAGTGGGCCGATGCGTCTGAGTCCGCTGTCGGCACCGGGAGTGAATCGGGCACCCTTGACGTTGACCAGGTGCTGTCCGCGGATGCCTGGGCCCGGCGGCGGGCCCACGAGGTCGTCGCGGGGACCCGCCCGCCCACGCCGTAGGAAGGGGCCATCGCCCGTGCTCATGTATGTCCTCGGGGTGCTCGTCATCGCCCTCGGCATCGGCGCGTCCATCGCGTTGCACGAGGTGGGCCACCTCGTCCCGGCCAAACGGTTCGGCGTCAAGTGCCCTCAGTACATGATCGGATTCGGGCCGACGCTGTGGCGGCGACGGGTCGGCGAGACGGAATACGGCATCAAGGCCATCCCGCTCGGCGGCTACGTCAAGATGATCGGGATGTTCCCGCCCAAGCCGGGCGATCCCGCCGGCACGGTGCCCCGGTCCAGCACCGGACGCTGGTCGGCCATGATCGACGACGCGCGGACCCAGTCCCTGGAGGAGGTCGGCCCGGCCGATCAGCACCGCGTCTTCTACCGGCTCTCGACCCCGCGCAAGCTGGCCGTGATGCTCGGCGGACCGCTCATGAATCTGCTGATCGCCACGCTGCTCATCACGGGCATCGTCACGCTGTACGGCCGGCAGGTGGAGGCCGACGGGGCACGCATCGGCACGGTGGTCCAATGCGTGCGGCCGGTGACGACGACCGGCACCGAGGCCAGTGCCTGCACCGCCGCGGACCGCCCGTCGCCCGCCGCCGCCGCCGGACTGCGACCCGAGGACGTCATCGTCGAGATCGCAGGCGCCCCGGTGCGCCAGGCGAGCGACGTCTCGCGGCTGGTGCGTCCCAACGCCGGCAAGACCATCCCGATCGTCGTGGATCGCGGGGGCGAGCGGGTTGCGTTGAGCATCACCCCGATCGCGAACCAGGTGCCCGAGCTGGCCCCGGACGGTACGCCGCAGCGGGCCGCCGACGGTGCCTTCGTCATGACGACCGCGGGCTACATCGGCACCTCGACCGGCCAGAACACGGTGCTTCAGCGGCAGAGCATCACCGCCGTGCCGGCCATCGTGGGCGACGGCGTCGCGCAGACGGCCGGCGTCGTGCTGCGGCTCCCGGAGAAGATCGTCGCGGTCGGGCAGGCGGCCTTCGGGGCCGGGGAGCGGCCCGTGGACAGCCCGATGTCGGTGGTCGGCGTGGGCCGGGTGGCCGGCGACACCGCGAGCACGATGACCTTCATGGGGGTCCGGCTCGCCGGCCCGGGCGATCTGGCGGTGATCCTGCTGATGCTGCTGGCCAGCCTCAACATCGCGCTGTTCGTGTTCAACCTGATCCCGCTCATGCCGCTCGACGGAGGGCACGTCGCCGGGGCCTTGTGGGAGGGGCTGCGGCGTACGGTCGCCCGGGTCCGCGGGGCTCCCGACCCCGGATACGTGGACGTCGCCAAGGGGCTGCCGATCGCGTACGCCGTCGCGACGCTGCTGATCGGCATGTCGGTGCTGCTCATCTACGCGGATCTGGTCAAGCCCATCCGACTCTGAGCGGTCCGCCCGGGCACGGATCATCAACGCCGCCCCCGGCCAGCGCGCTGCCAGTTTTCGCTGGAATACTGACCGGCATGACTGTTGAGCTGGGTATGCCCACCGCGCCGGCCACGCCGCTGGCGCCCCGTCGACCCTCGCGCAAGATCCGCGTCGGGTCGGTCGAGGTGGGCGGCGACGCACCGGTGTCCGTGCAGTCGATGACCACGACGCTGACGTCGGATGTGAACGCCACCCTGCAGCAGATCGCCGAGTTGACCGCCGCCGGTTGTGACATCGTGCGGGTCGCCTGCCCGAGCCAGGACGACGCCGACGCCCTCGCCGCGATCGCCACGCACAGTCAGATCCCGGTCATCGCCGACATCCACTTCCAGCCCAAGTACGTTTTCGCGGCCATCGAGGCCGGGTGCGCGGCGGTGCGGGTCAACCCCGGCAACATCCGCGAATTCGACGACAAGGTGAAGGAGATCGCGCAGGCGGCCAAGGACCACGGCACCTCCCTGCGCATCGGCGTCAACGCGGGAAGCCTGGACAAGCGGCTCTACGCGAAATACGGCGGGCCGACGCCGCAAGCCCTGGTCGAGTCCGCGGTGTGGGAGGCGGGGCTGTTCGAGGAGCACGACTTCCACGACTTCAAGATCTCGGTGAAGCACCACGACGTGGTGACGATGATCCGGGCCTACGAACTGCTCGCGGCCAAGGGCGACTGGCCGTTGCACCTCGGCGTCACCGAGGCCGGGCCGGCGTTCCAGGGCACCATCAAGTCCTCCATCGCCTTCGGGCACCTGCTGGCCAAGGGGATCGGCGACACCATTCGGGTCTCCCTGTCGGCGCCGCCGGTCGAGGAGGTCAAGGTCGGCAACCAGATCCTGCAGTCGCTCGGGTTGAAGCCGCGCAAGCTGGAAATCGTGTCGTGCCCGAGCTGCGGCCGCGCCCAAGTCGACGTCTACACCCTCGCCGAGCAGGTCACCGCGGGTCTGGAGGGCATGACGGTGCCGCTGCGGGTCGCCGTGATGGGGTGCGTCGTGAACGGTCCGGGCGAGGCCCGCGAGGCCGACCTCGGGGTCGCCTCCGGCAACGGCAAGGGCCAGATCTTCGTGCGCGGTGAGGTGGTCAAGACCGTGCCCGAGAGCGAGATCGTCGAGACGCTCATCGAGGAGGCGATGCGCCTCGCCGAGGAGATGGGCGTCGACGGCGAGGCCGGGGGCCCTGCGGAGGGAGCCGAGGCCGGTGTCCGCGCCACCACCGGCCCCACGGTGACGGTCGGGTGACGCGCCCCCCGCGATCCCGGGGGCGAGCGTGAACCCATTCGTCGGACGCGGCGTCCGGGCCGTGGGCGAGGCCGACCGGGCGGCGGCACTCGACCTGTGCGCCCGGGACCCGCTCGCGAACTGCTATGTGGCCGCCAGGATCGCCGAGGTCGACCTGGATCGGTCTCGCTCGTTGCTGGGTCACTATCGGGGCGGGCGACTCGAGGCCCTGTGCTGGGCGACGGCGAATGTCATCCCGGTCGAGTGCGGGCCGGATGCGGCGCGCGCCTTCGCCGAACGGTTGCGCCGGCAACAACACCAGTTCTCCTCGATCTTCGGGCCCGCGCTGCAGGTGGCCCTGCTCTGGGAAGACCTCTCGCAGGTCTGGCGTCGGCCGCTGGAAGTGCGGGCCCGGCAGCCCCTGCTGGCCATCGGCCCCCACGATGCGATCGGGGTGCGGGCGGACCTCCGGGTCCGGGCGGCCGAACCCGGCGAGCTGGATCAGCTGGTGCCCGCGGCATCCGCCATGTTCACCGAGGAGATCGGCTACCCGCCGTACGGCGATCGCGGCAGCGAGATCGGTTATCGCAATGGGGTCCGCGGGTTGATCGCGCGACAGCGGGCCTACGTGCTCATCGACGAGGGCCGCATCCTGTTCAAGGCCGACCTGGGCTCGGTCGGGGTCGGCGCCGGCCAGATTCAGGGTGTCTGGGTGGACCCGGCGTATCGCGGCCAGGGACTGGCCGCCCCGGCGATGGCGCGCGCCGTCGAACTGGCCCGCCGCGAGGTCGACTGGGTCAGCCTCTACGTCAACGACTACAACACCGCGGCGCTGCGCACCTATCGACGGGTCGGCTTCACCGAGGTCGGCCTGTTCGCGACCATCCTGTTCTGAGCCAACCCCGCTGGGCGCGGCAGGGGGTCCGCTCAGAATCCTGGCGCGCAGCCGGACCAGCCGGCTACGGCGCCCCCCTGCCCGGGGTCGGCGCCGGTGCCCAGCAGCCGCCTCGACAGCGCCTCGGCGTCGGACAGCAACTGCTCGGTGGCCTCGGCCAGGTGGGCATCGCCCGGTTCCGCACCGGTCAACGTCGCCGCGAGCACCGACCGGCGCACGAGTTCCTTCGCGAAGGCGGCCGGCGTCCCCTCGGTACGCCGCGCGACGTCGTCCACCACGGCCGCGGAGAAGGCCCCTGGCGGGGCGTACAGGTCGAGCAGGCGGCGCCGTCCATCGAGGTCCGGCAGCGGGATCTCCACGGCGAGATCAACCCGGCCCGGGCGCTGACTCAGCGCCCGTTCCAAGGCTTCCACCCGGTTGGTGGTCAGCAGGAAGGTCACGTCCGCGTCGGCGGCCAGGCCGTCCATCGCGTCGAGCACCTCGAACAGCAGCGGCTTGGCGCCCGGGTGCATCCCGCGGTCCTCGGCGACCAGGTCGCAGTCCTCGAGCACCACGATGGCCGGCTGCAAAGCCCGGGCCAGCTGGGTGGCGAACCCGACGAACCGCAGGCTCATCCCCGCCAGCAGCACCACGGTGTGCCGCGGGGTGGCGCCGAGCAGGTAGCGCACGGTGTGGGTCTTGCCGGTGCCGGGCGGGCCGTAGAGCAGCACCCCCCGCTTGAGGTGCTGGCCGTATCCCCGCAGGGCCGCGCTGCGCTCCGCCACGCCGATCACGTGATCGGCGACCCGGTCCAGCGTGCCCTCGGGCAGGATCACGTCGGCGCTGGTCAGGTCGGGCCGTTCGTGGAAGGTCAGCCCCTCTACGGAGGGTTCGAAGCCCGAGGCGGTCAGGCCCACGATCTGGCCGCGCACCACGCTGAGGTCCAGGGCCAGCCGGCGCAGTTCGTCCAGCAGCGGCGCGACGACCGCGGGATCGGCGGCGATGACCTCGACCGCGCCCATGTTCTGTCCGTACCGCGGGCTGGCCCGGCGCTGCAGCACGGCCACCGGGCTGTCGTCGTACCGGAACAGCCGCACGCCGAAGGCGACCACCGCGCGCTCCTGGTCCGGCCCGACGGCGAGGTTCTGGTAGTCGACCTGGCCGATCGGCACGCCGGAGCTGCCGAACAGCGATCGCGCGACGAGGTCGCCGAGGGAGTGGTGGTAGCGCCTGTCCCCACCGCCGACGCCGACGACCCGCGCCTGCGGGTCCCGGTCGGCCAGCGCGGCCAGGGCGATGTCGATGTCCACGAAGCGGTGCCCGGGCACCTCCTCGCGGGTCACGGCAAGTTCGGCCGCGTTCGTGCCCAGGTGTTCGCCCAGGACGGCGGCCAGGGTGGGGCCGCCGTGCGCCGCCGGCAGCTGCTGAACCACGTCGAGCAGCTCGCGCAGTCCTTGCAGCAGCCGGGTCGCGGTGTCGGGACCCGCGGTGTCGGGACCCGCGGTGTCGGGACTCGCGGTGTCGGGACCGATGGCCCGCGGTACGGCGTCGCGGCTGGTCATGATGCTGCCTCCTGAAAAGCGTTGATGAGCTCCCACATCGGTCTGCCCAGTTCCACCTGGGACAGCAGGATCGCGATCGTCCCGGTCTGGGGGTCCACGAAGAAGTCGGTGCCCTGGCCGCCCGACCAGCCGAATCGCCCCTCGTGCGGGGGCTCGGTCCGCACGCACACCCCGTATCCCCAGCCGGTGCCCGCCCAGAATCCGGGAAAGAAGCTCTCGGGGGTCTTCGCCTCGGGCGCCACCTGGTCGCTGGTCATCGCGCGCACCGAATCCTGCGACAGCCACGGCGTACCGTCGGGACGTCGCCCGCCGTCGCGCAGCATGACCGCGAACCGGTGCACGTCGGCCAGGGTCGAGACCAGCTCGTTGTGGGCGACGTCGATCGCGGGCTCGCCGACCCAGATCCCGCCGCCCGCGGCCGGCTCGGTCTCGACCAGTCCGTCGTCGTCGCCGTGCCGATAGGCGGGCGGCAGCCGGTGGGCCTGCTCGGTCGGCACCCAGAAGCCGGTGTCCACCATCCCCAGCGGGCCGAAGACGTCGGCCGCCAGGTGCTCCTGCAGCCGCATGCCCACGACCCGGCTCAGCAGGATCCCCAGGATCGCGAACGAGTGGTGGTAGCGGAAGCCGCGACCCGGCTGGTGGGCCAGCGGCAGCCCGGCCAGCCGCCCCAGCCAGTCCGCGGCGTCGATCGTCACCGGGTCGGGCCCCGCCTCGACCCCGGCAGCCCGCAACGCCTGCGCGTACGGGGTCGCCCCGCTCGCGTCCATGCCATAGCCCGACCCACAGACCAGCAGGTCGCGGACCTGGATCGGCCGATCCGCGGGCACGACGTCGTCCAGGTCGGCGTCATAGCCGCGCAGCACCTGTCGGTCGGCGAGCTCGGGCAGCCACCGCTGCACGGGATCGTCCAGCGCAAGGCGGCCGGCCTGCACGAGCCGCAAGGTCGCCGCCGCCGTGATCGGCTTGGTCATCGACTGGATCCGGACGATGGCCGTGTCATCAGCCGGTGGGCCGCCCGGCGCCCACGAGCCCACGGCGTACCGGTCCACCGCCCCGCCCCGGTCCACCAGCGCCACCGCGCCCGGCATCACCCGGTCCGCGACGGCGCGCTCCAGCATTGTCCGCACGTCCCCCGACATGTCCTGCGTCCTCTCCTCGACGGTTCGCGGTTCCAGCCTGCCATCGGGCACCGACATCGCAGAGCGGAGCGCGTCGTGCGGGCCGCGGGTGTCGATAATCTTGGGGGCGCGGTGGGCCCTGGCCGAACCGCCCTCGCCCGTGTCGCTCCCGTTCGAAAGGTCCGCCGTGTCCACCTTGCCCGAGATCCTGACCAGCTCCGTGGGCCGACCCGCCGCGGTGCGGGCCCTCGCCGACGTCGTCGAGGACGAGGTCCGCCGCAAGTCCGGCGTCGGGGGAATGGCCCTCAAGGCGGGCTTCGCGGCGGCGGCCAAGATGCGCCCCGACCTGGTCCCGCACGCGATCGACAAGATGCTGCCGGAGTTCGCCGAGCGTCTCGACCCGTACTGGCAGCAGCGCGGTGAGCAGCCCTTCGGCGCCTACCTGCAGGGGCACAGCGAGCCGGTGTCCGATGCCCTGCTCGGCGTGACCGACGCGCGCCTGCAGAACCCGAACCACGCGGCGCTGGCCAAGATCTACGCGGCGTTGCGGCCCAAGGCCCGCTCCCAGGTCGCCGAGTCGCTGCCCCGGCTGGGCGCCGCGATCGAGTCTCTGGCTCGCTGACGGCGGGGGCCGCGGGGGATGAAATAGCCGGTACGGCGGGTGCCAGGTGGGCCGATATCCTGTGCGGGCACCCGAGCACGACGTACGGCGTGCGACGCGCGACCTTCGAGGAGAACCGGTGACCGTCCTGCGCATGTCCAGCCTGTTCCTGCGGACCCTGCGCGAGGACCCGGCCGACGCCGAGCTGCCCGGGCACCGCCTGCTGGTCCGGGCCGGTTACATCCGCCGCGCGGCCCCCGGCGTCTATTCCTGGCTGCCGCTGGGGCTGCGCGTCCTGCGCAAGGTCGAGGTCGTCGTCCGCGAGGAGATGGACGCGATCGGGGCCCAGGAGTTGCTGTTCCCCGCGCTGCTGCCCCGTGAGCCGTATGAGGCGACCGGCCGCTGGACCGACTACGGCGACAACCTGTTCCGGCTGACCGACCGCAAGCACGCCGACATGTTGCTGGGCCCGACCCACGAGGAGATGTTCACCCTCGCCGTCAAGGACCTGTATTCCTCCTACAAGGACCTGCCGCTGGCGCTCTACCAGATCCAGACGAAATACCGGGACGAGGCGCGTCCGCGGGCCGGGCTGCTGCGGGGCCGGGAGTTCGTGATGAAGGACTCCTACAGCTTCGACGTCTCCGACGCCGGGCTGCAGGCCAGCTATGACGCGCACCGCGCGGCCTATATCCGCATCTTCGACCGGCTCGGCTTCGACTACGTGATCGTCCAGGCCATGTCCGGGGCGATGGGCGGCTCGGCCAGCGAGGAGTTCCTCGCCATCGACCCCAACGGCGAGGACACCTTCGTGCGCTGCGACGCCAGCGGTTATGCGGCGAACGTCGAGGCCGTCGTCGTCCCGCAGGCGCCGCCGGTCGAGGCCGAGGTCGTCGCGGCGACTCCGGCCGCGGTCGAGGTCGACACCCCCGACACCCCGACGATCGACACGCTCGTGGCGGTGCTCAACGAGCGGCATCCCCGCCACGACGGCCGGCCGTGGACCGCCGCGGACACCCTGAAGAACGTCGTGCTGATGCTGAAGGCGGGGGACGGAACCCGTACGCCGTTGGTGGTGGGCCTGCCCGGGGACCGGCAGGTGGACGAGAAGCGGCTGGAGGCGCAGGTCGCGCCCGAGGAACTCGACGACTTCACCGAGGCGGACTTCGCGGCCTGGCCGGGGCTGGTCCGCGGCTACATCGGCCCGGCGGCGCTGGGCCCCAACTCGGGGCTGGCGCAGGAGGACCCGCGGCGCGTCCGCTACCTGCTGGACCCCTCGGTCGCCGAGGGCTCGGCGTGGGCGACCGGCGCGAACACGCCCGGCGTGCACGTCGTCAATCTGGTGCACGGCCGCGACTTCTCTGCCGACGGCATCATCCAGGCCGCCGAGGTGCGCGACGGCGACCCGAGCCCGGACGGCGCGGGGGAGTTGCGCACGGCACGCGGCATCGAAATGGGTCACATCTTCCAGCTCGGCCGCAAGTACGCCGACGCGCTCGGTCTCAAGGTGCTCGACGAGCACGGCAAGTTGGTCACGGTGACGATGGGGTCGTACGGGATCGGGGTGTCCCGGGCCGTGGCCGCGGTGGCCGAGGGGACCCTGGACGAGCTGGGCCTGTGCTGGCCGCGGGCGCTGGCACCGGCGGACGTGCACGTCGTGGCCACCGGCAAGGACGCGGCGGTGTTCGAGAAGGCCGGCGAGCTGGTCGCGGCGATGGCCGCGCAGGGGCTCGACGTGCTGTTCGACGACCGGGTCAAGGTCAGTCCTGGCGTGAAGTTCAAGGACGCGGAGCTGATTGGCGTGCCGACGATCGTGGTGGTCGGCAAGGGTCTGGAGGCGAACCCGCCGGTGGCCGAGATCAAGGACCGCCGCTCCGGGCAGCGCCGCGAGGTCGCCGTCGACGCGCTGGTGAACGAGGTGCTTGCAGAAGTTCGCGGCGGCTGAGTCCGCGATGAGGGCGGCGTACGTCCCCTTCCCGGCCCTCGCGGACTGGGTGGGTTCGTTCGACGGTTCGCTGGTCGACGAGTTCGCCGCGCAGCTGGAGTCGGCTCGGCGGGAGTACGGCGACGCCGCGGCCGCCCGGGCGACCGAGGTGGCGACGCGGTACGCCGCGATCGACACGGGCGCCATCGAAGGCCTGTACACGACTAACCGCGGATTCACCCGCACCATCGCGCAGAGGTCGGTCAACTGGGAGGCGACGCTCGCCGCCCACCCTGAGGCCGAGCATCACATCCGGGACGCACTCGCGGGCTACGAGTTCGTGCTCGATGCCGTCACCGGGCGGGTTCCGATCACGCAGTCCTGGATCCGGCAACTGCACGAGGTGTTGTGCGCCTCCCAGGAGAGCTACACCGTGTACGTCGAGGACACGCCCGCCGAGATGGCGCGCCTGGTGTCGGAGCTGGGGTCCGACGCGTTCGCCGCTGCACACCCGGTCGTGCAAGCCGCCTATGCGCACTACGCCTTCGTGTGCGTTCACCCGTTCGCGGACGGGAACGGGCGGGTGGCGCGGGCGCTGGCCTCGGTATTCCTGTACCGCCGTCCCGGCATCCCGTTGGTGATCTTCGCCGACCAGACCCCCGCCTATCTCGATGCACTGTCGGCCGCCGATGCTGGGCGGCCCGAGGCGTTCGTGTCCTTCGTCGAGCAGCGCGCCATCGACACGGTCAACCTGGTGCTTGCCGAGGTCCCATCGGCCATGCCTACGGGCGACGATCTCCATCGAGCCCTGCGTGAGGACCCGGCGACCTTCTCGTTGCCGCCGAGGCGGGACCGGCAGGCCCGGCAGACCCGTGCGGTGTTGGCCACGGTGGTGGCTGCTCAGCTCGCCGAACTCGCGCTGCCGGCAGGAATCACGGCGGGATACGACGATTCGGGAGCCCGTGATGACAATTCTTGCCGGCTCTGACACAACACTGGACAAGCTGCCTGTTTGGCTGCGGGATGTGTTTCCCACGGTGTCGCAGGCGTTCGAGCTGAGGTTGCGGGCATGGGTCCGGGGGCGTCTGGAGGATCTCAAGCGGGAGCTCGCCGCGCGGATCCGGGAGCAGCGCGCCGACGAGGAGGGCTGAGCACACGGCGTACCGTCGCACGGCGCGGCATTGAGGGTTACCAGATCCAGGGCCGGTGAGCTCACAGAAGTTCGAGCAAGGTGACAAGGATGATGACGAGCCCGATGATCACCGCGCCGCTGGCCACCTGGGTGTGCGCCAGCCGCCACAGGTCCGCGGCATCCACCCGGGCCCGGGACGGTGCCAGGACCAGCCGGTCGACGGCCCGGCGGTAGGCGACCGCCGAGGCGAGGACGCAGGTGACCATGATCGCGCCCGCGGGAGCGAGGAAGTCGCCGAGCGCCAGGACGAAGCCCAGGGTCAGGGCCAGATGCGTGCGCATCCACAGCACGTCGTACCCGTATCGATGCTCGAGGATGGCCGCCGCCGCCGGCGGTGGTGTCGACGCGACGCGCATAGCGGGGCCCCTCTCCCGGGGCCGCGAACCCTGGGGCCAGGCCCCGTCGTCGATGTGCCGCTGCGGATTGCGCAGCAGACATGGCGTCCTATCCCTTCGACGCGCGGGCCGGGGATGGGGTTCCCGGACGCTGGGTTCGGGGCTGCTGGTGGCTGGCCGGGTCGGCCGGGTCGGCAGGATCCCGGTCCGCGGTGCGCGCGGCGGCGACGACCGCATCGGTGAGCCGGTCCAGCCAGGCGCTGTCGAGCTTCCACCGGTGCCAATACAGCCGCCGTACGACGGGGGCCAGGCCGGGCACCTCGACCAGACCATGCCCGGCCGGCAGCTGTGCCGCGGGCAGCATGCCCCAGCCCAGGCCCGCCAGCACGGCGGCCACGAAGGCCTGGCTGTTGGGGATCCGCGGACCGGGCACCGCCTCGGTGACCCCGGCGGCCCGCAACGCCCGGTCCTGCAGATCGTCCTTCGCGTCGTAGCGCACCGGCGGGAGCGTGCGCAGGTCCGCCCCGTGGCGGCCGGTCGCGGCGGCAAGGAGGTCGGCCCGCGCGTACGGCCGGTAGGTCATCGTCGTCAGCGCCTGCCGCCGGCAACCGTGCACCGGCGCCGGATCGGCGGAGACGGCGCCCAGGACCACCCCGTCCCGCAGGAGTCCCGCCGTGTGTTCTTCGTCCTCGACGTGCAGCGCGAGCCGTACGCCGGGCCAGGCGGCGGCCTGATCGAAGACGGCGGGGAACCAGGTCGCGAGTGAGTCGGCGTTCACCGCCACGGGCAGTTCCACCCCGCCGGCGGGGCCGCCGCTGGTTCCGTCGGCCGCCGCGAGTTCGGCGCGCAATTCCGCCTCCAGCAGCGCGGCCTGTCGGGCGTGCCGGAGCACCACCGTCCCCGCGGGGGTGAGCCGGCACGGCGTACCGCGTCTGATCAGCACCTGCCCGAGCGCCCGCTCCAGCGCCTTGACCCGCTGGCTGATCGCCGAGGTCGTGACGTTGAGGCGCTGCCCGGCGCGGTCGAAGCTCCCGGTGTCCGCCACGGCCGCAACGGTGGCGAGCTGGTCAGCACTGATGAAGCTCATCTTCACAGCCTAGAGAATCTCTCGATTGGCTTAAGACCCCAGGCCATCTAGCGTGGCGGGCATGGCGGCTTATGTGACGGGATTGTCCACCGGACTCGCGTTGATCGTGGCGATCGGCGCCCAGAACGCCTATGTGCTGCGCCAGGGCATCCGCCGAGAACACGTCGGCCTGATCGTCGCGATCTGTGCCGTCTCGGACGTGCTGCTGATCGCCGTGGGCACCCTCGGGATCGGGGCCCTCGTGACTCGCGCGCCCGCGCTGCTGGAGGTGCTTCGCTGGGGCGGGGTGGCCTACCTGGTGTGGTTCGCGGCGACCGCGCTCCGGTCGGCCGCCGGTGGCGGGAGCCTGGCCGCCGCGGCGGGGTCCGAGCGGGTCTCGGCGCGGCGGGCGGGGCTGCTGGCGGCCTCCCTGACCTATCTCAACCCGCACGTCTACCTCGACACCGTCGTCATGGTCGGCAACCTCGCCAACCAGCAGGGCGCCCTGCGGTGGGCGTTCGCGGGCGGCGCGGGGACGGCGTCCATCGGCTGGTTCACGGGGCTCGGATACGGCGCCCGCGCGCTCGCTCCGGTGCTGGACCGGCCCGCCACCTGGCGGGTGGTGGACGTCGGCGTCGGACTGGTGATGCTCGCGGTGGCCGCGCGGCTGGCGCTGGGCGGCTGAGCGGGGGCCGCCGTGCCGGATCGGTCGCTGAGCAGCGCTTCTGCCGGGCAGGATGGCCCCATGCGCATCGACCTCAACGCCGACGTGGGGGAGTCCTTCGCCCGCTGGACGCTCGGCGACGACGCCGGCCTGGCCCCCGTGTTGTCCAGCATGAACGTCGCCTGTGGCTTCCACGCGGGCGATCCCGCCGTGATGACCAGCACCGTCCGGCTCGCTCGCGAGCACGGCATCGCGATCGGCGCCCACGTCTCCTACCGCGACCTGGCCGGCTTTGGCCGCCGTTTCATCGACGCCGATCCGGCCGAGCTGCGCGCCGAAGTGCGCTACCAGGTCGGCGCGCTGACCGCGATCGCCGCGGCCGAGGGTGCCGCTGTCACCTACTGCAAGCCGCACGGCGCCCTCTACAACACGATCGTCGAACACGAGCAGCAGGCCGCCGCCGTGGTCGAGGCGCTCGTCGGCCTGGCCGAGCACGGCCAGACGCTCACGCTGCTCGGGTTGCCCGGCTCGCTGCCGCTGCGGTTGGCCTCGGCGGCCGGGCTGCCCACCGCCGCCGAGGCGTTCGTCGACCGGGCGTACCAGGCCGACGGCACGCTGGTGTCCCGCTCCCGGGACGGCGCGGTGCTGCACGATCCCGACGTGGTCGCCGCGCGCGCCGTACGGATGGTGACCGACGGGGTCGTCGAGGCCGTCGACGGCACGCTCGTGCGCCTGCGCCCCGCGTCGCTGTGCGTGCACGGCGACAGCCCCGGCGCGGTCGCCATGGCGCGGGCCGTCCGGGCCGCCCTCGACGCCGCGGGAGTCACGGTCGGCCCGTTCACGCCGGCACCGGCCGCGGCGGCGTGATGCGCGTCCTGCCCTGCGGCGCCGACGCCGTCCTGCTCGAATTCGCCGACGGCGCCGAGGCGCTCGCCTACCGGGCCGGTCTGGCGGCCGCGCCGCTCGCGGATGTCGTCGAGGTCGTGCCGGGCGCCCGGACCGTGCTGCTGCGCGGCCGGGACGCGACGGCGATGCCCGGCGTGATCGTCGCCGCGCGGGCCGTGCAGCCGCGGGCCGCCACCGCGTCGGCCGCCGGCGAGGTGCGGGTGCCGGTGACGTACGACGGGGCGGACCTGGCCGAGGTTGCCGGCCTGCTGGGGTGCAGCCCCGAGGCCCTCGTGGCCCGGCACACCGAGCTGACGTGGACCGTCGCGTTCTGCGGATTCTCTCCCGGATTCGCGTACCTGACCTGCCCGGACGCCGGCTGGATGGTGCCGCGGCGACAGTCCCCGCGCACTCGAGTGCCGGCCGGGTCGGTGGGGCTGGCGGGGGAGTACTGCGGCTGCTATCCGACCCCCAGCCCCGGCGGCTGGCAGCTCATCGGCCGCACCGACGCCCGCCTGTGGGACTCGGCGGCCGACCCGCCGGCGCTGCTCGCTCCGGGGACCCGGGTCCGGTTCGTCGCGACGCCGGCGGTGGCGCGATGAGCCTGCGCGTCATCGCCCCCGGGGCGCGGACGCTCATCGAGGACCTGGGTCGTCCCGGGCTGGCGGCGTTGGGGGTCAGCCCGTCGGGCGCGGCGGACGGTGGCGCGCACCGGCTGGCCAACCGGTTGCTCGGCAACCCCGAGAGCGCGGCGACCCTGGAGGTGCTCGCCGGGGGCCTGGTCCTGGAGGCGCAGGCGGCGACGGTCGTGGCGGTCACCGGCGCCCCGGTCGGCGTGCGCATCGGTGGGATCCCGGCGCCGTTCGCCGCGCCGGTGTTCGTGGGCGCGGGCCAGCGCCTCGAGCTGGCCCGTCCGGAGGCGGGGGTGCGCTCGTACGTCGCGGTCCTGGGCGGCATCGACGTCGAGCCGGTGCTCGGCAGCCGGTCCTCGGACACCATCGCGGGGCTGGGCCCGGCACCCCTGGCCGCGGGCGATGTGCTGCGCTGCTGCCCGGCGTTGATCTCGGCGGTCGACACCCATCTGCCGGGGTTCGCCCTCGGCCCGGCGGGGGAATCGGCGGCGGACCTGGCCGGCGCGCTGTTCCAGGCGCCGCTGTGGGGACAGGTGCGGCTGACCGGGACCTGGGGGCCGCGGGCGGACTGGTTCACCCCGGCCGCCCGGGCGTTGCTGACCGCGACGGCCTGGGATGTCGGCCCGGACAGCGACCGGGTCGGGGTGCGTTGCCAGGGCCCCCGCCTGGATCGCTCGGTCGAGGGCGAACTCGCCAGCGAGGCCACCGTCCGCGGCAGCGTCCAGGTGCCGCCCTCGGGCCAACCGGTCATCTTCCTGGCCGACCACCCCACGACCGGCGGTTATCCCGTGATCGCGGTCCTCGACGGTTCTGCGGTGGACCGCGTGGCCCAGCTCCGGCCCGGCGACGTCGTACGGTTCGACATCCGCCCCCCGGCATACCCCTGCGACCTGTCGCTGCACTGGCCAGACGAATAGGGCTCAGCGACCGCCCCGCCCTATGGGGCGCGCCGTGGTGGGCCGGTGCGGGTCCGCTGGGGTGCCGCCTGAGCCTGCGAGCCTGTGGGCGCGGCTGTGGGTGCAGAAGTCGTCGTGGGAGGAGCAGGTTTCGCGCCCATGCATGCGCCCACACCACACCCCACCACCTCTACCCTGGCCACCCCACCCCGGCCACCCCTACTCCGGCCCCACCAAGCCCCACCTCCTGCTCGCGGGTCTGGGTCAGAGCGCCAGACGGTCCCCGGCGACCCAGACCGCGGCAATGTCGGCCGGGGTGCCCAACGCGAACAGCTTGGCGAGCGCATCCTCGGCCGACTCGGCGTGCCGCAGCCCGACCTCGAAGGTCGATCCCTCCTGCGGGCGCCACCAGACGGCGTCGAACTCCCGCCCCACCTCGAAGTCGCCGGTACGCGCAGCCAGTCCCAGTGCGTCGGCTCCCGCCGCCGTGGCCAGCCGCAGCAGGTCGGCCGCGGTCAGCTCGCGGCGCCGCTCCGCGGGGGTGAGGCGCTGCGCGAAGTACGCCTGCAACCCCTCCTTGGCCAGGGAGAATCCCGTCCCGCCGCCGACGTCCGAGCCGAGCGCGATCCGCACCCCGGCCGCCTCGTGGGCCAGGAACGGGAACAGACCGCTGCCGAGCGCCGCGTTGCTGGTCGGGCAGTGCGCGACGGCGGAGCCCGCGTCGGCCTGGGCGGCCAGTTCGCGGGGCAGGGGATGTACGTCGTGCGCCAGCACGGTCCGGGCCCCGAGCAGGCCGTGGTCCGCGTAGACCCCGACATAGTCGGCGCAGGAGGGGAAGGCCGCGGCCACCCCCGCGATCTCCGCCTCGTTCTCGTTGACGTGGCTGGTGACGAAGGCGCCGGGCACCGACGAGGCCAGCTCCGCGCAGGACGCCAGCAGCTCACTCGAGCAGGAGAACGCGAAGCGTGGCGTCACGGCGTACCGCAGTCGTCCCACCCCGTGCGACGCCCGCGCCAACTCGGCCCCCTCGGCCAGCGCCCGGTCCGGCGTCGTGAGCAGGTCGGGCCGCAGCGCGCGGTCCGAGACGACCAGCCCGGCGGTGATCCGGAGCCCGGAACCGGCGGCGGCCGAGAAGAACTCCGTCATCGCGCCGGCGAAGTGGCTGCCGAAAACCAGGGCCGAGGTCGTGCCGGCCCGGGCGAGCCCGGCGAGGAAGTCGGTGGCGACGCCGAGCGCGTACGTCGGGTCGGCGAGCCGCGCTTCCTCCGGGAGCGCGCACTGGTCCAGCCACTCCAGCAGCGGGCGGCCCAGGCCGCCGATGACGCGGACCTGCGGGTAGTGCACGTGGGTGTCGATGAACCCCGGCAACAGCAGTCCGGGGCGGCAGTCGATCACCTCCTCGCCGGGATGTGCCGCGAGCAGGGCGGCGGCCGGCCCCCGGGCTGCGATGACGCCGTTGCGTACGAGCAGGGCGCCGTCGGACTCGACGCGCAAGGTGGTGGGGACGGCGAAGGACGCGCCCCCGGACTCGCCGCACGGCGTGTCCAGGAGCGCGCCCCGGAAGATCGACACGATCAGTCTCCGATGGCCGACTCGCGGGACCGCTCGGTGGCGTCGGCGATGGCTTCCTCGCTCGTGTGCTGCCGGCCGCCGGTGTGGTGGAAGACCAGGTTGAGCAGGATCGCGCAGAGGCTGCCGAGAGTGATGCCGGAGCCGAAGATGATCTCGGCCCAGCTCGGGACGACCTTGGCGATGTTGGGCTGGACCGTCACGAGCAGGGCCAGGGCCAGCGATGTCGCCACGATGACGATGTTGCGATCGTCCTTGAAGTCGACCCGGGTCAGGGTCTGGATGCCGACCACGGCGACCGTGGCGAACATCGCCAGCGCCGCGCCGCCGAGGACGTGGTGCGGGATCCCCGCGACGATGGCGCCGGCCTTGGGCAGCAGGCCCAGGATGATCATGATGGCGCCGGCGCTGGCCACGACCCAGCGGGACTTCACGCGGGTCAGCCGGACCAGGCCGACGTTCTCGGCGAAGCAGGTGTAGGGGAAGCTGTTGAGCACGCCGCCGAGCGTGGTGGCCAGGCCGTCGGCGCGCAGCGCGCGGGCGATGTCCTCGGACCCGATCTCCTTGTCGACGATCTCGCCGGTGGCGAAGACGTCGCCGGTGGTCTCCACTGCGGTGATGAGCATGACGACGATCATCGAGACGACCGCGGCGAAGGCGAACTTGGGGATGCCGAAGTAGAACGGTGTCGTGACGCCGACCCAGGACGCGCTGCCGACCGAGTCGAAGTGGGCGTCTCCGAGAGCCCAGGCCACCAGGGTGCCGCCGACCAGGCCGAGCAGCACCGCGATGGTGCCGAGGAAGCCGCGGAAGAAGCGCTGCAGGAAGACGATGAAGAACAGCGTGCCGACGGCGTAGAGGATGCTGCGGACGGCGATCTGGTCGGCGGGGACGCCGATCTGCACGAAGTTCCGGTTGGGGTCCGGGGCGGCCATGATCGCGTCGTTCGCGGCGACCGGCAGCAGCGCGACACCGATGATGGTGATGACGCTGCCGGTGACGACCGGCGGGAAGAAGCGGATCATCTTGGCGAAGTACGGCGCGATGAAGAAGGTCGTCAAGCCAGCGACGATGACCGAACCGTAGATGTAGGGCAGCGACTCGCGGCCGCCGCCTTGCGACAGGCCGATCGCGATCATCGGCGAGACCGCCGTGAACGTCACGCCCTGCAGCAGTGGCAGCTTCACGCCGACCTTCCAGAAGCCCACCGACTGGATGATCGAGGCGATGCCACAGGTCAGCAGGTCGGCGTTGATCAGGTGGATCAGCGTCTCGGTGTCCAGCCCGATGGCGCTGGCCAGCAGGATCGGGACGATGACGGCGCCGGCATAGAAGGCCAGGACGTGTTGCAGGCCGTAAATGGCCAGTTTCGGGGCGGGCAGGACCTCGTCGACGGGGTGGACGCCCTGGGAGCCGGCGACTGGCGCGGGCTGAGCGACTGTGCTCATGGTGTGCCTTCCAGGATGAGTTATTCCCCAAACTTTGGCCGTTGTTTACCCTGCCCCGCCAGGGACCAAAGTCAGGGTGGGCACGCCGCGGGGGCGATCCCCGATCAGGATCGCCCCCAGGGCGTGCCGCGTCGAGGCGACACTCGGTAACCGCTCAGCGGGCTCGCAGGAACTCCGCGGCCTTGCGCGCCAGGTGCTCCCCGGTCAGCTCGAAGGCCTCCAGCAGTTCGCGGGGGCTGCCGGTCTCGCCGTACCGGTCTTCGACGCCGAGTCGCTTGACCGGCATCGGCGCCTTCTCGCCGAGCAACTCGGCGACGGCGCCGCCGAGGCCACCGGCGATCTGACCCTCTTCGGCGGTGACGACGCAGCCGGTCTTGCGGGCGCTGGCCAGGATCGTCTCCTCATCCAGCGGCTTGACCGTCGGGACGTGCACCATCTCGGCCGAGATGCCCTGGTCGGCGAGGATCTCCGCGGCAACGAGCAGCTCGTACGTCATGGTGCCGGTGCCGATCAGGGTCACGTCGGTGCCCTCCCGCAGCACGTACGCCGTGCCGATCTCGAACGGCGAGTCGGGCGTGGAGAAGACCGGCGTCTTGTCGCGCGCCAGCCGCAGATAGCACGCGCTGGGGTGGGCGGCCATCGCGATGGTGGCCCGCTCGGCCTCCAGGGCGTCGCCGGGGCAGATGACGACCATGCCCGGCATGATCCGCATCAGGCCGATGTCCTCCAGCATCTGGTGGGTGGCGCCGTCCTGGCCGGTGATCAGGCCGGCGTGGCTGCCGACCGTCTTGACCGGCATCTCGTTGAGGCAGCTGGTCGTCTTGATCTGCTCCCAGCAGCGGCCGGGGGAGAAGGCGGCGTAGCTGGAGGTGAACGGGATCCGACCGTTGCGCGCCATGCCTGCGGCCGCGGTGGCCAGGTTCTGCTCGGCGATGCCGACCTCGACGAAGCGGTCCCCGAACTCCTTCTTGAACAGCGACATCTGGGTGGAGTCGGTCAAGTCAGCGCACAGCGCCATGACGCGCTCGTCGCGCCGGCCCGCCTCCAGCAGGCCGCGCCCGAAGCCCATCCGGATCGGCTCGGTCTCGATGTCGGCGCTGCCCAGCTTGGGGTTGAGCGGGAAGGAGGTTCCCTGCGAAGCCTGGACGTCGGTGCTCATGACAGGGACTCCTTCTCGGCGGCCTTGTAGTCGAATCCGGCGGCCGCAGCGCTACGGCCGGCCAGCCACTCCTGGTTCTGCAGCACCGACGGCGGCTTGCCGTGCCAGCCGAAGTCGTATTCCATGAAGTCCACGCCCTTGCCGGGAATGGTGTTGGCGATGATCATGCTGGGCCGGTCCACCACCGAACGGGCCTCTTCGTAGGCGTTGATCAGCGCGGGCAGCGAGTGGCCGTTGACCTCCAGCACGTGCCAGCCGAAGGTGCGCCACTTGCCGGCCAGGTCGCCCAGCGGCATGACGTCCTCGGTGCCGCCGTCGATCTGGATGAAGTTGCGGTCGATGATGCTGATCAGCTGGCCGAGCTTGTATTTCGCGGCGAACATGGCCGCTTCCCAGACGTTGCCCTCGTTGACCTCACCGTCGCCCTGCAGCACGTAGACGAACCGGTGCGGGTTGTTGTCCAGGTATTTCAAGGTGTAGGCGTAGCCGGCGCCCTGCGACAGGCCCTCACCGAGCGGCCCGGAGGTGGACTCGATGCCCGGCAGCGCCTTGCGCTCGGGGTGGCCCTGCAGCCGGGTGCCGTATTTGCGCAGCGTGTGCAGCTCTTCCTTGGGGAAATAGCCGGAGTGCGCGAGCGCGGCGTACAGGATCGGCGCGGTGTGGCCGTGGCTCAGGAAGACCACGTCCCGCTCGTCCCAGTCCGGGTTCTTCGGGTCGTGCTTGAGGGAGTTGAAGTAGAGCGCCGTCAGCATCTCGGCCATCCCCAGTGGGCCGGCCGAGTGCCCACTCCCGGCGGCGGCCAGCATGTCCATCACCGACTCGCGCAGCTCCGCGGCGATCCGCTCCAGGTTGTCATAATCAGGCTTGTTCTTGGTCGTCATGTCGTCCTCGGCGGTGAGTGAGGAGTGCGGGTGGGTTCGCCCGCATCGACACCACTCTACCTTTCGGTACAGTGACGGCTCAATGAGTCTGTGTAAATATGGGCAAAGTTGCCAGTAGTTGTCTGCAAGTTCCGTCGGGATGGGGCGTGCCCGGACCGTCGCCGGCCGGGCCAGGCGCGGCCATTAGGGTGTGCCGGTGGACGAGGTCTCGCTGCTCACCGTCATCATCCTGATCGGGGCGGCCTTCCTGGCCGGCTATGTGGACGCGGTGGTCGGCGGGGGAGGCCTCATCCAGCTGCCGGCGTTCGTGGTGGCCTTCCCATACGCCATCCCCGTCCAGCTGCTCGCCACCAACAAGCTCGCCTCCGTCTGCGGCACCGCGGTCAGCTCGGGTACCTATCTGCGCCGCGTGAAACCCGACCTGCGCACCGCGTGGCCGTTGGTCGCCGGCGCCTTCGTCGGGTCGGCCGCCGGGGCATTCCTCGCCTCGCACATCCCGCGGGAGGCGTTCAACCCGTTGATCCTGGCGGTCCTCATCGGCGTGGGCGCCTACGCCCTGCTGCGGCCCGCACTCGGGCAGGTCGAGATGCTGCGCCACACCGGCCGCCGGCACACCGCTTGGGCCGCGCTGATCGGGCTCGGCGTCGGGATCTGGGACGGGGCGCTGGGTCCCGGCACCGGTTCGTTCTTCGTGTTCCTGCTCGTCGGGGTGCTGGGTTTCGCGTTCCTGCAGGGCACGGCGCTGGCCAAGCTCGCCAACCTGGCGACCAACCTGGCCGCGCTGGTCGTCTTCGTCGGCGCGGGCGCGGTGGTCTGGAAGATCGGCATCCCGATGGGCGCGGCCAACGCCCTGGGCGGCTACCTCGGCGCCCGCACCGCAGTCTCCCGTGGCCACGGCTTCATCCGAGCGGTCTTCATCGTCGTGGTCTCGGCGTTCATCGTGAAGATCGGGTACGACGTGCTGCACCAGGTCGGGCTGCTCTGACGTCGGTCGAGCTACGGGCGCAGAGCTTCGGGGGAGACTAGCCACCATGCGGCGTACGGCGGCAGCCACACCCGTCCGTCCGGACCGGGCCGCACCTCTTGGCCGGTGAGCGCGTCGAGCGCCGGGTCCAGGCCGAGCGTGGCCAGCCGGGCGCCCGAGTGGAACCGCCAGTCCGGCGTCACGTTGTAGAGCTGCAGCATCGTGCCCAGCTCGTGCGTGCGCCGCACCGGCAACACGCCGGGGTCGTGCACCTCGTCCACGACGACCGGGGTGCCGGCGTGCAGATGCGGCAGGCCCCGGCGTACTTCCGCGAGATGCACCAGGTCGGTGAAGGCGCACCCCTCGGTGGTGGACCGATCGTGCCGCCGCGTCAGCCGGTCGGCGTCGAGGCGGGGCCGGCCCGCCCAGCGGTTGTCGTCCGCGTGACCGGGTTCGGCGGCCCAGTGCGGATCGTTGGGGGTGGCCAGCTCGTCGCCGCTCCAGATCACCGGGATGCCGCCCCAGCCGAAGATGATCGCGTGCGCCAGCCGCAGCGCCCTGATGTCCAGCTCGGCGGCGGGGATGTCGTTCCACACCTCGTCGTTCTCCAGGCCGATGAGGCTCGCCGCCGTGCCGCTGATGCGCCGGTCGTCGGTCGCCGGATTGTGCTGGAACACCAGGCCACGCGCGCGGGAGGCCGGAAAGTTCCCCGAGTACCAGTCGGACAGGAACCGCCGGTGGGTCGCCCCGTTCCACCCGATCGCCGCGCAGTCCTCGTCCGAGATCGCCCAGCCGATGTCGTCATGGCAGCGCAGGTAGGTGATCCAGGCGGTCGCGCTCGGCAGAGCCGGCAGCCGGCCGAGCGCGCGGGCGGCCAGCCGGGCGTCCTTGGTGGCGAGCGCCGACCAGATCTGCACCATGAGGCTGTTGTGGTAGGCCAGCTCGCTGACCTTGCCGGCCCACCGGCCCTGCCCGAGATAGGCCATCAACTTCTCCGGCGCCACGATCGCCTCGGCCTTGAACGCCGTGGCAGGAGCGACGATCCGGGTGACCCCCCGCAGGATCTGGGTCAGCGAATGCACCTCCGGCTGGCCCTGGCAGTCGGTTCCCATGCGCTTCCACAAGAAGGCGATCGCGTCCAGCCGCAACACCTCGACACCGGCGTTGGCCAGGTCGAGGATGATCTGCGCGAACTCGACCAGCACATCCGGATTGGCCCAGTTCAGGTCCCACTGAAAGGTGTTGAACGTGGTCCAGACCCAGGCCGCCAGCTCCGGATCCCAGGTGAAATTCCCGGGAGCGAAGTCGGGGAACACCTCGGGAAGGGTGGCCTCGTAGGCATCCGGCAGCTCCCGGTCGGGGTAGGTGTGGAAGTAGGCCCGATAGCGTGCCTCGCCCGCCCGGGCCCGTTGCGCCCAGTCGTGCTCGCGCGCCACGTGGTTGAGCACCAAGTCGAGGACCAGGCTGATGCCGCGCCCGCGCAGCGCGGCGGTGACCTCGCACAGATCGTCCATCGTGCCCAGATCGGGCCGGATCGAGCCGTAGTCGGCCACGGCGTAGCCGCCGTCGTTGTCCCCCTCCCGCGGCCGCAACAGGGGCATCAGGTGCAGATACGTGACGCCCAATTCGGCCAGATAGTCGAGGCGGCCGTGAATGCCGGCGAGCGTGCCGGCGAATCGTTCGGTATAGGCGGCATAGCCGACCATCGACTCGTTGGCGAGCCGGTCCGGGAGCAGCAGCCGCTCGTAGTCGAGGGCCCGCAACTCCTGGGGCCGCCGGGCGTGCGCGGCGCGGGCCAGGGCCTCCAACCGTACTGCGAGCGTCGCCGCAGCAGGTTCGTCGTACACCTCCCGCAATCCGCTGACCACGTCCGGCCACCACCGGCGGAATCGGGCTTCGAACTGCGCTGCAACGTCCTCGGCCGACATGGGCTCTATGGTGCCGGATCCGGGCTCACAGGAAGGCCACAGCCGCCGCAGATGGGACGGACGGAGTCGTGGCCGAATCTAGGGACATGACCTCGACGACCATCGACGCACCAGGATCGGGGCCCACGATGCCGCGCCACACCGGCACCGCGGCGGCCCGGCCCGGGCTTCCCCTGGGACCAGCGCTGCCCCCGCCGGCGGTGCCGCACTGGTGGGCCGCGGCCGCCGGCGCGCTGACCTGGGCCAGCCTGCTGGTGGTGGCCGGCCTGTGGCTGACGAACGGCGGCGTCACCGACGTCACCGGAATCGCCGACGCGTGGACCTCCCTGGGTCGCCTCACCGGCCTCCTCGCGGCAGACCTGCTCCTGATCCAGGTGCTGCTGATGGCGCGCATCCCCTTCGTGGAGAAGGCCTTCGGGCAGGATCAGCTGGCCGCCGTGCACCGCACCGTCGGGTTCGGCTCCGTCGCCCTGTTGCTCGCGCACGTGCTGATGATCATCGTCGGCTACTCCGGAGCCACGCTGGGGGCGCTGTGGCCGACCACCACGCAGATGGTCCTGACGATGCCGGCCATGATCCTTGCGCTGGTGGGCACCGTCTTCCTGCTCCTCGTGGTCGTGACGTCGATCCGGGCCGCCCGGGCGAAGCTGCGCTACGAGTCCTGGCACCTGATGCACCTCTACGCCTACCTCGGGTGCTTCCTTGCCCTGCCGCACCAGCTCTGGACCGGCAAGGACTTTCTGAGCTCCCCGCTCGCTACGGCGTACTGGTGGACCCTATGGGGCGCCGCCGTCGCCGCCGTGCTGACCTATCGCGTGGGTCTGCCGCTGCTGCGCAACCGTCGGCACCGCCTGGTCGTCGCCGACGTCGCGCCCGCGGGCGGCAATGTCACCACCGTCACCATCACCGGACGCGACCTGCATCGGTTGCCCGCCGCCGGGGGCCAGTTCTTCCAGTGGCGCTTCCTGGACGGCCCGGGCTGGACCCGCGCCCATCCCTACAGCGTCTCGGCCGCTCCCGATGGCCACCGACTGCAGATCAGCGTCGCCGCCGTCGGCGACGGCACCCGCCGCCTGGCGACGATGCGCCCGGGCACGCCGGTGCTCATCGAGGGCCCCTACGGCCGACTGCACGAGGGCGTCCGCACCCGGCAGCGGGTGCTCCTGCTCGCCGCCGGCATCGGGGTCGCCCCGCTGAAGGCGTTGCTGGAGTCGTTGCACGCCGGGCCCGGCGACGTCACCCTCATCTACCGCGTCTCCGACGTGGACAGTGCGCCGCTGCTGGCCGAGGTCGAGGCGTCGGCCGCCGCCCGCGGAGCCCGCCTGGTCCTGCTCGACGGGCACCGCCCCACCGACCGGCCGTCCTGGCTGCCCGCCACCTGGGCGCACCTGTCCGATGCGGCCGCGCTGCGGCACCTGGTGCCGGACGTGGCCGACCACGACGTGTTCGTCTGCGGCGGGGCCGCGTGGATGGCCACCGCCGAGGCCGCGAGCCTGGCCTGCGGCGTACCGGCCGAGCGCGTCCACGCCGAGCGCTTCAGCTACTGATCCGCGGGCCAGGCTCCGCCGGGTCGCACACCACCGAGTTGCGCAGCGTCGCGCCTGTCTCCGAGAACCGCCGAGAACCGCCGAGAATCGCCGAGAAAGGCACCACCGTGACCACCCCGCAGCCCTCCCATTGGAACCCCGCGGCGGCCGACGAGCCGAGCCACCTGCGCCGCAACGTCCTGCTCGGGATGAGCACGCTGTCCGTCGTCGTGCTGGCGATGGGCTACCACACCAGCCTCGACGCGCAGAGCGCCGCGACAACGGCCACCAGCTCCACGACGGCCTCGACGAGCGGCGGCCGCGCGACCGGCACGGCCGCGCAAGGCTCCACCGGCACGGCCGCGAACGGGTCCGGGTCGAGCGGCGCCTCGGCCGGGACGGTGGCCACGCTGCAGGACGGGACCTACACCGGCACGTCGGTGAGCACGCGGTGGGGCCCCGTGCAGGTGCGGATCGTCGTCTCCGGCGGCAAGATCACCAGCTCCCAGGCCGTGGTCTATCCGCAGGAGAACAACCGCGACGTGCAGATCAACTCGCGGGCGGTCCCGACGTACAACGCCGAGGTCGTGCAGGCCCAGTCCGCCCAGATCGACGCGATCTCCGGCGCCACCGTCACGTGGCAGGGATACACCGGTTCGCTGCAGTCCGCCCTCGACCAGGCCCGGGCGTGAGGTCGCGACCCATGACCGCCGGTCCCGCTGACCTGCCCACCTTCGCTCCGGTCGCGCAGGTCGCCCAGGTCGCGCAGGTCGCCCAGGTGGCGGCCGAGCCCTCGCCGTACGTCGTGGCGCACGTCGAGCATCTGATGGGGATGCCAATCAGCATCCAGGTGCGCGGGCCGCAGGCGCGCTCGGACCAGGTCAGCGCCGCCGTGCGGGCCGCATTCGCCGATCTGGCCTGGGTCGATGCGACCTTCAGCACATGGAAGCCGGCCAGCGAGCTGTCCCGGCTGCGCCGCGGCGAACTCGCCCTGGACGACTGCTGCCCAGAAATGACGCAGGTCATCGACCTGTGCGAGCACTACCGGGAAGCCACCGGAGGGGCGTTCACGCACATCCTCCCCGACGAGGCGAGCGGCCGCTGGTTGCTCGACCCGACCGGGCTCGTCAAGGGCTGGGCCCTCGCCCGCGCGGCGGCCCTGCTGGACCGGTCCGCGCAGCGGCCCGAGCTGGCCGGCCACGCCTACTGCCTCAACGCCGGCGGTGACATCGCGGTCGGCGGCCGGGACGCCTCCCCGGGCGGCCAGCGGCCCTGGCGGCTCGCGATCGAGAACCCTGACGTGGCGGGCGAGATCGCCCAGGTGGTGGAGCTGGTCGACGGCGGCCTGGCCACGTCGGGATGTGCCGCCCGGGGCGCGCACCTGGTGGACCCGGCGACCGGCGAGCGGCTCCACCGGCGGGGCTCGGTCAGCGTGGTCGCACCGGACATCGTGGCCGCCGACGTCTGGGCGACGGCCCTGTTCGTCGGCCCGGCCGAGCTGGAGTCCCGCGTCGCAGGGCTCGAGGGCTGGCAGGTCATCCGCCTGTGAGGGGAGAATGCGGCCGTGCCGAATCCGATGCTCGACTACTGCCTCGCCAAACCCGGCGCCTGGCCTGACGAACCCTGGGACGGTGACGTCGTCGCCAAGGTGGGCGCCAAGATCTTCTGTTTCCTCGGCGCCGACTCCGTGACCGTCAAGTGCGGCAAGGGTCGCGACGAGGCCGACGAGTGGCTGGCCCGCTATCCGGCCGAGGCGTCGGTGTCGCCGTACATCGGACGGCATGGCTGGAACGTGCTGCGGCTCGACGGCGCGATCCCGCCCGAGGAGATCGAGGAGGCCATCGACGACTCCTACGACCGGATCGTGGCCACCCTGCCCACGAAGGACCGCCCCCCGCGTTCCTAGCCCCGCAGCCGGTCCGCCAGCTCCGCGGGATCCGTCACGGGCGCGTCGCAGCTGAAACCGCGACACACGTACGCCGTGGGCACGCCCCCGACCAGCGGGCGGTCCGCCAGGAGCGGCCAACCCGGCTCGTCGGGCCGGCCGACCGCCAGAACCAGACCCGGCGACAGGCTCCGGCGCGCCGCGGCGAGCAAATCGAAGGCGTCCGGCGCGCGGGGGTCTGCGGCCACGATCGCCACCTCCAGCGGGCCGGCCACGAACGCCTCGGCCACCGCCAGGGCGCGCCCCGCGAACCGCGGGCTGCTCGCCGCGACCGTGCTCATGGAGGTCAGCGCGGTCCGCGCCCGGTCGAGGTGCGCGGGTGAGCCGGTGAGCGCGCCGTACGCCAGCAGCGCCCCCGCCAGGCTCGACGTGCCGCACGGCTCGGCGTTGTCGCCCTCCTCCCGAGGCCGCACGATCAGCGCCTCCCCGTCGTCCGGGGTGTCGTAGAAGCCCCCGTCGTCGGCGCCGAAGCGCGCCATCGCCGTGGCCAGCAGCTCCCCGGCCGCGGTCAGCCAGCGAGCCTCGCGGGTCGCCTGGGCGAGCGCCACCAATCCCGCGGCGAGAGTGCCGTAATCCGAGGCCACACCTGCCGATTCGCCGACGACTCCGGTTCGCGACGTGCGTCGGAGTCGGCCGTCGACGAGATGGGTGCCCAGGAGGTAGGCCGCTGCGGTGCGGGCGGCCTCGACGTACGGCACGCTCCCCAGCGTGGCCCCGCATTCGGCCAGCGCGGCGATGGCCAACCCGTTCCAGGCGGTCACCACCTTGTCGTCGCGAGCCGGCTGGGGCCGATCGGCGCGGGCGGCCAGCAGCCGCTCACGGGTGGTGCCCCACCACTCGATCTCCTCGCCCGGGTCCGGTTCGCGGCGCAGCTGAAGGGTCGAGGCGCCGTGCTCGAACGTGCCGGTCTCCGTGACCGACAGCAGCGCCGCGGCGCGGGCGCCGTCCGCGTCGCCGAGCACCTCGACGAGCTGCGCCGGGGTCCAGGCGTAGGTCAGCCCCTCCACCCCGGCCGCGTCGGCGTCCAGCGCCGAGGCAAAGGCTCCTTCGGCGGTGCCCAGGTCCCGGATCAGGAAGTCGGCCGTCTCCCGGGCGATGCGCTCGGCCAGCCGTGAGCCGGTCGCGTGGAACCAGCCGGTGTAGACCCGCAGCAGCAGCGCGTTGTCATAGAGCATCTTCTCGAAATGCGGGACGACCCAGTTCGCGTCGGTGCTGTAGCGGGCAAAGCCGCCGGCCAGCTGGTCGTACATCCCGCCGCGCGCCATACCCTCGCAGGTGCCCTCGACCATCGCCAGCGCGGCATCCGAGCCGGTTCGGCCATGATGGGCCAACAGCCACTCCAGCACCATCGACGGGGGGAACTTGGGCGCGCCGCCGAAACCGCCCCGCGCGGCGTCGTACGACGTCTTGACGCCCTCTACTGCTTGCTCCAGCAAGCGCTCGTCGATCCCGCCCGTACCCGACCCGCCGGCACCCGACCCGCCCGGCCCAGGCGAACCCGCGGCCGCCGAGCCCAGCGCCTGCGCGATGTGCACCGCGCTGGCCTCGATCTCGGCCCGCTGCGTCTGCCACGCTTGCCAGGCCGCGTCCAACAGGCCCAGGAACTGGTCCCGCGGCAGATAGGTGCCCGCCCAGAACGGCCGCCCCTGCGGGGTGAGCAGCACCGTCATCGGCCAACCGCCCCGCCCGGTCAGGGCCACGGTGGCCGCCATGTAGACGGCGTCGAGGTCGGGGCGCTCCTCCCGATCCACCTTGATCGCCACGAACCGCCCCCGCAGCGCCGCCGCGACGGCGGCGTCCTCGAACGACTCATGCGCCATCACATGGCACCAGTGGCAGGCGGCGTAACCGATCGAGAGCAGGATCGGCAGGTCCCGCTCCCTCGCCTCGGCCAGGGCGGCCTCGTCCCAGGGCTGCCAATCGACGGGGTTGTCGGCGTGCTGGAGCAGGTACGGCGACGTGGCCTCGCGCAGTCGGTTCGTCACCGATGCCACGCTACCCGGACGGCACGCAGCCGGCCCGGCGGCTAGGGCTGGGGCTGGGCGCTGGGCGACGCCCCTACAGCGCCTCCGCGGGAATGGTCGCGTACACGTGGTAGGCGACCTCCTCGTACGGATGGGCCGCGAGCATCGCCTGCAGGGCTGCCCGGGCGGACGAGCGCGGGCAGACCACCTCGATGCGCTGTTCGGCCACCACCTCCGGCGCACCGACGGCCCCGATCGCCGGCTGCGCCCCCGCCACGGGCAGGAACCGCCCCTCACCGGGGGCCGAAAACGAGCACGCTCGGTAGTTGCCGATGGCCCCGGCACCGGCGGAGGCCGCCGCGTCGCGGACGACGTCGGCGGCCTCCATCGGGGCGAACATCACGATGACGAGCAGCTCCTCGCCGTCGGCAGCGCGCGGTTCGCTCATCGGGCGGAGCGGGTCACTTCAGCGCGGCGACCGCGCCGTCGTAGTCGGGCTCCTGAGTGATCTCGGGGACCAGCTCGGTGTAGACGACGTCGCCGTTCTCGTTGACGACGACAACCGAGCGGGCCAGCAGGCCCGCCAGGGGACCGTCGGTCATGGTCACGCCATACGTGCTGCCGAAGTCCGACCGGAAGCTCGACGCAGCGGTGACATTCTCGATGCCCTCCGCGCCGCAGAACCGACCGAGCGCGAACGGCAGGTCCGCGGACACGCACACCACCGCGGTGTTGTCCATCGACGCCGCGAGCTCGTTGAACTTGCGAACACTCGCCGCACACACCCCGGTGTCGACGCTGGGGAAGATGTTGAGAACGACGCGCTTGCCCGAGTGGCCCGAGCCGGTCACGTCGGACAGATCGGTCCCGACGAGGGTGAAGTCAGGAGCGTCGGCGCCGACGGCGGGAAGGTCGCCGGAGGTCTGGACAGGGGAGCCCTTGAATGCAGTGGTAGCCATGCGGCCTTGTCTAGCAGACCGGCCCCGCGCTGCGCTCCCCGGGATCGCTCACCGGTCGGTGTTGAATGACCGGTTCACCGGTCTGATCCCGATGACCGGTTCACCGGTCTGATCCCGATGACCGGTTCACCGGTCTGATCCCGATGACCGGTTCACCGGTCTGATCCCGATGACCGGTTCACCGGTCTGATCCCGATGACCGGTTCACCGGTCTGATCCCGATGACCGGTTCACCGGTCTGATCCCGATGACCGGTTCACCGGTCTGATCCCGATGACCGGTTCACCGGTCTGATCCCGATGACCGGTTCACCGGTCGCTGGCCATCGCCTTCATCGCCGCCACGAACGCGGTCATCGGCGATGGACCGCCGTCGGGGTCGCCCGTGCGGACCCGCCAGGCGGCGTTGGCGACCAGCCGGATCAGCGTCCAGGCCCGCGCCCGGTCCTCATCGACGCCGGCCGCATCGGCCAACCAGCCCAACCGGCAACGCAGGTGCCAGCTCGGATCGCCACTGGCCAGGGCATCGGTCCAGCGGTTCCACATCGCCGGCGCCAGCGCAAAGGCCGGCTCGGCGGCCAGCGGCTTGGGATCGATCGCCAGCCAGGCCGCGCGCTCGCCCGCCAGGACGTTGCCGTCGTGCAGGTCGCTGTGCACCAGCCGACCGTCGATGCCGGGCTCCTCAGCGAGGTCCCGCGCCACCGAACGGGCCTGCTCGACGAACCGCCGCGGCAGGCCCGCCGCGGCGATGGCGGGCACCTGCGCGGTATCGGCGAGGAAGCCCCGCGCCCAATCCGAGAGGTGGTCCAGCTGGGGGAAGGCCGGTACGTCGAGGCGCCGCAGCAGCCCGCCGATCACCGCGCAGGAGGTCTGCACATCGGTGCCACCCAGGTCACGGGAGGCGTCCAGGCGCTCCAGGAGCAGCGCATCGACCGCGGGATGGGCCGCCACCAGGTGCACCGCCCCGCGGCCGGCCCACGCGCGCAGCGCCAGATGCTCGTGCCTGGCCTCGGGATGCGGCCAGCCCAGCTTGAGGATCAGCGGCTCCCCGCGACGGCGTACGGGCAGCACCAGCGCCCAGTAACCGTGCATCGGTACGCCGTCCGCGGTGAGCTCCCAGCGCTCCAACGCCGCCGCGACGCGGCGGGGCAACTCGGCCAGCCAATCGTCCCCCGATAGGTCCGGTTCGCCCCTTCGGCCCGCCATGCGCCGCACGAGTCCCGGGGGGATCGCGAGCGCCCCCTGCGCGAACCCGCTCATCGCCGGCTCGTGGTCGACGGAGGTGGCATGCGCCCGATCTTAGGCGCAGCGCGTCTCACCTGTTGGTTGGGTCACGACCGTTCGTGACCTGCACGTTTAGCACCATGGTGCTAAAAGCCCTGGTGACGAACGGTCAGTGGGCGTCGGCGTCGGTGACCCGGGTCGAACCCGCACAGGGTGGTTGCGGAGCCCGCGGGCCCATAGGCTTGGTGGCATGGCTGGCCCGATCATCGCCTGCCCGTCGTGTGGCACGAAGAACCGACTACCGCTGGCCGCCCGCGGCCATCCGAGGTGCGCCTCCTGCAAGGCCGAGCTGCCCTGGCTGGTGTCGGCCGGCGACGGCGACTTCGACGAGATCGTCGACACGAGTGTTCTCGTGGTGGTGGATTTGTGGGCCCCGTGGTGCGGGCCGTGCCGACAGATCGCTCCCGCGCTGGAGGCGCTCAGCCGCGAGTTCGCCGGTCGGATCAAGGTGGTCAAGGTCAACGTCGACGACTCGCCCGGCCTGGCGCAGCGGTTCAGTGCACGCAGCATCCCGATGCTGCTCATCCTCGACGGGGGGCAGGTGCTCGACACCATGATCGGGGCCCAGCCGAGGCCGATGCTGCGCAGCCGGATCGCCGGCGCGCTCGCCCGCCGCGGCTGACTCGGCCCGCCCGCCGCGGCCGGCCCGCCGCCGCGGCTGAGTCGGCCCGCCCGCGCGTGGGACGAGCCGACTCGGCCGCGCCGGTGCTCAGGACTCCAGCAGCGACTGGCCGATGTAGCCACCAGGCTTAGGACCCGGCGGTACGGCGTACGAGGCGGAGCCCACATGCGTCGCCCAGATGTTCAGCGCGTCCTTCTCCGCGAGCCGCTTCTGCACGGTGATGAACGCCTTTTCGACGTCCTTCTGATAGCAGACGAAGATCAGGCCCGCGTCGGGCGTCCCGCTGGGCAGATAGCCGTCGTCGTAGTTGTACGCCCGGCGGATGATCCGCTCGTCGGCGGTCCGAGGCTGCGCCCGCGCCGCGTGCGCGCCGGGGTCGATGACGAAGAAGCCCTTGTCGTCCTTCTTCTCCCGGTCGACGACATCGAACTCCGTTGTGCCGGTCAGCGGCGAGCCGTCCCCGATGCGCCGGCCGAAGGCGATCTCCTTGCCCTCGCCCTCCAGGTCGTCCCACAGCGGCAGGTCGATGCGCATCCGCCGGATGACCAGGTGCGAGCCGCCGACCAGCCACGGGTACGCCGGGTCCGTGCACCACACCACCGCCGCGGCCTGCTCCGGGTCGCGCTCGTTGGCGGTGCCGTCGCGCATGCCCATGAGGTTGCGCGGCGTGGTGCCGGGCGGCTCGGTGCCCAGGGAGTTGACGAACCCGGACTGCACCCACGCGACGGTCGCGAACGGCTCGGCGTCGCGGAGCAGGCGACGCTGGGCGTAGGACAGGGTCACCGGCTCCTCGGAGCAGATCTGCAGGACCAGATCGGTTTGCCCCCAGGCCGGTTCGAGCTTGTCGGTCGAGAAGGCCGGCAGGGTGGCCAGCGCCGGTGGCATCGCCGCGGGCTTGCCGATCGCGGCGAACAGGCCCCGACCGAACCCGAACGTCACCGTCAGCCGGGCCGGGTTCGCGGCGATGTCCGGCTCCAGCGCGGTCAGTGGCTTCTCCCCGGCGACCAGGTGGGCGACGTCGTCGGAGAGCATCTGCAGCATGGTGCGGACCTGGTCCACGCCGCTGCCGGGGCGCAGGTTGAGGCCGACAAAGACGCCGTGGGCCTGCTGGCCGGTGAGGATCCCGGCCTGGTGGTCGCCGTAGAAGCCGATCTTGTCCTTGCCGAACAGCGCGATGGCCTCGGCGGGCCGGGCGACGCCGACGGGACCGCCGGTCGTCGCGCCGGCGCTACCGGCAGCCGCCGTGGCCGACGTGCCGGTCGCGGCGGCCGAGCCGCTGGAGGGCTGCGAGCAGGACGTCGCCCCGGCCAGCGCCGCACCAGCGGCGAGGGCGCCCCCGCCCAGGAGCGAGCGGCGGGAGATCCCGCCGCCCGACCCCTGGACAGGAGCTTGGGGCGACGCGCCTGCGCCCGAATCGTTGCGTGCGCGTGCGCGTCCCATGATTACCTCGTCGTGCTCATGGCGGGGGTGGCCGTGCCCATGCCGGTCTTGTCGACGTACGGCTCGTTGCCGCCGCCGGGGAACGGCCAGGCGACGGCGTCGAAGGCGAGCTTCTTGCCGTCCTTGGTCGTCAGCGTCACCTTGACGGTGGCGCCGGCGGGCAGGGGCTTGGTCATGTCCATGATCATGACGTGGTTGCCGCCGGGCTTGAGCTCGAACGTCCCGCCGGCGGGGATCTTGTAGCCGCCCTGGATCTCGCGCATCTTCATGGCGCCGTCGATCATGGTGGTCTCGTGCAGTTCGGTCTTGGCGGACTGGTCCTGGCTGCCCGAGACGATCACGATCTCCGAGGTGGAGGTGTTCTTGATCGTGCCGAAGATCCCGGTCATCTTGCCCTTGGCGATGTCCGGGATCGCCTTCACCCAGGTCTTGGAGATCTCCAGGCCCTCGCCCTGGTAGGTCTTGCCGTCCGGAGTGGGCACTGCCCCGGCGGTCCCGGTGCCGGTCCCCGTGGTCGTGGCGGCGGCGGCCGAGGCGGTCGTGGTCGTCGTGGCTGCCGGCGTGCTCGCTTGGCCGCAGCCGGCGAGCGCGAGCCCGGTGCCGACGGTCAGCGCGAGCAGGGTCGTCGTGCGTGTCCTCATGGAATCCGTTGTCCTCACGATGGGTCGCCCGCGGTACGCGGGCAGGTCGGGTCTGGGAGGGGTACGGCGAGGTCGCCGGGTCTCCCGGGGCTCGCGGCGGTGCCGCGCGCCCGAACAGCCGACCGCCCAGCGATGTACGACGCTGTCCCGCGCACCCGGCGCCCACCCAACGGCGGGTCGACCGGAGCGGGACGCGTGAGACGTCGCGGTCTAGGCGGCCAGCCGGCGCGCCGGGGGACCGCGGACCGGGGCGAGACGACGCAGATCGAGGGACGACAGCCGCCGTGGCGCCGTGGCCACGCGGATCGAGGCCGGCGCCACCGGCGTCCGCCCCAGCGCTCTGGCCGGCAGCTGCGGCCAGAGCGCTCGGGCGGCCGCCCACAGCGATCGGTCGCCCCAGCCCAGGGCGATCGCGGTCAGGGCGATGGCGACCAGGTGGGCTGCGCTCATGCCGGGGGAGGGCAGCAGCGCAGCGAGATCCATGGGCGTCGACGCAACGCCGGCCGGTAGGGCATGGGCGGCGTCGACCGCACCAGGCGAGGGCATGGCCCCTAGATGCCCGGCGTGTCCGGCGTGTCCGGCGTGTCCGGCGTGCCCGAGTCCCAGCGAAACCGCGTCCGGATCGAGCACCAAGGGGTGGGCGGCGAGGTGGAAGGCGACGTGCAGCCCGGCCTCGACGCCCGCCAACAGGCCGAAAAGCGCCACCATGCCACGCTCGCGCCGGGTGAACCACAGCCCGAGAAGGGTCAGCGGGACAGCGGCGAGCGCGAGCGCCGTCGCTGCCGGGAACTCCCCACCACCAACGGCGTGGCCGGCCGCGGCCAACCCCAGGCAGGCCGCGACGAACGCGCCCAGACGCGCGAGTCGTAGGCCACCGCGGGCGGGATCGGACATGCCCCCCAGGGTAATAGGATCCTCCCCGGCCCACCCCGCCGCGAAGTCCATGACCTGGACAACCGATCAGATCGTGGGCCGGGTGGTTGGTCCGGATCGGACGGGACTGGATCGGACGGGACTGGAGCGGACGGGACTGGAGCGGACCGGTCAGCGGCGGCGCAATCCGGGAAAGGCGCGCAGCCCCGCGCCGAGTGCGTGGGCCTGTCCCTCCGCCACCGCGGCCAGCGCGAGGACGGCCACCAGACCGTCCGCGTGCCCGGCCAGGGGGCCGACCCCGGCCAGGACGGTGTCGGTGAGCTGGGTCAAGACGACCTGGCCGAGGCGCACGGCGCTCGCGTCGTCGGCGACCGGGAACGGCAGCGTAAACCCCGCCGGCGCCTCCTGCGGCCGGGTCCCCGCCTGTGGCTCCAGCACGTTGCGCACCGCCCCCGCCCACGTCAGCGGCCCGAGGAGGCGATCGCGGACCGGTCCCAGGGTCCGGGCCGCCGCCACCTCCAGCCCGTACTGCGCGGCGCGGAAGACGCTCACCAGCCGAGCGGCCTGCGCCTCGATCGGGATCACCGGCGTCGTCCAGCCCGGTGCCGTTCCACCGACCAGCGGCAGCGCCACCGCACGTTGCACCCGCAGCGCGAACAGCAGCGGCGCCTCATCGCGCGGCAGCTGATCCAACGCGCCCAGGTCAGCGGGGGTCAACCCCTGCGCCTGCGCGGCGGCCAACCGTTGCGCCGGGAGAGTCGGGAGCAGCGGCCCGGCCGGCTCCCTCGACGCGGCCCGCACCGCGGCGTCCAGGCGGGCCGGGTCGTCCGGGTCCTCGCCCAGTTCGCGGATCCGGTCCCGCAGCACCTCGACCTGCTCGCCGTGGATGGTCGCCAGCCGACCAGCAAGGGTGATCGCGCCCGCCTCGGACGCCGCGGCAGGCTGCGCCGTACTCACCGCGGTGGCCGCCGCCAACGCGTCCCGGACCCGCCGTACCTCTTGGTACAGGGCTACCGCGCGCGGATCCACCTGGCGGGGGGCCAGCAGGGGCAGCGAGGGGGAGTCCCGCTCGAGCCGTACGCCGCAGCCGGCCAGCGCTGCCGACGCCACCGCCGCCGCGCCCCCCACCAGCACCGACCGACGCGACGGCACCCGCCCGGGAATTCCCGCGGCGGGTTGCGGACGCGGTGCGCTGCTCGACATCGGTGCCATCCTCCCACCGGGAGTCCCTCCGCCGGCCCCGGCGCCTCGCGGAGGAGCAGCCCGTCGATTCGGTGCGACGGCCCGGTTAGAGTAGGCCCCACGCGGTTGCGTCCCGGCCGTGGCACCGATTCGAGAAGAGCAGGAGCGCGGATGGCCGGCATCGATCACACCGCACGGATCGCCGGGACCGTCGCCCCGCTCCTGGAACCGCTCGGCCTGGTCCTGGAAGAGGTCGCGCTCACCCCGGCCGGCAAGCGCCGGCTGCTGCGCATCAGCATCGACGTCGACCCCGGCCATGTGTCCGCCCAGGATCAGGACAGCATCATCCCGCCGCTCAGCCTCGATCAGGTCGCCGAGGCGACCCGGGTGATCAGCGCGGCGCTGGACGAGACCGAACCCTTGGGCAACACGCCGTACGTCCTGGAGGTCACCTCGCCGGGGGTGGGCCGGCCGCTGACCCTGCCGCGGCACTACCGACGCAACGTCGGTCGGCTTCTGGCGATCACCCCGACCAGCGGTGACCCGCTCACGGGCCGATTGTTGGCCGCCTCGCCCACCGACCTGACCGTGCTCGACGCCGACGACGTACGCCACGTCGTGCCGCTGGCCCAGATCGCCCGCGCCCGGGTGGAGCTCGAGTTCACCCGCGTGCAGGACCAACCCGACGACGACCGCGACGGACTCGACGACGACCGCGACGAACTCGACGACGACCGCGACGAACTCGACGACGACGACAACGAGGAGTTCTGATGGACATCGATCTTGCCGCGCTGCGCGCGCTGGAGCGGGAGCGGGACATCTCCCTCGACGTGATCATCCCGGCCATCGAACAGGCCCTCCTGCTCGCCTATCACCGCACCGAGGGCGCGTACAAGACGTCCCGGGTCACCCTCGACCGCAAGACCGGGCACGTGATCGTGTGGGCCCGCGAGGACGCCCCGCTCCTGGAGGACGGCACCCGCGGCGAACCCGGTTCCGAATTCGACGACACCCCCGCCGGATTCGGACGGGTGGCCGCCTCGACCGCCCGGCAGGTGATCGTGCAGCGGATGCGCGAGCTGGAGGACGACGCCGTCCTCGGCGACTTCCGCGGCCGGGAGGGCGACATCATCACCGGCGTGGTCCAACAGAGCCAGGGGCGGACCGTCCTGGTCGACCTCGGCACGGTCGAGGGCGCGCTGCCCCAGGCCGAACAGGTGCCCGGGGAGGTCTACACGCACGGTGAGCGGGTCCGCTGTTACGTGGTCAGTGTGAAGCGGGGCTCGAGCGGCCCTCAGATCGGGCTGTCCCGAACCCATCCCAACCTGGTGCGCAAGCTGTTTGCCCTGGAGGTTCCCGAAATCGCCGACGGCACCGTCGAGATCGCCGCCCTGGCGCGCGAGGCCGGGCATCGCACCAAGATCGCCGTGCACGCCACCGCCCCCGGCATCAACGCCAAGGGCGCCTGTATCGGGCCGATGGGCGCCCGGGTGCGGGCTGTGATGGCCGAACTGCGCGGCGAGAAGATCGACATCGTCGACTACTCCGACGACCCCGCCGAATTCGTCGCGGCCGCACTGTCACCGGCGCGCGTCTCCGCGGTCCAGGTGGTCGACCCCAAGCTGCGCGCCGCCCGGGTCATCGTGCCCGACTACCAGCTGTCCCTGGCCATCGGCAAGGAGGGCCAGAACGCCCGGCTCGCCGCCAAGCTCACCGGCTGGCGCATCGACATCAAGCCGGACACCGGCGGGGCGACGGAGGGGGTCGCGCAGTCGCCGCCGCAGTCGCCGCAGTCGCAGCGGGAGCCGGCGGTCGGCGACAACCCCGGTACGCCCTGAGCCGTCGGAGCGGGTAGCATGGTCGAGGCCGTTCCCGCCGGGCCACGAATTGCTCTGCGCACCTGCGTTGGCTGTCGAACCCGGGCCGCGCGGTCACACCTCCTGAGGGTCGTCGCCCTCGACCGCGGGACCGGACTGGTCCTCGTGCTCGATGAGCGACGTCGCCTACCCGGGCGCGGCGCGTGGTTGCACGCGCGGGTCGAGTGCCTCGATCAAGCCGTACGCCGTAAGGCGTTCGCCCGCGCCCTTCGGGTCGGTGCGACGCTCGACCCGGCCGACCTGGCGGCGCGCATCTCGGCCCTGGCCGAGCGGGAGCAGCAGGACACCGGAGCCGTCACCGACGGCGGCGCCGGCCGCATCAGGAACCGAAAGCGGGTTTGACGCTGATGAGCAAGCGATGAGTACTCAGCAATGAGCACTACCCAGCTTTGAGCATGGTTCGAGCCCTCGACGGCATCGGACCATAGACAGGAGAGAAGTGGCTAAGGTCCGGGTCTACGAGCTCGCCAAGGAGCTCGGAGTCGAGAGCAAGGTGTTGCTGGATCACCTCAAATCCAGCGGTGAGTTCGTCCGATCGGCGAGCTCGACGATCGAGCCCCCCGTGGTGCGCAAGCTGCGCGAGTCCTTCCCCGCCGAACTGGCCGGCAAGTCCGGCGGCGGCGCACCGTCCTCCGGTTCGGCCGGCCCGGCCGCGCCCGCGGCGCGGACCGCCACCCCGGCCCGCCCCGGCCCGACCCCGCGGGCGCCCCAGCCCGCCCCGACCACCCGCACGACGGGTGCCCCGACCCCTGGACCGGCCGCGCCGGCCCAGCCGTCGTCTCCGTCTGCTGCCCCGGTGAGCCCGCCTGCGGCGCCCCCGGCGCCCAGTGCACCGCCCGCGCAGTCGCGCCCCGCGCCGGCCCAGCCGCCCGCACAGCCGGCTGCATCGGCCCGTCCGGCCGCGCCGCCCGAGGCTGGCTCCGGCCCAGCTGCGGCGGCCGACCGTCCGGCGTCGCCACGTCCCGCCCCAGGACCGCGTCCGTCGGCCCCCCGCCCGGGTGGGGACAGCCGGCCCGGACCTCGGCCGGCCGCACCCCGGCCGGGCAACAACCCGTTCTCGACGAGCCAAGGCATGCGCACCGGACGCGATGGCGGGCCGGGTCCGCGACCGCCGGCCGGCCGCGGTGGCGGGGCCTCTCCCGGACCGCGTCCGGGGAACAACCCCTACGCCCCCAGCCAGGGCATGCGCGCCGGCCGCGATGGTGCTCCCAGCGCCGGTGGGCCGCGCCCCGGCGGTGCCCCCGGCGCGGGTGGACCCCGTCCGGGCGCCCCGCGTCCGGGTGGCCCGCGGCCCAATCCCGGCATGATGCCCGACCGTGCGTCGGTGCCTCGGCCCGGTGAGCGGCCGCGGCCTGGTGGTGGCCGGCCGGGCGCCGGTGGTGGCGCGGGTCGTCCCGGTGGCGGCGGCGGCTTCGCCGGTCGCCCCGGCGGTGGCGGTGGTCGCCCCGGCGGCCCGGGTGGTCGCGGTGGCACGCAAGGCGCGTTCGGTCGCGGTGGCGGCAAGAGCCGGCAGCGCAAGAGCAAGCGTGCCAAGCGCCAAGAGTTCGAGCAGATGCAGGCGCCCACGATTGGTGGCGTCAGCGTCCCGCGCGGCGACGGCAAGACGATCGTGCGCGTTCGGCGCGGCGCGTCGCTGACCGACTTCGCCGACAAGATCAATGCCAACCCGGCGAGCCTGGTCACGGTCCTGTTCCACCTCGGGGAGATGGCCACGGCGACGCAGTCCCTGGACGAGGACACCTTCAAGATCCTCGGCGAGGAGCTCGGCTACGACATCCAGGTCGTCTCCCCGGAGGACGAGGAGCGCGAGCTCTTCGAGTCCTTCGGCATCGACCTCGAGGCCGAGGCCGAGGAGGAGGACGAGAGCCTGCTCGAACCCCGTCCGCCGGTGGTGACCGTGATGGGCCACGTCGACCACGGAAAGACCAAGCTGCTGGACGCGATCCGGCATGCCAACGTCATCGACACCGAGGCCGGCGGCATCACCCAGCACATCGGTGCCTACCAGATCACCGCCGAGCACGAGGGCAACCAGCGTGCGATCACCTTCATCGACACCCCTGGTCACGAGGCCTTCACGGCCATGCGGGCCCGTGGTGCCAAGGTGACGGACATCGCGATCCTGGTGGTCGCGGCCAACGACGGCGTGATGCCGCAGACGATCGAGGCGCTCAACCACGCCCAGGCGGCCGACGTGCCGATCGTGGTCGCGGTCAACAAGATCGACGTCGAGGGCGCCAACCCGAGCAAGGTGCGTCAGCAGCTCACGGAGTACGGTCTGATCGCCGAGGAATACGGCGGCGAGACGATGTTCGTCGACGTCTCGGCCAAGCAACGGCTCAACATCGACGACCTGCTCGAGGCCGTGCTGTTGACCGCCGATGCCGCCCTGGATCTGCGGGCCAACCCCGACAAGGACGCGCGCGGTGTCGCGATCGAGGCCAACCTCGACCGAGGTCGCGGCGCGACCGCCACGGTGCTGGTCCAGTCCGGCACGCTGTGCGTCGGCGACTCGATCGTGGCCGGCTCGGCGTACGGTCGCGTGCGGGCCATGCTCGACGAGCACGGCAACAACCTCGATGTGGCCCTGCCGTCGCGGCCGGTGCAGGTGTTGGGTCTGTCCAGCGTGCCTCGCGCCGGCGACACGTTCATCGTGGCGCCGGACGACCGCACCGCCCGCCAGATCGCTGAGAAGCGCGAGGCGGCGGATCGGCAGGCGAGCCTGGCCAAGGCGCGCAAGCGGATCAGCCTGGAGGACCTCAACGAGGCCCTGGCCGCCGGCAAGGTGGAGACGCTCAACCTCATCCTCAAGGGCGACGTCTCCGGTTCGGTGGAGGCGTTGGAGGACGCGCTGTTGCAGATCGACGTCGGCGACGAGGTCGACCTGCGGATCATCGACCGCGGCGTCGGCGCCATCACGATGAACAACATCAACCTCGCGATGGCCTCCAATGCGGTCATCATCGGGTTCAACGTGCGCGCCGAAGGGCAGAACGCGGAGTACGCCGAGCGCGAGGGCGTGGAGATCCGCTACTACACGGTGATCTACCAGGCCATCGAGGAGATCGAGGCCGCCCTGAAGGGGATGCTCAAGCCGGAATTCGAGGAGCACGAGCTCGGTTCCGCGGAGATCCGGGAGATCTTCCGGTCCAGCAAGTTCGGCAATATCGCCGGTTCGCTGGTCCGCTCCGGGGAGATCAAGCGCGGGGCCAAGGCGCGGATCACGCGTCAGGGCGTCGTGATCACCGAGAACCTGGAGATCGCCGGGCTGCGGCGGTTCAAGGACGATGTCACCGAGGTCCGCGAGGGCTACGAGTGCGGCATCAACCTCGGCTCGTTCAACGATCTGCAGATCGACGACCTGATCACGACGTACGAGATGCGGGAGAAGCCCCGCGCCTGACGAAGCGTGCAGCGAGGGGTGGGAGTCGAGCGCAGCGAGGCTCCCGCCCGGAGCGGAACGCGAGGAAGGTGCGCAGAGGAAACCGCGCCTGACGAAGCGGTGACCGTTCGGCGCAGCCCTCTTCATACCGTGGTATAGCGGCACGACCGTTCGGCGCAGCCCTCTTCATACCGTGGTATAGCGGAACGACCGTTCGGCGCAGCCCCTCATACCGAGGTATGGGGGGCTGCGCTTCCCCGACGCGGAAGGGGGCGGCCGTTCCCCGACGGGCGGCCTGCAAAGGCTCCGGCCCGCGAATGATGACGAAAGGAACGACATGGCCGACCCGGCACGGGCACGCAAGGTGGCGGACCGGATCAAGGTGATCGCCGCCGAGATGCTGGAACACCGGACCAAGGACGAGCGGCTCGGGTTCGTCACGGTGACCGACGTCCGGGTGACCGGCGACCTGCAGCAGGCCACGATCTTCTACACCGTGTATGGCACGCCGCAGGAACGGGACGCCACCGCCGAGGCGCTCGCCGCCACGAAGGGTCGGATCCGATCCGCGGTCGGCAAGGGGCTCGGCATTCGCTTGACGCCGAGCATCGAGTTCGTCGCGGACGCGATCCCCGAGGGCGCGGCGCACCTGGACGACCTTCTCGTGGTGGCCAAGCAGCGCGACGAGGAGGTGGCCCGGGCGGCGCAGGGGGCCAGGTACGCCGGGGACGCCGACCCCTACAAGAAGCCCGCCGAGGACGACCCCGAAGAGTCGGCGGGGGAGGCCTAGACCGTGGCCCGGCCGCCGGACCCGCTGGTCGGCGACGGTCTGCTCCTGGTCGACAAGCCCGCCGGCATGACCAGCCACGACGTCGTGGGGGCCTGCCGGCGGATCTGCGGCACCCGCAAGGTCGGGCACGCCGGCACCCTCGACCCGATGGCGACCGGGTTGCTGCTGGTCGGGGTCAATCGCGCCACCAAGTTGCTCACGTTCCTGGTGGGCTGCGACAAGGCCTATGAGGCCACCATTCGGCTCGGCGTGGCCACCGTCACCGACGACGCCGAGGGGGAGGTCACCGCGACCGCCGACGCCAGCGGGCTGACCGATGCCCGCATCGCGCTCGCCGTGGCCGATCTGGTCGGCGACATCGCGCAGGTGCCGAGCGCGGTGAGCGCGATCAAGGTGGCCGGGGTGCGCTCGTACGCGCGGGTGCGCGGGGGTGAGGCGGTGGCGCTGGCGGCCCGGCAGGTGCGGGTTTCCGCGTTCGACGTGCTCACCCGGCGCGACGGCCCCGGGGCTACCCGCGGACCCGGCGGCGACACGCCGTACGTCGACCTCGATGTGGCCGTCGAGGTGTCCTCGGGCACCTACGTGCGGGCGTTGGCGCGCGACCTGGGCGCGGCGCTCGGCGTCGGCGGCCACCTCACCGCCCTGCGCCGCACCCGCATCGGTGCCTTCGACGTGGCCGATGCCGCCTCGCCGACCGAGCTGGAGCAGGCCCGCCGGGTGGCGGCGCCCGGCACGTCGGGGTTGCCCATGCTGCGTCCGCACCAGGTCACGGCCCGGGTGATGCCCGGTCGGACATTCGATGCGGCCGCGGCGGGTCGGTTGGCGCACGGCGTACGGCCGGAGGCGGACGGCTCCGGGGACGGGCTGCGGGCGGCGTACGGGCCGGACGGGAGGCTGGTCGCCGTGCTGGAAGCCAGCGATGGCTCGGTCAGCGTGAAGGCCGTCTTCGCCAACGAATAGTAAAGGACGTCAGATCTGTCGATGGCGTTGTTACGGACCTGGGCTGGCCTGTTATCGTCCGAACATGGGTCAAGCCGAGGTGGACGCATTCTGGGCCGACGCCCGGCTGCGGACCCGGGTTGCTCGGCCGGCGGGATCCACCGACGTCCACACGCTGGGTCCGACCCCGCCCCCCGCCTGGGCCTTCGGCGGATCACCCGAGCAGGCGGACGAACTGCTGGACCTCGTGCTGCGCGGCCTGAAGACGGCCACGGCCTCCTCGTTGTGGGATTACGAGCACGAGGGGGAGGACCTCCCCCAGGTGGGTGAGCTGACGATCATCCTGAACGGCGACGACATGCCGGGCGCCCTCATCCAGACGACGTCCGTGGAAATCGTCCCGTTCGATCAGGTCGGTCCCGAACACGTCGTCGCGGAGGCGGAAGGGGACCTCTCGGTCGAGCACTGGCGCGAGGTCCACGAGTGGTTCTTTCGCGAGAACTCTTCCAGCCCGCAGAGATTCCGGCCGGACATGCCCGTGGTCCTGCAGCGCTTCGCGGTGATCTATCCCTCGGCGGGCGAGCGGGCCGTGCTGCCCTCGCAGAGCAGCTGGTGAGACCGCCGAACCAGGCAGCGGTGTCGGCTGACTAGAGTGAGCGGCGTGCAGCGCTGGAACGCCGTGAGCGAGATCCCCGACGACCTGGCCCCTGCCGCGGTCACGCTCGGAAACTTCGACGGCGTCCACCGAGGACACCGGGCCGTTCTGACCGAGCTGGTGACCCGGGCCCGCGCGGCCGAGCGCATCGCCGTCGCCGTCACCTTCGACCCGCACCCGCTCGCGGTGTTGCGCCCCGACGCCGCGCCCCAGATGGTCGGCACCCTCGACCAGCGCCTGGAGCTGCTGGACGCCCTGGGGCTGGACGCGGTGCTGGTCATGGAGTTCACCCGGGACCTGGCGGCATGGTCCCCGGAGGAGTTCGTGCGGCGGGTGTTCTGCGAGGGACTGCACGCCGACCTGGTCGTGGTGGGGCAGGACACCCGGTTCGGGGCCCGCAACTCCGGCGATGTGCAGACCCTGCGCGAGCTGGGTCGCGAGTGCGGCTTCGACCTCGTCGTCGTGGGCGATCAGGGGGACCGAACCGATGCGACCGAGGCGACCCGGTGGTCCTCCTCGCAGGTGCGGCGGCTCGTCATCGACGGCGACGTGGCGCTGGCCACCCATGTGCTGGGTCGCCACCACGAGGTGGCCGGCGTGGTCGTGCACGGCGACCACCGCGGGCGCACCCTGGGCTATCCGACGGCGAACCTGAACCAGGACCCCGACGGCCTCATCCCGGCCGACGGGGTCTATGCCGGCTGGCTGGTGCGCTGCGCAGCGCCCGAGAACGACCCGGAACGGCGCCTTCCGGCCGCCGTTTCGATCGGCACCAACCCCACCTTCGACGGGCAGCAACGCCGGGTCGAGGCCTATGTGTTGGATCGGACGGATCTGGAGCTGTACGGCGAGCGGGTGGCGCTGGAGTTCGTGGAGCGGCTGCGCCCGACGTACAAGTTCGCCGGGATCGAGGAACTGCTCGAGGTGATGGCGAACGACGTCCGGCAGTCCCGTCAGATCCTCGGCGTACCGGCCCCCCACGACGCCGGCTGAGATGGCCGCGCGCCGGCCACGGCCGTCCCGGGGGTACGGCTCCTACGAGCCGCTGCGCCCCGGCCGGCCGCCGCGGCGCAGCCCGTTCGCGCCGTGGCACTCGGCGTGGCTGCGCACGGCGATCCTGGGCCCGCTCGGCTGGCGCTTGCCCGCCCGACGTACCCATCGGTAGGGCAAGCTGGGCGGCATGGCGCACCGGCACTCCTCCCAGGTCTCCCTCCCGACCATCCCGCGGACCTGGCGCGACGTACCCCTGGGTCCGCAGGGCTTCCGGCGGCTGCTGAACCTGTGGCCGCCGTACCTGGCCGCCGGCGTGCGCATCACCCAGATCCTGTCCGGCTTCGCGGGGGCGACCGTCACCCTGCGGGTGCGGGCGTGGAACGCCAACTACTTCGGTACGGCGTTCGGCGGCACCCTGTTCGCGATGTCGGACCCGTTCTGGGTGTTGCTGCTGATCAACCGGCTCGGGCCGGACTATTCGGTACTGGACGCCAAGGCCGAGATCGAGTTCCTGGCGATGGGCCGGGGTGACCTGCGGACCACCTTCGAGGTGTCCCAGGACCTCGTGGATCAGCTTCGCGCGGAGGCGGATACGGGCCAGAAGGTGTTGCACTGGCTGACGAACGAGGTGGTGGACCGCCAGGGCACGGTGGTCGCTCGCATCCGCAAGCAGATCTACGTCAAGCACCGCCCCGCAGGGGCCGGGGGGCCAGTGGGGGTGCGGGCTAGGGTCACCTACGCTGGTCGACATGTCTGGGAATAGCCGGTTCGCCGACCTCGAGCCGCTGCTGGAGCGGGTCGCCAAGCCGATCCAGTACGTTGGCGGCGAGCTGAACAGCCAGGTCAAGGACTGGAACTGCGGCGGGTACGCCGGGGGTGCCGGGCCGGACGGGGCTGGGCCGGAGCCGGCGCCAGGGCCAGAGCGGGCGGTCACGGTTCGCTGGGCGCTGATGTACCCCGATGCCTACGAGGTGGGCCTGCCCAACCAGGGCGTGATGATCCTCTACGAAGTGCTCAACGAACGCGCCGACGCCCTGGCCGAGCGGACCTACGCGGTGTGGCCGGACCTGGCCGCGTTGATGCGCGAGGCCGGTGTCCCGCAGCTGACGGTCGACGGGCATCGCGCGGTGCGTGACTTCGACGTCTTCGGACTGAGCTTCCCGACCGAGCTGAACTACACCAACATGCTCGAGGCCCTCGACCTGGCCGGGATCGCGCTGCACGCCGCCGACCGCACGGACGCCGATCCGCTGGTCATCGTCGGCGGGCACGCCAGCTTCAACCCCGAACCGATCACGGACTTCGTCGACGCGGTCATCGTCGGCGACGGCGAGCAGGCCGTGCTGCGGGTCACCGACCTGGTGGCGGCCTGGAAGGCGCAGGGACGGCCGGGGGGGCGGGCCGAGATCCTGTTGCGGCTGGCCCGCGACGGGGTCGCCTACGTCCCGGCGTACTACCAGGTCGACTACGCCCCCGACGGCGCCATCGCGCGGGTGACACCCACGGCACCCGACGTACCGCGGCGCGTCACCAAGCACACCGTCATGGAACTCGACGACTGGCCGTATCCGAAGACGCCGCTGGTCCCGCTCGCCGAGACCGTGCACGAGCGGATGAGCGTGGAGATCTTCCGGGGCTGCACCCGGGGCTGCCGGTTCTGCCAGGCCGGCATGATCACCCGGCCGGTCCGGGAGCGCTCGATCACCGGCATCGGCGCGATGGTCGAGCAGGGGCTGGGCGCGACCGGCTATGAAGAGGTGGGGCTGCTGTCGCTGAGCAGCGCCGACCACTCCGAGATCGCCGAGATCACCCGCGGCCTGGCCGATCGTTATGAGGGCACCAACACGGGCCTGTCGCTGCCGTCGACCCGCGTGGACGCGTTCAACATCGACCTGGCCAACGAGCTGGCCCGCAACGGGCGCCGCAGCGGGTTGACGTTCGCCCCCGAAGGCGGCTCCGAGCGGCTGCGGCGGGTCATCAACAAGCAGGTCAGCGAGCAGGACCTGATCGACACGGTGGCGGCGGCGTACGCCGCGGGCTGGCGTCAGGTCAAGCTCTACTTCATGTGCGGGCTGCCCACCGAGACCGACGAGGACGTGCTGGGCATCGCGGCGCTCGCGGCCAAGGTCATCGACACCGGACGGCAGGTCAGCGGTCGCAAGGACATCCGCTGCACGGTCTCGATCGGCGGCTTCGTGCCCAAGCCGCACACGCCGTTCCAGTGGGCGGGCCAACTGTCGGCCGCCGAGACCGATGGGCGGCTGCGCTCGCTGCGCGAGGCGATCCGGAAGGACCGGCGCTACGGGTCCAGCATCGGATTCCGCTATCACGAGGGCGAGCCGGGGATCGTCGAGGGCCTGCTCTCCCGGGGCGACCGGCGGGTCGGTGCCGTCATCGAGGCGGTCTGGCGGGCCGGCGGGCGGTTCGACGGGTGGAGCGAGCACTTCAGCTACCAGCGCTGGGCGCAGTGCGCGCAGGCGGTCTTCGCCGAACTCAACGCGGCGCACGGCTGGGACCTGTCGCTGGACTGGTACACCACCCGCGAACGCGACCGCTGGGAGGTGCTGCCCTGGGACCACATCGACTCCGGCCTGGACAAGGACTGGCTCTGGGAGGACTGGCAGGAGGCGCTGGCCGAGTCCGAGCAGGAGGACTGCCGCTGGACGCCCTGCTTCAACTGCGGCGTCTGCCAGGAGTTGGGCACGCACATCCAGGTGGGCCCGACGGGGGCGACGTTGCTGCCGGTCACCGTGCTGACCTCGGGGCGTACGGCGTTGCTGGCGGGCTGCCCGGGCGCAGCGCCGGCTGAGGGTGCGGCGGCGGCAGTGGCCGCGCAGCCCGGGCCAGACCCGGCATGATCGTGGGGGCCGGGCCGACCGGCGACTGGATGCGGCCGGACCTGTCGTGACCGCGCCACCCCGGGTGCGTTATGAGTTGAGCGAGGTGCACCGCGAGCAGCTGTTCGCGTACTACTTCGAGCAGTGGTGGTGCGTCCAGCGGGACCGGGCCGTTGTCGAACGCGCCCTCCAGGCGAGCCGACCGGTGGTGCTCTGCGACGACGACGGCACGCTGGTCGGGTTCGCCCGTGTCGTCAGCGACGCAGCCCTGTACGCCTGGGTCGGCGACGTCATGGTCCACCCGGACCGGCGTGGCAGCGGACTGGGTGCCGCCCTCGTGGACGCCGTTCTGGCCCATCCGGAGCTGCAGGACGTGGTGACCTGGGAGCTGACCTGCGTGCCGGACATGGACGGGTTCTACCAGCGGTGGGGCTTTCGCGATCCGGCGCCCTCGCACATGCTGCGGCGGCGGCGCGGTGCGATCCCGCTGGACGGGTCACTCCCGCAGGGCGTTCCCACCGACGATCATCGATGACGGACCCAGCCGGGTCGTCGACGCCGACCTGCGGCGATGCCTGGTCCCCCGGCATCGATGGTCGTCGGCCGGCACCGGGGTCAGGCGGCCGACGCGGGCGATGCGGCCGCGGCGTACCGCCGCACCAGCCCGCGCGAGAGGTACACCGACCCGAGCAGGGCCAGCACGCTCAGCGCGAGCGCGACCGCCGTCCGCACGAGCACCCCCACCCCGAGCAGCGACGACATCGGCAACAGGATCAGCAGCGGCAGCGTGGCCCCCATGACCAGCGTCACCAGGAGGGGCACCGCCACCTCCAGCAGCCGCGCCCGGTGCAGGACGCGCAGGGGCGTCCCGGCGAGCGCCAGGTCCCGGTACGTCGCCCGCTGATCGATCACCCGCGCCGCCTGGACGACCCCCGTGGCGGTGGCCGCCACGGCCGACACGATGACCAGCGCGATCAGCGCACCGGTGCCCAGGTCGGTCGCCATTGTCGACCCCTGCGGGTCCGGCTGGTCCGACCCGCCGACGCAGGAGAGCGCGGCGAGGCAGATGGCCAGGCCGAGGGCGCTGACCGAGCGCCACGTCGCGCGCGGATCATCGACGATCCGCCGGGCCGCGACGAGACCGGCCGCGCTGGTGGCGCGCCGGGCGTAGAACCGCCCGGCGAGCTGCACGACGAAGGGCCCGGCGAGGTTGACGGCGGCCACCAGGGCGACGAGCACGGCCAGCGTGGCCGCCACCCCGAGCCGGCCGAGGAGTTGGGCACCAAAGACCCAGGCCAGGATCAGCATCGCCCCGACGGCCAGGCGCCAGATCCGCAGCCGACCTGGGGTCGTCCGCCGGGCCACCCCGAGCGGCCCGATGGCCACGGCGGCGAGGCTCGACAGGCCCGACGCGATGGCCAGGACGACCACCGCGCCGACCACCGCGAGGATGGCCGGCACGCCCAGCCACAGTTGGGCGGCGGTCAACGGCCGGCCCTCGAACGCGACCCGGGTCAACGCCGGGATCGCCAGGCCGTACGCCGCGGTCCCGGCCACCGCCCCGACCAGGGCCTGCACCACGGACTCGGCGAGCACCATCAGGCTCACCTGGCCTGAGGTCGCGCTGGCGAGCCGCAGGGTGGCAAGCCGGGATCGCGCCGCCCAAGCGACAGCCGCGCCGCCACCGCGCCGAGGGTGAGGATGGGGACGACGAGCAGGCCGGCGGCGATCAGGGCGAGCGCGACGTAGAGCGAGGACGCCTCCGACGGCGACTGCGCGTCGCGGGTCACGAACGCGTGCACGCCACCGAGCGTGATCAGCAGGGCCGCCGAGGCGACCGCGTAGGCGACCACCGCAAGGGCGTCCACGCCCCGGCCGCCGCCGGCATCGTGACCAATCCCGTACGACGCACGGCGTAAGCGCCACCACAGCCGCAGCGCGGCGCTCACCGGGCAACCCCGACGACCTGGCCGTCGGACAGGCGGATGGTCCGCGCGCACCAGGCCGCTACCGAATCGTCGTGCGTGACGACCACGAGCGCCGCCCCGCTGGACCGGGTCGCGGCGGTGAGAAGCGAGAGCACCTCGGCGCCCGTCTCGCGGTCGAGGGCGCCGGTCGGCTCGTCGGCGAAGACCACGGCGGGGGAGGTGACCAGCGCCCGGGCGATCGCCACGCGCTGGGCCTGGCCGCCGGACAACTCGCCCGGTCGCCGCCCCTCCAGCCCGGACAGGCCCAGGACGGGGAAGTACGACGCGGCCAGCGCCTGCGCCTGCGCGCGCGGGGTGCCCGCGACGAGCAGGGGCAGCGCCGCATTCTCGACGGCGTGCAGCTCGGGCAGCAGGTGCCCGGACTGGAAGACGAAACCGAAATCCGTCCGGCGCAGTCGGGTCCGCTCGGCGTCCCGCAGCCGTCCGACGTCCCGGCCGCGCCAGCACACCTGGCCGGCGGTCGGCCGCACGATCCCGGCGAGGACGTGCAGCAGCGTGGTCTTGCCCGAGCCGGACGGTCCCATGATCGCGACGTGCTCGCCGGGTTCGATCCGGACGTCGACGCCGCGCAGGGCCGGCGGTTCGTGGGCGGAGTAGCTCATGACCAGGCCGGCGCCCGACAGGGCGGACGGCACTGCAGTGGGGGTGCTGTCAGGGGTGCGCGGCTTGGTGGTCGGCGCGGTGGCCGGCGCGGTGATTCGCGCGGAGATTCGAGGCCTGGATTCGGTAACCATGCCGCCAGGTTCGCCAGCGGCGGCATATGCGCGCATCGGCCGACGGCATGACCCCGGGCCTGCGACCGGGGACGTAGGGGGCCACCCGGAGGGGTGCCGCAGCCGGCCGACGCTGGCTGGCCGGCGCTGGCTGGCGGGGGGCGCGCCGCGGCCGACCGGCCGCCGTAGGCTCTCGTCCCATGGCCCGACACCGCGTACCCCCCGGTCCGCCCGCCGCCCCGCCGGTGCAGCGGCTCCGGTTCCGCTACGCCAAGCGCGGGCGGCTGCGGTTCTCCAGCACCCGCGACTTCCAACGCGCCCTGGAGCGGGCGCTGCGGCGGGCCGCGGTGCCGACGGCGTTCTCCTCGGGGTTCCACCCGCACCCGCGGATCAGCTACGCCAATGCCGCGCCGACGGGTACGGCGAGCGAGGCCGAGTACGTCGAGATCGCGCTGGTCGAGCGCGTGGACCCGGAGGCGGTACGGCGGGCGCTGGACGCGGCGCTGCCGGTGGGGCTGGACGTCCTGGAGGTCGTCGAGGTGGGCCTGGGCGGCGGCGCCTCGCTGAGCGACCTGCTGCAGGCCAGCCATTGGCGCTTCGAGCTCCCGGGCGTTGCGGTGGCGACCGCCGCGGCGGCCAGGGCCGAGTTCCTGGGACTGGACACGGCCGAGGTGACCCGGATGACGAAGTCCGGGTCCAGAGGCATCGACGTGCGCGCCGCCACGGTGCGGATGGAGGTCATGACCGCAGCCGAGGTGCCGTGTGCGATACTGCAGGTGGTCGTACGGCACACCACGCCCGTCGTACGCCCCGATGACTTTCTGACCGCGTTGCGGACCTACGCTCATCTGACGCTTCCGTCGCCACCCTTGGTGACTCGGCTTGCGCAGGGGCCGTTGACGGACGCGGGGGTGGCCGATCCGTTGGTCGCCGTGCAGTGATGTCATCGGCATTCGAGACGGTGCCGCGCGTGCGCGAGCCGGGTCGGATGTAAGCCCGTGACTTCCGTCGCCTGGCGCGATCCGCGCCGACGTCGAGCTTCGACCGCACAGTGTGCGGCGGCGCAGAACTTCAGGGGCGTGGGCGCCGTCGAGACACCGTGGAAAGGACGCCGTCCATGGCATCCGACCAAGACACCAGCCCCATGGAAGCGCAGCCTGCGCAGCCCAATGACGCCGCACCGGAGGCCGCCGCATCCGGGGCCCGGCGCACCCGGACCCCGGCCCGCAAGCGGGCCTCGCGTCGTACCGGAGCCCCGGCAGCCGCTCCCGACGACACCGCAGCGTCCGCAGGCGCCGCCCACGACACCGCAGCGCCCGCAGGCGCCGCCGATGACACCGCAGCCCTGGCGGGGGCTCTCGACGACGCGAACGGCTCGCCCCAGGGCATCGCGAGCGCGGCACCCGTCGAGGACTCGGCCGCAGCGGCTGCGCCGGCGCGGGCGCCGCGCAAGAGGGCCCCGCGCAAGAAGGCGGCCGCGCCGGCTGCCGCGGCCAACGCCGCAGGCGAAGCGGGCCCCGCCGTCGAGACAGGTCCCGCCGCCGAGACGAGCCCCGCTGACGCGACGGGACAGAACGTCGCGACCGCCGAGGCCGCCCCGGCGGCAGAGGCCACCGCCGACCGACCCGCCCCGCGCCAGCGTGCCAGCCGCCGCAGGGCGGCGGCACCCGCCAGCACCCCGACCCCGGCGCCGGACGCGCCGGTGTCCGACCTCCTCGTGACCGAGTTGACCGAGGCGGAGGCCGAGGCGCTGGTGGCGGAGGGTGCGGCCCTTCTCGCCGCGGCCGAGCAGGCCGGATCGCAGGACCAGGCCCCGACGGTGGCGCCGACCTTCGGACTGTTGTTCCAGGCCCCGGATCCGGCGGCCGCGACTGCGGCCCCGCGGCGCCGTCGCGCCAGTTCTCCCCAGCAGAGCCCCGGGTCACCGGACCCCGATCCCGAGGCGCAGGCCGTCAGTCTCGCCCGCGCCGACGGCGCCGACGACCGACCCGGCGAGGACGCCAGCGACCCCACCCGGGACGCGGACCCCGGCCGGGACGCGGACCAGGGCACCGAAGACGACGACGGCGACGGGGGCCGGCGCCGTCGTCGCCGTGGCGGCAAGGGTCGGCGCCGGACCGGTGCCGAGGACGCCGCCGAGGCCGGCGGCGCGACCTCGACCGACGCGGGCGACGCGGCCAGCGACGCCTCGGATGCCGCCGAGGACGGGCAGAGCGACAGCGCGGACGACGAGGACGCGCCGAGCGGACGCCGCCGGACCCGCCGTCGCCGCCGCAGCGGCAGCGCCGCGGAGGGCGACGACCCGCCCGGCACCGTGACCCGGGTCCGGGAAACCCGTCGAGACCGCGACGTGGCCACCGGGATCAAGGGCAGCACCCGCCTGGAAGCCAAGAGACAGCGCCGCCGCGAGGGCCGCGAGGCCGGCCGGCGCCGCACCATCATCACCGAGGCCGAGTTCCTCGCCCGGCGGGAGAGCGTCGAGCGGGTCATGGTGGTGCGCCAGGACGGCGAACGCACCCAGATCGGGGTCTTGGAGGACGGCGTCCTCGTCGAGCATTACGTCAGCAAGGCCGATTCCGCGCAGTCCGGATCGATGGCCGGCAGCGTCTACCTCGGTCGGGTTCAGAATGTGCTGCCCAGCATGGAGGCGGCGTTCGTCGACATCGGCAAGGGGCGCAACGCGGTGCTCTACGCCGGCGAGGTCAACTGGGACGCGGCCGGGCTGGAGGCGCACAAGTCTCGGCGCATCGAGAACGCCCTCAGCTCGGGCCAGGGCGTCCTGGTGCAGGTCACCAAGGACCCGATCGGCCACAAGGGCGCCCGCCTGACGAGTCAGGTGAGCCTGCCGGGCCGCTACCTGGTCTACGTGCCCGAGGGCCGGATGACCGGAATCAGCCGCAAGCTCCCCGACACCGAGCGGACCCGGCTCAAGCAGATCCTCAAGGACGTCGTGCCCGCCAACGCCGGCGTGATCGTGCGGACCGCGGCCGAAGGTGCCTCCGAGGCCGAGTTGCGCGCCGACGTGGAGCGCCTGGCCAAGATCTGGGAGGGCATCCAGAAGAAGGCCGCGTCCGGGAACGCGCCCGTGCTGCTGCACGGGGAGGTCGACCTCACCGTCCGGGTGATCCGGGACGTCTTCAACGAGGACTTCGCCTCGATGGTCGTCGCCGGCGAACAGGCCTGGGCCACCGTCAACGACTACATCGGCTCGGTCGCGCCCGACCTCGCGCCGAAGCTGGCCAAGTGGACCGGCACCGGCGACGTCTTCGCGGCGCATCGCATCGACGAGCAGCTGGCCAAGGCGATGGACCGCAAGGTGTGGCTGCCCTCGGGTGGCTCGCTGGTCATCGACCGCACCGAGGCGATGACCGTGATCGACGTCAACACCGGCAAGTTCGTCGGTGCCGGCGGAAACCTCGAGGAAACCGTCACCAAGAACAACATCGAGGCGGCCGAGGAGATCGTGCGGCAGCTGCGGTTGCGGGACATCGGCGGGATCATCGTCATCGACTTCATCGACATGGTCCTGGAGGCCAACCGCGACCTCGTCGTCCGCCGCCTGCTGGAGTGTCTGGGCCGGGATCGCACCAAGCATCAGGTCGCGGAGGTGACCTCGCTGGGGTTGGTGCAGATGACCCGGAAGCGGGTCGGCGCGGGCCTGATCGAGGTCTTCTCCGAGCCGTGCGAGCACTGCAGCGGGCGCGGCATTATCGTCTCGACCACCCCGGTCGACCGGGCCCCCGCGCCCGTCCAGGACCAGAGCGGTCGACGCCGCCGGGGCCGTGCCAACGGCTCGGCTGGCTCGTCGGGTGCCGGCGGCTCGAGCGGCGCAGGCGGCCCGGGCGGCTCGTCGGGAGCTGGGGGAACGGGCGGGGCGGCCGGATCTGACCCCGCTGCCGGCTCCGGCCGCAGCGGCGCCGCAGAGCCGGCCAAGCCGAACGGGCCCACGCCGGCACAGATCGCCGCCGCGGCGTATGCGGCGTTGCACCACGACCGTAAGCCGGCCGACGACGGCAGCCTGGTCGACGAGGTCGGCCTGGTTGACGAGCCGGGTCGGGCGACGCCGGAAGCGGCCGTGCCGGGCAGTCCGATGGGCTGGCCGCAGGACGGCGACGAGCACGAAACGCTGGGCCGCTCGACCGGCCTCGGCTGGCCCGCAGCGGACGACGTACCGTCCGCAGCCCTGCGCCCCGCCGCGCAGCCCGCACCGGACAGTGCCACCGAGTCCGTGCCGGACAGTGCCACCGAGTCCGTGCCGGACAGTGCCACCGAGTCCGTGCCGGACAGTGCCACCGAGTCCGTGCCGGACAGTGCCACCGAGCCTGCACACGATGAGGCCACCGAGCCGGCGGTCGAGGACACCCCCGCCCCGGCGCGGGGGCGGCGCCGGCGCGGGCGGGTCTCGGCTCCGGCCGGTCCGCCGCGGCGCGCCGAGACGGGCTCGGAGGAGGAATGACGCCCACGAGACCGCGACCGTCGCGGGGATTTGGGTCTGCTCGGCGGCGTCCCGTAAGCTAGGGCGTCGGTGCGCCCACCGTGTTCCCGTGTCGACGGGCCGGTCGCAGAGGCGCCGAATCACTGCAGCGTCAAAGAGAGTGGGTTCAACGTGTACGCGATCGTTCGCGCCGGCGGCCGCCAGGAGAAGGTGTCCGTCGGTGACGTCCTCATCGTCGACAAGGTCGACGCCGAGCCCGGCGCCACCGTGGACCTCACCCCCCTGATGCTCGTGGACGGCGATACCGTCACCACCGAGGCGGCCAAGCTCGCCAAGGTCACGGTGACGGCCGAGATCGTCAAGGCCACCAAGGGCCCGAAGATCACGATCTTGAAATACAAGAACAAGACCGGCTACCGCAAGCGCCAGGGGCACCGCCAGCCGACCACCCAGATCAAGGTCACGGCGATCAACGCCTGAGGGCCCGCCGCGCACACCGCCTGATCGACCGACAGCAAAGGCAGACACGGACATGGCACACAAGAAGGGTGCTTCCAGCTCGCGCAACGGGCGCGACTCCAACGCCCAATTCCTGGGCGTCAAGCGCTTCGGCGGCCAGGTCGTCAACGCCGGCGAGATTCTCGTTCGGCAGCGCGGCACGCACTTCCACCCCGGCGAGAACGTGGGCCGTGGCGGCGACGACACGCTGTTCGCGCTCGCTGCGGGCGCCGTCCAGTTCGGCATGAAGCGCGGCCGCAAGACCGTCAACATCGTTCCGGCCGGGCAGTCGGCCTGACTGCTCGCCGATCACGGCACGAGGGATGGGCACAACCGCCCATCCCTCGTTCGTGTTTGCCTACGAGGCGCGAAAGGAGGCCCGTCCGATGGCGGTGAACTTCGTCGACCGGGTGAGCCTGAGCGTCGCCGCCGGTAGCGGTGGACACGGCTGCGCCTCGGTGCACCGGGAGAAATTCAAGCCGCTGGGGGGTCCCGACGGCGGCAACGGGGGGCACGGCGGCGACGTCGTCATCCGGGTGGATCCGCAGGTCACGACCCTGCTCGAATACCATCACAGTCCGCACCGCAGGGCGGCCAACGGGCGTCCCGGCGAGGGGGACGAGCGCAACGGCGGTCAGGGCGAGCCCCTGGTGCTGCCGGTCCCGGACGGGACCGTGGTCAAGGACCGCGCCGGGCACGTGCTGGCGGACCTGGTCGGTCCGGGCAGCGAGTACGTCGTAGCCCGCGGCGGCCGGGGCGGGCTGGGCAACAAGGCGCTGGCCAGCCCGCGCCGCAAGGCGCCCGGGTTCGCCCTGCTCGGCGAGCCGGGCCAGGCGCGCGAGATCGTGCTCGAGCTGAAGACCCTCGCGGACGTGGCCCTGATCGGCTTCCCCAGCGCCGGCAAGTCCTCCCTGGTTTCCGTGCTGTCCGCGGCGCGCCCCAAGATCGCCGACTACCCGTTCACCACGCTGGTGCCGAACCTCGGCGTGGTCACCGCCGGCTCGCAGCGGTTCACGCTCGCCGACGTCCCGGGCCTGATCCCCGGCGCCCACGAGGGCAAGGGCCTCGGCTTGGAGTTCCTGCGCCACGTCGAACGATGCTCCGTGCTGGTGCACGTCGTGGATTGCGCCACCCTCGAACCGGGCCGCGATCCGCTGACCGATCTGGACGTCATCGAGCACGAGTTGCGGCAATACGTCCCCGACGCGGCGCTGGGTGGCCGACCGCTCGCCGAGCGCACCCGGATCGTCGTGCTCAACAAGGCCGACGTCCCCGAGGCTCTCGAGCTGGCCGAACTCGTGCGGCCCGACCTGGAGGAACGCGGCCCGGAGGTGCATATCGTTTCCGCGGTCGCACGGACCGGCCTGAAGGAACTCTCCTTCGCGCTGGCCCGGCACGTTGCGCAGGCGCGCGAGGAGCGCGCCCAGGACGAGTCCGCGGCGGTGCGGCAGCGGGTCGTGGTGCGTCCGTTGGCCGTCGACGACGAGGGCTTCGAGGTGCGGCAGGTGGAGACCGCCGACGGCGCGGCCTACCGGGTCATCGGGGAGCGGCCGGCCCGCTGGGTGCGCCAGACCGACTTCACCAACGACGAGGCGGTGGGCTATCTCGCCGACCGGCTGGCCCGGGCGGGCGTCGAGGAGGCGTTGTTCGCGGCGGGCGCCGTGGCCGGGTCGACGGTGCTGATCGGCGCCGAAGAGGACTCGGTGGTCTTCGACTGGGAGCCGACGATGGCGGCCGGCGCCGAGTTGCTGGGCCGACGTGGCACGGATCCGCGCCTGGACGAACGGAGCCGGCCGACCCGGGGGGCCAAGCGCGAGGACTACGACGTACGCCGTGCCGCCAAGCAGGCCGCTCGCGAGGAGCTGGCGGCCGAGCGAGCAGCGGGGCACTGGGTCGATCCCGGAGGTCAGTGAGCTGACGCCGGCTCGGATCGGTGTGGCCGGCGGGTGCGCTGTCGTTGACCGTTCACCGAGAAGTCGGTCCATAAGACGCACGTCGGCTTGAGCTGCCCCAGGATCGTTGCCTACGCTCACTATCCTCCGGAACGTCGTCAAACCCAGGACGAATTCAGACCGACGCCAGGAATGTCGCCATGCATGTCCGCACTGAGCACCCCTCCGAGAGGGAGGGCCCCCAACGCCCCGGCCGGTCATCGGACGCCGGGACGACATAATGATCTGGACCATCTGACGCCCGACGATCGGCGGCTCATCAAGGCGGCCACCGGTGAGGACATCGGGGTCGGCCAGACGTCGTTGGATCGCCCGTTGTCGGCCTTTGCGATGCAGTTGGCGGTCGACCGGAGCAAGGGGCTGCTGCCCGCGGACGTGCTGGTGTCCCTGAGCTATCTCTTGCGCACCAGTGAGCGGATCGCCGCGCTGAAGGTGCCCGGCAATCCGTTCACGGGCGCGGTTCTGGATCGTGCCCTCGATTACGTGGCGGCCCGGCGTCGCTAGGTCCGCACCCGCGACTCGCCGCGACTCGGCTGCGACTCGCTGCGGCGAACGGTGGCCAGTGCACGGCTGGGCGCGCCGTTCGTCACCCGCCGTCCGTCGCCTATTCTGAGGCAGTGACCTCGCAGGAGAACGGGGCGGACGCCGTACGGGCCGCGATCGGCACCGCCCATCGCCTCGTCGTCAAGGTCGGGTCCTCGTCGTTGACCAATGCGGACGGGATCCTGGACCGGGGCCGCCTCGGCGACATCGCCGACGCGATTGCTGCCCGACGCCTCGCGGGGGCGGAGATCGTCCTGGTGTCCTCGGGGGCCATCGCCGCGGGCATCATCCCGCTGGGCCTGGCGGTTCGGCCGCGAGATCTGGCCACCCAACAGGCCGCGGCCAGTGTCGGGCAGGGCGCCCTGGTGGCGGCCTACACCGATGCCTTCGGGCGGCACGGGCTCACCGCCGGTCAGGTGCTGCTGACGGCCGCGGACCTGAACCGCGGCCAACATTATGTCAATGCTCGGCGCGCGTTGGCCCGGCTGCTCCGGTTGGGGGTCGTCCCGGTCGTCAACGAGAACGACGCCGTGGCCACGGACGAGATCCGGTTCGGCGACAACGACCGGCTCGCCGCCTTGGTCGCCCACCTGGTGCACGCCGATGGCCTGGTCCTGCTCACCGACACCGATGCCCTGTACGACGGCCCGCCCAGCGAACCCGGATCCCGCCGGCTGCCCTATGTGGGCGCCGAGGGCGACCTCGTCGGGGTGCGGATCGGGGGCAGCGGCAGCGGCGTCGGCACCGGCGGCATGGTCACCAAGGTGGAGGCGGCCCGGATCGCCACCGGCGCCGGCATTCCCACGCTGCTGGCCGGTGCCGGACACGTGTCCGCGGCCCTGGCCGGGCAGGACACCGGCACCGTCTTCGCACCGCGGGGCCGGCGGCCCTCCAGCAAACGCCTCTGGCTGGCCCACGCCAGCGAGCCCGAGGGCCGGTTGATCCTCGACGACGGGGCGGTGCAGGCGGTGCTCGGCGGTCGCGCCTCGCTGCTGCCCGCCGGCATCGTCGCGGTGGAGGGCGAGTTCACGGAGGGCGCGCCGGTGGAGCTGATGGGTCGCAACGGGACGCCGATCGCTCGCGGCCTGGTCGCGTACTCCAGCGAGGAACTGCCGCGGCTGCTCGGGCGGAGCACCCGCTGGCTCGGCGAGGTGCTCGGCCCGCAATATGCTCGCGACGTGGTCAATCGCGACTACCTCGTGCTGGTGTAGCCGCCCGGGGCGGGCTAGCGTCAAGCTATGCCGTACCAGATCGCGCGCGCGCACATTCGGGACCTGCCTCGGGTCAAGCCGTTTTGGAAGGCGATGATCCAGTCCTACGTCCGGCTCAGCCCCGCCGACCTGCCGGTCCGCGATCCCGGGGAGGGGTGGGCCCGGCGGCACGACGAATACCACCAGTGGCTCAACGAGGGCGCCGGGATGATCTTCCTGGCCACGGACACCGAGCAGGACAAGCTCGTCGGCTATGCCGCCGTCAAGTTCACGGCGTCGGGGTCGACCTTCGACATGGGGGAGCGGTTCGGGGAGCTGGAGTCGCTCGCGGTCAGCGAGGAGGCCCGCGGCGAGGGACTGGGCTCGCAGCTGATCGAGGCCTGCCGCAGGGAGCTGGAGAAGCGCGAGATCACGTTCTGGTCGCTGGACGTCCTCGCGGTCAACGACGATGCGCAACGGCTCTACGAGCGGTCCGGGTTCGAGCCGTTCATGCTCAAGATGATCCGCCGCACCGACAGTCCCGCCGGCAGCCTCGCCGACCCGATGACCGGGCCATTGCTGATCACCCGGGAGGACAGCCAGGCCGACCCCATCCAGGGCCCGGCCGCCCCCGCCGCGGGCGGGGATGCACCGCTGGTCCCCACCGTTGCCGAGGCCGGCTCGGCCGCCCGGCGCGCCGCGCGACGGTTGGCCATCGCGACGACCGCCGACAAGGACCGGGCCCTGCAGGCCATGGCCGACGCTCTGCAGGCGCACATGGGCGAGATCCTTCAGGCCAACGCGCGGGACGTGGAGCGCGCCCGGGCAGCCGGCACCTCCGAGAGCACCGTCGACCGGCTGCGGCTGACCGAGGACCGGGTCTGGGCCATCGCCGACGCCGTCCGGCAGGTCGCGACGCTGCCTGATCCGGTCGGGCAGATCGTGCGCGGCTCGACCATGCCGAACGGACTGCAGATCAATCAGGTCCGCGTCCCGTTCGGGGTGGTCGGGATGATCTACGAGGCCCGGCCGAATGTCACGGTGGACGCGGCCGCGTTGTCGCTCAAGAGCGGCAACGCCGTGATCCTGCGGGGCGGCTCGGCTGCTGCCGACAGCAACCGGGCCCTGGTGGCGGTGCTGCGCGGGGCGCTGCAGGGGTCCGGGCTGCTGCAGGACGCGGTCAACCTGCTCGACGGCGACCACGCCGAGGCAACCTCGCTGATGCGGGCGCGGGGGCTGGTCGACGTCATCGTGCCCCGCGGCGGTGCCGAGCTGATCGCCTCGGTCGTGACCAACTCGACGGTGCCTGTCATCGAGACCGGCAGCGGCAATGTGCACGTCTACGTCGACCAGCACGCGAACCTGGACAAGGCGCTCGACATCGTCATGAACGCCAAGACCCAGCGCCCCAGCGTGTGCAACGCCGCCGAGACGCTGCTGGTGCACGAGGCCGTGGCGGCCCGCTTCCTGCCGCAGGTGCTGACGGCGCTGCACGGCGCGGGCGTCGTCCTGCACGGCGACGAGGACGCGATGCGCGCCGCGGACGCCGCCGCCGTCCCGATGACCGAGGCGACGGAGGCGGACTGGGCCACCGAATACCACGGTCTGGAGATGGCCGTGCGGGTCGTGCCCGACATCGAGGCGGCGATCGAGCACGTCTCCCGCTGGTCCTCGGGCCACACCGAGGCCATCGTCACCGAGAACCGGGCCGCCGCGCGACAGTGGACCGCCGAGGTCGACTCGGCGGTGGTGATCGTCAACGCGAGCACCCGATTCACCGATGGCGGGGAGTTCGGCTTCGGCGCCGAGATCGGCATCAGCACCCAGAAGCTGCACGCCCGCGGGCCGATGGGGCTGCCCGAGCTGACCAGCACCAAGTGGATCGTCGACGGAGACGGTCAGATCCGCCGCTAGGGCGGGTCTGACCGGGCTCGGCGGGACTCAGCGGGCTCGGCGGGACTCAGCGGCGATCGGCGGCCCGGTCGGCGTCCAGGGAGTCGTAGGCGACGTAGTACGTCGGGCGCCGCTGCATCATCGTGTACATCCGCCCGACGTACTCGCCCAGCACGCCCAGGCACAGCAGTTGCACCGCGCCGACCGCCGACACCGCGACCACGGTCGAGGTCCAGCCCGCGACGACCGCTCCGAGGGCCCGCGCGACGAGGGCATAGATCAGGACGCCGAGGGCCGCCACCCCACCCAGCAGGCCGCACCAGGTGGCCAGCCGCAGCGGCGCCATCGAGTGCCCGGTCAGCGAGTCGAGGGTCAGGCCGATCATGGTGCGCAGCGGGTACTTCGACGTACCGGCCGCTCGCGCCTGCCGCTGATACGGCACCGCCGCGCTCGGGAAGCCCAGCGTCGGCACGACCAGTCGCAGCACCCGGTGCTGCTCGGGCAGGGCATTGACCGCATCGACCGTCGCACGGCTCATCAACCGGTAGTCCCCGGCCTGGTCGACCACGTGCCGGCCGGAGACACCGCGCATCACCCGGTAATACGCTCGCGCCGTGGAGCGCTTGAAGGCCGTGTCGGAGCTGCGATCGGTCCGTACGCCGTACACCACGTCGACCTCTTCGGTCCGGGCCACCTCCAGCATCCGCGCGATGGCCTCGGGGGGATCCTGCAGGTCGGCGTCGATCGTCACGACGTACCGGCCGCGGGCGCGCACCAGCCCCGCCGAGATCGCCGCCTGATGCCCCGCATTCGCCCGCAGCCGGACCACCCGCAACGCGGGCCACTCGCGGCGGAACCGTTGCAGCAGCACCGGCGAGGCGTCGCTGGAGCCGTCGTCGACGGCCAGGACCTCGTACGCCGCGCCGGTCGCCTCCAGCACCGGGCGCAGCCGGGCGACCAGGAGCGGCAGCACCTCCTCCTCGTTGTAGACCGGCACGACGACGGTCAGCTCGAGCGGGTCCGCCGAGGCGTCGTACGGCGGGTGCTGGGCGGGCATGGACCCAGGCTAGCCGCCGCTCGGCGCACTGGCGGCACCCCTCGTCGGCGCCACCGCATCACGGCGCGACGCGATCGCGACCGGCGTCGGATCCGACCGGTAGGCTGGCCCGCATGTCGATGACCTCCTTCGCCTTCCTCGCCGCCGAGGAGGGTGGCCACGGCGGTGGCCACACGGTGTGGCAGTTGCCGATGCCGGCGTGGGCCTACGGCGCCCTCGCCCTGGCCATCTTCTTCATCCTGTTGGGCGTCGTGTGGTCCTTCCGCAACATGGGGCACACCTACATGACCCAGCCCGACGTCGTCGACCACGGGCCGGGGGGCCACCCGACCCAGGGCGGCTACGGTTCCGCCCATTGAGGCGCGGGCCCAGCGCCTCGGCGTGATGGGTGGCACGTTCAACCCCATCCATCACGGTCACTTGGTCGCGGCCAGCGAGGTTCAGCACCTGCTCGGACTGGACGAGGTCGTCTTCGTGCCCACGGGTCAGCCGTGGCAGAAGGACACCTCCATGGTGGCCCCGGCCGAGCATCGCTATCTGATGACGGTCATCGCGACGGCGTCCAACCCACGATTCTCGGTCTCGCGGGTCGACATCGACCGCGACGGCCCGACGTACACCATCGACACCCTGCGCGACCTGAGCCAGGCCCGGCCCAGCGCCGAACTGTTCTTCATCACCGGCGCCGACGCGCTGGCGCAGATCCTGTCCTGGAAGGACGCCGAGGAGCTGTGGAAGCTCGCGCACTTCGTCGGGGTCACCCGACCCGGACATCACCTCACGGATCAGGGCCTGCCCGGCGAGGGCGTCACGCTCACCGAGATTCCCGCCATGGCGATCAGTTCGACCGACTGCCGGGAGCGCGTCGCCCGCGGTGAGCCGGTGTGGTATCTGGTGCCCGATGGCGTGGTGCAATACATCGGCAAGTACCGTCTGTATCGCAACCCCAGCAGGCCCGCACCGACCCAGCCGGGCCTCATCGTGCCGAGTCCGGCTCTCTGAGCCGCCAGGAGGACCCACGCCCGTGCCAGCTCCCGAGCACTCCCGCCAGCTGGCCCAGGTGGCCGCCAGCGCGGCCGAGGACAAACTCGCGACCGACATCGTCGCCCTCGACGTCAGCGAACATCTCGCCCTGACCGATATCTTCCTGATCGCCTCGGCACCGACCGAGCGGCAGGTCTGGGCCATCGTCGACTCGATCGAGGAGAAGCTGCACGAGGCGGGAGTCAAGCGCGTCCGCCGGGAGGGGGACCGCGACGCCCGCTGGGTGCTGGTCGACTTCGGCGACCTCGTGGTGCACGTCCAGCACCAGGAGGAGCGATCGTTCTATCAGCTGGAACGGCTGTGGCGGGACTGCCCGGCGGTGCCGCTGCGGCTCGGGCCGCCAGACGCCGGGCCGCCAGACGCCGGGCCGGCCGATGCCGGGCCGGCCGATGCCGGGCCGTCCGACGCTGCGGCCTCGGCCGCCGCCGATCCCGCGCGATGAGTCCGGCGCCGCGCCGGTTGGTGATCCTGCGGCACGGGGTGACCAGTCACAATGCCGGCGGGATCTGGCAGGGCCATCTCGACACCGAACTGACCGCCGAGGGGTTGGCCCAGGCCCGGGCGGCCGCGGCGGTGCTGGCCGGCTACGGCTTCGCCCGCGTCCTGGCCAGCGACCTGCGCCGGGCGGCGGTGACCGCGCAGGTGGTCGCGGACGCGTGCGGGTTGCCGGTGAGCTACGACGCCCGGCTGCGCGAGATCGACGTCGGCGCCTGGCAGGGTCTGGACGCCGCGGGCGTCGAGGCCGCGTTTCCGGGGGCCCAGGCGCGGCTGGCCGCGGGGGAGGACCTCGCCCGCGGCGGCAGCGGGGAGAGGGTGGCCGACGTGATACGTCGAGCGCGGCCGGCCGTCGATGAGCTGATCGCCGCGCTGGCCCCCGGCGAGACCGCGCTCGTCGTCACGCACGGGGTGTGCGCCCGAGCGGTGGCGGCCGACCTGGCCGAGATCGATCAGAAGACGGCGTGGCTGTGCCTGGCCGGGCTCGGCAACTGCGCCTGGGCGGAGTTGACCGAAACGCCGGTCCGGTGGCGCCTGTCGCTGTGGAACGGACGGGCATCCTCGCTGGCCAGCCCGATGCGGGAGGCGCACGGCTACTGACCGGGCCAGGGCCCGGGAGGATTTGGCTTGCGGGTGCTCGACCGATAAACTCGCACAGTCCTCACGCGAGCGATCGCCAAGGATGCGGGGCTGTAGCGCAGTTGGTAGCGCACCTCCATGGCATGGAGGGGGTCAGGGGTTCGAATCCCCTCAGCTCCACCAAGGTGGCCGGACGAAAACCCTGGGCATGACGAATGCCCGGAGTCGGTTCGTCCGTTCTGCCCCGGTCGAAGAGCCTCCCGTTTACGGGGGGCTCTTCGCATGTGGGGTTTTGTGGCCGCGCTTGGCTGGTCCTGGCGGCGGTGATGGTGCTGATGAGGGGTGTGAGTTCCTCGACGGCCTGGACGGTGCTGCTGGCGGGCCGCGATGGGGTCTCGGGGTTGATGAGGATCTTCTCGAAGAAGGCTTGGTTGAGCAGCTTCTTGATGTGATCGGGGGCAGCTCGGTAGGTGGCGGCGCAGTCCTCCAGCAGCGCCAGGCCGGCCTTGATGTGGGCGTGGCTGGTGGCGGTGTCTCGGGCGAGGGCCTCCAGCTCCTTCTGGACGGCTGCCAGGCCGGTGGTGATGCGGTTCTGTTCGCGGCTAAGTAGGTCGAGGGGGATGGCGTCGGCGTAGTGCGCTTGCAGCAGGCGCTCTTGCTCGCGGTGGAGTCTGGCTTCGCGGTCGGTGAGCTGCTGACGCTGCTGGTGTTGCTCGTGTTGGGCGGTGCTGAGGTGGTCCAGGAGTTGGGCTTCGACCTCGGCGCGATCCTGGGCCGTCAAGCTGATGCGGGCGTAGATCTCCTCGACCCTGGCCTCCACCTCTGGGATGAGCACGCTCTTCTGCTGGCAGTCGGTGCGCTTGTGCTTGCGACCGTTGCAGAAGAAGTAGGGGTAGACGGTGCCGGTCTTGGAGTTGCCGTGCTGAACAACCATCCGCGAGCCGCAGCGTCCGCACATGATGGTCGACTTGAGCCAGTGGTTGTGCACGCGGGTTTGTTCGCCGTTCTTCTTGGAGGCGAGCATGGCTTGGACGGTGAGCCAGGTCTCGGTGTCGATCAGCGGCTCGTGGGTGCCGGGGTATTCGACGCCTTGGAACGTGACGACGCCGCGGTAGTAGGGGTTGGTCAAGATGCCGTAGAGCGCTTTCTTGGCGATGGGTCTTGACGGTGTTCGGGCGGTTGCCGGGCTGGTCAGTCCGTGGGCTTCGAGGTGCTCAGCGAGGGTGCCGGTGGTCCAGTCGCCGGTGGCGTACAGCGTGAAGGCTTGCTGGATGAGGGGTGCCCGTTCGGGGTCGAGTTCGACGTAGCGCTGTTCGCCGTGGACGGGGTGGAAGGTGCGCACTGGAGTGTTTCCGGTTTTGTGGACGCGGATCTAAGCTGCCAATTGTTTGAGGTCTCTGTATCCTAGTTCGTATTCCTGGGGTGTCAAGTAATCCAGGTAGGAGTGCCGACGAATCCGGTTGAAGTAG